>CAFBOD010000001.1_pt1 | contig 195706 bp, 196 predicted proteins | sample 7269371 | NCBI WGS metagenome assembly CAFBOD01 (sample SAMEA6814106, study PRJEB35770) | uncultured Actinomycetes bacterium | biome: Freshwater; feature: Freshwater reservoir; material: water | place: Czech Republic | collected 2017-07-26 | depth 30m m
TAACTATGATTACGCCAGATCCCTCGTACGGCGTTACCGTACTGAACTCCCCCAGGGCAGGAATGCAGCAAGGGTAGGTACGCTCTGGCGGGTGTACGAGGGGTCCTTTAAATTAAGGCGACGATGAGTTGAGATAGAGGAGCACGGCGATGTCACTAGCTTTGTACCGTAAGTATCGCCCTTCGGTTTTTGCCGATGTTATTGGTCAGGAACACGTAACCGTTCCACTCTCTAATGCATTAATTGGCGATCGCACACACCACGCATATTTATTTTCAGGTCCACGTGGTTGCGGAAAAACTTCGAGTGCACGAATCATGGCGCGCTCGCTTAACTGTGAAAAAGGTCCAACACCTAATCCATGTGGTGAGTGTCAATCATGTAAAGATTTAGTTGCAAACGGTCCAGGATCTTTAGATGTTATCGAACTAGATGCTGCGACGCATGGCCTAGTCGATGATGCGCGCGATTTACGCGATAAAGCTTTTTTTGCACCAGTGCAAGGTCGTTACAAAATTTATATTATTGATGAGGCCCATCAACTTGGACCAGGTGCTGCAAATGCACTTTTGAAAGTTGTGGAAGAGCCACCTCCACACGTTATCTTTATCTTCGCAACGACAGAGCCTGATAAGTTAATTGCAACAATTCGCTCGCGTACCCACCATTACCCATTCCGATTAGTACCACCTGGAATCTTGGCGGCGCATTTAGAAAAGATTTGTAACCTCGAGGGCGTAACCGTCGCAAAAGGTGTTATTCCACTAGTAGTTCGTGCATCGGGTGGATCAGTTCGAGATGCACTATCTGTTCTCGGTCAACTCCTTGCCGGTGCTGGTAGCGATGGAGTTAGTTACGACATCGCAATTCAACTACTTGGTTTCACCGACGGCGCACTTCTCGATGATGCCATCGATGCGATTGCCGCCCATGATGGTGCTACTTTATTTAAGACAATCGACCGCGTGATCGAATCTGGCCATGATCCACGTAGATTTACTAGCGATATGTTGGAGCGAATTCGGGATTTGATGATCGTCGATGCAGTAAAAGACTCAAGCGCTAACTCAATTCTGCGCGATATGCCCGATGATCAGATGGAGCGGATGCGCAATCAAGCCGCTCACATCGGTGCTGCCAACCTCTCTCGGGCCGCAGATATCGCCGCTGAAGGTCTTACCCAGATGCGCGGAGCCACTGCGCCACGTTTGATGCTCGAACTCATCTGTGGACGCATACTTTTGCCTATAGGTGACTCAAGTGAATCAGGCATGCTCTCACGCATCGAGCGTTTAGAGCGCGCAGAAAACTTAGCCCCCATGTCCTCAAGCCCAGTCGTCCCTAAAGTGGTCGAGAAGGAAGATGCGAGAGCTGAAGTTAAAGAAAACAGCTCGGCGAAACCAGCTGCTGTTCAGCCGGCTCCTGTGCAGCACGGAGCATTCGACATCACTTCACTACGCCGTGCATGGCCCGACGTCATTGAAGATGTTAAGAAACGGCGCCGACTTACATGGTCGCTCCTAAGCACTTCAGCACAAGTATTAGCCGTTGACGATACGGCGATCACCATTGGAATTGTTAACGCTGGTGCACGAGATTCATTTATTCGATCTGAATCCGATGAGATTTTACGGAAAGCTTTTGTTGATGTAGTTGGAATTGATCGCAAAATTGAATGTGTCGTTGATTCATCGATCGATACAAATACTCCGCTCGCCCGTGAGACTCGTACATCAGAGGCACCAACTGATAAGAATTTATTGTCAGGGGCTGCGCTATTGGCGCAAGAGCTCGGCGCAAAAGTGATTGAGAAGTAGTCGATGTCAGGAATGTACGAAGGTGCGATACAAGATCTCATTGATGCGCTAGGTCGACTGCCTGGTATCGGCCCAAAGTCTGCTCAGCGTATTGCATTTCATATCTTGCAAGCTGAACCCGAGATCGCCGCAGCGCTAGTTGATTCAATTCGTACAGTGAAAGAGCGCGTTAAGTTTTGTACAACATGCGGCAATGTTTCCGAAGAGCAAGAGTGTCGGATCTGTCGTGACCCGCGGCGTGACAACACATCTATCTGTGTTGTCGAAGAGAGCAAAGATGTCATTGCAATCGAACGCACACGCGAATTTCGTGGCAAGTATCATGTGCTCGGCGGGGCGATCTCCCCAATCGATGGAATCGGGCCGGAGCAGTTACGTATACGTGAATTAATGCAGAGATTAAGTGATCCCGAGATCGTTGAGGTTATCTTGGCAACCGATCCAAATCGTGAGGGCGAGGCAACGGCGACCTATGTAGCGCGAATGATTAAGCCGTTGAATATCAAAGTTTCTCGCCTGGCATCGGGGTTGCCTGTAGGGGGAGATCTCGAATATGCCGATGAGGTCACGCTCGGTCGGGCCTTTGAGGGCCGTCGCAACGTTTAATCCCACTATGTGGTACCAAAGGCGTCTCACATAGTAAGATAATCCAAAAATCGGTTAGCGCCAATGAAATCTATAGTCCACCATTAATACATGGGACTTATCGTTCAGAAATACGGCGGCTCATCAGTGGCCGATGCCGCAGGCATGAAGCGCGTTGCCAATCGCATCGTGGCGGCCAAGCGCGATGGAAATCAAGTTGTTGTCGTGGTCTCTGCCATGGGCGATACGACCGATGAGCTTATTGATTTAGCAAAACAGATCACACCGATTCCATCGGGGCGTGAGTTAGATATGTTGCTAACGGCGGGCGAGCGAATTTCGATGGCGCTTCTTGCAATGGCGATTACAAATTTAGGACACGAAGCACGTTCATTTACCGGCAGCCAAGCCGGCGTTATTACGACATCGACACATGGACGCGCACGTATTATCGATGTAACTCCGGGACGCATTCAAGAGGCATTAAAAGAAGGTGCGATTGCTATCGTTGCAGGCTTTCAAGGGATTTCGCAAGATACAAAAGATGTAACGACACTTGGTCGTGGAGGCAGTGACACAACTGCGGTAGCACTGGCGGCGGCATTAGATGCCGATGTCTGTGAGATTTATACCGATGTCGACGGCGTGTTTAGTGCCGATCCCCGAGTTGTTCCAAATGCTCGTAAACTTAAGACAGTCACCTACGAAGAAATGCTAGAACTAGCAGCAAGCGGGGCAAAGGTTTTACATCTACGTTGCGTTGAATATGCGCGCCGATATGACTTACCTATTCACGTACGTTCATCATTTACTACCAACGAAGGAACTTGGGTGGTTAAAGATCATCCAGAGGGAGCAGCCATGGAACAAGCAATCATCTCAGGTATCGCACACGATAAAAGCGAAGCGAAGATAACTATCGTTGGCGTACCGGACCGTACAGGAGTTGCAGCCCGAATCTTCCAAGCAATTGCCGATGCCGATATAAACATTGACATGATCGTTCAAAACGTGTCAGCTGCGGCAACTGGATTAACAGATATTTCATTTACTTTGCCAAAGGCTGAAGGCGCAGATGCAACTGCGATTTTACAAAAGCTCCAAGGTGAAGTTGGTTATGCATCTATTCAATACGATGATCAAATCGGTAAACTCTCATTAGTGGGTGCTGGAATGCGCTCGCATCCAGGAGTGACTGCGACCTTCTTTGGCGCCCTCTCTGAGGCTGGGGTAAATATCGAAATGATTTCAACCTCCGAAATTCGAATCTCTATTATCTGTCGCGAATCCGATGTCGAGCGGGGAGTAAAAGCGGCCCACACTGCCTTTGAACTCGATGCTGATCACAATGAGGCAGTTGTATACGGAGGTACTGGCCGATGAGTAAACCATCTCTAGCCGTAGTCGGTGCAACAGGTGCAGTAGGAACGGTAATGCTTGGAATTTTGTCAGAGCGCCCAGATGTTTGGGGCGAGATTCGCTTGATCGCATCTGCACGCAGCGCAGGCAAAAAACTCATGTGCCGCGGTGAAGAGTTAACGGTTGTTGCACTTACTCCTGAGAGCTTTGATGGAATTGATGTTGCTATGTTCGACGTTCCAGATGAAATCTCTGCCGAGTGGGCACCGATCGCAGCCTCGCGCGGGGCCGTTGTGGTTGATAACTCAGGTGCATTTCGCATGGATGTAGATGTCCCACTGGTAGTTCCTGAAGTTAATCCGCAAGATGTAAAGAATCGACCACGTGGAATTATTTCAAATCCAAACTGCACAACGTTGTCAATGATTGTTGCACTTGGCGCCCTACACCGCGACTATGAACTTAAAGAGTTAGTTGTCTCTTCGTATCAAGCCGCATCTGGTGCAGGCCAGGCGGGAATTGATATCTTGCGCGAGCAGATTCAATTAGTTTCCGGAACTTCGGCGGGAGATGTTGCTGGTGATCTGCGCGCAATCATCAAAGACAATGGACCATTTCCGGCACCGCTTGCATTAAATGTCGTGCCATGGGCTGGATCTCTCAAAGCCGATGGTTATTCATCTGAAGAGCTCAAAGTTCGAAATGAATCACGAAAGATTCTTGGTCTGCCGAACTTAAAGGTTTCAGCCACGTGCGTGCGTGTACCAGTTCTCACAACGCACTCACTAACTGTCCATGCGGTCTTTGCAAAGGAGCCTTCTCGAAAGGGTGCACAAGATATTTTGCAAAACGCTGCTGGTGTGAAGTTGGTCGATGATCCTGAGAATTATAAGTTTCCAACTCCTGCCGATGTAGTCGGTACGGATCCAACATGGGTTGGGCGAGTGCGAAAGAGTATTGACGACCCAATGGCCCTTGATATGTTCGTCTGTGGAGATAACCTTCGTAAAGGTGCAGCGCTTAACACCGCTCAAATCGCCGAACTTTTGGCGCTAGAGTTCACATCATGAGTATTAAAGAGCAGTTACGTTTAGATTTAACAGAGGCTATTCGCAGCAGAGATGAAATCATCTCTGGAACTATTCGTATGGTGCTAAGCGCCATCACAAACGAAGAGGTCGCCGGTAAAGAGGCTCGCGTACTAAGTGATGACGAGGTAATTACAGTACTTTCACGTGAGGCCAAAAAGCGTCGCGAAGCATCTGAGGCATTTGAAACAGCAGGACGCGCCGATAAGGCCGCCCTCGAAAAAGCCGAAGGCGAAGTAATCGCTAAATATTTACCTGCCCAACTAAGTATTGATGATATTAAGAAATTGATTGCCGATGCAGTTGCTTCAACCGGTGCAGCTGGACCTGCCGATATGGGCAAAGTTATGGGCGCAGTTAAGCCATTAATCGCGGGTAAAGCCGATGGATCCGTTGTTTCAACTCTAGTAAAGGAGGCGTTAAACAAATGAAGTTTGAATATGCCACAGTGCCGTTACTTTCACATGCAACCAAACAGATTCTTGATACATGGGGCTCAGATGGTTGGGAGCTCGTTCAGGTTATTCCGGCACCAGGAACTGGTGAACAACTAGTTGCTTATATGAAGAGAGAGATTAAATGAATCAAGTAGATGTACGCGCCAAACTCATTGAACTCGGCTTAGAACTTCCAGTAGCTGCCAAGCCAGTAGCTGCATATGTTCCAGCGATCCGTACTGGGAATATTGTTTTTACGGCAGGTCAACTTCCGCTAGTAAACGGTGAAATGGCCGGCACAGGAAAAGTTGATGGGGAAATCACACCAGAGCGCGCTAAAGAGTTAGCTCAGATCTGTGCACTCAACGCAATTGCCGCAGTTGCAACCGTTGCCGATGTAAACAAGATTACAAAGATCGTTCGCGTGGTTGGTTACGTCAACGGCATTCCTGGCTACATCAACGCTCCCGTTGTTGTAAATGGGGCAAGCGAGCTTTTTCTAGCTATTTGGGGCGATGGCGCAAAGCATGCACGTAGTGCAGTTGGAATTGCAGAGTTGCCGCTTAACTCACCAGTTGAAATCGAACTAACGGTCGAGATAACCGACTAAAAGAACTTATGCTGGAAGTAGATTTTTAACACGGAACCTCTCACAATGAAATATGAGCATTGCCTTCGGTCATTTACCGCGCTTTGAAAGTCGTTCAAAATCGGTAATTAATACTGCGCGACCATCTAGTTTCAGCCAGCCACGGCCAGCGAAATCGGCAAGGGCTTTGTTGACGGTTTCACGCGATGCGCCGACAAGCTGTGCAAGCTCTTCCTGAGTTAAATCATGGTGCACATACAAACCTTCATCGGTTTTCTTTCCAAAACGCTCACCAAGATCAATCAAGGCTTTAGCAACGCGCCCTGGAACGTCAGAGAAAACCAAATCTCCTACGGCTTCATTTGTACGGCGAAGTCTTTGCGCTAAGCGTGCAAGCAAATGCAGTGCCACTGCTGGGTTTTCAGCAAGCCATGGAATTAAATCCTTGTGGCCAAGGCTGAGTAATTTTGCATCTGTAACCGCTGTTGCAGTTGAGGTTCGTGGGCCCGGGTCAAAGAGGCTGAGTTCGCCGAACATTTCGCCAGGTCCAAGGATAGATAAAAGATTTTCACGGCCATCGCCACTAGAGGTACCTAGCTTTAATTTGCCATCAACGATGACATACAAGTGATCACCCTCATCGCCTTCGGCAAAAAGTACATTGCCCTTTGAGATCTTTACTGGATCCATCGATGCGCGCAGTGAAGCGGCGGCAGCATCATCTAATGCGGTGAACAGAGGTGCTTTGCGGAATACATCTTCTTCAGGGGTCACGAGGAGTACTTTAGCCTTATGTCCGCCGATAAAGAAACCCTAAAATCGGCACGTGCCGTTTACCGCATTCTCAGCAAAACCTACCCAGATATACGTTGCGAATTGGATTTCCAGAATCCCCTGCAGTTAATTGTCGCAACGGTACTCAGCGCCCAATGCACAGATAAGAGAGTTAACACTGTTACCCCAGCTCTCTTTAAGAAGTATAAGAATGTGAGGGCCTTGGCCAAGGCCGACCTGCACGATCTAGAGGCACTTATTTTCCAAACTGGTTTCTATCGAGCTAAGGCCCGACATATAAAAGGACTTGCAACAAAAATTTTAATCGACTTCGAAGGGGAAGTACCAGATACTTTAGAGGAGTTAATAACCTTGCCGGGAGTTGGTCGTAAAACCGCCAACGTTGTCTTAGGACATGCTTTTGATATTCCAGGAATCACCGTTGACACACACTTTGGTCGCCTCTCACGACGTTTTGGTTGGACGAGTGAAAAAGATCCAGTAAAGGTCGAACGGATTGTTGGCGAGTTAATTCCCCAAGCCGAATGGACAAATTTGTCTCAACGCATGATTTGGCACGGGCGGCGAATCTGCCACTCACGCAAACCAGCATGTGGAGTTTGTCCAGTTGCCAAGATCTGTCCAAGCGTTGGAATCGGTGAAATGAATGTAGAGAAAGCTAGACTCTTAGTAAAAACAGATAAGGATTTCCGGTGAAAAAAATCGCACTCGCTCTCTCCCTACTCTTACTCAGTAGCTGTGCCGCGCCTGCAAAGGAAATCGCAGGCCAGGTGATTTCCTGTTCAAGTATTACAAGTTATATGAATGAAACTTCAATAGTTTTGGATTGTTTAGATGGTGGCGACGGTGCTGCTTTAGGCGGAATAAAAGGTCCTGCGATAATTAACGTTTGGGGTTCATGGTGCGGGCCATGTAAACAAGAGATTCCTATCTTTAGATCTTTCTACGCAAAAACCAATGGGAAACTGAAGTTAATTGGTGTCGATGTCGAAGAATCTTCGATTAAGGCTGGACGCAGTTTCGTAGTTAAAAACGGTATCACGTGGCCAAATCTCTACGATGGAGATGGTCGCTCTCGAAAGTATTTTGGAATGGGAGTACCAGTTACTTGGTTTATTGCAGTCGACGGGAGCGTCGCATATAAGAAAATCGGCGTTCTAAAAAACGAGATCGAACTAATCACGCTCACAAATAAATATTTAGGTGTGAGCCTCTAATCCTCATCTTTGGCAGTCTTTAAGCCCTCTGCAATTTTCTTCATGATATTTGGGTCAGCCAACGTTGTGGCATCACCAACAACACGATCTTCTGCGACATCTCGGAGTAATCGGCGCATAATTTTGCCACTTCGAGTCTTTGGGAGTTCATTGACTATTAAAATCTGTCGAGGCTTAGCAATTGCGCCGATCTCTTTTGCAACGTGGTTGCGAAGTTGAGTGTTGAGTTCATCGCCACTTGCATGTGCAATACCAGAACGCAAAATAACGAAGGCGACAATTCCTTGACCTGTCATTGCATCTGCGGCACCAACGACCGCTGCCTCTGCGACAGCTTCATGGGAAACAAGTGCGGATTCAACTTCGGTCGTAGAAATTCGATGACCAGAAACATTCATGACATCATCAACACGACCAAGTAGCCAGATTGCACCCTCGTTATCTAACTTTGCTCCGTCACCTGCAAAATAGATTCCATTAAAACGCGACCAGTACGTCTCTTTATATCGCTCATCTTCACCCCATACCCCGCGAAGCATTGCAGGCCAAGGTTGATCGAGAATCAAATACCCTCCGTGACCATCGGCAACGGGAGTTGCATTGTCATCAACAACTTTCGCACTAATTCCTGGAATCGGCCGCATTGCAGATCCAGGTTTTGTAGCGGTAATGCCAGGCAGAGGTGAAATCATGATCGCGCCAGTTTCTGTTTGCCACCATGTATCGACGATTGGACAACGATTTCCACCGATAATTTCTCGGTACCACATCCAAGCTTCAGGGTTAATTGGTTCACCTACTGTGCCCAATAAACGTAATGACTCTAAATTATGAGCGAGCGGGAACTCATCGCCCCACTTCATCCAAGTACGAATAAGCGTTGGAGCGGTATACAAAATCGTGACGCCATACTTTGCGACGATTTCAAAGATGCGGCCTTTATGTGGAGTATCTGGTGTTCCTTCATACATCACCTGCGTCGCCCCATTAATTAAAGGCCCATAGACAACATACGAATGTCCGGTAATCCAACCAACATCTGCGGTGCACCAATAAACATCGGTTTCAGGTTTTAGATCAAAAACGACTTTGTGGGTATAGGCGACCTGCGTCAAATAGCCGCCCGTCGTGTGAAAAATACCCTTTGGCTTAGCCGTTGTGCCCGAAGTGTACAAAATAAATAGTGGGTGCTCGGCATCAAAACTTTCGGCGATATGTTCTGCAGATTGGCGAGCGACAATCTCATGCCACCAAATATCACGATCGGTCCATGCAACATCTTGCTTTGTGCGCGCTACAACTAAAACCTTCTCTACATTGTGCTGGCCTTTTAAGGCTTCATCAACGGCAGGCTTTAGTGCAAAAGCCGTTCCCTTTCTAAATCCACCGTCTGATGTAATAACTAACTTTGCATCGGCATCTTGGATGCGCGAAAGAAGTGCATCGGCAGAAAATCCACCAAATACAACTGAGTGAGGCGCACCAATGCGCGCACACGCCAACATTGCAATTGCAGCTTCAGGAATCATTGGCATGTAGATAGCAACTCGATCTCCAGCTTTAATTCCAATTTCAATTAATGCATTTGCAGTCTTTTTAACTTCAGTAAGAAGTTGAGCATATGTAATTGTTTGTGTGTCACCTGGCTCACCTTCAAAATGAAATGCCACACGGCTGCCGCGTCCTTCGGCGACATGGCGGTCAAGTGCGTTTACCGACGCATTTAACTTTCCACCGATAAACCATTGTGCATACGGGGCCTGCCATTCGAGCACTGCATCCCATTTTTTCTCCCATGTAAGAGCACTGGCCTGTTCTTCCCAAAACGCCAAACGATCCATATTTGCATGCGCATACTCATCTGGCTGGGCGTTAGCTTGCGCGGCGAACTCAGGACTTGGCAAGAAGAATCGATCTTCCTGCAGGAGATTTTCTAGCGACTCGTGATCTTGGCTCATAACGTGTGAGGTTACCCGTTTGTCTTTGTTATCAACAGAGTTTAGGAAGTGCTCTTTCTCATTTCTAACGGCCCACCAAGATGCGGGGACCCAACGAAAGGAGACAAATGAGTATCAGCACATTTATATTGATCTTCCTCAAACTCTTGAGCAATTCGACATTGGTTGCGGCTTTAGCCCGCTTCCTCAGTAGCGCTCTCAAGACCTTGATGTAGGCCTTTAGCTAAAAAGCCCTCGAACCTAGTTTTTGGGGGCTTTTTCGCGCCGCTTTTGTATGAATAGGCCCAGAAGTGAGAGGATTGGCCGTAAGCCTCTAGATGGTTCAACGAAGCGCTCGCCTAGAGTTTTACACCAGAGCCACTAGGAGCAAAAGTGCCAATTGCAACCCCTGAGATTTATGTAGACATGCTCGATCGCGCGAAAAAAGGCGCCTTCGCATATCCAGCGATTAACGTTTCATCATCACAAACCATTACAGCAGCTATTCGTGGTTTCGCCGAGGCCGAGTCTGATGGAATCATTCAATTCTCATGGGGTGGGGCTGAATATGCCTCGGGCTCAACTGTAAAGAAGATGGTTGATGGCGCCGTTGCCCTGGCTGAATATGCACACGTCGTCGCCAAGAATTACAACGTCAATATTGGAATTCACACCGATCACTGCCCAGCTGAAAAGCTAGATGGATTCATGCGGCCACTTCTTGCATTCGGCGCCGAACGGCTTTCATCAGGTAAGAGCCCACTGTTTAACTCACATATGTGGGATGGCTCTGCAGTTTCAATGCCAGAGAACATGAAAGTTGCCAAAGAGATGTTGGCAATGTCGATTGCAGCACGCACAATTCTTGAGATTGAAATTGGCGTAGTTGGTGGAGAAGAAGATGGGATCGAGGCCAAGCACGATGCCAAACTGTACTCAACGCCTGAAGATGCACTTTTAACCATCGAAACTCTTGGCACTGATGCCCGCTACTTAGTAGCTGCAACATTTGGAAATGTTCATGGAGTTTATAAGCCAGGCAACGTTGTTCTGCAGCCAAAAATTCTAGCGACCTTGCAAGAAGCAGTATCTAAAAAACTTGGTCTTGCCGCAGGAAGTAAGCCTATGGACCTTGTTTTCCATGGCGGTTCCGGTTCTTTGCTTTCAGAAATTCGCGAGTCACTCGATTACGGTGTTATTAAAATGAATATTGATACCGATACGCAGTATGCATTTACTCGCCCAGTTGTCGACCACATGCTTAAGAACTATGACGGTGTTTTAAAGATCGATGGTGAAGTTGGCAATAAGAAGCTCTACGACCCACGCGCTTGGGGTAAAGCCGCCGAGGCGGGAATGGCTGCGCGCGTTGTTCGTGGTTGTGAGGATCTTCGTTCGACCGGCACCTCATTACTCAAGTAATTACTAACTAATTAGAAAGGCTGCACCGATGCCTGCACTTGTTTTGCTTGGCGCCCAATGGGGCGATGAAGGCAAAGGTAAAGCCACCGACTTACTCGGTGATCGTGTTGATTACGTTGTTCGCTACCAAGGCGGAAATAACGCTGGACACACTGTTGTAATCGGTGATCAAAAATATGCACTTCACTTACTGCCTTCAGGAATCCTTTCGCCAAATGTGGTTCCAGTAATCGGTAATGGCGTTGTAATCGACCCAGGTGTACTTCTTGAAGAGATTAAGGGCTTAACTGAACGTGGCATTGATTGCAGCAAATTGGTTATCTCTACCAATGCGCATTTAATCACGCCCTACCACCGAACAATCGACAAAGTCTCAGAGCGCTTCTTAGGTAAATCTAAAATTGGTACAACTGGACGAGGTATCGGACCAGCCTATGCCGACAAGATAAATCGCATTGGAATCCGTGTTCAAGATTTATTTGATCCGTCGATTCTTCGTCAGAAAATTGAGAGTGCGCTACGCGATAAGAATCAGGTTCTAATAAAGGTTTTCAACCGCAAGAATATTGAAGTAGATGAAGTACTTGAAGAGTATTTGGCTTATGCCGAGATTCTTCGCCCATATGTTGCAGATACAGTTTTGCTTCTTGATCAGGCTTTGAAGGCGGGGAAGCGAGTTCTGCTTGAGGGCTCTCAAGGAACTCTGCTTGATGTCGATCACGGTACTTATCCATTCGTAACATCTAGCAATCCAACTGCAGGTGGCGCATGTACTGGAAGTGGAATCGGACCCACAAAAATTGAGAAAGTTATTGGAATTGTTAAGGCATACACCACGCGTGTTGGTAGCGGTCCTTTCCCAACTGAATTATTTGATGAAGACGGTGAAGCACTTCGACGTATCGGCGGTGAAATCGGCGTAACAACCGGCCGTGCACGTCGATGTGGTTGGTATGACGCGCCTATTGCGCGCTATGCAGTGCGCGTAAATGGTCTAACTGATTTCTTTTTAACAAAGTTAGATGTATTAACTGGCTGGGAAAAAATTCCAGTATGTGTTGCCTATGAGATTGATGGTAAGCGCGTAGAGGAACTACCAGCTTCGCAAAGCGATTTCCACCATGCCAAACCTATTTATGAATACTTACAAGGCTGGAGTGAAGATATTTCAACGGCTAGGAAGCTGAGCGATCTTCCAAAGGCAGCGCAAGAGTATGTAGCGTTTTTGGAGAAGATTTCAGGGGCGCCAATAAGTGCGATCGGTGTTGGCCCGGGTCGCGATGAAACGATTGTTGTTAAGGATTTCATCTAACAATGAAAATCCTTCTAGTCGGAAGCGGCGGTCGCGAACACGCCCTTGGACTAGGACTACACGCAGATCCTGCATGTACAGCACTTCATGTAGCACCCGGAAACCCAGGGCTTGCAGAGTTTGCACAGTGCCACCCAATTGATATTTCAAAGAATGCAGAAATCGTTGCATTGGCCCAACAGATTGGAGCGGATTTAGTTGTCATCGGCCCAGAAACTCCATTAGTAAATGGCGTTGCCGACGATTTGCGACGAATAAAGATTGCAGTATTTGGTCCATCGAAGGCAGCAGCTCAACTCGAAGGCTCTAAAACATTTGCTAAAGAGGTAATGTCGGATGCAGGTGTTTTAACAGCTCGTAGCTTTACATGTACCAATAGGGATGAATATGAAAAAGCTCTCGATTCATTCGGAGCTCCATATGTTGTTAAAGATGATGGCTTAGCTGGTGGCAAGGGGGTAGTGGTTACCAATGATCGCCAAGAGGCTCTTGACCATGCACTCTCCTGCAAGCGCGTAGTTATTGAAGAGTATTTAAATGGTCCAGAGGTTTCACTCTTCGGAATTAGTGATGGAGTTTCAATTCTTGCGATGCAACCAGCGCAGGATTTCAAAAGAGCACACGATAATGATGAAGGACCAAATACTGGCGGGATGGGTGCATATTCACCACTACCGTGGGCGCCTTTAGAAATAGTTGAAGATACTTACACGCAAATCCTTGCACCGATGATCGCTGAAATGAGTGCGCGGGGAACACCTTTTGTGGGTCTGCTCTATGCAGGTCTGGCCTTAACAGATCATGGAACGCGCGTAATTGAATTCAATGTGCGCTTTGGCGATCCAGAGACGCAGGTTTTAATCCCTCTCCTAAAAACTCCATTAGCAACTCTCCTCTACAAAGCCGCTACCGCCGGACTTGCCGACACTGTTTTAGAGTGGCGAGAGAGTTCGGCTGTGACGGTTGTATTAGCAGCCGAGGGATATCCGGCTGAACCGAAGAAAGGTGGACGTATTTCATCCTTTCCATCGATTGAGAACGTACATATCTTTCAGGCAGGCACCGCACTCGATGAGCAAGGTCTTACGGCCACAGGGGGTCGCGTCTTAACGGTGACTGGCGTTGGTAGCGATTTAACGCAGGCTAGAGACCTTGCCTATCGAGGTATTAGCCAAATCTCACTGCCAGGCGCCTTTTATCGCAGCGACATAGCGTTTAAAGCTTCAGTGGCAGAGAAGGGCAATTAAATGGCCGATAATTCATCAATGAGCCTGATAGCCAATCGATACGCATCCGAGCAGATGCGCGCGATCTTTGCCGCAGAGGCGAAGATAATTGCAGAACGCAGGTTATGGATTGCAGTTATGCGTGCGCAAACCTCACTGGGTCATGAGATTTCGAGTGATGTAATTACAGCCTACGAGAATGTAATTACACGCGTGGATTTAGCATCGATTGATGCTCGCGAAAAAAATACACGTCACGATGTAAAGGCTCGAATCGAGGAGTTTAACGCTCTTGCTGGACATGAAGCTATTCATGCTGGAATGACAAGTCGTGATTTAACTGAAAATATTGAAGCGCTTCAGATCCGCGATGGCTTGGATGTTGTTCTTAGCAAAGTAGTAACACTTCTCGCGCGACTTGGTGAACGTGCAGTGCAGTACACGGATCAGCCGATCGCTGGGCGCTCGCACAATGTACCGGCACAGATTACAACTCTCGGAAAACGTTTTGCATCTGCAGCCGAAGAGTTACTCTTTGCATACGAACGTTTGATATCACTGCAGGATCGTTATCCCATGCGCGGAATCAAAGGCCCGGTAGGCACTGCACAGGATTCGATCGACTTACTCGGTTCAAGTGAGTTACATGCAAAACTCGAAAAGATTATTGCCAAAGATCTGGGCTTCGATAAGGTTCTAGATTCAACAGGTCAAATTTATCCACGATCATTCGATTACGATGTAGTGACAACTCTTGTACAGCTGGCTGCGGCCCCATCGTCACTCGCAACGTCGATTCGATTAATGGCCGGGGCGGAATTAGTAACTGAAGGATTCAAAGCTGGGCAAGTGGGAAGTAGCGCTATGCCCCACAAGATGAATACCCGATCATGCGAACGTGTTAATGGATTGGCCGTTGTTTTACGTGGCTATGCCTCAATGGTTAGCGAGCTTGCCGGTGATCAATGGAACGAGGGCGATGTTTCTTGCAGCGTTGTGCGACGTGTAGCTCTTCCAGATGCCTTCTATGCAATCGATGGCCTACTAGAAACAATGCTCACTGTTGTAGATGAGTTTGGCGCATTTCCTGCCGTTATTAGCGCTGAACTAGAGCGATATCTACCTTTTCTAGCTACAACTAAAATCTTAATGGCCGCCGTTAAGGCAGGAGTTGGCCGCGAAGTTGCGCATGAAGTCATCAAAGAACATGCCGTAGCGGCCGCACTCGGGATGCGTGAGGGTAAAGGAAATACGCTCTTAGAAGATTTAGCCAATGATGTTCGACTACCAATTGACAAAGCTGCATTGGATTCATTGATAAGCACACCACTTGAATTTACTGGCGATGCTCGCCAACAAGTTGCTCGAGTTGTTAATCGCATTGACGCGATTACATCCGCGCACCCTGCAGCAGTGCAGTACAAGCCCGGCTCTATTCGGTGAGCGGCTTCGGCATAGTTGGCCCACCGCCAGCGCCTGCGATACCAGGGTGGGTTCACTTGCGCACCGGGAAAGTTCGCGACCTCTATACCAATGAAAAGAATGAAATTCTATTAGTCGCCTCCGATCGCGTATCGGCCTACGACTGGGTGATGCCGACGATTATTCCCGGCAAAGGTGCAGTGCTAACTCAATTATCATTATTCTGGTTTGAATTACTTGAAGATATTATTCCAAATCACATAATCTCAACCGATGTGCCCCTTGTAGTTGAAGACCGAGCAATTATCGTGCAGCCACTTGAGATGTTTGAAATTGAGTGTGTAGCTCGTGGATATTTAACGGGCAGTGGTTGGGCCGAATTCCAAAAGAACAGCGCAGTATGTGGCAATACTTTGCCGGCAGGATTACTCGATGGCTCAAAACTTCCTTCAACGATTTTTACACCTGCAACTAAAGCAGATATTGGTGATCATGATATTAATATTGATTTTGAAACAGCTTCATTGAAAATTGGAGATGAAGAGGCAGGGATTTTGAAGGAGTTGACTGTTAAGTTATATGAGACTGCCGCCGATTTCGCCCTCGAGCGTGGAATTATTCTGGCCGATACTAAGTTTGAATTTGGTCGAAACTCAGCGGGAGAGATTGTTTTAGGCGATGAAGCGCTGACCCCTGATTCATCTAGGTTTTGGGAGCTTTCGGCTTGGAAACCCGGTGGCGCACAAGCCTCCTTCGATAAACAGTTTTTACGTGACTACTTGGTAGCAAGTGGATGGGATAGAAATAGCCCACCCCCAGAGCTACCGGCAGAGATCGTGGAGAAAACGGCAAAGCGTTATGAAGAGGCGTTTTTTCGTTTAACTGGCAGCTCGTTCTAAACAAGGGAGAATACGACAATGGCAACAATCGTGGTTGAAGTGATGTTAAAGCCGGAGATTCTCGACCCTCAAGGCAATGCCGTTGCCTCTGCACTACCTCGCCTTGGATTTACTTTTGCTACGTCAGTGCGACAAGGCAAACGTTTCGAAATAGAGATTGATGGAGAACCAACGGCTGCTCAGCTGCTTGAAGTCGAAAAAGCAGCCGAGGTTTTACTCTCTAATCCTGTAATCGAGACCTATGTAGTAAGAGTTGAAAAGTAATGCGTATAGGAGTTATAACTTTCCCCGGAACTTTAGATGACCGAGATGCAGCGCGCGCCGTTGTTCACGGCGGCGCTGAGGCTATTTCCCTATGGCACGCCGATGCCGATCTAAAAAACGTCGATGCCGTTATTTTGCCTGGCGGTTTTTCCTATGGTGACTATCTACGGTGTGGTGCAATCTCGCGCTTTGCACCGGTGATGAAATTAGTTATTGAAGCGGCGAATAAGGGAATGCCGGTTTTGGGTATCTGTAATGGCTTTCAAGTTCTATGTGAATCACATTTATTACCTGGAGCGTTGACGCGGAATTCGGATCTGCATTTCTTGTGCCGTGACCAGGAGATCGAAATCATAAACAACTCAACTGCTTGGACCTCATCCTTTACCCAGGGCGAAAAAATTACTATTCCATTAAAGAACGGCGAAGGCTCTTTCCAGTGTGATGAGGCGACACTTGCGATGCTCGAAGGTGAGGGGCGTGTTATTGCTCGATATGTTGGCGAAAACCCCAATGGATCTCGGAATTTAATTGCAGGAATCTCAAATGCTCAGGGAAATGTTGTGGGCCTTATGCCGCATCCGGAGCACGCTATCGACGCTCTTACCGGACCATCGGATCAAGGGCTGGGCTTCTTTACCTCAATTTTGAACGCGATGGTTAATTGATGTCATTGGATACCGTTGCAATCGCACAATCCACACCAGATAACAAACAACCATTTGCCGAACTTGGTTTGAAGCCCGATGAATACGCGCGTATTAAAGAGATTCTAGGTCGACGTCCCACTTCATCTGAATTAGCTATGTATTCAGTTATGTGGTCTGAGCACTGCTCGTATAAATCATCAAAGGTTCATCTAAAGCAGTTCGGTGATAAGGCTCCAAAATCAGATGCCCTCCTTGTTGGGATTGGTGAAAATGCGGGAGTCGTTGATGTTGGCCAGGGATATGCGGTTACTTTTAAAATTGAATCGCATAATCACCCATCTTTTGTTGAGCCATATCAAGGGGCAGCAACCGGAGTCGGTGGAATTGTTCGCGATATTTTAACTATGGGTGCACGCCCAATTGCAGTTATGGATCCGCTGCGTTTTGGCCCAGCTGATGCACCAGATACCAGACGCGTACTTCCCGGAATTGTCGCCGGTATTGGCGGCTATGGAAACTGTCTTGGCCTACCCAATATTGGCGGCGAAGTTGTCTTTGATGAAACCTATGCTGGTAACCCTTTAGTTAATGCATTGTGTGTTGGCGTCATGAAGCACAGCGACATTAAATTAGCCAAGGCGGCAGGTGCTGGAAATCTCGTCGTTTTGTTCGGAGCTAAAACGGGTGGAGATGGAATCGGTGGAGTATCGGTATTAGCATCTGAAACCTTTGGCACTGGAGGATCTACCAAACGCCCTAGCGTTCAAGTTGGTGACCCATTTGTTGAAAAGATTTTAATTGAATGCTCATTAGAGATTTTTGCAGAGGAATTAGTTGTTGGCATACAAGATCTTGGCGGGGCTGGACTTTCATGCGCTACGAGCGAATTAGCCTCCGGCGGCTCTGGGGGTATGAAAGTAGCCCTGGATAAAGTCCCTCTTCGCGACCCCTCTCTTTCACCAGAAGAGATTTTAATGTCAGAGTCACAAGAGCGAATGTGTGCAATTGTTGAGCCGCACAAACTTGCGCGCTTTTTAGAGATTTGCAAAAAATGGGATGTCACCGTTACAGCTATCGGTGAAGTAACAGATGGAGATCGCTTAGAGATCACATGGAATGGCGAAATTATTGTTGATGTTCCACCTCGGACCGTGGCCCATGAAGGACCGGTTTATAACCGACCTATGGAACAACCGGCATATATTAATGAGGTCAACTCACAAAAAGTAAGTGTGCCAATTCCACATACTGCAACTGAAATAAAGGCAGCGGTATTAAAGCTTGCAGCTGCGCCAAACTTGGCAGATAAATCCTGGGTAACTTCTCAGTACGATAAATATGTTCAAGGAAATACGATTCAATCTCAACCTGATGATTCAGGAATGGTTCGCATAGATGAGAAGACGCACCTTGGAGTTGCGATCTCTACCGATGCAAACGCTAACTGGTCGTATTTAAATCCATATCAAGGTGCAAAGTTAGCGCTGGCAGAAGCGGCAAGAAATATTGCCACAGCTGGAGCCAGACCATTAGCTGTAACAAACTGCCTTAACTTCGGCTCACCGGAAGATCCAGGTGTTATGTGGCAGTTTGCCGAAACAGTTCGCGGCCTGGCCGATGGTTGCTTAGAGATGGGCTTGCCAGTTACTGGTGGCAATGTCTCCTTTTACAATCAAACTGGAGCGATCGCAATCTTGCCAACACCAGTTATTGGTGTGCTTGGTGTCATTCAAGATGTACGTACGCGCACACCCATGAGTTTTAATTCGGCTGGATTAGATCTCTATCTTCTGGGGCAGACTCATGAGGATTTAGCGGGAAGTGAGTGGGCCTTTTTGCATGGAGAGCGCGTCGGCCAATCTCCAACAGCTGATTTATCAGCTGAAATGCGGCTCATAGAACTACTTTTGGCAGGGCATGGAATGCAACTATTTAGTGCCGCACATGATTTAAGCCAGGGTGGATTATCTGCGGGGTTAACGGAAATGGTTCTTCGTCACTCAATTGGTGCGAGGATTGTTTTAAAGAGCGCTGGAATTGAACTATTGAGTGAGTCTCCAGGACGCGTGATTGTTGCGATTGAAACCGGCCGAGCTCAATCACTTGTCGATCTAGCGAGCGAGCATCAAATTATGCTTACAAAGATCGGTAGCACTGGTGGAGATTCCTTGACTATTAATGAGAGTGTTATCTCCTTAAATGAACTTCGCACCGCACATACTTCAACCTTTCCTAAGTTGTTTGGCTGATACTCATGCGCGATCCAATAATTCTTGAGCAAGTTAAACGGACTCTAGAATCGCTAACCTCAAAAGCTCCAGGCCGTGCGATTGAGGTTCGCGTGCCACCTTATGCTGCTGTTCAGTGCGGAGAAGGACCAACACATACCCGTGGAACTCCAGCAAATGTGATTGAGATGGATGCTACGACCTGGCTAGCCCTTGCCAATGGTGAAATCTCATGGGCAGCTGCATTAGATAGCGGCGCGATAAGCGCATCGGGTGTTCGCGCAGATTTAACTGAGTACTTACCACTTAGGATTAACTCATGAGCCGGCGCCCCGATGGTCTTTTAAATCACAACATCTTGGATGCCGATAAAGCTCCTCAAGATGCTTGTGGTGTATTTGGTGTGTGGGCACCAGGAGAAGAGGTTGCAAAGCTTGCATTTTATGGTTTGTATGCTCTGCAACATCGGGGACAAGAGTCGGCGGGAATTGCAACCAGTGATGGACAAAGAATTCTTGTCTACAAAGATATGGGTTTAGTTTCACAGGTCTTTACTGAAAGTGATCTTGCAACACTGCCAGGAGATCTTGCGATTGGGCATTGCCGGTACAGCACGACGGGGTCAAGCACGTGGATTAATGCTCAACCGACCTTACGCCCAACTAAGTACGGGACGCTGGCTTTAGCCCATAATGGGAATTTAACAAATACAGGTGACCTAGCCGAGCTTGTCCAAAAATTAGAGCCAACAACTGGCCGCGAACGTGGTGCGACCACCGATACTGAAATTATGACGGCTCTAATTTCTCTGCAAAATGAAAAAAATGTGGAGGCAAGTGCGATTGCAGTGCTTCCACAACTTGAGGGCGCATTCTCTCTCGTCTTTATGGATGAGCACACTCTCTACGCTGCACGCGATCGTCATGGCGTACGACCATTAGTTCTTGGAAAACTTGAGACCGGTTGGGTAGTTGCATCTGAGAGTGCGGCACTCGACATTGTTGGAGCGGCCTTTGTTCGTGAAATTGAACCTGGGGAGTTCATTGCAATCGATGAAAACGGCGTTCGTTCCAAACGATGGGCCGTTGCCGAACCTAAGGGATGTCTATTTGAATACGTCTATCTCGCCCGCCCGGATACGTTAATTGCTGGGCAAGGTATTCACGCTACACGTGTTGCTATCGGTGTTCGTTTGGCCAAAGAGGCTCCAGTTGAAGCCGACTTAGTTATTCCTGTACCCGAGTCTGGCACTCCAGCGGCGATTGGATATGCAAAAGGATCTGGAATTCCATTTGGAATTGGCTTAGTGAAGAACTCTTATGTTGGAAGAACATTTATTCAGCCATCACAGACTATCCGCCAACTTGGTATTCGATTGAAATTGAATCCACTACGTGAAATTATTGAAGGAAAACGAATTGTCGTTGTGGATGACTCAATAGTTCGTGGAAACACACAACGTGCAATTGTTCGCATGCTACGAGAGGCAGGAGCGCGTGAAATTCATGTGCGCATTTCATCACCACCGGTGAAGTGGCCTTGTTATTACGGAATCGATTTTGCAACGCGGGCAGAGTTGATAGCTAGCGGATTAGAAATTGAAGAGATTCGCCGTTCGATTGGCGCCGATTCCCTAGGATATGTCTCGCTTGAGGGACTCATCGAATCAACGCAGATAGAGGATAAAAAGCTCTGTTCGGCTTGTTTTACGGGCTCATATCCAATTCCTATCCCAGTAGATATGTCAGAGGGAAAAATGCGCCTTGAGATCACAGAAGTGCAAGGGCAGTAAGTGAGTACGTACAAGGATGCCGGCGTTGATATCGATGCAGGAGATCGCGCAGTAGAGCTTATGAAGGCATCGATTGCCAAAGCATCGCGACCAGAGGCAATTGGTGAGATCGGCGGCTTTGCAGGTCTCTTTGATGCGAGTGCTTTAAAGAGTATGAAAAGACCTCTTCTTGCAACTTCCACCGATGGAGTTGGCACCAAAACTGAAATTGCGCGCGCGTTAGGTAAGTACGACACGATTGGTGAAGATTTAGTCGCCATGGTCGTAGATGATTTAGTGGTATGTGGTGCAGAGCCTTTATTTATGACCGATTACATAGCGGTAGGAAAAGTTATTCCAGAGCGCATTGCAGAAATCGTCGCTGGAATTGCTCGAGGCTGCGAAAAAGCAAATACTGCGCTAATCGGCGGAGAAACTGCCGAGCATCCAGGGCTGCTAGATATTGATGAGTTTGATATTGCGGGAGCCGCAACTGGAGTGGTTGATTTTGATAAGCAACTCGGTGCACATCTGGTTAAAGACGGTGATGTCTTAATAGCAATGCCATCGAGTGGCTTGCACGCAAATGGTTTTTCACTTGTTCGTCATATTATCAAATCACAGAAGCTAAACCTGCAATCCCACGTAAGCGAATTCGGCAGAGCTGCTGGAGAGGTATTTCTGACCCCTACTGAAATTTACGCACTCGATTGTTTAGCTTTAATTAAATCTATGCCCGATGTTTTACACGCCTTCTCTCATATAACTGGAGGCGGCGTCGCAGAAAACACTGCCCGTGTAATTCCCGAACACTTAACTGCAACCTATGATCGTTCAACATGGTCACTTCCGATTGAGATGGAGTACCTAGCCACCATTGGGTCGGTGCCGCAGGCTGATATGGAGCGCACCTGGAACGCCGGAGTTGGCATGGTTGCGATCCTGGCCCCTGAGGCTGCAGAGCTGGCCCTAGCCTCCTTGGCCGCCCGGGGAATGAAAGCCTGGGTCGCAGGCGTTATATCACCGAGAATGGGCTCAAATCCACGCTCAACTTTGGAGAGCACGTACAGAGCGCGATAACCTTCACCTCTGACGAACACATACAGGTAAGGAGGTCGCACTATGGGTCGCGGCCGATCAAAAGCAAAACAGACCAAAGTTGCACGAGACTTAAAATATAACGCTCAAGATATGGATCTCGATCGTCTTACGAAAGAGCTTCATGGCGAAGTCGACACGTCGAATAATAAAGATGATGACGATCCCTTTGCCGAGGGCAATTACATCCCACGTGCGTGATACCAACACCATACGTAGCATCACTTCGCATTTACGAACCGCTTTCGGCATTTGAACCTGCCGATCGTTTGCGATGGCAATCCCTTGATCTCGACGAGGGAAGTTATGTTTTTGAGCAAGAGCTTGCTCTTCGTAGATTAGTTTTTCCTGAACCTCCCGCTGGTCGACCAGATGGCGTCCATATTCTCGAAGTTAATGGCGAGCGTTATGTATCACCGTGGGCAACCGCCACACGTTGTTGGGCAGCGTTAGATAATTTTAAAGACTCACTTCCAAGTACCGTGATTCCATACTTTGTAACACCTGCGATTGAAGAAGTTATCACTGCCGGAGTTGATTTGCTTGAAGATAAAGTCCCACACATTCTCAATGAGACGTGGGTAATTCCACCACGCTGGTTTTTACTATTCGAACCACAAGAGCGTAAACGTGGTGAAGACATTAATGGACTTTATACAAAAGTGCGAACAACAATTGCATTAGCAAAATCGCGCGCTCAGTCAGCGCATGAAACTGTGGTGAGTGCTTTTGGAGAAGGTCCAGTAGAGCAGGACTTAGAAAATCTTCTCGAGTGGCTTGAAATGTTCCACCCAAAATCTCTAGTTGAATTAGATTATGGTGGCCTTGCAACGTATTTAGATAGATCTCTTCGCAATAATGGTGAAGATGGCTTAACGGCCGATACCTCTATTGAAGATGTATTGCACTCATTATCGGGTCTTGCCGCCGCCGATGGGATGGTTGCAGGCCAAGGTTATGAGCGGTTAATGTCACGTTGGCGCCAAGTTCAAAACCTTGAATCTGCAAATTAAACGGATTAGAAGTATTGCTTTACAACGAATAAATCGAAATACTTCACCTAATAAATAAGTAATACAGTGGGAGTTACTAAAGGGGGCCTGGCAATGACAACACATCGCTCATCTGCCCCAGAAGTCCTCTTAACTCCCAAAGAGGTTGCTCAGCGCTTTCACGTTAACCCTAAAACCGTCACTAGATGGGCAAAGGCCGGCAAGCTAACTGCTATTCGTACCCTTGGTGGGCATCGGCGCTATCGCGAATCAGAAGTCCTGGAGCGCCTACGCGAGTATAAAGAGAGCACGAACTAAAGATAGGATTGGCCCATGGCCGATGATAAGAAACCTGCAGATGATGCCCGCGCAAAGTTTTTAGAGGCGCTGGAGAAGAAGAAGCATAAGAACACGTCTCTTCCTGGTGGCGGAACCGCGTCTGGTCCAAAAGTTGGTGGTGCACAAGCAGGCGGCGCACCCGCTCCACGTTTTCAACGTAAGTCAGGTCCATCAGGCTCTGCTGGTTAAGTGTCTGATCAACTTTTAATTGAAATTCGGGTTCGCCCAAATGCTTCACGCAATAAAGTTGGCGGAACCGTTGGAGATCCACCGCGCTTAGTTGTTGCAGTTCAAGCACCTGCCGTTGATGGCAAAGCTAATGAGGCGGTTATAAAAGAGTTAGCTAAAGCCTTTGATATTCGCGCTCGCGATTTCGTAATCGTCTTCGGTGAGCTAGGGCGCGATAAAAGATTATTGGTCAGTGGAGATATTGCGGTGCTTAGAGAAAAATATGAAGAGTTACAGCAGACCGCGACGCTTCAACAAAGGCTCGATCTTTGAATCGCGGCCTCTAAAGTTTCTAAACATCTGCATGGAATCAATTGATCCACCTCGGCCAAGCAGAGTGTCTCTAAAGTGCTCGCCATTTTTGCGCAGCAGGCCGCCATTTTCCTTAAACCAATCAACGGTATCGGCATCTAAAACCTCAGACCAGACATAGCCGTAATAACCCGCGGAGTAACCACCGGCAAAAATATGTGAAAAGTAGGTCGAGCGATAACGCGTAGGAACTGGTTCAAAATCTAAACCGTAATCGGCCAGAGCTTTAGCTTCAAAGGCTTCGACATCATTTACCTTGACCGCCTCCTCCTTTGTGAGCGAGTGCCATGCTAAATCCAGAACTGCAGCAGCTAGATAACTTGTCGTTGAAAAGCCCTCATTGAAAGTCGAAGCTGCATTCAAGCTATCAACCCACTCCTGTGGCATGAGCTCGCCAGTTTCAAAATGGCGGGCGTAGTTATTAAGAACTTCGGGCCACATAATCCACATTTCATTTACTTGAGATGGGAACTCAACAAAGTCGCGCTGAACTGACGTTCCTGAAACACGTGGATATTTAACTTGTGAAAGCAGCCCATGCAACGCATGACCGAATTCATGGAACAGAGTTGTCGTGAAATCAAGAGTCAAAAGTGCCGGCTGCCCGGCAGGAGGCTTCGGGATATTGAGATTGTTTACAACAACAGGAAGCTGACTAAGAAGAAAGTTCTGGTCTACAAGACTGTTCATCCACGCACCACCGCGCTTTGAATCACGAGTAAAGAAATCACCAATGAAGAGCCCAAGCGGGGTTCCATCTTCATTACTGACTTCAAAGGCCCGAGCCTCTGGGTGGTAAGTCACTAAATCAGTACGTTCTTTGAAAGTGATGCCAAAAAGTTTGTTAGCCGCGAAGAAAACGCCATCATGCAAAACACGTTCGAGCTCGAAGTAAGGTCGCATTTTAGAGGTATCTATATTGAATTTTTCTAATCGGACCTGCTCAGTGTAAAAACCCCAATCCCAACTCTCAATTGCAGAACCCGCAGATTTTTCAAGATCTACAGCCTCCAACTTCGCATTTCGCATAGCTGCAGGAGCCATCTTCTTGAGCATTGTGTGAACGTTCTCCGGACTCTTCGCCGTCTGAATTGAAATCACATGTTCTGCGTGAGTGCTTTTGCCAAATAATTCGGCACGCTCTGCCCGTAACCTAATCATCTCTAACAAAACAGGTTTGTTGTCATTAGCGTTTGGACGATTGGCTTTTAAAAGCGATTCCTGCATAATTTTTTTCCGAAGCTCACGATTGGTAAGTGAGTCGAGTACTGGGTTACCAGTGAAGTTCACCATGTTTATTAGCCACTTACCCTCTTGTCCACGATCTCTCGCGGCGTTACCGGCAGCAGTAATTTCATTGTCACTAAGACCATCGAGCTCAACTAAAGAATCTACAAGTACGGCCAAATCATTAGTATCGGCCAATACGTTTTTCGAGAAGGTAGTTTCAAGAATTGAAAGCTTTTCATTGAGTTGCTTGAGGCTCTCTCGCTCAGTGTCAGTTAAGTGAGCGCCTGCATGAATTAGGTCCATGTAATAACGCTCCAGTAGCCAGGAATCCTCGCCACTCAGATTCAAATTCTCACGGTCATCGAATAAACTTTTAATTCGAGCAAAAAGGACAGGATTTAATTGAATTTTATCTTGGTGTGCCGCAAGCTTTGGCGCTAACTCTTCTTCAATAGCATCGAGGGCATCGTTGGTATCACTTGAGGATTTGTTATAAAAAACTGAAAGCGTTCGCATTAACAGCTGACCACTTTTTTCCATAGCAACGATTGTGTTCTCAAAAGTTGGCACCCCGTGTGTATCTAGAATCACCTGAATCTCACCTAATTGCTCGGTACACCCGGCGTAAAAAGCCGGCAGGTAGTGCTCCTCTTTTATGGCAGCAAAATCTGGAAGTTCAAAGGTAAGCACACTTCGATGGGCGAATGGATTTGCATCAAGGTTGGTCATGACGCGAATCCTACTCAAGGAGGATTAGTGAGGGCGGCGGCGACGCTGACTTGAGTTAGGGCGAGGGCGCTTATTGCCACCACTGCGCACTGACTTTTCAACGATTGGCACGATGTAAGGAACTCCTGATGGCTCCTGTGCGCCAGTAATCTTCATTAGTTCAGTGCTAAGTGGAGTAACACCAACAAACTTTGGAGTAACACCAGCACGAGAAGTAAGACCACCGATTGATTTCTGCTGTTTAGTCGTTGCAATTGTTACAACAGTTCCGGCCTCACCTGCACGGGCAGTACGACCTGCGCGGTGTAGATAATCCTTGTGATCTGTTGGAGCATCGACGTGAACAACTAATGAGATTCCGTCAACGTGGATTCCACGTGCCGCAACATCAGTAGCAACGAGAGCCGCGTTAACCGACTCTTTAAAGAGTGCAAGTGTACGTGTACGCACTGCTTGAGTTTTTCCACCATGGAGAGCACCTACGGCTACACCTGCATGTGCAAGCTTGTCAGCTAAACGATCGGCACCACGCTGAGTCTTAACAAACATAATCGTCTTACCATTACGGGCAGCGATTTGATTCGTGATGTCATCTTTATCGCCAGGGTTCATAACCAGGACAAAGTGTTCCATTGTTGAAACCGAGGCACGATCATTTTGCAATGAGTGAGTCTTAGGATTCTTCAAATACTGGCGGACAAGTGAGTCAACACCACGATCAAGTGTTGCCGAAAATAACATTCGCTGTCCATCGAGTTTTGCTTGATCTAAAATCTCTTTGACTACAGGCAAGAAACCCATGTCAGCCATTTGATCAGCCTCATCGAGAACAGTTATCTCTAGCTGATCTAGCTGAACCTCACCCTTATTAAGTAAATCAATCAAGCGACCAGGAGTTGCAACCAAGATTGCTGTACCCCGACGCATTGCTGTGATCTGCTTTGCATAAGACATTCCACCGGCTACTACAACTGATTCGTGTCCGATTGAGCGCGCAAGCGGCATCAATACTTCATCGATTTGCTGAGCAAGCTCGCGTGTAGGTGTAAGAACTAGTGCAAGTGGCTTATGTGGCTTAGCAACTTTTCCATTTAAGTTATTTAGTAGGGCTAATCCAAAGGCAAGGGTCTTACCGGAGCCAGTTTGTCCGCGACCCAAGATGTCATGGCCAGCTAAAGCATCAGGCAATGTCGCAATCTGGATTGGGAAGGGATGCATAATCCCCTGCTTGGCAAGGGCATTAACAAGCGGAGCTGCAATTCCTAAGTCGCTGAAAGTTGTTGTGATCTCAGTTAGAGGAGTTGCATCAATCAAATTGGCATCAGCTAAATTTGTTGAGATGTAATTATCATCTGCTCCAAAATCTACCGCTGCATTAGTGTGAGTCTTTGACGAGTGCTTAAAATCATCACGTGCATATGCAGGAGAATCATTTCGGCGATCACGGACTGGGCGCTCTGCGCGAAAGTTAGCAGCACGTGTATCTGGTGCAACCGAACGCTTCTTTGGGCGCGTTGGATCGAATTTTTCAACCTTACGCGGAATAAAGTTTGGACGACCATCACCTGTACGTGAAACTTTGGCAACTGCTGCATCACGGCGAGTTGTTGGACGAGTATCTGACTTCTTGTACTCAGTCTTTTTAAACTCCGGCTTTTTAAATGTAGTTGTTTCATACTCTGGCTTCTTATTTTCAGGCTTGACGAATTCTTTTTTCTTAAATTCAGTCTTCTTGAAATCAGGCTTCTTATCAACGGGACGCTTAGCGCGCTCAGTTCGCTCTGCAACAAACTTCTTTGCACGGCTTTCAGGTTTTTGAGAAAGCTCGATTCGTGCCTTGCGCTCTTCTGGTGCCTCAACCGGGCGAGGACGTGAGGCGGTTTTTTCCTGAAAACGCTTAGCGCGAAGCTTTGAGCGATCAGTTAAACGAACCTCTTTTTTCGAAACGGTAGTTGGATCTGTATCTAAATAGCGACGAGTCTTTGGAGCGCCCTCTGATTTAGTAACACCAGATTTTGATATCGCTGTGACACCTTTACGGGCATTCTTCTGAGCAGTTGTGTGGCGGGCCTTCGGATCGGCGGCCTTAAACTCAGCGGCCTTCTTGGTGCGCTTTGGCTTACCAACTGATGCTGCGCGACGAGCTTTTCCGGGCGCGGGAGTACGTGGTTGTAGAGACATAGAAATGCATACCAATCGAGACGACAAGCGCGTCTCGGGTTTGACTGGCAGTTGCCGTCAGGGTCGTAATAAGACTCGCAAGTAGCGCTGCATCTGCGGCGCTTGGGGGGAAGTTCTTTGATGCGGTTGCATCAACGGCCAAATTCTACCGTGGATTATTACTGCTCTTTACCATCGGACTCTGCCGCTAATTTTTCAAGATCTGGTCGAGGAATCTGCGGAATATCGCCCCGTGAAAGCCGACGCCACAGATAAAAAGATACTCCTGCAAAAAACGGCCACTCAAATGTATAGACCCATGCTCGCCAGTTTCCGCTTTGTGCTCTGTGATACTCGAACCAGCCAGCCCAGAGGCAAAAAGGCACAACAATAAAAAGTGAGAAATTCAAGATGCGTTTTTGTTTATGTGTGACTGGTGGAGTGGCCGAGTCATTATTGACCCACTCGGGTGCTTGAAACTCCGGTTTATCTGTCATTATTCGCAGCTATCTCAACATCGATGTCACGTGATTTTTGTTCTTCAGATTTAATCCAATGGTAAACAGCAAATGACATCCAAACCGTATCAATGATCATTGCCCCAGCCCACATGAATGAACCACCTTGGCGTTGGTCATTGAGCGAATACATATTGTGATAGATAGAGCCTGGAGCGGTGTAAATAAAGAAGCCCGTCAACGTTTCAGGCACCATCATAAGAAAGAGTGAGATCACTGCCATTGCAGGAGAGATGCGCCGGTTAACTAAATTACGGTCTAGCAAGTTGAAGTAAAAGAAGTAAGGTAAAAGTAAATAGAGCGGAACTTCAAGAAAGGTATGCGCCCATGGATTATCCATAATGAACTTGTGAGGGACAGGTAAATGCACACCAATCATCAGCGAGGCATACGTCAGCCAACTAAAAGCGGGATGAGTTACTGCCTTAAATAAATAGTGTGTTGGGTGAAAACTATTAGGTGTTCCAAGGACTAAGAGTGGCCCGGTCAGCATCATTAACGTGATGTGTTGGACCATGTGCAGTGAGAAGTAGTCCATAGTTTGGGCACCGATTGGTGTGACAATTACTGCGAGTGCACTCAGAATTCCTGAATAAAAAAAGATCCTTTGCCGCAGGGATACCGAATTACTCGGCAAGCGCCAGTAGAGATATGTAATAAGGGCAATGGGCAGGAGAATCTCCGGGGCCAGCTGCCAAGAGCCCCAGACCCCGACATCATGATGATGCATCTCCATATGGCCAGAAGGCTAACCCTCAACTACCTGTAAGTACTAGGAGTTATTCGGTAAATATCCTTGGCTTTTTCTGTAGATAGGTCTAACCTGCTGTGAGCGGCCTCACAATTTCATGTGAGTTACCTTCATGTGCAATGAATTCCCACTCAGGAGGGGCTTGAATGAATAAGCGGATATTAGGCGCGCTCGGCACGGTCATTATCGGAGCTGGCGTTATCGCCGGAATCGGGACTTACGTTGCGGCGGCAAAAAATGATTCAACGCTCTTGGTCGCAACACCCGCGGGGACAATGGATACGCCGCAAGGAAAGTTGCCTCATGCAACTCTTGCGATCTCGGTCTACCCCGATAGCTCTGCAGGTAGCCACGGTAAAGATGGTGGCGCGCATCCTGGATATGTCACGTACGGGCCAAGCACTAACTTTGAAGTTCCCGCGCACTCAGTAATAACAATGACCGTCACAAATTACGATGGCGGTGAAAGTTTAAATAATGATTACTTTGCGCGAGTTCGCGGAACGATTGATGGTTCGGCGATGTTAAATGGCGAGCGAATGACAAATATTTCTCCCGATGCAGTTGGCCATACTTTTACAATTCATGGACTTGCCGTCGGACAGGATGAGTTTTTTGTAAGCGTCCCTATGAAGGCAGTTGCCGAAGAGGATATGCCCGAAGAGGGATTTACAACAAAGCCCACTGTCACAACATTTACTTTTATTACCGGAGGACCTGGTGAATATATCTGGAACTGCGAATATCCATGTGGTGATGGAACAATTGCAAAATTTGGTGCAGCAATGTCAACAATGGGTTACATGTCCGGCCACTTTACGGTGAAGGGATAATTCGCCATGACTGAATTGAAGACACCCAATGCGCCACAATGGTGGAAAAAACCAGATGTTAAGAAAACTGCGATCTTATGGGTTATCTGCACTGCAGTTATTGGTTACATTGGAGTTGAATTTCATGTAAGAAATATTGTTAGCCCAGCATCAGAGAATATGAGTAACATAATTTCTCTGATTAGAATATTCACCTGGGCCGCTTCACCGGTTGCAGGTTTAGTTACTGCAATATGTATTACCGTCTTAACTTCTAAGCGTCACTATGGTGATAATCCACCCCCTGAGGCCGATCATGAGATTCGAAACTCTCCACGCGCAACGGCATTGTGGCTCAGTATTTCAGGTCTTTTATGCCTCTTTGCACTCATTGGAGGTTTGATTGTTCTTGAACAAGAGAGTGAAGGTGTTCTGGATACAAGTGCAATTCAAGTCAATGTAACCGGGCAGCAATGGTTATGGAACTTTGATTATGAAAATGGTGCGCGTAGTGAAGATCTCTATCTTCCAGTCAATAAGCCAGTTGTTTTCCACATCACTAGTGTTGACGTAAAGCACTCATTCTGGGTTGTTCAAATGGGAATAAAGATGGATGCAAATCCCGGGTACACAACCGAGACTGCGGTTACACCAGACAAAATTGGGGTATTCGATGTGCGATGCGCTGAGCTTTGTGGATTGTTACATGCATACATGCAGACAAAAGTTCACGTAGTAAGTCAAGCAGATTATGACGCGTGGCTCATCGATCATGCAGCAATAGAGAAAGGCGCATAATGACAACCGTAATGAATGAAACAGTTGCCGCTCCAGGAAAATCGATAATCGAAAAGCTTAACGTCTTCACAGCGCTCGCGCTTGGTGTTTTAAGTGCAATCGTTGTTTGGCGTTTGTCGTTAGCTTTTCTACCTGAAGATTCTGAGGTGCGCCTATTTACTCGCGAAGATAAAATTACATTACTTTCAATGTGTGCATGGTTTGTTGGCTTCATGACAGGAATAGGTGCCCTAGTCGGACCTTTCCGCTGGTTAATGGGTAAAGATTTGTCTCACGATGAAAATATGTTTTTGGCCGGAAAAGATATGGGCCCAAAGCGATACCTGCGTTATACAACCGATCACAAAGTTGTAGGAATTCAATATCTTTTCATTACGATTTTGATTTTCTTCCTTGGCGGCGGACTTGCGATGTTAATTCGCACAAACCTTGGAACCCCAGAAGGTGGTTGGCTTCACGCACAGGCATATAACTCAATTGTCGGAACCCATGGAATTTTAATGATAGTCGGCACCATCATTATGGTCACAGGACCTTTTGGTAACTTCATCATGCCAATCATGATCGGTGCGCGGGATATGGCATTTCCACGGTTAAATGCACTGAGTTTCTGGCTGATTGTCGCTGCTGCAGTGCCATTGCTTTGGGGACAGTTCTTAGGTGGAATCACCACTGGTTGGTCTGCCTATAACCCTTTAGCTAGCCAAGCCCCGCTGGGCATGGATGGTTACATTATGTATATCTGCATATTTGCAATCTCTACAATGGTTGCAGGAGCAAACATCACAACAACAGTTGTGAAGATGCGCGCTAAGGGTATGACCTGGAACCGTACGCCAATCTTTATCTACGGAACTGTTGCATCAGTAGCACTCGCGCTACCTGCATTCCCAGTCTTCTTCTTATCCCAAGTGCTTTCAGCCTTTGATCGCGCTCTCGATACTTCTTTCTACAACACAGCAGGCGGCGGTAGTGGATGGCTCTATGAAAACCTATTCTGGCTTATGGGCCACCCTGAAGTTTATGTAATTCTAATTCCCTCAATTGCTGCATTAATGGAAATGGCGCCTGTATTTACGCGGCGACCTCTATTTTCATTTAACGTTGCAGTAATGGGAATCGCTGGAATCTCAGGATTATCAGTTCTCGTTTGGGCTCACCACATGTACATCTCAGGTTGGGCTCCGCTACTGAATGCACCATTTATGTTGACAACCGAGCTCATTTCGATTCCAACTGGAATGTTGTTCTTGGTATTAGTCGGAACACTTTGGCGAGGTCGTCTGTGGATGACGGTGCCACTGATGTCGATCTTTGCACTTCTATGGAACTTCATGATTGGCGGAGTCACTGGAATCTATCTTTCAGATGTACCCGCAGATGCTTTCTTGCACGGCTCTATGTACGTGACCGCACACTTCCATTACACATTAATGGGTGCTGGTTTAACCGGAGCATTGGCAGCACTTGTGTACTGGTTCCCTAAGATGACAGGCCGGATGTTTGATAAAACCCTTAGCTGGGTAGCGTTTTGGCTGGTTCAAATCGGATTCAATATCGCATTCGTGGGAATGTTTATGGTCGGCTTAGCTGGTCAGCCTCGTCGAGTCGAATCATATGCACCAACTTTTAACACTGCGAATATGGTGACAACGGGCGGTGCTTACATGATTATGGCGGGCATGTTGGTACTTCTATATGGCGTAATCTCTTCGGCACGTAGCGGAGTGAAAGCACCGATGAATCCTTGGCAAGCTAAGACTTTGGAGTGGACTGTTGCATATCCAATCCCGCTTGAAAACTTTGATGTACTTCCAACAGTAAGTTCAGATCCATATGGTTATGGAAAGGCACAATCATGAGCGTCGAGACACATGCACACCACGAACATCCCGATGTAGTTGGCAGTCGCAATCGACTAGGAGTAATTCTTTTACTTGTCGCCGATATAGCTTTTGCTTTGAGCATGATGTTTGTCTATTTCTATCTGCGTGGGCAAAATGTCAATGATATGTGGCTTCCAAAGGCAACTGCAGATCACCCTGCAATCACTCCTTTATCGTCGAGTCCAGGTTGGACAGTTACTGCAATTGCAGCCTTTGGGCTTCTTGCGCACTTCTATGCGCTTAAAGGTGTACGTGCCGGAAATCAAACTCAACTCAAACTAGGCTCCCTTGTCGCGTTTGTAGCATCGGTTGTAGCAATTGCATATCAGTTCAATACGATTGCAACTGCTCCATTTACATTCACTGACGGTGCATACGTTTCATGTTTCTATATGTTTACTATTTTAAACTTTGTGCACTTAGCGCTTACCGTTTTTATCTCACTCGGCAACTGGAATCGTGCTCGACTTGGCCTGTACATCAACGATCATTGGCACGTCGACATCGTTCGTATTTGGTGGGTATGGATGGCTGTGTCATCATTACTCGGTGCATTCGCCCTCAGTTACCCATAAACCTAGCTCTAGCTGGATCGGCCTCTACATCGCATTAGGCGTTGTTTGGGGCTGTTCCTTTATATTCATCAAGTTAGGTCTTGAATTCTTAACCCCTATTGGCGTCGCCTTTGGACGTGTATCGATGGGCGCGCTCACGCTTGTTTTTTGGGCACGCTTTAAGAAGATACAACTTCCGACCGATAGAAAGATTTGGCTACATCTTTGGGTTGTCTCACTTTTGCTCAATGTTATCCCTGGTGTCCTCTTCGCTGTTGCTGAAACCGAAGTGACATCGATTTTGGCAGGAATAATCAACGCTGTGACCCCATTGATGACATTACTTGCAATCATGATTGCATTTCGTGAAGAGAGGCCCAAAAACTACCAAGTGCTTGGTTTGGTTCTAGGTTTTCTCGGAGTCTTGACGGTCTTAGGTGTTTGGCAGGGACTTGGAGATAACCCCATTGGGGCAGTACTTGCACTACTACTTGCCGTCACGTGTTACGGATTTTCGTTTCCATATTCTCGCAAATTTATTTTGCCAAAAAAACTTCAACCTGAAGCCTTGGCGGCAGTACAAGTTTCAACTGGGGCTATAACACTCTTACCTTTTTATTTGATTGATGGAATTGCTAAAGATGAGTATCGACCAGGACCTGTTATGGCAATGATTGCACTGGGTGTATTCGGTAGCGGTTTTGCATACATCTGGAACTTCAAAATTATGGAGGCCGCCGGAAGTGCAATCGCTAGCACTGTTACATATGTGACTCCAGTAGTTGCGGTGATTGTGGGAATTCTTTTTCTTGGCGAAAACGTCTCATGGTATGAACCCGTTGGCGCTTTAATTGTTTTGATAGGAGCTGCTATCGGACAACAACGAATAAAACTATTTAGTCGATCGTAAAACCATTCTTAATCGGTCCGAGGTCAATGCCTGCTGCAGTGTGATTACTCTCTTCACCACGAGCTAACTGAGCGGCGTGGGCTTTGTTATGCCAGCGCTCCTCAATTTTTCCATATTTCCACAGTAATAATGCAACGGTCCATACAATAGCGAAGGCACCAACAATAAAGTATCCAGCGCTATTTAAATTGAAGGCTAATGCGTAGTCCCAAAAGCCACCCGTGAGATTGAGTTGACGTGCAAAGACTTGGCAGAGCTCGAGTCCACCAACAAAGAATGCAACTGATACTGAAAGACCGGTAATGATGATGTTGTAGTAAACCTTGCGGACGGGTTTTGAAAAGGCCCAGCCGTAAGCAAAGTTCATAAATGAACCATCGATGGTATCCAGCAAACTCATTCCACCGGCAAAGAAAAGTGGTAACGAGATAATCGCCCACCATGGTAATCCTGCAATCACTGATGATCCGGCTAGAACAAGTAATCCGATCTCGGTCGCAGTATCAAAGCCAAGCCCAAAGAGGATGCCGAGAGGATACATTTTCCATGATGCATCAATTCGACGAGCTATCGGCCCAAAGAAGCGCATCAATAATCCACGTGAGTCTAGGTGTTTTTCTAACTCTTCTTCGTTGTAGGCACCTTTACGCATTTTAATAAAGACATTTACTATCGAAACTAAAATAATAAAATTTAGAATCGCGATGAGCATGAGGAAAACACCGCTTACGGTCGTGCCAACTAAACCTGTGTAATGGTGAAGCGTGGAGTTGTCATCTTTTAGCTGAGAGCCCAGCGCTTTGATTCCAAAGTTAAGCAACATGGCTAATACGAATACGACGGAGGAGTGACCCAGAGAGAAAAAGAAGCCAACGGCAAGTGGACGTTTTCCTTCGGACATTAATTTTCTCGTTGTATTATCAATCGCGCTGATGTGATCGGCATCAAATGCGTGGCGCATGCCCAAGGTGTAAGCAAGTGCTGCAGTGCCCCAGCCAAAGAGCGAACCATCACTGAGTACGTAGTTGCCGGTCGTGGCCTTCCACATCAGCAAGGCCCCAGAAACATGGAGAAAGAGGATGAAGCCAAACATCGCTGCCATCCGGCGCCATTCGTCGGGGTTTAAGCGCTGAGCAAGGGGCGTAGACGGCTTAACAACGACATTCATACCCACCCCCTCCTAGATGCAAATGGTTTGCAGGAAGAAAGCCTAAGGCAGGTTCAATCCTCTGTCTATTTGAACCGCATCCTAGGGTTTTGCGTATAGAGTCGCGTCAAGAGTTTGCACAGGAAGGGCGGTCTGCGTGAGCGAAGACGATGACATGGAAGAGATCATCACAGAGGAGATGCTCTGGGATCGAATTCCTGAAGTCGATGGCGAAGAGCGTGCCAGCACGTATTACGAACTCAGTGCCAGAATCTATGCCCGCGGACAGTATGACGAGGCTTTAGCGCTGGCGGAAACTGCGCGAGATATCTATTCAACGTTAGGCGCAAGTGCACCAAGTGAGGGCTTAGCGCAAGCATATTCTGCAATTGGTTACAACCTTAATCAGTTAAAGCGTATGGACGAGGCGGCAACTGCGATGAGTAAGGCAGTTGAGATTTTACGTGAAAACAAATCTCCAATTGCACTCGAGCTCGCCTGCACATTGGGCGAATGGTGGTACACATCCAAACAGTATGAAAAAGTCGTCTTAACAATGGGCGAATGTGCACAGGAGCATTTAGTAGATGGCAATGAAATCGGTGCGGCGAACGATCTTCACTTAATCGGTTGCGCTGAAAGAGAGTTGAAAAATTACGAGAAGTCAATTGACGCATTTAGAGAGGCAAGGATACTATTCAAGCGCAATAAAGAGGTTATTCATGTTGCGCGCTGTGACCAAAAAATTGCCTCATGCCTAATCGAATTAAATGAAGGTGAGTTAGCCCTTGAAACTGCGCGCAAGGCCATTGATGTCTTTGAAACTGGCCATGATCATCGGCGTGAAACTTTTGCACTGTTTGAGTTGGGTAAAGCGCAGCTCCTTCTCGAAAAATTCGATGACGGGCTAGCAACCCTTGAGCAAGTGCTCTCCGTTGTCAGTGAAGACGAGCCTAAAGACTTTGAATTCATCATCGACGTCGAATCGCGCATTGCAAAAATCGTTCGCATGCAAGGCCGAATCGAAGAGGCCGATGAAATTGAGCGTCGGCTAAAGTCAGTACAAGAGACGCTAGATGATGAGCCCGAGGCTTGATTAAGCATTTAAATAACCTGCCAAAGATACGAATAACAATGCTCTGCATGGGCAATATATGTCGATCTCCTATGGCCGCAGCCGTTCTGAGCAATCGGACTACAGATTGGGATAACCCCGAGATAGTGGTTGATAGTGCAGGTACTGGGGCTTGGCATATAGGACAGAGCGCACACCCAACATCGGAGAAAGTCTGGAAAAACGCTGGTTATACCTACTCTCATTCGGCTCGCCAGTTTCAATCAAGTGATTTTTACGAGAGCGACTTAATTTTGGTTATGGATTCAAGTAACTTTAACGATGCAATTAAATTAGCTGCCGATGATGAGTCTCGGGAGAAAGTTTTTTATCTACGAAGTTTTGATCCATCACTGGCATCAATCGATCCAACCTCAGAGCAGTTTCATAAATTAGAGGTTCCCGACCCGTATAACCAATCAATCCAAGCCTACGAAGAGGTCTTATTTATGGTCGAACGTTGCGTAGATGGGCTGTTGCAAGAGTTAAAGCGCCAATAAGCGCGCCTGCGGCAGCAATTATTAAAGGCCATTGGATAACACCTTTACTCCATAGTGCGCCTCCCCATATTCCAGCACCAAGTACTGCGAAGTTCATCGAAGCTTGATACACACCTTGTGCACGGCCACGGTGTGCTTCTTGGCTCAGACCTGCAATCCATGCTTTGCCCACTCCATCGGTAAGTGCAGGGAACAGTCCGTATAACGCAAGTGCAATTAGTGCGACTATGTGGTTCTGAGTTGAACCTAAAGTTGCATAAGCGATAGCAAAGGCGAGGAGTCCAACTGCATAAACAACACGCGGAGAGAGTTTGTCGGCCACATACCCGCCAGGAAATGCTGCAAGAACTGTGACGCCACTAAAGAGCATGTATGAGAGAACGACACCTTGTGTTGAAAAACCAATATCGTGCAGACGTAGTAATAAAAGTACGTCCGGAATATTAGTCAATTGAATCAACACTAAAAGCGCAATCGCGCGCTTTAGACTCCGGGGGAGTTGTGGATGAGCTTTCTTCTCCGCCTTAATTTTTGGAGTTCTAACAAAGTTTTCCTTGACTAATAAAGTTAATAACCCAGAGATTATCGCTGGAATTAAGGCCCATTTAGCAACTGCACGTACGTCGCCATCGAGCATTGCCAACCCAATTAAAGCGATTCCAGGCCCAATTACAGCGCCAATATTGTCACCAGTGCGATGGAATCCAAAGGCGCGGCCCAGATGTGCTTTATCTACAGAGTCGGAAATTAGCGCATCCCGCGGAGCACCACGCATTCCTTTACCGATTCGATCAATGACTCGTCCTAAGAAAACCAAGGGCCAACTTGTTGCAATCACCACTAGCGCTTTGCCAACGCCAGCTAATGAATATCCCGCAATCACAAATGGCCTACGCCCCAAATGGTCGCTAGATTTTCCACTAATCAATTTAGTAAACCCAGCAGCAGCTTCAGCGCATCCCTCAATTAGACCAAGAGCTAGTGGCGCTGCGCCAATTACACCGGTCAATAAAATCGGTAATAGAGGATACAAGAGTTCACTTGCGGCATCTTGAGCCAAAGAGACGAGTGTTAAGAGAATTAAGTTACGTGTTAACCATATCTTCATCATTTGGGTAGATGCTGCAGAGCCCAGTGGTACATGGCAATTGCTCCAGCTGCCGAAGCGTTCATCGAACGCGTTGAACCGTATTGATTAATCTCATATAAAACTTCACAGACCGCAATTCCTTCATCTGACATTCCGGCACCCTCCTGGCCAAAAAGAAGGACGCAGCTTTCAGGTAGTTGAGCGCTCTCTAACTGCTTAGATCCGGGTACGTTATCGATACCAATGATTGGCAGATTATTAGCCTTACACCAGACTGCAAAATCTTCGACAGTTGGATGATGGTGAACAGTTAAATATCGGTCCGTCACCATAGCGCCGCGTTTATTCCAATCGCGTTTACCGACAATATGTACGCCAGCAACGTTAAAAGCATTTGCTGTGCGCACTACGGACCCGATATTTAAGTCATGCTGCCAATTTTCAATTGCAATCTGTAACTTATGCCTCTTCGTATCTAGATCCGTAACGATGGCTTCAACACTCCAGTATCGGTAGTGATCTAAAACATTACGTCGGTCACCATTTAGCAACAGTTCAGAATCGTATTGGGCGCCCTCAGGCCATGGTTCTTCATGCGGTCCAACACCAACCACCGGAAAAAACTCACCTGGGCCAATCGTGCCGGGAGTGGTTGGAGAGGACATATAGGCACTCTAAACTGCCTACATGACTTCTATCAATACGGTGCTTCTCGTACTCCATATTCTCTGCGTAATCGCAATTCTCTCCCTCCTCCTACACCAGTGGAATAAGAATCCACGGAAGTTGCACCCTGGAATATTGCATGCAGGCTTGACGGCTTTAATCGCGGGAATAGCGATGGTTGGAATGTTTCAAACGGTGCATCCAGATGAGGTGCTCAATCCCACAAAATATGGAATCAAATTAGTAATACTGATTTCAATTCTTGTAATTAGTTATCGTAATGTTAAGAAACCAATACTTGCAAAGAACACATGGCTACTTCTGATTGGGCTAACAACGATAAATATTCTTATCGCCTCAATTTGGCGATAATCAGAAAATGCGTCAAAAAACAGTTCTTTTAATATTTACATTAATAATTTCTCTTAACGTAAACTCCGCGAATGCGGCAATTTCACCCCTCTCAATCCCTGAAGTTTTCAACAAATTATTGAAAGTACCCGCTCTATCTAATCCTTCGATGATCTTGTTGGACGAGACCACTGGCGAAGTTGTATATGAGAGAAACTCGAACTCACTACGGAAGCCGGCCTCGGTTATGAAGCTGCTTTCAGCAACTGCCACATTGGAATATTTGGATCCATTAAGCAGATTTGAAACTAAGTTATTTCTTGGATTGCAGCCGAAGTCACTAGTCATCCAAGGTTCATATGACCCCTGGATAAGTTTAGACAGCGTAGTTGCAAAAAAAATGCACAGGACATCCTTGCCATACTTAGCCTACAAAGCTATGACTGCGATTAAAACCGCAAATCACGGATCACTTCGCAATATTACGGTTACATATTCGGGGATATATTCGCAAGATGTAAGTAATTTGAAAGCATATTGGAATAAACGAGGTTTTAGGCCAACTATGAAGGCTGCAGCCACGGCAACAGTAATCGCCGCAGAGGGTTCCCCAATAACGTCCTCCCAATCCCCAACTATTTCAGAGATCCTAGACTTCACTCTCCTGTGGAGCGATAACGTTTTAGCCGAGCGTCTGGCACGTCTTTCATCAAGGGCGGCCGGGTATTCATTTGATGACTTAGGCGTTAGTTTAACTTTCGCAGAGGTTCTTTCTCGTCTAGGAATTGATTCCACAAACTTAGTGATTATCGATGCAAGTGGTTTATCGAAAGAGAATCGTGTAACAGCTCAGATTATTGGTCAACTACTTTTAAAAACTCGAAAAGATCCAAAGTTTGCACTCCTCTATAAATCACTTCCAGTTAGTGGCATTTCTGGAACTTTAAAGGAGCGGTTTATCACTACCGCACCGAGTGCTGTAGGGCTAATCCATGCAAAAACAGGGACCCTAAACGGTACTGTTACTTTGGCCGGATATGTTGAATCTACCGACCGTGAGTATGTTTTTGTGACCTTAGCCGATGAAATTCCGAATGGAATACGAGCCGAAGATCGAGCACGAGCAGCCATTGATCGGCTACTAGGTCGAATTGCTGCTCCCAATATCGAAGCACAAATATCAGTTGCTACAGAGTTACCCTAAATATTGTCAAAGACTTTTATCGATCCGCCATAACAAGCTACCCAAGTGCGCTGTGTGGGCGTATCAAAAGCTATTCCTATTGGCTCATTACATACTTTAATAGTTTGTAATGTTTTCATATCACTCGTGCGAACTTTTGAGACGGTATCGCTTACAAAATTAACAACAAAAAGAGCCGAACCGTCGCTTGATATTGCCAAAGACCGTGCCGCCTTTCCAGTCGCCACTGATCTACCGAGTTTATTTTTCAGCAAGTTCCAAGAAGCAACCTTGCCGGATAAGTTCATAGTTACGTACAACATTGAGTTGTCAGGTGAGAGGACGATGGCGCGAGGATTACTCCCGATTGGAATATACGAAATTGAGAAATCTTCTAAATTAATGACGTGGATGCGGTTGCCACCCATCTCGGCGATATAGGCAGTTTTACTATCTTTACTGACTGCAATTCCGCGTGGGTAACGTCCAATTTTAATTGATTTAATGGTTTTCTGGCTTTGAATAGAGATCACTTTTAGATCATAGGAACACCAGTTAGAAACAAGAAGATATCTATTATCTGGTGTTACTTCAACAACTTTTGGCACCGAACCAACTGGATATACGGCGTCAATTTTATAACTACTTAAATCAATCCGATAGAGAAAACTAGTGTCATAGTTCGAAGCGGGCGAGCATGTGTCATGTCCTTCTCGGTTGTAACCCTTGCCATACATAGCGTAGTTGGTGACATATAGATACTTTCCATCAGGAGAGTAAGAGCCTTCAACCGGTGCACCTTTATAAATTGTTGAGTACTTGGAAAAACCAAACTTTGAAAGTTGTACGGAATCGGGAATGGTCTTGATTAAATCAAAGGTATTTGCATCATAAATTGTGATGCTGTGGTTGTACATCATGTTATGTGCACTCACAAGGCCGGTTCCGGAAGATCTAACTGATTTCGGCGAAATCGCACCAGTGATAGTTTTTACCAATGTCATTTTTGTCTGGCTAGATAAAACTTCACCATGTGCTGGTAGAGAAATAGCACACAGAGATGCGATTACTGTAAGAGTTAAATACTTCTTGCGCACACCTGAACTCTAACGGTTAAGAGTTAGTCGTCACCCTCGCCACCATCATGTTCACCCTCGCCACCATCATGTTCACCATCATCGCCATTTGAGGTTGGAAGTGTCCCAATTGATGGTTTCTTTGGAGCCGTCGTGGCAGTTGGTGTAGCACTTGCTTGTTCAGCCGCTGACTGTGTTACTGAAGAGCTTGGAACAGGTGCGCTCTTCTTAACTGCAGGAGCCTCTGAGGCAGGAGAAGAGGTTTGACTGGCTTGAGTGGCCTGAACTGTTGGGGCGATGGTTTCTACAGCGCTGGCTGGACTCTCTTCCTGCGTCTGTCCAAAGAGTGCACCAACACCGATGACTGTCGCGACTGCAACGATGGCAAGAATCGGCAGCTTCTTTGAAACTCTGCGCACGCTCGCAGCGTTGTCGTTATCTGCGATCTCTATCCATTCGGGCTTCTCTGGAGGTGTCATGTGAAGCTCCCTTCGTTGAGTGAAAAATAGCCCTCGAACCTGTGAAAAAACGGTGAAGCCCCATCCAGCTTGCTGAGTAATCTAGGGCAGTGAAGAGTGTTGTGCGTGGATATCTAGATCTGATGAAGCTTCGGGTCGTTGAACTGCTTCTTGTGTCGACGCTCCCGGCGATGGTTTTGGCGGCGCACGCTCTGCCCTCACTCAAACTTGTGGCCACAACAATTCTTGCAGGAACGCTTTCTGCTGGCAGCGCCAATGCTTTCAATATGGTCATCGAAAGCGAAAGCGATAAATTAATGTTGCGAACATCTAAGCGGCCCATTGTTATGGGAGTAGTAAGTAAGACAGATGCAGCTATTTTCGCAACTTTGATTGGAGTGTTATCTCTAGTTATTTTTTGGGTATTTACTACACCTCTTGCAACGTTACTTTCATTTGTCGCAATAGCCTTTTATGTTTTGGTCTATACCATTGGATTAAAACGCCGCACATCCCAAAATATTGTCTGGGGTGGAGCTGCAGGTTGTATGCCAGTATTTATCGGGTGGGCAGCAGTTACTAACTCACTTTCCTTTACAGCGCTAGCATTTTTTATGGTGATTTTCTTTTGGACACCACCACATTTTTGGGCGCTGGCAATCAAATATAAAGATGATTACTCGGCAGCTGGCATACCAATGCTTCCAGTAGTTGCAACTAAAGCACGAGTTCATCGCGAAATGTGGTTCCACACAATTCTGATGATCATTTCTTCGATCTGGCTCATTCTCTCTGCAGCGCTGCCTTTCTGGTCACTTTTCATAACTGTATTACTCGGCTTGGTATTCGCACGTGAACTAGTTGCGCTTAAAGAGAGCTCACCTGATTATGGAAAAACTGCAGGCAAGATTTTCCAATGGTCAATAACTTACTTGAGCTTGCTCTCGGTTGTTTTAGTTGTTGCTCAATTGAGTGCTTGAGTTAAATCTTTTATTAGATCTGTCGAGTGCTCAAGCCCAACTGATAATCGCAATACTGAGGGCGTTATACCCATTTCAGCCTGCACCTCAGGAGATAAGCGCCTGTGTGTAGATGTTGATGGATGGGTAATAAGAGATTTGCTATCACCTAAGTTATTAGAGATATCAATGATGCGCAGCCTGTTCATGAAGGCGAATACCGAGGCTTGATCGCCAACAAACTCAATACCAACGGTTGTGCCACCACCGCTCATCTGCCTCATGGCAAGTGCGTGGTCTGGGTGGGATTTAAGTCCAGGAAAGCGCACAGATTTGATCTCAGGTCGTGACTCTAAGAATTCGGCGACAGATTGCGCATTTTCAACCATGCGCTCCACACGCATCTGCATAGTTTCAAGTGATTTAACGAGAACCCATGCGTTAAACGGGCTTAGCGATGGTCCAGTATGCCGAGTGAAAGGCATTAACTTTTCATGGATATACGGAGATGATCCGAGAATAGCTCCAGCTAGAACACGGCCCTGCCCATCAATGTGCTTAGTTGCTGAGTACATAACAACGTCGGCACCGAGTTGAAGAGGTTTTTGTAAAACAGGAGATGCCATTACGTTATCGACGATTACTGTTGCTCCGACTTGATGTGCCAAGTCACTGACCATTTGAATATCAACGATCTCCATTAAAGGATTACTTGGAGTTTCAATAAAAACTGCCTTAGTTGGTTTGCTTAAAGCCTTTGCCCATGCGTCAGGATCATTACCTTTAACTAATTCGAAAGTTACGCCCCATTTTGGCAAGAACTCAGTTATGACAACATGGCAGGATGAAAACATAGCAGCCGATGCAACAACATGATCACCTTGCTCGACGAGACAGGCAAGGGATGAAAACATTGCCGACATTCCAGAGCCCGTTGCTACGCAGAAATCTGCACCTTCAATGGCAGCCAAACGCTTTTCAAACATTGAAATAGTTGGATTATGGAAACGACTATATAAAAAATGGTCGGTTTCATCAGCGAAAGAGTCAAGGGCCTCTTCAGCGCTGGAGTATGTAAAACCACTATTCAAATAGAGCGCCTCTGACGTTTCACCAAAACCTGAGCGCGCAAGGCCGGCACGAACTGCATGTGTTTGGGGATGGACATCCCACTGCGGCTCTTCGCGCTCATGGCGCGGGCGGTAACCCCATGGTGTACTCACTAGGCAATTGTGGCAGAGTTGGGCCTATGTCCAACACAGCGATTTCAGTTACAGATTTAAGTAAGAGATACGGAGAGCGTATGGCCGTTTCTCATGCAACATTTGAGGTCCCACTCGGCACAATCTGCGGCTTTGTCGGGCCAAATGGATCGGGTAAGACCACAACGATGCGCATGCTTCTTGGACTGATTACACCAACTGGCGGGACGGGTGAAATCTTGGGTGAATCAATCAAGCACCCAGAGAAATACTTACCGCGCGTTGGCGCAATGATTGAAGGCCCTGCCTTTTATCCAGCGCTGAGCGGTAAAGAGAATTTAAACTATCTAGCGGCCCTCGGTGGATTTTCAACCGATCGGGTGCAGCGTTTGCTCGAACAAGTTGGACTGGGCGATCGTGGCAAATCGAAGTACAAGACATATTCACTAGGAATGAAGCAGCGCTTAGGAATCGCAGCAGCTCTACTTCCAAATCCCAAGCTGTTGATGTTGGATGAACCAACAAATGGTTTAGATCCAGAGGGAATCCAAGAGGTTCGTGCACTACTGCGCTCGCTAGCAAATGATGGGACCTCAGTCTTTGTCTCCTCGCATCTCTTATCTGAGTTAGAGCTAATCAGTGACTATTTAGTTATGTTACGTAAAGGCGAAGTCGTCTTCACCGGAAAAATGACGGACTTAATGCTTGACCAACAACCCGTCATAATTGCAAAGGGTTCAAATGATTCTCAACTTGTAACGTTGCTTGCAATAGCAGAGGCAGCAGGACACAGAGCAATGATTAGGGAAAGTGCCGTTCATATTGAGGGGCCTGCCAATTGGGCGCAAGATTTTAATCGCGCCGCATTTGACGCAGGAATTACGCTCTCACAGTTGACGCCGCAACTTCCAAACCTCGAAGAAACATTCTTTGAAATGACGGGTGAAAAATAATGTGGAACGTTGCATTCGCAGAACTACGAAAGTTACGTCGGCCATCACTTTTCCTAGGAACCATGGGTGCGGTCGTCTTCTTTAGTGCGCTATTTTCTTCACTTCTATTTCTACTCATAGATTCACCAGATGGAAACTCTGATCGTGGTCGAATGGTGAGCCGTGAAGTTCTTGGGCTCGCCACCGGCGGAGTCCAAGGCTTTAGTAGCGTTGGAGGCTTTCTTGGAATCATTGCCTTATGTGTCTTTGCAGCACAGACTGCACAGGAATACACCTATGGAACTTTACGCAATCTTCTAGTTCGCCAACCTGGGCGCTTACGAGTCCTGGCTGGAAAATTTATTGCGATGAAAATATTCGCACTCATTATGATTGTTCTTTCGGCCGTGATCAGTATTACTGCATCGGTACTTTTAGCGCCTCGAGCGAAAGTTTCAACAGATCTTTGGTTTGGCGCTGATGGTCGTCACGCGCTTTTCACAACGTTCATTAATGTAATTATCTCTGTCATTGGTTTTGGAACGATTGGAATGGTTTTAGGTCTGCTCCTTCGTTCGCCAATCAGTGCAATCTCTTTTGGAGTATTGTGGTTATTAATCATTGAAAACCTCTTAATCGCAGTTAAAAACTCTTTACAGAACTGGATGCCAGGGGCCCAACTTCAGGCAATTGCAGCTGGAGGTCGAGCGCGTGGTATGTCGACAGGCATTGAGTACTCGCATGCATTATTAGTGGGCGGGATCTATGTTGCCCTTGGTGCAGTTATTGCATCATTTTTATTTGTTCGCCGTGATGTATCTAATTGAGGACACCAGCACCTATTACCCGACATTCCTAAGCTGACTCAATTATTCTTAAGGCCTTCCTCCGGAGGTTTGATTTGAAAAAATATAGAGCCTTATCACTGGCTCTCATCGCGATGCTGACGTTGACTACGGCGCCAGCTCTTGGATCAACCCCTAAACCTACGCTCGCTCAGATTGAGGCGGCTAAGAAGATTGAGGCGGCTAAGAAAAAAGCCGCAGATGCGCAAGCGGCAAAACTGGCTGCTGCTAATCAAAGCCTGCGCACTCTGACTGCGAAAGCAAATGCGGCGACTGCCCTGTATGTAAAGGCACAAAAAGAGTTAGCAATAGCACAAGCGGCTGCGAAAGCCGCCGCACAATACGCACTTGAAACCGCCGCGGCAGTAGATGAGGCACATCGTGTAATTGGAAGACTTGCAGCGAACGCATATATTTTGGGTGGAAGTATGAGTGATATCGAACCATTATTAAGTGCAAATGGCCCGCAAGATTTAGTAGATCAACTAAGCACTTTAAGCACTTTAGGTTCTAAGAATACAATTGCCTTGGAAAGATTTAAAGCCGCCGAGGTTATTGCTCTTGCAGCAAAAAAAGCTGCAGATGACGCAAAAATCGTTCAGCAAAAAGCAACAGACAAAGTTGCGGTTGCAAAAAAAGCTGCAGATGATGCCAAAGCCGAGCAGGCGAAAGAAGTTTCTAAGCTACAGAAGATTCAAGATCAATTAATGAAAGAGTTGATGAGTGCGCGCAAAATTCGCACCACTCTTGAACAGCAGCGCCAGCTCGCTCTTCTAGAAGAGGCCCAAGCCAACCAAGCCGAACAGACACCAGGACAATCAAAAGTTTGGCCCGATCTTGGATTTAAAGGCCGTTCAACGATTAGAACAACCGAGGCTCAACGCCTAAAGGCTGTGGCCTATGCCAAGAAACAAGTTCTCGCCCGCAAACCGTATGTATGGGGAACTCAAGGCCCCAATACTTTCGACTGTTCAGGTCTTGTATTTGCCGCTTACCGATCGGCTGGTTTGAATTGGCCAGATTGGGATCGACTCAACTCAGCGCTGTATTCAGGATATACAAAACACGTTTCACTCAATGAGCTTGTGCCAGGCGACCTTCTCTTCTACTCATACAAAGGCACGATTTCGACGATTCACCACATCACTATCTATGCCGGAAATGGCATGATGTGGGAGGCAAACTCAAGGAATGCCGGCCTGCTGTACTCAAGTATTTATAGCGTAAAGGGACTTATGCCCTTTGGTGGTCGGGTCTAGTCTTAGCTTATGAAGTCCAGTGCACCAGCGATTAGAAGTGCAGTGCGCATCTGGTTGGAAAAACTTGAGGCGGGCGACTTAGTACTTGTTGCTATTTCAGGTGGTACTGATTCACTTTCACTTGCATACGCGCTCTCACTTGAGGCGCCAAAGTTAGCAATTCAAATTCATGCCGTGACAGTTGATCATCAACTGCAACCTGGATCAGGTAAGCAAGCCGAAGCGGTAGTCTCTCAAATGAAATTATTAGGAATTGAAACGACAATCGAAAAAGTAACTGTCGATATTACTGAAGGCCTTGAAGCCTCAGCACGTAAAGCTAGGTACGCCGCATTGGATGCAATTGGAAATAAAGTAAATGCAGTTGCAATTTTCTTAGGACACACCCGTGATGACCAAGCTGAAAGCGTTTTATTAGGGTTAGCCCGAGGCTCAGGTACGCGATCCCTATCTGGAATGGCAGCGCAGAATGGTAAATATATCCGCCCACTACTTTCAATTACACGTATCCAAACGGAAAGTGTATGCAATGAATTTAATTTAGATCCCTGGAATGATCCTCATAACTCTGACTCAAGCTTTGCGCGAGTACGCGTGCGCAGAGAAGCGATCCCAACTCTTGAAAAAACTATTGGCCCTGGAATTTCTGAGGCACTTGCCCGCAGTGCCCAGCTCTTGAGAGATGATGCCGACGCTCTCGATGGATGGGCCGAGCGCGAGATAGGGCAGTTAGATTTGGCAGATCTAGATTGTGAGTACCTCTCGGGGCTGCCTCAGGCCATCCGCAGTCGCATTATCCGAGAGGCGATTTTCGCCGCAGGCGCCCCCTCTGGCTCGATTTCAGCCGACCATGTGAGCCTGGTTGAGGCCTTAGTCACGTCGTGGAGCGGGCAAGGGGCATCTGACCTGCCTGGTGGTGTGAAGGTTGAGCGTTTTTCGGGCAGACTTTCGCTCTTACGTAACTGAGCCAAAGGGAGCCTTCGTGGATTTAGCTGGAGTAGAAAACGAGATCGAACGTGTTGTTGTAACTGAGGCCGAACTACAAGTAAAGATTAAAGAGCTTGCAGCACGCGTCGATAAAGATTACGAAGGCAAAGATCTTCTTTTAATCGGTGTTCTCAAAGGTGCGGTCATGGCGATGGCCGATCTCTCACGCGCACTCCAGCGTCATGTTGAAATGGATTGGATGGCTGTTTCATCCTACGGCTCTGGCACAAAATCTAGCGGTGTAGTTCGAATCCTTAAAGACTTAGATCGCGATATAACTGGCCGAAATGTTTTAATCGTAGAAGACATCGTCGATTCCGGATTAACTCTTTCGTGGCTTAAGGCAAACCTTGAATCGCGTGGAGTAGGAAGCGTTGAGATTCTATCGATCCTACGCAAGCCGGATGCGGCAAAGGTTAAGGTCGATGTTAAATATGTTGGCTTTGAAATTCCAACAGATTTCGTTGTTGGGTATGGTCTCGATTTTGATGAAAAATATCGCAACCTCCCATTTATCGCAGTGCTTGCCAAGCACATGTATTCATAAGCCCTTAAGAAACGAGAAATTAAAAACATGTCTGAAGCAAAGAAGCCCGTTAAGAAGCCGGCGAAGAAAAGCCCACTCAAAAAGAGTTTTACCGGAAGTGCATCACCTAAGAAACCTGCTACCCGTGCTGGTCGAATATTTCGTGGCCCGCTATTTTGGATTCTCGTGGCAATCTTTGCGGTCTCAATTTTTGGTCAGATTACTTCGGCAGGAAATCGATATACCCAGATAGAAACCTCACAAGCTTTAGATGCTATTGCTCAGTCCAAGGTTGAATCAGCCGAAGTAGTAGATAAAGATCAAAAGATTCGTTTGATCTTAAAGCCAGGATCGACAATTAAGGGTGCCACTAAGGTAGAGGCCTCATATGTGGCCCGCCAAGAGCCCACTTTGGTTGATGCACTTACCTCTAATCCACCATCAAAGGGCTGGAACGTTAGAGTTCCATCACAATCACTTTTAGTCTCATTTCTCTTTTCAATAATCCCATTCTTGTTAATTGGCTTCCTCTTCTTTTGGATGATGAGCCAAGCTCAAGGTGGAAATAAAGTCTTTCAGTTTGGTAAATCCCGTGCGAAACTACAGAATAACGATGTCCCAAAGACAACTTTCAAGGATGTCGCAGGTGCCGACGAGGCCATTGCCGAACTCGAAGAGATTAAAGATTTCCTAGCTAACCCAGATAAATATGGAGTGCTAGGTGCAAAAATTCCAAAGGGCGTACTGCTCTTTGGTCCGCCAGGAACTGGAAAAACCCTCCTTGCTCGAGCAGTTGCCGGTGAGGCAGGAGTTCCTTTCTACTCGATTTCAGGATCTGATTTTGTAGAAATGTTTGTAGGCGTCGGTGCGGCTCGAGTGCGTGATTTATTTAATCAAGCGAAAGAAAATGCACCTGCAATCGTCTTTGTAGATGAGATCGATGCAGTTGGCCGCCAACGTGGTACAGGTATGGGTGGTGGACACGATGAACGTGAACAGACACTCAATCAACTCTTGGTTGAAATGGATGGCTTTGAAGAGAACACAAAGGTGATTTTAATTGCCGCAACAAATCGCCCTGATGTTTTAGATCCAGCGCTTTTGCGACCTGGACGCTTCGATCGACAGATCGCCGTAGACCGTCCAGATCTAAAAGGGCGTGAGGCAATTCTGGCGGTACATGCAAAGAACAAGCCACTTAGCCAAGATGTGAAACTTATTGACTATGCACGTCGCACTCCTGGATTTACAGGTGCAGACCTTGCAAATGTACTCAATGAGGCTGCACTTTTGACTGCACGTGAAGAGAAGAAAGTTATTTCAAATATCGAATTAGACGAGGCGATCGATCGTGTAATGGCCGGACCTCAACGTAAATCGCGCATCATGAGCGATGACGAACGACGCGTTACTGCATATCACGAGGCCGGACACGCTCTTGTCGCTCATGCCCTGCCGCATACTGATCCGGTTCATAAGATCACGATCATGCCGCGTGGCCGAGCACTTGGTTACACGATGATTCTTCCTGATGAAGATCGCTACTCAACAACACGCAATCAACTCCTTGATCAATTGGCATACTCACTCGGTGGTCGTGCGGCAGAAGAGTTAATCTTCCACGATCCATCAACTGGTGCGTCAAATGATATTGAGAAGGCAAGCGCACTAGCCCGCGCAATGGTCACTCAATACGGAATGACTGAAGCGATTGGCGCAATCAAACTAGGCGCCAACAGTGATGCCCCATTTATGGGTCGCGACTACGGTCATCAACGCGATTACTCAGAGAGTATTGCTGGTCTCGTTGATAGCGAAATCCGTAAACTTATTGAAAACGCACATCAAGAGGCTTTTGATATCTTGGTTGCAAACCGAAAGATTTTAGATGAGATGGTCCTAGAACTTCTTGATAAAGAGACGCTCAATAAAGAGGAGATCTCAAAGATTTTCAAGAAAGTTAAATCCGTGACTGCACGACCTGCATGGACGGGTTCAATAACACGTATACCTTCTGATCAACCACCTGTTGAAGTGCCTGCACGCGTTGTAGCTACTGAAGTTAAGAAGCCAACACGTCGCAAGAAGGCATCAAGTGACGATCAATAAGCTTTCCGTCACTGATGGGCGCGCATCTGGTCCTTATGATCAAGAGCGCGCCGAAAGAGCGGTGCGTGAACTGCTTTTAGCTCTCGGTGAAGATCCAGATCGCGAGGGCCTGAAAGAGACCCCTGCTCGTGTTGCTCGTGCGATGAAAGAAAACTTTGGAGGTCTTTGGCAGACTCCGGAAGAGGTTTTAACTACGACCTTCGATATCGGCCATGAAGAACTGGTAATTGTTCGCGACATTGAAGTGTTTTCGCATTGCGAACACCACCTAACACCTTTCCATGGTGTGGCACATATTGGATATATCCCGCGCGGGAAAATTACAGGCCTTTCAAAGTTAGCTCGATTGGTAGATGTATATGCCAAGCGGCCTCAGGTGCAGGAGCGATTAACAACTCAAATCGCCGATGCACTAGTTTCGATTCTCGATCCGCTAGGCGTGATTGTAATTATTGACTGTGAGCATTTGTGTATGTCAATGCGTGGAGTCAAGAAATCGCAAGCAAGAACAACGACCAGTGCCGTACGTGGTGCATTGCTCAATGCCGCTACCCGTGCAGAGGCGATCAGTCTCATTACACATAGGTAATTACTATGTTGGTTATGGGCATTCTCAATATCACACCCGATTCATTTGCCGATGGCGGACGTTACAACTCATTTGAAACTGCAGTTCAACGCGCTCACGAAATGATTACAGAAGGTGTAGACATTATCGATATCGGCGGGGAATCAACACGCCCTGGTGCCGACCGTGTTAGTGAAGAAGAGGAACAGTCCCGAGTGATCCCGGTAATAAGCGAGTTAGCCAATACGGGCGTACGTATTAGCATCGATACGATGCGTGCAAGCACCGCTAGAGCCGCTGTTGCCGCAGGTGCCACGTTAATTAATGATGTAAGCGGAGGGCTAGCAGATCCTGAAATGTTACAAACGGCTGCTGCGCTTAAAGTTCCATATATTGCGATGCATTGGCGTGGTCAATCTAAAGATATGAACTCGCTCGCAAATTATGAGAACGTAGTTCGCGAAGTTATTTCAGAGCTTCAGGAACGAATCTCTGCAGCACACGATGCAGGAGTAACAAAGGAAAACTTGATAATCGATCCAGGTTTGGGCTTTGCTAAAGATGCACACCACAACTGGGAAATCATTGATCATGTTGGTGATCTAGTAAGCCTCGGGTATCCGCTTCTAATCGGAGGCTCCCGCAAGCGATTTCTTGGCGGGGATTCACCGGATGGGCGTGAAGCAGCAAGTATCGAGCTAACAAAACGCCTTTCCACCTCTGGTATTTGGGGAGTTAGAGTTCACTCCGTGAAGCCTCATAAAGAAGCGCTAATGGTATGAGCGACCAGATTCTACTTAGCGGTATTCATGGCTTTGGATACCACGGCCTCTTTGAGCATGAGCGCGTTAACGGGCAGGATTTTTTCGTTGATCTAGCGTTGACAGTTGATCTAGGCCCAGCCTCGGTAAGTGATTCGATTGACGATACCGTGAATTATGCAGAGATCACCGAATTGGTTGTAAGTGCGATTACAACCGAACCTGTTTCACTCATTGAAAAACTTGCAGGGCGTATCGCGGAGCAAATTTTGATTTCTCATCTAAAAGTTGTTGCAGTTACAGTGACAGTTCATAAACCACAAGCTCCAGTTGCAGCTTCGATCAAAGATATCGCCGTAGCGATAACACGCACACGATGAGAGCGATTATCGCTCTTGGTGCCAACCTTGGTAATCCAAATGAGAATATAGAAATCGCAATTAAACTTCTACAAGAAGCAACAGATGTAATAGCTATCTCCTCGTACTACACAACGGCACCTGTTGGTGGACCAGCCCAACCTGACTATGTAAATGCCATCTGTATTATCGAAAGCGATCTGCCCGCCTTGGATTTACTCTCACTATTACAAGGAATTGAAAAAAGCATGGGTCGCGAGCGTGTAGTGCGATGGGGAGCTCGCACTATCGATTTGGATTTAATTCAATATGGAGGCATCTTGAGCCAGAGCGTCGAGCTAGAACTGCCACATCCCCGTGCCCATGAGCGCAGATTTGTTTTGGAGCCTTGGTTGGAAGTCGATCCAGATGCGGTACTTCTGACGCATGGTCGTATTGATCAGATTTTGGCGCAATTGCCCACTACCCCGTAAACTTTAAGACACCTCGCCCGGTACCTGAAAGGACTGGAGCCATATGAGCGTTTTAGTTCCAACGATGGGTGCCCTTCATAAAGGCCACCAAGCGTTGATTAAGCGTGCGCGCAGCATAAGCAAAGAGGTCGTAGTCAGCATATTTATTAATCCACTTCAATTTGAAAACGCTGACGATATTGCAAACTACCCTCGCAGCCCAGAGCGCGATATTCAACTGGCAACACTTGCTGGAGCAACTGAGATCTGGATGCCAGATTATGAAGAGATCTATCCGGGGGAGATTACAAAGTTAAAGGCCTCGCCTATTGGTGATCTCTATGAAGGTAAGTCCCGCCCAGAACATTTTGACGCAGTTGTAACAGTAGTTAATCGTTTGTTTGAAATAGTAAAGCCAGAGAAGGCGATATTTGGAGAAAAGGATTTTCAGCAACTACAGATTATTCGTGCGATGAAGAGTTCAGTGGAGATTATTGGAGTGCCGACTGTACGTGAATATGATGGCCTGGCCCTCTCTTCTAGAAATATTCGATTAAGCCAATCAGGTCGAGTCAGTGCAAATGTAATTTATCGAGCAATGGCTGCAGCCCGTTTGGCTCCAACAGTGGCAATCGCTCAAGAGATTATTGATACAACAATATCGACTGAAGCTGGATTTACATGTGATTATGCTCAGATTATAGATGAAGATAGTTTTGCTCTAGCTGTAGATTCGACAAAATTTAAACGTGCGATTATTGCCGGTTGGATCGATGGCGTGCGCTTGATTGACAACATGCGAATGGGTGCCTGATGCTGCTAACAATAGATGTAGGTAATACAAATACCGTTCTAGGTATATTTGATGGCGAGGATTTAATTCGTTCTTGGCGAGTAAAAACCGATCCTCGGAGTACGGCCGATGAACTCTGGCTGCAATTTCGATCACTAGTAGAGGGTTACTCAGTGACTGGCTTATCGATTTGTTCAACTGTTCCAGCGGTATTGCGCGAACTTCGAAGCATGATCGGCGATTACTTTGCCGATGTTCGAACAACAATTGTTGAACCAGGCATTAAAACGGGTGTTCCATTGCTAGTTGATAATCCAAAAGAGATTGGTGCCGACCGCATAGTAAATACCTTAGCTGTGCACACATTATTTGGTGGGCCTGCGATCGTTGTAGATTTTGGAACATCGACAAATCTCGATGTCGTATCTCCCAAAGGGGAGTTTTTGGGCGGAGCCCTTGCCCCAGGTATTGAAATCTCTGTTGATGCATTGGCTGCACGTGCGGCACAACTGCGAAAGGTCGAACTTGTTAGGCCCAAGAATGTCATTGGAAAAAATACGGTTGAAGCGCTGCAGTCGGGGACTATATTCGGCTTTGCCGGGCAGGTTGACGGTTTAGTCGACCGCATTACTGCCGAATTGGCCGAGAGTTATTCTGGCAGGCCAAAGGTTATTGCGACCGGTGGATTAGCACCTTTAATGATTGGGGTTTCAGAAACGATCACGGATCACGAACCGGATTTAACGCTCATTGGCCTTCGTCTAATTCACGAACGAAATGCCTAACTCGCTAGACTCCCACCATTATGAGTAACGAAAACCCACCCATCGAAGAGGATTTGCCTGAGCAGTTGCGTATTCGTCGCGAAAAGCGAGCAGCCCTCATCGAAAGTGGTATCGAGCCGTATCCAGTATCGGTACCCCGTACGAAGTCGCTTTTAGAGGCACGTACCCAGCATGCAGGGTTAGAGATCGACACGGCAACGGGAGTTACTGAAAGCCTAACCGGTCGAATTATCTTTAAGCGCGATACGGGCAAACTATGTTTTGCAACATTGCGCGAAGGTGATGGAACAGAACTTCAAGCAATGCTCTCGTTGGATAAAGTCGGCCAGGAATCTATTGATTCGTGGAAGTCCGATATCGATTTAGGTGACATTGTTTCAGTTACTGGCGAAATTATTACATCAAAGCGCGGTGAACTCTCAATCCTTGCGACATCGTGGAAGATTGCATCTAAGTCGCTACGTCCACTTCCAAATGATCACAAGCCGATGTCTGAAGAAACTCGCGTGCGAATGCGATATGTTGATTTAATTGTTCGTCCCGAGGCTCGATCAAATGCTCGCCTACGTCCAGCGGTTATGAGTTCGCTAAGAAATACTTTCGCGGAAGCAGATTTTATAGAAGTTGAAACTCCAATGCTTCAGGTTATGCATGGTGGGGCTACAGCTCGCCCATTTAAGTCCTTCTCAAATGCCTATGATATGGATCTCTACTTACGTATTGCTCCAGAGCTATTTCTCAAGCGCTGCGTTGTTGGTGGCATAGAGCGAGTCTTTGAAATTAACCGTAATTTTCGCAATGAGGGCGCTGATTCATCACACTCACCTGAATTTGCGATGATTGAAAGTTATCAGGCATATGGCGACTGGAAGTCGATCGCAGAGTTAACACGCAAACTTGTCCAAAATGCAGCCATGGCAGTTTCAGGCTCCCACATCGTCACACATCACGATGGTCGCCAGGCCGACCTTGGAGGCAACTGGCGCGAAATCTCCTTATATGACGCTATCTCTGAAGGGGTCGGCGAGAGCGTAACCGCCTTGACTCCGATTGCAGAGTTAAAAACAATTGCAACAAAACTAGGAATCAAGATTGATCCGAAGTGGATAACCGGCAAGTTAGCCGAAGAGATTTTTGAGCACGTTGCAAAAGATCAATTGATTGAACCAACTTATGTCATGGGTTTCCCGGTAGACACATCTCCGCTTGTTCGCGCACATCGCGAACTCCCAGGCGTTGCCGAAAAGTGGGATCTATATATTGATGGTTTTGAATTAGCCACGGGTTACTCCGAGCTCATCGACCCAGTTATTCAAAGAGAGCGTTTAGTCGAGCAATCATCTCTTGGCGCTAACGGAGATCTCGAAGCGATGCAGGTCGATGAAGATTTTTTGCGAGCGATGGAGTTTGGCATGCCACCTATGGGAGGCATGGGAATGGGCGTAGATCGTTTACTAATGGCGCTAACAGGTCTTGGAATTCGTGAAACTATTTTGTTCCCATTAGTTAAACCTGAAGCTGATTAAGCATGGAGATTCGTCCCGCTCGTACGAGCGATATTAAAGGTATCCGTGCGCTCATTGACTCGTATGCGCCCGAGGGCCGCCTCTTAACTAAAGAGACTGTAACGCTATATGAAAGTGTTCAAGAGTTTACGGTTGCAGTAGATGACAACATAGTTGTTGGCTGCGGCGCAGTTCACGTTCTCTGGGAGGATTTAGCAGAGGTTCGCACCGTTGCCGTTGCAGAGAATCATCGCGGCAAGGGGATTGGACATTTAATTCTCGATTCAATAATTGTGCGCGCTGAAATGTTGGGTGTTAAACGGATTTTTTGCCTAACTTTTGAGACTGAGTTCTTTGGCCGACATGGTTTTGAAGTTATTGAAGGAACACCAGTTGATCCGACGGTATATGCCGAACTGCTGCGTTCATACGATGCCGGTGTCGCTGAGTTCTTAGATCTAGAATCGGCCAAGCCAAATACATTGGGAAACACCAGAATGCTGAGGATTTTGGCCTAGATATAGGGCTATTCGGGGCATAAAAGCCCCACCTCTAGGGTTGTATCTGACAAGCCTTATCCACCTCGCGGTCATGCGCCTACAGGTATTAGGCTTAACGAATCGAATAAGAAGGAGTACGCCGATGTTTGAGCGCTTTACAGACCGAGCCCGCCGTGTTGTTGTGTTGGCCCAAGAAGAGGCTCGCATGCTCAACCACAACTACATCGGCACTGAGCACATCCTGCTCGGACTCATTCACGAGGGCGAAGGCGTAGCTGCGAAGGCACTTGAATCACTCGGCATCTCTCTTGAAGGTGTACGCGCACAGGTTGAAGAGATTATTGGACAAGGCCAACAAGCACCAAGTGGCCATATTCCATTTACACCTCGTGCAAAAAAAGTTCTCGAGCTCTCACTGCGTGAAGCGCTACAGCTCGGACATAACTACATCGGAACTGAACATATTCTGCTCGGCCTTATCCGTGAAGGTGAAGGCGTAGCCGCACAAGTCCTTGTAAAACTCGGTGCAGATTTAAACCGTGTACGTCAGCAAGTAATTCAACTTCTCTCGGGCTATCAAGGTAAAGAGGCCGTTACACAGGGAGGACCTGCCGAAGGCACACCATCGACATCTTTAGTTCTCGATCAATTCGGTCGCAACCTGACTCAAGCTGCCCGTGAAGGAAAACTTGATCCAGTCATCGGTCGCGAAAATGAGATTGAACGCGTTATGCAGGTTCTATCTCGTCGCACCAAGAACAACCCGGTATTAATCGGTGAGCCAGGTGTAGGAAAGACTGCAGTGGTCGAAGGTTTAGCACAGGCGATTTACAAGAACGATGTTCCAGAGACTCTAAAAGATAAGCAGTTGTACTCACTTGATCTAGGTGCCCTCGTTGCCGGCAGTCGCTACCGCGGAGATTTCGAGGAGCGCTTAAAGAAAGTTCTCAAAGAGATTAAAACTCGTGGCGATATCATTCTTTTTATCGATGAGATACATACTCTCGTCGGTGCAGGTGCTGCAGAGGGCGCAATCGATGCTGCAAGTATTTTAAAGCCAATGCTTGCACGAGGTGAGCTCCAGACAATCGGTGCAACAACTCTTGATGAATATCGCAAGCACGTTGAAAAAGATGCAGCCCTTGAGCGCCGCTTCCAACCAATTCAAGTTAAAGAGCCCTCTGTTGCTCACACAATCGAAATTTTGAAGGGTCTTCGCGATCGCTACGAAACTCACCACCGCGTATCTATTACCGATGGTGCCCTTGCAGCCGCGGCAAACCTTGCCGATCGCTATGTATCCGATCGCTTCTTGCCGGATAAGGCGATTGATTTAATCGATGAGGCAGGCTCACGCCTTCGCATTAAGCGCATGACCGCTCCAGCAGAGCTTCGTGCATTCGATGACAAGATCGCCGATGCCCGTAAGGAAAAAGAGTCAGCTATCGATGGCCAAGACTTTGAAAAGGCCGCCGCGCTTCGCGATAAGGAAAAAACCTTAATCGCAGAAAAGCATGAGGCTGAAAAGAATTGGAAGGCAACTGATTTGGATAAAGTCACTGAGGTAGATGAAGAGCTCATCGCTCAAGTTCTATCTATCTCAACTGGTATCCCAGTCTTTAAGTTGACCGAAGAAGAGACTGCCCGTCTGCTTCGGATGGAAGATGAGTTGCATAACCGTGTTATCGGCCAAGATCAAGCGATCAAGGCGCTCTCACAAGCCATTCGTCGCACACGCGCAGGGCTAAAAGATCCACGCCGTCCAGGTGGATCATTTATCTTCGCTGGTCCATCAGGTGTTGGTAAGACTGAACTTTCACGTACATTGGCATCGTTCTTATTTGGCGATCAAGATGCACTCATTCAACTCGATATGTCTGAGTACTCAGAGCGTCACACTGCATCACGTTTATTCGGTGCGCCTCCAGGCTACGTCGGATACGACGAAGGTGGACAGCTCACTGAAAAAGTACGTCGTCGCCCATTCTCAGTCGTTCTCTTTGATGAGATCGAAAAGGCACACCCAGATATTTTTAACTCGCTCCTTCAAGTTCTAGAAGATGGCCGCCTAACTGATTCACAGGGTCGCACCGTTGACTTTAAGAACACTGTCATCATCATGACGACAAACCTTGGTACTCGCGATATCTCTAAGAGTCTCGGACTTGGCTTTGCCAACAGTGATGATGAGCAGACAAATTATGAGCGCATGAAGGGCAAAGTAAATGACGAACTCAAGACTCATTTCCGCCCTGAGTTCCTCAACCGTATCGATGATGTAATCGTCTTCCACCAGTTGACTAAAGAGCAGATTGTTCAGATTGTTGATCTCATGATCAAAAATCTCGATGAACGCCTGCAGGCAAAGGACATGGCAATCGAATTAACTCCAGCGGCAAAGGATTTACTAGCCGCGCGTGGCTATGACCCACTCCTTGGTGCACGTCCACTTCGTCGCACAATTCAACGTGAGATCGAAGATGCCCTTTCAGAGCGCATCTTGTTCGGCGAACTTAAGGCCGGCGAGATCATCGTTGTAGATGTTGAAGGCGAAGGAGCAGATGCCGCCTTTACTTTCACAGGTGCGCCAAAGGTTCAAAGTCCTGATAGCCCCGAGGATCTAACACAGGACGCTCCTACAGCGTAACTTCTCTATAGACCCGTGATGATGCGACTGAGATTTTTAACTCTTGCGCTGATAACAGGTTTAGCGTTTGCACAATTAGCTCCAGCTTCAGCATCTGTTAAAGCAGGTGCTGCCTGCACTAAAGTCGGGAAGATTACATTTAAAGCGGGCTATAAATTCACGTGCATAAAAACTGGGAAGAAACTTAAATGGAGCAGGGCTATCAAAGTTGTAGTTGCAACACCAACACCAACACCAACACCAACACCAACGGTTGATACAGAACCTAAGGCAGGAGATCCACCTTTACCGTCAGAGAACTGCGGATATGGAAACTTCTATTACCGCATCAATAACGCAGTTTTGGAGAGATCCTTCTATCCCGATAAGTTATTTACCTCTCAAGACTCCCGGTTAAGTACAGAGTTTGATCTAATACGAGTTAAGGCCTATCAAGCCATTCGAGACCACATCTCTACATCTAAAGGTGCTCCCCAGATAGATTTTCATATCGCTCTCGACTTTCCAACCGATGAGTTAAACGCACTAAAACAACAACTTAAATTAGTCACTGAATATTGGAGCGACCGTTTCCAACTGGGAGCCCATGTACAAGCAACATTCTTGACTGAGAAGGATTCAGCGCTAATAGATGCATCTAATACAACGAACTCAGTTGATGCCAAGTGGATAATGGATACCTATCTAGATCCCAAAAATTTCGGCATGACGAACTGCGGTTGGCGAAATGGAATTGCCGGGGCACATGTGCTCAATCTAGGCATAAATATCGGACAGGTTGGCTACTGGATTGTTTTCCCAAGTTGGCACACGAGTAAAGATTGGGATCCAGTAAATCTTCCTCATGAATTCACACATAGTATTCAAGGCTTAATTTGGTCGAACAATGAAGTAATGGGCCACCGAGATGATTGGATTGCCTATAACTTCACCGAAGGCGGAGCGCAGATATTTGGAACAGCTTTAGCCTTTCCAAATATTGGTTGGTACAACGATGAGATCAATCGTAAAATTATGGATGGTTTTCGTGGTGGCCCAACTTCAGTGAGGCTGGCTCCTACAACCACAGCAGAAATTATCTCAATGCTTCAAATATCCGAAAAGAATGACAATGCAAATGGATCTGCATGGGCTTACACCGTTGGGTTCCATTTATGGGAGTGGGTCATTGCTAACTACGGTTTTGACGCTTACTGGGATATTGCTAAAGGCGTATCCAGTAATCAAAGCTACGATGCCACAGTTCTAAAAGTTATAGGCAAATCGAAATCAGATCTATATAACGAAGCCGCACCGTATATTCTTAAGAGTTTTCAAGCCGCGCTAGTAGAACAATAGATTCCGCTCACCAAAAAATTCACTGCATTCAAGCCAGAGTGTCCAAAGGGATTCAAGAAGAAGTGATCTAGTGGGTGGATTTGACTCAAAGCCCCTGAGTAGTCATTGCAATCGAGGGACCCACAATTGGATTTTCTTGGAGTTAGGCCCGATTTTATGGAAATATCCAATAGTGGCTCATCGAGAATATTTTGTACTCCGCGCGCCAGATCACTGGGAAATGTCAAACTTTCACAGGCTTCTAACAGGGTTTATGACCGGTCAAAAGGTAGAATTGACCGGTCAGGCTCTCTACCCAAAGGAAAAGGAACACCATGACTAGTTTCGTTATAAAAGCTATTGCAGCACGTAATGTTGCACTTTCCCAAGTTCAGGACAAACTGTCACGTTTTTCACGTGAAGAAAGCGGAGCCACTGCCGTTGAGTACGCACTCATTGTTGGTTTGATCGCTGTTGCGATCATTGTTGCCGTGACTTTGCTCGGAACAAACATCTCCATCCTATTTAGCCGCGCAGCTTGCGTTGTTAAGGGTGGAACTTGGAACTCTACAACAAACGTGTGCGCCTAACACAAAAAGTTCATAAAGCACTCCTTCGCACCGAAAGAACATCCAAGGTGCGAGGGAGTGCTTCACTTTACGAGAGCGGCGCAACCGCAGTTGAATTTGCTCTAATTCTTCCTCTATTGCTAGTTCTAATTATCGGTCTCATTGATTTTGGCCGCATGGGATTTGTGCAGGTGAGTGTTACTGCAGCATCTCGTGAAGGCGCTCGTTATAGCTCGCTTTATTCTTCAGGTGTTGGAAGCACGCAAGCTCTGAGCGATTTTGTTCAAACGTCGGCTCCCGCTGCAGCACGTGTGGCCCAACTCGATGGTGCAGGTGTTTTGACGGTTGTAGTAACTCAGTGTTCGGCTACACAAACTTCAGAAAATACTTCAGTTGCTGCATCAACTAACTTCAAGTGGCTGCTGCCAGTAGGCTTGATATCAATCATTTCACCTGGTTCTACATGGGTTCAGGATTTCACAATCACCTCAACAGGCACAATGAGGTGTATGAACTAAATGTTAAAGAAAATGGTTGATCTTAAAAGAGAAGATGGTGCGGTTGTCGCCCTATTTGCAATTCTAATGTCATCTGTTTTGGTGATCGCCTTGTTTGTAATAGTTTTCGATATATCTGCCCTCTATTCAGAACGTCGGGTTATTCAAAATACTGCGGATTCATCAGTCCTAGCGACAACACAGGAATGTGCCATCGGTGGTACGGGTGCGATAATTAATCTCAATAACGCTTATTCAACTGGTGTTTGTGATAATCAAAGCTTCGCGCTTGATTTTGCAGGCAAGTATGCGAACCTGAACTCACCCGATTCACTAACTGATGTCTCAGAGATATGCGGAACGGCCTCCTTGAATCAATGTGGTTCCCTCAATACAGGCCAATTTGAGTGTAAATCAGTGAATTCGGCCTATAAGAATTATGTACGCGTAAAGACTAGTACTCGACAAAGCACCGGAACTTCAATCACTTCGTTATTTACATCTTTAGTGAATCCCTCGCAGGCAAATGTAAAAGTTATAGGTTGTGCCCAATCTGCATGGGGCAAATCTGCATATGCGCCAGTGATACTTCCAATTGCACTTCCCATATGTGATTACGCCCTGAATGGAACTAAATTGATTCAGGATTTTGTCTCAAACAATCCAGTTGTTACAGGCGGATGCACTATCAATGATTTAAACGGTGACGTCTTTACTTATTCATCCCCAACCAACGGCTTTAGTCTCCTTAGTGGATTTGCTTGTCCTGGAATTGGCACCCCCACAAAAGTAAATGTCGGCGACACGTTGCAAGTTGAATCTTCAATGTCACAGGTCATTTCTGCATGCGCTGGCGGAGCTGTCCAATTTCAGAGGCAAATTCGCAAACTTCTCAATACGAATGTCTATTTACCAATCGTTACGAGTGCAGCTTGTCAATCTCAGTCAGTAAATTGTCAAGGAAACTATACTTTCAAAGTTGCAAGTTTTTTTAGTCTTAAATATCTGGGTAGTAAGTGGAAAAATCAATTAGTCGATGGCGCGAATCCAGTTTGCGTTGTTGGCGACCCATGCCAAACAAATCAAAGTTGGCCTGTGGCATGTGACGCGACTCGAATCTGCATTTACGGTACCTTTGAGCGCACAATTGTCCCGGGTGCAGATGTGTCGCTTGATCCAACCTTCCCCGCCGTAGGCGCTATGGCAGTTCAACTACTACCGTGATTGAAAGTGAGCTATGAAACTAAAAGTCCGCTCTAAGATGAAGAAGTCGACAGCCCAACTAGTCGCCATCATTCTTCTTTCCGTGCTCTCTGGTTTATCTATCTATACATATACATCCGGAGTGGAATCTCGTCTTCGCTCAACGCAGCAGACAACTGCTGTTTTGATTGCGCTCAAGCAGATTCCCATTGGAACTGCTCTTGGGTCGGCAATTAACCAGGGATACATAGAGGAAAAGCAATTTCCGCATGATTCTGTGCCAACACAAGCCATGCCAGCAGTCAATGCCACAAACTCTGATTTAGTGGCTTTACAAACTCTGCAGCCAGGACAACTACTTTTGCAAACTAATTTCGGAGTCAGTGCGGCAAATACTGGCGCACTTGTTATTCCTGATGGGCAGTTAGCGGTTACGGTTTCTTTGTCGGATCCGGCTCGCGTTGCCAGTTTCTTGCAACCTGGATCTGAAATCACAATCTTTGTCACAGGGCAAAATGGAAATATTAAGTTCACCCAAGTACTGATTTCTCGAACCCAAGTATTGGCGGTCGGAAGTCAAGTCTTGCCATCACCAGATGGATCCTCAAGTGGAAATACATCTGCGCTTATCACTGTTGCAGTATCGCCCATCCAGGCAAAGCGTCTGGTTCATGCATCTCAGACCTTGTCACTTTACTTCGGCCTAAGAACCGCCGGTGTTGATTTTGGAACCTCTGCACCCGTCACCGACGATTCATTATTTAATTAAGAGAGAAAGAGTTAAAACCTATGACGTTCATCCTTACTGATACTAGTGACGAATCGCAGCGGTATCAATTCACCTTGGGTGAAGATGTCACTGTTACGACTTCAACATATGAACTTTACGATCTTGTGACGGATAATAGTTCAGAGCAGTTGATTATTATTGGGCCAAACGTGAAAATGGAAACTGCTCGCGTGGTTGCCGAACATTTCCGAGTTATCCGCCCAAGCCTTGGGGTAATTCTCGTCCGTAGTCGTTTGGATGTGACGACAATGGGCGAGGCTTTACGTTCTGGAATCCGCGAAGTTGTCAGTTCAGACGATGCCGCAGCTTTAGTTGCCGCAAGTAAGCGATCATTGTTGATCTCTTCGCAGCTAAAAGAAGCCAATAAAGTTGCAGGTTCTGTTCTTGCACGTGGAAAGATTCTAATTGTTTTCTCCGCAAAGGGAGGCTGTGGCAAAACTACCTTGTCGGTCAACTTAGCCCATGCACTTGCTTCCCACACTGAATCAAAAGTTGCTCTACTTGACTTCGATTTGCAGTTCGGAGATATCGCCGTGGCGTTGCAAATTGAACCAAAGAAGACAATCAGTGATGCGATTAGTATGCAGACAAATCTAGATGAATTAGGCATTAAATCGTTGATGGTAAGCCAACAAAAGAATCTAGATATTTTGTTAGCTCCTACTAACCCAACAGATATAGAGTTCATTTCAACAGAACTGATTGACAATTTACTTGAATCTCTAAGAAACTCATACGACTATATCGTTGTAGATACACCTCCCGCTTTCACTGATGTCATTTTACGCGTATTCGATCAAGCAGATCGTTGCTTTTTACTAACTACTCTTGATATGCCAGCAATCAAGAATCTTAAATTGGTGATTAGTACGCTTGAGGCAATTAATGTCAACAAATCAAAATTGGAGTTCATTCTAAATAGAAGCGATATCAAATCAGGATTATCACTTCGCGAAGTTGAAGAAATGGTTGGAGAGACGTTTACAAGTTTGATTCCATCAAGCAATGAAGTTTCAGCTTCCACTAATCGAGGTGTTCCGCTAGTGGTAGATAATCCACGTCACCCTGTAAGTCGCGAGATCATTGACCTAGCAGTACGGACGGACATGGGTTTTAGGCCAACAGAAGGCAAGAAACGAAGCACGTTTGGGAGAAAGAGCAAATGAGCCTCTCACAGCGCTTAGGGCAGGGCGATTCAGAGAACGCAAAGTCCTTTCCAGATTTAAGTAAGTTGAGCGAGGAGTTGAATCCCCGCTATGAGCAGCCAACTACAAGTGATAATAGTATTAAGAACCAGGTACTAGAGACGCTGATTCAATCTCTCGGACAGCAGTTGTATTCAGGCCAAGTTGAGGAAGAAGTGCTTGAGCAACATGTCTACGAAGCAATTGCCTCGGTAATTTCTGCAAGCCAACGATCTCTGACAAGTTATGACCGAGCTGAGTTAGTCCAAAATATCGTTGACGAGATTTTAGGTCTTGGACCCCTCCAAACATTGCTTCGAAATCCGGATATAACTGAAGTCATGGTCAACCGATTCGATCGTATTTTTATTGAAGTCAAAGGCCGTATTACTCAGACAGATTTGAAATTCTCTTCTGAAGAGCATTTACGTCGGACAATCGAGAGAATTGTTGGTCAAGTTGGCCGCCGTATCGATGAGTCTAGCCCAATGGTTGATGCACGTTTGGTTGACGGAAGTCGTGTAAATGCCGTTGTTCCTCCTATCGCACTTGACGGTTCTTCGCTAACAATTCGAAAATTTTCTCAAGACCCATTTACCGTAAAAGATCTTATTGCTACAGGGACTGTTTCTATCGATGCAATGCAGTTATTAGAAAATTGTGTAGCTGGTAAGTTCAATGTAGTCATTAGTGGTGGAACTGGTTCTGGAAAAACGACAACTTTAAACGTTCTATCATCATTTATCGGTAAAGATGAGCGGATTATTACCATTGAAGATGCCGCGGAATTACAACTCTCTCAGCCACATGTAGTACGTATGGAATCTCGCCCAGTAAATACCGAAGGTAAGGGTCAAGTAACGATTAGGGATTTAGTTCGCAACTCACTACGTATGCGGCCTGATCGAATTGTGATTGGTGAAGTTCGTGATGCGGCAGCTTTAGATATGTTGCAGGCCATGAATACCGGTCATGAAGGTTCATTAACAACCGTTCACGCCAATACTTCACGAGATGCATTAACACGCATTGAAACAATGGTACTGATGGCAGGCATGGATTTACCCGTTGAATTCATCCGCCAACAAATCGTTGAGGCGATTGACGTAATTGTGCAGCAAAATCGCATGCGTGATGGATCACGACGCATCACACAGATAAGCGAAGTGGTTGGTCTTGAGGGCAGTGTCATTCAGATGCAAGATATCTACACTTTTAGATACAACGATGATCCTGCCAGTAAGCACCCAGGAGAATTGATTTCAACGGGAATTCCATTCCACAATAACAATCCCCGAAGAGGCAATTCCTCCTCCTCAAGCATTTTGCGATAATTCATGAAGAAATTTCTTGCAGCACTCTTGCTTGGTTTCTTTTTTCTGCAGTTGCCGTCTGCTCAGGCCGCTGAGTTAAAGGGTCCAATCATCTTTGTGATTGACACCAGTGGGTCAATGAAATCTCAAAAGATCGTTGCAGTTAAAGAAGCAGTTACGCAAATAGTAAATAGTCTGCAGTCTGATCAAGAGATTGGCATTATTTCCTTCAGCCAGAAAGTTTCAACGATTTTGCAGCCTACTCATGATTTCACTAAGGCTCTCAAGCAGATTGACTCTCTCTTTGCCGGTGGAGATACATCCATGTATGACGCAATTGCTGCGGGTTTTGCTATTACGTCCGCAGTGCACCCAAGCCAAATTGTTTTGCTAAGCGATGGCGAAGATACAACTAGTGCCTTACCCCTTGATCAACTCCTTGTAACTGCATCTACAGCAGGAATTCCAGTAAATGCAATCGGCATTCAAGTCGCAGTAGGTCAGCGTGCAATCTTGAGATCGATTGCTAAGGCAAGTGGTGGCAATTACTACGAGGTTAACGATATCTCTACTCTAATCGCCACGTACAAGCAGATTCTTGCCGAGCAATTAAACCCGGCTCCTTCCCCAACGCTGAGTGAGAAGCCAGATAAAGGTGAAATCACTCTCCAACAGAATGTGTATGTTGAAGTCATCTTGGCCACGATTGCTGCAATTGTTTTACTACTTTTGTTTTTAAACATATACAACCGAGTCCAAAATCGTGAACGGCAAAAGGCGCGCGTTCAGATGCTTCAAAAGTACTCATATCGCCAGGCGCGCAAGGCGACAAACCGAATTCGAATTTCATTAACCTCCTATAGTTTTATTCCCAATCGCGTTGAAGCGGCAATAAGATCTCGCCTTGAACTCATCCATAGCCAATTGAGATACGAGAGTGTTATTCATATTCTGATGGGTGCCTGGCTCTTCTTAGTCGCCGTGTTTACCATGATGCTTCATTCGCTCTTCTTAGCTTTTATACTCACAAGCGTCTTAGTCCCAATTGGATTTAACACAGTAATCAAGAACGTCCGAACCAAGCAGAAACAAAAATTTGCCGAAGAACTTCCAGAACTACTCAATATTCTGGCAAGTGCCTTGCGGGCAGGTTTAAGTTTACCTCAAGGCCTAGAAGCCTATTCATCCGATACTAAGGGGGAGGTTGCCCGCGAGATTCGCCGCACAATTAGCGAGATAAGAGTGGGTACCCCGATTGATGAGGCCCTTATGGGTGTGGCAGAGCGAATGGAAAGTGAGGATTTACGTTGGGCGGTAACGGCTTTATCTATCCAACGGGTTGTAGGTGGAAGTATGGCAACAATCCTTACAACAACCTTTGAAACAGTTAAGGCGCGAGCCGAGATTCGACGTGAAGTCAAGACGTTGTCGGCAGAGGGAAAACTTTCAGCCTATGTACTAATAGCGCTCCCAATAGGAATTTTCTCATTCCTATTCTTGACACGTCGCGAATATGTCAAAGTCTTTTGGAGTGATCCAGCCGGAATCTTCTTGCTTATTATTATTGGAATTTCATTGAGTATCGGCTGGGCTTGGATGAAGAAGATTGTTGAGATTAAAATATGAAAGACATACTCTTTAACCTCTTACCATCTATATCTGGCATCCTGGTTGCATTCACTATCTATAGAGCTTCTCGAATGGGCCTACGAGCCGCGAGTGAATTTAGGATGCGTATGCGCCGACTGGAAATTGTTCGCGCATATCAGCTCGCTGGAAAGGCAAACGTCAAGAAGATTTCAAAGCAAGTCAGTATGGCGAAAATAGTCGTTGGATCTTATGGAGATCGCTTGGTCAAAGATCGCTATCGGTCTAAACTTGAGCGGTTACTTGTAAATTCAGGCGACTGGGAAAACAAGAAATATTCAAGTCTTGTTCAGCGCAAAATCATTTTTGCTATCTTAGGATTCTTTTTAGGTTTCTTCCTCTTGCTTATTCATAATATTCAACTTGTTCCAATTTTTGTTGTAGTCGTTGTCGTTGCATATTTCCTACCCGATGTTGAGCGCTTCCTGCAACGAGCAACAGGCTTGAAATATCGCAATAAACTAGAGCATCTTCTCGATCAAGCTGGTAACTGGAAAGAGAACGACTACTTCTCACTCATTCGCCGCAAGATTATTTTCGCACTAAATAGCTTTGTAGTGAGCTATTTATACTTGATAGCCAAAGACAAGAGCTATGTGAGTTTAGTATTTAGCATTTTTGCCATTTTTATGGGCTTCTTCATTCCGGATATCTTGCTTCAGAACAGAGTCTTAAAACGTAAGGAAATGTTGGCTGATACTTTGCCGGATGCAATAGATATGTTACAGATGTGTGTTAGTGCAGGGCTTGCTTTCCCTGCCGCATTGTCCAAAGTGGCAGAGACTCAGAATGGCCCTGTTGCAGAGGAATTTGCTCGAGTGACTGCAGAGGTTCAGTTGGGGCAATCTCGCTCAGAGGCGTTGGCAGCAATGTCAGAGCGCACACAAGAAGAGCATATTCAAAAATTCGTAAGTGCCATGATGCAAGTTGATCGCTTTGGAATTCCAGTTGGAAATGTCTTAATAGAGCAATCTAAAGAGATGCGATCTGCACGTAGAGAACGTGCACGTGAACGTGGTCAAAAAGTTCCAGTGAAGATTTTGGCTCCAATTATGCTTTGCTTCTTACCAACTGTCTTAATGATTATTTTAGGGCCTGCAGTAATCTCAATTATGCGGGCCTTTAGCGGTCAATAGTGATTATTAACCAGGTGCTACTTACGCTTGCCCAGCTAATCCTCCCAGCCGTGGTACTGCTGAAGTTTAAGTTCACGATTATCACCGTTGTTTTGCTCCCATTGGCCGCGGTCTCTTTTCCACTTTTACGTGAAGATTTTCGAAGTAAACGGTTACCAAATCGATTAATTTACCCAGCAGTAATTACCACCTTAGGCATCATTACTGCGTACGCCCTCTATCGAGGGGATATTGCAACATTCACCCAGCCGGTCGGTCGAGCGGTAGTTGCATTCTTCATCGCACTTCTTCTCTACCTAATTGCACGTGGGGGCTTTGGGGCCGGAGACGTAAAGCTATTCTTTCTCGCAGCTTTAGCACTTGGGGTATTTACCCCAGCGCACTTGATCGCGGCAGCCGTCTTTGCCTGCTTGGGAGTAGCAATCTACGCAAGCGCATTAATGATCACAAAAAAAGCCTCAACAAAAACTACAGTTCCTTTCGGCCCCTTCATAATTATTGGGAGTTGGCTGGCAATACTGCTTTTCAACTAACCTCAGTTAGGGATTAGTTGATAGTAATTGTGAGCGTTGATCCAGTCGTAATTTTGAAGCCATAGACTACAAATTGAGAGAAGTAAACTGAATCGGTTGAAAAGTAAGTTGGATGACCAGCACCCAGCGCCGATGCAACCCCAAGCGATGCTGGATTTATGTTGCTACCTGTAACGGTAAAGGTATATGCAGTTCCGCGGTCTGGTAGCGCGACATAAAAGTCATAGGTGTATGTGTTTTTAACAAAGGTGCCGCCTCCAGGTGTTAATTTACAAAGAGAGACACCTTGTGGTCCGGTTGAATCTTGAAATGCCAGTTCAACCGTTGGACAGGCAGGGGTACCAGGCAAGGTTGGAACGTTTGCAAAGCCATCAATTATGTAAGAAAATACAGTTCCGACAACGGCAGTTAATGTGCAACCGGATGTTGAAGCAGACCAGGAACCCCAACCATTTGCATTTTGTGCGGCAACTTGGAAGATATATGTTAACCCAGAAGTCAAACCGGTTAGAGTAAGAGAGGTTGCAACTGTTTGAGTTGGGTAAGTTGTCCAAGTAGATCCACCGTTAGATGAATAACGAACTCGGTAACTAGTAACAACGGCATATCCTGGAGAAACGACGGCACTCCAAGTTAATGCCGCATCAGTTGTACAAGTAGAGATTATTGGAGTACCGATTGTCTTTGGTACACGTTTGGCAATTTCTGCAGGAGTGCCAACTTCAATACAGTTGTCATCATCATCATCGCCATCATCAGAGTGTGAATAGTTAGAGGAGTCCTTGACTGGACTGTTGCTCTTTGATGAGTTTTTTATTGATGCAGAAGAATCGTGGCTAGCTGAGGAATCATCGCCGCACTCATCGGAATCAGAGTCACTTGAATGATCAGAACCGCTTGAGTGTGAAGAGGATGCCTTGCTTGAGGTTGCGCTGGCGTTAGCACCAGGGGCGCCCATATTCAGCAGCATCGCAAAAAGCGCTAAAGTTGACGCTGCTAGGAATTTGGATGAACGTGTTCGCATTGCTGGGACCCCATCTGCTCGAATGATGCCCAAATTGTAGGTGCCACGCTCAGATTTGCGTGGGGCACAAGCCGGAGAATCGCTTGTGAATTGATATTTGGTGGCAAGACTCTACGATATGACCATGCAAGCACACGGAGCCGATGGTGTAATCGCAGCCAATGACAGCCATATCACTATTACGTGGACGACGCTTCGAGGTCGGATGTCCTCGCTGGATGGATCAAATGTGGAGGTTGTTCCAATCTCACAAATTTTTGAGACACTCTTAATCCCCGCTAAAGCGGGTATGAAGGGCTGCTTGCAATTTAATCTCATCGGCAGCCAATCATCTCTAGCCTTTGAAGAAAATTGGATGTCCTCGCTTCGTATTGGCAACTTGCATCATGCAGTCCTTTTCAATCATCCATCGCAATTTGAATTCAAAGCATTGGCCGATCATATTAAGGGAAGAATCACTCATTTGCGCAGATTGCATCCACTCGACGGTGGATTCGGAACTAGCGCAAGTAAAATTGGGTAATTAAGAGCTAGCGGCTAACTTCTTTAATGCATCTGCGCTGACGCGATAGACAGTCCATTCATCCATAGCTTCTGCACCAAGGGATTTGTAGAACTCAATCGAAGGTTCATTCCAGTCGAGAACCCACCATTGCAATCGTTCATACTTTCTTTCGATGCATATACGCGCGAGTTCTTTGAGCAGAGATAAACCGAAGCCTTTGCCGCGATGGGCGGGGTCGACGTAGAGATCTTCAAGATAAATACCGGGTTTACCGAGCCATGTTGAATAATTGAGAAACCAAATAGAGATACCGATTACAGTCCCATCAACTTCTACAACATGACAAAAGGCATGTGGATTGGGAGAGAAAAGAGAGTCCTCGATCTGCTCGAGAGTTGCCACAGCGTCGTCTGGGGCCTTTTCATACTCGGCTAAATCCTTAATCAGCTGGAGAATTCGCGGCGCATCCTCTTTAATCGCATAACGAATCATTGTGGAAGTCTATAGCGGCTGCGGGGGATCGATTGGATTAACTGGTCTTTAAGTAAAGTCATTAAAGCCTTTTCAACCTGTGATTCCACGGGCCATAGTTTCTTAATGGCGTTCTCAGTAAGCGATTCATTTTCACGCAGAGCTTGCACGATTGTGCCACGGCATTGACGGTCAGTTCCATGCCAGTCTTGAGATTTTCGAATTAACTCTGTTTTAGGATAACCGTTCATGCGCCAGTTGCATTCAGCGATGACGGGGCAGAGTTCACACCGTGGATTTTTGGATGTGCAGACAATTGCACCAAGCTCCATTGTTGCCGCGGCCCATATATGTGCATTCTTTTGCGGCACCAGTGTAAGACGTGCTGCTTTTTCACGGCTACTTGGCGCAGGCTTTGGATGTTCATTACCATCTATAACGCGCGTGAGAACTCGTCGGATATTTACATCCAAAACTAAAGTTCGTTGATCAAAGGCAAATGCAGCAACTGCAGCTGCGGTATATTCGCCAATGCCGGGTAGTTGTTGCAGTGTAAGCTCATCATTTGGAACTTCATTATTGAAATCTTCTGCGATGATTTGAGCGGCGCCATGCAAGCGAAGTGCCCGACGTGGATAGCCAAGTCGGCCCCACGCTGTAATAACTTGGGCAGGGGAGGCTGCAGCTAAATCCTTTGGAGTTGGCCAGCGATCCATCCACTCAATCCACTTAGGCAGAACGCGATGGACCGGCGTCTGTTGCAACATGTATTCGCTGACCATGACTCCCCAAGGCGTTGTATTGCGCCATGGTAAATCTCGTTTGTGTTTCTTAAACCAATTAACTATCGGCTTTTCTAGCGGATTCATTCGCCAGTAATTTTTACCCGAGAGAGTGCTTGATCAAGACGTGAAACTTCGACGATCTCCATGCCAACGATTGTGGTCTCTGACCCGGTTGGAACTAGTGCACGTTTAAAACCTAAACGGTAGGCCTCTTGAAGACGGCGATTAACCCCACTGACTTTGCGAATCTCACCAGCTAAACCAACTTCACCAATTGCAACCAGATCAGATGGCAGAGCTAGACCCTTAGCTGCCGAAGCAACGGCCAATGCCAGAGCTAAATCGGCGGCGGGTTCAGACATCTTCATTCCACCGACCGTCGCGGCATATACATCCCGCCCACCAACTCGGATGCCAGCGCGAAGTTCAAGAACGGCCAACGTCATCGAAGTGCGAGCAGAGTCCAAGCCCGATACAACGCGGCGGGCATTACCAAAATCATTCTCACGACCTTGGCTAACTAGGGCTTGAATCTCTGCAAGTAATGGCCGCCGACCTTCCAGTGTCACTGTGACGCAGGTACCTGGAACAGGTTCGGCGTGACGAGATGTAAATAGACCAGTGGGATCTAGTACCGATTCGATTCCGACATCACTTAAATCAAAACAACCAACTTCATCGGATGCTCCAAAACGATTCTTTATTGCACGGATTAAACGCAGTCGGGAGTGGCGCTCGCCTTCGAACTGTAATACGACATCGACGATGTGTTCGAGTAGGCGCGGACCTGCAATTGAGCCATCTTTAGTAACGTGACCAACTAATAATAAAGTAATGTCACGATCTTTGCAGATACGGATTAGAGCGCCTGCAACTTCACGAACTTGAGTCACACCACCGGGGGAGCCATCGGCAGTGGAGCTACCAATCGTTTGCACAGAGTCGATGATGACTAACTGCGGCTTAACTGCATCGATATGAGCAATCACGGCACCAAGATCGGTTTCAGATGCAAGAAGTAAAAGTGGGTCAATAGCGCTAATGCGCTCGGCCCGTAAACGAACTTGCGAAGCAGACTCTTCGCCACTGATGTAGAGAGCAGTCAAGCCTTTAGCGGCAGATTGCGCGGCGACAGAGAGTAGAAGTGTTGATTTACCAACTCCAGGTTCGCCCGCTAACAAGATGGCAGCCCCTGGAACTAATCCACCACCTAGAACGCGATCGAGTTCAGAGACACCTGTAGGGCGCGCATGGGCGGCAGATAGATCGACATCGCCAATTGGAGTTGCTTTGTTTGTTACGTGACCGGCAACGAGAGAGAGTTTTTTCGGGGCAGCAATCTCTTCAACACATCCCCATGCTTGGCACTCGCCACAGCGCCCGACCCATTTTTGCGATGTCCATCCGCACTCTGTGCAGCGGAAGGGATCCTTTTCGACTTTGGCCATAGGTAGAGCCTAGGAGATAGGGCTGACTATTTCTTAGCCGCAGCCAGTGTTGCTGGGTGTTGAATGACAAAGAGTGGGAGTGAGCGAGCTTGAGCATCACGAATACCGGCCATTCGCTGATCACATAGACGTGCAAGCTCGGCATATGGAACGTCACCCATAAGTTTTTGAAGCTCATATTTATTTGAGATATAAACCGGCTCTTTGCCAACATGTGCATCGGTATTGCTTGTGCAGTACCAATCGAAATCATCTCCGCCATCGCCCCATGCAAGACGTTCATACTCACCGATCACAGTGATGGAGTATTCGCGCTCGCCAACTTCGCGAGTTTCAAAGCTACGGCGAAGTGGTAGTTGCCAACAAACATCTGGCTTGGTATCAACAAAGTGTTTATTCTCTTTGACTGCTAAGTGGTGGAGTACGCAACCAAATGATCCGGTAAAGCCATCGGCTTGATAACCTTTACGATTTAAAAATATGCAGCCATCTTCGACACGACGTGTTTTACGATCTCCATCTTCATCTTTTTCGGAGATGCGAAGTTTGGCGCCAGGCTTCTTTGGTCGGGCCTCTGAATAAAACTGCCACATCTCTGGTGTTAAATATGCCGCGGCCTTATCAGTGCGGGCCTCATCGTCTTCATCGGTGTACATCGCACCTTCGGTGCAACACCCGGCATTAGGTTGGCTCTTAAATACACCTTGGCAGCCATCGCCGTAAATACACGTCCAGTAAGAGGTCAACCAAGTCAGATCACACTTAAAGATTTCCTCGGGGTCGCTTGGGTCAGAGAACTCAACCCAATCACGCGCAAAACCTGGCTTCACTTCGGACATAGACGCAGAGCCTACACGCTTAACGGGTAGGCTTGCACAATGAGTAAGTCGCTACCAGTTGGTGTAATCGGCGCCGGAATTATGGGCGAAGCACTTATCGCAGCGCTAATTTCATATGGCGTGGCACCAGAGTTGATAACAATCTCTGAAAAGCGAAAAGATCGCGCTGATGAACTTGTGAATCGATATGCAGTCACGGTTGCAGAGATTGAAAGTAATGTGGCCAATTCAGAGGCGCTATTGCTTGTAGTCAAGCCCCAAGACATGGCCAGCGTACTTGCCGAGGTTAAGGACTCCATTAATCCACGTGCCCTCATTATTACCTTTGCCGCGGGAAAAAAAATCTCCTTCATCACCCAAGCACTTGGAACAGGTAATCCTGTCGTGCGTGTAATGCCAAACACCGCCACACTCGTTGGCGCTGGCATGGCGGCAATATCTTTAGGAGATAACGTCACCGCCGAGCAATCGGCATTCGTGACTGGTTTTCTTGCTGCAACTGGAAAAGTTGTTGAAGTACCAGAGGATTTACAGGATGCGGTCACGGCTACAAGTGGATCTGGGCCGGCCTACTTCTTTAGATTTGTGGAAGCGATGGTTGAAGGCGCAGTAAAACTCGGTCTGTCTCATGAAGTTGCGACGCAGCTTACGGTGCAGACGATGATTGGAGCGGCCAAACTACTTGAGGAGTCGGGAAAATCTGCGACTACTCTGCGCGAAAATGTCACTAGTCCAAATGGAACCACTGCTGCGGCACTGGCCTCATTTGATGGCAATCACATATCTACATTGGTTGCTACCGCAATGCAGGCAGCGCGCGATCGCTCCCAGGAATTAGCGTGAAACGCTTTCTTACTCTTGTTTTAATCTCATCAATACTTACCGTTGCGGTTGGAAATGCAGCACAACCGAAGATTTCGGTCAAACCGCTTAGATTAGTGACAACATTTAGCAAGTCAGATGGAACCGCGGGATTCATCGCAGGTTCTAAGACAATTATCCTTTTTGGGACAGATTCCGATAGATCATTTGCGCGAGCGTTAGATTCAAATGGGCAGGAGCTCTGGCGAGTCGAACTGGCTCCAAACTCTTCATCGATAGCAACGGCAGGGGCTGTTGATAGCGGTGGAAATATATGGATTGCTGGTGCGACATCCCTTGCGCAAGCGAATAATTCAGCCGTGCCATCAACTACTTCGCTAAATCCAGATAACGTAGCTGACGTACCAGAAATAACAAATACAGATTTGAATGTAATTGCACTATGGAAAATTCCAAACGGAACATCTACCCCAATACTGTATACAGTCCAGCAAGCAACACCTGTTCTAATTACTGATATCGCAGTCGACGAAAACGGTCTTTCGCTTGTGGGTATAACTCAATCAACAAAGGGAAGCCAAGGCTTTGTTATCGGAGCAAATCCTGCTGGGGAGTTCTCTAAATCCATTCTCGTCGGCGCCTCTTCGACCACACTCGATGCAGTTGTTCGCCACAGTGATGGGGGCCTAACTGTTACCGGTGCCAGTTCTGAAACTTTAGGTGGAAAGAAACTAGTTGGAGTTATTGATGGAGTTATTGTAAAGATTTCTAACAAAGGAACAATCACTCAAGTTGTTCGAAGCTCTGCGGTGAAGGCACAGCGAAACTGGAACACTGCAACGTCAACCTTTCTGCTTGGTGGAACTGTAGTGACAGGTAAAAAAATAGAGAGTGCAATTACAAAGTTTTCTAGTACTTATGTACCGACGTGGAGCTATAAGTTTGCATCTAATGGGCCAGCAAAAACCGCGGGATCAACCTATGTAATTTTCGAATCGATTGCGCCAATTCCCCAGTTAACTAACTGGGCTCCTAAAAAACCCCAACCACTTCTCTTATCTTTTAACTCAAAAGGGTTGATCACAGCCGCTTTCAATGCTCCCAATGATCAGCGCGAAGTTATCGAGCTGACTAGTTCAAAAGAGTTAGGGCTTCTTTGCATGACAGCAAACAGCGATTCATATTCAATCTATTCACTTGCTTAACTAAGGCTTTAGAAGCGCCAACTTTGCATTAACAGTTGCAAGTAGGTACTTAACTTTATTCAGAGTGATCCATGCACTTTGCGTAGGTTCGGCGCTTTGAGCGCTTCGAACAAGGCGAATCGCGCTTTGACCGGCATCTATTTTGGTTGTATCCAAGGCGCACAATCGATCCTGGCAGTTGAAGGCGATAGTTTTCCCATCGATTGCTAGGTATGGACCAGGAGTACCGAAGTTTTCCGTTGTAATTTTTGAAACTACTCGAGGGTTACTCAACATCGCCCACCGCACCTGGTCTGGCTTTGGAAATGATGCAGCTGAAGTTGCAAGCCATGCAATAAGAATGTCGCCATTTTCCTTTGCAATTGCGACGTCATAACCAAAAACCGAAGCCTCATCAGTTGAGATATCTAGAGTTTGGTAGCTCCAAGCCGTTGCATCTATTCCGCTACGTGTTGCAACCCTTACGGCTCCGGCAGTGATTTCATGCCGTTGATTTGAGCTCACAACCGAGTCATAGATTACGTAACTCTTTTTGCCATCAAATACCGCCTTCAAATGGAAGGCCACGTCCCCTGTTGAACGACCATCGGTTAGGCGATCACCATCAACTAATTCATAGACCCAAGGCTCAGATTTAACCTTAACTGCCCCCAGAAGAATTCCCTGACTCTCATCGCGGTAGAAGACTTGCACGACTCCTGATGATGCTATGCACGCATTTGAAACACTTACATCACTTGAAGTTCGAACACGATTTGGGTTGTCATAGCTATTGACTGAGGCTGCGTCGCCATCGATAACTTCGAAGGCAAAACTCTTCCCGTTGTAAGCGGCATAGCGTAAATCTTTTTCGGTAGCATCGCTATAGAAAATATGAAGCGTCTGTTTTGTTCCGCTGCCATTTACACATAAGGAAACTTGGCTATTGATTGGATTAGATGTACGACCACCACTTCCACCAGAACCGTCAACAGTCGTCTTCTTCCAAACTTTGCCATCAAATGTGGCTAATTTTAAATCACCACTTTTGGTATCGGTATAGGCAATTGCAGGTTTTCCGTTAAAGACCGCACTCGCTATGGATTTACCGTCTGCGGTGCTATCTAAAACAGAACTCTTCCAACCGGCCTGTGGGGTAATAGCTTTAGTTACCGCTGCAGGTGACTGCCCAAGAAGATTTTTCGCTATGACTGAGAATGTATAGGCAATGCCATTTTTGAGTCCACCGACGACCACCGGGCTTGAAATCGCGGTTTTTTCAACACCGGTCTTCAAATTCTTGATGATGTACTCAGTAATTTGTGAAGTTCGTAGATTTACCGGTGGATCGAATGAGATCAGCGCCGATGCATCAGCTGTGAAGGCTTGAACATTGCGAGGCACCTCAGGTAGCCCCGTTGCCACACCAGCTGGAGGTTTAATGCGCATATCTTCTAACATCGCGAGTAACAGGGGACCAGGGTCTTTAAAAATCTCGCCGGGATCTAAATTTGGAGTCATCACTGAATCAAGACTTGATTTTGAAAACGTCTCCTCATCTAAATGGCTAGTAGAAGAACCGGGCTCATAGTTAGCAGGCGTGTACAGCTTGGGCTTAACCCCATTGTTTGCGGCAATTCCATTTTCGCCAGACCAGACAAGGCTTGATGTAAGAGCAATGGCTAGTTGGGCAGAAGGCGTTGGAAGATCAGCTAAGCGACTTCCATTAATCGTTTGCGCATATGCATCAAATGGCGTTGGTTGATCAAGACTAGCTAACCCTAAGTTTGTGTCGTAAGCATCGTTAGACATAAAACCTAATCCATGAGCGATCTCATGTAAGAAAACCGATTCAAGGTCGAATTCACTCGAAAGTGGAAGACCATCACCACGCGAATTCCACCCACCATTAGAGTTGACTTGAATAACAATCTCTGGGTTCGATCTATCTAGGTCTTTTCCTGCGAGGGCATTTGCAAGTGCGGATGCATACCAAAGTGATTGATCAGGAGCTCCTGCAAAAGATGAGAAGAAATTTCCGGGACGGGCGCTACCTAGAATGCCCCACGAGCTCGATCGCCCCCATGAGGCATCTACATTAATCGTCACAGTTGATGCAAAATGTGTTGACCAGACATCGACTGCTGCCTGTACCTCTTTTTTCGCCCACTCAGGGAAGTTGTTATAGGTAACATTAAATTTAGATTTCGCAGTTCCCATTGCAAATTTTGCGCGAGGAGTCGTTGTCGTAACTGGATTCTTACCGGCGTAAATATGTCCCCATTGCGTGGCCGGGACCTCAAGAAATAGCGCCTGGGCAGTTGGCGCATTCAATAGAGAGGCAACGAGGGCAGTGGCAATGACTACCACTCGTAAACGTCGAATCTGATTGCCCCGCATAAGCGCAAACACTACCAAGGTGAGATGATTCAACCATGGTCGATAGTGCAGATAGCGCGTTCTCTAAGGATATTGACAGGGTTAGCACCTGTAATGTGACTGTATTTACCCGCCATGGTTGTCATTTGTGTGAAGTCGCGATAGAGCTGTTGGAGTCAATGCAACCAGAGTTAGATTTCACAATTGAGAAGATCTATGTCGATGGAGATGAGAAGTTAGAAAAGCTCTATGGTGAACAGATACCAGTTATACAAATAAATGGGGAGCATCATGATTTTTGGCGAGTGAATCCAGAAAGGTTTAAAGCTTGCCTTGAAAAACATCGTCAGCGTCAATAATTTTATAAGAGTAACCCTGCTCAGCTAAGAAGCGTTGGCGATTTTGTGCGTAGTCTTGATCAATAGTGTCTCTAGAAATCACTGAGTAAAACTTTGCACCTCGCCCGTCGGATTTTGGGCGCAGAATTCGGCCCAGACGTTGCGCCTCTTCTTGCCTGCTACCGAAGGCGCCCGATACTTGAATTGCGATAGTTGCATCGGGTAAGTCAATGGAAAAATTAGCTACCTTTGAAACAACTAAGCAGGTAATTTCGCCAGTCCTGAACTTATTAAAGAGAACTTCGCGCTCCTTTATTGGGGTGTCACCCTTGATCAATGGAACACCAAGAGTCTCAGAGAGGTCATCTAATTGATCGATATATTGACCAATTACTAAAATCTGCTCTCCGGCATGTTTTTCAACGAGAGCTTCAACAACATCTCTCTTGGTGGCAGTCGTTGCACATGCGCGATAACGGTTTTCAGTCTCTGACGTTGCATATAACAAACGTTCGCTTTCGGTTAAATTAACGCGAACTTCAATGCATTCGGCCGGTGCTATATAGCCTTGCGACTCAATCTCTTTCCAAGGCACGTCGTAGCGCTTAGGGCCAATTAGTGAAAAAACCTCACCCTCCATGCCATCTTCTCGCACTAAAGTCGCCGTCAGCCCTAATCTACGGCGCGATTGAATATCGGCAGTAAAACGAAAAATTGGCGCTGGCAGTAAGTGAACTTCGTCGTAAATGATCAATCCCCAGTCATGTGTATCAAAGAGATCTAAGTGCGCATAGACGCCATTCTTTTTCTTCGTCATAACTTGATATGTAGCAATTGTTACAGGACGGATCTCTTTCTTCGCCCCTGAATACTCACCGATTTCATCTTCATTAAGTGTTGTGCGTTTTAATAACTCTTCGCGCCATTGTCGGGCTGCGATGGTATTTGTAACAAGAATCAACGTCGTAGCTTTGGCATGGGCCATTGCAGCTGCACCCACAATAGTTTTTCCAGCCCCACAAGGAAGGACAACAACCCCAGAACCGCCGTGCCAAAAGCCTTCGGCGGCAAGCTCTTGATAAGGACGGATCTTCCAATCTTTTTGAACTAACTCAATAGCATGGGCTTGGCCATCAACATAGCCAGCAAAGTCTTCGGCAGGCCAACCTAAGCGAAGGAGTGACTGCTTGATCTGCCCCCGCTGGCTTGGAAGTACAGCGATTGTTTCAGCATCGATGCGCGCGCCAAGCAATGGAGCGATTTTGCGGGCACGAATTACCTCTTCTAAAACTGCAGTGTCGGTTGTAACAAGAATCAATCCATGAACTGGATCGGCCTCTAAACGCAATCGCCCATAGCGGGACATGGTTTCGGCGACATCAATCAAAATTGAATGAGGAACGGCATACCGTGAATACTTAATCAAGGTGTCAATAACCTGTTCGGCATCGTGGCCTGCTGCACGTGCATTCCATAAACCGAGTGGAGTTAAACGGTAAGTATGAATGTGCTCGGGTGAACGTTCGAGCTCGGCAAATGGAGCTATTGCTCTGCGACATTCAGTTGAAAGTGGGTGATCAATATCCAGAAGTAGCGTCTTATCGCTTTGGACGATTAGTGGACCATCAGTCATTAAGTAAGTCCTTAATTAATGCATGTAATAGTGCGCTTCGGCCATCAAGGGTTGTTATATCGACCCACTCGTGCCCAGCGTGAGCGCCATCGCCAATGGCGCCTAAGCCATCTAGTACTTGAGCGCCTGCAGCTGCAGCAAAGTTTCCATCACTTGCACCACCTACCGACGCATGGCCTAACTGTGGCATTCCTAAACTACGTGCAACTTTTTCTGCGCGCTCGTATAAAGCCATTGTAGATGTCGTTTCAAGAGGAGGTCGATTTAATCCCCCGGTTATCTCATATCGAGTTGCTGAGTTAACGGGCATCAAATTTCGGATTGCTGCATCTATGCGAGTTAGTTCGGCTGTAGAGAAAGAACGAACGTCGATGTCTAAAACTGCTAAATCAGGAACTGTGTTCGTAGTATTACCCGAGCGCAGCATGGTGGGAACTACGGTTGTACCAAGCTCAAGGTTTTCAAGAGCAGAGACTGCCAAAATTGCGTGAGCAATTTCAACCGTTGCATTAATACCCTTTTCAGGTTCTAGACCTGCATGTGATGCCTTGCCATGTACTGAAATTTGATACATAGCAGTGCCTTTGCGACCAGTTTTCACTTTTCCGCCAAGTGAGGCCTCTAGAACCAAGACCGCCTTAGCCTTTGCCGAGATCTCTTTAATGAAATCCCTACTTGTTGCACTGCCGGTTTCTTCATCACTAGTTGCAACTAACGCTACCGACCCCTCAATTCCATTCATCGCATAGAGCGCTTGTATGAATCCAGCTTTCATATCGAAGACCCCAGGACCAGATGCGCAATTATCTTTGATGCTCCAGATAGGTTGGAAAGAGCCTTTAGGCCAAACGGTATCTAAATGCGCAAGCACAACTATTTCTGGTTGAGCAGCTCCCAACCAAAAAACCGGACGGCCATTTACTTCTCTGATTTGCGCAGATTTTCCAAGAACCTCTTCTGCGATTGCATTGGCACAATCCATAACTTCGCGACAGGCAGCTAGATCCTCAGTTGGTGACTCTGAGCGTACGAGTTTTTCTAGCGCTGACAACATGGTGTAATCCTATAACGGCGCTACGCCGGTGATACGTGGAATTCGAAAGGATTGAACCTCACCTGTGGCATGGTCTCGCGCAATGAGTGAGCCTGCGCTGACACGAAGTGGATCGATAATTCTATGAGTCACTGAGCCGTTGTTATCGGCATATCCAATGGAGAGCGATTTCTCTTCCAGGATAAATCTATTTATAAGATCCATTGTTTCATTTGCAGTGCTTCGCGGTAGGGCGCCGAGCGCCTCATTTGCTACTTGCCGCAAACGTATTTGCTTGTGACTAGATTTTTCACCGGTACGTATGGCGCGAATTGCACCTTCCAATAACTCCTGACTTGGAATCTCAATTTCACCAATGATGCGTGGCGGACGTGGTCTAGTAAGTGCTCGGTTCGCACGGGCGCCCATCAACATCACACCATTTGATGATTCTGCAGCTGGCAAGTAACCGGACTCTCTTAAAACGCGCATAACATCGGCGGCATCATGATCACACACAACTACTTCAGGTGCGATTCTTCGAAGTGATAGGACATCCAATTTCTTATCACCCATTATTTGTGCAATGAGGGCGGTATCTTCACATCGAATGAAAGAAGATATGTTACCTACACGCAATTTTCCATGCTTCTTAGCAACATCGGCGATTAGATACTCAAGCGGTTGGGGCATTGGCGTTTTAGAGGTTTTAATAAGGAAGGCCTTAATTTCCTCTCCAGTCTTACCGTGATCTAACGCTCGACGAATGGTTGCTTCACTAAAACGATAGACAGTTGCACCGCCACGACTTTCGATTTCGGCCATAATTGCTAACTGCTGAGAGATTTCATGCTCGAGAGGGCCAGGTGCGATCGCGGTGTTATCGCTCTGAATCAGGATGTGATCTACTGTTTTCGGTAAATCATCGTTTATTAATTCAAGATCCTGGCCACTTAGAAAAATCTCTCCGTATTTAGAAATCGCACCTTGGCCGGTTATTCCTAGCCATTCAGCTTCACGCAAACTCCAAGTTGCCAACTCCTCTTGAAGGGAGGAGTTGCGTCGAACTGGAGCTCTCCAAGCCAGTAAAGTATTAAAACTCTTTGCATCAGGGGCCAATAATTTATTGTCGCTAAGAATTGAGAGAGTGAGTGCACGAACTCTTCCAGCATTTACACGGTCGAGCTCAGGCCCTAAAGCCGCAACGTTTTTCGCTTCAGCACGTCCGACTAAACCACTAACACGTGAAGTAATTAACCATGCTGAGGCAATTACTTGCCAACGAGCCGCCGGCGATTGCATCAACCAAATATCGAATTTATTACTTGGCATAATACGATCATTGGCATCGATGCTTATAAGCGAGGTTAGAAACGCCAGTTCGGTAATAAATGCTGCACATGCCTCATCGACACCTAAGTGTGTCGAGATAATCTTTAAATCTCGCACTCCTAAACCACCCGCACGCAGCGAATCGGCAGGCTCTTCGGCCCAGAAATTCAACAGCTCTTCAACCCAACGAAGGGCCGTTGAAATATTTGCAATAGCGGCAAGGTTGACTTGGCGCTCATCGCGTTGTGCACCAGTTAGAAGAGGCGCCGTTACTAATCTTTCCTTATGTATTTTTCCTCCACGCAGATAAATTCCAACTTCGCGCGGCAAGATAACGGTCCGCTGATCTAGCGGTACTAAGAATTTGTGCTCCAAAAGCCAAGCAACTCCTGGACCTGGGTTTTTAATATCTCCAACACTTCCGCGCGGTGGCCCCCAAGTTAGGCGCTCCAATACTTTCTTGGAGTCAGCAGGGGCCAGATCTAAATCGCTGAGCTTAAGTTTTGCGATTGACGCCGGACCAAGACCGGCCGGATCGTTGCCAATGACCTCACGCAGTTGAGTTGGAAGTCTTAGCCCATCATCGGATGGGTAGACAAGGCCGATTGAAATCAAATGTGTCAACGCTGCAGCGGCGGCTTTATCGGTAAGAGCGACGAGAGATTTTAATGAGAAAGGTTCGTTGAGCGCGCCGGCCGCTTCTAAAACTTGGAAATGCCATTGATTGAGTGAATCTATTGCACGCGCAAGGCTTGGCGCAGAACATGCACGCACTGCAAGTGATGCAATATCGGGCGGAACTGGGGTAACAAGATCGGGGCGCGCGCTAAATAGATTTAAAAAGGCAGCATCATCGATACTACGTAAGTAGTCGGAGAATGAGCGCATTTCCATAACTTGCTAACATTACTGGGCTTTAACCTTTATTGCGTAATCAATTCCGCTTTCGCCGTGGAGTCAGCCATGTTCCTAGGGCCGCAAGGCGCACGACCACTGGCGAGACGGCGCGTCCAATAAATCTAGCCCTGCGGAAATCGTGAATTGGCCAACCTTCGGCCATTGCGCGAAGCCCCAAAATTGGGTCAGGATTAATTGCACAGGGATGCCCCACGGATTGCAAAAGAGGTAAGTCATTATTGCTATCAGAGTAGGCATAGCAATCTTCGAGATTTAATCCGGTTCGCTTAGCTAAATCCTGTACCGCGATCGCTTTCTCTTTTCCATGCAAGAGGGCGCCAGACATCGCTCCGGTGTAAGCACCATCTTTAATTTCAGCTCTACTGCCTAGCGCTCCTGTAAAGCCTAAGCGGTTTGCAATCAATACGGCCATGTCTTCTGGTGCGGCGGTAACTAACCAAACCTCTTCGCCGTTAAGAAGGTGTCTTTGCGCGATATCGATTGTGCCCTGCCAGATTGCAGGTGAGACAAACTCATCATAAATCTCTTGAGCGATGGCCTCAATATCTTTAACGCTGTGTCCGCCAATAAAATTAGTTGCAGATTCTTGAAATCGAGCGATCTCTTCCTTATTCTCTTTTCCAGTTAAGCGAAATCTCAGATTAGCTAGAACGAAGCGCGAAATATCCTTCTTCGAAAAGTAACCTCTTTGATACATCCCTCGACCCAGAAAATAGAGTGTCGAGCCACGTATCAACGTGTTATCTACATCGAAAAAGGCCGCCCGCTTCGCCGTGAGTGCCATGTCACTACCTTAACGAACTTAGGCCCTGAGAGACGCTTTATGCTTGGCCAATGAGTTCAACGGTCCATGTAGTGCGTCACGGAGAAGTAGAAAACCCAACCAAAATTCTCTATGGACGCCAACCAGGTTGGAAACTTTCAGCACGTGGACAGGAAATGGCAGCAGTGCTGGGTGACTGGTCCAAGAGTGTCAATCTTGGAGCGCTGCATGTCTCTCCATTACAACGTGCTCAAGAAACTTCTGCACCGATGGCAGCTGCACATAATATTTCTATTACTACCGATGAACGTTTGATTGAGGCGGCCAATGTCTTCGAAGGTAAAGCATTCGGAGTAGGAGATGGAGTTTTGCGACACCCAGCAGCATGGAAACATTTGTGGAATCCATGGAAGCCATCATGGGGTGAACCGTATGAAGAGCAGATTACGAGAATGCTTGCCGCAGTCTTTGCCGCACGTGATGCTGCTAATGGGAAAGATGCAATTTGCGTCTCACATCAACTGCCGATCTGGATTTTGCGAAGCGCCATTGAGAGTCGACGATTGCTTCACGATCCACGCAAACGCGAATGCACATTAGCATCCGTTACAAGTATTCATTTTGATGATGATGGTTTGATTTCTGGGCTCACCTACTCTGAACCAGCACGGCACCTGTTGCCCAAGAAATAACATGAAATCTTTATATAAAGCCTCAATAGTGGCGCTTATTGCTATCGTATTAACAAGTTGCAGCGGGGCCGGTACTTCGAGCACGCAAGTGAGTTATGTATCGGGAAATGGTTCTGTTACTTATATTCAAACTGCAGACCGTACCCAGGCCCCAGCATTAGCAGGTATGACGCTCTCTGGTAAGAATTACTCATATGCATTTGGGCGCGTGACAGTCCTAAATGTATGGGCATCATGGTGTGCTCCCTGTCGCGCAGAGATTCCAACTCTCATTGCGCTCTCCAAAAAATATAATGAAGTTACATTTATTGGAGTACTTACACGCGACAATCCTCCAACGGCCGAGGCTTTTCAACGTAGATTTGAAATCCCTTATCCAACATTGATTGATGACTCAATTCTGCTTGGCTTTAAAGGCTCGCTACCGGCAAATGCAATTCCGACCACGGTGGTTATTGATAGAAACGGCCGAGTTGCAGGGAGAATTTCAGGCGAGGTCACGGTAGCTTCGCTTTCAACACTCATTGAACAAGTGAGCTCAGAGTGAAAGATTTCTTCGTCGAGCAGATTCTTAACGGATTCTTAATTACAGCTTTTCCGGTAGCTTTCATTGCTGGCCTTATATCCTTTCTATCTCCATGTGTCTTGCCACTTGTCCCTGGCTATCTATCTTTTGCCGCAGGGTTTTCAGAAAATAAGGGAAAAGTTTTGTTAGGTTCAACCCTCTTTGTCGGTGGATTCTCAGTTGTTTTCATCTCCTATGGTGCAATCTTTGGTGGTTTGGGTAATCAACTGGCCGCAAATGAAAAGGTGATCTCACGAATCCTTGGCATGCTCACAATCTTTTTGGGCTTCGTTTTTCTTGGTAAGTTTCCATTTGCGCCAACGTTTCGTCCGCGGATGAAGACAACCGGTGGCTTAATCGGTGCGCCACTTCTTGGAGTTCTATTTGGAGTTGGTTGGACACCTTGTATCGGCCCTGCCCTTGCGGCAGTGCAGACTCTTGCTTTTCAAGAGTCGAGTGCAGTGCGGGGAGCCATTCTCTCTTTAGGTTATTGCTTAGGGCTAGGCATTCCATTTATAGCATCAGGGTTATTTTTTGATCGTTCACAACCATTGCGAAAATTTCTGGTCCGCCGTGGAGATTTAATATCCAAACTCGGTGGTGCATTCCTCATTGCGATTGGAGTTCTGCAAGTTACTGGCACATGGGGTCAGATTATGAACTCACTTAGATCGCTCATCTCAGATTTTATTCCGGTGGTTTAAATGAATCAAGAACTTCAAATTCCTGAGCTCGGTGCTATTGGATTGCTGAGATATGCATGGCGCCAACTCACGAGTATGCGCACAGCGTTAATTCTCTTGATGCTTTTAGGTGTAGCTGCCATCCCTGGCTCTCTAATTCCACAACGGACTCAAAATCCGATGGCAGTTAGCGCCGCTTTCAAGAGCTCTCCAGGCCTCTCGCGCATGATGGATCGCTTCTCGCTCTTCGATGTTTACGGATCGCCATGGTTTAGCGCTATTTATATCCTTCTATTTATCTCACTTATAGGATGCGTATTTCCTCGAACAATCGAGCATTTTCATGCCTCCCGAGCGCTTCCACCAAATACTCCTAAAAATCTTAATCGGATGGAGTCATACTCAACGTGGCCAGCGGCAGGTAATGAATTAGAGCTTGCTCGAGCTTGGTTTAAAAAGAATCGTTTTAGAGTTTTAGAAAAAGATAGCTCTATCTCTGCCGAAAAAGGCTTTCTGCGTGAAACCGGAAATCTCTTTTTTCATCTGGCGTTAATCTTAATTTTATTGGGCATATCATTTTCATCACTCTTTGGTATGCGCGGAGAAGCTATTTTAAATGTAGGCGAGCGTTTTGTTAATACTCCTACCAGCTATGACTCACTATCCTATGGAAAACTTTTCAAAGATGGGAAATTAGTCAATTTCATAATGACTATCGATAAGTTTGAAGCTAAATATAACGTAGTAACAAATGCTCCAGAAGATTACATATTGAACGTAACTTTACGTCGGGGAGACCTCGTAACTTCCGAGAAACATGTAATTAAGGTGAATTCACCGCTTACACTTGGAAGCACAAAAATATATTTGCAAGCAAATGGATATTCACCAGTTGTGACTGTGCGAGATTCAGCGGGAAATGTTGCAATGCAGGGTCCTATTCCTTTCTTACCTCAAGATGCAAACTTGCGCTCAACCGGTGCGATTAAAGTTCCTGATGCAGATCCGCAAGTGGGATTTGTTGGCTCCTTTGTTCCAACATATGGGCGCAGCAAAGGTGGTGGTGCAGTCAGCGTCTTCCCAGATGCCTTAGATCCACGTTTACTACTCTCGGCTTGGAGTGGTGATCTCGGCTTGGATTCTGGTACTCCACAATCTGTTTATCGCATTGATACTTCGTCTATGAAAGAGATTGGCTTGAAATCATTAAAGCCAGGTGAGATTTTTACATATGCCGGCGGCGCAATAACCTTTGAAGGTTATGTCCAATGGGTCAACTTGCAGATCGTCGATGATCCTGGCAAGAACTATGCCCTTCTCGGGGCTATTGTTGCCATCCTTGGTCTACTCGCATCTTTATTTACTCGCCGGCGCAGGATATGGATTCGCGCCGGTGAAGTAGTAGAGGTTGCAGGACTAGCTAAGAATGCCGCACCGGGATTAGAGGAAGAGATCGCTAATTTCGTTCAATATTTAAAGGGAGAGAAATAGATGTCACGTACGTGGGCTTTTTTATCTAACTATCTGATTTATTCAGCCATGGCCGTATATACCTTGTCCTTTTTTGCCCACGCAGTTGAAACCGCTTGGGCGGTAAAGATTCCCGACGAAGCGGCGCCTAAAACTCTGGACTATAAGCGCACTGAAAAAGTTGCACGCATAGCAACGGCGATGATGATTCTTGGTTTTCTGCTACTTCTCGCGGGAGTCATTGCGCGTGGAGTCTCTGCAGGGCGTGTGCCTTGGGGAAATATGTATGAGTTTTCAATTACTGGTGCGCTTGCATTTTCAGGCGCCTATCTTGCGGCATTACGAAAATATGATTTACGTTGGTTAGGGCTTTTAGTTTCGACTGCAGTTTTGTTAACGCTGGGTACTGCAGTTGCCGTGCTGTATCGACCAAGTGCACCACTTGTTCCAGCGCTTAAATCAACGTGGCTAGTTATTCACGTATCGGCGGCGATAATTTCAGGCGGAGTGTTTTTATTGGCAAACACGATCGCTGCTGCATATCTATATTTAGATTCAATGGAGTCAAAGGGCGAGCGAACTGCATGGGCTAAACGTCTGCCTTCCCTTGAGTATTTAGATCAACTCTCATACCGCTTAGTGGCATTTGTATTTCCTCTGTGGACTTTTGCCGTCATCGCAGGAGCTATCTGGGCAGAGAGTGCATGGGGACGCTATTGGGGTTGGGATCCAAAAGAGACTTGGGCCTTTATAACGTGGGTCGCCTACGCGGCTTATTTACATGCCCGCGTAACTATTGGTTGGCGTGGACGTCGCGCGGCTTGGCTCTGTTTATTTGCCGGTTCAACATTCTTATTTAACTATATCTATGTAAATATTTGGGGAACAGGCAAGCACACGTATTCGGGGCTTTAAAGCTTTCCTAAGAACTCTGGGTCATCATCGGGTGGCAAGATTCGTCGCTTTGGTTGATTGCGACCAGTACGCGCAATCTTTGGTCGACCCGCTACCCAGTAGCCAATAGGGCCCAACGTTCCAATAAGAATAATTATTAGAATCCATGCCCACTTCGGAAGATTGCGAATCTGTGTTTCATCGGTGCGTGCACAATCAACCAAGGTATAGATGGAAAAGCCTACGAGCAACAAGGGAAGTAGAAAGCGAACCATGGTCTTATTGTATCGCTAAGGCAATCGCAAAGATTGCAGCAAAGATGAGTTGTAGTTTTCCAGTTTTTCCTAAAACCGGTATCAACGCTGCGCCCGATGCACCGCTCATTACTTGTCGGGCTAGAGAGAAGGTGAGGGGTGCCACTGCAAGAGTTAAGAGCGCCGTAGGGATAAAAGTTGCTATCGCCGCTGTATGCGAAATGACAAGCAGGGCAACGAAAGCTCGACGCGCTGCCAGATCCCCCATTCGAACGGCCAAAGTTTTCTTTCCAACGAGGGCATCTTGCTTGCGATCTCGAAGGTTATTGATTGTCAGAATTGCGCACGAAAGCGCGCCCATGGGAATTGCAACAATAAAGCTTAATAAAGTGATCCTTTGAGTTTGAACGTAGAAAGTTCCAACGGTTGCAACAACTCCAAAGAAAATAAAGACTGAAACTTCACCAAAGCCGCTATAACCATATGGCCTTCGCCCGCCTGTATAACTCCATGCAGCTGCAATCGCCGCAACACCAACTGCAATAAGAATTGGCGAAGTAAGGATGGCGAGCCAGAGACCTGCGATTGAAGCGATTACAAAAGATAGAAAGGCGGCATGCTTGACGCTGCGAGCCGACGCTAATCCACTTGCGACTAACCGAGTAGGACCAACGCGATGGGTATCAGTCCCCTTAATTCCATCGGAATAGTCATTGGCAAAGTTGACACCAATTTGTAGCCACAAAGAAACCTTCAGTGCAAGAGCGGCACGAAACCAGTTGAACTCGCTGCCTGCTAAAGCCGAAGCCACTACTACAGGTGCAATGGCCGCTGGCAATGTTCGCGGCCGTGCTCCGAGAATCCACTTATTCATACTCCACCATCTTTGCAAGAGTTATTCGATCGACTTTACCAATACCAAGCAATGGTAGTGACTCCATGATGTGTATGCCTTTTGGTTTTGCAACGCCACCGAAAGCCGCCTCCAAATAATGCGAAATCTCAGTTTCATTGACTTCACCGACTATCGCAACATGAAGTGCCTGGCCCCACTGCGGATCATCTATAGAAAATGCTGCGAATTCTAGATCTGGGAAACGGATCGAAAGTGTTGCCTCTATTGCAGTAAGGGAGAGATTCTCACCTCCAGAAATAATTACATCATCGGATCGACCGAGCACATGAAGTATATTATTAACGATCTCACCACGATCATTTGTTATAAACCAGCCATCATGTAATTGAAATATGCTTGGCGAGTTCAGATAAGCCGTCGCTAAGACTGAACCGCGAATCCTTATTACGTCACTTTCTCCAATTTCAAATTCAACTCCGCTTAATGCTTGGCCATCATAAATACAGCCACCGCAGGTTTCAGTCATGCCATAGGTTTCAATAATGTTTATATCTTGTGCCTCTGCTTGTGCGCGAAGTGTTGGAGAAAGAGCTGCCCCACCAACTAAAACTATTTGTGCGGCTTGTAAATGCTTGAGCAATCGATCATCTGAGTGAAGGGCTCTAAATAGCTGTGTAGGTACGATTGAAGTGAAATTAACTTTTGGATATTCACCCTCGAAATTACGAAGGTCCACAGGAAGTGTTCCAAGTTCAATTGAACGAATAATTACATTAACTGCCGCAATATGAGTTACAGGTAATAAGAGCGACCACTGTTGCCCGTTGACCGCTTCGAGAAAAGTATTTGACGCCCTTGCAGAAGCAATCAGTGCGCTCGAAGTGAAGCCCACCTCTTTTATTAATCCCGTGCTTCCACTTGTGCCGATGACTATGGCAATATTCTTCTCAGTGCTCTTGGATCGGACCTCGCCAAAGCTAAGGGCAGGGCCAGTTCCATCGAGGGCGGCAGTGATTTCCCTGACTAACTCAGGGATAGACCACGCAGGGCTGGCTCGAAGTAACTCTCGTTGTGACGACATGTCCATTGCAGCCGTAGGCTATCGCTAGCAACGATTGAAAAGAGGAAATGTGAGCAAGCCGATTAACCGCGATTTTGGTAGCCGTGCAATCCCCAGTTGGGAAGTTGCCCCGGGCGGGGAGAATTTCACCGATATCCGATATCAAATGGGCGATGGCATGGCCAAAATCACTATCAACCGACCCGCAGTCCATAATGCATTTCGCCCGCAGACGATTATCGAATTAATTGAGGCCTTTTCTTTGGCGCGTGATAATGAAGATGTTGGTGTAATTATTTTAACTGGCGAAGGAAGCGATGCATTCTGTTCGGGTGGCGACATTAGTGTGCGCGGCGATGATGGATATCTTGGTGATGACAAGTTATCTAAAAAAGGTATCGGCCGTTTAAATGTTTTAGATCTTCAAGTCCAAATTCGCCGCACACCGAAGCCAGTAGTTGCGATGGTTGCCGGGTGGGCAATTGGAGGGGGACATGTTTTGCATGTTGTCTGCGATTTAACTATCGCCGCCGAGAATGCAAAATTTGGTCAGACGGGACCGATGGTTGGTTCATTCGATGGAGGCTACGGCGCGGGTTTACTCGCCGCACACGTTGGTCAGAAAAAAGCTCGAGAGATTTGGTTTATGACTCGTCAATACGATGCGCAAGAGGCATTAAGTATGGGATTGGTTAACACCGTAGTTCCTATTGGCGAGTTAGAGGCCGAGACTGTTTCATGGTGTCGCGAAATGTTGCGCAACTCCCCGCTTGCTCTTCGATTATTGAAGTCAAGTTTGAACGCCGCCGATGATGGTCTGGCGGGAGTACAGCAACTTGCAGGAGATGCAACACTTCTCTTTTATATGAGTGAAGAAGGCCAAGAAGGCCGTGATGCTTATAAAGAAAAAAGAGCACCGGATTTCGAGAAATTTCCTAAGCGTCCATAAGCAATGCTTGATTCAATCCTTGGCTCACTCAAAGTCGTTGCGCTTGCAACTAAAACAGACTTTCGCTCGGTAACTTCGCGCGAAGTCGCACTCTTTGAGGGACCAATGGGTTGGGGCGAGTTTTCTCCCTTCCTCGAATATAGCTATGAAGAGTCTGTGCCATGGCTACTGAGTGGAATAGAGGCGGCCTTTGTTGAAAGCCCTCGCGAACTGCGCAAACTTATCGAAGTAAATGCCACACTTCCGGCAATCGATGATCCGATTGAAATCGAGAGACTTCTTGAAGATTTTGATGGAACGAAAGTGATAAAAATTAAAGTGGGTGGAGATCTACACGTTGACTTGGAAAGAATCGCTAACGTACGACGCATTCGACCTGAATCTAGAATTCGAATCGACGTAAATGGGCTTTGGAGTGTTGACCAAGTAGAGCTTTTTCTAAAAGAGGCGGGTGAAATAGAGTACGTCGAGCAACCATGTTCAACTATTGATGAACTTCGTGAGTTGAAACTGCGTACTGGAATCACAATCGCCGGCGATGAGATTTTTAGAAAAGCTAAAGATCCATTAGATATAGATATTGAAGGCGCGGTGGATATTGTGATGCTCAAGGTTGCGCCCCTTGGCGGTATAGCCAAAGCGCTGGAAATTGCCAAGCACTATGGAGTCCCAGTTGCAGTTTCAAGTGCATTAGAGAGCGCAGTCGGGATTTCTCACGGACTTCGACTGGCGGCATCACTTCCCGAGCTAGATTATGCATGCGGTCTAGGTACTGGGGCCTTACTTGCAGTTGATGTTGCTCAACTCCCGATTGTGGATGGAGTGATTGAAGCCAGAGATGTGACACCAAATTCGGAGGCCCTAACCAAGTTCGCCGTATCTAATGAGCGCCTAAACTGGTGGAAGAATCGGATTCGCATGACATGGGGTGCGGGTGTTCAAAATGCAGTTGCGGAGAGTGGGTGGAAAATATGAACTCATCAACTTCCCTATCGCGGGTGATTGTTCGTCAAATTATCGAAGCAGGTATCACCGATGTAGTTATCTCTCCCGGATCTAGAAATGCACCTCTTTCGCTGGCTTTTAACGCTGCAGCAACTCGGGGGTTAATCAAAATTCATGTTCGAATCGATGAACGAACTGCGGCGTTTTTTGCTTTAGGTTTGATTAAATCTACGCAGCGCCCTGTACCGATTGTTTGTACCAGCGGAACGGCGGTTGCGAATTATCATCCAGCTGTATTAGAAGCCAGCCACACCAATGCGGCCCTACTTGTTCTGAGCGCTGATCGGCCTGCAATGCTTCGGCGAACTGGTGCCAATCAAACCACTGAGCAGGCCCGAATCTACGGCAGGGCAGTGCGTTATTTTGCCGACATAGATGGACCGGTATTTCCAATGGAACTTCCACTTGATAGTTTGCGTTTTGGCCCGGTGCATTTAAATCTTCAGTTTGATGAACCCCTGCTACCCGATGATTCGACCCAATGGCTCGATGAGATCAAAGTCTTACCAATTGAATTTAAATCACGCACGAAGAGCTCAACACTTAGAGTTCAGGCAACTCGTGGAGTTTTAGTTATTGGTCATGATCGCGGTGGATTAAGCGTCGAGGAAGTTAGAAAATTCGCCAAGAAACTCAACTGGCCAATAATCGCTGAAGATCCGCTCTCTTTTCCAGATGCAGTTGCACATGCTTCGGTATTTTTAACTTCACTTCAAGTCCGAAGTGTTTTAGTTCCGCAAGCGGCAATTGTTATTGGTCGAACAACACTTTCAAGATCTGTGAATGCTCTCGTAAGCTTGGCGCCTACGAGCTTTGTCATTGATCCACGCATAGCAACAGTAGATAGCGATCGCCAAGCAGATAAGCGTTTTACCGAGATTCCTGCCCTCGATTGTGTGATGGCTTCGGATGACTGGATCGCCCAATGGCAAAAATACTCTGAACGTTGCGCCAAACTAATTGGCGAGGTTGATGGCTGGAATGAGGCGTCTATTGCCAAAGCGATTGCCGCAGCTCTTCCAGATGGATCGGCGTTATTTATCTCATCCTCTCGTCCTATTCGAGATTTGGAAGGCTTTGCAAAGCCTCGAAGCGGAGTTACAACCTATGCAAATCGCGGCCTAGCCGGAATTGATGGCAATATTTCAACGGCATTGGGAATTGCAGCTGGTAATGCCCAAACTTTTGCCGTACTTGGAGATCTAGCATTCTTACATGACATAACAGGCTTAATTCACCGAGAAGATATCAACTGCAGATTTATCATAATAAATAATGATGGCGGTGGAATCTTTTCCACTCTTCCACAAAACGCAGTAGAGGGATTTGAAACGGTTTTTGGAACTCCTCACGGTTTAGATCCAGCGGCAATAGCCCAAGCTTTTGGTGTTGCTTCCTCGACAATCACATCAATTAGTGAACTCAAGGGCGCCATAGCTCAACCGGTTAAAGGGATTTCAGTGATTGTGGCAAAAGTTCAATCACGTGAGGCAAACGCTCAGAATTTGAAATCTATCTATGAAAAAATGAACTCTATTTAGGCAAGTGCACTTCGCATAGGAACAAGTTTGGCTTCGCTCTCGGCCAACTCTTTAGATGGGTCAGAGCCAGTGACTATTCCACAACCGGCAAAGATTCTGATTGAGTCGCCAGATATCTGCCCACATCGAAGTGCAATTCCGAGTTCGCCATCTCCTGCGGCATCGATCCAACCGACCGGTCCGGCATATCTTCCGCGAGACATTCCCTCAATTTCACTAATTAATTTCGCGGCCTGTTCGCGTGGTGTGCCACAAACAGCAGCCGATGGATGAAGTTGTTCAAGAATTGTAAATGCATCGACATGGGCCAATTTTTCGGCCAAGGCTCCAGTTACATCAGTTGCTAAATGCATGACGTTGGCTAAGTGCAATACATACGGAGATTCAGGAACGTTTGTGGATGTACAAAACGGTTCAAGTGCATCGGCGACAGAACGCACGGCATATACATGCTCTTCTAAATCCTTAGATGAACGGGCCAAGGAGGCAGCTAGTGCTAGATCACGCTCGTCATCGCCGGTCTTACTAATAGTTCCGGCAAGTACACGTGAAGTGACCATCTTGCGAGTGAGGCGAAGAAGCAGTTCGGGAGTTGCTCCAACGAGGCCAGCAACTGCAAAACTCCACGTCGATGGATATTCAGCTGCCAATCTATGTAATATTGTTCGAGGTTCAATCTCGTGTTTAGATCGTCCGATAAAATCTCTAGCCAGAACAACTTTATCGAGTTCACCATTTTGAATACGAGTAACTGCCGCGGAAACTCGATTTTTCCAGGCAGAATCTGAATCTTTATCGCTATCCCACACGATTGAATTCTGAGCCAGTGCCGGTGCAACGAGATTTAGTTCTGGCTGAGGTGAAGTTCCAACCCATGTAATCCACGACTTATCACCTTTTTTCCCAACAATTACTTCGGGAATTATTAAAACCGATTCATCATCGGGGGAGAAAGAGAAAGAGGTAAATAGAACTGGACCAGTTCCATTTCCGTGGACTGAGTTAGTAACAGCAAAGCTTTCCAACTGTTTCAACCACCACTTACGCGCCTCTGCAAAGCGCTGTGGACCACTGACTGTGGTAGTTGCATGAACACCCCACCCAACTACTCCTTCACCCGCACGTACCCACGCGACAGGATTGGCATCTGGCAGTAGTTCCAATAGCGGTAAATGTTCACCTAAGTGAGTTGTTGTAACTGGAATTAAAGTTGGCATAGAAATTCTTTAGTTGCTCTTACGCTTTATAACTCGCCATAAAATTGGCAGGGACGTACCGGCGATAATCATCTTTAGTACTTCTCCAACAATAAATGGAGTTAGACCTGCGTTAATAGTCCAACGCCAATCTTTTCCGGTGAAGTGGTGCAACCAGATTAAACCAAAGCTAAAGATGATCAAATTAGCCACAAGCATTGATGGCAGAGAGGTTATAAACTTTTGGTCCATACGATGATTTGCTAGTAATCCTAAGAGATATGTTGCAACCAACATCCCAATTAGATAACCACCCGTTGCCCCAGTTACTTTTTCAATTCCAGAGCTTGCTCCTGCAAATACTGGACCACCGGCAATTCCAACCAGCAAGTACGTGGCAAAAGTTGCAAACCCTAACCCGGCACCAAAAGAGGAGGCGATCAAGACAACGCCAAGGCTCTGACCTGTTACCGGAACTGGTGAACCTGGAATCGGAATTGAAATCTGAGCCAACGCGCTCAGAAATATCGCACCGGCTCCTATTGAGAGGGTATTAGTTAGCGCATTGGATGCCGGCAGCAGGGTTGCTCGAAGTGAGCTAGCGTGAAATGACATCTAAATCTCCTCGGCCCTTAAGTTGTGGATGAGCCTACTTCAAGAGAGAATGCGCTCATGTCCCGCGCTAACCTGGGTAAAGATCCCGACGATGTAGCTGCGATGTTCGATGGCGTGGCCAGACGATATGACATCGTCAACGATCTCTTATCTCTAGGTCGAACTAAGGCCTGGCGCAGAGCGGCGACGAAAATCATCGCCCCAACTCCTGGCATGAAGATCCTTGATATAGCTGCCGGACCCGGCTCCTCCTCTGAGCCGCTCTTTAAGGCTGGGGCCAGCGTCCTCTCAACGGATTTTTCAGAGGGCATGCTCGCCCAGGGTCGAAAGGCCCGCCCATATCTGAGCTTTTCCAAGGCCGATGCCCTCAACCTGCCCTTTGAGGCCGATAGTTTCGAGGTTACGACAATCTCCTTTGGCCTTCGAAATACGGTCGACTACCCAAAGGCGCTCGCCGAAGCGCTCCGAGTGACCAAGAGCGGTGGCCGAATGGTCATCGTCGAGTTCTCCCATCCCACCTGGCGCCCCTTTCGTATCCTCTACATGAGCTACCTAATGCGCGCACTGCCGGCCATTGCCCGTAAAACCGCCTCAAATCCCGATGCCTACATCTATTTGGCCGAGTCGATCAGGGCCTGGCCCGATCAAAAGGGGCTAGCCACTGCGATGCAGGGCGCCGGCTGGAGCTCGGTCACCTGGAAAAATCTCACCTTTGGGGTTGTTGCAGTTCACAGCGGGATTAAGGGCTAGCGGTCATCAGCATGGGCCTGACCGCCTTAAGATTTCACACGTGATATCCACATCGAATCCATATGTTCCGATTCTTGCGCTAGGGGCAATCGGCTTTGGCTTTGCTTTAATTTCAGTGGTCGCAGGCGCCCTTACTGGACCGGCCCGTTACAACCGCGCAAAGCTAGAGGCATACGAATGCGGAATCGAACCATCACCACAAGCTGCTGAAGGTGGACGTTTTCCAGTTAAATATTTCTTAACTGCGATGTTATTTATTATCTTTGATATTGAAATCGTTTTTCTCTATCCGTGGGCCGTGACTTTCGATCAATTAGGAATCTTTGGACTCGTTGAAATGGCGATTTTTATTGCAACCGTGTTTGTCGCCTATGCATATGTTTGGCGCCGCGGCGGATTGGAATGGGATTAAACAATGGGTCTTGAAGAGAAAATTCCTAGTGGGTTTTTACTAACTACAGTTGAAAAACTCGCAGGGTATATGCGTAAAAACTCTCTCTGGCCAGCGACTTTTGGTCTAGCTTGTTGCGCAATTGAGATGATGGCCGTTGGCTCTGCAGCTAAATATGATATTTCACGTTTTGGTATGGAAGTTTTTCGTGCCTCTCCCCGGCAAGCAGATTTAATGATTGTCGCCGGCCGCGTCTCAAATAAAATGGCGCCAGTTCTACGTCAGATTTACGATCAAATGTCGGCCCCTAAGTGGGTTATTGCGATGGGTGCTTGTGCCTCATCGGGCGGAATGTTTAATAACTATGCCATTGTTCAAGGCGTTGATCATGTGGTTCCAGTTGATATCTATCTTCCTGGCTGCCCACCACGCCCAGAAATGTTGATGGATGCAATTTTGAAACTTCACGAAAAGATTTATGATGAAAAATTAGGTGCAAATCGCGCTCAAATTATTAAGGAAGTTGAACTCGCAGCTATGAATGCAAAGCCAACCATTCAAATGAAGGGTTTGCTGGCGTAAATGACTGACTCTGGAATGTTTGGCGCACGCGGCACTGGTGACACATCGGGTTATGGCGGACTTGTTCGCACCGCCGCATCGACCGGGTCATCAGAGCGCCCATATGGTGGCTACTTTGATGAGGTCGCCGATGATTTAGAGCGTGCATACCCTGAGTTTTCCAATGCGATCGAGCGAGTAGTCGTCGATCGTGGTGAGTTAACTCTGCATGTTAAGCGTGAAAAATTAATTGAGGTTGCGTTGATTTTGCGCGACAACTTGAAGTTTGAAATGTGTATGGGCGTCTCAGGCATTCATTACCCAAACAATGAAGGTCGCGAACTAGTAGCGGTGTACCCACTTCTCTCAATGACAAATAACCGCCGCATACGCTTAGAGGTAAGTGTTGCAGACTCCGATGCACACATTCCATCGCTAGTTGAAGTGTGGGCTGGAAATAACTGGCATGAACGTGAAACCTTCGACATGTTTGGAATTATCTTTGATGGTCACCCAGGACTTACGCGAATCTTAATGCCAGATGATTGGCAAGGTCACCCACAACGTAAAGATTATGCACTCGGCGGAATCGCCGTTGAATATAAAGGCGCAACAACTCCGCCTCCAAGTGATCGCAGGAGTTACAAATGACAACTTTTGATCCGTACGCACCGTCTCGCGAAACAACTGAAGGAACGGTTTTCTCAGTTACTGGTGGCGACTGGGACTCACTCGTGCAAGAGATTGGTTCAACTAAGGAAGAGCGCGTAGTTGTAAATATGGGTCCGCAGCATCCATCAACACATGGTGTTCTGCGTTTAATTCTAGAACTTGAAGGCGAGACTGTCACTGAAGTTCGTTGCGGAATCGGATATTTACACACTGGAATTGAAAAGAACATGGAGTACCGAAGCTGGACTCAGGGCACAACTTTTGTGACCCGCATGGATTACTTGGGGCCGATTTTCAATGAGACTGCATACTGCTTAGCTATTGAAAAACTTCTTGGCATCACCAACGATATTCCTGAACGCGCAAGCGTGATTCGCGTAATGATGATGGAGCTCAACCGAATCTCATCTCACATGGTCGCCCTTGGAACCGGTGCCCTGGAACTAGGCGCAATTACTCCAATGTTTTTCGCCTTCCGCGAACGCGAAATCGTTTTAGATCTCTTTGAAATGATCTCTGGTCTGCGCATGAATATGGCCTATATCCGCCCAGGTGGGGTACAGCAGGATCTGCCTGAAGGCGCAATCCCAAAGATTCGCGATGCAGTAAAACAGATGCGTAAAAACTTCAAAGACAACACCTCTTTGCTAGTCGGTAACTCCATCTGGTTAAAGCGAACTCAAGGAATCGGTTACTTAGATCTAGCTGGCGCGACGACACTTGGCATCACGGGGCCAGTGCTTCGCTCAACTGGGCTTCCATGGGATCTGCGTAAGGTCCAACCATATTGCGGCTATGAAAACTATAACTTTGATGTGATTACAGCCGATACATGCGATGTCTATGGTCGCTTCTTAATTCGCATGAATGAACTTGAACAGTCATTGCGTATTATCGAACAGGCTTTAGATAAATTAGAGCTACTTGAAGGCGCTCCCGTTATGGTGGCCGATAAGAAGATTGCATGGCCAGCACAGTTGGCACTTGGTAGCGACGGACTTGGAAACTCGTTAAATCACATTCGCGAGATCATGGGCACGTCGATGGAGTCGCTGATTCACCACTTTAAATTAGTAACCGAGGGTTTCCATGTTCCTGCAGGTCAAGTTTATCAAGCCGTTGAATCTCCACGTGGAGAGCTTGGAGCACACGTTGTATCAGATGGCGGAACACGTCCGTATCGCATGCACTTTCGCGAACCTTCTTTTAATAACCTACAAGCAACTTCTGCGATGAGCGAAGGCGGAATGATCGCTGACATTATCGGAGCAGTTGCATCTATCGATCCTGTTATGGGGGGCGTTGACCGCTAATGGCTTACTCAAGCGAAGATCTCGCAACTATGGATTCGATAATCAAGCGCTATCCACGCTCTCGCTCTGCAATCATGCCGTTGTTGCACTTTGTGCAATCTCGCGTTGGATATGTCAATGGTGAAGGCATCGAACTCATTGCAAAACTCTTAACGCTTGAGACTGCAGAAGTCTCAGCTGTTGCAACTTTCTACACGCAGTACAAGCGCAAGCCCGTTGGTGAATATCACGTAGGCGTTTGCACAAATACTTTGTGTGCAGTTATGGGCGGGGATGCGATCTTTGCCGGCCTTAAAGCACACCTGGGTGTTGAAAATGATGGCGTAACCGAAGATGGGAAGGTTTCACTCGAGCATATTGAATGTAACGCCGCATGTGATTACGCACCGGTCGTTATGGCTAACTGGGAGTTTTACGACAACCAAACGGTCGAGTCGGCCAAGGATTTAGTTGATTCAATGCGAAGCGGAAATCCAAAACCACCAACACGTGGCCCAAATACTTTAGTTACATGGAAAGAGGCCTCGGAAGTGCTTGCAGGTATTAATGATGGAAAAGCACATGAGGGTGTTCAAGCTGGAGCCCCATCACTTCTCGGATTAAGAATTTCGAAAGAGGGCAAGTAATGTCAAAGTTAACACCCGTACTTTCAGCGCACTGGGATGAGAAAGACTCGTTCACTATTGAGGCGTACACCCGCCACGGTGGCTATAGCGCAGCGAAAAAAGCCTTGGCGATGGAGCCGGATGCAGTTATTCAATTAGTAAAAGACTCAGGACTTCGCGGCCGCGGTGGTGCGGGATTTCCAACTGGTATGAAGTGGGGATTTATTCCCCAGGGCGATAACAAAGATCACTATTTGGTAGTTAACGCTGACGAGTCGGAGCCAGGTACTTGTAAAGATATGCCACTTCTTATGGCAAATCCACATGTATTAGTAGAGGGATGCATAATCGCCTGCCATGCAATCCGTGCCAAGCATGCATTTATTTATATTCGTGGCGAAGTTACACATGTTGTGCGTCGACTCAATCAAGCGATCGAAGATGCATATAAAGCTGGCCACCTTGGAAATGGGGTTGATGTAGTTCTCCATGTTGGTGCCGGCGCCTATATCTGCGGCGAAGAGACTGCACTCTTAGATTCACTTGAAGGCTTCCGTGGCCAACCGCGTTTACGGCCTCCATTCCCAGCTATCGCAGGTTTATATGCCCGCCCAACTGTTGTAAATAATGTTGAATCTATCTCTGCAGTTCCAGCGATTATTAACAATGGTGCCGAGTGGTATCAATCAATGGGTACAGAAAAGAGCAAGGGTGCAACGCTGTATTCGCTCTCTGGCCACGTAAATAACCCTGGCCAGTTCGAAGCACCCCTTGGAATAACTTTGCGTGAAATTCTTGAACTCGCTGGTGGAATCCGTACTGGCCACACGTTGAAGTTCTGGACTCCTGGCGGATCTTCGACACCTATCTTTACGCAGGACCACCTCGACACTCCACTTGATTACGAAGGTGTGGCCGCGGCCGGATCAATGCTTGGAACAAAGGCTCTGCAGATATTTGATGAGACAACATGCGTTGTTCGCGCAGTACTTCGCTGGACCGAGTTCTATAAGCATGAGTCCTGTGGAAAGTGCACACCTTGTCGCGAGGGTACGTGGTGGTTAGTTCAAATTCTGCGCGACCTTGAAGCGGGTAAGGGCACTGAAGCCGATCTTGCAAAGCTGCTTGATCTCTGTGACAACATTATGGGTCGATCATTTTGTGCACTGGGTGATGGTGCTACAAGTCCAATTACCTCGTCGATTAAATATTTCCGTGATGAGTACATCGCGCATATGACGCAAGGTGGATGCCCATTTGATCCAGTTGCATCAACGCTTTTTGTTGGGGCGGGTGTTTAAATGACAACCTCTGCAATCGTGGACATGATTACCGTTGTTATCGATGGCTTTGAAGTTAGTGTTCCAAAAGGAACTTTAGTAATTCGCGCAGCCGAGCAACTTGGAATTCAAATTCCACGTTTCTGTGACCATCCATTACTTGATCCAGTCGGTGCATGTCGCCAGTGTTTGGTTGATATTGAAATAAATGGTCGAGCTTTTCCTAAGCCACAAGCATCCTGCACAATTCCAGTTGAGCCAGGAATGATTGTAAAAACTCAATTAACCTCAGCCGTTGCCGATAAGGCACAAAAGGGAGTGATGGAGCTTCTGCTCATTAACCACCCATTAGATTGCCCAGTTTGCGATAAGGGCGGGGAATGTCCATTACAGAATCAAGCAATGAGTACGGGGCGCACTGAAACTCGATTTGAAGGCGTTAAACGCACATTTGAAAAGCCAATCAATATCTCTTCACAGGTCTTGTTAGATCGTGAACGCTGCGTTTTATGTGCGCGCTGTACTCGTTTTTCCGATCAAATCGCAAGCGATCCTTTTATTACCTTGAATGAACGTGGCGCACTTCAACAAGTTGGTATTTATGAGAAGCAACCATTCAAATCATATTTCTCTGGCAACGCAGTTCAAATCTGCCCAGTCGGTGCCCTCACCGGTGCTTCATACCGCTTCCGCGCCCGTCCATTTGATTTAGTCTCAACGCCATCTGCATGCGAGCACTGTGCATCTGGTTGCGATATGCGCACCGATGTACGTCGCGGCAAAACGCTACGTCGCCTTGCAGGCGATGACGCATCCGTTAATGAAGAGTGGAACTGCGATAAGGGTCGCTGGGCATTTAAATATGTCACTGCCGTTGATCGCCTTACACATCCTCTCGTTAGAAACGGCGCTGGAGTATTGGTTCAAGCATCATGGCCAGAAGCACTTGCTGCTGCAGCTAAAGGTTTGAAGGAAAATACTTCGGCGGTTCTAGTAGGTGGCCGTGCAACATATGAAGACGCCTACGGCTATAGCAAGTTTGCGCGTGTTGGCCTTGGAACAAATGATGTTGATTTCCGTTCACGTCTTTCATCTGATGAAGAATGCGAATTCTTAGCCGCATATGTGGTTAGAACTTCAACCACCTACCGTGATATAGATCGCGCGGATCAAGTTCTTCTCGTGGGTTTTGAACCTGAAGAAGAGTCTCCAATTGTTTTCTTGCGCTTAAATAAGCAGTTCCGAAAGCGCGCGCTAAAGGTCACAGCTATTGCTAGCAAACTCTCTATCGGAGTTGAAAAATTAAAGGGCGATTTTGTAAAGGTCGCACCTGGTCAAGAAGCGGCAGCGGTCGCCAAGCAAACACTGAATGCTAAGTCGATAATTCTTGTGGGGGAGCGTGCCTGTGAAAGCGCTGGACTCTTAACTGCAGTTGCCGCATTGGCAGATTCAACGGGAGCAAAAATTGCGTGGATTCCACGTCGTGCAGGCGAACGAGGCGCACTAGAGGCTGGGGCAATCGGAAACTTATTGCCAGGTGGTCGTCCGGTAGCAGATGCCGCTGCCCGCGTGGATATTGCAGCCGTATGGGGCGTGCCCTCACTTCCAACAACAATCGGTCGCAGCAGTGATGAGATTTTTGCCGCAGTCAATGCAGGCACAGTTGGAGCTCTACTTGTTGGTGGAGTTGATCCACTTGATGGATTACATAGCGATGATGCACTTCGTGCACTTGATAAGGCTTTTGTTGTCGCTCTTGAAATCGCTCCAAGTGAAGTGACAATGCGCGCAGATGTAGTTCTACCAGTTGCAGCGATAACTGAGAAGAGCGGATCATTTTTAAACTGGGAAGGCCGCGCACGATCTTTTGATGCAGCGGTTCATGACTCACTAAATCGCAGCGATCTTCGAATTCTTTCGATGATTGCACAAGAAATGGGTACCTCCCTAAACCTCGGCACAGTTACAGCTGCGGCAAAAGAGATTACAAGCCTTGGAGCATGGGATGGCGAACGTGCGACCATGACTTCAGTTAGCCCCGCACAAGCACCTTCAGTCAGTGGCGATCAATTCATTCTTACCTCATGGCGACGTCTTCTAGATCTCGGCACGCTTCAACAGGGTGAAGAGAACTTAGCTGGAACTGCACGCCAGACCGTCGCCGTGATTTCTCCAGGACGTGCCAAGTCAATGGGCGTTGTCGATGGAGAGCTTTTGAAGATTTCAACATCTCATGGCTCGGTAACTCTGGCAGCACTTGTTGAAGATATTCACGATGATGCAATTTGGGCACCACGTAACTCACGCGGCTCTCAATTACTTGTAAACCTAGGTATCGGACACGGCGATGTAGTTACGGTGGTGAAGATATGACAACAGCAGAGTTAATCGGCGGAGATCCAGGTTGGCTAATCACCGTAAAGGCCTTACTCGTCTTTATTTTTTGTGTCGTTCTCACGCTGTTATCGGTTTGGGGAGAGCGTCGACTAGTTGGTCGCATGCAGCAACGTCCTGGACCTAACCGTGTTGGACCATTTGGCTTGATTCAAGCCTTGGCCGATGGAGTAAAACTTGCGCTCAAAGAGGACATCATTCCGGCGGCTGCCGATAAAATCGTCTTTATTTTGGCCCCGATTATTAGTGCTACAGCCTGCTTTATGTCCTTTGCCGTTATTCCAATTTCCGGCCCTGTAACTCTCTTTGGACACAAAACTGCAATGCAGTTAACCGATCTTCCAATTGGCGTTCTCTATGTTTTAGCAATCGCTTCAGTTGGTGTGTACGGAATAATTTTAGCTGGCTGGTCATCGGGTTCAACCTACCCACTTCTCGGTGGCCTTCGATCAAGTGCTCAAGTTATCTCCTATGAAATCGCAATGGGCCTCTCACTCGTAGCTGTATTTATCTATGCAGGCTCAATGTCAACATCTGACATTGTCGCTGCTCAGTCTTCAACTTGGTATGCCATCGTCTTGTTCCCATCATTTGTTATCTATGCAATCTCGATGGTTGGTGAAACTAACCGTGCACCATTTGATTTAGCTGAAGCCGAAGGCGAGCTAGTGGGTGGTTTCCATACTGAGTACTCATCACTTAAGTTTGCACTTTTCTTCTTAGCTGAATATGTCAACATAATCGCCGTATCTGCACTAGCAACAACGCTCTTCCTCGGCGGATACCATGCTCCACCTTTCCTTGGATTTACTGAAAACTGGCTTGGTGGTTGGTTTACTGCAATCTGGTTCTTCTCAAAGGTTTTAGTCTTCTTCTTTGTATTTGTCTGGTTGCGTGGAACGTTACCGCGTCTGCGTTACGACCAGTTCATGCAGTTCGGTTGGAAGATCTTGATTCCAGTCTCAATCGTATGGATTTTGGTTGTAGCAACCCTTCGCGTACTTTCATTGCAAGGTGCACCACGCCTAGTTGTAGTTGCCTTTGCAAGCGCAGTTGTCCTGCTGGTTATGTTGGTGAACATCGGTTTTGATTCTGCCAAGAAAAAGAAAATGGCCTCAATCATCGATGATGCACCGGCGCCAAGTTTTGCAGTTCCAGAGCTTCCAATGAATATCTCTTCTATCAATGTTTCTGCACCTAACAAAGGAGTCGACCGTGGCTGAGATCGAATCTTTTAAGAACAGCGATAAGGATTTGCAGAAAGTTGAGTTCACACAAGTAGATCAACCTGGTTCAGTTGGATTCTTTGGACATGCCAAAGGCTTCTGGGTGACTTTTTCAACGATATTTAAGAAGCCTGAAACCGTTGAATACCCCGAAGTTAAAGCGCCTACTCAGGAGCGTTTCCACGGGCGCCATCAGTTAAACCGCCACCCCGATGGCCTTGAAAAATGTATTGGTTGCGAACTGTGTGCGTGGGCATGTCCTGCCGATGCGATTTATGTTGAAGGCGCAAATAACACAGAAGAAAATCGCATGTCACCCGGTGAGCGTTACGGCAAGGTTTATCAAATTAACTACCTACGCTGCGTTTTCTGTGGCCTATGTATTGAGGCCTGCCCAACTCGCGCCTTGACTATGACAAATGAATATGAACTTGCCGATGATTCTCGAGAGAAATTAATCTTTGAAAAAGAAGATTTGCTCGGACCGTTGCGTGCTGGGATGTTAATGCCACCGCACCCAATGTATCCAGATATGACTGACACCAATTACTACAAAGGTGATGTCACTCAGGCCCATCCATCACAGGATGTGAACAAATGATTAATTTAGCTATTCAAGTTGGGCAAACGGCCGCTCCAGAGGCGACTTTATTTTGGATTTTAGCTCCACTGACATTTGTTGCAGCCTTAGGAATGTTGCTTGTGAAGAAGGCCGTTCACTCTGCAATTTTGATGGCATTTGTAATGATCGCCCTCGCGATTTTCTATATCGCACAAGGCGCGCCATTTCTTGGAATCGTTCAGGTGGTTGTTTATACCGGTGCAGTGATGATGCTCTTCCTCTTCATCCTCATGCTAGTTGGAGTTGATTCATCAGATTCGCTCACTGAAACTATTCGCGGCCTTCGCCCAATCGCAATCACTGCCGCCCTTGGCTTCGGTGGACTTATGCTCTCATTGCTGGCGCGGGCAACACTCGGACGTACTGTCGTTGGAGTTGAAGCGGCAAATGCGCAGGGAAATGTTCAAGGAATTGCACACTTATTGTTTTCAACTTTTGTTTGGCCGTTTGAAGTTGTCTCTGCGCTATTGATCACTGCCGCCCTTGGCGCAATGGTTTTAGCCCATCATCATCGAATTCAAGAGCGCCCGACTCAGCGCCAACTATCGATCGATCGATTCCGTGGAGAGTCCCTTGCTAGCGCTGCCGGGCTCCCAGCCCCTGGCGTCTTTGCCCGTCACAACGCCGTTGATGTTCCGGCGCTATTGCCCGACGGTACCGCAGCTGCCGCATCGGTCAATGCCAGCTTAAAGGCACGTGGAGATGTTTTAGATTCATCAGTCTTTGAACTTGGAAGAGTCGATACGAGCGTAGAGGAGGAGAAGTAAATGAATGCAGCTAACTATCTCTATCTATCAGCCCTTCTTTTCACAATTGGCGCCGTGGGTGTAGTCGTTCGACGCAATGCAATCGTTGTATTTATGTGTGTGGAGTTAATGCTCAACGCCGCCAATCTTTCATTCGTAACTTTTTCTCGAATCAATGGCGACCTAAATGGCCAAGTTATCGCCTTCTTTACGATGGTAGTAGCTGCTTGCGAAGTTGTTGTAGGTCTTGCCATTATCGTGACGATTTATCGTTCACGGCGATCAGCATCCGTTGACGATGCTAGTTTGTTGAAGCGATAACTATGATGACTTCAACTAGCCTCGTTTACCTCATCGCACTGCCACTTGCTGGCGCTGCAATCTTGCTTCTCGCCGGTCGACACAGCGATAAGTGGGGGCACCTCTTAGCTACTGGCTTGTCAGGCTCCTCATTCTTAGTTGGTCTTTATCAGCTCTCATTAATGCTGGGCCGATCAAATGGTCAGCGACCAATTACTCAAAAACTCTTTGAGTGGATTTCGGTCGGTTCCTTCAATATCGATGCTGGTTTGATGCTTGATCAGCTCTCTATCTGTTTCGTTCTGCTGATCACAGGCGTAGGAACACTTATCCATATCTACTCTATTTCATATATGTCGCATGATCCTGATCGTCGACGCTTCTTCGCATTTCTAAATCTCTTTATTGCGGCGATGTTGCTCCTTGTTTTAGGAAATAGTTACTTGAACCTTTATGTTGGTTGGGAAGGCGTAGGCCTCGCCTCTTACCTCTTAATCGGTTTCTGGAATCAGAAACCTGCATATGCAACGGCATCTAAGAAGGCCTTTGTTATGAACCGCATCGGCGATATGGGACTCTCTTTTGCCATCATGATCGCTTTTGCGACTATGGGCACGGTTTCATTCAGCGGTGTTAAGGAGGCAGCTGGCCATACATCAACTGCTGCTTTAACTGGAATCGGCATTATGTTATTAGTTGCAGCGACCGGAAAATCGGCGCAATTCCCGCTACAGGCATGGCTCGGAGATGCAATGGCCGGACCAACTCCAGTTTCTGCCCTTATCCATGCCGCGACGATGGTTACAGCTGGCGTCTATTTAATTACCCGTTCCAACTTCATCTTTGATGCAGCACCTACGGCGCAGTTATTGGTCGTAATCGTTGGCGCTATTACATTGATGTTCGGTGCTCTCATTGGTACAGCTAAAGATGACATTAAGAAGGCTCTTGCCGCATCGACAATGTCGCAGATTGGTTACATGATTTTAGGTGCAGGCCTAGGCCCAGTTGGATATGCATTTGCCATCATGCATTTACTAACACATGGTTTCTTTAAAGCTGGAATGTTTCTTGGTGCAGGATCGGTCATGCATGGCATGAATGATGAAGTAAATATGCGCAAATATGGCGCGCTTAGAAAGTTTATGCCAATTACCTTCGCAACATTTGGCCTGGGTTATTTAGCGATTTTGGGAGTTCCACCATTTGCCGGCTTCTACTCAAAAGATATGATTATTGAGACTGCGTTTAACTCAGGTGGCTCAAAGGGAGTAATTCTTGGCTGCGTAACTTTACTTGGCGCAGGAATCACAGCTTTCTATATGACCCGTGTAATGATTCTTACATTTACTGGAAAATCACGTTGGGATGATCAAGCACATCCACATGAGTCTCCATGGTTGATGTGGCTTCCTATGGCAATCCTTGCAATCGGTTCGGTAACTTCTGGCTACTTATTGAGTCATGGTGATGCACTCGTGAACTGGCTTTCTCCTTTATTTGAAAGCCATGGCGAGCATGCCGAACTTCTCTCACCAGTAGTCGTGTCAGGCCTTGCATTAGTAATGGTTGCCGTAGGAGTTGCGATTGCATTCCTCAAGTATTCACGTAATGAAGTTGCCGCCGTGGCACCAGATGATGTTTCAATCTTTACACGAGTTGCTCGTCAGGACTTAATGCAGGATCGCTTCAATGAGGCCGTCTTTATGCGCCCTGGCCAGGTATTAACCGATGTTTTAGTTAAGAGTGATGAAGCGGTAATCGATGGGGCAGTGCGTGGGGTTGGCCGATTGGCGCTGGGCTCTGGTTCATCCTTACGTGGGATTCAAACCGGCTTTGTTCGTAGTTATGCGGCGTTAATTTTGATCGGTGCAGTTGTACTGGTCGCAGCGATTTGGGTGGTGACTCAATAATGATCTGGTTAACCTTCTTAATGGCATTACCACTTGCCGGCTCAGTAGTAGTTGCTGCTCTTCCAAAGACTAATGAGAAGTTAGTTAAGCAAGTTGCGCTTTTCACTACTTTGCTAGTTATGGGTGCAACGATTGCAATGGCCGTTGGTTTCCAACGCGACAACGTTGAGCTTCAATTTGTTGAGAAATACTCCTGGATTCCATCTTTTGGAATTAATTACGCATTAGGCATTGATGGACTTGCCTTAGTTCTGATTTTAATGTCAACCATACTTGCACCCGTTGTCGTCTTAGCGGGTTGGAATGAATCCCACGGCGGGCGATGGAGCGTAAAGGTTTTCTATACTCTCATCCTTGTCTTAGAGACAATGATGATCGGTGTTTTCGCCGCCACCGATGTCTTCCTGTTCTATGTAATTTTCGAAGCCATGTTAATTCCGGTCTATTTCCTTATTGGTGGATATGGCACGGGCGAGCGTTCTGCCGCAGCGGTTAAGTTTTTAATTTATAGCCTTTTCGGTGGATTACTGATGTTGGCCTCAATCATCGCGCTATACGTAATGTCTGGTGCACAAGGTGGACATACTTTTGATTTAGCCTCTCTCTCACATCTACAAATGAGTTCAACTACTCAAAATCTCCTGTTCTTAGGCTTCTTCATCGCTTTTGCAATCAAAGCCCCGCTGTGGCCACTTCATACCTGGCTACCAGATGCAGCCGAGTCGGCTACACCTGGAACATCGGTTCTCTTGCTAGGAGTTCTGGACAAAGTTGGAACATTCGGAATGATTCGTTACTGCCTGACGCTTTTTCCAGATGCTAGTAAGACGTTTACTCCGATGATTTTAGTTTTAGCTGTTATCTCGATTATTTACGGTGCAATCCTTGCCATTGGTCAACGCGACTTAAAGCGTCTGATTGCATTTACATCGATCTCTCACTTCGGTTTCATTACGATGGGAATCTTCGCTATGACCTCTCAGGGCTATAGCGGGGCAGCGTTATATATGTTTAATCACGGCTTCTCTACGGCGGCTCTATTTCTTGTAGGCGGCTGGATGATCTCGCGTCGCGGCTCATCAACGATCGCCGATTTTGGTGGCCTACAACGTGTAACCCCCGTTATGGCATGGATGTTCTTTCTAGCTGGAATGTCTTCACTGGCCCTGCCTGGACTTTCGAGCTTCGTGAGTGAGTTCTTAGTACTTGTCGGAACTTTCACGCGCTATCCGGTCCATGCAATTATCGCGACCTTTGGAATTGTATTGGCGGCGCTGTACATATTGATTCCCGTACAGAAGGCACTGCATGGTCCAACTACGCCGGGCAATGAGAATTTACCTGATTTAAATCTTCGAGAAAAAATTGCTATAGCGCCAGTTATAGCGATAATCGTTGTGCTTGGCTTCTATCCTTCACCACTTCTTAAGGTTATCAATCCAGCGGCGACACATGTAATCGCTGGCTTGGGCTTTAGCGATCCAGTCCCAACGAGCGGAAATAACGAATGACATTTACAGCGCCAGTACTTAACTACTCACTGCTCTCGCCAATCTTAATTCTGCTTGTTGGAGCTTTAATAGGCGTGTTAGTTGAGGCATTCGTTTCAAAGGCACTTCGACCAGTTACGCAGTTGAGTATCACTATCGGTACCCTCGTTCTCTCTCTTGCGCAGGTGTGGAAGATTCGCAATGAACACTCCACGACTGCGGCGATGGGTTCAGTCGTCATAGATGGACCGGCAATTTTGCTTCAGGCCTCCATTCTTATTATCTCCATCATTTCAGTCTTCCTCATCGCTGATACGGATCATTTCACTGCATTGGCCGCATCACTGCCAGGCTCCGATGAAGAGCGTCACGCAGTACAGACGGGTAATCAAGTAACTGAGGTTTATCCACTTACTCTCTTTGCAATCGCAGGCATGATGTTGTTCCCGATTTCAAGTGACCTTATTACTTTATTTGTAGCTCTAGAGATGCTCTCACTTCCACTTTATTTGATGGCCGGACTTTCACGTCGTCGTCGTTTAGCTTCACAAGAGGCTGCACTTAAGTACTTTCTTCTTGGTGCCTTTTCATCGGCCTTTTTCCTCTTTGGAATGGCGTATTTATACGGATATTCAGGGTCGGTGAACTTCGCTGGTATTCGAGAGTCGGTAGTTGGCGGAAGTGGCAACGATGTCTTACTTCTGATCGGTATCGCGTTTGTTTCAATCGGACTTTTATTTAAGGTCGGTGCTGTGCCATTTCATACGTGGTCACCTGATGTGTATCAAGGTGCCCCTACGCCGGTGACAGGTTTCATGGCAGCTGCCACAAAGGTTGCAGCTTTCGGTGCGATGCTCCGTATCTATTACACCGTATTTGCCAACGCTCAGTGGTCATGGACTCCATTACTCTCGGCGGTTGCAATCGTTACGATGCTCTTTGGCTCACTTGTTGCCATTGCACAACGTGATGTCAAACGTATGTTGGCATACTCATCTATTGCACACGCTGGTTTCTTGCTCGCTGGTGTCATTGCCCTTAACAAAGCCGGCCTTGATGCATCAATCTTTTATTTATTTGCATATGGCATAGCAACCGTTGGTGCCTTTGCAATAGTAACTCTAGTGCGGGATTCAAATGGAGAGGTTACTGATTTAAACCGTTGGAAGGGTCTAGGTAAGCGTTCACCATGGGTGGCAACTGCCTTCGCTGGCTTCCTTTTGGCATTTGCCGGAATCCCACTTACAAGTGGTTTCATTGGAAAGTTTTCAATTTTCTCAGCTGCATATGAAAGTGGCGCAAAGGGTGTGGTTATCGCTGGTGTTTTATCAAGTGCTATCGCCGCCTTCTTCTATATACGTGTCATTGTCTTAATGTTCTTTACCGATCCAATTCAAGATGGAACTACTGTTGATATTCCATCCGGGCTAACTCGAATTACAATTATTTTTTCAATCGCCGTTACTATCGTGCTCGGTGTCTTCCCAGCTCCACTTCTAACCTTGATCACGAACTTCGCAACCTTCATTCGCTAATGTCATCTTTTGGCATTCCAAACGTTGCGCCAGCACTTGAGGCGACCTTGGTCGCCCAGATGGCACAAGTCGAGGCGCTACTTTTTAGCCATACGAAGAGCGACTATCCATTCGTTGATGAGACTGCACATCACCTAGTTGCAGCTGGTGGAAAGCGCTTACGCCCCTTATTAACCCTATTAACGGCTCAGTTTGGAGACCCAAACGCTGCCGGAGTAATCGCCGCTGCAGTTGCCTGCGAAATTACTCACCTTGCAACGCTCTATCACGATGATGTTATGGATGAGGCACCGCTTCGACGCGGAGTTGAGAGCGCCAATATACGTTGGGGAAACACAATCGCAATTTTGACGGGAGATTTTCTCTTTGCTAAATCCTCTGATCTTTTGGCAGATCTTGGACCTGAGGCGGTTCGTTTACAAGCTCGCACATTTGAGCGTTTAGTAATCGGTCAGATCATGGAAACCCAAGGACCAAACCCGGGACAAGATCCTCTCGAGCATTACCTGAAAGTTGTTGCCGATAAGACTGGCTCACTGATCGCTGCGAGTGCGCGCTACGGTGCGATGGTCTCTGGCGCTTCAGCGCCAATAACCGATACGGTCACACTCTTTGGTGAGAAAATTGGAGTTGCTTTTCAGTTAGCCGATGATGTTATCGATATTGCAAGCGAATCAAATCAATCGGGAAAGACTCCTGGAACGGACCTGCGAGAAGGCGTCCCTACATTGGTGACATTAAATGTTATGAAGTCAACTGATTCAGCCGATCATGAATTACAACGACTCTTATCGGGACCAATTGAGAGTGAAAGCGTCGTCCAAGAGGTATTAGTAGCACTTCGTACTCACAGTGCACTAAGTGAGGCGCGCGAGCAGTTGCACCAAGTGGCAAAAGAGGCACGTGTGGCCCTTGGTCCACTTCCCGTATGCGATGCAACTGGTGCTCTTATGTCACTATGCGATGCGGTTATCGACCGTTCGGCTTGATTTAACTAGATCAATCGCCAGAGTTATTAAGGCAATCCAGATTATCAGGAAGCCAATCCAGCGAGCCGTTGGCATATCCTCATGACGGACCCACACACCGATGCAAAAAGTGAGTGTTGGGGTGATGTACTGCAATAAACCTATTACCGTTAAAGGAAGACGAGTTGTAGCAGCATTGAACAATAGAAGTGGAGTTGCCGTGACTATCCCGGCGCTGATTAGGAGAACTGTGATTCCAGGTTCATGACCAAAGTGGCCTTGCCCCTTATTACCCAAGTACAGTAGATAAGACAGGTATGGCAGGCTGACTATAAGCGTCTCAATAGCCAAGCCCTCTACGGCCTTTAGGCCTAATTGTTTCTTGACGAAGCCATAACTACCCCATGAGATTGCTAGGGCGAGTGCGACCCACGGTAGTCGCCCGTAGTTCATAGTCAACACAAGTACGCCAAATGTTGCAGTACCTAGAGCGATCCACTGCAAAGCACGCATCTTTTCCTTCAAGACCAGAACACCGAAGGCCACCGTAGCTAATGGATTTATGTAATAGCCCAATGAGGCCTCAACTACGTGACCGTTATTTGTCGCCCAGATATAGACCAACCAGTTAACTGAAACCAGGGCAGATGAGAGGAATAATTTACTGACAATTTTTGGATGCTTCATAGTTTCTAAAGCACTCTTGAGCGATTTTGTTAGGGACAAAATAATCACACAGAAAACTAATGTCCATATCGCACGATGCGAAACTATCTCTAAAGAGGAGGCAGGTTTTAGTAAGGGCCAATACAAGGGGAAAGCTCCCCAGAGTAAGTAGCCACTTACTCCAAAAAGTAAGCCGGTTTTGTTGTGGTTCAATTATCTAAAATTCGTAAATTGAACTGCGAAATCCCAGCCACCATCTTTAATCATCGCCATAACCTCTTGCAGATCGTCACGACTTTTGGAGACAACGCGAAGCTCATCGCCTTGGATCTGAGTCTTAATCGACTTAGGACCCTCATCTCGTACAAACTTTGCAATCTTCTTAGCATTCTCTGTTGAGATACCCTCTTTTAACGGTGCAGCGATCTTATAAATCTTTCCGCTAAGTTGCGCAGTTCCAGCATCGAGATGCTTTAGGGATACCCCACGTTTAATCATTTTATCTTTGACGACATCAAGGGCGGCCTTTGCGCGCTCTTCAGTATCGGCTTCAATCAGAATCTTTTCACCCTCTAACTCAATCTTCGATCCAGTATTCTTAAAATCAAAGCGGGTATCTATCTCTCGAATCGCCTGGTTGATGGCGTTGTCGAGCTCCATACGGTCGATCTTGGAGGTAACGTCAAAACTGCTATCTGCTGCCACGGGTGGGGCTCCTTAATTAAAGAAAAGGCGGTCATGAGGCCTACGTGCTTAAGGTATCCTTTCTCATCGCACTATCCATAATTGCCGCACTACTTGTTCGACCTTGGCGGGTTGCCCGAGCGGCCAATGGGAGGGGACTGTAAATCCCCCGGCTCTGCCTTCGAAGGTTCAAATCCTTCACCCGCCACCAAATACCTTCCTAACCCAACCCGAGAGGTAATTCCATCATGAAGAAAATCATTAACGATCCGGAGCAGTTTGTTGATGAGGTTCTCAAGGGAATTCTCCTAGCCCACTCGGATCAACTTCGAAGCGCTAACTCTGATGCCCGAGTTATTGTCCGTACAGATGCCCCAGGACCACGTGTTGGAATCGTTACTGGTGGAGGCTCAGGTCACCTACCTGTATTTCTAGGCTATGTAGGAAAAGGTTTATGTTCTGGAGTTGCCGTAGGAAATGTCTTCTCATCCCCATCATCAGAGCAGATTTTCAATGCATCCGTTGAAGTTAACGGTGGCATGGGAGTGCTTTATTTATTTGGAAACTACGGTGGCGATGTTCTTAATTTTGAACTTGCAGCAGATTTATGCGAGCTCGAAGATATTGAGACGGCCACCGTACTTGTAAGTGATGATGTAATGAGCGCTCCGCAAGAACGCGCTGATAGTCGTCGCGGTGTAGCTGGAATGGTGTTTGCTTTCAAATGTGCAGGAGCCTCGGCCGAACGCGGAGACTCACTCGCACAGGTAGCAGAAGTCGCTCGAAAGGTAGTGCGCAATACTAGATCTGCTGGAGTTGGTTTATCTCCAACTATAACCCCGCATTTATATGGGCTGGGACGGCAACAAATGGCGGATCTGTCGATATTAGTGCATCTGGTTTTGTTACAGTATCTGCTCTTGCAGTAAATACCGCATCAGTAGCAACGATAAGTACGACTCAAAATAATTATGCAGAGGGAAGCGCAAATACGGATTCTATACTGTCGCTGACAAACTCCGAAGTTGCAAATATTGTAATTGCGCTCATTTCAAACTTTGATTGGACCAACGCACGAATAGCTTATGATCTATTAACTGTTACGCAACAAGGCTTAGTAACTAATTATGCGGAACTCACAACACATGAGGCGTTCTTAATTAAGAGCGATTAAGTTGTATTGCAACATAATTTATGATCTGTAAATACAGAATCGAGCGATTCCCAGTGGGGCGTAGAAGAATTCCAATGCGATTGGGGATAAAGTGTATTCGTGGCTAATGCAATCGTTATCGGCGCAGGAGTAATCGGCTGCTCGATCGCGTTAGAACTTGCCCGAGATGGGTATGAAGTTATTTGCGTCGATAAGGCGCAAGGGCCAGGGCAAGGCTCAACGAACGCTTCTAGCGCCGTTGTTCGATTTAACTACTCAACTTTTGATTCTGTAGCCCTTGCCTGGGAGTCCTTTCACTGCTGGAAAGCCTGGCCCAAGCATTTAGGTCACCTTCAAGAGCGTTACTCAACGATTATCGATGTTGGGGTCGTCATGTTGGATGCACCTGTTATATCAGGTCAGAGAACTTCACAGTTATTTGATGTAGTTGGAGTTCCCTATGAAGTATGGAGTTCGGACGAGCTGCAGAAGAATGCTCCTGGAATCGATGTTGGCAGATACTGGCCACCTAAGTCATTAAACGATGATGAATTTTGGGAGGATGCCAAAGAGAGGTTGGGCGCGATCTTTACCCCCAATGGTGGATATATCGATGACCCATTACTTGCCACTCTAAATCTGGCACATGCGGGGATTAAAGAGGGCGTTGAATTTCGTTTCAAATCTAAAGTAACGGCGATCCTTCGCAGTAGCGATGCAGTGAGCGGGGTCGAACTCAATGGCTCTGAAAAAATCTTCGCCGACATAGTTGTAAACGTTGGAGGACCTTGGTCCAATCAGATAAATGATCTTGCCGGTGTGGGTCGAGATTTCACAATAAACGTACGGCCCATGCGCCAAGAGGTTCATCAAATAGATACTCCCTTGAACTTGCTTCCCGGTCCTATTGTCGGAGACTTAGATCTTGGTACCTATATGAGATCTACACCCCATGGTGCAACTCTTATTGGTGGAACAGAACCAGAGTGCGATCCACTTGAATGGGTAGATAACGTTGATGCGGTTAATCTAAATAGAACTCAAGCGCGATTTGAAGCTCAAGTAACTCGCGCTGCGCGCAGGTTTCCAGCCTTACAGATTCCTCATACGCCCTCTGGAGTTGCAGGCGTCTATGACGTTGCCTCGGATTGGACACCGATTTATGATCGAACCGATCTTGATGGCTTTTATGTAGCTATTGGCACAAGCGGAAATCAATTTAAGAACGCACCCATGGTCGGTAAGTTGATGAGCCAACTGATAAACCAGGTGAGTAACGGCAGAGACCATGACGCAGAGCCTGTGCGGGTACGGGGTGGCTACACGGGCAATGAAATAAATCTGGCAGCCTTTTCACGCAAGCGCCCATTTAACGCCGAGAATACGGGAACGGTGATGGGATGAGGCCGATAGCCATAAAGATGGAGCGCCGAATGGATACCCATCGCGCTTGATGGCTAAGAATTTCACCAATCTTTTCTAACCTCACTATCTAATTGGCTCAAAGTTAATTGGAGAGAAACGGGGTTTTATCGGATGAAAATCGGAATCGTCGGTGCCGGCTTTGCTGGACTTTCTTCGGCAAAGGTTTTAACTGAGTTTGGACATGATGTTCATATCTTTGAAAAAGATACAGAGGTGGGTGGAGTATGGACAACTTCTCGACGCTATCCTGGACTTGGAACTCAAAACGTGCGCAGTACATATGCACTCAGTGATTATCCATATCCAAAGGGAACGCCAGAGTGGCCTAGTGGAGAACAAGTACAGCAGTACATGGAAGGTTATGCGAAAAAGTTTAATATTTTAAATAAGATCTCTTTCAGTACTGAAGTAAAAATCGCAAAGCAAAACAGCGATGATACGTGGAGTGTCGAGACTGTTACAAACGGCAAGAGCACAACCCATAATTTTGACTTTTTTATTGTGGCTAATGGAATCTTTTGTGATCCATTTGTGCCCGATTGGAAGGGTGCCGATGCTTTCAAAGCTGCCGGCGGCAAGATTTTACACACCGTTGATTTCCATAATTTAGAGGATATTCGCAATAAAAACTGCGTATTCATTGGTTACGGTAAATCCTCATGTGATGCGGCTAATGCAACCGTTGGAGTTGCAAAGAAGACAACTATTGTTGCCAGGCATTTGATTTGGAAAGTGCCAAAGCGCCTTAACAATGTTCTCAATTACAAGATGCTTCTGCTCACACGTATGGGTGAGGCGCTCTTTCCTTACATTGAGCTAAAGGGAACTGAGGCTTTTCTACACGGTAAAGGTAAGAAAGTCAGCGCAGGAATGCTCGGAAGTGTTCAGGGAGTTATCGAGAAGCAGTTCAAGCTCGAAAAGCTTGGGCTACATCCAAAGACTGGCCTAGATACAATCGTTCGAAGCACAGTCTCACTTGCAACCGATGGATTCTTCAAGAATATTAAAGAGGGAAAACTCTCGGTTATTCGCGATACTGAAATCGCAAGCATGTCTGCCGGAAAGGTCACACTCTCTGATGGCCAGGTGCTCGATGCAGATTATGTAATCTGTGGAACTGGCTTCCATCAACGTGTGCCATTCCTTGAGGATTCGGTCATGAAGGCAATTACTGACGAGCGTGGTAATTTCCGCCTCTATCGCCAGCTAATCCCTCTCGATGTGAAGAATATCGCCTTCAACGGCTATAACTCCTCCTTCTTCTCACAGTTAAACGCTGAAATGGGCGCGATATGGATCGCTGCCTATATTGCCAAGGCGATTAACTTGCCATCAAAGCCTGCGATGTTGGCCCACATTGATAAGCGTTTGGCGTGGATGGAAAAGCGCACAGAGAATAAACATGCACGTGGAACAAATATCATTCCATTCTCTGTGCACAATATCGATGAACTCTTGAGTGATCTAGAGTTACAGATTCCAGCACCAGTCAGATTCAATCAATGGCTACTCCCAATCAATCCAAAGAGTTATGCCAAAGTTGGATCAAAGCTTCGTGCACGATTGGCTAAAGCAGGAAAGTAATCTGATTAAAAATAGCCCTGGCCATTGCGGCCAGGGCTATTTTTAATGAGTTATTAAGCTTCCAGAAGTGGAATTGCGGGGACTGCCTGTTCTGGTCCCATCGCTGAGTAACCGCCATCAGCGGCCCAATCGGCACCTGTAACGATTGATGCTTTGTCACTGGCCAAAAATGAGATTACATGTGCAACCTCTTCTGGGTCTCCAACACGTTTAGTTAAGTGAAACGGTGCGGCAACGCGATCAGTCTTGGCACGATCACCCTTTGACAGCATGTCCATAATTGCCGACCACGTCCATCCAGGAGATACCGAGTTCACTCTGATCTTATCGCCGGCGTAATCCATTGCCATGTTTCGAGTCAATTGCACTAGAGCTGCCTTACTTACTGGATAAATCCATCGTCCAGTTTGCGCAACATTGGAAGAGATACTTGTTAAGTTAATAATCGATCCTCCACCTTGCTTTTTCATATGAGGTCGTACTGCCGCACCTAGCATTGCCGCACTTGAGATATTTACATTTAATGTATTGCTCCATTGGGCACGAGTGCTATCTGCCCCAGCATCATCATATGAGCATGCAAGATTCACGAGGATATCGATACGCCCCCATGCAGAGATCGCGGCATCAATCATTTTCTCAATGGCTGAGTCATCGGTGATATCACCGTGAAAGAAAATGGCGTCAGCTCCACAGGCTTTAGCTGCAGCAGCTCCACTTTCGGCGTTGATCTCAACGATTAAAACCTTGGCTCCATCGGCAATGAGCGTTTTCGCAACTGCCGTTCCAAACAACGTTCCGCCGCCAGTGATGATTGCGGTCTTGCCCTGTAATAACTGCGAACTCATACCTCTCCCTAAAACTCGTAAACCCCGACCTTATTACGAAAAAACTCATATTTATGTCCCACCCACGCATGGGCTATCCGCAGAACGCAAATAAAGCCTCAAAAATCTCTTGACAGCGTGCTCGTCCAAAAGGAACATACTCGCATGGCGCCAGTGGCAGAACTGCTAAAAGATCACAATCTTTTCAGGACGACACATCTAGATGAGGCACGCAGTGAAGTGGCTCGAGTCTTTTGTCCTCATGCACTGACAACGGTTGGACGAGAAGAGAAACTTAATACAGTCCATAACCGAATTACCTTGGGTGATGTAACTCTGAACTATCTCGACTATGGCGCAGAGGTCAGAATTACTCCGGGAGAGTTGAACTCGTTCTATCTGATTCAAATCCCTTTGGGCGGAAGCGCCGATATTACGTGTGGAAAAGAGATGCTTCACTCCACAATAAATATGGCATCGATTCCGAATCCACTGGAAAAGCTGGATATGGTTTGGCACTCGGGTAATCCCCAGTTGATGGTCTACATAAATCGAACGACCCTTGAAAAACGCCTCGAGGATTTAATAGGTCGAGAGATACATGTGCCGGTTCGCTTTGATTTGGGAATGGATTTAACAACTCAGAAGGCAAAGAGTTGGCAAAGACTGGTCGACACATTGGTATCGGATGTGGACCGGGGTGGATTAACAATGCATACAGGGATTAGAAATCAATTTCAGGATTTAATTATTACTGGTCTGCTCTTATCTCAAAGGCATAATTACAGTGAATCAATTGGTACTTCTGTCGAACCTGCCGCACCTCGTTCAGTTCGATTGGCGATGGCGGCCTGTGAATCCAACCCTCAAGAGCCGCTAACCGTCACCGATATGGCGCGAATAGCTGGCGTTAGCATTCGATCTCTCCAAGATGGTTTCAAAAAATACGTTGGGATGAGTCCAACAGATTATCTGCGCAATGTCCGCTTGAGCCGAGTACGTGAAGAGTTGCTTAGTGGACGTGGCTTTGAGTCCTCGATCGCAGAGGTCGCCTTTGCCTATGGATTTACTCATCTTGGACGGTTTGCTAAGACTTATCACGAACGATTTGGCGAGCTACCCTCTGAAACAAATAGGAAATAATTATTTCTTAGCGATATTAAAAACAAAATTTAATGCAGGTCCGGCCAACTTATCGTGCACTTTGAAGAAATTCTCAGTGGCTTGATAACCAGCCCATGATTTAGGCAAGAACTCTTCTGGCAGACCTGGATCAAAATACGGTGCATGCCGCCAATTAGTCAGAATCGTCGTGTAATCACGAAAGGCTTTAGCCGAGTCGGTAACGATATTCCTCGTCGACCAGTATTTAATAACGGGCTTGGCAGTTCGGCTAAAGGAGTTATAGACCTCTTGAATACCATCTAAATCCCACCACTCTTGGACTACTGAAGGAGTTGGAGTGAATGCGATGTGTTCGGCTGAGAATATATTCATGTACTTCTCAACTTTGAGGGACTTAGCCAATGAGATGGCATCTGAACTGAGTTGGCGTGGGGCGATCCACAAGCCTCCAGTTACTTGGGCAAAGCCAATGCGAGTTAGGCGTGATCGCAGTTGATAACGAAGTGCTCGCATCTTTTCAGGGATTGAGAAGGCAACCAAAATCCATCCTTCATTAGTAGGGGAGTCACGACGTTGTAGAACTCGCGCATCCCCTTGGTCAAATGATTTGCGCATTTCAGGACTTATGGCATAACCGATAACGCCATTTTGTTTCTTAGAGATTAATATTCCTCGGCGTTTAAATCGGGCAAGTGCACTACGGGCGGCATCTTCGGCCACATCTAATTCGGTACACAGTTGGATGATTGTGTTTGCTGAAAACCAACCGCCGTGAGAGCGGCTGTAGGCGGCAAAAATAGTGATTATCAGTGACTGCGGGCGGGCTGATCTATCAACTAGATCGCGGGCCTCGCCACTGAAGATACTATCCATGTGGGAATGCTAGTGTGCGGGAGTGTAAATGCAAGGTATTACAAGCATTAACTTCTCATTACCAGATATTAATATGGAGGAATCAATGGCAGACGTTTACGTCGAAAAGCTTCGGCTATTAGAGTGGATGGAGACCGATGCTGCAGGGCATCAGCATTACACATCTGCATTTAGATGGGTTGAAGAGTGTGAATCTGCGCTCTATCGCAAACTAAATCTTCCAACATCACTGTTTGGTCAAATTCCGCGAGTTAAAGTGCAGATGGAATATAAACGTCGTATCTTTTTTGGTGAAGAGATTCTTACGAGACTAGAAGTAGTAAGAGTTGGTAACTCATCATTAGAGTTCGGATTTACAGCACACGTTGCGGGTGAACTTGCCGCAGTTGGTAGTTACGTAATTGTGCACTCACCCGATGTAGATAAGGGCGCACAACGTTGGCCCGATAATTGGCGAGCGGCTTTTCTAGGAGAGTAGTTTGGCGACCATTAGGCCGCTGCCACCACCAACGCCCCCACCGGGCCAGGTTCCAGAGCCACATAGGTAAAGGTTTTTAATAGGCGTGCGATGTCTAATCCATTGTGGCATTGGGCGCAGGAAGAAGAATTGAGCTGGATGGTGACTTCCACCAAGGGAGTCACCCTTTATTAAGTTGGGGTTATAGCGCTCTAAATCGCTAGGGGAGAGAACTTTTCTCGCCAAAATATGTGACTTAATTCCAGGTGCGTAGCTTTCAAGATTGTTAATAATCCGATCGGCATAAACCTCTGCAATTTCATCCCAGGTTTTTCCATCAATGCTTCCTGCACTATCACCGGTAATCTCAAGAGGTAAAACTCGTACTTGAATCCAGAGAATATGTTTTCCCTCAGGTGCCCGTGATGGATCACTTACCGTCGGTTGGCCAATGACTAGCGTGGGATTAGTTGGAAGTTTTCCTGCAGCTGCGTGGGCATATGTCAACGCCATCTCATCTACATAAGGGGCGATATGAACGTAGTTAAAACTACGAGCATCTTCATTAACCCACTGCGGTAATTGATCCATTGCCAAGTGAATCATCATGGTTGCAAGGCCTGGTCTAAAATCTTTGAGCTTTTCAATCTCAGGTGCGTTCTCGGTGCCACTGACCTCTTTGCCGGCTAAGAGATTTGGCATAAGTGCTGGGTTCACATTTGCAATGACAGCACGCGCCTTAATGATCTCACCCGTAGATGTTCGAACGCCAACGGCCCTGCCATTTTCAATTAAAATCTCTTCTACGCGAGTATTGCTGCGAAGCTCTCCGCCTTGAGTGTTAATAACTGCACATAGAGCATCTACAAGAACCTTAGCGCCACCTTTTCCTAGAACCATTCCAAACTCTTGGCCGCCGATAGATTCTAGAAATGAAAAGAGCGCGCCACCTGAAATATCCGGGCCATAATCTAAATGCATTCCCCACGTAGCAGCCAAAGCTTTCATCTCGGGGCTTTGAAAATGCTCATCGGTAAATGCACGACTTGATTGAAGCAACATCCTCACTAAATCTAAAAGTTGAGAGGTTCCCAGTACACGCCAGGCCCTTATGAGAATCTTCACTGCAGCTACTGATGGCAACTCTGCACCAAGTAATGGGAATAGATGCGGTGCTAAAACTCCGAGTTTTGCAGTCAGCAACTTCCACGCTTGAACATCCTGGGGTGCAACTGCTGCAATATTTAGCTCAGTCTGATTGCGATCCATGACGACGCCAATCATCTTTCCATCAGGAAAGACGGAGCAGTACGGTTTACTAGATGGAACAAACTCCAGGCCGTGAGCAATCAACTCACTCTTAAGCGCGGCCATTACTCCGCCACCGGCGAACAGACTCAAATTAGTAGCAAAGAGATCGTGATAAAAACCCGGCAGGGTTACTTCCTGCGTCCGGATGGCGCCACCAAAGGCGTCGGCCTGCTCTAAGACCAGAGTTTTCTTACCTTTAGAACCCATAAGAGCTGCGGCTGAAAGGCCGTTAATACCTGAACCAACGATGATTGCATCCAACATTGGGGAATCATGCCACGACACTATCGAGTTGCCAATAGACGTAGCCGATTGTTTGGCATTAGATTAACCAAGTTAAATTTCTAAATCTCTGGAAGGTGATTCATGGAGCGCAGTGATGCAATCATTATCGGAAGCGGAATAAACGCATTAGTCGCTGGAGCGCTTTTGAGTCGCGGCGGTTGGAAGGTTTTAATCTGCGAAAGAAACAATCTCCCAGGAGGTGCAATCGCCACCTCGACAACGGCAACTTTGCCGGGCTTCACTCATGAATTATTATCGAGTTGGCATCCACTCTTTGTTGGTGGTCCAGCATATGCCGAGTTAAAGAGGGATTTAGAGTCACATGGCTTGGTATATGCAAATACAACGATGCCAACTGGAGTTGTGTGTAGCGATGGCAGTGCAGTGCTCTCGACAGACATGGCGGCAACATCGGCTGAATTCGAAAGGCTTGGGGATGGTCAAGCTTGGAATGAGATGTTGGGGGAGTTCACCAAGAAGATTGATTTAGCATTTGGTTTACTAGGCGCCGATCTCTGGCGTCCGAACGCATTAAAACTATTAAGGGCCGCACGTAAGCGCTTTGGTAATCGTGGTCTAGTTGCAACCGGTGCTGAGCTTCTAGAGCCTGCCGCCCCTTGGCTCGATAGAACTTTTTCCTCTCCAGTTAGCAAATCACTATTAGCCCCGTGGGCTCTACATAATGGCCTTGGCCCTGATGATGCAAGTAGTGGATTTATTACCAAGGTTATTTCAGCTGCAGTTGCATTTGGCGGAATGCCAGTACCAATTGGTGGCGGAGTTAAATTAGTTGAGGCCCTATCAGCGATTATCACCACTAATGGTGGTCAGATAATTACCGGTGCCGATGTTAAGAAAATAAATGTTACAAATGGAAAGGCAACAGGAGTTGAGTTGGTAGATGGCCGAAAGTTTGAAGCTAAGAAGGCTGTCCTTGCATCAACGACACCACAAGCCCTCTATGGAGGATTATTAAAAGATCAAGAGCTTCCAAGTACAACGGTTAAAGCCGCTGAGAGTTTTCGTTATGGGCGAGCTGCGATCCAGATTCATTTGGCGCTCTCGGAAAAACCAATATGGAAAGACGATGCACGTTTGGCCGATGTCGCAATTGTTCATGTTCTAGATGGTATGAACTCACTATCGGAGTCGGTCAATGCCTCCAATCGAGGATATCTGCCCAAGCGCCCAACGATTGTCGTTGGCCAACCGACAACTATGGATGCATCACGCGCCCCTGAGGGTCAATCCATTCTCTGGATTCAACTTCAAGAAAATCCACGCACAATTCTCGGCGATCTTGCTGGCCAGATCGATCCCGGTGATGGGAGTTGGAATCAAGAGAGATTAAATGCATATGCCGACCGCGTTCTGGCACAGCTTGGCGAACAGATTACGAATCTGGCATCGGCCACATTGGCCAAAGTTGTTCTGGGGCCACAACAAATTGAGGCGATGAATATAAATCTTGTAGGTGGAGATCCTTATTCTGGAGATTGTCGCATCGATCAATATGCAATCTGGCGACCACTATCGGGAGCAAGTGGACATCGCACCCCTATAAAGGCGCTGTGGCAGATTGGGGCTTCAACACACCCTGGTCCAGGACTCGGTGGAGGCTCTGGATATTTAGTTGCTAAGCGTTTACTTAGCAAGAGGTTTTTCTAGAGATTTTCCAAAAAAATAATTAAGCCGGCCGAGTAATCTCGACCGGCTTAATTATTGAATTAGCTTATTTTGAAACGAGTGCCAATACGCGACATGGACTTCCTGAACCACCAACAATCTTTAGTGGTGCAGCGATAACGATTGCACCTTGTGGTGGCAATTTATCGAGGTTACGAAGTTGTGTCAGGCCGTACTTATTGTTTCCCATCAACATGTTGTGACAAGGAAATGGAACGCTCATTCCGAAAGCTCCACCGGCATCAATACCAACGGTCTCAACTCCTAAACCTAGGATGTCGCGCTTTGTTCCGAGGTACTCAGCACACTCTGGAGGCAATCCTGGAGTGTGCGGGCCATTCTCATCGGCGTTAGCAAAGGCAACTGGATCATCACCAAACTTTGACCAACCCGTACGGAAGAGAACCCATGCGCCCTTAGGAATAGCACCGTGCTCTTTTTCCCATGCCTCAATATGTGAAACCTCAAGAAGGAAATCTGGATTTGCTGCAGCCTCTTTAACAAAATCAAGAACTACTGCAGGTCCAATGAGTCGACTTGGTGGAACTTGTGAAACGTCATCAAGATCCTTTCCAGTCACCCAGTGGTTGGGAGCATCGAAGTGAGTTCCAGTGTGCTCGCCGGTATGAAAGTTATTCCAGTACCAAGCTGGTCCCTTTTCATCGTAGTTAGAGATTTGCTCTAACTTAAATTTTGCAGTCTGACCAAACTCTGGTGGAAGAGTCAAGATCGGCGTCTCCTCATGCAGGGGAGATGTTAAATCAATTACCTGGACTGCTCCAGATGCAAGCTCTTGTGCAAGAGCCGATAAGTTGGCCATTCATTTCTCCTTATTAGTGGTCGTCATACACTCTTGGAATCGAGCATCGGGTGAGATTAGCGCGCTTTTGGCGTACCTACTAGTCCCCTTGCGATCTGACGGTCGTCAAAATGGTGTGGACAGCGCGCAGGGCAACTGGCACAATAACCAAATTCGCTGGCCCACACAGGCCAACTGCCCTTATGGATGGAGAGCCATGGCCGAGCGCTCGTTTGCCGCCGAAGTTAAAAAGCTCCGCGTGGGCCAGGGCGAAGAGTTTCTTGGTGAGGGAATTCTCGCCGTCACAAAGGCGCTTTTGCAATCGGGTGTGGCCTATGTAGGCGGTTATCAAGGAGCACCGATCTCTCACCTTATGGATGTGCTTGGCGATGCTAAAGAGATTCTTGATGAGCTTGGAATTCACTTTGAAAATAGCGCATCTGAGGCAACGGCTGCAGCCTCACTAGCGGCCTCAGTCCATTACCCACTGCGCGGGGCAATAACTTTTAAATCTACAGTTGGAACAAATGTTGCATCCGATGCTTTGGCTAATCTTTCATCAGGTGGCGTTACCGGTGGGGCGCTCATTATTGTCGGCGAAGATTACGGCGAAGGCTCATCGATTATGCAAGAGCGCTCGCACGCCTTTGCAATGAAGTCGCAGATTTGGCTATTAGATCCACGACCAAATCTGACTGCAATCGTTGACGCTGTCGAAAGTGGATTCCAACTTTCAGAGGCATCTAACTCACCGGTGATGCTGCAACTTCGACTTCGCTCTTGTCACTTGCACGGCCGCTTTATCGCCAAAGATAATGTGAGATCGCCATTTACATTAAAAGAGGCGATGGAGAATCCACGTCGAGATACGAGTCGAATAGTCCTACCGCCAGCAAGCTTCCTGCACGAGCAAGAGAAGATGACTAAACGTTGGCCAGCCGCCGTTAAATTCATAAAAGAAAACAAACTCAATGAAGTGTTTTTTGATGGCACTCAGGATTTTGGAATCGTTATGCAGGGCGGCTTGTACAACACCGTTATTCGTGCGCTGCAACTTCTTGGTCTCTCAGATGTCTACGGAAATAGCAAAATTCCACTATATATTCTAAATGTCACATATCCGATTATTGACGATGAGGTAATCGAATTTGCGAAAAGCAAGAAAGCCATTTTACTTGTTGAAGAGGGTCAACCCGATTACATAGAGCAGAATATTCACGCCGTACTCCGTCGTGGAGATATCGCAACAAAGCTACATGGAAAAGATCTCTTGCTTCCTGCAGGTGAGTACACACCGGCGGCAGTCCTGAAGGGCATTCTGGAGTTTGTTAAAAAATATGGACCATCACTTATCGATGAGAGTAATCTGCCGGCACTTGTTAGACCCGATGGCCAAAAACCAAACTCGATAACATCTGTAATTCCAGCTGAAGTAGTACATGCACGACCACCTTCATTTTGCACGGGATGTCCTGAACGACCAATCTTTACGGCGCTTAAGCTGGCAGAGCGCGAGACCGGTAGTCACCACATCAGTGCAGATATTGGGTGTCACTTATTTTCAATCTTGCCACCGTTTAACATCGGCGCAACAACTATGGGTTATGGCTTAGGTGCTGCAGGTGCATCTGCATTAAGTGACCCAGCAAGCGATAAACGCACCATCAGTTTTATGGGTGATGGAGGCTTCTGGCATAACGGACTTACAAGTGGAGTCGGTAACGCTGTTTTCAATGAGAGCGATGGCGTCATGATCGTCGTTGATAACGCATATAGCGCGGCAACTGGTGGACAGGATTTACTCTCATCTACGGCTGAAAATACGATTCGTTCTACTAAACATCCGATTGAAAATGCAGTCCGTGGAATCGGTGTCAAGTGGGTCAAAACCGTTCAAAATACCTATCGAGTCGGTGAGATGCGCGATTTAATGAAAGAGGCGCTAACTGGAAAAACACGTGGCCCTAAAGTTATCATCGCCCAAAGTGAGTGCACACTTAACAAGCAACGTCGAGTCCGACCAGAGATTGCTGCAAAGATTAAAGCCGGCAAGCGCGTAGTTAAAGAGCGTTTTGGCATCGATCCAGATACATGTACTGGTGATCACTCCTGTATCCGCCTCAATGGTTGTCCATCATTGACAATCGCGCCCAACCCCGATTCGATGCGCAAAGATCCAGTTGCGACAATTCTTCACTCATGTGTTGGCTGCGGGCTTTGCGGTGAGGCTGCGCAAGCTGCGGTCTTATGCCCATCTTTCTATCGCTCAGAGGTTATTAGCAATCCAAATATCTGGGATAAGACAAAGTTGGCATCGCGCAATCTTCTTATTGGCTTCTTGCAAAATGGAATCGAACGTCGACTAAAGGGCATCAATGTCTAAGGGCGCAGAGTTCACTAAGGATTCTCGGCCGATCACTATGGCGATCTTGGCGATGGGTGGCGAGGGCGGCGGAGTACTTGCCGACTGGGCCGTTGATATGGCCGAGCACTGTGGCTACTTTGCTCAAACGACATCTGTGCCAGGCGTTGCTCAACGCACAGGAACAACGGTTTACTATCTTGAATTCTTTCCGCAGCTAGAGGGTGAAACAAGAGAGCCCGTGTTGAGCACGATGGCGGCTCCAGGTGAGGTAGATATCGTTGTTGCATCTGAACTCATGGAGTCTGGTCGTGCAGTTCAACGTGGCTTTATCTCTAAGGAGATCACAACGCTTATTACATCTACCCATCGCGTGTACTCGATGACCGAGAAGACTGCATTAGGCGATGGCCGGGTGGACTCTGATGTATTAATGGAGTCATCACGTAATGCTGCAAAACTATTTATCTCAGGTGATTTTGCAAAAGTCGCAGAGACCACGAAAAGTTTAATTTCAGCCGCCCTTTATGGCGCCTTGGCCGGAAGTGGAGCCTTACCTTTTGAGAAGAGTGATTTCATCGCCTCTATCGAACGCGGTGGCGTAGGTGTTGCTAACTCAATTAACGCCTTTGAAAGAAGTTTTGAGATTGCCACGCAATGCTTGGTGCCGCCAACGAAAGTCAAGAGCGTAGATATTTCTATCGGAACTAAGCCGCGAGATGTTGCCTCCCAAGAGAGCAATACACTTTCACCAGAAGAAGAGTTAGCGATAATTAATAATCCCCAAACTGCGGTGGGATTCAAATTACAAGAGCTCGCAGCTCGCATTAAAGCCGATTTCCCAGAACCAGCCATTGTTATGTTAATTAATGGCATCAAGCGTTGTGCCGATTATCAAGATGTTGCCTATGCAAGTCGATATCTAGATCGCCTTGAAAGCGTGCGAGATTCTGAGGCGAAGTTTGGTGACGGAACATCCCGTACCTTCTTTGAAGTAGCTCGGTATACAGCTCTCTGGATGACCTACGAAGACACTATCCGCGTTGCAGATTTGAAGATTCGCCGATCTCGCTTCAGTCGGGTCGGCAATGAAGCGCAAGTTCAAAGCGATCAAATCATGCAAATCCGTGAGTTCTTACATCCTCGCTCTGAGGAGTTTGCAGATACTTTACCGACAGCGATGGGACGATGGCTCTTGCGCAGTAAGCCGGTAACGGCTTTTATTGAAAAGTTAGCCAAGAATGGAATAATTTTACAAACCACTTCGATTCGTGGCTACCTCGCGCTTTATTTCATCGCGCGATTGAAACCAATCCGTCCCCGCTCGCTTCGTTTCAACCTGGAGCAACAGCGAATGGATCTTTGGGTGTCAATAATCAATAGAGAGATTGCCAATAATTACGATCTCGCCTATGAGATTGCCGAGTGCGCTAACTTAATCAAGGGCTATGGTGACACCCACGCAAATGGTTGGCGCAATTTCTCCCTGGTTATGGAGCAAGTAGATTTATTGCACAACGACTCCGGAGTTGTGGCACGCATAAGCGAACTTCGCAAAGCCGCTCTAGCCGATGATGATGGAACTAAGCTGCGGGCAATCTTGGCTTAGTGCCACACATTAATTACGCTTCGAAGGCCAACGTAATCTGCTCGTATGAGAGTGAGTTTTTAGCTGCAGCTGCCATCTGCTTCTCACGTTCAATATTTCGCTCAATTTGAACCTTGGCTGAAACGTACTGTTTTGGCCAAGTGACGTTCTTGTATCCAATTTTCGCAGCCTCTAAGAGCGTCCACGCTGGATTTACAAGGTGCATACGTGCAACTGCACAGAGATCGGCACGTCCAGCCGCGATGATTGTGTTTACATTGTCGGCTTCGAAAATCGCTCCGACGGCAATCGTTGCAATTCCAGCTTCATTGCGGATTTGATCTGCAAATGGTGTCTGGAACATGCGACCAAATACTGGTTTTTCCTTCTTGGTGACCTGACCAGAGGAGCAGTCGATGAGGTCGGCGCCGGCGGCCTTAAACGCCTTTGCGATTTCAACTGCATCTGTCGGTGTTATTCCGCCCTCAGTCCAGTCATGGGCTGAGATACGAACACTTATTGGCTTTCCTGCAGGCCAAACCGCACGGATTGCGTTAAAGATTTCAAGCGGATACTTCAATCGATTCTCAAGTGAGCCGCCATATTCATCGCTTCGTTTATTAGTCAGAGGAGAGATGAAAGAGGAGAGTAAATAGCCGTGAGCGGCGTGAAGCTCTAACCAATCAAAGCCGGCCTCGTTTGCCGCCTTTGTTGAGTTAATGAAATCTTCTTTTACGCGGTCCATATCACTGCGCGTCATCTCACGTGAAGTCTGTGAAACTCCATCGAGATACTGCTCAGGTGAAGCAGAGATCAGTGGCCAAGAACCAGTCTCAACCGGCTTGTCGATTCCATCCCACGCCAATTTTGTTGCACCTTTAGCGCCGGCATGTCCGATTTGAACGGCAATCTTTGCATCACTATTTGAATGAACAAAGTCAACGATGCGCTTCCACCCTTGAGTGTGTTCAGGTGAATACAGACCGGGACAGCCTGGCGTGATGCGAGCATCGGCGCTAATACATGTCATTTCAGTAAATACCATTGCAGCTCCACCCATTGCACGCGCACCAAGGTGAACGAGGTGGTAGTCGGCAGCTAAGCCATCGACAGATGAATACTGCGCCATCGGTGAAACTACAACACGATTCTTGAGTACAACGTCCCGCACCTTAAATGGAGTAAACATTGGGGGAATGTTTTCAACGTTGGTTGGAAGTTCAAGGCCTGCATCTGCAAAGGCTTTGGCAGCAAACCATTTGTCATAGTTATCGATAAAGGCGGCATCACGCACGCGAAGATTGTCGTGAGAAATTCTCTGGCTGCGAGTTAAGAGTGAGAAATTAAACTGCTCCGGCGGCAAATTTGTATAACGGGCAGCTTCCTCAAACCACTCCATTGCATTTCTAGCAGCATTTTGAATCTTAAGAACTTCGATAGCACGAGTCTCTTGGTAGGAAGCTAAAATCTCATGCATATCCCCAGTCGTGCTGTTGGCAAAGGAGTTAGCAAGTTCAATGGCATCTTCCATCGCCAACTTTGTTCCTGATCCAATTGAAAAGTGGGCCGTGTGAGCAGCATCGCCCATGAGAACAACGGGGACCTCTTTGCCATCGATGGAGTTCCACTGAACCCAGTTTTCACAGATGACTCGTGGGAATTTAATCCAGTTAGCCGAGCCACGAAGGTGAGCGGCATTGCTCATGAGCTCTGCGCCATCTAAGTGCTTAGCAAATAATTTTTCACAGAATGCAATCGACTCTTCTTGAGACATTTGATCGATACCTGCACGCAACCAGACATCTTCAGGAGTTTCAACGATAAAGGTAGAGGTGTCTCCATCAAACTGATAGATGTGAGCCTGGAACCAACCGAACTCAGTATTTTCAAAGATGAATGTGAAATCTTTAAAGAGTTTCTTTGTGCCTAGCCAAACAAAGCGGCACTTTCTAGTATCGATATCGGGCTTGAAAGTACTTTCGTATCGGGTGCGAATCGCACTATTTAAACCATCGGCGGCGATTACTAAATCTGCGTCGTAGAGCTTTGCAGCCTCCTGATCATCTTGAATGTCGCTTTCAAAAATTAACTTCACACCTAAGTTCTCAGCGCGCTCTTGAAGAATATTAAGAAGGCGCTTTCTTCCAATTCCGCAGAAACCATGGCCACCAGAGATAAAGCTGGTCTCATTAATACGTACATCGATGTCATCCCAGTGATTAAATGATTGAAGGATGGTTCGAGCCGTTGGCTCATCTGCACGCACAAAATTACTCAAAGTCTGGTCAGAGAAAACCACGCCCCACCCAAAGGTGTCGTAAGGACGGTTACGTTCAACGATAGTGATCTCGTTATTGGGGTCGAGCTTCTTCATGAGAATTCCAAAGTAAAGCCCTGCTGCGCCACCACCGATGGAAAGAATCTTCATGAATAACCTCTCTTTATATGTCGAACTTTTGACTACCGTCAAGGAAGCGACACGGACATTGGGGTACGCTAGCGCAAAGAGAGCCAACTGGCGATACCTGCAACGGGAGAAAATCACATGGGAAGTAATCGATTTGCTGGAAAGGTTATCGTCATTACCGGAGGGGCCGGAGGCCTCGGGGCTGCGATTGCTCATGAAGCTGGGCGCCAAGGCGCATCGGTTGCCATTCTTGATACAAACAAAGATGCCATTGCACTTCTAGTTTCCGAGCTCAAGGCTGCGGGCATCACAGCAGATGGTCGGGCAGTAGATGTGCGAGATGGCAAGGCTGTCACCACGGCTATGAATGAACTAGCTCAATCACTATCTGGTATCGATATTTTAATTGCTGCAGCAGGAGGATCTCTTGGTACTCCACGGGAGCTCGATGATATTACCGATGAAGATCTGGATTTAGTCTTAGATGTAAATGTGAAAGGCACGTATTACTGTGCACGCGCTGCCATTGCACACATGAAGAAAAGAGGTGGCGGTTCAATCGTTACCTTCTCATCCATTGGCGGAAGAAGCGCAAGTCCTGTAACAGGTGTTCCATATGCTGCCGCCAAAGCTGCGATTCTTGGACTCACTCGCCGTTTAGCAAAAGAGGTGGGGCTAGAGAAGATTCGAGTCAACGCCATCGCCCCCGGACTATTCCTCACCGATCGTTTAGCTGGAATGTTTGAGAAACTCTCACTCGTTGAGCGCGAAGAGGTTCTCAGCGCAATCCCACTTGGGCGCATGCCTGAACTTCGTGAGTGCGTGGATCCGGTTTTGTTCTTGGCCAGTGATGAGTCCTCATATATTACTGGCGCGGTTTTGGATGTTAACGGTGGAAGGCTCATGCCTAACTAGGCTTTTATCACATTTTGTAATGAGAGGCTCCTCCCGCAAAAACCCTTGCCAAATATAACGAAATTGATATGGCAGATGATTGACGAGCGCCATAAGTCCACGTGATAATAACCCATCGCTAAAGCCTGCCTATTACTATGATTTTTGAACTGGAGTAATCATGTCATTTGTGACAAGGAATCTTCCTGGTCTTGAAGGTATGGACCACGTTGGAATTACAGTTCCAGATCTAAATGATGCTGTGGCCTTTTACTGCACACTCCTTGGAGCGAAAGAGATTTTTCGCTTAGGTCCATTTGATGCACGAGATTTCGATGCAGTCGATGGAAAAGACTGGGCATTGGCACACGTCAACGTTGCCGATGGACGTTTTACTTTGGCAATGCTTGAGTATGCAAAGGGTAGTCGCTTAGAGTTGTTCCAATACGACCGACCAACCGAACGTCCAAGCTCGCCACCGCGCAATAGCGATTTAGGTGGCCACCACATCGCTTTTAAAGTTACTAATTTAGATGCGGTGTTAGCTATCGCCGATGCCTTCTCATTAAAATTTCTAGCTGGCCCTATTGAGATCAATGATGGACCTGCAGCAGGACAGCGAATTATTTATGTATTAGATCCATGGGGTAATCAACTTGAGCTCGTTGAGTATGAAAGTAAAAGCTCATAGAGATGCAAACTCGCGTATCTATGCAGGGCATCAGCAAACGCTTTGATGCCGTACATGCCCTAACTGGGGTTAACCTAACCCTGTACCCAGGTGAGGTTCATACGATCGCGGGGGAAAATGGTTCAGGAAAGTCGACCCTGTTAAAGATTTTGGCGGGTGTGCTACAGCCAGACGCCGGTGCTATTGAGATTGATGGCAAAGCCGTTGAGTTTACCGATATCAGGATGGCGATGAACCATGGTGTAACAATGGTGAGTCAAGAGTTGAGCCTTGTTCCGCATCTAGGAGTAGCTGAGAACGTATTCCTTGGGCATAACCAGACGCGCAATACTTTTGGAATTGATTGGAAAGACACAGAAAAACGCTCAGTGGAGATTCTTAACCGTCTGAATTTACATGTGAATCCAAAGGCAGAGGTTTCATCACTTCCGCAGCATCAACAACAGCTCGTTGAAATTGCTAGAGCGCTAGCCTCTGAGACACGAGTTCTTTTACTAGATGAGCCAACCTCATCGCTAGCCCCTGCCGAAGTTGAGGCGCTATTTAATGTTGTTCGTCAGTTACGCGACGACGGAGTATCTATCGTCATGATCTCCCATCGCATGTCAGAGATGCTTGCGATCAGTGATCGCTTTACTGTTCTGCGAGACAGTAAATTTATTGACACAAGTTCCAAAGATGGTGTTGATGAAAACTGGCTAATCGATCGAATGGTGCTAAATAAGCCAAAAGAGGCCACTAAAAAGATTAAGTCAGGTGAGCCTCAAAAAATCGTAATGGAAGTAAAGGGGCTTACTGGTTTTGCTGGAGATTTTGCCGATATCTCTTTCAATATTCATCAAGGCGAGATTGTAGGTTTAGCAGGATTGGCAGGGGCAGGCCGGACCGAATTAGTTGAGGCAATTGTTGGGGCACATGCCCGTCGTTCAGGTGATGTCTATGTCAACACAAAGAAGATTGGTCACAATACGCGCTCAACAATGAACTCAGGAATTGCACTTGTTCCAGATGATCGTCGCATGAAATCGACTATTCACGACATGTCTGTGAGAGACAACTTACTTTTAGCCGTCCATGGCAGACCGGCAAAAAACAGGTCAAGAAAAAAAGAGGAAAAGATTGTTAATGAATGGGTTGCCAAGTTTAATATCAAAGTAAAGAATCTTGATGCGCCCATCAGCTCTTTATCAGGTGGAAATCAGCAGAAAGTTGTTATTGCGCGCTGCTTAGTATCTAAGCCCAAAGTTCTCATCCTTGATGAGGCAACACGGGGAATTGACTTAGGGGCCAAGGCTGAGATCTATGAAATTCTTAGAAACCTTGCTCGTGAGGGTCTAGCCATTCTCGTTGTCTCATCAGAGATTACCGAGATTTTTGAGATTTCAGATCGAGTACTTGTTATGCATGCTGGTGAGCTAACTGCCGATTTGGATAGAAGCACAATCAAAGAGTCTGATGTTGTATCGGCTGCGACAGGAGTTTTAGTATGAAAAATCCATTTAAACTGCCCACGATTAGTTCGCTTCCAGCCTGGTTTGGCATTCTGGTTCTAGAGATTATGTTGCTCATTGCGATGGCAATCTTGCAACCTACCTTCTTCTCTGGCTCTAACTTAAGCAATATTGTCCGCTCATCGGCCGTACCAATCATTTTGGGAATTGGAATGACATTCACCATTTTGACCGCCGGAATCGATTTGAGTGTTGGAAGTGTTTTAGCATTCACTGGCATTGTGCTCTCGGGACTGATAACACATATGCCACGCTTAGTCGCAGTAATTCTTACGATAGCTTTAGTAACGATTATTGTCGGAGGAATTAACGGTTTCCTTATAGGTAAATTGGGGTTGAACAGCTTCGTTATCACCCTTGGCTCGCTTGGAATTTTCCGAGGCATCTCCTACCTTGTAACAAATGGAACGACGCGAAGCATGGATACTGGAAAGTTAATCAATACCTTGGGTGATGGAAATGTCGGACCGATTCCTGGCCCATTTCTAGTCGTAATTTTTATATCGATAATCTCCATCTATGCACTTAAATCGACCTACTTCGGTAGAGATGTATATGCAGTTGGTGGTAACGAGTTTGCAGCTAAATTAGCTGGAATTTTTACTAGTCGCGTAAAAATGACTGTCTATTTCATCTCTGCACTTTTGGCAGCATTGGCTGGCGTCATGCAGGTAGGACGTTTGCAAGCAGCCTCACCAACTATCGGTGCTGGACTTGAACTAACAGTTGTCGCCGGAGTTCTTCTCGGCGGAACACGCCTTAGCGGTGGCGTAGGAAGTATTACAGGCACAGTAATCGGCCTGCTCTTCCTACAAACCGTATCTAATTCCCTGACCATTCAGGGGGTCTCCTCATACTGGCAGCAAGTTGTAACAGGTGTCTTATTGGGAGCAGCAGTTCTATTCGATCGAATACGCATTGAGTATTCAGGCCGAAGCAAACGAGGAGAGGAAAGTAATGTCACTAAAGAGTAAAAAGGCAGTATTTATTCCATTATTGACAGTTGCGGCACTGCTTGCATCTGGCACAACTGCATCACATGCAGCTGCATCGAAGGGATTAGTTGGATTCAGCTATCCAATCGAAGCTAATACCTATTTAAAGGCTATCGGACTAGCTGCTGAAGCAACCCTGAAGAAGGCTGGCTACACAATGTTGCCAATCGATGCACAGCTTGATGGCAATAAGCAGATTTCTGACGTAGAGACAATGATTACCAAGAAAGTTAAGGCGATGATTATCTATCCGCTTGACTCAAATGGTATGAAGCCTGTTCTTACAAAGGCAGCTGCAGCGGGTATCAAAGTTATTACAATGAACTACAGTGTTGGTGATTCAGTCAAAGCACCACCGGCCCCATCACTGGCTCAGGTTCAAGATGGCTTCCCACAAAGAAGTCTGGCAACTGCACGAGTAGCTTGGCTTAAGAAAGTATTGCCACATGGTGGAAATATTCTCTACGTAGGTCTTGGCTTCCCAGTTGCAGCCCTTGAAATGCATGCCAAGCTCTTCAAAGAAGAGGTTGATCAGGACACTGCATTTACATACCTAGGCCGCGTTGATAATAAGTCTGATGACTCAGAGGGTGGCCGTCAGGCCGTTGATGAGGCGCTAATTAAGTATCCAAATATCGATGCAATCGTTGCTTACAACGATCCAACGGCTTTGGGTGCCTATTCAGCTGTTAAGGCTGCGGGTAAGGCTGGCAAGATCAAGGTTATTGGTCTACAAATGCAGCCAGAGGCAGTTAACTCAATCAAGGCTGGCGAAATCAACGGATCATGGGACTTCAATCCCGTTGCATCTGGTGTTTCACTTGCTTCATTGACAGTTTCAATTCTCAAAGGCGAAGCAAAGTCAAAGTGGAATAAGACAGTTCAAACACCGGCTGTTTTCTTCGACAAGACAACAATCGGTAAGTTTGTTCCTTGGGACACACGTGTAAAGAAGCTTAAGTAATACTTAAGTAACGAAAAAGCAGGTGTAGAGATTTCTCTACACCTGCTTTTTCATTTAAACTTCAATGAGTTTTATCTGAATGGATTAAAATCAGGTAGTCGCTTTTCAGTAAATGCCTTACCGCCCTCTTTCGATTCATCCGTTTTTGTATAGAGATCTAAAACATCGAATGAGAGCGCTGCGATACCGGCGATATGGTCGGTATCGGCGTTAAATGAGTGCTTGAGCGCCTTTAGTGCCGTTGGCGATAGAGTGCATATCTTCAATGCCCACTCCATAGATGCCTTCATCAATTGATCGGGTTCTACAATTTTATTTACGAGCCCCCATCGCTCAGCGGTAACAGCGTCATACTGCTCGCATAGGAACCAGATTTCACGCGCGCGCTTCTCGCCAACAACACGTGCTAAATAGGCACTTCCAAAACCTGCATCAAATGAGCCAACGCGGGGTCCTACTTGTCCAAACTTGGCATTAGTAGATGCAATTGAAAGATCAGAGAGCACATGAAGTACATGGCCACCGCCGATAGCAAAACCATTTACTGCGGCGATGACGGGTTTAGGAATTGCTCTAATCGTCTTATGAAGAGCTTCAATCTCAAACATTCCAGTTTCAGTCTCACCGTATCCGCCAGTTTCAGCGCGCTCTTTCTGATCTCCGCCCGTGCAGAAGGCTTTTTCTCCTGCGCCAGTGAGAATTACCGCACCTACATGTGAATCAACCCAGGCGCGCTTGAAAGAGCTCAATAGCTCATCAACCGTACGACCACGAAGTGCGTTATAGCGATCAGGGCGGTTGATGGTAATTACTGCAACACCTTGATCAATGACGTAGGTTGTGTCGGTTAACTCATCTATAGAAATCATTGCCATACCTTATCCTCGAACAACTCAATTAAGCCGAAACCTCGATGGCAACTGCTACTCCTAGACCAACTCCAATGCATGCCGCAGCGATTCCGATGCCTCCACCACGTCTTTTTAACTCTCGGGCACAGTCGATGATGACTCGCGAGGCTGAGGCGCCAACTGGATGCCCGATTGCGATAGCACCTCCATTGACGTTGACACGATTTACATCGATTTCAGGAATCTCATGCAACACCGTTAAAACCATTGATGCAAAGGCCTCATTGATCTCCCAGATTGCGATATCGGAGGTGTTGAGCCCCAACTTTGCAAGAAGCAAGTGGATTGCTTTGACCGGGGCTAGCGTGAACTGATCGGGATCGGTTGCAGTAACTTGTGAAGCCAAAATTTTCCCAATAGGTTGGATTTCATACTCATTGATTAAAGCGCTATTTGTAATTAAAGCCGTTACACAGCCATCGTTTAAAGGAGATGAGTTGCCGGCAGTACCCGCGCCATTGGGTGAAAATGCAGATTGCAAATTGGCTAAGCTCTCTAAGGTTGAATCTGGGCGGATCGATTCATCTTTGGTTACCGAATTAAAAGGAACGACCCAGTCATCGTGCAATCCCTTATTCCACGCGGCATCGGCTAATTCATGCGATCTTAATGACCATGCATCTTGTTCGGTTCGTGAGATTCCTAAACGCTCGGCAACAAGTTCAGAGCAACGTCCAAGACTGACGGTCCAGTTGGCAAGCATTCGAGGGTTTGTCATTCGCCAACCAACGGTGCTCTGGTGAAACTTTGGATCAACGGGCTCGAGTTTATTTGTGCGTTCAACTATCCATGGTGCGCGGCTCATACTTTCAACCCCACCAGAGATTATTAAATTAGCATCGCCAGATTTAACCGCGCGAGCACCTTGTATAAATGACTCAGCACCTGAACCGCATAATCTATTTAACGTTACCCCTGGAACCGAGTTGGGAAGTCCAGCGAGCAAGGCGCCCATTCGAGCCACATTTCGATTATCTTCTCCAGCTCCATTTGAATCGCCGATAATTACGTCATCGATACGTGATGGATCGATATTCGCATTTCGCTCCATTAGGGCAGAGATGGTAAATCCTAGAAGATCATCGGGGCGAACCTTAGATAGTCCGCCAAAGTACTTACCAAATGGCGTCCGAACTGCACTGGCAATAAATGCCTCAGGAGTTGTCATATGGCGTATTATTGCCTATCGTTAGAAAAACGCACCATGTATTATGCCCTTGTTCTCGTAAGAAATATCCCTCGGAGATGGAGCCACGACTGTTATGGCAATTACCTTGAGGGTGCTCGTGGTTGGGGCTGGCCGCGGAATTGGACGTTCTATCTCGACTGCGTTATTAGATCTAGGACATGATGTAGCGCTCTGTTCACGTACTCGCTCTGACCTAGAACTTATAACTGCGGGCAGATCTAACAAAACACTTCTAATTACCGCCGATGTGACCGCTGGAGGAAGTGGTGAGTCAGTCATTAGCCAAGTAATCAACGCATGGGGCGCGATCGATGTGCTTATTCTCAACGCCGGAGACGGAGTCAGCGCCCCCATAGATAAGACAACAGATGAGATGTGGGATCACATGCTCGACCTGAATTTAAGTGCACCGTTTAGATTTATGCGCGCCGCAGTACCACATATGAAAGAGAAAAAAAGCGGGAAGATAATTGTTATTGCAAGCAAGGCCGGCCTAGTCGGTGAGGCAAATGTTGCCGCTTATACTTCGGCAAAACACGGAGTCGTTGGTTTAGTACGTGCTGCCGCAAGTGAGTTGAAACGCTATGGAATTACCGTGAATGCAGTCTGTCCCGATTTTGTAGATACACCAATGACTCAACGCACTTTGCAAGCAGCTGCCGAAAGAACTGGGAAAGGCATCGATGAGGTTAAAGCTGGGCTTGAATCGAAGTTAATCGGAGGACGTCTGCTTACCAGCGATGAGGTTGCAGAAGCGGCAATTTCATTCTTGAACGATGAAGAGACAACTGGAGTTACACAACTGCTCGAAGGAGGGCAATAACATGACAATTAAAAAGATTAATCCAGAGACACTTGCTCCTCCAATAGGCTTTTCCCATGCCGTAATTGCAGAGGGACGGTTTATATTCTTAGCTGGGCAAACGGCGCTAAACAAAGAGAATGTGATCGTCGGTGAGAACATCGTTAGTCAGTTTGAAAAAGCGCTCATCAACTTAGTTACCTCTTTGCGTGAAGCCGGCGGAACCCCTGAAAACCTAGTTAAAATCACTATTTTTTGCGTCGATCCAGTGGATTATCGTGCACACTCACGAGATATCGGGAAAACGTGGCAGTCACTCCTTGGTAAGAATTTTCCTGCGATGACTCTCGTAGGTGTTACCAGACTTTGGGATGATGCAGCTCTCGTTGAAATTGAAGGAATAGCCTGTCTCTAATGAACTCTATCTCCCTATTATGGAACGCTCAATCAATCGCGATTATTGGTGCAACTGAGCGCGAAAATGCTATGGGACGAGCACCAATCGAGTACTTACAAAGATTTGGCTACGCAGGCAGAATTTATCCAATAAATCCCAAGAGTCCGACGGTGTTAGGCCTGCAGAGTTTTGCAAAAATAACTCAGGTAAAAGCCGAGATTGATTTAGCTCTAATTATGCTCCCCGCGGAATTGGCAGAAGAAGCTTTAGTTGACTGTGCAGCAGCCGGTGTAAAGATAGTTATCGTTATGTCATCAGGATTTGCCGAATCCGATGATGCTGGAGTAATAGCGCAGGCAAAATTAGTTGATATAGCCAAGAAGGCTGGGATGCGCCTTGTTGGTCCTAACTGCATTGGCTCCATAGGGGGTGCAAATAAACTCGTTGCATCTTTCTCCCCAGTATTCTCAGCACCAACTACCGTATTAGAGGCTGGAAACATCGCCTTGGTTAGTCAGTCCGGAGCCCTTGGATACGGCATGTATTCATTAGGAGTTGAGCAGGGGGTGCCTATCGGCGTAGTTGTCACCACGGGCAATGAGGCCGATGTCAGTAATTTAGAGGTTGCTAATGCCTTAGCCGATGATCCGGCAATCTGTGCTATTTTGCTCTATGCAGAGTCGGTAACCGATGTAGAAACGCTTCGTAAGATTTCAAGGAAGAAACCCACTGCAATCTTAAAAGTAGGACGATCGGTTCAAGGAGCGATTGCAGCGGCTTCACACACAGGTGCGCTGGCAACGCAGGATCGAGTAGTCGATGCAGCCATAAAGGCTACGGGCGCTGTACGTGTGGACGATGTTGAACAGCTACTAGATGCTGGTGCAATCTTTGCCTCTGGAGTTAAATCATTAGGTAAGCGAGTGGCAATCATTACGACCTCCGGAGGCAGCGGGATCTTGGCCACGGATGCATTAGAGAAGAACGGGCTTGAGTTAGCAGTTCTTGCTCCAGAGACTTTGGCCGAACTCAAGAAAATTGTTCCATCCTATGGAAATGCAAATAACCCAGTGGATGTCACTGCAGCAGTGATGTCGTCGCCTGATTTGTTTGAGAAATGTTTGGATGTTTTAGCTAAAGATAAAGGCGTAGATTCAATAATCGCCTGTTTTGCCGTTCTTGTTGGTTCCGATGTTGATCGAATCGCTTCGGCGCTGGGCAATGTAAGGAAGGTTCGAGAGTTACCAATTGCAGTTGCACGCACAGGATCAAAAAATTTAGCGCCACAAGCCAGTGGAATTTTTAAGAGTGTAAACATTCCAGTCTTTCCAACGCCTGATAGAGCAGTTGCGGCGCTGAGAATATTAAACGATAGCGCCTGTGTGCCCACGGAGATTGAAGTTAAGGTTTCCACTGAGGTATTTCCAACTCCATCAAACTCTGCCACTGAGGTCGAGATGAAAGAGATTTGGAAGAGCGTTGGAGTTCCCGTTCCGCTCTCAATGGTCATTAGCGATGAAAATTCGGTTCTATCTGCAGTCGAATATGTAGGAGGACGTGCGGTATTCAAGGCGGTTATCCCGGGGCTTCTTCATAAGAGCGAGGCTGGCGCAGTTGCCTTGGATATTAATTCAAGCAATGCCCAAGCAACATTTAATCGCCTCTCAGAGCTTTCCGGAGGCGGTTCCAAGAATGACGTTCTCGTTGAAACCTTTGTACCTAAAGGCGTTGAGGCCTTAGTTGGAGTAACACCATCATCTCTAGGAAAAGTGATCACTATAGGCGTTGGCGGAATCCTCACTGAGATTATCTCTGATGTTTCTATTCGACTACTGCCAATCAATGAAGCGGTACTTCGAGAGATGATCTCTGAAACACGACTAGCCCCACTATTTGCTGGAGCTCGGGGAGCTGCGCCGGCAGATATCGAGGCATTTATCTCTGCGGTACTTCGAATCGCCGAAGTTGCAGCGACATTTCCAGATTCCAGTGAGTTAGATATTAATCCACTGACTGTCTTGCATAAAGGTGCATGGGTTTTAGATACTGCATATTCAATACCTACCGAAGGGAAACACCACTAAATGGACGTTGGAACATTAGTAGCGCGCGCAACTCGCGCCTATAGCGATCGCCCGGCTGTTGAGAGCGAAGAGGGTGTTCTTACTTTTGGCCAGATTGGTGGTCGTATCTTCCAATTGTCTAGAGCTCTCCGAGCCCTCGGCTTACAGAATGAAGATCGCGTTTTAGATCTGCAGTTTAATCAAATCTCATATATTGAAAGTGATCTCGGAATTTCTAGTGCTGGTCTTTGTCGGGTGGCGCTTAACTATCGATTGCACCCTAATGATTGGATTCGCATCGCCAAAGATTGCGGCGCGACTACTTTAATTGTGGATCATAAATTTTGGGAAGAGTCTGCACCAGTTCGTGCATTAGTTAAGCACGTCATTTTGATTCATGGATCTGAACCAGGGGCCACGAATTATGAGGATTTCTTAGCGGCTCAAGTTGCAGAGCCATTATTGCTTGCAGTGAATCCAGATTCACTAGTCTCGCTTAACTACTCAAGTGGAACTACTGGAAATCCAAAGGGAGCAATCAGAACTCACAGAAATAGAATTGCAAGTCTAAATAATATTGTGACAGATATTCTCAAGCGCACTCCTGATGAAACGGATTGCTGGATTCACGCTGGTCCTGTTACGCACACGAGTGGATTATTCGTTCTTCCTTACTTTGCATTTGGTGCAAAACAAATAGTCCAGTCAAAGTTTGATCCAGATGATTTTGTCGATGTGATTGTTAATCGTGGAGGAAATGCCACAGCACTTGTCCCAACGATGATCGCTCGATTGTTAGCAATGCCTGGAATGAGTCGTGAAAAAATGGCAAACCTACGCTTATTAGGTTATGCAGGGGCACCAATGACTCCTGAGCATATTAAGCAGTGTTACGAAACAATTACAAAGAATATGGTTCAGTACTACGGGCTTGTTGAAGCTATTCCACCAGTGACTGTGTTGAGTGCTGCAGACCACGAACTTGGGCTCGATGGCAATCCTGAGTTACTCACGAGTGCCGGTAAGGCCTGTATTGGTGTTGAGATTCTGATCGTGGATGAGGATAACAATCCAGTTCCAGTTGGCGAGATTGGTGAGGTTATTACTCGAGGCGACCATGTAATGCGTGGCTACTATGGCGCTGCGGGTATGGATGCAACGGTGACTAAGGCCGTTCGCGATGGCTGGCTCCATACGGGAGATTTAGGACGCCTAGATGCCGATAATCGGCTTTATCTTGTAGATCGCAAAGGCGACATGATTATTAGCGGTGGTTACAACATCTACCCTCGTGAAATTGAAGATGTAGTTGCAGATGTAGAGGGCGTTTTGGAAGTTGCCGTTATTGGCGTGAAGGATGTTGAGTGGGGTCAGCGCGTAGTTGCAATGGTGACGTTAAAACCTGGAGTATCTGCAACCGAAGAAGAGATTTCGGAGAAGATCATGGCGCACTGTAAATCCAATATGGCCTCGTATAAGAAACCTAAAGTTGTAATGGTTCTCAAAGAGTTCCCACTTAATTCAACTGGCAAAATTGCTAAAAAAATCCTGCGACAACAACTAGAAGAGGGCAACTAGCTATGCCAATCGAAGAGCCTGGTAAATACCCTTACACCCGTGGCATAAATGCCGATCCAGGGGTTTGGACTATGGGCCAGTACGGTGGATTTGGTACACCGGCTGAAACTAACCAGCGTTTTCGAATGTTACTTGATCAAGGGTTAACTGGTTTCAGTGTTGCATTAGATCTGCCAACTCAGCTTGGTTTGGACTCAGATGATCCATTGTCACTTGGTGAGGTAGGCCGAGTAGGTGTTGCAATTGATAGCTTGCGTGACATTGAGATCCTTATGGACGGAATTCCACTCGAGAAAATTACGCAAGTACGGACTACTGCAAATTCAATTGGATATATTTGGGCAGCGATGTTCATTGCGTTAGCCGAACAGCGCGAAATGGATCCCAATAAGTTTGGAATGTTCATTCAAAACGATGTTTTAAAAGAGTACATCGCGCGTGGAACTCAGATTTTTCCGGCCGAGGCTGGACTTAAGTTATCTGTCGATGTGATTGAGTACATCGCCACTAAGATTCCCCGCTGGGTTTCACTGGCAATGAGCGGATACCATATTCGAGAGTCAGGATCTGATGCAGTACAAGAGGTAGCTTTTACTTTCGCCAATGCGCGTGAGTATCTCGATGCCGCGATTGCTCGCGGAGTAAGCGTTGATCAAATCGCTGCAACTTTGTTTACATTCTTATCCTCAAATATTGAGTTCTTGCCTGAAATAGCTAAGTTCAGAGCGGCCCGTAAGACGTGGGCCCGTCTGATTCATGAGAAATATGAGCCACAAGATGCCGCCTCTGAAAAACTACGTATCTTTGCATTTACCGCCGGTTCCTCACTAACGGCACAACAGTCCATGAACAACGTAGTTCGCACCTCGGTTGAGATGTTGGCTGCAGCGCTAGGCGGAATTCAAACGATGCATGTGTCGGCATTCGATGAGGCCTTAGGAGTACCTACAGAAGAGGCGGCTATGTTGGCCCTTCGTACACAGCAGGTGATCGCCTTTGAAACGGGAGTATTGAGTACCGCCGATCCTTTAGCTGGAAGCTATGAAATTGAGCGCCTAACCGATGAACTTGCCGAGAAAATGTGGGCAATGCTTGAAGATATAGAAAAACGTGGTGGCGCATTGGCCTGTATCAATAGCGGCTACTTCTCTAATGAACTCTCTGAAAAGGCCTATGCCTTTGCCATGGCAATTGAGTCAGGGGAGCGCAAACTAGTTGGAGTAAATATCTTTAAAGCAGATACTCCACCATATAAGGCATTTGAGATTAATCCTGAAAGCGAAGCGGGCCAAGTTGCCGCCCTTGAGGCCGTTCGAGCCGGTCGCAATAACGATTTAGTAATGCATGCACTTGCAGATTTACATGCGGCAGCTAAAGCCGGAGACAATATTATGGAGAGCTGCATTGCTGCCGTAAAGGCCTATGCCACTGTTGGTGAGATTGTTAATGAACTACGTAAGGTCTATGGAAAATGGCAGCCTACGAGAGTTTTTTAAGTTGCTCTACAACGATCTCGATAGGTTGGGCTCTGTAGTCAATGAGTTCAAAGTGACCTGTATCTTCTAGTTCAATTAACTGACAATCAAGTCCTGCGCCCTTATATGATGCAAGAAGTGTTCGTGAGAGCTCTACTGGAACGCGAATATCATCAATCCCATGAATTATCAATACGGGCACCTTTGTATTGCGTGTTAAATTTGGATCAAAGTCTGGGCGATTGACTGCGCTCTCACCAAGAAAACTACGTACGGCGCCTTCATCTAAATTTAGCGCATCGGCTGTAGCTAAATCAGCCACTGGAGCAAGTGTAATAACAGCCTTTATTAAAGGTGAGGTTTGAGAATCCGCGGCTAAAAGCGCTAAGTGTCCTCCTGCGGAGTGACCTATGAGCGTTCCACCTTTTGCGTGCATGATGGCAGCGCGAATATCGCTTAAGTATTTATCTGGCTCACCAGGAGTTCGACGGTATTCAACTAAATGCACTCGCCAACCCAGATCTGATAGAGCACCGGCATAGGGACGAAGATGCGATAAATCATATTCAGTGCGCCAATATCCACCGTGAATAAGTATCACTTGGCCTAATTGAACTCCGGTCGCCTCAAATATCTCCGTAAAGTTATCGGGTTCAACGCCGTATTTTTCAATACTGCTACACGAGCGCGTAGGCAGATCAAAGACTGACCTATCTTCGGCTCTCATTTATCGGAGTTTTTGAGACGAAATCTCTGGAGTTTGCCGGTGGTTGTCTTTGGCAAGGATTGAACAAAAACAATTCGGCGCGGATATTTAAATGGCGCAATCTTATGTTTGACGTGATCTTGGAGCTCTTTAATTAGCTCGGAGCTCTCTTTGTGGCTAGCTTGTAGGACGATGTAAGCAACCACGAGCATGCCGCGCTCTTCATCTGGCTCACCAACCACGGCGACCTCAGAGACGGCCTCATGGACAAGAAGTGCATTTTCAACTTCAGGCGCGGCAATGTTGTACCCACTAGAGATAATCATGTCATCGGCTCGGGATTGATACTTAAAATAACCGTTAGCATCTTTCAAGTAAAGGTCGCCAGTAACGTTCCAGCCATTAACTGCATAGACATTCTGACGCACATCATTTAAATACCGAACCCCGGTTGGACCACGAACGGCTAAGAATCCAATCTCACCTGCGGGAAGTTCAGTAAACTCATCATTGACGATTATCGCTTCATAGCCTGGAACTTCCTTTCCGGTCATTCCAGGAACTACATCGTCATCGGATGCAGAGATAAAGATATGCAGCATCTCAGTTGCACCGATTCCATCAATTAGCTTGATTCCAGTTGCTTCAAACCAAGAGGTCCATGTCGACTCTGGTAGATGCTCACCCGCCGAGACACACCTGCGTAGAGAGGGTAGATCTAAATTATCAGTGGATTTAAGGATTGCTCTATATGCAGTAGGTGCAGTAAAGAGGACTGACACTTTATGCTCACGCACTTTTTCGATTAAAACTGGTGGTGGAGCACTCTCCATAAGTAGTGTCGTGGCACCGATGCGGAATGGAAAGACCACGCTTGCCCCGAGGCCAAAGGTAAAGGCCAATGGCGCTGAGCATGCAAATACATCTTCTTTAACTGGTTTTAGAATCTGTTTAGAAAAAGTATCGGCAATTGCCAAAATGTCTCGATGAAAATGAATCGTGGCCTTAGGAACGCCTGTGGAGCCTGAAGTAAATGCCAAAATACTCACATCATCGCTAGCGGTATTACATGGCCTATGTACGGTTGGAAACTCCATGGCCTTCTCAAAAATCCCATTTTCGCCACCGAAAATCAAAACCTGACCGGTGTAATTACTCACCTCATTCCAATCCTCGGTAAAGCGATGATCAATGCATGCGAATTGAACTTTAGCTACACCTAGCATCTTCTCAAGTTCATTGGCTCTCTGTAGGTGAATCGTGGTTACGGCGACGGCACCAACTCGGAGTATCGCTAACCATAAAATAACAAGCGAAGCGCAGTTAGGACCACGTAGCAGCACACGGTTTCCTGGCTGCACACCAACAGACTCTAAATAGTTTGAAATCTGTGAGATCTTCTTTAAGAGCTCTCCGTAAGTGTAGTTTCCATCTGCGGCGATGATTGCCAATTTATCTTGGCCAACAAGCTCGATGGTTTTATCAATCAGCTCTTCACTTGCGTTTAGGCGTTCTGGGTAGTTTGTTTCGATAAACTTTTGATTAAGCCAGGGCCACTGCTCACGAGGCGGCAGATTTTCACGTGTGAAATTATCGACATGACCAGTTGTGTAGAAACTCATTTTCTTATCTCCCCGTGTTTTTCTATTGAAGCAACTAACTCACTAATTCCAACCGAATTCTCCATCGCACCGAGTAGAACTATTGGTTGCCACTCTGAGGGCTGAGGCGAAAGATGCAGCGAGCCCTCCAACTCTCGAGCAGTTTCCCTAGCGCCATCTCGATCTGACTTATTGACTAGAAAGATGTCACCAATCTCTAGAATTCCAGCCTTTGATGCCTGGATTCCATCGCCCATTCCTGGTGCTAAAACGACTACAACAGTTTCTACGTACTTCATTACCTCTACTTCACTCTGCCCAACACCCACAGTCTCAACAAAAATATAATCAAAACCTGCCCGCCCAGTCAGATTTATTATCGACGCTATTGTGGCTGATAGACCACCTAAGTGACCTCGTGATGCTATTGACCGAATGAATACATCTGAGTCAAGAAAATGTTCGCCTAGACGGATTCGATCACCTAATAAGGCCCCGCCTGAAACTGGAGAGGATGGATCCACGGCGAGCACAGCGACACTTTTACCTTGCGCCCGCAGCCAAGTAATTAAAGCATTGACCGTCGTTGATTTTCCAACCCCGGGTGCGCCGGTGATTCCAACTATACGAGCGGGGCTATTTGCTGAAGTGACATTTAACGTTGAATCGTTTTCAACAAGTGAGATTGCTCGTGCCAATTCGCGGGTGTTATTACGAGAGAGGGAGCTGAGTAAAGTTTGTAATTCTTGCTCAGAGTTTGAAACACCAGTCACAGAGTTCATTTTAGGCCGTTCGCAGGGGGCAATGGCGTGTTGTACTGGAGCCATTGAGTTGCTATCTTCACTCCATGCCTCCAATTCGTATAGTTATTGCCAAGCCGGGATTAGATGGCCATGATCGCGGCGCAAAGATTATTGCTCGTGTATTGCGCGATGCCGGTTTTGAAGTAATTTACACAGGCCTTCATCAGACTCCCGATCAAATCGTTGCTACTGCAATTCAAGAGGATGTCGCAGCTATTGGGCTTTCAATTCTTTCAGGTGCACACATGACTCTCTTCACTAAAGTTCTTGAGCTTCTTAAAGAGCAAGGTGCGCCGGAAATTTTAGTATTCGGCGGGGGAATTATTCCGGAAGAAGATCGTCAAAGACTTATTGCTTTAGGTGTCGGAGAAGTTTTTACACCCGGTGCGCCAACTCAAGAAATTGTCGAGTGGCTTAAGAACTCCTTAAAAATCTCGATATAACACCACATTCACTGCCTTTAGAAATTAATTTCTATTACGAAGGCAGTGAATGCAGCGCTATAACGATTAGATCTTTACTTTAGAACTGAACGTCAGTCTTTGAATCGTGAAGAATCACGCCATCTTTAACTGACCAAACTTCGAAGGCTCCACCCATTGGGTCTCCAGCCTTATCGAACTTTGTGTATCCCCAAACACCGTTGAAAGTGATTGGCTTTCCAGCTGCAACATCTTTAACTGCAGCAGTTAGCTGGTTCCATGAGTATGCAGTTCCGCCATTGACGCCACCGACATTACGTAGACCCTTAGCTAGAGAACGAGCAGATGTTCCGCCAGCAGAGATTCCTGCAAGACAAGCTAGAACGGCAGCATCGAAGCCTGAACCATCAACGAAAGTTCCTGGATTCTTTGGGAATGCTGTCTTGAATGCAGCCTTCCAGCCAGCTGTATCTGTTCCATTTGTCTTAGCTGAAGTTCCACGGATACCGTTCATAAGTGATGCTCCAACAGTCTTAATTGCTGAGTCATCGTTGAATGCTTCAGTCATGAAAGTTGTAGATGCGTTCCACTTCTTAGTACGAACTAGCGCAGGAGCCATCTTTGCAAATGAGTCTGGATAGTCTACAAATACAAATGCATCACGCTTAGTCTTTACAAGTGCTGCAGCCTCTGAATCGTATGATGCAGCGCCTGCGTTCCAAAGAACAGTTCCACCGATGTGGCCACCATTCTTGATCCATGCAGCTTTGAATGCCTTAGCTAGACCTGTACCGAATGAGTTGTTGATTGCGCCAACAGTTACCCAAGAAGAGTTTCCATAAGCCTTTGAAATAGCCTTTACTAGGGCCTGTGCTTGAAGTAGATCAGATGGGTATGTGCGGAACAATGTGTCATTGTCCTTGAAGGTTGTTAGTGCAGGTGATGATGCAGCCGAGGCAATCGCAATGACGCCTGTAGATGCAGCAGTAACTGAGCCAACTTCAAGGGATGCACCTGAAGTAAGTGATCCAATAATGAAGTTAACTTTGTCAGACTTAGCTAGCTTTGTAGCCGCTTCTTTAACAACTGAAGGGGCATCTGATACTGAGTCTTCTTGAGCGATCATCTTGCAAGAGCCTGAGACTCCAGCAGCTGTCATTGCAGCAGTAACTGAGGCAACACCAAATGATGCAGCATTGGCCAAACCTGTACCGTAATCAGCAAAGCCGGCACCAGTCATTGGCTGAATTGTTCCAACGCGTATATCAACACCTGCAGCATTTGCCGGGACTGTCGACACCAAGAGCGCTGAAGCTGCAACTGTGATAGTTGCAAGAATCAAACGGTTATTCATTTTCATAAAGCAGCTCTCCTCGAGGGTAGTTGTGAATTTAGTTATATTTGACGGCCGTCAATTAACTGGCTAAGTATGCACTCAACACTCCCGAAATGAAAGATAAATTCGGGTGAAATCGCCAATTTATGCGGGGAAAAACCTGCGAAAATACGGCTAAGTGGTGCGTTTACCGAAGTAGATTCCAACGATCTTAGGATCTACAGATAGTTCGGCGCCCGGTCCCTCATGGCGGTTTTTGCCCATATCTAGGACGTACCCATAAGTAGATATCTCAAGTGCCCGTCTAGCGTTCTGCTCAACCATCAAGATGGTTACACCCGACTGATTAATGCGGACCAGCTCGTCAAATAGCTGGTCGACCAGAGCCGGCGCCAAGCCCGCCGAAGGCTCATCTAGGAGCAAGACATCGGGTGCCGACATTAGGGCGCGTGCAAGAGCCAACATCTGACGCTGACCACCAGAGAGTTGGCCAGCACGATCTCTTTTGCGTGAGACCAAGTCGGGGTAGCGCACGTACATGGCCTCCTTCAACTCTTCTAGCGTCTTACCTGACTCTGGAATGTAACCAACATCGAGATTTTCATCGATAGTCATTCCAACGAAAATATTTTCAATCTGGGGAACATAGCCGATTCCGATTTTGGAAAGGTTGTAAGGCTTCGTACCTAAAATATTTACCTCTTTGCCCCCACGCATAATCGTTGCCGATCCGGCAGTTACTTTTGCAATTCCGTATATCGCCTTCATAATCGTTGATTTGCCTGCACCATTGGGTCCAACAATTGTCACAATTGCTTTATCGGGAACTTCAATGTTCACACCGTTAAGGATTTTGATATCACCGTAACCACCTTCAAGGCCGGTTATCTTCATTAATGGTTGAGTCATGAGCTCTGCTTTCTTGTTCCGAGGTAAGCATCAACAACTGCTTGATTTTGGTAAATTGAATTTGGTTGGCCATCTGCGATTACTCGGCCCTCTGCCATCACGATTACGCGATCAGAGATATTCATAACTGTCTCTAAATCATGCTCGATAAGCAGGAAGGTAAGGTGATGCTTTGTTCGAAGGGCATCTAATACCTCGAGGAGTTTTTCAACCAAAGTAGGGTTTACCCCAGCGAATGGCTCATCGAGGAGGAGCATCGTGGGATTGGCCATGAGCGCTCGCGCTAAATCTAGAAGTTTGCGTTGGCCGCCAGAGAGAATTCCGGCGTAATCCTGAGCGAATCTTTCAATACCAATCTGTTGCAAAAGCTCCATTGCACGATCACGAGCCTGATCCTCATATGCCTTTCGGGTGCGGGGACTAAAGAAACCAATGAGATTATCACCTGGATTATTTTGACCACCGAGCATTAAATTCTCTAGCACGCTCAGACGTTTGATGACTTTAGCGCCTTGAAAAGTGCGGATAATTCCACGCTCTGCGATTTTGTGAGGTGGCAGGTTTTGTATCTCAAGGCCTTCAAATAAAATCCTCCCCGATGTGGGTTTGATCGCGCCGCTAATGAGATTAAATAAAGTTGTTTTGCCAGCCCCATTTGGCCCAATAACCGATGTAACGCTACCTACGGCCACATCCAAAGTTGCACCATTAACTGCACGCACACCACCGAAAGTTACAGCGACGTCGTTGACTTCAAGAAGTAAGTTATTCAAGGACCATCTCCTGACGTTTTCCGAATATTCCTTGAGGTCTGCGCATCATCAAAACAATTAAGGCGAAGCCAATAATCATGATGCGGATATATGCTCGCTGAGATGAATCGATAATCGAAAACGGCCAGAAAGTGAAGAAGCGAGTTCCACCGTAGAGGAAGCCAAAGAAAATTGCCGCAATCGGCAGACCCTTAACTTTTGTAGCCCCGCCCAAAATTAAGATCATCCAGCCATAGAAAGTTACAAGTGTTAGGAAGTCATCGGGCGAGAGCAACGTAGATTCAAGTCCCCAATAGATTCCAGCGATTCCACCGATAATTGAGCCAATGATTACCGCTTGAAGTCTGAATCTAAAGACATTCTTGCCAAGAGCCGCCGGTACATCATCGTCTTCACGTGTAGCACGAAGGACACGTGCCCATGAGGTTTTTTCGATGCGAGAGACCAGTAGCAAGAGAATCGCCAACGTAATCCATACTAAAACTCCCATGACAAAGTCACGATCAACGTAGTCTCCTAGACGGGGTTGCAGAAAATCTCTGATGTGATTTACAAGCGAGTCCCATGTATCGGTGTATGAAGGATAGTTATCGCCGATTACAGGGATGGCTAGAGAACCTTGCACACCACCTGTTAAGTTATCTGAGTTATAAATTACGTATCTAACAATCTCTGAAAAGGCGATACTTACAATAGAGAAGTAATCTCCCCGAAGTCGCAGCGTAGTCAATCCCAAAAATGCTCCACCAAGTGCTGCAACGGCAACACCTGATGCTGCGGCAATCCAAAAGTTAATTCCATGGGAAATAACAAGGATTGCCATTGTGTAGGACGACAGAGCCATCATGCCAACATGGCCAAAGTTAAGAATTCCACCAACGCCATATTGGACTTGAAGGCCGAGGGAGAAGATTCCATAAATTCCAGCCATAGTTAAAATAAACACCCAGAATCCGGGCTGCATTATCGCCGTCATTAGATCTTCCTCGCCTTCACGCCGAAAATTCCCTCAGGTTTAAAGAGAAGAACGATAACTAATACGGCAAAGGCGACGACTGGTTTATAGGTCGATGGGATTCCACCGAAAAGTGCATCCCATGTCGAGAGTTCCATGACAACTCCTAGAACAAAGCCACCGATTAATGCACCGTATGCATCGCCAATAGTTCCGAGCACGACTGCGGCCAAAATAGATAGCAGCAGATCTAAGCCCATGCCATTTGTGAACTGGCCTTGAACAGTTCCTTGGAAGACGCCAGCTAATGCACCGAAAGCACCGCTGATACTCCATGTTGCCAGGATTACTCGATCAACATTGATTCCGGAGACCGCCGCCAATGAAGAGTTATCTGCATAGGCTCGCATATTTTTGCCAGTTGTAGACTTCTTAATATAAAGAGCGATTGCAGTTATAGCTACAGAAGCACAACAAAGAACAATTAATTGAGTTTTAGCTATTTGAGCCCCAAGAAATTCATATGTAGTAAGTTGATCAAGGTCGAATTTGCGACTATTACTTCCAAATACCAGTGAAATGGTTTGACGAAGGATAAACGCTACGCCTGTTGCTACTAAGAAGAGCGCAAGCATTCCTGCACCGCTCTTGCGCAGCTTTTGCCATAGGAGAAATTCAAGGATTAATGAAACCACCACGCCGAGAATCATTGAGAGAACAACTGCCACAATGAACGGCATATGTAGTGATGTAACAAAGAAGAATGCCGCAAATGCGCCCAATGTCAGGAAATCTCCAGCCGCGAAGTTCACTAGGTGCAGGACCGAATACACCAATGAAATTCCAAGGGCGGCAATGCCAAAAATTGATCCTTCAACTAGACCGTTGAAGAGCAGTTGCACGAATTCTGCCACGCAGTAACCTCACACATCTGAGTCAAGTAGGGGTGTCAAAACAATTGCGCCAAACATACCCAAGAAGCTGGGATTTGTCTGCTTTGCCCCTACGATAATTCTTGTGGAAAACCAGGCAGATCATGACATGGAGCTTTTCGAATTGCGCATCGTGGTCGACCGCATTGAGGGTCGCTCAGTATGTGGACTAAAAGTTGGCGACTACTTTGAAGTAACTGAAAGCTCGCAACTTCGAATCCCCGCCGGCAAACATTTCTGCATGTATGCGATCCAAGCCGCTATGCCCCTACTGCCGGCCAAGCAGCGCCAGATGCCGGCCCACGACTGGCTCGAGACGGATTCATTTGTGACATGCCCAGATCCAGATGAGCGCTTGGTTATGCGCATTGAACGAACAGCAAAGGTCAAACTTAATTCACAGGATTTAACTTAATTATTGTTGGTATGCATAATCGCGCGATGCTTTTCTGAATATCGTTCTAAATCGTAAACCGGACCGCTCGGTCCCGCAGATTTATCTAAGATTTGATCAATGGATCCTAACTCACTGGCTGTAAAAACAATTTGAGGTATCTGCAGATTTGAATCAAGGTGTGAGATATTGCGCGCGCCTACGATGACTGCTTTAACTGCAGGTCTTTGCAATACCCACGCTGAAGCAATAGTAGCGATATCCGTTGAATGATTTTCAGCGATCAGCTTGCACGCACGTAAGAGCTCTTGAAAGAGGTCCCATCCACCAAACTCTTCGATAATAATCTGGTATTTCACATTTGAGCGAGTCTCAACTTGAGTTGGTTCAGGCGCATCCAAGAACTTCTCTGAGAAAAAGCCGCCCGCTACGGTTCCGTAACATATTATTCCGATTTCATTATCAAGGCAGTACTGACTCATTCCAAGCTCTGTTCGGCGATCCAACATAGAGTATTGAATCTGATGGCTGGCAGGTTTCAAACCAGCATCAACCATCTCCTCAACGCGCGTTAAGTCAAAGTTCGTAATTCCAATATTTGCAATCTTTCCAGCGCTTTTCAACTCAAAAAGCCTCTCTAACGCTGCCAGGTAATGGCGATCCTCATATCTCCACCAGTGGAGTTGAACGAGATCTACTTGGTCGACCCCAAGACGTGAAAGTGAGCGATTCACAATTGCGATGGCATCAGAACTATCAAACTTGCTCAGAAAGCTCTCATTGGGGACGTATTTAGTATGTAGCTGGAGTCTATTTCGCGCATCGCTGCCGCTCTTGTGACTAAGTTTGGATAGCGTCTTTCCAATTAACTCTTCAACTCCGGTATAAATATCTCCAAAATCTAGCGTGGTGATTCCAGATTCGATGAAAGTAATCATGTCATTGATTGCTTGATCCTCTTGAATTTGCAGATTCAGCGAATGGCCAGAACTTAACTGCCATCCACCCTTAATTACGGGGGAGATTTCATATCCTGGAACTAGTTCACGTTTAATCATTGAATAACCGCCTCAACTTCGATTTCAACCAGATACTCATCTCCAATAAGTTTGGCTTGCACCATCGTATTGGCTGGACGAATATCTGCGAATCTCACACCGTGTACTCGGGCTATAGGCTCCCAATTTTTAAGATCGCTAACAAATATTCTTGAACGAACTACATCGCTGAGCTTTGAACCCAATGACTCAAGTGAAGCCTCAATTTTATCGATTACAAAATGAGTTTGGGCTTCAGGGTCATTGATTCCAACTGCAACTGCACCGTGGGTTGCCGTTGTACCCGAGACGAGAACACGATCTCCGACTCTTACCGCACGGCTGTAGCCGGCAAGGCTTTCCCACGTAGTTCCAGAGTCAATGAGTTGCTTAGTTTCAGATTGAACCACCTTATATACCGGAGGAAAATCCTCAAGGTGGTGGCTTAAATCTCCAGAGGCAGTTAAGTAAGGCGGCTTGCGGTACTCGTCACCACAATCTCCCGGAATTTTATCGAGAAGTGAAAGTGCTGCAGAAATCCTTTCACGTTGCTTTTCGGTCAATTCGAAAGAAAAGAGTGAAACCGCATCATCGATATGTGCATTCTCGCCAAGGCGTGCACCGATAATGACGCCACCAACGGCTTTTTGAGCCAATTGATATTTGCTAGCCACGGTAGAAATTGAACGTCCAACTTCATTTCCCACTTCATCAAGAGTTCTCAAAACATTCTGGAATTTATCCCAGCCACCAGCAACATCTATAAAACGCTTGTATTTCATGAGCGACCAGTTAGGTAAGGCTTCACTAGATGGATCGCTTTTACCCAGCCATTTTTTAGAGATAAAGCCGCCGCATAAAGTTCCATAAGCCAGAATCTTGACCCCATTGGCATCACAGAAATCGGCCATTGCACCCCCACCACGCTGATCGACTAAAGAGTAAGAGATTTGATTGGAAACAATCTTGACGCCGACAGACTTTGCAATACGTAAATGTGCTGTGTCGAAGTTAGTAACACCTATCGCACCAATTAAACCCTCTTCCTGGAGTTCCTGTAAATAAATTAGAGTGTCTAGCCAGTAAGGATTGGAGAATTTCCACGCGTGATATTGCAGAAGTTCGACTTTTTCACTTTGCAAACGTGTGCACCGTTCAAGAACTGCTTTGCGTACCTCATCACGTGTAACCGGCCCTGGTTTTGGAACCCATTTTGTAAATAAATGTGCGTTCTTTCCTGAAGGTAAATTCTTCTTAAAGTAGCCAGCGATGATCTCAGCTGAGCCATAGTGATCGGCCATATCGAAGGTATCTAAACCAGCTTCGGCATAAGCGGCCATGAACTGGGAAGTACTAGCAGGATCTAACGTTGTGCCATCTTTTTCCATATCGGCAATCTGCCAGAGTCCAGTGATTGCGCGCGAAATATTAATACCTGGAGCAAGCGTGATTCTTTCGATCTCTGCCATTGACGATTTCTCCCTTAATTATTTGCGCAAGAAGTGGCTAGTTTTAGCAAATGCCGCAACTATTTTTTCAACGTCGTCATAGTTATTGTAAAAATGGGGGGAAACACGGATATTTCCACCTCGAGATGAGGTAACTATATTTTCCTTTTCCAATGCTGCGACATGGGCGTTTTCATCTAGTGATGCCACTGCCAACATTGCACCGTGGTGCTCCCTATTTCTAGGCGTAATCACGGTTGCACCAAGAGACTCAACTCCTTCTCGGATTGCCTCATGAATACCGCCTACATATCTGTACACATTTTCTATTCCGATATCAATTAGCATCTGCAATCCAGTTGCCGACGGATAGAGCGAAGGGACCGCTGGTGTGCCTGATTCGAAACGACGTGCCTCTTTGGCGGGATCGTAAGAGTGAATATCCATTGCAAATATATCTCTGGCCGCAAACCAACCAGTTGATGTAGGGATCAAGTGGCTCGTAGTTTCACTACGTGCATATAGAAAGCCAACACCTGGTACACCAAGGAGATACTTCAAAGTTCCGCCTACGACAAAATCTGCTTTCAACGAAGAGAAATCAAGTGGAACAGCACCGGCAGTTTGATAAGCATCTACTAATACGAGAGCACCATGTTTGTGCGCTGCTTCGATAATGGGTGCCAATTCAGTGACGGCACCGTTGTGATAGCAGCCATGAGTAATTGAGACGATGAGAGTTTGTTCATCGATCGCAGCGATTACTGCCGCAACATCTACGCTTACACCATTAGAGCTTGGTACATGGTGAACAACTGCGCCTCGAAGCTCTTGTGCATGCCAGGTCTGCCCGATTGTGGGAAATTCATTTTCAGTTGTGACTACTCGATTGCGCGCTTTTGTAAAATCTAAAGCAGATGCAACGGCATTAACTCCGGCAGATGCAGAAGTTGTAACGGCAATCTCACTCGTTGGAACTTTGAAGAATTCGGCGAATAGTCCGCGCATCTTCTCTTGGTAGCCAGCCCAATCTCCCCAAGCCGAACCTTGAAGCTCCAAAGTGCTTATATAGGTATCAAAGCTTTTGCGAACTGAGTCCGCTAATGCACCCTGTGAGCATGAGTTTACGTATGTAACATGGTCAAAAACCGAAAATTGTGAGCGATAGATTGAAGCCAAATCTTTCACGCTTGAATCTGCGACCATGGTTTACTCTCCCGATATCTACTCATGGATAACTAGCATCTGCATTAGGGAGGGTATCTCCAATAAATTTAATAATGCAAATAATTGGCGGCCGTCACAGCCGCATTTTACCTAAAGAAAGCCCTATGACTCTATATATCCAGGTGCTGGTTGCCCATCAGGGTAATAAGCGGCAGCGGGCGATCCAGCTGGACGAAAAATACCTAACAAGCAGAGATCTTCATCGCGATTATTTACTAACCCATGTAAGAGTCGAGGCGCGACTATGAAAGTTGATCCTACGGCCAACTCTTGAACTGTCTGGCCAACATGGAGTTCTCCGCCGCCTTGGACGATATGGCAGATCTCGTCATATAAGTGATAGTGGGCAGGTGCACCCGACGGTGGAATAAATCCGACAAACATAGTGGCATGAGCTGAGCCATTATCAGCATCGTAGAGAACTTCAAACTCTCGGTTTGATGTTGCTGCAGCTTTTTCTGACGAGCCCTGCTGAACAAAACGTTGATAATTTTGAATTGGGGAGGTTTGCTTGCGAGCGAAGGGTCCCGATAGATCAGGAACACTGACCTCGAGGGCGCGCAGTTCTTCCCCACTCTTCCATGTGTATGAGGCACCAGATTTAATGAGCGCAGCAGAACCAGCTTTCATATCCTGCATATGAGTTCCATCGGCGTCAATGACTACAAGGTTGGCACTTCCAGAACGCGTATAGATCAGCGTGTCATGTTTAGTTGTTGTTACTGCTGTGGCATTGCCAGTAAGGGCGATTTCAACGGCAGTCATAGCTTCGGCGTAGGTGCCGCCTTCGATAAGCGAGGTGCACACGGCCTCTCCTCGTGCTGAAATAGAATTCTTTGATATTGTTCCCGACACTGCACTAAATACAATTCCTGGTTTCATAGTGACCCCTTTCGAAAGGTAGCCTACCGATGAAAATTCTTCGCCATGCAACTGCTAAATGGAGTGGACCAGTTCCATCCGGAACCGGCAGTATGAAGTTGGGCCGAGATGGCCTGACTATCCCCTTCTCATTAAAGAGCCGGACAGAAGATGGAATGGGTACCAATCCAGAGGAGCTCATCGGCGCGGCCCATGCCGGCTGTTTTTCGATGGCACTAACTAGCTTGATTGAAGATGCAGGTAAGACGCCTGGGGATGTCGAGACTTCGGCCCGCGTGAGCCTTGAGCAGCGTGAAGATGGCTTCTGGATCAGCGAAGTCCATTTAATTACACGTGGCCACAACCAGAGCATGAGCAATGAAGAGTTCGTGGAATTTGCCCAAAAGGCAAAGCAGACCTGCCCCGTCTCCAAACTCTATTCATCGGCCGTCATCACATTGGATGCTGCGCTGGCTTAAAACTCCTACCTGCGCATCTGTTGCATGTAGACATCTATTCATCAAGTTAATAGCCTTCGCTTGTATCCATCTACATTTTAGGAGTCAACGTGAAAAAACGTTTTGGAGTTATTTCAGTTATTGTCATTGCAACGGCACTTACATTGTCGGGTTGTTCCAAGAGTGATTCAGCTACAAGTGACTCAGCGGCATCATGTGCTAAAGCCGATCTTGCAACTGTTACCGCTGGCAAACTAACAATTGCTACTGGTCAGCCTGCTTACTACCCATACATTATTGATGACAAGCCAGAGACCGGAAATGGTTTCGAGGGTGCAGTCGCATATGCCGTAGCTAAGCAACTTGGCTTTACTAACGATGAAGTTGTTTGGGTACGTACAACTTTTGATAGCGCCGTTACACCAGGTGCCAAGAACTTCGACTTTAATTTGCAGCAGTTCTCAATTACACCAGAGCGTGCAACTGCAGTTGATTTCTCATCTCCTTATTACACGGCTCCACAAGCGATCGTTTCATTTAAAGGCAGCAAAATTGAGGGCAAGACTTCAATCGCTGAACTAAAGAGCGCAAAGCTTGGCGCAGCCGTCGGCACAACTTCCCTTGATGCAATCCAAAACCAAATTGGCATTAAGCCACAGGTTTTCAACGACAATGCAGCTGGCGTATCTGCGCTAAAGAATGGTCAGATAGATGGTTTAGTTGTAGATCTGCCAACCGCGTTCTACTTATCTGGCGTTGAGGTAACTAACGGACTAATCGTTGGTCAATTGCCATCAACTGGTGGGGGCGATCAATTCGGTCTCTTGTTATCAAAGGGAAGCGCGTTGACATCCTGTGTCTCTGCTGCAGTAGATGCGATTACTGCCGACGGAACTTTGGCAGGGATTACCGATAAGTGGCTTGGCTCAGATGCCGGTGCGCCGGTACTAAAGCCTTAATAGGAACACAGAAGTAAACACGGTAGTTTGGCGGCCATGACAGAGCGAACGAACTCTGCTTGGTCGCCAAGCTCACGTGAAATTGAGCGTGGCATTGCCCGGCGACGAATAAGTCGTAAACAGGGATCTATCGCCGCTATCTCATCGATTCTGGTAATCGGCACCTTGATTGCAATAGTTGTTTCATCGCCGGGTTGGGAGATTGTTAAAAAAACTTTTTTCGATATTAATTATGGCCGTGAAGTATTTCCAACAGTTATTGCGGGTCTATGGATAAACCTTCAATTAACTTTTATAGGCGGGGCATGCATTGCGATAATCGCACTTGGTTTAGCCCTGATGCGCACAACCAAATCACCGGCCCTTACTCCTTTTAGATTTCTGGCCACGGCCTATGTAGATATTTTCCGTGGTGCACCGCTTATTTTGATCATCTTGCTCGTTGGATTCGGTGTTCCAGCCTTACGTTTGACTGGAATTTCAAGCAACGTGATATTTCTTGGCACAGTTGCTGTAGTACTTACTTATTCAGCCTATGTCGCCGAAGTCATAAGAAGTGGCATCCTTTCGATTCACCCAAGTCAACGCGCAGCAGCGCGCTCTCTGGGACTTACATCTGGTCAGACAATGCGGTACGTAGTCTTGCCACAGGCAATTCGTCGTGTAGTTCCACCTTTGCTCAATGACTTTGTTTCATTATTAAAGGACACAGGATTAGTTTCGATTCTGGGAGTTACTGATGCCGTGAGAGCGGCTCAAATTAATGCAAGTCGAACTTTTAACTACACCCCATATGTGGTCGCAGCGATACTCTTTCTATTAATCACGATTCCGATGACACGTTACACGGATCGGGCGATTCGCCAGCGAACAAGTGCACAGAACTCTGAAGGTGCCATCTGATGGCTAACGTCTTAGAGCTAGTAGAGATCCGTAAATCATTTGGTAAGGACTTAGTCCTTAATCAATTATCACTCTCGGTTCCTGAACACACCGCAACAGTGTTAATTGGTGCTTCGGGTTCGGGAAAATCAACGTTACTTCGATGCATCAACCTTCTCGAATCAATTGATGACGGTCAGATTTTCCTAGATGGTGAAGAGATATCTGATCCACTAATTAATGTTGACGAGATTCGCCGTAAACTGGGGATGGTTTTCCAATCTTTTAATCTATTTCCGCACAAAACCGTAATCGAGAATATTACGCTTGCGCCGATTAAAGTTCAGGGCAAAAGTAAAGAAGAGGCGATTGCAGCCGCGCAAAAACTGCTAAGGCGCTTTGATCTAGGGGACAAGGCCGACCAGTACCCAGATCGCTTAAGTGGTGGCCAACAACAGCGCGTTGCAATTATCCGATCTTTAGCCATTAATCCACGTCTGCTTTTATTAGATGAAATCACATCGGCCCTTGATCCAGTATTAGTTAATGAAGTTCTAAGTATTGTGCGTGATTTGAAGAGTGATGGAATGACAATGGTGCTTGCAACGCACGAGATGGGCTTTGCCACGCAAGTAGCCGACGAGGTCTGTTTCTTGGAGTCTGGAAATATTTTGGAGCGTGGAAGCGCACAAGAGGTATTGCATAATCCTCAAAATCTTAAGACTCAAGAGTTTTTAAAGCGCGTGCATCAGGCAGGCCGTTTGTAACTGCTAGCACCACGTTTTTCGATGGAGCAATGAGAGCTTTCCGTGTTCAATGGTGAATATCGGGCTGGGCATTCATACCAGAGTAGGGGGAGAGGCTATGGAAAATCCACAGGATGCTATTTCCCATGCACCGCTGCCTACGGCTAAAACTCTGCGCTTTCGCAAGAACATACTCATTCAAATATGGCGTTTGAGCGCGATTAACATAAAAATGTTGAACATGATCCGAAAAGGGCACCACCAGAAATAGGTGGTTTTGACATACCCCCGGGGGTATGCTAACTTTTCTCTTAGTCAACGAAGGAGTAAAAAATGTGTTCACGCGTTACATGTGATGTGTGTAAGAAAGCTAGCTGGTCGGGTTGCGGCAATCACGTCGAGCAGGCTCTAGCCGGAGTATCTGAGCAGGATCGCTGCACCTGCTAATGGCGACGAAGAGGATTACGCATGTGCTCACCAATGCGCAGCAGATTGATGCTATTGCAAAGCGTGTGAAACGCGCACAAGGCCAACTCGGTGCAGTTGCACGTATGCTCGAAGAGGGTCGTAACTGCGATGAGATAGTCACTCAAATGTCGGCCGTGTCAAAAGCGATCAACACCGCAGCATTTACGTTGATTTCGGCCAGTTTGAAAGAGTGCATTGTTGAGGGTAAGTCAAACTCTGATGCTGTTACTGCTCAATTACAAAAATTATTTTTATCACTTGCTTAAGGAGAATTAAATGAAGAAACTTGTAGCTCTGGCATCAATAGCAACTGCAGCAATCTTTTTAGCCGGTTGCTCTTCATCGTCTAGCGCGACTAATTTGGATGCTTCTTCCTTTTCACAGAAAGTAGCCGAGTCGGGAGTCGTAACTATTGATGTGCGCACGCCTGGTGAATTTATGGTTGGTCATATTCAAGGTGCAATCAATCTTGATGTCGAGAGTATGCAGTTTGAGGCCGATATTGCTAAGTTAGATAAAAATGTAACCTACGCGCTGTACTGTCACAGTGGTCGCCGATCGGGAATTGCCGTAGAAACTATGCACCATAATGGATTTACAAGTCTATTCAACTTAACAAATGGAATTGCCGATTGGCAAGCAAATAATCTTCCGTTAGTTACCTCGTAATGCGCATAGTTGTCATTGGGGGAGTTGCCGGAGGAATGTCGGCGGCAACGCGTCTTCGCCGCTTGGATGCTGATGCGCAGATAATTGTGATTGAAAAATCTGGCTTTGTATCGTATGCAAACTGCGGGCTTCCATATTATGTAGGTGGAGTAATTGAACAGGAGAGTGCACTCCTCCTACAAACCCCGGCGAGTCTGCATGCCCGATTCCGTTTAGATGTACGCGTAAATACCGAGGTTCTAGCCGTCAATCCTGGCAAAAAAACCGTTGCTATTAAAAATTTAGATAGCCATGAAACCGATGAAATTGATTACGACAAACTAATCCTTTCTCCCGGTGCCTGGCCCGTTGTACCTGCGATTGAAGGCGTGGATCGGGCCATGACTCTTCGTACCGTAGAAGATGTCGAGAAGATTGCCGATCGCGTTAGCGCTAAACCGAAAAGCGCTGTTGTTATCGGTGGTGGCTTTATCGGTGTTGAGATTGCCGAAAACCTCATGCATCGCGCAATCCCAACATCGGTGATTGAGGCAACTGATCAGGTATTGATGCCTTTAGATCCCGAGCTTGCCACTTTAGTTTCAAAAGAGATGATTGCCCAGGGAGTAAATCTCAAATTAGGTGTCAGCGTTGTAAATATAGGTTCAGATAACGTTGAACTATCCAATGGGGAAATGGTCCCTGCGGAGTTAGTAATATTAGCTATTGGCGTTCGCCCTGAAATCGGATTAGCACGAGCGGCGGGTTTAACTATCGGCTCACGCAACGGTATCCAAGTAGATGAATTTAATCGAACAAGCAATCTCGATATTTATGCAGTTGGTGACGCCGCTGAAAAGACCGACGCACTAGATGGAAGCGCAACCTTAGTTCCATTGGCGAACTTAGCTAATCGGCACGGTCGCATAGTGGCAGATCACATTACTGGACGAAAAATCCGCCCAGTTAAAACTATTGGTACAGCAATCGTAAAGGTTTTTGATCTCATGATTGCAACAACTGGTTGGAACGAAAAACGTCTCAAGGCTGCAGGAATTGCCCATCAGTCAATTCATACACATCCAAATTCACATGCGGGTTATTATCCAGATGCTAAGCAGATGACATTGAAACTCATCTTTGACCCATCAACTGGAGAGATTCTAGGTGCTCAAGGAATTGGTATTGAAGGAGTGGATAAGCGAATCGATGTCATCGCCACGGCTATACGAGGAGGTATAACGGCACCTGAACTCGCAGATCTCGAGTTGGCCTATGCGCCACCATTTGGTTCGGCAAAAGATCCAGTAAATATGCTGGGTTACATCGCCGAAAACATAATCACTGGGTTGACTCAAACTGCTCAGTGGAATGAAATCGAGGATTTTACTTCGCGAGGCTATGACCTCATTGATGTACGAAGTGCTGGAGAGTTTGCCCGAGGTCATATTCCAGGAGCTATAAATATCTCAGTTGATGAAATTCGCGAAAGAATCACTGAGATTTCGACCAAGAATCTTCTCGTTAACTGCCAAGTAGGCCAACGGGGACACACTGCCGCACTCCTGCTTAAGGAGATAGGTTTCAATGCAGTAAATCTCGACGGTGGTTATCTCACATGGAGCAACTCACCAGCGGCCGTTAATGCGCAAGAAATAACCACGAGTTAAGAGAAGGAAATAGAAATATGTGCAGTAGAACTACATGTCGCAAGTGCGGTAAGCCAACATGGTCAGGGTGCGGCAATCACATCGAGATCGCACTTAAAGGTGTCTCAAAGAAAGATCGTTGCCAAGGGCATCAAAATGATCCTGTAGAGCCGGGCTTTTTTAGCAAGATGTTTGGAAAGGAAAGAGGAGTGTAATAAATGGCCGCTGTGAATGTAACCGAGACCGAGTTTGAGAGATTAATTCTCGAAAAAGGCACCGTCCTCGTTGATTTCTGGGCGTCATGGTGTGGGCCATGTCGTTCATTCGCACCTGTTTATGAGGCCACTTCGGAAAAATATCCTGAGCTAATTTTTGCAAAGGTTGATACGGAGGCAGAGCAATCCTTAGCTGCAGCTGCAGGCATAACTTCAATTCCCACACTTATGATTTTTCGTGATGGAATTCTTCTATTTAGCCAACCTGGCGCCCTTCCAGCTTCGGCCCTTGAAGATATTATTGGCAAAGTCGCTGATTTAGATATGGATGAAGTACGTAAGCAGATTGCAGAAGAGGGTAAGGAAGTTTAGATACCGGCTACGGTGGTGTTGCTGCAGAATTTGCGCGACTAATTAACTGGCAAAGAGATTTAGATTCGTAAGCGATGGCCATAGGGCGAATAGGATTGAAATCGGCAGAATTAGAAACACAACGGGAATCATCATGGAAATCTCAGCTTTTCCTGCAGCATTCATAACAATATTTCGTTGATGTGCACGGGCCTCCAATGCATGGCGAGATAGAACCTCAATCAGAGGTGCTCCGCGTAACGTCGCAGTAACTATGGCATCGGTAAATCTGCGAATCATCACCGATTTGACTCGGCGTCCCATTGCATCAAGGCTGATGTGAAGTGGCTCGCCAGCTCTGACATCTGCGACAACAAAGGCAAACTCGAGGGCAAGTTCGCCATGTGCCGACTCTGCAATGCGAAGAATCGAACTCATAGGTGTTTCACCGGCCGCGATTGCAAGGGTGAGCATCTCAACGACTGCAGGAAACTCTGCCTCAATTCTCTGTCGACGTCGCTTTACTTGAGCGGTTAAATCTCGATCGATTATTAGAATCACTACTGAACCTACTAATCCAGTGAGAACCAAAGTCGCCAAGAGAGAGTGATTTGAACTTATTAGGATAATCATTGTCATTGCAGCACTTGCAGCGCTGAAAGAGAATTGGCGCAGTCTAAAACTCTGATAGTCATCGCCGCCGCTTTTCCCTAACTCTTCTAACCTAAGGCGAACTCCTTTTTTATCTCGCGAATTTGCCGCGCTTGCCTTCGCACGTCGCTCTAACTCTTTTAAGGGATCGGCGTGTGGATCGAGCGAAAAAAGAAGAGCACCAGGAATTGCAAAGAGCATAGCGATAATTATTATTCTCACCATTAGCGTCTTCCATTTGGTGCCATCGTGAATACTCGTGGAGTTTGGGGCAGACGACCTAGTCGATTCATCCAGAGATATGCCAATGCCGTCATAATTAATCCTGCAATTAATATTACGCTGCCCGTTACGGTTGAATACGCCGCAGATGTACTTGGCTGTGTTGAGAGCAGGAGTAGCAAGATCCAAGGTGCTGCCGCAGAAAGGTGAGCAGAATTCTTTATCCATCCGTGTTTAACATCGATTTCACGTCGAAGTGCTAAATCTTGCCGAAGAAAGTCACCTAAAGTCCGAAGAATTCCCAAAAGCTCACTTCCTCCCAATGCCTTGGAGATCATAAGTGCCTCAAAAATCTGATCACTCCCATGATCGTGAAATAAGTTCTTCAACTCATCGATAGCTTCGCCGAGATCGCCATGGCGGTAGAGAGAGTTTTTAAACTCAGTGAAGGCCGGCCGCAATACCTCTGGCCCACGCGCGCAAAGTGCTGCTAATGATTCAGTTAGGGATAATCCAGATTGGATTCCGGACATGAGATGGTCGATGACCTCTGGCCAGGCAGCAATAAGTGCAGATTCATTGCGAAGATTCTTGCCTCGTAGCGAAATATATGTAACTCCAGCAGCCAGGGCACCAAAGGCTAGGGCGATGGAGATGGCATTGGTAATTAAATAGATAAAACCAATAGTGAGTGCAGAAATCGCAGCGGTGTGGAGTTTGATTTTCATTGGCGCCACCAAGAGTTCAGTGGCGCGCCAATGGCAGTGAACCTATCCGAATGCGGAAGTGTTCCAACGCCGCGGTCATAGTCACTACCATTCCAAAGCCATAGAGTTTCAATTTCCGCACGATCATTTTCATATCGGCCTGTAAGTGCAGAGATCTCTTTTATGCGACGCATTCCATTATGATCTAATTGAACGTGCACAATTAGGTCAAATGCTGAAGCAACGGTTGGTGCAATAAACTTATGAGAGATATTCTCACCTGCCAATAAAGGCAGAGTTTGGAGCTTAATAATTGCATCGCGAGGTGAATTAGCATGCAGCGTTCCCATCCCAGGTAGACCTGAGTTCAATGCGATGAGTAGGTCTAAGGCCTCAGCCTCACGAACTTCACCAACTATTATGCGAGAGGGGCGCATTCGCAATGACTCTTTTATCAACCTACGAAGCGGAATGGCACCTTCACCTTGTAGATTCGCACTTCGAGTTTGGAGTGCTACGACATCTGGAAGCTGTGGTGTTAATTCAAATACCTCTTCAATTGTTACCACTCGTTCCGTTCGTGGGATGGCCCCAGCCAAAGCGTTTAGCATTGTTGTTTTCCCAGCTTGCGTGCCCCCACTGACCAATATATTCAGCCCTGCTCGCACCGAGTGGGTTAATGCCGTTGCCATGAATGGCGTCAATACATTGCGATCCACTAAATCATTGAGAGCTAAGTTGTTCATTAGGTGCTTTCGAATATTTACAGCCCAGTGTTGGGCAGTTATCTCCGGAATTGCAACGTGCAGACGGCTGCCATCGGGCAGACGTGCATCTACAAATGGATGAGACAAATCAAGGCGACGGCCGCTCCACATGAGCGCTCTTTCAACGATATTTCGAACATCCTCCGAGCTCAGGAGCAGGTTAGTTAACTCACTTTTGCCCGAACGCGCGATAAAAATACGTTCGGGAGAGTTAATCCATATCTCTTCAATAGTTGGGTCGCTCATAAATGGTGCAATGGCACCAAAAGTAATATCGATATCTAGATCCATAAGGGGGAATGTAGGTTGGTTAGCGACTACTACGGAGCTCTTATGCCTAATGCGTGGATAAAGCCGCCTTGTCTAAGCGATTCAAAAGCTCCAGCCCACTTTCTCCCAACCGTGAACTCACTAAAGCCATGGATAGGTGGAGCGCATTATTGATAGATAGCGATGGCGAAGCAAGGAGTCGAGCGAAAAGTTGGAGCGCAGCCTCTTGGTTATCGCTGATTAGAACTATGCACTCATGCACCCCCATACGAGCTATAAAATCCTGACTCCTAACCATTGATTTCAGTTCGAAGGCAAAATTAATGACCGCTTCATCAAAATTACCGTGATCCTCGGCTTCGGCGATATTGCCTGTGAAGAGAATTCTAATTGCACTAAATCCTTGTTGACTTCGCTCGGAAATCGCGGTCTCACGCTTTAACTGCTCATAGAAAAATGATGGCGTTGCAAGATGAGTCTGAGCATCATGAATTCCATCATGCGAAATAAGCGCATTTAATCTCGCCATATGAGTTAACCTCTCCTCCATGGGGCAAGATCCTTTCAGGGCAGCCAAGGCACGAGCCGTAGTGGCATCCCTACTATTAATTGAGTCAGTTGTTATCGCCGCTCTTGGCATATGGCTAATTGTTCTGACTTTCAAAGCTGAGAGTTTCGAACTTCAACCATTGGTGGGAGTTTTACTCTTTGCTCTCCTTGGTAGTGGAGGACTTGCAGCTTCGGCTATTGGATATCGCCGTGGAAAATACTTTGGTCGCTCACCTGCCGTCCTTGCGAATTTAATTGCACTCGGAGTCGTCTCCTATCAAATCCAAGCCGGCCTGTGGCTTGTTGCAATTCCGCTTACAGCCCTCTCCGCCTCTACTTTGGTTGCCGCACTTCGAGCTATTCCTGAGTAAATAGAATTACTGTGAGCCCACCTAGCTCCAATGTGGGCTATCTCGCGTCAGATGGCCCATTTTCGAGTTCAGGGGAGTTAGATACTGCCGATAGGCTTAGCCTAAATACACGCCAAGAAGGAGTTCGCCAGTGTCGGCACAGGATTTTGGTGCAAATGATTGGCTCGTCGATGAGATGTACGAGCATTATTTAGCAGACCCTTCTTCGGTTGACCCAGCATGGATTGAGTATTTCGCAGCAAATAAACCTGGAACTCCACATACTGCGCCTGCACCTTTGGCGCACAATGGTTCGAGCACTGTTTCTAAAGGTGTCCCTCCTGTTCCAAAGGCGCAACAACATCAAACAGCATCACCGGTGCAAGAGATTGCAAGCGTTGTACCTCCCGCGCCAACTCAGTCAAGTGCACCTGTTCAACAGCCAATTGTCAGAGAGATTGCAACGCCACAACCAACACCTGCAGATCCAATTGTTAAGCCAGTTCCAGTTTTAATAACACCTAGTGCATCCTCACTTGAACCAATTCGCGGAGTATCTGCTCGCGTAGTTCAAAGCATGGAGGCCTCACTTTCAGTTCCAACCGCCACCTCAGTGCGCGCAGTTGCAGCCAAATTAATGATTGATAATCGAATCGTAATTAACAACAACCTCAAGCGTGCCCGTGGTGGAAAAATATCTTTCACTCACATTATCGCCTACGCAATGATTAAAGCGGTTCGTGCGATGCCTGAGATGAACTCATTTTTTGGCGAATTAGATGGAAAGCCAGCTGTTGGGCACCCAGAACACATCAACTTAGGAATTGCAATCGATTTGGCTAAGGCCGATGATTCACGTCAGCTGCTAGTGCCATCGGTGAAGGGCTGCGAGGCCATGGATTTTGCGCAGTTCTGGGGCGCCTATGAAGCCGTCATTAAGAAGGCGCGCACTGGAGGATTAACCGTCGAAGATTTTGCTGGAACAACAATGTCGATTACTAATCCAGGCACAATTGGAACGGTTCACTCGGTACCTCGCTTAGTGCAGGGACAGGGTTTAATTCTTGGTGTTGGCGCCCTTGATTATCCAGCTGAATTCCATGGCACTAGCCAGGAAACCTTGTCACGCATGGCCATCAGTAAAGTCGTAACACTGACAAGTACATATGATCACCGCGTAATTCAAGGTGCTCAGTCTGGTGATTTCCTTCGCCGAATGAATGAATATTTATTAGGTGCTGAAGGTTTTTACGATGAGATCTTTGCCTCTTTAAGAATTCCATACGAGCCAATTCGATGGGTGAAAGATTTTGAATTCGGCAAAGATGAGCAGATAAATAAAACCGCACGCATTCAGCAGTTAATTCACGCTTATCGGACCTTTGGACACTTAATGGCCGATGTTGATCCACTCGAATATAAGCAGCGATCACACCCAGATTTAGATGTAGTAACACATGGATTAACTTTGTGGGATCTCGATCGCGAATTCGCAACAGGAGGATTCGGCGGAGAGGCATTTATGCCATTGCGTAAGATTCTTGGAATTTTGCGTGATTCTTACTGCCGTACTGTTGGTGTTGAATATATGTATATCGAAAATCGGTTAGAGCGACAGTGGATACAGCAACATGTAGAAGTTGGTGCTCAAAAATTTGCTCCAGAAGAACATTTAAGGATTCTGCATAAACTAAATAGTGCCGAAGCTTTTGAGAGCTTTTTACAGACAAAATTCGTTGGACAAAAGCGATTCTCACTTGAAGGCGGGGAGTCAGTTATCCCACTCCTTGATGCTGTTTTATCAAGTGCTGCCGATCAAGGCTTAGATGAAGTGTGTATCGGAATGCCACACCGAGGTCGATTAAATGTATTGGCAAACATCGCCGGCAAATCTCATGGTCAGATTTTCCAAGAGTTTCAGGGCCACTACGCGGAAAACCAAGTTCAAGGCTCTGGAGATGTTAAGTACCATTTGGGAACTGAAGGTGTATTCACTTCACATGCCGGCGCAAATACCAAGATTTATTTAGCTGCCAATCCATCTCACCTTGAGGCTGTAAATCCAGTTTTAGAGGGAATTGTTAGGGCCAAACAGGACAAACTCAATATAAAAGCGGCATATTCAGTACTACCTGTCTTACTCCATGGCGATGCCTCATTTGCAGGGCAAGGTGTAAATGCCGAAGTTCTGCAGATGTCACAGTTACCTGGGTATCGCACCGGAGGAACAATTCATATTGTTGTCAATAATCAAGTTGGTTTTACAACATCACCGCAAGCCTCTAGAACTGCAACGTATTCGACGGATTTTGCAAAAATTATCCAGGCCCCTGTGTTCCATGTAAATGGTGATGACCCAGAAGCATGTGTTCGGATCGCTCGCTTAGCATTTGAATACCGCCAAGAGTTTAATAAAGATGTAGTCATTGACATGGTCTGTTATCGCCGCCGCGGTCACAATGAAGGCGATGAACCGAGTTTTACTCAGCCACTTATGTACAAAATGATTGATGCTAAGAGGTCGACGCGTACTTTGTATATTGAAGCACTCGTTGGTCGAGGTGATATATCCATAGAAGAGGCCGAGGAAGTTGCTCGTGATTATCAGACTCAGCTAGAGGCAGTCTATGCAGCCGTTAATAATTTGCACACTGAAAGTGATCCAAACTTTAAGGCACCAGTTGCACCAGAGGCCGACGAGATTGTTACTTCAATAAGCGAGAGCTTGGCGCATGAAATTGCAGCTACACAGTCAGCTATACCCGAAGGATTCAATGTCCATCCGAAGTTGCTACCTCAGTTAGCAAAGCGTGTTGAGTCACTTAATGACTCTTCAATTGATTGGTCTACTGGTGAGATGCTTGCATTTGGATCTTTACTTAAAGAGGATCGCCCAATACGTCTTGCAGGGCAAGATGCCCGCCGTGGAACATTTAGTAATCGCCATGCAGTCATTATTGATCGCGAAAATGGTAATGAATGGACTCCACTTCGTGCACTTAACAGCGATGAGAACCATTTCTTTGTGATCGATTCGCTGCTTAGTGAGTATGCGGCTATGGGCTTTGAGTACGGATATAGCGTTGAGCGTGAAGATGCATTAGTGCTGTGGGAGGGCCAATTTGGCGACTTCGCCAATGGTGCACAGACAATTATCGATGAATTCATCTCCTCAGCTCTTCAAAAATGGGGCGAGCGATCTTCTGTTGTCTTGCTTCTTCCACACGGCTATGAAGGACAAGGTCCAGACCACTCATCGGCACGTATCGAGCGCTACCTTCAATTATGTGCAGAGCAGAACATGACTGTGGCTCAACCTTCAACGCCCGCCTCATATTTTCACTTATTACGTTGGCATGCCAAGAACCCAGCACGCCGACCTTTGATTATTTTCACGCCGAAATCAATGTTGCGACTTCGCGCTGCAGCCTCGGCACTTAGTGATTTCACTAGCGGACATTTCCGTCCAGTCATATCTGATGAGAGTGTTCAAAATGCTACACGTTTAATTTTCTGTTCAGGAAAGATTTATCATGATTTAGTTGCAGAGCGAGCTAAGGCGGGCGAAACTACTACAGCAATAGTCCGCCTTGAGCTCTTGTATCCGTTGCCAATTGATGAGATGGTCGCCGAAGCGAAAAAGCATCCACAGGCAAACTTACTGTGGGTTCAAGATGAACCTGCTAATCAAGGCCCATGGTCACATGTTGCACTGCGAACATCGGAACAACATGGTGGACGAGGATTTGGATCACGGATATTGCGTCGAGTATCACGACGAGCAACGGCATCCCCAGCAACTGGAAATCATCACTTACATGAGGATGAACAGAAAGCTTTAATGCTCGAAGCTTTTACGCGCTAAACCTTTAACCTTTTCGATAGCGGAATAAAACTCTGCCAACGATTTCACTCGGTGCAATCCAACCCCAGGTACGTGAATCAGTGCTCTGGCTATTATCGCCCTCAACCCAGTAATTTCCGGAGTGCGCCTTTTGTATCCGCTTTATAAGAAATATTCCCGGACGTTCGTGACGCTCGATTACTGCAACACTTCCGAGGGGCACTCGATTAGGCGCCTCCTGCATCCAGAGCACTACCAGGCAATCTCCATCGTTATAAGTCGGCGTCATGGATGCGCCCTCAACCTTGACTGTGCCAAATTTGCTCACGAACGGTAGTCTGTCACGTGTAGGTCTTACACGCGATAATTTTTAAGGGAGAGAAAACCATGTTTGCACCAAAGAGAACCGTATATGCACACTGCGACCTTCCATGCGGTGTTTATGATCCAGCCCAAGCAAAGATCGAAGCACTTTCAGTAAAGGCCTGTATGGAAAAGTACGCAGCAAATACTGATGCTGATTTCCGTTCACGCTCAGTTGCAATTAAAGAAGAGCGCTCTCACCAAGTAAAAGAGCATCTCTGGGTGCTCTGGACCGATTACTTCAAGGCCCCACATTTTGAAGCCTATCCACAGCTGCACTCACTTTTTAATGAGGCAACCAAACTTGCAGGTGCTGCCGGAACAAAAGGAACTCAAGATGTTGCAGTTGCAGATTCTCTGATTGCCAAGATCGATGAGATTGCAGAGATTTTCTGGGCCACTAAGAAGGCTTAAGCGTTAGTGATTGAGCGGCGGTACGTGCGAGGAAAGATACTCGCCCTACCGTCGCTCTTTTTATCATAGCTGCAGCTACTTGACGCTCTCCTTCATAGACTTCACATTCAAAAGTTAACTCTTTGCTTTCAACTTCAATGCAACGAGATGTGGCACGAAGTTCGGCGCCGATCTCTGCCGGACTCAAAGCGATTATTTCAACACTTATAGGAATAGTGGTCTCTCCAGGCTCGAGATATTCATCGAGGGAGATAACTACGGCATGCTCCATGAGATTGAGAAGATGAGATTGGGCGACAATTGGTAAATCGCCACCACCTAAAGCAAGGCAGGTATCACCGGGTCGCACTGTCGTGACTGAAAAGCCAACGGCACCAATGATTTCTTCAGCTGGCTTCATGGGCTAAATCTCGTTCTCTTGCGAACCATCATTTAGATATCGAATCTCTTCACTGTGTTCAATGGTGATTTCACGGTGTTCCACATTACCAAACTCATCAATCTCAATTGAAATCTCGGTCATTGTGTACTCGGTCTTCACCTCGGTTGTAAAAGATCCCATAATCTGAGAGTGGATTTGCTGATAAATCGAATCATGGAGCTGTTCGGGTGCAACTTCACAGCATGTTCGACGTAACACATCTTGAAGTAAAGCATGCATCTTTCTTTCATGAGTTAACTCGGCAGCACAGTTTGGGCACTCTAGAAGATGGAGCTCAATCCTATGGACCATGGGTAGATCGGTATTTCCCTCAAGCAAAAGAACGAAGGAGTTAAGAATCTGATTACATGGAATTAGTTCGTTGTGACTCATGGAGTTTCCCCCTTAGTCCCATTTGAAGGCTCGTTGACTTTACTTGTTGAGACTGAGTAACCGAGCTCCTTGGCATACTCAGTTAACCGTTCGCGGAGCTGTTTTCTTCCCCGGTGTAGCCGTGACATGACTGTACCTGCGGGAACTCCTACAATTTCAGCGATCTCTTTATATGAAAACCCCTCAACATCGGCTAAATAGACAGCAATGCGAAACTCTTCAGGAATCTCGTTTAACGCCCGCTTGATATCGCTATCGGGCAGATTTTCAAGAGCCTCTACCTCAGCTGACTTTCCAAGATTGCTTGAGTGAGATGCGGCATCTGCCAACTGCCAATCTTCAATTTCGCCACCCGATATTTGCGGGCGACGCTGGTCTTTACGATAAGTATTAATAAATGTTGTAGTCAAAACGCGGTAGAGCCAAGCTTTTAAATTTGTTCCAGGTTCAAATTGGTGAAACGAAGCGAATGCCTTGAGATAAGTATCCTGTACAAGATCTTTTGCATCGTGTGGATTCTTTGTATATCGAAGAGCTGCTGCATACAACTGATTTGTAAAGACAAGGGCATCTCGCTCAAAGCGGATAGCACGATCCGCCGAGCTCTCTTTGACTAAATCAGTAGATGTCATCGCAGTGAAAGGCTATCGCTAAAAGAGGGTTTCTGGCTCTCCCAATTCAATTTCTACCGTCAGCTTTTGCGAGTTATTAGCAACTGAGTTAACGGCGCTAGAGACTGGTCGGGCTAGAACTAAGGAGGCAGGGGATTGAACCTGCATTAACGAAGTGAGATTTTTAATGTCAGTATTTCCAGGATCTAGCCAACTACGCCAACGTTCATGCGGCATGAAAACGGGCATACGGTTATGAATTTCGGCAAGTGCGCCCTGTGCCTCTTGGGTGATAATTGATGCGCTTTCAATTACTTCTCCACTAGGTGCACGCCAGCTGCTCCAAATCCCAGCTATCGGCAAAAGCTTTTCATTTCGCGCCGTGATATAAAAAGGCTGCTTAGGCGAGAATTTACCCAGGGCCGTTGCCCATTCGTAATACCCTTCGGCTGGAATTAAACATCGCGAGCTTTTGAATGCCGCCCGAAAAGTTGGCTTTTCGTGAATTGATTCGCTTCGGGCATTGATCGCCCGAGATTGCGAAGCCTTTGCCTCGTTTACATCACTGAGCCACGGCCCAATCAAGCCCCAGGAAACTGTGGCCAGTGCGTTCTGATCATGATTTAGGGAGTGCGCACGAACGATATAGATGGGGTTGGTAGGTGCAATATTCCAATTCGCGGGCAGGGACTCTCTCGGAGAACTACCCGTAACCTCAAACTGCTCCATAAGTTCGCGCATATCGAGAGTTTGCGCATAACGGCCACACATGTGGAAAGGATAGACTTAATTAATGGATAAAGACGACGCCCACTGGCCCGCGATTTTTCGCGGCGTAAAGCCGGTTGATATTTCAGTTGTAATTCCTGGATCAAAATCTGTAACAAATCGAGCACTCATTTTAGCCGCGCAGGCAGATTCACCATCGGTTCTTCGGCGCCCATTAGTTTCGCGCGATAGTCAACTCATGGTGCAAGGTCTTCAAGCTCTGGGAATCGGAATCGTCGAAGAGGATAGTTTTGTACATGGATCACCTGAATATCAATTAACAGTTACCCCTTCGGCAATGAGCGGGCCTGCAAAGATTGATGTTGGAAATGCTGGAACAGTTATGCGCTTCTTGCCGCCACTTGCAGCCCTTGCCACTGGCGACATCTCCTTCGATGGCGATCCGCGTTCATATGAGCGCCCACTTGGCCCGGTAATTAAGGCCCTTGAACAGCTAGGTGTAGCTATTGAGCATGAGGGCCGCTATAGCTTGCCGCTAACTCTCCACGGCAAGGGAGTAATCCCGGGTGGGTCGATAACGATAGATGCAAGCGCTTCTAGTCAGTTCCTATCTGCACTCCTATTAGTTGCCCCAAGTTTTAAAAATGGCATCACAGTAACCCACGATGGAAGTGAACTCCCATCTATGCCGCACATTGATATGACTGTTGAGATGCTCCGAGATTTTGGAGCGATCGTAAGCGTTGATAGCGATCGACGTAGTTGGAGCGTAAAGCCAGGTGCATTGCATGGCCGTGAATTAGTAATAGAGCCTGACCTTTCAAATGCAGCGCCATTTCTTTCAATTGCGATGTTGTGTGGCGGCAGCATCACAATTGCAGATTGGCCAGTCAAGACGACACAACCAGGTGATCAGTTGCGGTCAATTCTTTCGCGAATGGGTGCGACGATTTCAATGAATGCAAAGGGATTAACGTTGACGGGAACGGGTGCCATACATGGAATCGATATCGATTTACATGATGTTGGTGAACTCACGCCAGCTATAGCTGCGTTGGCAGCGTTGGCAGATTCACCTTCACACCTTCGGGGTATTGGCCACTTACGACTTCATGAAACCGATCGTTTAGCTGGGCTCACTCGCGAGATTAACGCCCTGGGTGGAGATGTTGAGGAGCATAAAAACTCCCTACATATAACTCCAGCGCCTTTACATGGAGGAGTTTTCCACACATATGATGATCATCGATTGGCAACGGCCGGTGCAGTTATCGGTTTAGTCGTACCTGGAATTGAAGTTGAAAATATTGCAACAACTCGTAAAACGCTTCCCGATTTTCCAGGGCTGTGGAGTGGATTACTTACATGAGAGTTAGCAAGGATAAACGATGAGTCGACGCGAATACGATGAGTCTGATGCGCGAATTAGGCCGGCGCGCAGTACTCGCCCACGGAGTAAGGATCGCCCAAGCTATGCCGATGCAATTACAGCATTAGTTACTACCGTTGATCGTGGTCGACAAACCTGCATTACTGACAAAGGTTTAGTTATTACCGCGATGCGCGCCCGTGAGTTGGGGCCAAAATCAGTTGTTGTTGGCGATTTAGTTTCAATTGTTGGTGATGTGAGCGGAAACGAGGGGAGTCTGGCGAGAATAGTCGCAGTCAGTGAGCGTCGAAACTCATTGAGTAGGACCGTCGATGATGCTGCACAAGTTGAACGTACGATCGTTGCAAATATTGACCAATTGGTGATTGTTGTTGCCGCCACTAATCCTGAACCCCGACGTGGATTAATCGATCGTTTTTTAGTTTCGGCTTTCACCGAAGGAATAACCCCAAAGTTGGTAGTAACCAAGTCCGACCTTGGGGCAATTCCAGAGTTTCTAGCCGAGTATTCAAAACTGGGCGTTGAGATTTTGCATACCGCAATAAAAAGTAACTCACGTGAAAAAGATTTGTCCGAACTGCATGCGATGCTCAAAGGAAAAATCTCGGTTTTAGTGGGTCATTCTGGGGTTGGAAAGTCAACTTTAATCAACGCTCTTGTCCCCGAAGCAGATCGATTAACTGGCGATGTGAATGCTGCAACCGGGCGAGGTCGTCACACCTCATCAAGTGCTATCGCACTTGCATTAGCCGGCAGTGATGGCTGGATAATCGATACGCCTGGAATCCGCGCCTTTGGTTTATCGCACATAGATACCCATCGAATTGTCGATGCATTTACCGACTTATCTGAGGTTGCCGCAAACTGCTTGTCTAACTGCTCACACTCAGAGAGCTCCTGTTCACTTGACTCCTGGGCCGCCCCTGGTGGAGTTGTAAATATCGAGCGCACGGCACGCTTAGCCAGTCTGCGCTCATTACTCTCGGTCAAGGAGCAAGCCGGACAAGGCGTTGAGGATTAAGATTGTCATATTATGACAAGTGACTCTGATCCTTATGTCGAAGATTTAGCGCTAGCCCACTTACTGGCCGATATCGCTGATTCGATTGCACTCGAGCGATATCAATCATTAGATTTAGTAATAACAACTAAGCCTGACAATACGCCGGTCACTGATGCAGATCGCGCCGTTGAAACCGCTCTACGTCAGGCACTATCGACGCATCGTCCCAAGGATGGATTATTGGGGGAAGAGTTTGGTAGCGATATAACTGGAGCTAAGCGATATTGGGTAATTGATCCCATCGATGGAACAAAAAACTTTATGCGCGGAGTACCAACGTGGGCCACATTAATCGCACTTGTTGAAGTAGCAGAAGATGGATCAGAAGAAGTTGTAGTTGGAATAGCAAGTTCGCCAGCATTATCTCGGCGATGGTTTGCATCGTGTTGCCAAGGTGCTTTTGTAACTTTTAATGGCGATACTAGAAGAATTTCAGTCTCACAAGTTGCATCCCTTACCGATGCATCGATTGCATACTCGGATTTCATCGGTTTTGATGACCGCCTGGAAGCATTTAAAAAGATGCTCGATGGCGCTTGGCGTACTCGCGGGATGGGAGATTTCTGGTCACATATGTTGGTAGCAGAAGGTGCCGTCGATGTTGCGATCGAACCAACGCTTGCCGTATGGGATATGGCAGCGTTAGATATAATTGTCCGTGAGGCTGGTGGAACATTTACTAATACTTCGGGCCGCTCCGGACCATTTGGAGATAGCGGAGTATCGACTAATGGAGTATTGCACAACGCAGTAATCAACGGCTTAAACACATGAGCTCCATATTAGAACCAACAACACTTGCAATCGAAGGCATGACCTGCTCCTCCTGTGTAAATACCGTTGAGAAAGCTTTAAATGCGGTGGACGGTGTAAGTGCAACGATTAACTTTGCAACTGAAACTGCACATATCTTGGCTCCGGCCGATATGGATATAAAAACTTTAATGAAAGTTGTTGAAAAAGCAGGTTATAAAGCCGTTCCGCTGCACGACGGACAGTCGGTGACATTGCATAGCAAGAAGTCAGCGCGTGCTCTATTTTTTGCCTTCATCTTTGCAGTTCCAGCGGTGACTATCTCAATGGTCATGGATTGGCACCATGCAATAGATATGTGGATTATTGCTCAGGTAGATTCATTTGGAATAGCCAGACCGTTATATTCACCAACGTCTTGGCTCGTAATTGCATTAAGCGCCCCGGTTGTTTTACTGGTTGCATGGCCAATTCATCGCGCAGCTTTGCGCAACTTAAGACATCCAACAATGGATAATCTAATCTCACTGGGCTCTCTTTCTGCATTTTCTTGGTCGATTTACGCCAATGCAACTGGAGCTGGCGACGTATATACCGAGGTTGCTGCCGGAGTAATCTTTTTTGTCATTCTTGGACGCTTCTTGGAGACGCGGGCAAAATCTCGCGCAGGTGCTGCACTTACTTCGCTCTTGGCATTGGGGAGTAAAGAGGTAACGATAGTTCGCGGAGGTTTCCCACTCATTGTGTCGATTGATCAACTTGAGATTGGTGATGAATTTGAAGTAATGCCTGGGGCACGAATTGCCACAGATGGCATCGTTGTTCAAGGCGAAAGTGCCGTAGATAACTCAATGATTACTGGCGAATCAAAGCCGATAGATGTTCGAGCAGGTTCGATAGTCGTAGGTGCCTCTCTCAATCACAATGGGCGATTAATTGTTCGAGCCACCAGAATAGGCAGTGATACCGAATTGGCGCGAATTACTTCAATGGTGATTAGTGCCCAAGGTAGGAAAGCTCCAATTCAACGATTAGCCGATCGCATTAGCGCCGTGTTTGTTCCCGTAGTGACTTTAATTTCTATTGGAACTTTTGCAGGCTGGTACTACACGGATCACTCACTAACACGTTCTATCTCTGTAGCAATTACGGTTTTAGTTATCGCATGCCCATGTGCACTCGGACTAGCAACTCCAGTGGCTCTGCTCGTGGCATCAGGCCGTGGAGCCCAACGTGGAATAGTTCTGCGCGAACCTAGAGTTCTTGAAGTTGCACGCAATGTCGACACAGTCCTCTTTGATAAGACTGGGACATTGACGCATGGCGTGATGAATGTACAGGCCGCAACAGTATGCATCGCTGCAGGAGCAGTACTTGGAAGCGCATTTGCTGCACTAATTAACGATGAGAGAATCCTCTCGTCGGCATTGGCCATAGAATCTGCGAACTCGCATCCAATTGCACTGGCAATTGTTCGCCACGCCCTGCGCAATGGTGCTAAAAACTGTGATGTACAAGAGTTTTCAGTTACACCTGGCTCAGGTGCTGCAGGTCGCGTTAACCTGGGCGCACAGTCACCTGTTGTACTCATTGGTTCACCTGCAGCCGTTGCCCACAGTTGTACGGAATTTCATCCAGAGTTAAAAACAGCGATTGCTCAGGGTCAATCTGCAGGTCTGACTATCTCAGTCCTAGCGTGGGACGGGGTTGCATTGGCCGTCTTTGCCGTTGGGGATCAATTAAAGAGTGATGCTTCTGAAACGATAAATGCATTGCGCTCAATGGGAATTACTCCATGGCTAGTTACTGGAGACAACGCAGAGGTTGCTAGTTCAGTTGCAGCAAGTGTTGGCATTGATTCAGATCACGTAGTTTCGGGCGCATTGCCTGAAAGTAAACTGCAGATTGTTGAACAGTTGAAGGCCGATGGTAGATGCGTATTGATGATTGGTGATGGAATAAATGATGCTGCAGCCCTGAGCGCCGCTAATCTTTCAATGGCGATGGGCACGGGCACTGATACTGCAATTTCAAGTGCTGACATAACTCTTATGAACTCTGGTTTGGCAAGCGTGATTGCCGCACTTGCACTAGCAAAAAAAACCTTAAAGATAATTCGCTTGAATATGGGGTGGGCTTTAATTTATAACGTTATTGGCTTACCAATCGCAGCTCTAGGTCTATTGCGACCAATTTATGCCGCGGCCGCGATGGCACTCTCATCACTATTCGTAGTGACCAATTCACTAAGAATTAAGTAGCTCTACAAAGGTGACAACTGGCCTAGATAATTAAAAAGGGCCCTCTTTCGAGGACCCTTTAATCTCTTTCATATCTAGTAGCGGGGGCAGGATTTGAACCTACGACCTCTGGGTTATGAGCCCAGCGAGCTACCGAGCTGCTCCACCCCGCGTCGGTAACGGCAATCTTAGGCGCCAAAGAGATAAAGACCAAATCCATGAATGAAAACCCATGAATCTGGCCTTTATCTAGCAAGAGCATCGCAATAAGAAAATACTTATAGTGATATTTATTTCTTTACTTGGGCTGCTATTGCAGATGCAATTGCAGATTTCAATCGATCTTGTGCTCGACCATAGGCGGCAAAATCTCCCTTTGCAAGGGCGGCCTGTCCATCAGCAAGAGCTTGTTTAGCACTAGCAAGCGCACTTGCTAGTGAGTTATTAGTTGTTCCGGTAGTTGACGAGCTTGCCGATGCCGTAGAAGTTCCAGAGTTGCCGCCGAATACCTGATCTAGGGCGCCCTTTAATGTGTCGTCGTAACCGATTTGATCACCAAAAGATACGAGTACCTTTTGTAACAATGGATATGCGGCGCTATTAGAAGTTGCACGAACGTAAACAGGTTGTACGTAAAGTAAACCTCCGCCTACGGGAAGAGTTAGTAGGTTTCCAAGTACAACGTCAGAACCTCCTTGTCGCAAGAGAGAAAGCGAGTTTGCGACTTCAGGTTTAGCTTCAAAGTTAGAGGCAACCTGGGAAGGTCCGGCAACGTTTGTGCTACGTGGAAGTTGTAAAACAGTAATTTTGCCGTAGTTGGGACCAGCATCCGAGTTAACAACTGCAAAGGCTGAAAGATTCTCGCGTCCACCACGAGGTACAAACGGCGTAGTCATTGCAAACTCAGGCTTTGCCTCACCCGGCATCTGCAAAGTTAAGTAATAAGGAGGTTGGGCACTTGCATTTGCACCGAAAGTCGATGGATCGCGAGGTACTCTCCAGAAATCTTGACCACCATAGAAAGCTGCTGCGGTTTGCACATGGTAGGCCGAGAGAATTTCACGTTGGACACGGAACATATCTTCGGGATATCGAATATGCGACATTAAATCCTTTGAGATCTTAGATTTAGGTGTCACTGTTCCTGGGAAGGCCTTACTCCAAGTGGCCAATACTGGGTCTTTTTCATCCCATTGATATAAAGTAACGGTTCCATCATAGGCATCAACTGTGGCCTTAACTGAGTTACGAATGTAGTTAATGTTTTGATTTCCCTGTGCAGTGACTGCAGTTGAGTTTGAGGTCAATGCATCCGACGTAGCACTAGAAAGTGATGTCTGCTTGGAGTATGGATATCCAGCACTCGTTGTGTAGCCATCGATAATCCACAAAACCTTGCCATCGACAAGGGCTGGATAAGGATCGCCATCAAGAGTTAGCCAGGGAGCAACTTTAGCGACTCGGTCACGTGGATTACGTTCGTAGAGAATCTTTGAATCCTTGTTTATTAACGAGGAGAGAAGGATTCGTTGCTCTTGGTATTTAATAGCAAAAACTAGCTTGTTCACAAGTGACCCAACGGGAACACCGCCGGTGCCAGTGTAAGTAAAGTTTTTCTGCCCATTGGCAGATGAGTCATCTGGGTAGTCAAACTCAACAGGGGTATCTGTCTTTACTCCACCAATGATTGAATAATCAGGAACATTTTCTCCGAAATAGATTCGTGGCTCAAAAACTCCTAGACCCTTAGTTGGGGGTAAGTCGCCTACGGCAAAGGATGGTTTTCCATCGGCATCGCGCGCATTTCCAAAGGCAGCTACAAATCCAAATCCATGTGTGTAGACAAGGTGGTCGTTAATCCAGTTTCGAGATGGATTGCCAGCGATGTTAAGTTCGCGAACTGCAACAACTGTGTCGCGCTTTACGCCATCAACCATATAACGATCTATATCTAGCGAATCTGGGAAGGTGTAATACGGCTTAATTTGTTGGAGCTGTCGAAAAGTTGCTGGGAGCACGTTGGGATCCATTAAGCGGATGTTTGCGATTGTGGCGGCATCTTTAGAGAGTTGACCAGCTGAAGTAGTCAAAGTCGCCTGATAATCAGAGACAGTTACATTATCGAGCCCATAGGCGCTTCGAGTTGCATCAATATTGCGCTGAATAAAAGGGGCTTCCTTTGACGATTCACTTGGCTTAACTTGAAAGGTCTGAATCGCGCCAGGATAGATTCCTGCGATTAGAACCGATGAGACAACGAGTAGTGCTGTTCCTGCCGCTGGAAGAACCCATGAGCGCCTAACAATATTTGCAAAGAATAGGAGTGCACAGACAACGGCGATGGCCGCCAAAATTGCCTTTGCAGGAAGGACGGCATTGACATCGGTGTATGTCAGACCTGTAATTAATTTGCTCTCTTTGAGAGCGAGTGCATATCGATCAAACCAATAGGCAACTGCTTTGAGAAGTACAACTCCACCCAGCAAAACCGAGAGTTGTACTCTTGCTGCAACCGTGGTGCGATCTTCACGTACTTGTAGGCGAATTCCTCCATATAGGTAATGCACAATGGCCGATGCGATAATCGAGAGAACTAAAGTTGATATTCCCCATCCGATTAAGGTCTGCCAAAACGGCAAGCGAAAAGCAAAAAATGAAATATCCATGTGGAACTGTGGGTCTGTTACTCCAAAAGATGTGGAGTTCTTAAAGAGCAACCATGTGGACCACAACATCGAACCTGATGTTCCAGCAAAGTAAAAGAGCGCAACTGCCAATCCAGCAATAACCAATCGCTTAATTGGTTCAATCTGACCACGGTAGCGTTCGAGATTATCGGCTTCAACCGTCATTGGCACATACAGAGGACGTTTTTTATAGGCAATAATTATATTAAGAAGCACGACTGTGGCGGTTATTAATCCTGCAGCGACAAAAAGGGCAATCTTTGTCATCAACACCGTGGACCATACTGAAGTGAAGTTGACTGATTTGAACCAGAGCCAATCGGCATAAAAACCACTTAACGAAACAAGGACTACTCCGATTACAACCAGGATTCCAATCGTTATTGGAAGCGGGCCGCGACGGCGTTTGAAGTTAAATTTGGGGGCTGCATTACTCATCATGGGTCAACGCTAGCGCACAGTAGACAGGCTTACTCTCCCAGGTTTTGCAGCGATTGGGCCTACGTAGTCAGGGCCTTTATGGCATCGGCGAGGGTAGCCACCGTAAGAATGCGCATGCCAGCTGGGAACTCAGAGATCTCCCGACGGTTTTCTGCCGGTGCTAAAAATATTTCAGCCCCTGCCGCATGTGCGGCACGAATCTTTTCGTTAATTCCGCCAATTGGGCCAACTTTTCCATTAGAGGTGATAGTTCCCGTTCCGGAGATATGACGGTGATGCAGAAAATCTTGAGGTGTTAAAAGCTCTATGACACCAAGTGCAAAAATCATTCCTCCGCTTGGACCACCTGTTCGCTGTACGTCAAAGTGGACATTCTTTGCAATCAGCTGAGCGTTGATCACTCCATACTGTGGATTAGCTCGAAGGTAGCCCAGAGCTGCAGAAATCGCCTTACTTTGGGAGCTGGTCATGTCAGCGGCCGCTGATTTTTTTTCCGACTCAACGGTTGTTCCTGGGGGATAGATTGCAGCACGTGGATATACCGCTTCATCGCTGCGAATCCAAGAGTAAATAATCTCTGGTCCAATGAGCCAGTTGTTTGGATTCGTGACACGCACTGACATCAAATCTAATCGACCAGTTGCTGGAAATGATTTTTGGTGCTCAATCGTAATAATTTTATCAAAAATATTTTGAGCACTGCCCGGCATCACAATCGCAAATGGAAGCGGCGCAAGTAGCGCTAAAGCAAAAAAAACTCCTACAAGCCCCACAACAAAGCGTGGGAGAGGTGAGAAAGGCATATGTGGCAGAGTTTTATTGACGAATCTCTGGATCAGAGTTGGTTGCTTGCGTATTCTCGATTTTTGCAGATGTATCAATATCGCGTGCCTGTGAATCGCGTAATGAGTCTTGGAATCGCTGGAACTGGCCAACTGAACGTTGAGTCTCCTGCTGGTATTTACCCTGAAACTTTGAGATCCATAGGACATACCCCAAGGCGCCAAGTAAGCCCATGGCAGGAACTACCCACCAGATTAAAGCTGTAGCTGCACTCGACATGGTCTGAGCCTATCGCTACACAGTGATACTCGCTCGAATTAGGCAAACCCTAGAACCTTGCCGCCTTGGGCCGCACTCGTGAAAGAAAGTTAGGGGCTGGCAATTTGGGAAGAAAATGCTTGTCCCCGTGGTTATAAGGCTGGGAGGATTAACGTATGACACCGATTGGTTTTACATCTGATAATTCAGAGGACGCTGATAAAAACAGCGGTGATAGTTCTGCAGATTTTGCAGCGATGATGCAGCAAATGCAGCAGCAGATTCAAGAGCAGTTCTCCAAGCTCGGGATGAATGCGCCTGGTTTTGCACCTACCAGTGAAGTGCTTCCGAAGAATATTGTTCGAGAAACCGCTAAAAAATTTGTCACGGCGAAAGGATCCTCACCGGTTGGGTCCAACGATGTAGCCTCGGTGACTGAAGCTTTTTCTATAGCTGAGCTCTGGCTTAATGAAGTTGTTTTCTTTCCACAGTCAGAAGTTGTCGCAAACTCGACGCTCGCACGAACCGATTGGGTCGATTCAACTCTTACAGGTTGGCAGAGCTCTGTTGAGCCACTTGCACTTGGCTTAACCGAAGCGATATCCGAGTTGATAGAGAACTCGGCAGAGGATGGGGATTTAGCCGCAGCTGAAGGCCAGATGCAGATCCCAGTAGGGATGATTGCAACGCTCCTTCGTTCATTCATTGGCTCGCTGATCGCAACCCAACTCGGCCAGTCGATTGGTGGCCTAGCTGTAACAGTTACTGGCATCCATGATGTTGGCTTGCCACTTGTCGATCCAGTGCATCCAGCTCTGGTCCCACAAAATATTCAAGAGTGGGCAAAGGATTTGAATATTCCAATCGATGAAGTCCGTATTTTTCATGCACTTCGAGAGAGTGCCGGTGCCCGTTTATTTTCGCATAACCCTTGGTTAGTTTCATATATTCGATCTGCTATTTCAGATTATGCGCGGGGGATTCACATTGATATCGATGCAATTCAACGCCAAGCCCAAGAGTTATTTGAGGCATCTTCTACCGAGTCGGGCGAGTTTGATCCTACAAATCCAGAGAGTTTTACGATGGCACTAAATGAAGGAATCTTTACACCAGAAGAGACGCCCGCTCAACGTAATGCATTAATTAAACTTGAAACCGTTCTTGCACTTGTTGATGGATGGAGTGAAGTAGTTGTACAAGCTGGTGCAGGTGATCGACTACCAAATATTCTTGCCCTTCAAGAGACTCTTCGACGCCGAAGAGCAACATCTGCACCAACGCAACAACTCTTTTCAAATCTATTTGGTCTACAAGTTTCTCCGCGACTGGCGCGCGAAGCTGCCGCATTTTGGAGTTCGATTGGGAAAATACGAGATATTAAATCGCGAGATCAAATTTGGGGTGGCATCCTGCCAACATCTGCCGATCTATTAACACCTGAGAGCTATTTGATGAGCATTGAAGTTCCAGATGACTTATCATCGCTCTGAAGATTTTTAATATTTTCAATACTCGAAGAAACTTTGCAACTATTCAGGGCTGTGGGATGAAAGCCTTAAAAGGAAAAGCGAACTCCCCGGGCGCTCATTCTGTATCAGCCTTCCCCTTGCTGATAAAGAACGGTTATCCGAGGAGTTCGTAGTTGTAACGTAAATGGAATCGCCCTGAGAATCAACTGAACACCACGTTGACAAATCTGTTTTTTCTCGTGTAAAGGGCTTTTTATGTCGCTGTATTTGTGTGGCGACCCAATAAATCTCTCAACACGAGGTTGAGGTTTCATATAAATCGCCGATCCAGATATAGCGTCGGAGGGTGAGTATTGATTCATTTCTCGATGAGCCGAGCAGGGGTACGGGCCAGGGCCTGGATGTGGATGCAACTTTGCCTGGGGTTAATGAGGGCGAGATAGTCGTAATCCGCTCCACCCGGCGCAAGAAGAACGTCTCGGCCTACAGAGCAGGGGGCAGAATTATTGTCTCCATACCGGCGCGCATGTCTAAGGCCGATGAGCGGGCGATGGTTCCCGAGATGGTCGCCAAGATTCGGGCTCAAGAGGCGGCACAGATGATGAGCCAGAGCGAGTTAGCGGCCCGGATCGATGAACTTCTCCGCCAGTTCGCCCCAGAGATCACAATCCGACCGACCGAGGTGGCATGGCGTGCGATGCGCGAGCGCTGGGGCTCATGTACGAGCCTAGATCGCACTATCCGCATCTCAGATCGGCTCAAAGGCGCCCCAGCCCACGCCCTCGACTTCGTTCTCTTCCATGAGGCGATTCACTTAGAGATTAGCGACCATGGCCCGGGCTTTAAGGCGATTTTGGCGAGATTTCCCCAGGCCGAGCTGGCCGGTGCCTACCTCGATGGCTATGAGGCGGCCGAGACTGCGCTGGCTATGCCGCAGGAGCTCAAGAAACTCCTCAATAAATGAGTGGTAGATAGGCGTAAATCTTGGCGCTCAGGGGTATCGTCATACTTAACAAGATCTGTCCCTTAAGGGGAGCATCCTCATAGGGCACAGATGTGGAGTGGAGGAAGAGAATGGCAGAGACGTATAAAGGAACTGCTTACTGCGTGAAGTGCAAAGAAAAGCATGACTTCGAGGGAACCATTATCGTCAGCGACGCAGGTCGCCGAACCGCTAAAGGTAAATGCCCAGTCTGCGGCACCAATATCAGCACTTTCCTTAAAAAAGCCTAGTAATTAAATTTCGCTCATCCCAGGCCATAGCAATGGTGGCATGAGCGTCTAGCAGTAGAGATGGCCCTGACTTGAATCTAAGTTGGGGCCTTCATCTTGCCGGCTCAAAAACGTGACCGAAGGCAAGATGAGATTGACTGCGAGTTATTAAAGCCTTCATCACTCCACAGTTTTGCCAGCCAAGAGTTCACTGGCAAGCCCCTTTGCGCACTCTTTGACCTATGACAACACAACGTTCCAAATCTAGAGATCTTGCAATGTATCCACGCCTGAAGAATGGCGTATACATCACTCGCCCATCGCAGCTTGAAGAGAAATCAATCTACGTGGCAACTTCCACGCATGCCATTGAAATTGTCCATACTGGCGCTCGCGCAATAATCTGCCAACTAAATGGCTTGCAGACTCCGGATGAGATTAGCTCAAAGTTGTTTGCTCCGCGCGATCTTGTCGACAACGTAATAGATGAGCTCAAAGATGCAAACTTTATTGACACTGTTAAAAACAAAATAACGCTTCATAATCGATTTCAATCGGCTATCCCCTCACGAGCATCACATACAAGTGATCAGAGCCTTGATGCTGCATTTAGTCAACTTCAAAAGCGTTTAGTGCCTGAACTTAGCCAAGCAACTTGGTTATCAGGAGTTAAAGATGGTGGAGTTGAGGTTCTATCCAATCGCCAAAACTTTGGAGTAGAGATTTTTGGTAGCTCTCGCACAGCAACATTGCTCTGTTCAATTCTTCTTGCAAGCGGAGTTACTAATACTCGAATCGCTCTTACATCGATGCAGGAGCATTCATCCATATCTGATAAGGATTTAGGTAGCGGAACTTTTCGGACGAGCGATATTGGTCTGAATTTTCGCTCCCGCCTAGAAGAGTTATCTCGGGAGTGGTCGCTATTTCCTGTCGCCTCGCACCCAAGTTCTATGGGAAAAAACTCGACCGAACTAATTCCAGAGCGCAATCTTAGAATTATTGTTGGAGGCTATGAAAATCAGTGGGTTGAGCACTTCACCCGCGATCACCACGACCATCTATTTGTTGGAAAGATTGCAGGTGGGGTGGCAACATGTGGGCCCTTAGTCAAACCCGGGTATACGCCTTGTATGCAGTGCCTTCAATTGGGTAATCAGGAGCGGTATGGCAGTTTCCACAATCAACTGACGGCAACACAGGCAACGAGTGATGAGATACCTATTGCCACTGTCCATCAACTGGCAGCCATCTCGGCTCATGCAGTGCTGCGCTATATCGATACCGCGAGCTCCCCATTATTAGGTGCACAGATTCATCTGGAGTACCTCGAGCCATTCACACCACGGTTAATTCGTTTTTCACGCCATCCACATTGCACATGTATGTGGCAGCAGCAGAATGCTTGACCACTGCGATATCTACATCGGATATGCACAGGTGGCTGCACCAGGCGAAATTACATCAGCAGCAGATAGAAGACTTACGCGAACAGATATTTCAACTTTAGGAGAAGCTATGGATAGATTTTTGACACAGTTGGTTGTAGCAGAGTTATCACTGCGTGATCGACTTACAGTCGCACATAATCGTTTTTACTCGCGTCTGCGTGATGAGCGCGGCGATGTTCCTGGGTGGGTTCTTGTAGTTCTCATGACAACAGGCTTAGTAACGGCGATCTGGACTATTGCAGCACCCCGACTTACGACCATCCTAAAAAACTCTCTCGATGCTATGAACGGAATCCGTTAAGGGAGATTGATGAAAGAGGAGCGGAAAGAGATGAGGCCTACCAACTCTAAATGGCTAAGAGCTTACGAGCAGCACTCGCGAAATTTTCTAAGTCGAGTTCGAGTCTGGTGTAAGGGCGAGAATGGGAATATCGAAAGCGCCATGGTATTAATTCCGCTCCTCATACTTTTCCTAATCGGAATCGAATTGATTATCGCCACAAACCTGCGTAATGCCGATACTGCATTAGCTCAAGGAGAGGCATCTCGACGAGCAATCAGCGGTGAGCTCAATCCATCAGATGAGCTCATCGAACTTGGCTCTTCAGATCGATTCACGCACATCAAAGTTTTAATCACCCATCGCCGGACAGACGTACCGCAACTGGTTCCTGGATTGGCCGCTTTGATGGGTGCAGCTCCAACTACAGATGTTCGAGGCGCCGCGATTGTTGAGCCGCAGAATTGATCTCTACAGGCTGGGTGCGGCAAACTTTAAGCCGAATTCAAAGGCTATTGCGATGTGATTCTGGAAGTGCGATTGTCGAGTTTGTAGTCCTGGCAATTCCGCTCTTTGTTCCAATCTTTATCTATCTCAATAATTTTGCATCGCTAAGCGGGAATGAGGTCATTGTGCGAACTCTGGCACGCGAGAGTTTACGCGCCTATGTTGCTAGCGATAGCGATCAAGTTGGGCGCGAAATTTCAGCGCAAGCTTTAAGCATCATCGCTACGCGCTTAGGTTTAGAACAGGTTGAAATTCAATCGTTGCGTGCAGGTTTTGACTGTTCCGAAAGCCCATGTCTTTCAGCAAATGGACGAATCCGACTAACTGTTTCATATATTGATGCCCAATCACATCGAAGGGTTGTAGCCTCGGCACAGGAACACATAAGCCCATGGATGTAAATATTTCAGTCAAAAATCAACAACCAAATAAGAGACCCCCACTTGCACTCTCTACAAAGAGCAAGAGCGATTGGTGGCGTAGTGCACTTGGCGATGAGCGCGGCTCGCTCAGCGTCTTAATAATCGCGCTATTTTGTATCACAGTTGCCGCATTAATGGTGATGACGGATGTCGCAACGGTAATGGTAGCTAAGCGTTCATTGGCACAGGCAACAGAGGCTGCAGCCCAACGTGCGGCACATACTTTGGATCCGGCAGCTTATTACGCTGGAAAAGGAACAATCTTTACCGCGTCACTTGCAGCAATAACCGGTCGTGAGCACTCACCAATCCCTATCGACTGCAACCATGCACTCATTGATGCTCTTCTTGAACTTCGGAGTTGGAGTAATAATGACGGGGATATGAAGCGCCATGAATTGCAGGGAATCGTCTTAACAAATCTAGAGTGTGACGGTACGTCAATCGAGGTTTCAACTTACTCAGAGGTGAAGTTTCCTTTTAGGGTGCCATTCTCAAGAATGGAGAGTGCGTATTTAACTTCAACGGCAGGCACAACTAACCAAGTACAGGAGGGGTTTTATCTCTTTGGTATTCGCCTCAATTAATCCTTGTGTGGTTACTCCGCTATCCTTCACTCATGGCCGCTCGCGAATATGCATTAGAGATCGATGCGATTGACGCGACCCTTGTTTCCATAGAGAAAGTATTGGATCTTCCAAAATTACGCGCTCAGTCGGTTGTGCTCGAAGAAGAAGCCGGAGTCCCTAATCTTTGGGATGACCCAGAGAATGCTCAGAAGATAACAAGCCGCCTATCTCGCGTACAGGCCGAGATTAATAAACTAACTGGATTACGCAGGCGCGTTGAAGATTTGCCGATTCTTTTTGAGTTGGCTGCCAGCGAGCCCGATGGTTCAGGGGTCGAGGATGCTGAACGCGAGTTGGATGCAGTTAAGAAATCAATTGGCGAACTCGAAGTTCAGACTCTTCTCAACGGTGAATATGATGATCGAGATGCTTTAATAACTATTCGCTCTGAGGCAGGTGGTGTTGAGGCTGCCGATTGGGCAGAGATGATCATGCGAATGTACCTTCGATACTGTGAACGCCACAATTTTAAAGTTGATGTACTGGAAACTTCATATGCCGAAGAGGCTGGAATTAAATCCACTACTTTTCGCGTGACCGCTCCTTATGCATATGGAACTTTGTCGGTAGAGCAAGGCACTCACCGATTAGTACGAATTTCACCTTTCGACAGTCAGAGTCGACGCCACACATCTTTTGCCGGCGTTGAAGTTGTTCCAGTAGTTGAACAGAGCGACCACGTTGAGATTGATGAAAAGGAAGTTAGGGTCGATGTGTATCGCTCCTCTGGCCCGGGCGGTCAAGGCGTCAATACAACCGACTCAGCAGTGCGTTTAACACATATTCCAACTGGCATCGTCGTTTCTTGCCAGAATGAGCGTTCTCAGATTCAAAATAAGGCAACAGCTATGGCCGTATTGCAATCGAAGCTGTTAGAGCGCCGTCGCCAAGAGGAGCAGGCAAAGATGAATGCACTCAAAGGTGATAACTCTGGATCATGGGGAAATCAGATGCGTTCATATGTTCTTGCTCCATATCAAATGGTGAAGGATCTGCGTACTGATTACGAGACAGGAAATACATCAGCAGTATTAAACGGTGAGATCGATGAGTTTATTGAAGCTGGCATTCGTTGGCGGCGGTCGAGCTAACTCAATCCTGTCTTGGTTGGAAAGGGTCGAATGGGCCTGTTGAACTAGGTGAAGAGTTTTGATTATGGGGTTGCTAGTCTGATAATTTCTCTCGCACGTTAACTGGCGTAATAATCGCATTTGTGCGGGAACCATCAGATAAATCACAGAATTATCAGGCTAATTTGCGCGTTAGAGGTGCGGATTTGGGAGCTACATCCATAAACTATGGTCAGGCCGAAATCGGATTCCCCGATATCCGACTCGCAGATGCAACGGGAGATTTAGATGATTCGCTTTGAGAATGTCACCAAGATCTATCCTGGCCAAGAGCGTGCAGCGCTGGACTCTGTAAACCTTGAGATTGTAAAGGGTGAGTTCGTTTTCCTCGTCGGATTATCTGGATCTGGTAAATCAACTTTCCTGCGCCTAATTTTACGTGAAGATCGGCCAACCTCGGGTGTTATCCATGTAGCGGGTAAGGATCTTGGAACTTTGGCAAATCATAAAGTTCCAGAGCTACGTCGACAGGTTGGAACGGTTTTCCAAGATTTCCGACTACTACCAAATAAAACTATTACTGAAAACGTCGCATTCACACTTCATGTATTGGGATACTCTCAAAAAGAGATTAATCGAGAGGTCCCAGAAGTCTTAGAGCTCGTTGGACTTGATGATAAGGGCGATCGCTTACCCTCTGAAATCTCTGGTGGCGAGCAGCAACGTGTAGCAATCGCCCGTGCCTATGTAAGTCGCCCACCGATTCTTATTGCCGATGAGCCGACTGGAAACCTGGATCCCGCAACAAGTGTTGGAATTATGAAACTTCTAGATCGAATTAACCGCGAAGGAACTACGGTTTTGATGGCTACGCATGATTCTGGAATTGTAGATCAGATGCGAAAGCGAGTAATCGAGTTAGATCTTGGCCATGTGATTCGCGACCAAGTTCGCGGCGTTTATGGTTACACGGGATAGGAAGGGTAGAAAATGCGCGCAAAATTTCTCCTTAGCGAAGTAGGAATTGGTCTTCGTAGGAATATGACAATGACCTTTGCCGTCATAGTCACAACGGCTATCTCACTATCTTTACTTGGAATTGGTTTACTCGCTAATGCACAAGTAGGCGCAATGAAGGACTACTGGTACGACAAAATTGAGGTTTCAGTTTTCTTGTGTGGCTCGCTCTCAGAGTCGCCATCATGTTCTGGTGGAATCGTCTCTTCGGCACAGCGCCTTGCAATTCAACAAGATATTCAAGATATGCCTGCAGTAGCCAGCGTCTTTTATGAGTCACAGTCTCAAGCCTTTGCCCGTTTCCAAGAGCGTTTCAAAGACTCTGCCATTGCACAAAATGTGACTGCCGATCAACTCCCGGAGTCATTTCGGGTCAAGCTTAAGGATCCGACACAGTTTGCAGTAATTGTTAGTGCATTCTCTGGACGCCCTGGGGTAGATGTAGTGCAAGATCAACGCAGCATTTTGGAAAAATTCTTTAAACTCTTAGAGGTGCTACGCAACGGTGCTTTGCTCGTAGGGCTGGCCTCAGTCTTGACTGCAGCACTCCTCATCAGCAATACGCTTCGAATTGCCGCTTTTAATCGACGGCGAGAAACTGGTGTTATGAAACTCGTCGGCGCTTCATCATGGTCGATTCAACTTCCATTTCTCCTCGAAGGGATAATTTCAGCGATCATCGGCTGGGCATTAGCCACAGGCTTATTGGCCATACTCAAGAGTGTCGTCGACTCTAAAGTCGCGCCACTGCTCACCTTCACTAAGTTCTTTGGTTGGAATGAAGTCTGGGTGGCATCGGGATATCTACTACTGACAGGTTTGCTGGTCTCTACCGCCGCATCAGTAGTTACGTTGCGCCGCTACTTAAAGGTCTAATCGCCACATAGTTAATGAGAGAATAGGCACTGGGATCCACCAATGGACTCGGCGCTTTCATATCGAACAGTTGTGAGAGTGAATGAATATCTGCCTATTGTCGAAACGGAAACTCTCTCTGTTTCACTGTAGGCACACTACTTAAGTCGAGGGCGGTGATGCGGTCATGGTTAAAGAGATAGGCCGCAAGGTCATTGCTCAAAATAAGAAGGCACGCCACGATTATTCGATAGAAGATGTCTTTGAATGTGGATTAGTTTTGATGGGTACCGAGGTTAAATCGCTTCGACTCGGCAGGGCATCACTCATAGATGGCTTTGCGATGATCAACGATGGCGAGTTATGGTTAAGTGGCGTACACATTCCGGAGTACACAGAAGGAACCTGGACCAATCACACTCCACGTCGCGATCGCAAACTTCTCGTACATAAGACAGAGCTTAATAAATTGATTGCAAAGCTCAAGGATTCGGGCACGACCTTGGTTCCGCTCTCTCTCTACTTTAAAGATGGAAAGGCAAAGGTTGAGATTGCAGTGGCCCGAGGCAAAAAGGCCCACGATAAGCGTGAAGCGATCAAGACCCGCGAGGCAGATCGTGAAGTCGCCCGTGTTGTTTCACGGGCAAGTTCCGGAAAGAGCGGCAAGGCCTCAAAGCGCTACGAGGATTGATTCAGGCAACTGGCTCTACCCCTTGCCTAAACCAACTCCGAATCTGAACCGTTTAAAGGTTCTGTGTAACCATGCGTGAGAATTGTAGATTATGAAACTCTGCGCTGTTGACCTACACTTGCCTTACCGCCGCTTCGACACCTCATTTTTTGAGGCGATGTTGCGACGGTACGTACTAGTTGACAACTACATAGAGGAGAAGAATTACGTTTCTTTTTCTCCAGGCCTTATGTGTGAAAGCACAATAAATCTTGGGGGTGAACGGTCTCGACTTTGGATGTTGAGGCAGGGGAAGCGGGCCGAGGAAGCCGGAATGATCTCGTAAACCAATAATCCGTGCAAAAAATAACTGCTGACACTAATCAGCAAGCTTTCACACTCGCTGCATAAGCTA
>CAFBOD010000008.1_pt1 | contig 59563 bp, 54 predicted proteins | sample 7269371 | NCBI WGS metagenome assembly CAFBOD01 (sample SAMEA6814106, study PRJEB35770) | uncultured Actinomycetes bacterium | biome: Freshwater; feature: Freshwater reservoir; material: water | place: Czech Republic | collected 2017-07-26 | depth 30m m
GCAGTTAATCCATGATTTAAAGAATGCCAATAGGAATGCTCGCGTACACGTAAAGCTCGTAGCGCAGGTTGGAGTCGGAACGGTTGCAGCAGGAGTCAGCAAAGCTCACGCCGATGTTGTTTTAATTTCCGGGCACGACGGTGGAACTGGTGCATCTCCGCTTACCTCATTAAAACATGCAGGAGCGCCCTGGGAGTTGGGATTAGCAGAGACACAACAGACGCTATTGCTAAATAATCTTCGCGATCGAATTGTTGTACAGACCGATGGTCAATTAAAAACTGGTAGAGATGTAGTTATCGCCGCACTCCTTGGTGCCGAAGAGTTTGGTTTTGCAACTGCGCCATTGGTAGTTTCAGGCTGTGTGATGATGCGAGTCTGTCATTTGGATACCTGTCCAGTTGGGGTTGCAACGCAGAATCCAGAGCTACGGGCACGTTTTAGTGGCAAACCAGAGTTTGTTGAAACCTTCTTCGAATACATCGCCCAAGAGGTCCGTGAGATTTTAGCAAGCCTAGGCTTTAGAACATTGCTAGAGGCGATTGGCCATGTTGAGTATTTAGAAACTAGACGAGCGATCGATCACTGGAAAGCAAGTGGTTTAGATCTATCGCCACTCTTGGTTCGCCCTGAGGGATCTGGTGCATTACATAACACTGCCGCCCAAGATCACGGATTAGATGCCGCCCTTGATAATCAACTTATCGCCTCATCACAACCGGCATTAACAAAACAAGAGTTAGTACGCATTGATCTTCCTGTTCGAAATGTAAATCGCACAGTTGGAACGATGCTTGGTGCCGAAATAACACGTGCTTTTGGCGGTAACGGATTACCTGATGGAACGATTGATATAACTTTGCGAGGCTCTGCAGGCCAATCACTTGGTGCATTCATTCCCTCAGGTATAACGCTGAGATTGATCGGCGATTCTAATGACTACGTAGGAAAGGGAATCTCTGGCGGGCGTGTGATTCTTAGACCTGATGAAACATCGACATTTAAATCTCACGAAAATGTAATCGCTGGAAATGTCATCGGATATGGCGCAACATCTGGTGAGATACTAATTCGCGGAGTAGTTGGAGAGCGATTCTGCGTACGAAACTCTGGAGCAACGGCGGTCGTTGAGGGAATTGGCGATCACGGCTGCGAATATATGACGGGCGGAACGGTAGTTGTCCTTGGTCAAACTGGACGAAACTTCGCCGCAGGCATGTCAGGTGGTCGGGCATTTGTATTAGATGTTGATGCCGCTAGCGTAAATACGGATATGGTCGACATTCTTGCCGTACCTGGTGATCAACGTGATGCATTGAAGGCAATCATCTCTAATTTCGCCTCCCATACTGATTCGATTGTTGCCACGGCGCTGCTAGATAATTGGGATGAATCGATAAAACGTATTTCACTGGTCATGCCACGTGACTACGCACGAGTTCTGGAAGCGATGGCCCGTGCCGATCGTGAAGGCTTACCAGTTGATGCTCTAGTGATGGAGGTGGCAGCACATGGCTGATCCAAAGGGATTTATTACGACACCCCGCCAAACACCGGTGCGTCGTCCAGTAGATGTACGAATTCAAGATTGGCGTGAAGTGTATGAGCCGCAGAGCTTTGAGCATTTACAGAAGCAGGCTGGCCGTTGCATGGATTGTGGAATTCCCTTCTGCCACTCCGGCTGTCCTTTGGGTAACTTAATTCCGGAATGGAATGGATTAATCTGGAGCGGAGATACGCATGAGGCCATTGATCGTCTACATGCAACAAATAACTTCCCTGAATTCACCGGACGTCTATGTCCTGCACCCTGCGAAACTGCCTGTGTTGTTGGAATCAATCGCGAGGCCGTCACAATCAAGCAAGTTGAACTTCGCACAGTTGAAGAGGCATTTGCAACTGGGGATGTAAAGCCATTAATACCCGATCGTTTAACTGGTAAGACTGTTGCCGTTATCGGCTCTGGCCCTGCCGGATTAGCGGCTGCTCAACAGTTAACCCGTGCCGGACATACCGTTGCAGTCTATGAACGCGCACCTAAAATTGGTGGCTTACTTCGATATGGAATTCCAGAGTTTAAAATGGAGAAACATATTTTAGATCGTCGTCTTGAGCAGATGGAGAAAGAGGGAACTCGTTTTCGCCCAGGAATAGATGTCGGGGGAGAGCTCACAGGTTCATCGCTTAGAAAAAAATATGATGCAATCGTTGTGGCTGTGGGAGCAACGCAATGGCGCGACCTAGATGTTCCAGGACGTAATTTGAATGGCGTTTATCAGGCGATGGAGTTTCTTCCATGGGGCAATAAGCAGGCTCTTGGGGAAGTTGAAAGCCCAGATATAAACGTTGCGGGTAAGCACGTTGTAATTTTAGGAGGAGGAGATACCGGGGCCGATTGTTTAGGAACATCTATTAGACAAGGTGCCGCCAGTGTTACCCAGTTAGAGATCATGCCGATTCCAAGTGATGAGCGACCTGCCAATCAACCGTGGCCGACATATCCGATGATTTTTCGCGTCTCTAGTGCGCATGAAGAGTTGGATAATCGAATCTTCTCGGTGAGCACACAAGAGTTTCTTGGCGATGGTAATGGCAATCTATGTGCGATGAAGATCGTTGAAACTAAACTCAAAGATGGAAAATTTGAAACGGTACAGGGGAGTGAACGCGAGATTCCAGCAGATTTTGTCTTCCTTGCAATGGGTTTTACTGGTCCAGAGCAATCTCCACTGCTGACTCAATTAGAGGTAGAAGTCGATGAGCGCGGCAATATCAAGCGAGATGCAAACTTTGCTGCCAATGAAGATGGCGTTTTCGTTGCAGGCGATGCTGGCCGTGGACAGTCATTAATCGTCTGGGCAATCGCTGAGGGAAGAAGCGCCGCTTCAGCCGTTGATAGGTATTTAACTGGGGATACACAACTTCCTTCGCCTATCGAACCTACTACTCGACAGCTAATGGTTTAAGGTTGCATCATGCGTAGAGCGAAAATAGTGTGCACAATGGGTCCAGCTGTTGAATCACCGGAGAAAGTTAAAGAGTTAATCGATGCCGGCATGAACATGGCTCGGCTCAATCTCTCTCACGGCTCATACGAGGAGCATCAACGTCGCTTCGACCAAGTTCGTGCTGCGGCGAAAAACGCTGGTCGTCCAGTCTCGATTCTTGTAGATCTTCAAGGCCCAAAGATTCGATTGGCCCGCTTTATTGCAGGTCCACATGAGTTGGCACGTGGTGACATATTTACAATAACTACCGATGAGGTTGAGGGCACAAAAGAGCGAGTGGGCACGACGTATAAGGGCCTTCCCGGGGATTGCAAAGTCGGTGATCATATTTTAATCGATGATGGAAAAGTCACTGTCCAGGTAGTTGAAGTAAAGGGCAATGACGTTGTTACTAAGGTGATTGAGCCTGGAGCTGTTAGCAATAACAAAGGTATCAACCTACCCGGTGTTGCAGTTTCAGTACCTGCAATGTCAGAGAAGGATATTGAGGATTTGAGATGGGGATTACGCGCAGGTGCAGATTTCATTGCACTCTCATTTGTCCGCAACGCTGCCGATATTAAAGATGTTCATAAGATTATGGATGAGGAGGGCATACGCCTTCCAGTTATCGCCAAGATCGAAAAGCCACAGGCAGTTGCAAACATAGCTGAAATCGTTGATGCCTTCGATGGCATCATGGTCGCGCGAGGAGATTTGGGAGTCGAACTTCCAATAGAAGATGTTCCTCTTGTACAAAAGCTTTGCGTAGAACTTGCGCGCGATATGGCCAAGCCAGTAATTGTTGCAACGCAGATGCTCGACTCGATGATTATTAATTCACGTCCAACTCGCGCCGAGGCCACAGATTGTGCAAATGCAGTCTTAGATGGTGCAGATGCGTTAATGCTCTCAGGAGAGACAAGCATTGGAGAGTTTCCAATAGAGGCGGTGCAGACAATGGCCCGCATTATTCAAAAGACTGAAGAGGGTGGACTCGATCGAATCCGCCCAATAAAAACGGCGCCACGTACAAAGGGTGGAGCAATTACTAAGGCGGCTACTGAAGTTGGTGCAATCGTTGATGCAAAGTATTTAGTCGCCTTTACTCAAAGTGGAGATTCCGCACGTCGCATGTCCAGACTTCGCTCGCCAATTCCAATCCTTGCCATGACTCCTGAAGTCGGAACTTATAATCGCTTAGCTCTTTCGTGGGGAGTTGAATCGATGTTGACTCCAGTCGTTGGCGCAACCGATGAGATGGTAAAGCTCGTCGATGCCGCTCTTATCGACTCGGGGCGCGCCGTAATTGGCGATAACGTAATAATTGTGGCCGGTTCACCACCAGGAATTCCAGGATCTACCAATGCGATGCGAGTTCACCGCGTGGGAGATGCTGTTGGTGGCGCCGCTCCCGCCTACCGCTAAGATTGATCAGTAGCGCCTCGGTACTCCAACGGTAGAGAGGGCAGTCTCAAACACTGCATAGTGTCGGTTCGAATCCGACTCGGGGCACATGTCATTACCCATTCGTATTCTCGTAGCCGAAGATGAGGCTTTGATCCGTATGGATCTTGTAGAGATGTTGCAAGGTGCTGGATATGAGGTTGTAGCCGAGGCCACGAATGGCCAAGAGGCCGTTGAGTTAGCCCAACTACATAGGCCCGATTTAGCTATCTTGGATGTCAAGATGCCGGTGATGGATGGAATTACCGCCGCCGAAAAGATAATTGATCTAGCGCCCGTTCTGATGCTTACTGCTTTTTCTCAAAAGGAGCTCATTGATCGCGCCCGCGATGCAGGGGTAATGGCATATGTAGTCAAGCCATTTACAATCGGCGATTTAATTCCCGCTATCGAGATTGCAATTAGTAGGCATCTGCAAATGAGATCACTCTCTGAGGAGGTGGCCGATTTACATGATCGTCTTGAAACTCGAAAACTGATCGATAGAGCTAAAGGGATTTTAATGAAGGCGTTGAATCTCTCCGAGCCCGAGGCCTTTTCCTGGATTCAACGGGCAGCTATGGATCGGCGCATGAGCATGAAGGCCGTGGCTGAGGCCGTCATTAACCCAGATGCAGTACCGGAGAGTTAAGCGGGGCATTCCCAGTATTTGACCTGTTTTATAACGAACCGTCACATATGTGGAGCAAACCCGCCTTGTTATTAGGGTTACTGAGCCATTACTCTATCCGTCTCCCTGTCCCGGGACACACAGAACAGGAAAGGCACAACATGAAGAAGAGTTTTAATGTAGCCGCAGCAATTGCTGCAGCTGGCGCACTTATTCTAGGTGTAACTGCTGCAACTACAGCTTCAGCTGCAGTTAAAGAAGTTACGATCGCCTACCAAGGTCCACTTACTGGAGATGCTGCACAGACTGGTATTGATGAACTCAATGCAGTTAAGTATGCAATCAAGAAGTACAACGCAACAAACCCAGCCGTTAAGGTTAACCTAGTTGCTATCGATGATCAGGGTGCAGGAGCAGTTGCTTTGACTGTTGCTCCAGGTGCTGCTGCAAACAAGAAGATTATTGCAATCGTTGGACCAGCATTCTCAGGTGCAACAATCGCGTCCCTTCCTTATTACAAGGCTGGCCGTTTGCCAATGATCTCTCCATCAGCAACTAACGTGACTTTGACAAATCCAAAGTCAGTTAACTATGGCTACCCAGTATTCCACCGTGTTCCATCGACGGATGCATTCCAGGGTCCAGCTCTAGCTGTTTGGGCTGTACAGAACCAGAAGTCACCTAAGGTTTACATTGTCGATGACAAGTCTCCTTACGGTACTGGTCTTGCAGCATTCACTAAGAAGGGTCTAGCTGCAGGAACATGGGCTGGATCAGATTCAACTCCAGATGACACTAAAGATTTCTCAGCTACGATCATCAAGATCAAAGCTTCAGGAACTAACGTTGTTATCTACACTGGTTACTACAGCCAGGCAGCAATCTTGATCAAGCAGCTTCGTACAGCTGGTTACACCGGCGATTATGCAGCTGGCGATGGCGTACTTAGCCAGTCATTTATTGACAACGCTGGTAAGGATGCAGAAGGCGCACTTATGGTTGCACCTACAATTCCTCTAGCAGTTGGTAACCCAGAAATGGAAGCCGATTACGTCAAGTTGATGGGCGAGGCATCTGGTGAGTACTCAGGCGAGACAATTACAATCACCAACGTATTCCTAGAGGGCATCAAGGCAGGTAAGTTGACTCGTTCAGCAATGTTGAACTGGATCAATGGATACCATGGAACAACATTTGCTGGCACAAAGCTCTCATTCGACCGCAATGGTGACAACAATGGTGCAGCTGCCATTGGTGGATTCATTGTCAAGAGTGGCAAGAATGTGGCTGTAAAAGCTGTTAAGTGGTAAATCTCTAAACCAAATATAGAAGTACAAATGACCCGGCAGATTCTCTGCCGGGTCATTTTTCTAACGCTTTTGTGTAGATTTCGTGTAATCTGGCACCTTGTTTGGTAAGCCAGGCTTTCCTTGAGAGGGAGTATTAACGGCATGTTTGACATTTTAAGAACGCAGTTTTGGTCACTTACTCTATCTGGCATCGCCTTGGGCTTTATCTACGTATTGATCTCTATGGGCTACACGATGGTTTACGGTGTTTTGCGCATGATCAACTTCGCTAACTCTGAAATCTTTATGGTGGGAGCCTTTGCCAGTCTTCTCGTTGGAAGAGATGTTTTCCATTACACAATGGATACGATTCCGCCTACTGGTGCGAAATTAGCGTTGGTCCTTACTTGCTCACTAATAGCCTCGATGCTGACCTCTTCGCTCGTTGCATTTTTAGTTGAGTTAATCGCCTATAGAAATCTTCGTAATCGCACATCTAATCGAATTGCACCGTTGATCACGGCTATCGGAATGTCGATTGTTATTTCAGAGACGGTTCGCATAATAACTAAAGCTAGGGCTATCTTCGCGCCGAGAATTTTAGAGAAGCAGACTCTTTTTGTTTTTCATGGGGCCGATATTCGACTTGATAGCATGATCACTATTTTCGCAGGTTTAATTCTCTTTATTGCACTAGAGCGTTTTATTAAACTTTCAAGGCTCGGAAAAGGCATTCGAGCCGTTTCGATGGATGAGGACTCGGCCAAGCTCATGGGTGTTAACCTCAATCGCGTTATCTCCCTAACCTTTATTATCGGTGGCTTAATGACGGGCGCGGCTGGCTTCTTCTATGTCAATGTCTATGAAAACGTTAAATACAACATGGGCTTTAGTCTGGGTCTGGCCGCTTTCACAGCTGCAGTTATCGGAGGAATCGGAAATATTCGAGGCGCCTTCTTTGGAGGTATATCTTTGGGCCTTCTTGAGATTTATGCCTCAGCCGTTGTCGGTACCCAGTGGAAGCCAGTCACAGTTTTCGTCGTCTTGATTCTTATTTTGCTTTTGAAACCAAATGGTCTCTTTGGCGAAGCTGTTCAGAAAACGAGGGTCTAATGATAAATCTACGAGATAAAGGCGCGGAGTTCTGGGATCGTTCAAATCGTCCCGTTCGTGTTCTGACAGTCTTTGTAATGCTTGCGGCAATCGCAGCACTTCCTTATGCATCGAACTCATTTCTTCAGACACCTATCGCCGCCTTTGATGCCGTCTTGGTATACCCGATGGGCATCTTCATCTTGATGGCGATGGGTCTAAATGTAGTTGTGGGCAAGAGTGGACTTTTGGATTTGGGGTATGTGGCCTTCTTCGCAGTAGGTGCTTACACAATGGCCCTACTCGGAACACATACGGGACTAAATACTTGGGAGATCATGCCCTTTGGTATCGGTTTTGCAATGTTGGCCGGTCTGATTCTGGCAATACCAACTTTGCGTTTACGTGGTGACTACCTAGCCATTGTTACTTTAGGTTTTGGTGAGATTGTGAGAATTATCGCGGTTAATACTGAGAAGATCGGTGGAGCATTAGGAATCGCAGGAATTCCCTTTCCTCCAGGGCTTGGATTTGAATATCAACTTTTAGATCAAAAATATTTCTACTGGACTGTGTTGGTTCTTATCCTCATCGTTATTTGGATTGTTCGTCGCTTGTCGGCTCGTCGCCCAGGTCGCGCTTGGGAGGCAATTCGCCAAGATGAAGATGCCGCCGAACTCATGGGGGTTTCGACGTATAAATACAAGATTTGGGCCTTTGTTTTCGGTGCTGCAATCGGCGGGGGAGCGGGCGTGTTTTATGCCTCTCGCTCAATGGTTATAGCACCAGATAACTTCACATTGAACACTTCGATTCTTATCCTGGCCTGCGTTGTATTTGGCGGAATGGGAAATATCTGGGGCGTAATTGTTGGAGCTGCGATTTTGGGATATCTACCCGATAGATTTAGATTCCTCTCCGATGCGCGCCTGCTTCTATTTGGAGTAGTACTCGTAGTCTTTATGAATCTTCGCCCAGAGGGAATTCTTCCGCGAAAGAAGCGCGAGAAAAAGTTTACGAGCTTGCAAACAGAGGAGGGCGCTAAATGAGTAAGCCACTCTTGGAGTTAAAAGATCTCACGATAAAGTTTGGTGGCGTAACAGCCCTCGATGGCGTCAATATTTCTCTTAATAAAGGAGAGATTTTGGCTTTAATCGGCCCCAATGGTGCCGGAAAGACTACTGTCTTCAATTTGATCACAGGGGTTTATAAGCCAACGTCGGGCGAGGTTGTTTTTAATGGCAGCCGAATCTCTGGACGCAAACGCCACGCGATTACCAAGCTTGGAATCGCCCGCACCTTCCAGAACATTCGACTTTTCGGCGATATGACCACTTTAGAGAATGTTATTACTGGAACCGACGTTCAAAATAAGGTTGGCTTCATTGGCTCAATGTTTGGTACTCCTCGCTCACGGCGCGAAGAGAAGGCCAGTGCAGTTAAAGCTCATGAGATTCTTAAGTTCATTGGAATCGATGAGTATGCCGATCGCTTAGCCAAGAATCTTCCCTATGGAGTACAGCGACGCCTGGAAATCGCACGCGCCCTAGGAACTCAACCTCAAGTTCTTTTGCTAGATGAGCCCGCAGCCGGTTTTAATCCAGCCGAGAAGGTTGAACTTGCGGCAACAATTATTAAGATTCGCGATGCGGGTTATACGGTTTTGCTTATTGAACATGACATGTCGTTGATTATGGGGATCTCAGACCGTGTTGCAGTTCTAGACTTCGGAGTAAAGATCGCCGATGACCTACCTTCCGTTGTTCAAAAAGATCCACGTGTAATTGAAGCCTATTTAGGAGTACCCGCAGATGCGTCTTGAAATTAAGGATCTACATGTTCATTACGGAAAGATTGAGGCCATAAAGGGCATATCGGTCGTCGTTAATCAAGGCGAGATCGTCACGTTAATTGGTGCTAATGGAGCTGGTAAAACTACGACCCTTAAAACAATTTCAGGGCTGCGCAAAGTTTCAAGCGGTGCGATTATTTTTGATGGTCAAGATATCTCTAAAGTACCTGCCCATGAACGAGTAGATCTGGGTATATCCCAAGCACCTGAAGGTCGAGGAATCTTTCCTGGAATGACAGTTCTAGAGAATCTTGAAATGGGTAAGTTTCACCGTAAAAATCGACGTCATGAGATGGATGAGGATCTGGACAAGATTTATGCCCTCTTTCCACGGTTAAAGGAGAGAACTTCGCAGTCGGGTGGCACATTATCTGGTGGCGAGCAGCAGATGTTGGCGATTGGACGCGCACTAATGGCACGTCCGAAAGTCTTGTTGCTCGATGAGCCTTCTATGGGACTTGCACCTCAAATGATCGCAAATATTTTTAGGATTATTACCGAGATTAATAAGACTGGCGTGACAATTCTTCTTGTTGAACAAAATGCCCAGCAGGCCCTTCAACGTGCCGATCGAGCATATATTCTGGAAACAGGAAACATTGTTAAAGAGGCTAAAGCATCTGATCTACTCAATGACCCGGCCGTGCGTGAGGCGTATCTAGGAACTGGAGCTCATAGCTAATTTGGGCGTTCGGCCAAAATTAGACAGGTAATTCGCGCGGTACAGATCCTTTCATTCTTATCATTGGTGATTGAAATATCGTACGAGCACATCGTTTTGCCAAGTGATAGTGCCGTGGCTACTGCCGTTACTAATCCACTGGTGGCCGACTTATGATGCGTGGCGTTGATATCGACCCCAACGATCATTCGTGTAGGACCGGCGTGCAATGCAGTACCAACAGATCCTAAAGTCTCAGCTAGTACAACACTGGCACCACCATGGAGAAGCCCAATTGGCTGAGTGTTTCCTTCAACCGGCATCGTTGCGACCAGGCGTTCGGGAGAGGCTTCGATGATTTCGATTCCCATTTTGCTGCCAAGTGCGCCGCCGCCACGCTCTCGAATAATCTCTAAGAATTTTTCATTGCTCATAAGGCCAGAGTCTAACCAGCAAACTAAGATGAACCAATGAGCAAACGCCTACTACTTATCGATGGGCACTCCATGGCTTACAGGGCCTTTTTTGCCCTGCCGGCCGAAAACTTCACCACTGCAAATGGACAACACACGAATGCTATTTATGGATTTGCAACAATGCTTTTGTCCTTACTCACTAGCCAGAAGCCCACACACGTAGCCGTCGCATTTGATGTATCTAGAAAGACTTTTCGCTCGGAGATTTTCCCCGAGTACAAAGCTAATCGAGCTAAGACTCCCGATGAATTTCGATCACAAATGGCCTACCTGCATGAGTTAGTAACGGCCTTTGGGATTGCTAGTTTTGAAATTGAGGGATATGAGGCCGACGATATCTTGGCAACTATTGCTAAACGGGCCGAGCGCGAAGGCGCGCAAGTGCTCATTTGTACTGGCGATCGAGATTCATTTCAGTTAGTTAACGAGTTGACGACCGTTCTTTATCCAAAACGGGGTGTAAGCGATCTGGTTCAAATGACCCCTGATGCCGTTGCAGACAAATATGGAATGTCGCCGGCACAGTATCCAGACTTTGCAGCTTTGCGCGGGGACCCAAGTGATAATTTGCCCTCGGTTCCAGGCGTTGGTGAGAAGACTGCAGCTAAGTGGATCGTTGAGTACGGATCACTGAAAGAGTTGATTTCCAATGCTGACAAGCTGCCTGGCAAAGCCGGCCAATCCTTACGAGACTCAATCGATAATGTAATCCGCAATAGCGAGTTGACTGCATTAGTTTGCGACGTTCCAATTAACTTTGAAATTGATGAATTGCAGTGGATTGGTGTCGATGAAACGAAGACAAATCCGCTTTTCGATCTGCTTGAGTTCAAAACTTTGAAAGATCGAATGAAACCGATAATTATTCGAACCTCAAGTGAAAAAACCGTAGATAGCGAGTTTGTTCTATTTGTCGACGAAATGAGTGAGGGAGCCCTCACTCCTAAGCAGGCCGATGCAAAAATCGCTGCCCATACAGGTCCCATTGCACTCACCTACAAGCTTGTTGATGAGAAGCTCCATCGTTATGCGATCGCGCTTTCAACCGAGGACGTCTTTTTAGTTCATGCCAGCACAATGGGTGAATGGGCGGCAGATGAAAAAGTTAAGAAAATTATTCATGATTCCAAATCCTTGGCACGTGGTACTGAGTTATCTGGTGTGGAGTTTGATTCTGCAATAGCTGCCTACTTAGTCAACCCAGGAGTACGAGCTCAGGAGTTTAGCGATTTGCAAGAGCGGTGGGGAGATGGCTCTGTGATTAATGCTTCAACCCCTGAACAAGAGTTATTGACCTCGGCCAGAGCGCTATTTTTCCTGCGTGACTCGCTATCACGTGAGTTGAAAGAGAGAGGGCTATTAGTTCTCTTTGTCTCTATGGAGCTTCCAATCTGCGAACTTTTAGCGCGTATGGAGCGTATTGGTGTTGCCGTTGACCGAGGAGAGTTGGAGAACCTTCATGCATTTTTTGAGGCAGAGGTATCGCGCGAAACTAAAGCCGCACATGAGAGCGCAGGCCACGAGTTCAATGTAGCCTCACCGAAGCAACTGCAAGTCGTGCTCTTTGATGAGCTAAAGCTGCCTAAAACAAAGAAGATTAAGACAGGGTATACAACCGATGCCGAAAGTCTGGACTGGCTGCATGAGAAAACGGGCCACCCTTTATTAAGACATCTGCTGCGCATTCGAGAAACTAAAAAACTCTCGACAACCATCGATGGGTTAATATCGGAGATAGCCAAAGATGGTCGGATTCATACCCATTTTGGACAGACGGTAACATCTACGGGACGTCTTTCATCGATCGCGCCGAATCTTCAAAATATTCCCGTTCGTACAGAAGAGGGCCGCAGAATTCGAAATGCATTTATTCCAGGCAAGGGTTATGCCGCCCTTTTAACGGCCGATTACAGTCAAATTGAAATGCGCATCATGGCTCATCTCTCTCATGACGAAAAACTACTAGCGGCCTTTGAATCAGGTGAAGATCTGCATGCCACCATCGCCGCTGTAATTTTTGGAGTCAAAGCACAGGATGTGGATTCAGAGATGCGAAGACAGATTAAGGCTATGTCATATGGGCTAGCTTATGGTTTGTCATCATTTGGACTATCGGCGCAGTTAGATATTAGCCCGGCTCAGGCTCAGGGATTAATGGATACCTACTTCCAACGCTTTGGTGGGATAAGAGATTACTTAAAGACGGTAGTTGAGGATGCTCGTAAAGTGGGATACACGCAGACAATCATGGGTCGCCGCCGCTATCTTCCAGATTTGATGAGTGATAATCGTCAGCGCCGTGAAGTGGCAGAGCGTATGGCATTGAACGCACCGATTCAAGGCTCGGCCGCCGACATCATCAAGTTGGCTATGTTGAAAGTTCAGGGCGCTATCGAGAGCCAGAAACTACAATCTCGATTGCTACTTCAGATTCATGATGAGTTAATTATTGAAGTTGTTAAAGGCGAAGAGGAAGAGATAACTGAACTTGTCACTCGAGAGATGGGATCGGCATATCCCCTCAGAGCACCGCTTAATGTCAGTGCAGGTTTAGGCCTGACCTGGCACGAGGCTGCGCATTAAGTTGTAGTAGGAGAGTTGCTTTCCATAGCTTTTACATCCTCTTCGTCGGTAGGAATGCGATTAGCAGCCTTTAACCGCTCTCGTCCAACTCTTAATACAATATTTCCTAATCCAATTGAAACGGCAGTTAGGGCCAGACAGAACTGAGGAGAGATTCTTTCAGAAAGAACGCCACCAACTGCAGCTCCCAGTGACATGACACTTCCTTCGACAGTCCAGAGCCATGCCATGTAAGAAACCGCTGAACCTTTAGGTCGCACAGCCTCCATTACCTCCCAATAGAACACTTGAATCGCGCCTCCTACGAAACCTAAAAGCGCTCCAGCGATAGCCATAGACCAGCCAGGATATGTAAAAGCCATAGGAATGGCGACTAAGAACCAAATGAAATAAGTTGTACGCATCGCCGAAAGCGATGAGGTGCGTTTAGATATTAACCCCGCCACTAGGCCGCCGATAATGCTAGATATTCCCATTGCGGCGAAGACCCAGGCGGTGCGATGAGGGAGTTTTTCTATTGTTGCAAAAGACGGAACTGCAACATCAAAAAGCCCCCAGCCAAATCCTATGAATGATCCTTCTAACATCATCAATCGCAGTGCTGGATTTCGCCAAAGCGATTGCGCCCCACTCTCTTTCTTCTCTGGCTTCCAATCTTTAGATACTTTGGCGATCGCTAAAGCGCCTCCACCAACGCTCATGAAAAGTGCGGCAGTGATCAGTGCACTTGCAGGATGTGAAGATAGGGAGAGTGATGTAGCGATCACTGGCCCGATTACTCCAGCAGTATTCATAACAGATGTATCGACTGCGTAGGCCGTACGTAAAAAATCTCCGCTGACGATTGTTTTCCATAGCGGACGGACCGATAGATTAATTGGTGGTGCACTTAGTCCCATAACTGTGGCCATTATGAGAATGAAAGTTGCCGAGTGTGAGATATTTACGAGAATCATCATCGCCGCATAGCCAGGAACGAGGATGCGTAGTGGCCACTTCTGGCCGTACTTATCAATGAGTGAACCACGGATTCCTGCTGTGAATGAACCCGCTAATGAGTTAACACCGATAACTAATCCAGCTAGCGCGATAGAACCCGTCTCTTGTTGAGCTTTAAAGAATAAGGACAGCCCCACCATCCCATAGGCAACACGGGCGGGAAAGGCTGCCAAAACCAGCACCCAAACGTTGGGGAGTGCAAATAACTCTCGATAGCGATTCATGATGGTTATGAGTCTAATGATTGAGCCTAGTTTTATCTGCGGATTTGCCCTAATAGAGCTTGGAACCCTACCCTTGGCCTCCAGCCACGAAAGTGGAAACTACTACTCATCTATCCCTACGGAGCTCACTTGTCTACAACAACACCAGTAATTGCAGTAAATGACATTGGATCAGCGGCTGATTTCTTAGCTGCAATCGAAGGAACAATCAGAAATTTTAATGACGGAGATCTCGTCATCGGAACAATCGTTCAAGTTGGTCGCGAAGAAGTACTCGTTGACATCGGATATAAAACTGAGGGTGTTATTCCCTCTCGCGAACTTTCAATTCGCCACGATGTAGACCCAAATGAGATTGTGAAAGTAGGCGAAAGCATTGAAGCTCTCGTTTTGCAAAAGGAAGATAAGGAAGGACGCCTAATTCTCTCCAAAAAGCGCGCACAGTATGAGCGCGCTTGGGGCGATATCGAAGGCAAGAAAGAGCGCGATGAAGTTGTCATCGGAACTGTTATTGAAGTTGTTAAGGGTGGACTCATCGTCGACATCGGGCTTCGGGGCTTCTTGCCAGCATCCCTTGTTGAAATGCGTCGCGTTCGCGACTTAACGCCATACATTGGCAAGCAGGTTGAAGCCCGCATCATCGAGCTAGATAAGAATCGCAACAATGTTGTTCTTTCGCGTCGTGCATTCCTTGAGCAGACTCAATCTGAATCACGCACTACTTTCCTCAACCAACTTCAAAAGGGTCAAGTTCGCACAGGTGTTGTTTCATCTATCGTGAACTTCGGAGCTTTCGTAGATCTTGGTGGAGTTGACGGCCTAGTTCACGTCTCTGAACTTTCATGGAAGCACATCGATCACCCAGGTGAAGTTGTTGAAGTTGGCGACGAAGTTACCGTTGAAGTTCTCGAAGTTGATTTTGAGCGCGAGCGTGTATCACTATCACTTAAGGCCACACAGGAAGATCCTTGGCAGGCCTTTGCTCGCACACATACAATCAATCAGGTTGTTCCAGGTGTTGTGACAAAGCTTGTTCCATTCGGTGCATTTATCCGCGTACACGAGGGCATTGAAGGCCTTGTTCACATCTCAGAGTTGGCCGAACGCCATGTTGAGATACCAGAGCAGGTTGTTGCAGTTGATGACGAGCTCTTCGTAAAGATTATCGATATCGATCTAGAGCGTCGTCGCATCTCACTTTCATTGAAGCAGGCAAATGAAGGACATGAGATTGAGATTGAAGCATTTGATCCAACGCAATATGGAATGGCTGCGCGCTATGACGCAGAAGGAAACTTCATCTATCCAGAAGGTTTCGATTCAGAGACTCAAGAGTGGAAGCCAGGACATGAAACTCAGCGCGAAGAGTGGGAGCGTCAATACGCCCAAGCTCAAGAGCGTTTCATGGCACATAAGAAACAAAAGGCTGAAGCCAAAGCCGCTGATGCTGCAGCAACTCCAGAAGATGGTGCACTTGAGTCAGCTGTTGAGGCCGTGATCGCCGAATAAATTCTCTACGACATGGGCCCGGCATAACTGCCGGGCCTTTGTCATTCCCACACTATCCTTAACCCATGCGCGTTATTGGTTTAACAGGGGGGATAGGAAGTGGCAAGTCTCTTGCCGCCGAATACTTCTCCGATCTTGGAGCATTAGTAATCGACGCAGATCAATTAGCGCGTGCGGCAATAGAGCGCGGATCATCTGGATTCGACGAGGTAGTTGCAATATTTGGCGATTCGGTATTAACCAATGGTGAGATTAATCGCCGTTACTTAGGCGAGATAATCTTTAAAGATCAGGGGTTGCGGACGCAGTTGGAGTCGATTATCCATCCGTGGGTGCGTAATGAATTTGAAGCAGCCGTAGCATCTTTGACAGGAGATCAAAGATTGGTCTATGAAATACCACTTCTCTTTGAAACCGGTGGGGCTGAGCGCTTCGACTTAGTCATAACCGTCGAGGCCGATATCGAGCTGCGGATGGCGCGCTTGCAAGCCAAGGGACTGCTTATCTCAGAGATAAAGGCTCGAATCGCTGCCCAGGCTACACGCCAACAACGGGAGTCGATTGCCGATTTTGTCATTGAAAATAGTGGCAGTGAGGATGATTTACTGCGAAAAGTAGAAAATATTTGGGATGGATTAACTCCCACTTCTAACTAGAATCATCCAATGCGTCCAGTATCTGACTTACAGCGACGTGTGGAGCCATTTCAAGTTATAAGTGATTATGTTCCTGCGGGAGATCAGCCTGAAGCAATCGCTGAGATAGCACGTCGCCTGCAAGCCGGTGAACAAGATGTCGTATTACTCGGAGCAACTGGAACTGGAAAATCGGCGACTACGGCCTGGCTTATTGAAAAACTACAGCGCCCCACTTTGGTGTTAGCACCAAATAAGACCTTGGCGGCACAGTTGGCTAACGAATTTAGAGAGCTATTACCGAATAATGCTGTTGAGTATTTTGTCTCTTACTATGACTATTACCAGCCTGAAGCCTACGTTCCTCAGACAGATACATTCATTGAGAAGGATTCAAGTGTTAACGACGAAGTTGAACGGCTGCGGCACTCGGCAACTAACTCCCTTTTGACTCGCCGCGATGTAATTGTTGTGGCGACAGTTTCATGCATCTACGGCCTCGGAACTCCACAGGAGTACATCGACCGCATGGTGACTCTGCGAGTGGGGGATGAGATCGAGCGGAACGCACTATTGCGACGATTCGTAGATATTCAATACAAACGTAATGACGTGGCCTTTGAACGTGGAACCTTCCGAGTCCGGGGCGATACGATCGAAATTATTCCAATGTATGAAGAGTTGGCGATACGTATTGAAATGTTCGGGGATGAAATTGAAAAGATATCTACTTTGCATCCGCTTACTGGTGAAATTATCAGGGATGAAAGTGAAATGTATATTTTCCCTGCAACTCACTACGCCGCTGGGCCAGAGACAATCAAACGCGCCATCGGTGATATTCATGATGAACTGCAAATTCAACTCAATCTCTTCGAAAAGCAGGGCAAGTTACTCGAGGCCCAGCGTCTTCGCATGCGTACCACTTTTGATGTAGAGATGATGGAGCAGATCGGCTTTTGTAGTGGAATTGAGAACTACTCGCGCCATCTCGATGGACGCGAAAGTGGCTCAGCTCCGAATTGTTTGCTGGATTACTTCCCAGAGGATTTTCTGGTTGTAATCGATGAAAGTCACGTAACGGTTCCTCAGTTAGGTGCCATGTACGAGGGCGATGCCTCTAGAAAGCGAACTCTTGTTGAACATGGTTTTCGCCTGCCTAGTGCCTTAGATAACCGCCCACTCAAGTTCCCCGAGTTCATAGAGCGCACTGGTCAAAAACTCTACCTATCTGCAACACCAGGTAAATATGAGATGGCAAAGGTGGACGGAGATGTTGTAGAGCAGGTAATTCGCCCTACTGGTTTGGTCGATCCTCAAATTGTTATCAAGCCCATCAAGGGTCAGATTGATGATTTATTGCATGAGATAAATCTACGTGCCGAGAAGAATGAACGAGTACTGGTCACAACTTTAACGAAGAAAATGTCTGAGGATTTGACGGAGTACATGCAAGAGAAGGGGGTCCGCGTACGCTATCTGCATTCAGAGGTGGATACCCTTCGTCGCGTTGAACTTCTCAGAGAGCTACGCATGGGTGATTACGATGTCTTAATTGGAATTAACTTACTGCGCGAAGGTTTAGATTTACCTGAGGTATCGCTGGTCGCAATTCTCGATGCCGATAAAGAGGGATTCTTACGTTCTGCCACCTCGCTCATTCAAACTATTGGCCGGGCCGCACGAAATGTTTCAGGCGAGGTCCATATGTATGCAGATAACATAACTGATTCAATGGCCAAGGCCATTGATGAGACAAATCGACGACGTGCCAAGCAAGTGGCCTATAATTTAGAGCGTGGTGTAGATCCTCAGCCTCTGCGCAAGAAGATAGCCGATATCACAGATCTTATTAACCGTGAGTCAGAGGATACCGAGGAGTTGTTAGCCACTAGCAAGAGCGCTAACCAGAAGAATGCAACCTCTATCGGCCTGTACACGAAGGGGCTTACTACTCTGCCACGACAGGAGTTGATGGCGTTGATAGGCTCCCTCACTGATCAAATGAAGAACTCCGCAGGTGAGTTGCAGTTTGAGGTTGCAGCAAGGCTGCGAGATGAGATAAAGATTTTGAAGCGTGAGCTTCGTTCGATGGAAGAGGCAGGGGTCTAGTGAGTATTGATAAGTTGGTTGTACGTGGGGCTCGCGAACACAATCTTAAAGATGTATCAATTGAACTTCCGCGTAATGCCCTCATAGTCTTTACTGGTCTTTCCGGCTCAGGCAAATCATCTTTAGCCTTCGATACAATCTTTGCCGAGGGCCAGCGCCGTTACGTCGAATCACTCTCAGCCTATGCTCGACAGTTCTTAGGGCAGATGGATAAGCCCGATGTAGATTTCATCGAGGGATTATCGCCTGCGGTTTCTATCGATCAAAAATCCACTAATCGAAATCCTCGATCTACCGTTGGAACAATCACTGAGGTCTATGACTACCTTCGACTGCTCTTTGCACGTGCAGGCAGACCTCACTGCCCTCGGTGCGGCAAGGCAGTTTCTCGTCAATCACCCCAACAGATAGTTGATCAGATTTTAACGATGCCAGCGGTTACAAAGTTTCAGATTCTGGCTCCAGTAGTACGTGCCCGTAAAGGTGAATTCGTTGATCTATTTAGCGAGTTAATCACTGCAGGGTATTCGCGTGCTCGCGTTGACGGTCAAGTGATTGCGCTCTCAGAGGTTCCAAAATTAAAAAAGCAGGACAAGCATACGATTGAAGTAGTAGTTGATCGGCTCACAGCAAAGGCCGAGAGCAAGACGCGTCTTACTGATTCAATTGAAACTGCATTACGCCTTGCCTCGGGGATAGTAATTCTGGATTTTGTCGATTCAAAGTCGGCCGATAAAGAGCGCACGTTTAGCGAACATTTAGCCTGTCATGACTGCAACTTATCCTTCGAAGAGCTCGAACCACGTTCATTCTCATTCAACTCACCCTTTGGCGCATGTCCAGAGTGCTCTGGAATCGGAACAAAGCTAGAGGTGGATGAAGATCTCATAATTCCAGATGATTCTATTTCCATCAACGATGGTGCAATTGCTCCATGGTCGGGCGGGCAGTCCTCAGATTATTTCCTACGTCTACTTGAAGCTTTGGCAAAAGATATGCCGTTTTCCTTAGATATACCTTGGAAGAAGATCTCTGTAAAAGCGCGGGAAGCCATCATTAACGGCTACGAGTATGAGATAAAGATGAAGTACAAGGGCCGATACGGTACTAAAAACTATACGACCGGTTTTGAAGGAGTCGTCCCCTTTATTCATCGCCGCCACTCAGAAACCGATAGCGATTACAGCCGTGATAAGTACGAGGCATATATGCGGCAAATCCCCTGTGATGTGTGCAAAGGTGCGCGTCTAAAACCCGAGGTACTAGCGGTAACAATTGGAAGCAAGAATATTTCAGAGATCACAGAGCTTTCCATATCAGAGTGTGCAGATTTTCTTAAAAATATTAAGTTGACCAAACGCGAGGGGCAAATTGCCGAACGGGTAATGAAGGAAGTTCATGCGCGCCTGGGATTCTTACTTGATGTGGGCCTTGACTACTTATCGCTTGCACGCCCAGCTGCCACGTTATCTGGAGGAGAGGCGCAACGTATTCGCCTTGCAACTCAGATTGGAAGCGGATTAGTTGGTGTCCTCTATGTTTTAGATGAACCCAGTATCGGTCTACATCAGCGAGATAACCGTCGCCTTATAGATACCCTGACACATTTGCGAGATTTGGGCAATACATTAATTGTTGTTGAGCATGATGAAGAGACGATTCGAACCGCCGACTGGATTGTGGACATCGGGCCCGGGGCAGGTGAACATGGCGGCCATGTTGTTGTATCTGGTAGTTATGAAGAGCTTATCGCCTCAAAGGAGTCTATAACCGGGGCATATCTGGCAGGTCGCAAATCAATTGAGATACCAGAGACTCGAAGACCCATTGATAATAAGAGAGTACTTACGGTGAAAGGTGCAAAAGAGAATAACCTGCAAGATATCAATGTAGAGATTCCGCTCGGAGTTTTCGTTTCCGTAACCGGTGTAAGTGGTTCAGGAAAATCTACACTTGTCAATGATATTTTATATACAACGCTTGCCAACAAACTCAATGGTTCGCGATTAGTGCCAGGTCGCCATCGCAGCATTTCCGGCGTCGAACTCCTTGATAAAGTTGTGCATGTAGATCAATCACCTATTGGACGCACACCAAGATCTAATCCCGCAACATATACAGGTGTTTTCGATAAAGTTCGCGCGCTCTTTGCGGAAACAACTGAGGCTAAAATTCGCGGCTATCAGCAGGGGCGCTTCTCATTCAACGTTAAAGGTGGGCGGTGTGAAAACTGTTCTGGCGATGGAACGATTACTATTGAAATGAACTTTCTCCCCGATGTATATGTACCTTGCGAAGTGTGTCATGGCGCACGGTACAACCGTGAAACTTTGGAGGTTCACTACAAGGGGAAGACCATCGCCGATGTTTTGAATATGCCGATTGAAGAGGCAAACACTTTCTTTGAGTCTGTTCCGACAATTGCTCGATTCCTGAAAACACTCAATGACGTTGGTTTGGGCTATGTCCGCTTAGGTCAGTCGGCACCAACGCTCTCTGGTGGAGAGGCCCAACGGGTAAAGTTAGCAACCGAGCTACAACGTCGATCTACAGGACGAACTATCTATGTATTAGATGAACCGACTACGGGATTGCACTTTGAAGATGTAAGTAAACTTCTCATAGTTCTAAATCGCCTCGTAGATACTGGAAATACAGTCGTTGTTATCGAGCACAATTTAGATGTAATCAAATGCTCTGACTGGGTCATCGATATGGGGCCCGAAGGTGGATTCCGTGGTGGTTTAGTTGTAGCCGAGGGCACACCTGAAGATGTCGCCAGAGTAAAAGCTAGCTATACGGGGCAGTATTTGGCGCCAATGCTTGCAACTAATCGAAAAATAGCAACGAAGAAGTAGAGCAATGGCAGATCCAGCCTCATATAGACCAACGGATATACCAAAACTTCCTGGTGTCTATAGATTCTACGATGCATCGGATTCAGTCATATATGTTGGAAAAGCAGTTAATTTGAAGAATAGATTGAGCAACTATTTCCAAGCTAATCTGCCAGAGAAAACCTTTCGCATGGTTCATCAAGCTGTACGCGTCGACTGGACGATTGTGGATACAGAAGTTGAGGCGCTGCAGCTCGAATTTTCATGGATAAAGCAGTATGCGCCACAATTTAATGTCCAGTTTCGCGATGATAAGACTTATCCATATTTAGCCGTTACAAATAATGAGGAATACCCACGTATCTTCATCACACGCAAATCCAAACGACCGGGAATTACTTACTTCGGGCCTTTTACCCATACCTGGGCGTTGCGCAGTACTTTTGATGTGATTCTAAAAGTATTTCCAATTCGATCCTGTTCAAGTGGAAATTTTCAACGCGCTCAACGTAGTAAGCGCCAGTGCCTGCTTGGTGATATCGGCAAATGTGCCGCACCATGCGTGAAATGGGTAAGCCAGGCCGAGCATAAAGAGTTAGCAAAGCGCCTCATAGCTTTTATGGGAGATTCAAATGCTGACATCGTCCCAACGTTAAAAGCAGAGATGAAGTTGGCTTCAGAGCGCGAGGAGTTTGAACGGGCCACAAAGATTCGGGACTCTATAACTGCAATTGAACGTGCACAGGAGTCCGCTGATGCCAGACTTCCAGATAGCTTAACCGCCGATGTTGTCGCAATATATCGAGATGGGGTGCATGCGGCGGGCTCAATCTTTATTGTTCGAGGTGGGGCAATTAAAGGATCTAGATCGTGGATAGTGGATCAAAGTAAGTCCCTAGAGGGCGATGATGAGATGGGTGCACTTTTCTATTCAATCTATAGCCAATCGGCACCATCGGAGATTCCAGCGCAGATATTAATTAATGAGCGACCTTTGGATGCCCCGGCGCTTGAGGCTTGGCTATCAGAATTGCGTGGAGGCCCAGTCGCACTGAGAACTCCTCAACGTGGGGAGAAAGTAGAGCTTCTGGCCACAGTACAACGCAATGCTCAGTACTCTCTTATTCAGTTCTTAAGCAAGCGATCTAATGATGCCGCCGTAACTGGTAAGGCACTGATTGAAATCGAAGAGGCGTTGGATTTAGATCGCACGCCCTTACGAATAGAGTGTTTTGACATATCTAATATCTCAGGGACATCCGTTGTTGCATCGATGGTTGTCTTCGAGGATGGAGTAGCAAAAAAGAGCGAATATCGACGCTTCATAGTCGATACACAAGATGGCTTCGATGATACTCGTGCGATGCATCAAGTAATTACTCGTAGACTCAAACGTCTAATCGATGATCGCAAAGTGGACACAGCAGAGGTGAAAGAGCTAGGTGGAAAATTTAGTAAGTTCTCGTACCCACCACAGTTAATCGTTGTTGACGGTGGAGCGCCACAAGTTAATGCTGCAGCAAGAGCACTGGGTGAACTTGGTATAACCGATATTGCGCTATGCGGCCTGGCCAAGCGTTTGGAAGAGGTTTGGATTCCAGGCTCGAGTGATCCAATTATTCTTCCACGATCAAGTGAGGGTCTATATCTACTTCAACGCATTCGCGATGAAGCCCACCGCTTTGCCATCACCTTCCATCGCTCAAGACGCTCGAAAATAATGTTGGAATCTCTATTAGATGAAGTTCCACAGTTGGGTCAGGCTCGACGTGGAGCACTACTTGATCGCTTTGGTTCTGTTGCCGCTATTCGAAAGGCCAGTCGCGAGGAGATCGCAGCGACACCAGGAATTGGAGCCAAAATCGCACAGCTCATCAGCGAGCACCTTGCAAATATCGGTAGCCAGAGAGTAGATATGCAAACAGGTGAAATCACGCATGAATAACGGGTGCTTGACAGGTGTAAGAGGATTACCTCATGAGCGGTAATGAGATATTAATTCTGACGGGCATGTCAGGTGCCGGCCGTTCAACGGTGGCACATGCTCTAGAGGATTTAGGTTGGTACGTAGTCGATAATCTGCCGCCAGCCCTTCTCACACAGTTAGTTGATAAAGGCACCGGACCCGATGGTAAGGAGTATGCAGTAGTTGTCGATGTCCGCGGCGGCCACTTCTTCGATGAGTTAATGAATGCACTTGCCGAGTTAAAGGCCAATGGGTCGGCCTACCGTTTAGTTTTCTTAGATGCAACAGACCAAGCGCTAGTCCAACGTTTCGAGTCGACGAGAAGGCCGCATCCACTCCAGGCCAGCGAGAGAATCGTAGATGGAATCGCACGCGAGCGTGAAAAGCTAGATGAGGTTAGATCGCAATGTGATATCGCCATTGATACAACAAATCTCAATGTTCATCAGTTAGAAAAACGTATAGGCGAGATTTTTGGCGGCGGTAAAACGCAGGGGATTCGAGTCAATGTTTTATCCTTTGGTTACAAATATGGAATTCCAGTCGATGCTGATTTAGTGCTTGATTCTCGCTTTATTCCCAATCCGCACTGGATTCCAGAGCTACGTCCTTTGACCGGGCTCACACCACAAGTAAGCCAGAAAGTCTTGAGCTATCCGGGCGTTGCCGATTTTGTTAAGAGATATGTAGAGCTTGTTTCGTTAATGGTTCCTGGCTACATGCACGAGGGTAAGAAATATTTGACTATCGCAGTCGGATGTACAGGTGGCAAACACCGAAGCGTGGCAATCACTGCCGAGATTGCCAAACAACTCAACTCGAACCATATGTCAATCTCTGCATATCCAACGCATCGTGATGTGGGACGCGAATAACTGTGAACAAAGTAGTAGCCCTCGGCGGGGGTCATGGTTTGGCCGCAACGTTATCGGCGCTGCGCCAGTTAACTTCAGAGATCACGGCGATTGTCACCGTTGCAGATAATGGCGGATCTAGCGGACGTTTGCGCGAGGAGTTTCCAATTTTCCCACCGGGAGATTTGCGCATGGCCTTAGCGGCCCTGTGTGCAGACGATGAGTGGGGTCGAACGTGGGCCGATATTTTGCAACATAGATTTGTAAGTGATGGTGCATTAAATGGTCATTCGATGGGGAATCTTCTTTTAGCCTCGCTCTGGAGTCAATCCGAAGATCCAGTTGCCGGTTTAGATCGAGTTGGCTCACTCCTTAAAGTTATAGGACGTGTTTTACCAATGGCGGCTGTGCCCCTAGATATTGAAGCGACATTTAATACATCGACGGGCCGAATTGTTATTCGCGGCCAAAAAGAGGTCGCAACTGCAAGAGGGCGAATCGAGTCGCTGCGCGTAATTCCAGTGGAGCCAGCAGCGCGGATTGAGGCGCTAACGGCGATACGAACTGCAGATTGGATAACCATGGGTCCTGGATCATGGTTTTCAAGTGTTATGCCCCATCTCTTAGTTCCGATGCAGCTAGATGGACTATCTAGAACTAAAGCAAAAAAGATTCTCATTATGAATCTGGATTCTCATCCAAATACAGTGGGCGAAGAGTATGCAGGATCGACTCCTGAGGAGCACCTTGAACTCTTTGCACACTATGCCCCAGATGTAGCCATAGATTACGTATTGGTCGATAACTCTGTGGTTCGCAATGAAAAGAGCCTTAGCGCTATGGCTGCCAGCTTAGGAGGCCAGGTTGTCGCCGTCGATATCCGCAAAGCTCCTGGCAGTATTCATCATGATGTCTCACAATTAGCTCTGCATTTAGGCCACATTATGCGGCAAAGTTTGGTTGGATAGGCCCATGGCAATGACAGCTTCGGTAAAAGATGAACTGAGTCGAATCTCTATTACTAAACCCTGTTGCCGAAAGGCCGAAGTCTCCTCACTTCTGCGCTTTGCAGGGGGATTACATATCGCAGCGGGCAAGATTCTTATCGAAGTAGAGCTAGATACCTCGCAGAGCGCACGCCGTCTGCGCAAGGACATTGCAGATATCTACGGTCATGATTCAGATTTAGCTGTGCTCTCATCGAGTGGATTACGAAAAGGTTCACGCTATGTGGTCCGTGTAATTGAGTCGGGAGATGCGCTAGCTCGTCAAACTGGTTTAGTAGATTCACATGGTCGTCCAGTTCGAGGACTACCGCCGCAAGTAGTATCGGCGGCGATCTGCGACTCTGAAGCGGCTTGGCGCGGAGCCTTTATCGCACATGGCTCACTGACTGAACCTGGCCGTTCATCCTCTCTTGAGATTACCTGTCCAGGCCCCGAAGCTGCACTTGCATTAGTTGGCGCGGCTCGACGTATGGGCATCGTTGCAAAGGCTCGCGAGGTACGAGGTGTTGATCGCGTAGTGATACGAGATGGTGATGCAATCGGCGTACTTCTAACTCGCTTAGGTGCCCATGAGTCGGTGCTTGCTTGGGAGGAGCGCCGCATGCGTCGAGAGGTCAGAGCCACTGCCAATCGACTTGCAAACTTTGATGATGCAAATCTGCGCCGCTCTGCACGTGCGGCCGTGGCGGCATCGGCTCGCGTTGCGCGCGCGATGGAGATACTCGGAGCAACGATTCCAGATCATTTGAAGGAGGCCGGTGAGCTTCGCATCAATCACGGCCAGGCATCTCTGGAAGAGCTGGGCACGTTGGCCGTACCAGCGATGACTAAAGATGCCATCGCTGGGCGGATACGTAGATTGCTGGCTATGGCCGATAAACGTGCCAGTGAGCTTGGAATTCCAGATACCGAGAGCGGACTCTCTCCAGATTTATTGAATTAAACACCTGGATCAGCGATGGGCTCGGGGCAGTGCCACTGATAGGATTGAGCCTAAGACCCCAACGTTGTGGCAATGTAAGAAGTTGACCATTCGTGGGGCTTTTTTATCTGCGGCCCTCCCTTATCAGCAAGGATGCATCTCATGATTAATGTCGGAATCAATGGCTTTGGCCGAATCGGACGTAACTTTTTCCGCGCAAGCCTGAAAAATCCAGATATCAATATCGTTGGAATTAACGATCTCACACCAAATAAGACCTTGGCCCACCTGCTTAAATACGACTCAATCCTTGGCCGCTTAGGCCTTGAGGTTACTTTCACTGAGGATTCAATCACCGTAGATGGAAAGACGATTAAGGTCTTCTCAGAGCGTGATCCAGCTAATTTGCCATGGGCTTCGATTAAGGCCGATGTCGTCATCGAATCAACTGGCCACTTCACCAAGGCCGCCGATGCCGGCAAGCACATCACAGCTGGTGCCCGAAAGGTCATCATTTCAGCTCCTGCAAGTGATGAGGATATAACAATAGTCATGGGCGTTAACCATGAAAAATATGATCCTGCCAACCATCACATTATTTCAAATGCATCATGTACTACTAACTGTCTTGCACCAATGGCCAAGGTTCTCAACGATAATTGGGGAATAGTCAAGGGCTTAATGACGACGATTCACGCCTATACAAATGATCAGGTAATTCTTGACTTTCCCCATCAAGATCTTCGTCGTGCGCGTGCAGCTGCAACAAATATGATTCCTACATCAACTGGTGCTGCAAAAGCTATTGCACTTGTACTTCCAGAGCTAAAAGGAAAGCTTGATGGCTATGCGATGCGCGTGCCCGTCCCAACGGGATCTGCCACAGATCTAACTGTTGAACTTGCTAAAGAGGCAACGGTTGAGGAGATAAACGCTGCGATGAAGGCGGCGGCTCAAGGCGCACTTAAGGGCTACCTGAGTTACACCGAGGATCCAATCGTTTCCTCAGATATCGTCACTGATCCCTCCTCATGTATCTTCGATTCAGGGCTAACTAAGGTCATTGGAAATCAGGTAAAGATCGTTGGTTGGTATGACAATGAGTGGGGTTATTCAAACCGCCTCGTCGACTTGATTAGTTATGTTGGCAAAACGCTTTAATGCCATCACTTGAGGATTTTGATGTAGTTGGTAAGCGAGTCTTTCTTCGCTGCGATCTGAATGTGCCATTTAAGGATGGCATTATTAAAGATGATGGTCGAATTAAGGCCTCGCTACCAACTATTCAACTTCTACTTAAAAAAGGCGCATCGCTTGTGATCGCCGCCCACTTAGGTCGCCCCAAAGGTGTGGCATCTAGCGAGCTTTCTCTGGCACCGGTTGCCAAAAGATTGAGCGAGCTATTAGGGCAGGAGATTATTTTCACTGGTGAAGTAACAGGAGAATCGGTCACTTCAGCATCGATGGCCCTTAAGCCTGGTCAAATTTTACTCCTTGAAAATATTCGCTTCATCGCAGCTGAAACCAGTAAGGATGAGTCAGAGCGCGCATCTTTTGCACAGCAGCTGGCCCAATTCGCCGATATGTATGTGGGCGATGGTTTTGGAGCAGTACATCGAAAGCACGCATCAGTCTTTGATCTACCCGCACTTCTTCCGCATGCAGCTGGGCTTTTAGTTTCGGCCGAAGTTGAAGTTCTTAAGAAGTTAACTCAGAGGCCAGTTCGCCCTTATGGAGTTGTTTTAGGTGGAGCGAAAGTTTCCGACAAACTCGGCGTCATTGAAAACCTTCTTGGCAAAGTGGATGTTTTAGCAATTGGCGGAGGAATGGTATTTACATTTCTAGCTGCACAAGGCAAAGAGATTGGTACATCTCTAGTTGAGAAAGAGATGATAGATGTTGTTGCAGCCCTTATCCAGAGCGCGCACGTGAAGGGCGTAAAACTAATCCTTCCAACCGACATCGTTGTTGCACCAAAGTTTAGCGCCGATGCGCAGCCAACTTTAGTTTCGGTCGATTCGATTCCAAGTGATCAAATGGGATTAGATATTGGGCCAGAATCAGCAGCGCTGTTTGCAGCCGAAATTGAAAAATGCGCAACAGTATTTTGGAATGGACCTATGGGAGTGTTTGAGTTTGCCAATTTTGCCGCTGGGACAAAAGTTATAGCAACTGCCTTGACAAAGGTTTCAGGTATTTGCGTTGTAGGCGGGGGAGACTCGGCCGCAGCAGTTCGGGCTTTAGGATTCTCTGACTCTGATTTTGGATATATTTCAACTGGTGGTGGTGCATCGCTAGAGTATTTAGAGGGCAAGGAACTTCCTGGCCTAGTGGCTTTAGGGTTATAAGGGGAGAGCAATGCGCAAACCATTGATGGCTGGCAACTGGAAGATGAACTTGAATCACCTTGAGGCAATAGCCGTTGCACAGAAACTCGTTTACTCACTAGATGATAAGGATTTCGATGCAGTCGATGTCGCAATAATTCCTCCATTTACCGACATTCGCTCAATTCAAACTTTAATCGATGGCGATCGCTTGAGATTGACTTACGGTGCACAAGATCTCTCACCCGAAGCAAGTGGTGCATTTACCGGAGATATCTCAGGATCCATGTTGCATAAATTGGGCTGTAGTTATGTTCTAGCTGGTCACTCTGAACGTCGCTCAATTCATGCCGAGAGTGACGCTCTCGTAAATCGTAAGATTAAGGCAGCACTTGCACATGAGATGGTTCCGATTTTCTGCGTCGGTGAAGAGCTCTCTATTCGTGAATCAGGCGCGCATGTTAGTCATGTTATTCGCCAAATTCGTGCCGGAGTTGAGGGATTAACTAAGCCAGAGTTGAAAAGAATAGTGATTGCATACGAACCAGTGTGGGCAATTGGAACTGGCAAGGTCGCAACTCCTGAGGATGCCCAGGAGGTCTGCGCCGCCATTCGTGAAGAGGTTGAAAATATTGGCTCGCCTGAGATTGCAGCGGCTATGCGCATTCTCTATGGCGGTTCGGTTAAGTCTTCCAACGTCGCTGAGATTATGGCAAAACCCGATGTTGATGGCGCTCTGATAGGTGGAGCCAGCCTAGATCCTGAAGAGTTGGCAAAGATTGTGAAGTTCTACGCGCAGGGCTAAGTAAGCCCAAGCCCCAATTTGAAGGTATCCTTACCCTCTACGAAACAAGGAGTTTACGAACCGTGAAACTAGCTCTCTCTATCTTGCTCGTCATAACTAGCGTTTTGATGATTCTTCTCGTCCTCTTGCATAAGGGCAAAGGCAGCGGACTCTCAGATTTATTTGGCGGCGGCATCTCTTCAAACTATGGTGGCTCATCGGTTGTTGAACGCAACCTTGACCGAATCACAATCGTCGTTGGCGGCCTATGGTTCGCTTTTGTTGTGGCGCTTAGTTTAGTTTTAAAGTAAAGCTTTTTCTTTTAATTATTTTTTAAGGAGCAAATCATGGCAAGTGCAATCCGTGGAAGTAGAGTTGGCGCAGGCCCAATGGGCGAGGCAGAGCGCGGTGACTCTATCGCTCGCGCCTATGTTTCGTATTTTTGCGCTAACGGACACGAAGTGCGACCATCTTTTGCAGTGGAGGAAACAGTTGTAATTCCCGCCGAGTGGGACTGCCCTAAGTGCGGATATCCAGCTGGTCGAGATCGAAACAATCCACCAAGTCCTATCAAAAATGAGCCTTACAAAACTCACCTCGCCTATGTAAAAGAGCGTCGCACCGATGCCGAAGGTGAACGGTTATTAGAAGAGGCTTTGCGCAAGATGCGCGGAGATGACGATTAGAGTTTTTTAACTGCAGTAAGAATCTGGTCAATACCCACGCTTCGATTAGTTAAATTTAATCGAAGAAGTGGGTATTTTCTTGAGGCAAGAGCGTTGCCATCACCTAAGGCTTGAGCGGCAAGTAGTGTCTTGAATCCAAAGTTTTGGCCAGGGATTTCATAATCTCGATCGACTGCACCTGTAACTTGTAAGAAGGCACCATTGCGCTGGCCACCCTTATGAAACTGTCCAGTGGAGTGAAGAAAGCGCGGACCCCATCCAAAAGTAACTGGTCGTCCCGATTTCTCAGAAAGAAGTGCACGTAGTGCAAGTAGCCCAGCGTCATCACGGCGATCCAAATAGGCCATGACTGCTACATAACCATCTGCCGGTATGGAATCTATAAATGAAGTTAGCGAGTCTTCTAGACTGCTTGCGGAACCAAAGATCTCTACGGCGCCATCAGTTGCATCGGGGGAGTAATGAGGTAAAACACCGCCCCATTGGTTTAACAGTGCCGCAGTCGCCTCTTTTGCCTCAGTGACATTTGGTTGATTGAATGGATCAACTTCCAATGCAGCGCAAACTAAAGCTGTAACCCACTCCCAAATAATAAACTGAGAAGCCAAACTTGCCTCAACAACTAAATCAGCAACTCCGCTGTATGCAATAGAGAAGTGATTATCTTCGGTGGGTTTCTCAATAACAATTGGGAGGCGACCTTTTTGATTCTTGCCTGTTGACTCAGCGACTAACTGTTCAGCCCAATCACTTAAGCCTGGCATACCTGCACCGTCGTCGCAGTACGTCAAGTATTGGCCGGAGAGATATGAAATGGCATAGGCCATATCGATAACTACAGTTGGATCTGCAAGCAGTGCCGTCTTTGTATCACTTGCATTATCAAGCAATACTGAAACATCGACCCCAATTAAAGCTGCAGGAGTGAGTCCAAAAGCACTCAATACGCTGAAGCGACCACCAACATGCGGATCGGCGTTAATCACCGTGTATGACTCGGCGCGCGCCGACTTATCCAGAGGAGATCCTGGATCGGTGACGATAATGATGTGATCTTGGGGTCTTAAATCTGCATCCTTAAAAGCTTTTTCGAAGAATGCTCGTTGGGACGCGGTTTCAATCGTCGAGCCTGATTTTGAGCTAACGATTACTAACTTCTTCTCCCACTCTCCACTAAGTGCATGCTTGATGTAGTTAGGGTCGGTTGAATCCAATACAAAGAGTTCTCGGTTGAAACTCTGTGCAATAACCTCTGGCCCAAGAGAGGATCCACCCATTCCACATAAGACCAGATGAGATTTATCTCGGTGCTTAGCGGCAAGGGCATCTAATATAGGTAGTAAATCTCTAGAGGTTTCAGGCAGATCGATCCAGTTCAATCGTACGGCGGCCTCGATATCAGCCTCTGCGCCCCAAATGGATGAGTCCTTGCGTGATAAACGTTTATGAAACTCAATAAGCTCAAGGTATCGAGGATCTGTGCGATCTATCTTTGAAATTATTGATCCAGATAATCGCATCATTGCCTTTGTGCGAGCTCTACTTTAGCCAAAAGCTCCTCCCAAGCCTTAGCAAAGCTTCTAACTCCATCAATCTCTAACTGCGCCGTAATCGTATTGAGCCAGATGTTAAGTGCCGACAGTGATTTAAAGAGTTCTACAGCTTGGGCGTAGTTGGCCGTGATTGTGTCTCCACGTACAACGCCATGATCGATTAGGGCATCGAGAGTAGCTTGGGGCATCGTGTTGACGGTATGCGGAGCGATTAGCTCGACAACATAGCGAGTGTCATCGTATGTCGGATCCTTTACTCCGGTGGATGCCCAGAGTGGTCGCTGTTTATGCGCACCGCGCTCGGCTTGTGCCAACCAACGTGGTGATGCGAACTTTTCTTCAAATAATTGATAAGCAAGCTGAGCATTTGCGATGGCGGCCTTACCTAAAAGCAGTTTAGCTTCATCACTGCCATCGCTTTTCAAGAGTGCATCAACTGCTGCATCGATTCGACTTACGAAGAAAGATGCTACCGAGTGGACGTGCGATGGATTTGTAGATTCCTCTACTCCCGATATAAATGCATCAATTACGGCGCCATAACGCTTTACTGAAAAGATCAATGTTGCATTGACGCTAATTCCCGCGGCAATCAGTGCGGTAATGGCAGGTAGCCCCTCGATTGTTGCAGGTACTTTTATCATCAAATTTGGTCGATCAACTATTGCCCATAGCTCTTTACCTGCCGCGATAGTTCCAGCGGTATCACTTGCAAGTCTGGGATCGACTTCAATACTTACACGGCCATCAACGCCTTTGCTTGAAGAGTAAATCTCCCTAAAAAGATCACATGCATTTCGTACGTCATCGGTTGTCAATCGCTTCACGCACTCATCGACGCTCAAATCTTTAAACGTGGCAATGTCATCGGCGTACTCATTGCCTGCGCCGATGGCTGCAGCAAAAATGCTGGGATTAGTTGTTACGCCAACCACGCCTGCAGTAGCAATACGAGATGGTAGCGAGTGAACATCGCTACCTGTGATTTTTGCTCTGGATAGGTCATCTAGCCAGATGGATGTACCGCTTTTTGCTACATCTGCAACGCTCATTACAAAGCGGCCTTAATACGCGCAGAAATCTTATCTACAGAGAAGCCAAACTCATTGAATAAGCGCTTAGCATCGGCCGAAGCACCATAATGTTCAAGAGAGATAGCGATTCCAGCATCACCGATTAAATCACGCCAGCCTTGAGCTATTCCAACTTCAATACTAACTTTCAACGCAATCGCAGCAGGTAGTACTGACTCTTTATAGGCATCGCTCTGCTCAGCAAACCACTCAAGACATGGAGCGCTCACAACTCGAAGATGGATGCCTTCAGCCGCCAAGGAGCTCGCTACATCCAAGGCCAGTGATAGTTCCGAGCCGGTGGCTATCAGTATCGCTACAGGTTTTGGTGCATCCTTTATAACATAGGCCCCTTGCGCCGTTCCGGAAGCTGGTGCACAGTTACTGCGATCTATGACCGGAAGGTTTTGGCGAGATAACAAGATTCCAGCGGTGCGCTTGCCGACAATGATCTTCTTCCACGCCTCTGTAACTTCGTTTGCATCGCCAGGTCTGATGACATCTAACCCTGGTATGGCTCGAAGAGCTGCAAAATGCTCGATGGGTTGATGCGTTGGTCCATCTTCACCGACGCCTATTGAATCATGCGTCCAAATAAATGTTGATGGGATCTGCATCAAAGCTGCCAATCGCACAGCTGGACGCATGTAATCGCTAAAGACTGCAAAAGTTCCACCGAAGCAGCGACTCAGACCATGAAGGGCGATGCCATTTAGCACCGAGCCCATTGCATGCTCACGAATTCCGAAGTGAATTATTCGCCCATATGGATCGGCGCCCTTAATGGCACTTGTTGCAGGAAGAAAAGAAGATGCACCATCGATACTTGTATTATTTGATCCAGCTAAATCGGCCGAGCCTCCCCAAAATTCAGGGAGAATCTTTGCTAGGGCGTTAATAACTTCGCCGGAGGCGGCACGGGTTGCAATATCTTTTCCAGCTGCAAAAAACGGTAGATCTGCATCCCAGTTAGAAGGCAGCTCTTGGTTTCGTAGGCGTTCTAGAAGCTGGGCAGAGTTGGAGTTCTTCGATTTCCAATCAGCGAAAGCACTATTCCATTGCTCGTGTAGGAGTGCACCACGATTGCTGACTTGGCGTGCATGTGCCAAGACGTCGCTGGGCATTGCAAACTTCTCATCTGGGTTTAAGCCAAGTAGTACTTTCGTTGCGGCAATCTCTTCATCTCCTAATGCAGAGCCATGCGATTTACCAGTGCCGCGAAGGGTAGGAGCGGGCCATGCGATAACCGTTTTCAGACGTATGAGAGAGGGTTTTGTCTTCTCATTCTTTGCAGCAATCATGGCGGCATCAAGTGCGGCAATATCTACATTGCCATCATCTGCAGTTGCAACTTCTATGACCTGCCAGCCATATGCGCGATAGCGCATCGAAACATCTTCGGTAAAGGCATTGTGTGTATCGCCCTCGATTGATATCCGATTGTCATCATAGATAATGTTGAGATTTCCTAGCTCCTGCGTTCCTGCTAGAGATGATGCTTCAGCGCTTACGCCCTCTTGCAGATCGCCATCGGAACATATAACCCATATGCAGTGATCAAAGATTGACTCATTATCTGGTGTATCTCGATCCAACAATCCACGTTCATAGCGCGCGGCCATTGCCATTCCCACTGCAGTTGCAACGCCTTGACCCAGTGGGCCGGTAGTCATTTCAACACCTGCAGTATGTCCAAACTCGGGATGTCCTGGAGTTAGCGAGCCCCACGTTCTAAAACTCTGCAGATCCTGCATCTCTATTCCGTAGCCGCTGTAAAAGAGCTGCGTGTATAGAGTTAGTGATGAATGCCCGCAGGAGAGAATAAATCGATCGCGTCCAAGCCATGTTGGATCAGATGGATCGTGAATTAAGTGCCGCTGGAAGAGAAGATAAGCAACAGGTGCGAGTGACATCGCAGTACCGGGATGTCCATTACCAACATTCTGAACTGCATCTGCGGCTAATGCGCGAGCATATGCAATAGCGCGATCATCGAGTTCATTCCAGCTAGCAACTGCACTCATCCAGTGGGCTCCATCTCTTCTCGTTGTACTGAAAGCCAAACTCTCCATGCGCCGATCCAAACAAGCGCCGATCCAGTTAAGTGCGCTGCGACAAGGAGCTCTGGAACTCCTTGGAAATATTGAACCAGGCCAATCGCACCTTGCGCCAAGGTAAGTAGTAGAAAAGTCACTAAGTATTTCTTTGTTGTAGTACTTGTCTGCTTGGATATAAAGAATGCAATAGTGAGAATCAGAAGAAGAGCAACGGCAACCCCATGCATCAGCGCAGCGCTTTGAATTCGAAGATGTAGGCGAGGTGCCGAAACATCTCCTGCGTGGGGTCCGGCACCAGTAACAAGGGTTCCGAGAATGACAACTAGGCCCGAGAGTGCAACATGTGCTCGAGAGAAAATATCAGGGCGCAAAGGCGAAAACTTCTTTTTCGCCGGTACGTGCCGACGAGAATAAAGTGAAGTAGCTGCTGCGATCAGCACTGTTGAGAGTAGAAAGTGACTAGCAACCGAGAGCGGATTCAAATGAGTTAAGACTGTTATACCGCCGAGAACACCTTGACCAAAGATTCCTAAGAACTGACCAATGGCTAATACACGCAAATCTTTTCGACCGGCGCGCACTACTGCGATGACTGTAATGAGCGCGGCGATTACTAAGACAAACGTTAAGAGGCGATTTGAAAACTCAATCCACGAGTGGATGGCTCCCTCAACTTGACCCGTCACTGGCACATAGGAGCCAGGCGTGCACTCGGGCCATGTGGGGCAGCCAAGGCCCGATCCAGTCAGTCGAACCGCACCGCCCGTGACGACGATGGCCGCCTGAAGAAAGAGCAAAAAGCCAGTTGCCGGCGAGAGGATCCGCTTGGCTAGATTGGCAGATGAACTCATGTCCCTACCTTATTGCCCAGCGTGGCTTCGGGGTTGAAGTGGCCTTTAGTGTCGAATTACGACACAATACTGTTGTGAAATTAACCGAGCTCACTAACTCCCCAAAGGGCGATGATCCGCGCACGCGCGATCTTGTGGCTCGCTCAATTCTTGAAAATGGACCATCGAGCGCAGCGACTCTGGCCGCTCGCTTAGGTTTAACCCCTGCAGGTATTCGTAGACATTTAGATTTGCTCATAGCAGATGGTGTTCTACAGGCACGCCAGCCGCATGCTGCACTGATCCGCGGTCGTGGGCGCCCGCCCAAGGTTTTTCTCATGTCGGATTCTGGACGAGAGAAATTTGAACACTCCTACGATGATTTAGCTGTATCGGCGTTGAAGTTTATGTCGGCGCAGTTAGGCGAGCACCTAGTAGCTAGTTTTGCTAACTCTCGCGCCGAAGAGATTGAGCGCAAAGCTCAATTGGCCATCGCTAAAAAGAGTAAGAAGAGCGCAGCACTGGCGCAGTTCTTAACAGAGCAGGGATATGCCGCAAGCGTTCAATCGCGCCCACTAGGTGAAGAGCTTTGCCAACACCATTGTCCCATCGCACATGTCGCCTCAGAGTTTCCGCAGCTGTGCGAGGCCGAAACCGAAGCACTCTCTCGTCTACTTGGAACCCACGTTCAGCGTCTTGCAACGATCGCACATGGCGATGGCGTTTGTACAACTTTTATTCCTACACCTCAAACAAGCCCCACCAACGGAAAGGTACGTGCATGACTATCGCGCATCCAGAACTAGACGGCCTTGGAAATTATGAATATGGCTGGTCTGATAAGAGTGAAGTTGGCACGAATGCTCGCCGTGGAATTAATGAAGATGTGGTGCGTGATATTTCAAGCAAGAAATCTGAGCCACAGTGGATGCTAGATCTGCGATTAAAGGGCTTAGCCCTCTTTGAAAAGAAGCCAATGCCTAACTGGGGTTCAGATTTATCAGGAATTTTCTTTGACACGATCAAGTACTTTGTTCGTTCAACTGAAAAGCAGGCAGCTACTTGGGATGATCTGCCAGAAGAGATCAAGAACACCTATGACCGACTTGGAATTCCAGAGGCAGAAAAGCAGCGCTTAGTTTCAGGTGTCGCCGCACAGTATGAGTCTGAAGTTGTTTACCACTCCATCCGCGAAGATTTAGCTGCGCAAGGAGTCATTTTCTTAGATACAGATACTGCACTCAAAGAGCATCCTGAGTTGTTCAAGGAGTACTTCGCTACCGTGATCCCGGTAGGCGATAACAAGTTTGCAGCTTTGAATACTTCGGTCTGGTCCGGTGGTTCTTTCATTTATGTTCCTAAGGGTGTTCACGTCGATATTCCTTTGCAGGCATATTTCCGCATCAATACAGAGAATATGGGCCAGTTCGAGAGAACTCTCATCATCGCCGATGAGGATTCTTACATTCACTATGTTGAGGGATGTACTGCACCTATTTACAAATCGGATTCACTTCACTCGGCCGTCGTTGAAATTATCGTTAAAAAGGGCGCCCGAGTTCGTTACACAACGATTCAGAACTGGTCGAATAACGTTTACAACTTGGTAACCAAGCGTGCCACATGCGCAGAGGGCGCAACGATGGAGTGGGTCGATGGAAACATTGGTTCAAAGGTAACAATGAAATACCCAGCTATCTTTTTGATGGGCCCACATGCAAAGGGTGAAACTCTTTCGCTCGCCTTTGCCGGCGAAGGACAACACCAAGACTCTGGCGCCAAAATGGTTCACGCTGCGCCGTACACATCATCCTCTGTCATCTCAAAATCAGTTGCACGAAACGGTGGCCGTACCTCCTACCGCGGTCTTGTGCAAGTGCAAGAGGGAGCACATCACTCTAAGAGCACAGTCAAATGTGATGCACTTTTAGTTGACACCATTTCTCGTTCTGACACATATCCTTACGTAGATATACGCGAAGATGATGTCTCAATGGGGCATGAAGCGACAGTTTCAAAAATTAGCGATGATCAGCTTTTCTATCTCATGTCCCGCGGTTTAACTGAGGATGAAGCTATGGCGATGATTGTCAGAGGTTTCATTGAACCTATCGCACGTGAGCTTCCTATGGAGTATGCGTTAGAACTCAATCGCCTTATTGAACTTCAAATGGAAGGCGCTGTTGGTTAATGTCACTACTTGCAACGAATTACTTAACACCAACTGGCCGTGAAGAGGCCTGGCGTTTTACGCCGCTTAAGCGTTTGCGCGGCCTGCATGATGGTTTAGCCATCGTCGGTGATCGCACTTCACTTATCTCATCACATGCCTTACCAGCAGGGGTCACTTTCACCCGTGAAGAGTTACCACCGCTAGCATCAAGCGATGATGTGATTATCGAACGCATTCGAGCTCTTTCCTCTAGCGTTTCTCACCTTTGCATAGCTTCCGATACTGAGGTTGCAGATGCGATTGTTTTGAGTCGCAGTGCAGGGGCTCTAAACTCTGCAGAGTTCTCACGTGTGCGAATTTCATTGGGTGCACATGCTGTGGCGACGGTGATAATTGAAAATACAGGGGATACTGTTTTGGCGGAGGATTTGGAGATTTCTTTAGCGCCCGGTTCATCTCTGAAATTCATTACGCTACAAGAGTTTGAATCCCAGAGCGTTTACACCGCCCGTCATCATGCAGTTATCGACAAAGATGCAGAGTTTAAGTCGATCACAGTAACTGTTGGAGGCGATGTAGTTCGTATCCTGCCAACAGTCGAGTTCATCGCACCTGGTGGGTCAGTTGAACTTCTAGGCGTCTACTTTGCAACGGCCGGACAATTCTTTGAACATCGCATGCATGTAGATCATGCTGTTCCTAATGCTAAGTCCCGTGTTAACTTCAAAGGAGCTTTAGCTGGACGCGATGCACATACAGTGTGGATTGGTGATGTTCTAATTCGCGCTGTCGCAGAGGGCACAGACACATACGAGCTCAATAGAAACTTATTGTTGAGTGATGGTGCCCGTGCAGACTCAGTTCCTAATTTAGAGATTGAAACAGGCGAGATAGTCGGAGCCGGCCATGCCAGCACCACCGGACGCTTTGATGATGAACAGTTGTTCTATTTGATGTCACGTGGGATTGCCCTAGAAGATGCCAGACGTTTAGTAGTTCGTGGATTCTTCAATGAGATAGTCACTGAAATCGGAATGGAATCAGTTCAAGAGCGATTAATGAATCGCATCGATGGCGAACTTGAAAAGGCTGGTGCTTAAATGGCCGATATTGAGTTCGATCAAATGCCTGCGGGCCAACCAATTAAGATAGAAAAGAACGGTAAAACTATCTGCCTAACTCGAATTGGAGATGAAGTATTTGCCGTTGATGACACATGTTCGCACTCGGAGGCCTCCTTGTCTGAGGGCGAGGTAAGCGATTACAAAATTGAGTGTTGGTTACACGGCGCCGAATTCGATCTGCGGACAGGTGCAGCCCTGACGCTTCCAGCAAATATTGCCCTTAATACATACAGTGTAAAAATTGAAGCTAACTCCGTCACGGTAGAGATTTAAGAGAGAAGAGAGAAAATGAGCACATTAGAAATCCGCAACCTTCAGGTATCTGTCAATACTGAAAATGGTGCAGTAGAGATTCTCAAAGGCGTAGATCTAACGATTAAGTCGGGGGAGACTCACGCAATCATGGGGCCAAATGGTTCCGGTAAATCAACGTTGGCATATTCAATTGCAGGCCATCCCAAGTACACGATCGTCGGGGGATCAGTCACCCTTGATGGCGCCGATGTTTTAGATATGACGGTAGATGAGCGAGCCAGAGCGGGACTTTTCTTGGCGATGCAGTATCCAGTTGAAGTACCTGGCGTTTCAGTTTCTAATTTTTTGCGCACAGCTGCAACTGCACTTCGCGGCGAGGCGCCGAAGCTACGTACCTGGGTTGCAGAAGTAAAGGATGCGATGGAGGCCTTGAACATGGATCCTGCCTTTGCATCCCGTAACGTCAATGAGGGCTTCTCTGGAGGAGAGAAGAAGCGCCACGAGATTATGCAACTCGAACTATTGCGACCAAAGATTGCTATTTTGGATGAGACTGACTCAGGCCTAGATGTGGATGCACTACGAATAGTCTCTGAAGGCGTTAATCGCGCTAAAGAGAGTAACAATTTAGGCGTACTTCTCATTACGCACTACACACGCATTCTTAAGTACATTAAGCCTGATTTCGTTCATGTATTTGCTAATGGTCATATCGTCGAAGAGGGTGGACCAGATCTAGCTGACAAACTTGAAGCCAACGGCTACGCAGATTACGTGAGTAAATAGCAGGTTATGTCCTTTTCCGTTCCTGAGATACGTAAAGATTTTCCAATCTTTTCACGTAGCGTTAGCGACGGAAAAAAATTGGTATATCTAGATAGCGGAGCCACTAGTCAGAAGCCAGCCTCTGTTATTGAGGCAGAGAGCGATTTCTATCGCTTCCATAACGCGGCAGCACATCGTGGAGCACATCAATTAGCACAGGAAGCGACCGATCTCTACGAGAATGCACGTGCTGAAGTTGCATCCTTTATTGGTGCACCGGGTGGTCCCGATGAAGTCATCTTCACTAAAAATGCTACAGAGTCGTTAAACCTTTTGGCCTATGCGATGGGTAATGCCCAACCCGGCAATCGCTTTGCACTTTCGGCCGGTGATCGAATAGTTGTGACCGAGATGGAGCACCACGCCAATTTGGTTCCATGGCAAGAACTAACTCGTCGTACGGGTGCGCAGTTAGCATGGTTTGGATTGACCGATGAAGGCCGATTAGATCTCTCCGATATCAATTCGGTTATCACAACTAATACAAAGGTTGTGGCACTCACACACCAGTCAAATGTGCTTGGAACTATTAATCCTTTGGCGGCAATTGTTGCGCGTGCACATGAAGTTGGGGCAGTAGTCATTCTCGATGCCTGTCAGTCGGTTCCCCATATGCCAGTTGCTGCGGCGGATTTAGATGTTGATTTCCTTGTCTTCTCAGGACACAAAGCCTTAGGTCCTACAGGGGTTGGAGTTTTATGGGGACGTAAAGAGCTTCTAGAGGAGCTTCCGCCCTTTTTATTCGGCGGCTCAATGATCAAAACTGTAACGATGACATCGGCAACATGGGCAGATGTACCTGCCAAGTTTGAAGCCGGTGTTCCAAATATGGCACAGGCCGTTGGCCTTGCCGCGGCCTTAAAATATCTAACCAATCTTGGCATGGATTCAGTTCATAGCCATGAAGTTGCACTTACCGGATATCTACTAAATAAGTTGAATGCAATCGAAACAATAAAGATTGTAGGACCTACAACCGCGCAATCGCGTGGAGGCTCTATCTCCTTCATCGTCGAGGACATTCACCCCCATGATTTGGGTCAGTTTTTAGATAGTCAGGGCGTGGCAGTGCGTACCGGCCACCACTGCGCATGGCCTTTAGCTAGGCGATTAGGCATTCCCGCATCAACTCGCGCCTCTATCTATATTTACAATGATGAGAACGACTGTGATGTTCTCGTAGACAGTATTGTCCAAGGGCAGAAATACTTTGGGAGATTTTAAATGGAGTTAGATTCACTCTACCAAGAGGTCATTCTTGATCACTATAAGCATCCTGCGCATAAGGGCTTAAATCCAATCTTCAGTGCACAGGTTCATCATGTGAACACAAGCTGTGGCGATGAAATCACTTTGAATATTGAGTTAGTTGGGCAACGGATTAACTCGATAACATGGGATGGACAGGGCTGCTCGATTTCGCAAGCCAGCGTGTCGATGATGAGCGATTTACTAATAGGCAAGAGGCTTGAAGAGGCAGATGTCATTGTAAAGAGTTTCTCGGAGCTCATGGCTAGCAAGGGCACCTCAGCGGGAGATCCTGAAATTTTGGAGGATGCAGTGGCTTTTGCCGGAGTTTCTAAATTTCCAGGTCGAGTAAAGTGCGCCCTTCTCGGATGGATGGCATTTAAAGATGCAGCAATTCAGGCGCAGACAAACGAATAGACCAAGGGGAGAGCAATGACAACTAGCGTGGATGATGTAACAGAGGCGATGAAGGATGTCGTGGACCCAGAACTTGGAATTAATGTCGTTGATTTAGGTCTGATCTACGACGTAATGGTCGATGAAGCCAATATTGCAATTCTCAATATGACGTTGACGTCGGCGGCCTGTCCGTTGCAAGATGTAATTGAGGATCAGACACGTCAAGCTTTGGCTGGTATGACCAGTGATGTGAAAATTAACTGGGTTTGGATGCCACCTTGGGGCCCGGACAAAATCTCAGATGATGGCCGTGACCAACTACGCGCCTTAGGATTTACGGTTTAACAATTAACTGCATAGGCTAGAGCCATGTCTTCGCATGCCGTTTGGATGTCACACAGGTCAATGACGGCCGACCAATCGGTCAAAGAGGTCAAACTAAAGCCAGGAACGGTAAAGCGGATTCTGGCCTTTGCTAAGCCCTACCGAAAAGCCATCCTTATCTTTCTGGCAACGGTTGTTGTCGATGCCGCACTCATTGTTACAACCCCACTTCTTTTGCTACGTCTTATAGATGATGGAGTCATTCCTAAGAATGGCGACCTCATCACGAAGCTGGCGCTACTTGTTGGGCTACTTGCCATCGCCGATGCTGGCGTAAGTTTATTGGGGCGCTACTTTTCCTCCCGAATTGGCGAGGGCCTAATTTATGATTTACGTTCTCTGGTATTTACCCATGTTCAGCGACAATCGATCGCCTTCTTCACGCGAACTCAAACAGGAGCATTGATCTCTCGTATCAATTCCGATGTTATGGGCGCACAACAGGCCTTTACAGCCACGCTTTCAGGCGTTGTCAGCAATGTTGTCTCCTTGGTTTTAGTTGGCGTGACCATGATGGTTCTATCGTGGCAGATTACGATCTTCTCGCTTGCATTGCTGCCAATTTTTCTTATCCCAACTAAATGGGTGGGGCGTAAACTCCAAGCCCTAACTCGTGAATCCTTCAACGTAAATGCCGAGATGTCGAGCACGATGACTGAGCGTTTTAACGTTTCCGGCGCGATGTTGGTAGCCCTCTATGGCCAACCCAAACGTGAGGAAGAGTTCTTTCGTTCACGCGCAAGACGAGTTGCAGACATCGGAATCAAGTCGGCTATGTTAAACCGCCTCTTCTTTATCGCTTTGACTAGCGTTGCCGCAATTGCCACGGCCTTTGCATATGGAATAGGTGGGCATTTAGCAGTTAGTGGAAAGGTCACTGTAGGAACACTGCTTGCAATTACCGCTCTCTTGGCACGTCTCTATGGACCTTTGACCGCACTCTCAAATGTTCGAGTAGATGTAATGACATCGCTAGTCTCCTTCGAACGCGTCTTTGAAGTCTTAGATTTGCAACCTATGGTTCAAAATAGAGTCGGAGCAGTTGAGTACCAGGCTAAGAATCCTCGAATTGAGTTTGCAAATGTAGGTTTTTCCTATCCCAAGGCCAACGAGATATCACTTGCATCTTTAGAGTCGGCCGCAAAACCTGAAACTATACAAAGCGGTGAAGTACTCAAGAATCTCTCTTTCGTTGCAGAGCCCGGAACTCTTACTGCAGTAGTTGGTCCATCAGGGGCTGGTAAAACTACGATTAGTGCGCTAATTCCAAGGCTCTACGATGTCACATCAGGTGCAATATCTATCGACGGCCATGACATACGAGATTTAACAGTTGAGTCACTGCGCAATTCGATTGGTGTTGTAATGCAAGATGCCCACTTATTCCACGAAACTATCGCTGAGAATCTGCGCTATGCAAAGTCGGATGCAACTGATGAAGAGATGAAGGCTGCATGCCAGGCTGCGCAAATTTGGAGATTAATAGAAGGCCTACCTAACGGGCTTGATACGATGGTGGGCGAGCGAGGGCATCGTTTATCTGGTGGAGAAAAACAGCGTTTAGCGATCGCAAGGCTCCTATTGAAATCTCCGGCCGTGGTGATTCTCGATGAAGCTACCGCCCACCTTGATTCAGAAAATGAGGCCCTTGTCCATGCCGCACTAGAAAGCGCGCTCAAGGGGCGCACTAGCATCGTAATTGCGCACCGCCTAAGCACGGTAAGAGATGCAGATCAGATTCTTGTTTTAGACAGTGGCTCAATCGTTGAACGAGGAAAGCATGATGAATTAGTTGCCCTCGGTGGACTATATGCCGACCTTTACAACCGCCAGGATTTAACGGGTTCGTCGAATTAGAATGCGCCCATAAATCACAAGTCCAGCAAAAAACAGCCACTGTAAGGCATAGGCCATGTGCGGACCATCGCTTAAGACTGGTAGCTCGGCAGTAACTGCTGGGCGCAGTGATGCATCGGAGCCATCTAGTAAATCTAAGTAATATTTCTGAGTCTGAAGCCGAGACTGAGCATTGAGTTTTGAGACTAAACTCGCACCATTTGCAGGTAATGCGAAAAATTTTCCTTGGGGCAGTGAGGAATCCAGACGAAGCCGCCCAGTTATTTGCACCATCCCCTCTGGAGTCTTTGTAACAATGGGTGCGGTAGTAGCCGTTCTTCCCGCCTTAACCCATCCGCGATCAACCCAGAAGCGCTTACCCTCAAAAGATGTAAATAGAGTGAGTACTTCGAAACCGTAAACACCCTCCGAGTATCTATTACGTAAAAGAATTTGATTTTTGGAATCGAACTGACCTGAGGTTGTAACACTTTGCCATTCAAATTGGGCAGGGGCGGTATCTAGGGTTGTCAGTGGCATTGGCGCAATAGCAATATGCTCCATAATCATAGAGTTGCGAGCGTGACGATCTATACCGCGGTGATACTGCCATTGGGCCGCCCACAGACATAGGACGATAAGGCTTAGCGCTACTGCGGATTTAAAGATTGCCCACGGCTCTGGTTGCATGGAGCTACTTTAGTTTAATGAAGGTGGATTCTCATCCCGCATATTGGCTCCAGGCATAAAGCTCTCACGACCGGCGTTAGCAATTACAACGGCAAAGTATGGAAGGAGTACTGCGCCCAATAGGGCCAACCAACGAAATGGACTGGGTAAAACGACCGTCAAAATGAAACAGGCCGTTCTAATCATCATGGAAATGAAATACCTCTTTTGGCGAGATGCTTGATCTGCACTTAACGCTTTAGGCGCGCTGGTTATATCGAAGACTTCCTTCTCATCGGCCATGTTGGAACCCTATTACCAGCCACGTAGCGGCGCATCTTTTGAATACCTCGCAGTAGCCAGTACATTTACGCACATGAGTTCACTGGCCCTGGTTACTGGCGCAAATCGGGGGATTGGTTTAGCAATCGCAAAGGCGCTCAAAGCCGCCGGCCATGATGTAGTTGTGTCGTACCGCTCTGGTGAGGCCCCTGAAGGATTTAAATCAGTCTTGATGGATGTCACTTCAACACAGAGTGTAGATGCAGCCTTTGATTCAATCGAGGCCCAGTGGGGTCTACCTGAAATAATCGTAGCCAATGCTGGCATCACCAAAGATGGTTTAGTAATGCGCATGAGTGATGAAGATTTTCAAAGTGTAATCGATGCCAATCTCACAGGCGCTTTTCGCGTTGCTCGTAGGGCAACAAAACCTCTTTTGAAATTAAAGCGGGGACGGCTTATTTTCGTGGGTTCTGTAGTTGGAGCTACAGGCTCGGCCGGTCAAGTTAACTATGCTTCGAGTAAATCAGGTCTAGTCGGAATGGCACGCTCCTTCGCTCGCGAAATTGGAAGCCGAGGAATCACCTCCAATGTAATTGCGCCAGGTTTTGTCGAAACCGATATGACGTCAACTTTGGATGAAAAACGCCGTAGCGAGATATCGGCATCAGTTCCGCTTGGCCGTTTTTGTACTCCAGATGAGATAGCTGCAGTTGTTGCATTTATCGCTTCACCACAAGCAAGCTATATAACTGGGGCGTTAATACCAGTTGATGGCGGATTAGGAATGGGCCACTAAATGGGAATTTTAGAGGGAAAGAAAATACTTGTAACCGGCGTTCTAACCGATGCATCGATTGCATTTCACATCGCACGCATTGCACAAGAACAGGGCGCTGAAGTTGTTCTCTCCTCTTATGGCCGGGTCTTATCTTTAACAACCCGCATCGCCGCACGCCTTCCAAAGCCAGCACCAATTGTTGAGTTAGATGTCACCAACAGTGAAGATTTAGATGCCCTTGAGTCAAGAGTTCGCGAACACTTCCCAGCCGGGCTAGATGGCGTGGTTCACTCAATCGGATTTGCTCCCGAGGCGGCCCTTGGTGGAAACTTTTTAAATACTTCATGGGAAGATGTTTCAACGGCCCTTCATGTTTCGGCCTACTCACTTAAGGCGCTGACAATGGCAGCGCGACCATTATTTAGTGGTGGGGGATCTGTAGTTGGTTTAGATTTCGATGCCGCCGTTGCTTGGCCAAAGTATGACTGGATGGGTGTTGCTAAAGCGGCTTTGGAGTCGACCTCTAGATATCTTGCCCGTGATTTAGGGGCTGAAAACATCCGCGTTAACTTAATTGCAGCTGGACCGATCCGAACAATGGCTGCAAAATCGATTCCAGGCTTTGAAGAGTTTGAAAAGGTCTGGAATGAGCGATCACCACTGTTCTGGGACGTCACCGATCCAATCCCAGCAGCCCAGGCGAGCGTTGCCCTACTCTCGGACTGGTTCCCAAAGACAACGGCCGAGATAATCCATGTCGACGGTGGTCTACACGCGATGGGCGCTTAAAACCCCGCGATTTCGCGCTTTTGCCCACCTCGGGTACCCTTTGCTACAGACCAGTGGCCTAACAGCTCACTGCAAGAGGAGTTACCGCTCCCACCTACATCGCCACTAGCGCGATCTGGTTCGTCGGATTTAGGGATTTAGATTCCTTTCTCCTTGCGGTTTTCTTTTTGCAGACGCTGTAACACCAAAGCGTTTGACTTAACCGAAGGAGCACACAGTCAGCACTGAACCGCGCATTAATGATCGAATTCGCACACCTCAAATTCGTTTGATCGGACATACCGGCGAACAAGTTGGGGTAGTCGATATCGATACAGCGTTAAAGATGGCAGATGAAGTTGGTCTCGACCTAGTCGAAATCGCAGCAGAGGCCAATCCACCCGTTTGCAAGATCATGGACTTCGGAAAGTACAAGTACGAAGTTGCACAGAAGGCTCGGGAAGCGCGACAGAACCAGACCCACATTGTGGTTAAGGAAGTGCGCTTAACGCCAAAGATCGAAACCCATGATTACGAAACTAAGCGTAATCAAGTAGAGAAGTTTCTCAAGGGTGGCGACAAGGTGAAGGTGACGATGAAGTTCCGCGGTCGTGAGCAGACGCGGCCAGAGCTTGGATACAAAATGCTGCAACGTTTGGCAACGGATATTGCAGAGTTTGGATTCATTGAATTCGCCCCAAAGCAAGAGGGACGAAATATGACAATGGTTATTGGACCGACGAAGAAGAAAACGGAAGCGGTTGCAGAAGCTAAAGCGGCACGAAAGGCCAAAGCAGATGCAGCGGCAGAGACTATGGATGGAGCATAAAGATGCCAAAGATGAAAACGCACAGCGGAGCTAAGAAGACTTTCCGCGTTACAGGAACGGGAAAGATTATGCATGAGCGCGCTGGTAAGCGACATTTGCTCGAGCGTAAATCTTCACGCGTCACACGCCGTCTCTCAACCGAGCAGTCAGCTAAACCAACCGTCACAATGACAGCCAAGCGCATGCTTGGCTTGAAGTAAGGAACGTGGATTAAATGAGAGTAAAACGTGGTGTTCACGCAGCTAAGAAGCGTCGTACAACTCTTGAGCGTGCCAGCGGTTACCGCGGACAACGCTCACGCCTTTTCACTAAGGCGAAGGAGCAAGTTACGCACTCTATGGTCTATGCATTCAACGACCGTAAAGATAAGAAGGGCGATTTCCGCCGACTCTGGATCCAGCGCATCAATGCAGGGTGCCGCGCACACGGACTAACTTACAATCGTTTCATTCAAGGACTCAAGGCCGCAGGTGTAGAGGTAGATCGTCGTGTTCTATCTGACCTTGCAACAAATGATCCAGCAACTTTCAAGACTCTTGTAGATGTAGCTCGCAAGAGCCTCATCTCAGCATAAAACCCTTCCAATGATTGAGAGCCTTAACTCGCCACATATTGCGCGAGTTAAGGCTCTTATTGGTTCTCGTGGTACGAAAGAGCGTAGGGCTGCTGGAGAGTTTGTTGCAGAGGGAATCCAATGCTTTCGCGAGGCGATTGCATCAAATGCCGGGCCACGCATATCAACACTATATTTAACTGCAACAGCCAGAGCAAAGTTAGATGAATTCACAGATTTATCACTGCTGGACACCTTCGATGTTTCAGATGATGTAATGCGAGCAATGTCTGAAACGATTACACCACAAGGAATTCTCGCGATATGTGCGATACCCAAAGATTCATTTGAGTCGATTGTCCTTGATGGAAAACGTAAGTTCATTTACCTATCTCAGATACAAGATCCAGGAAATGCCGGAACGATATTGCGCTCGGCCGACGCATTTGGAATGGATGCAGTAATAACATCGCCTGGAAGTGTAGACATGTACTCCCCGAAAGTAGTGCGCAGTACAGCAGGTTCTTTGTGGCATACACCTGTCTTTGAATCAGTCGAATTGGCTCCATTGATCGAAAGCAAGAATCTGCATGCCTTTACTTTGGGCGCAGATGGTTCACAATCACTCAAAGATTTCACAACATCACGGGACTGCGTAGCTATCTTCGGAAATGAAGCAAGAGGACTTGCATCCGATGGTGCTATCTCGGCAATCGACTCGGTGAGTATTCCAATGCCAGGTAGCGCCGAAAGCCTAAATCTCTCAGCTGCGGCATCGATTGTTATGTATCACTTAGCAAATATGCGCCCCTTCTAAAGTTCGACCCGATAGACTCGCCCCCATGCGCGAGGACGAGGTACGTACATGGGTTGGCGATGCTCGCACTGCATTCAAAGCCGCTACTGATCTAGATTCGCTTAAAACTGCGCGCTTGAATCACTCGGGGGACAAGTCACCAATTGCTCTGGCTTCGCGTGCGTTAGGTTCGATGTCGCCCGAGGATAAAGCAAGTTTCGGCAAAATAATTGGTGAGGCCAAAGCCGATATCGCTACGGCGCTAGCAACTGCAACGGCTCTCCTAGAGGCAGAACGAGATCGCAAAGTATTACTCGAAGAGGTAGTCGATATAACCCTTCCCGTTAATCGCGCCCATCGAGGTGGACTTCACCCAATTTCAATCATCAAGAATGAAGTCTCAGATTTCTTTATCGAACAAGGCTACGCGGTTCAAGAAGGCCCAGAGCTTGAATCTGGTTGGCTTAACTTTGATGCCTTAAATATTCCAGCAGATCACCCAGCACGAACGATGCAAGATACTTTCTTCATTGAACCGGTTGAATCTGGCATGGTGTTGCGCACCCATACCTCGCCTGTACAGATTCGCACGATGCTTACGCAAGCCCCACCTATATATGTCATCTGCCCGGGTCGCACTTTCCGAGCCGATGAACTAGATGCCACGCACAGCCCGGTCTTTCATCAGGTTGAGGGATTAGTTGTTGATAAGGGCATCACCATGGCGCACTTAAAAGGAACCCTTGATAACTTTGCTAGTCACATGTTTGGCACAGGTGTAACAACGCGCCTGCGTCCATCATTTTTTCCATTCACTGAACCGAGCGCAGAAGTAGATGTTTTCTTCAACAATCGTTGGATTGAGTGGGGCGGCTGCGGAATGGTCAATCCAAGAGTTCTAGCAACATGTGGAATCGATACTGATGTTTACAGCGGTTTTGCTTTCGGAATGGGTCTAGAGAGAACACTTATGGTGCGTCATGGAATAACAGATATGCACGATATTGTCGAAGGCGATATTCGCTTTACACGCCAGTTTGGAGTTGGCCTCTAATGTTGGCGCCATTATCGTGGATTAAGGAGTTTGTTGATATTCCTGCCGCAGTTACTGCGCAAGAAATATCTGAAGCCCTCATTCGTGTGGGTTTTGAAGTCGAAGAGATTATCGAGCAAGGCGCAGATCTAACTGGGCCGCTGGTGTTTGCAAAAGTTCTCTCAATTGAAGAGATTACTGAGTTTAAAAAGCCAATTCGCTACGTCGGTCTTGATTGCGGCGAAAATGAAACACGCTTTGTAATTTGTGGTGCAACAAACTTCGCGGTGGGGGATTTAGTTGTTGCAGCCCTTCCTGGAGCGGTCCTACCTGGAGATTTCGCAATTGGTGCGCGTGAGACTTACGGCAAAACTTCCAATGGCATGATCTGTTCTGCGCGCGAACTAGGCATAAGCGACGATCACACCGGAATCATGGTTTTTAATGCTGATGATGTGAGGATCGGTTCTGATGCCATCGTGGACTTACAGATCAACGATGTAATTTTTGATATAGCTATCAACCCAGATCGCGGTTACGCCTTGAGTATTCGTGGAATGGCCCGTGAAGTTGCAGGTTCACTAGGGCTTACTTTTAAAGATCCAGTTGATGCGCTACGCGGCCTTGAGTTTAAGGAGACGGGTAAGGGCGTCAGTGCAAAGATCGCTGATCCGTCTACGGCATCGGTTTTCTATTTACGGACACTCTCTAACTTTGACCCCAAAGCAACCACACCCCTTTGGATGCGACGACGAATTGAAAAAATGGGAATGCGTTCAATCTCATTAGTTGTAGATGTTACAAACTACGTAATGCTCGAACTTGGTCAGCCGTTGCACGCCTTTGATCGATCAAAGATTAAAGGCGGCTTAACCATTAAGCGGGCAGGGAAAGTTCAACCTTTCACGACGCTAGATGGTCAGATACGTCAGTTGGATCCCGATGATTTAATGGTCTGCGATGATGAAAAGCCTCTAGCTCTTGCTGGGACTATGGGTGGGGCCACATCGGAAATCTCCGAAACTACAACTGACATTGCACTTGAAGCCGTTCGCTTTGATCCGACGTCGATTGCGAAAAATTCGCGTCGCCACAAACTTTCATCAGAGGCATCACGCCGTCTTGAGCGCAGTGTTGATCCATCATTGGCCGAGTTTGCCTCCGCTCGATTTGTTCAACTTTTGACCGCCCATAGTTCGGCGCAGCATGTAGCAACCGTCGTTGACGGCCAACCCATCTACGCACCTTTAGTAACGATAGATCCTGCGAAAATCTCAGCGATTCTTGGCTTTGATATTGCACCAAAGAAAGTGGCCCAACTTCTACGTGTTATTGGCTGTGATGTCGATGAAAAGAGCTTTGTCGTTGACCCACCATCGTGGCGCTCTGATCTACTTACAACTTCAGATTTGGCAGAAGAAGTGGCTCGAATGATTGGCTACGACAAGATTCCATCGGTACTTCCACCACGTCCGCTGCATGCAACCCTGACTCCAACCCAAAAACGTCGCAGAGCCGTTGCCACAATGCTTGCAAGTCGAGGTTTAGCTGAAGTTCAGACGTTCCCTTTCACAAATCAAGCAACTATTGATTCGATGGGCTTTGTAGGAGAACGTGCTGCAACTTATCGAGTTGCTAATCCTATGTCGGATGAATTTCCACTCATGCGTGTGCATCTTGTTCCTGGCTTAATCGAAGTAGCTCAGCGCAACATGAGTCGCGGAGCAAAAGATTTCGCAATATTTGAGATGGGCGCAATTTTCCGTAGCTCCAAAAAATTGCTTCCCGCTATTTCGCCAGAACTCTCAAAGCGACCTGAGGAGAAGTTAATTGAAGAGATTTTTGCAAGCGTTCCACCACAAGCCGATCACGTTGCCGGTCTACTAGTTGGAAAAGTTGAGAATGAAAATTGGCAGGGAGAACCGCGCGACTATAGTTGGGCCGATGCAATTGCCTTTGCGCAATCAATTTTACAGTTGTGCAATTTGGAGTGGACTGTAGCTCGATCGGATTTTGCGCCATGGCATCCAGGTCGGTGCGCTGAATTAATTGTTGATGGTAAAGCCGTAGCCCATGCAGGCGAACTTCATCCTCGAATTGTCGCCGCCTATGGTTTGCCTGAACGCTGCGTTGCCTTTGCAGTAGCGCTGAGCGCTTTGCCGCAATCACACTTAGTGCGACCAACTACCGTCGGAACAATGCCAGCAGCGCTTCAAGATGTCGCACTTATCGTTGACTCAACGGTGAGCGCCCAATCCGTGGAGGCGGCCCTACGTGAAGGTGCTGGAGATCTACTTGAATCAATCATCTGCTTTGACCGCTACGACAAGATTGGGGATGGAAAGATTTCGTTAGCGTTCACCTTAACTTTCCGCGCCCCTGATCGCACCCTTACGGGTGAGGAGGTCTCAGCCATGCGTGAGGCCGCGACTGCTGTGGCTCTAGCTAAATGTGGGGCTGTTTTACGAACCGCATAAATATGCATATACTTGCATAAATATCGAAAATAGTTTACGCTCAGAGGATGAGAACAGCGGTTATCGGAGCAAGCGGGTATGCAGGGGCAGAACTACTGCGTTTACTCTCTGGGCATCCTGGCTTTGAAGTGAAAGTGGTTAGTGCTCACTCAAAGGCTGGCGAGCAAGTGACGTCAATCCATCCGCAATTACACAATTATGGGGGGCAAAGTTTTGTCACATTCGATGAGATTGATTTTTCAACTCTAGATATTGTTTTTCTCGCGCTTCCGCATGGTGAATCAGCAACTTTGATCGCAAAGATTCCATCAACGCTAAAGGTTGTTGACTTGGGAGCTGATTTCAGATTGGAAGATGCCAGCCAATGGGAGAAGTACTACGGTGGCGATCACGCAGGTGTTTGGGTATATGGATTACCAGAACTCTCTTCTAGCCAACGCGAAGCGATCAAAAAAGAAAACAGAGTGGCAAATCCAGGTTGTTACGCAACTGCAATCTCGCTGGGTCTCTTACCTGCCGTAAATTTCATCGATGTCTCTGACATTGTCGTGGTAGCAGCATCAGGTACAACTGGAGCTGGCAGAAGTGCGAAGATAGATTTGATTGGTAGTGAGGTGATGGGCTCGTTGACATCATATAAATTTGGGGGAGTTCATCAGCACACAGCAGAAATCGAGCAGACTTTAACTGCTATTGCAAAGAAACCAGCAAAGATTTCCTTTACTCCAATCCTGGCACCGATGCCTCGTGGAATTCTTGCCACCCTTACGGCTCAGCTAACTCAGAAATTGACGACCCAGCAGGCCCATGAGATCTTCTCTGAGCACTACGCATCTTCTTTTTTTGTCGATGTTCTGCCTCCAGATCAAATGCCCAAAACAAGTTCGTTAACAGGAAGCAATAGAGTGCAAATGCAGGTAGCAGTCGATGAACATACAAACCGTCTGATCGTATCTGTTGCTATTGATAATCTTGGTAAAGGTGCAGCAGGCCAAGCTATTCAAAATGCAAATCTCATCTGCGGTTTCGATGAAGCTGTAGGGCTTTCTCACGATGGAGTCGGTGCATGAAGCTTCCTTTAGGATTTAGATCGGCATCTGTTGGCGCAGGTTTGAAGAGCTCTGCCGCGCTAGATTTGACTGTGATTGAGAATCAAGGTCCACGCTTTGATTCGGCCGCGGTTTTCACAACCAATAAGATCGTTGCCGCTCCTGTGACATGGTCAAAGCAAGTAGCAAAGGCCGGCATCGTTCGGGCCGTAGTTCTTAACTCTGGGGGAGCCAATGCATGTACTGGTGCGCAGGGCTTTGCAGATACGCATAAAACGGCCGAACGCGTCGGTGAACTTCTTAATATTTCATCGGGTGAAGTGATTGTCTGCTCGACAGGTCTAATTGGCGAGTTTCTGCCTATGTCGAAAATTCTAAATGGGTTAGACGCGCTCCTTCCTGTGTTGAGCAACGAGGGTTTAGAAAGTAGCGCGAGAGCAATAATGACCACCGATTCTGTTCCAAAAATTGCAACTACCTCAAATCACGGTGTCGAATTTGCTGGAATTGCTAAAGGGGCGGGAATGTTAGCTCCAGCCCTTGCCACGATGCTTTGCGTCGTAATGACAGATGCAGAAATATCGGAGCAGGCGCAAGAGGTTTTCAATCGCGCCATAGATCGAACTTTCAACCGAATAGATTCCGATGGATGCACATCAACCAATGACACGGTTTTATTGATGTCATCGGGTGCTAGCAAAGTTTCTATCTCAGATTTGCAACTCGAAGAGCTACTCATGCAGATATGTAGTTCACTTGCAGCCCAGCTTATTGCCGATGCTGAAGGCTCTACTAAAACCATATCGATCAATGTAGTTAATGCTCTTTCTGAGACCGACGCAGTCCAAGTGGGACGTGCATGTGCGCGAAATAACCTACTCAAAGCTGCAATCTTCGGAGGCGATCCCAATTGGGGTCGTGTATTAGCCGCCGTCGGTACTGCCGATGCATATCTAGATCCACTTATCATCGATGTCAAGTTGAATGGTGTTCAAGTGTGTACTAACAGCGCACCAGATGCAGATAAGTCGCGTGTTAGTTTTGCGCAACGTCTATTTGAAATTGCTATCGATTTGAAAGTTGGAACACATTCGGCCACGATTTTAAGCAATGATTTAACACATGATTACGTTCATGAGAATTCGGCGTACTCAACGTGATCGTTGTTAAATTTGGTGGACATGCGATGAAAGATGAGGCAGGTGCCTTTGCCTGCGCGATCGCCGCTGCTCTTGAATCAGGAGTGCAAGTGGTAATTGTCCATGGTGGCGGACCTCAAATAGATGCTGCCCTTGAAGCCAAAGCAATCGTAAGTCAATGGATTGGTGGCTTTCGTGTTACACCTCAAGAGGTCTTCGATGTTGTTGAAGATGTATTAGTCAATCAAGTAGGCCCAAAAGTTGCCGCAGCTTTGTCTAAGGCTGGAATCAAAGCACAGGCCATGTCTGCGCGTACTTTACCCACAGTAATTGCAACAAAACGAACCACTCTCATAGATGGGAGCAAGGCCGATCTTGGTTTAGTGGGCGATGTTGTTGCGGTCAATCCTGCGCAGATTTTAGAACTACTCGAACGCGCAGTTGTTCCAGTGGTCGCACCGATCTCCTCGGCAGAGGATCTGATAACTGGGCTAAATGTAAATGCCGATTTTGTCGCATCAGCGATAGCTGCAGCACTTGAGGCTTCCTCGTTAATTGTGATGACGGATGTAACTGGAATCTATCGTCATTGGCCAGATAAAGATTCTCTCATCGATTCAATCTGCGCTAACGAGCTCGAATCCATTAAAAACAGCTTTGCCCAAGGTATGGCACCAAAGGTGCAGGCGGCACTAGATGCCATTGCACTTGGGGCAAAGGCGGTAAGAATTATCGATGGAACAGATCCTGATAGTTTTGCTGCAGCATTATCTGGCCGAGGCGGAACTTTGGTAGTTGCATGAGCAATAAAGAGATGTTGCAGCTTTGGAAATCGACGATGCAGAACAACTATGGCACACCACCCCTAGCTCTGGTTAAAGGCAAGGGAATTGTTGTAGAGGATTCTGATGGCAAGCTTTATCTAGACTTCCTAGGTGGAATTGCAACAAATATTCTTGGCCATGGCCATCCAGCAATTGTTAAGGCCGTAACTAGCCAAATTTCCAAGCTCGGACACGTGAGTAATCTCTATGCACATCCAAATGCCATTGCTTTAGCGCAGAGATTGATTGTGATGACGGGGGATAAAAATGCAAAAGTATTCTTCTGCCAATCTGGAGCCGAAGCTAATGAAGCGGCGTTGAAACTCTCCCGAAAAACAGGCAGGACAAAGATTGTTGCAACACAAGGGGCATTCCATGGGCGCACAATGGGTGCGCTCTCACTAACCGGGCAGGCTAATAAGCGTGAAGCCTTTCTTCCCTTAATTAAAGGCGTAAAACATGTACCTTTCGGCGATATTGATGCCATGCGAGGTGCGGTAACTAAGAAGAGCGCAATGGTGATAGTCGAACCAATTTTGGGTGAGGCTGGCGTAATCGTTCCGCCAGATGACTACTTGCGTGGAGTTCGACAGATATGTGATGAAAAGGGAGCGCTTCTGGTAATCGATGCAGTGCAAACTGGAATGGGCCGCACTGGAGATTGGTTTGGATACGAGTACTCCGGAATCAAGCCAGATGTAATCACTCTTGCTAAAGGTCTTGGTGGAGGTCTTCCACTTGGGGCAATGATTGCACTTGGTAAATCTGCCGATCTTTTTCAAGCAGGAGAGCATGGCTCTACGTTTGGTGGAAACCCTGTAACAACTGCTGCAAGTCTGGCTGTGATCGAATTTATTGAAGCTAAAGATATTTTAGCTAAAGTGCAGAGGCAGGGAGCATATTTGATTCAAGAGCTCGCAATGATTGAGGGAGTCAAAGAGGTACGCGGTGCTGGCTTGCTAATCGGTATTGAGCTAGAAACATTTAAAGCTTCGGATGTTGTTAACGCATTACGAGAAAACGGCGTTCTTGCAAATGCTGCCAACGAATCCACAATTCGATTGGCGCCAGCGCTAATCGTCTCAGATTCCCAAATTGATAAATTTATTGCAATCTTCAGGAAGGTGATGAAAAATGCTCAATAGTGCACAATCTGTCTCTGCGCGCAGAGTGAAGGCGATAACGCTTATTCAAGCGGGCTTGGTACATTCCCAATCAGATTTAGTATCTCTACTCAAGAAATCTGGGTACAAGGTCACACAAGCTACTGCTAGTCGCGATCTAGAGGAGATTGGCGCTATCCGTTCACGAAATGCCGATGGTGAAACAACCTATGAGATCCGCGAGAGTGCAGATGATGCAATCGCTCGCAGCACACCTGTGCCATCGAAGTTAATATTATCCGTTGATCACAGTGCAAATTTGGCGGTGATTCATACTCCACCTGGAGCGGCGCAGTTTTTGGCAAGCTCTTTAGATCATGCAGGGCTAACCGGAGTGATCGGCACAATCGCCGGTGACGACACGATTATTCTTGTATCCAAGAAAGCCACTGGTGGAGCCAATTTAGCGAAAGAATTGCTCTCATATGCACGTGGCGATGGAAAGAGGAAGTAATGGCGCTTTGGGGCGGACGTTTCACGCAGGCAGCGCAGGAGTCGGCCTTTGCCCTTTCCAGAAGTGTGCACTTCGACTGGCGCTTGGCGCCGTATGACCTGCGCTCATCCATCGCCCACCTTGCAGTTCTAAATAAGAGTTCGCTGATTCAAGCCAAAGATGCCGATTCGATACTTGGCGCCCTAAAAGAGCTTGCCAGAGAGGTCGTCGATGGCAGTTTCCTGCCAATAGATTCGGATGAAGATGTGCATAGCGCGCTAGAACGTGGTTTAACCGAGAAAATTGGGGCCGTTGGTGGCGCCCTCAGAGCCGGACGATCACGAAATGATCAAGTAACGACAGATCTACGTCTCTTTGCAATCGATCACATGTTAGAAGTTGCGGCATTAATCACCAAACTTCAAACTTCGATTTTAGATAAGGCATCTGAGTACATCAACGATCCAGCCCCTGGATTTACACATATTCAACATGCACAGCCGATCTCATTTGGCCACGAGTTAGCAAAACATGCCCATGCATTTGCAAGAGATCTCGATCGAATTAGTGATTGGCACGCACGCGCTGCCATTAGCTCGCTGGGGGCGGGTGCACTCTCAGGATCATCCTTACCTCTCGATCCCGTATTCACCGCGAGTAATCTAGGTTTCACTAGTACGTTTGCAAATAGTATCGATGCGGTAAGTGATCGCGATTACGTAGCTGAGGCCCTATTTATCTGCGCGATGGTCGGCGTTCATCTCTCGCGAATTGGGGAAGAGTGGACGTTGTGGTCATCAACGGAGTTTGCCTGGGCAAGAGTTGCTGATGCATACTCAACAGGTTCATCGATCATGCCACAGAAAAAGAATCCAGATATGGCCGAGTTAGCACGTGGCAAAACTGGAAGACTCGTAGGAAATTTAATGGCGCTCTTAACTACTCTTAAGGCGCTGCCATTTGCTTACAACAGGGATTTGCAAGAGGACAAAGAGCCACTCTTTGACAGCATCGATACATTGCTTCTAGTTTTGCCGGCCGTTACTGGAATGGTGGCAACGACCGAGTTCGATCGGGAGAAAATGGCACTTGACGCACCAGCCGGCTTTTCACTTGCTACTGAAGTTGCAGATTACTTGGCAAAGAAGTTAGTTCCATTTTCACAAGCTCACGAGGCAGCGGGCCGTTGTGTTGCCTTATGCGAATCAACCGGTCGCCAACTGCATCAATTAACCGATGCAGAGTTTCTTGGAGTGCACCCGCACCTCGATGGGGGAGTACGCACGAGCCTGACCGTTCATGGTGCAATTAACTCCAGGACTACCGCTGGTGGAACGGCTCCCACACTAGTAGCGGCTCAAATTAAAAATGCACAGCAATCCAACACACAAACTATGGAGAAAATTGCCAGCATGCAGAGGTTGTTTTCAGAGATGATGAGCACATGAACCTAATTCAAGATCTTGCCTGGCGTGGCCTTGTTGCGCAATCTACCGATGAAAAAGCCCTTGATCTGGCGCTTAATAAGCCCATTACTCTCTATGTCGGCTTTGATCCAACTGCGCCATCACTACACGTAGGCAACCTTGTTGTTCTTCTGGTTTTGCGTCGCTTTCAGCTAGCCGGTCATAATCCAATCGCCTTAGTTGGAGGAGCCACTGGACTTGTTGGCGATCCCAGCGGTCGCAATGACGAGCGCACGTTAAATAGTTCTGAAGTTGTTGAAGGTTGGGTGAAGGGAATACGTAAACAGGTATCGGCTTTTTTGGATTTTGATTCGAAAGTCAATCCAGCTGTTGTAGTCAACAACTTGGATTGGACCTCACCATTGAGTGCCATTGAGTTTCTGCGCGATATAGGAAAACATTTCTCGGTTAATCAAATGCTTGCAAAGGACTCTGTATCTTCAAGGTTAGAGGCGGGCGGAATTTCATACACTGAGTTTTCCTACCAAGTTCTGCAGTCCTATGATTATTTAGAGTTGTTCCGTCGCAATGACTGCACTTTACAACTAGGTGGTTCTGATCAGTGGGGCAATATTGTTGCTGGCCTGGATCTGATCCGTAGAGTTGAATCGGGGAGTGCACATGCTTTAACAGTTCCACTCTTAACGAAATCAGATGGCTCTAAATTTGGAAAAACAGCTGGTGGAAGTATTTGGTTGGATCCAACAATGACCTCGCCTTATGCTTTCTTTCAATTCTGGTTAAATACCGAAGATCGCGATGTGATTAATTTCCTAAAGGTCTTCTCATTTAAGAGCCACGAGGAGATATCACAGTTAGAGATGGCACATTCGGAAAATCCTGGTTTGCGTGTGGCGCATCGAGAACTGGCCCGCGAGTTAACAACTCTTGTACATGGTGGCGATGTAACTGAACGCGTTGAATCGGCATCGCGCGCACTTTTTGGCCAGGGCGATCTCGCCGAACTAGATGAAGAGACCCTTGCTAGTGCATTGGCAGAACTTCCTCGAACAATCATTGCTAAGGATCAAGAGATTCCCACGTGGGTGGATCTCTTAGCGGCAACTGGAGTCGTTGACTCGAAATCGGCAGCTCGACGCGTGGTCAAAGATGGTGGCGCATATCTCAATAATGAAAAAATACAATCGGAGGATTTTGCTCCTACAAAAGAGGCGTTTTTATGTGGCAAATATGCGGTTTTACGCAAAGGCAAGCGCGACTTGGCGGCCGTTGAATTAATCTAGTTTTAAGACATAGCTCCTAAAACCTTAGCCCGCTAACGGAATTACAGGCACATCTAGAGTCACAATAGGCCTAAGATCCCGATTTGACCCTAGTAATAGCGCGGGCTATAGTTACACTCTTGTTGTGAATCGGACGATTTAGGCCGAACAGCATCGATTATCAGCTCTAGTTCATCGTTTTGGCCCAGTTTGACCGTGGCCGCATGTATGGACTAGGTTTGGCAGTCTGCCCTGAAAACAGGAGAAACCCTGGGACCAGTGCGCATCCGTACCTTGAGAACTCAACAGCGTGCCATAAGTCAATGCAATATATGCCATCAAGTGGCTCTATTTGACATGCTTTAAATAGCGAAAAATCATTGTTTTACTTTGGTTTTTGGACAATACCCACGGCAAAAGAAATACTTCAATGAGGTATGAC
>CAFBOD010000010.1_pt1 | contig 49177 bp, 53 predicted proteins | sample 7269371 | NCBI WGS metagenome assembly CAFBOD01 (sample SAMEA6814106, study PRJEB35770) | uncultured Actinomycetes bacterium | biome: Freshwater; feature: Freshwater reservoir; material: water | place: Czech Republic | collected 2017-07-26 | depth 30m m
ACATCATTCACTCCCTGCACTAGCTGAGGCCAACGCGTCTGCGCCGCCAACAATTTCACTGATCTCTTGGGTAATTTCAGCCTGACGGGCTGCGTTCGCAAGTCGTGTAAGCGACTTGATTAAATCATCGGCATTGTCAGTGGCCGACTTCATTGCGCGACGTCGAGCAGCATGCTCGGAGGCAGCTGATTGCAGCATCGCGTTAAATACTCGAGCCTCAATGTAACGAGGCAAGAGTGCATTGAGCACGACCTCGGCATTTGGTTCGAATTCATACATAGGTAGCAAGCCAGTTGGAACTGGTGCATCGCTTTCTACAACTTCTAGAGGAAGCATCCGCTTTGCCATTGCATTTTGCGTAAGCATTGATTTGAACTCAGTAAAGACGATATGGATCTCATCGACACCAGATTGATCAACTGAAGAATCGGCGACGAAGGCTTTGATAAGCGAATCGGCAACTTCCTTAGCGTTTTCATACGTTGGATTATCTGAAAAACCACTCCACTGTCCTGCAATCTCGCGATTACGGAAACGGTAGTAGTTCACGGCCTTTCGACCGACTAAGTATGACTTTGTTTCAAGTCCACGCTCTTTAAGCAGGGCAGTTAACTGCTCACCCTCTTTAATTGCATTATTTGAGTACGCACCGGCCATTCCACGATCGGCCGAGATAACCAAAATCGCTGCGCGCTTTGGATTCTCGTGAGGCGTGGTTAGTGGGTGGTTAGTTGAAGAGTAGGTAGCAACTGCAGATACCGCGCGAGTCAACTCATGTGCATATGGAGTCGAAGCAGTGACTCGTTGCTGCGCCTTAACGATACGAGATGCCGAGATTAACTCCATGGCTTTCGTAATCTTTTTAGTCGCTTTAACGGATCGCATGCGTCTGCGATAAACGCGAAGTTGGGCACCCATGAGTTACTTCTTCACCGCCGGTGGCACGTGCTTTGTAATCTGCTCGGAGCCTTCGCCATCGAGGGCTTGGACTGGAGCATCATTTACTGCAGCGGCCGCTGATGTCTTGAAGATCTTCTTGAAGTCATCGACTGCAATCTGCATCTTCGCAATAGTGTCATCCTCGAGAAGCTTGGTCTCTGAGATCACAGTGAAGATATCTTTGCGTTCGCGACCAATGAACTCTAGGAGTTCGGCCTCAAAGCGGCGAATATCGGCGACAGGAACTGAGTCAAGTGCACCTGATGTACCTGCCCAAATTGAAACAATCTGGTGCTCGAGTGAGTACGGTGAGTACTGACCCTGCTTCAAGAGCTCAACCATGCGCGCACCGCGCTCAAGTTGCGCCTTTGAAGCGGCATCTAAATCTGATCCAAATGCTGCGAAAGCTTCGAGCTCGCGGAACTGAGCAAGGTCAAGACGCAGGCGACCAGCGATTTTCTTCATCGCCTTAGTCTGAGCAGAGCCACCTACACGAGATACAGATACACCTACGTTGATCGCTGGGCGAACACCGGCGTTGAATAAATCTGTCTCAAGGAAGCACTGGCCATCGGTAATAGAGATAACGTTTGTAGGGATAAATGCAGATACGTCATTTCCCTTAGTTTCAATGATTGGTAAACCAGTCATTGAACCGCCACCGAGCTCATCGGATAGTTTTGCGCAACGCTCTAATAAACGTGAGTGTAAGTAGAAGACGTCGCCAGGGTATGCCTCGCGGCCTGGTGGACGGCGTAGCAATAGTGAGACTGAACGGTAGGCCTCGGCCTGTTTTGATAAATCATCAAAGACGATAAGAACGTGCTCGCCGTTATACATCCAGTGCTGACCGATTGAAGAGCCAGTGTATGGAGCCAAGTACTTAAAGCCAGCTGGATCTGAGGCAGGAGAGGCAACGATTGTTGTGTACTCCATTGCGCCAGCCTCTTCGAGTGCGCCCTTAACTGCAGCGATAGTTGAACCCTTTTGTCCGATAGCGACATAAATACATTTAACTTGCTTCTTCTTATCGCCAGATTTCCAGTTTTCCTTCTGGTTAATGATTGTGTCTACCGCAACTGCAGTCTTACCAGTCTGGCGATCACCAATGATTAACTGGCGCTGTCCACGGCCAATTGCCGTCATCGCATCGATGGCTTTAATTCCAGTTGCAAGTGGCTCTTTTACCGGCTGGCGCTGAACTACAGAGGGAGCCTGGAGTTCAAGTGCACGGCGTGCATCGGCTTTGATCTCACCCTTGCCATCGATTGGACGACCAAGTGGATCAACAACGCGACCTAAGAAAGCATCGCCGACTGGTACAGAGAGAATCTCACCTGTACGTCGAACCGAAGTTCCTTCTTCAATTCCTTCGTAGCCACCCAAGATAACTACGCCGATTTCGCGTACATCCAGGTTTAGCGCAAGACCGAGTGTGCCGTTTTCAAACTGCAGCAACTCGTTTGCCATCGTTGATGGCAGCCCTTCAACGCGTGCAATTCCGTCGCCTGCTTGGCTAACGGTTCCGACTTCGTCGCGAGCTGCAACGCCTGGATCGTAAGACTTAACAAAATTTGCTAAGGCTCCCTGGATTTCTGCCGGGTTGATCGTTAGGTCTGCCATGTGTTTCTCCCTTTATTTGCTTCCGACTACGGCGCGTGCGGCCCCAGCCAAACGATTTGAAACTGTTCCATCAACTAACTCATCTGCAAACTTGACTGAAACTCCGCCAATAACCGCTGGCTCGATCTCAACATTGATACGTACTGGCTGTCCGACCTGGGCATTTAATGCCACAGATAGGCGCTCTTGTTGGGCCGCACTCATTGGTGCTGCAACGCGAACATGTGCAATAACGCGATTACGTCGGGCTGCCAAAGAGTGTGAATAGTCGGCGAAGGCCGATTCAACGCTACGGCCACGCCACGAATTTACTAACTGTGAAACTAACTTCACGGTTGAATCAGATGCCCCCTTGAGAATCTCGCTAACAAGTGTTGCCTTAGCAAGCTTTGCATCTGATGTCAGTGCCTTGCGAAGCTCGGCTGAGCCGGCAATCGCACGTGATGCGGTAAAGATTTCATCTTCTACACGGTCGAGCTCGCCTGCGATATTGGCAGCTGATGCTTCTGCCTCAATAGCTAGCTGTTCGCTCACAAGTACAAGATCCTTTGGAGCAGACCAGCGCATCACCGAAATCTCAGTAATAACTGCCAGTGCTTGTGCGCCGATCTTGGAACTAAATAGCTCTTTGAGAAATAGTGCTTTAGCGTTGGCGTCACGAGATGAGTCTGTGAGCGCACGACGCACTGCGATATTTGCATTTAGAATCTCGGCAACAAAGAAAAGCTCAGCACTCAAGGTCGATGCATTTTTTGCATCCGAGCCTTTTATTGCAGCATCTAATGTAAGCCGAGCAGTCACTAATGACTGACGGCTGCTGCCTCCGAGGTGAGCTCTCATTGATTACTTACTCTTCTCTAGATCTTCTAAAAAGCGATCGACTACGCGAGATTGACGGGCGGCATCATCGAGTGATTCGCCAACAATCTTTGAAGCAAGCTCTACAGCTAAAGCTCCAACCTCGGCGCGAAGCGATGTCACTGCTTGTTGGCGCTGAGCTTCGATTGAAGCCTGCGCGGTTGCAGTAATACGTGCCGCCTCTTCCTGCGCCTTAGTGCGAAGATCTTCAATAATGGCAGCTCCTTGTGCTCGAGCCTCTTCGCGAAGCGTCTGCGCCTCGGTCTGTGCTTTAGCTAGTTGCTCGGTGTACTGGTTAAGTGCGCGTTGAGCTTCAAGCTGCGCCTTTTCAGCACGTTCGATGCCACCTTGAATTGCATTTGTGCGCTCTGTAAATGCCTTTTCAAACATCGGCGTTACAAATTTGCGCAGGGTTAGAAAGAGAAGAGTAAAGGCGATTGCACCAACTACAAGCTCTGCAGTGTGTGGAATCAGCGGATTAATCTTCTCTGCCTCAGCCATGTTAAGAAATTGCATCAGTTGTCCTTTGATTTAAATTCTTATGGTTTAGAGAACGAATGCGAGAACGAGGCCGAAGAGTGCAAGGGCTTCAGCAAGTGCGAACCCAAGGAACGCGATTGGCTGTAGGACGCTGCGAGCTTCTGGCTGACGTGCAACGCCATTGATATATGCGGCGAAGATGAGGCCAGTTGCGATTCCGGGACCGATTGCTGCGAGGCCAAAACCAACGAGGTTGAGTGTGCCTGTCATTTTCTTCCTTCTTTCCTATTAGTGCTCGTCGGCAAGGGCGCCGGCGATGTAGAGAGCTGCTAGCAGAGTAAAGATGTACGCCTGCAAGCATTGGACCATGAATTCAAAGAAGGTCAACACAATGCCGATACCGAAGGCAAATGGGCTAATCAACTTCAAACCAATTACACCTTGGAGTAGATGATCTCCACCCAAGATGAAAACAAGTAGTAATAAGTGACCTGCAAACATATTTGCAAAAAGACGAAGCGCCAGAGTCAATGGACGAACTACAAAAAAGGTGAGAATCTCAAGAGGGGTGATAAGAATGTACGCCGCTTTTGGCACTCCAGGCATAAACATAATCTCTTTGAAGTACTTAATAGCGCCTTGTTTGCGAATTCCGACATAGTGGAAAACTAGATAAATCGTGATCGCCAAGACATATGGGAATGAAACGCGCGACATTGAAGGAAACTGCAGTAGCGGGATAATTCCGAATATGTTGTTAACTAAGATAAAAGTAAAGAGTGTGAAAAGATAAGGAACAAAGCGTAGAAAATCATGACCGATGACATCTTTGGCTAAGTCATTGCGGACAAAGCTATAGACGCTCTCACCGGCAAACTGAAGTTTGGATGGCACAATCGCCGCTTTACGTGAAGCTAAAATGAAAAATACCGAGATTAAAATGACTGAGAGAAATACTAAAAGAATTGGTTTTGTTGTATAGATGTTATGACCAAAGACCGGCGGAAGTTCGAAGTCGGCGCTACTTGGTGGGACGAATCCTCCACCTGTACCTGAACGCAGTAGCTCGCGCACGCATAACTCCTTCAACGGTTGAATTAACTGGTTAAAACGGGGAAGTTAAGACGAGGCAACCCTATGGCAGAGGCGCCCGAGTTGAGAAATCCAAAGGCCATCCCAGATAGTGGAACGGCTCACTCCCGCCCGAAGCGAAGCCATACCAAATAGATAGCCCCACTAACTCCGACCAAGAGGCCTATGAGGGTGAAGTAGCTCTTTCCGAGCCAATGATCAAGGCCATATCCGACTCCGCCCCAGAAGAGCAGGCCCGAGAGCAGGTATCCAAATATCGACCACATCGCACTCTCTTCACGCTTTGCCATGAGGACTCCTTAAGCCTTTGTATCAGGGAGAGGTAAATGTAGGCGAAGTTTCATGAAACTAGAAATCTCACCCCATAGCCAGGCGATTGTGAGCACAACGGCGGTGATCCCAAAGGTGGTTCGGTTAATTGTGGCGCGACTGGTGAACTTAGATATAGCCCAGAGTAAGAGGCCCAAGGCGAAGAGTTTTGCAAAGTAAGAAAAGAGCGCCATCGCCATCGTCGTAATTGGATCCAAGTTTCGAGCCATGCCAGAGACTGCAATATGGATAATGAAGAAGATGATGACAACAAACTGTGCCAGAAGGGCACCATACAAACCACTGGATCCTTTAAGAATTGCCGATAGTGCGATAGCAATAATACCCACTACAAAAGTCGGTACGAATGCACCTCGAAGTAAGCGCGATTCATTGCTGCTCATACCAGTACTTTCTTTCCACTTTTTAAAACTGTGACTGTAATGGTTATCAAAACAACTGCAGTAATCATCGCTATCCACCATGGCGCAAAAGCTAATACGGTTACAGGAAATGCAATCGTTGCCGTCCATAGATAAAGAATGAACGCGGTCTTTAACTGCGAATTACCTGCACTCAATAAGCGGTGGTGTAAATGTTCATTATCGGGAGTAAATGGTGACTTGCCGGCCTTTACGCGTCTGGCGACGGCTAGAAGTAAATCGGCTAAAGGAATTGCAAGGACTGCAAAAGGTAATAAGAGTGGCAAAAGCGTTGGACCTGAAGACTCTGCTGAGATTGCATTGGGATCAACCTGTCCTGTCAACGTGATCGCTGCACTGGCAAGGAGTAGTCCAAGCAACATTGATCCGCTATCTCCCATAAAGATTCTTGCAGGGTGGGCATTGTGCGGCAAGAAACCTATGCAGATTCCGACTAAAACTGCGGTGATTAATGAGGGCGCACCTGCGCGGCTAAAGCCATAATCAACGGATAAAAGATAGGCGAAGGCAAAGAATGCAATCCCTGCAATAGCTACGATTCCCGCTGCTAATCCATCCATTCCATCTATAAAGTTAACTGCATTAATAGTTATGACAACAATTAAGACTGTAACGAGCTGCCCGATACTTGGTGGCAATGTAATCACGCCGTTAATTGGAAGCCAGAGAATTTGGATTCCATACATCAGTAAAATACTTGCAACAAAAACCTGCCCAGCAAGTTTTGTTAGCGCATCCAGTTGAAAGCGATCATCGGCCATTCCCAATAGAACAATGATGGTAGAGGCCAGTAAAATACCCTGGGATTCATGCCCAAATGATTTTCCCACCAATGGCAGATGATTAACGATCAGGAAAGTTAACGCCATGGCTATCCACATTGCTACGCCGCCCCAGCGGGCAGTTGGAGTTGTATGAATATCTCGACCGCGTATTTGTGCAACTGCGCCAAATCGAATGGCGATCGAACGCACGTATGGAGTAATTAGGTAACACAAAACCGCTGAGATCAGCAGGGTTACTAAATACTCGCGCATGAATCTACTTATGCCTGATAAATTGGGAATCGTGCGGTGAGTTCATGAACTTCTCTTTTAATTGAGGCATGTACTGCCGCATCATCACTTGCTATTGCATCTGCAATTAACCTGGCGATCAGCTTCATTTCATCAACTCCCATGCCTTGCGTTGTAGTGGCAGGAGTACCAACACGTATGCCACTAGTGACACCAGGCTTTTCTGGATCATATGGAATCGAGTTCTTATTCATTACGATTCCTGCAGCCCCACATCGTTCATCGGCAACCTTGCCGGTAACCCCAGTGCTACGAATATCCATTAAAGCTAAGTGAGTCTGAGTTCCACCCGATACCGCGCGCATTCCTTGGCCTTCAAGGGCGGTAGCTAACGCCTGTGCATTGACGATGACCTCCTTGGCATATTTTTGATAGCCGGGAGTTGCACATTCAGCTAATGCAACGGCCTTGCCTGCAACGGCCGACATGATTGGTCCTCCCTGCATTCCAGGAAAGACTGCCTTATCAATGGCCGCTGCATGCTCGGCCTTAGCTAAAATCATTCCTCCGCGTGGGCCGCGCAAAACTTTGTGTGTTGTAAAAGAGACAACATCGGCAAAGGGAACAGGTGAAGGGATCGCCTTTCCAGCAACAAGTCCTATGAAATGCGCCGCATCAACCCACATAATTGCGCCTACTTCATCGCAAATCGCACGAATCTTTTCGAAATCGATTAATGATGGGTAGGCAGTTGCCCCCGAACAAATCATCTTTGGCTTTGTTGCAATAGCTTTCTCGCGAAGTTCATCGTAATCAATGAGCTCATTATCGGCGCGCACACCATAAGACTCAACGTTGAACCACTTCCCAGAAAAGTTAACTGCCGAGCCATGTGTTAGGTGGCCGCCATGTGGAAGTGACATTGCCAAGACCGTATCGCCAGGCTTAGTAAATGCTTGATACACCGCGATATTGGCACTTGCCCCTGAGTGCGGTTGAACATTTGCATGGTCGGCCCCAAATAAACTCTTTGCCCGATCAATTGCTAAATACTCGGCCTTGTCTACCTCTTCGCAGCCACCGTAATATCGCTTGCCTGGATAACCTTCGGCATATTTATTTGAAAGCGTAGAACCCATCGCAGCCAAGACTGCACGGGAGGTAAAGTTCTCCGAAGCAATAAGCTGCAAATTGGTTTGTTGGCGCTTTAGCTCAGATAATAAGACTGCGGCGATCTCTGGATCTTGCGCAGTTAAAGCTTCAAAATCAGGACCGTAGAAAGTAGACATACGGCAATCTTATAGTGCGGTGGCTCCAGGTACGATACTTTGAATCTCTTCCAATGAGATTGCCCCAATTCTAAGCACGCGCACACCTTTGTCATCGGCTTCAACCACGGTTGTCATTGGCCCTTTTCGAAGATTTCCATTGTTGAACTGCATCGCTAAATCCGCATCCAAAACAAAGATATCGCTCAGTGATTTAGGTGCAGGGCGGCCAACACGCACACCGCTTGCAACGGCTAATGGTCCACTTTCAACCAATAAAGCCTTAGCAAATTTACTCTTTGGAACGCGAATGCTGATCTGGTCCAATTGATTATCATCGCCTAAATCCCAACTCAACCCAGTTTGCGGGCGAAGATTCATCGATAACATCCCAGGCCAGAACTTCTTCATTAATGCGGCAATATCTGAGTTGATCTCACGTACAACGCCTTCGGCCGTTTTTGCGCTTCCAACTAAAACTTGTGCTGCAGTAAATAGTGGATCACCACGCAAAACATGCATCGCGCGAACGGCGTCTGCCTTAAATGCATCACAAGCAAATGCGTAACTATGTTCCAAAGGGATAGCGATTATGTATCCATCAGAGATAGCTTTTAGCGCCTTATTGACATGGCGTATGAGTTCGCCTTTTTTCAAATCAATCTCTTTGCCCATGGTTACCTCCTAACCGCACTAGTCCACCGAGGACGACCTACGAGGTCATCATGGAGTGAAATGTTATCGAAATCTAGTGCCAACTCCCTTTCAATAGCCGCGCCCTGCTCCTGTGCATGTTCTATAACTAATACTCCTGCAGATTTTAGTAATCGAGCAGCGGCAGTGATAAAAATCTTAGGAATCTCCATTCCCGTTGGACCACCAAAGAGAGCCGCATGTGGCTCAAAACTTGCAACATCGCGTGGCAATGGCTGCGTATCGGGAATATACGGCGGGTTTGCAATGACAACATCACATTTAATGCCGGGCAATACATCGGCGACATCGCCCTCGACTACACGAACATTTTCGGCAATCACTGAGACATTTTTCTTAAGCCAGAGTATGGCCTCGGGTGAGTTTTCAACTGCGATTACCCGCGTGTCAGGTGACTCGGTCGCAATCGCTAATGCAAGCGCGCCAGAGCCTGCACCTAAATCGATTACGCTAACTGGCGCCGGCAGATTCATAATGTGCGTCAATACCGCATCTACCAAGAGCTCTGACTCGGGCCTTGGAACCAGAACTCCTGGACCAACCTCAATCTCCAAATATCGAAAAGCCGCTCTCCCGGTTAAATACTGTAACGGCTCATGATTTATTCGGCGATCTAGCAAGGTGAAGAACTGCTCCTCGATTACATCAGTGTCACTGAGTGCTTTTAACGTGGATTCAAGGAGAACTGAGTTATGCAAATCCATCCGTGAAAGAGCTAGAACATGCGCCAATAAATGTTCGGCATCAACCTCAGAAATTCCAGATTCTCTCAGCTGCGACTTTGCATCTCGCAGTAACGCTTTAATATCCATCGGACATTATTTCGTGTTGGCTAAGCGTGCAGCTTTATCGGCATCGATTAGGGCTTGAATCATGTCATCTAGATCGCCATTGAGAACTGCATCGAGATTATTTGATTTGTAGTTCACGCGGTGGTCACTAATACGGTTTTCAGGGTAATTATAAGTTCGAATTCGCTCTGATCTATCGACGGTACGCACTTGGCTTTTACGTTCGGCCGATGCCGCTGCTTCTTGTGCCTCTTGTGCTGCAGCAAGTAAACGCGCACGCAGAATACGAAGCGCCGACTCTTTGTTTTGCAGTTGACTCTTCTCATTTTGGCAAGAAACGACGATGCCAGTTGGAACGTGGGTTAAGCGCACTGCCGAGTCGGTTGTATTAACCGACTGCCCGCCTGGTCCCGATGAGCGAAACACATCTACGCGAACATCGTTCATATTTAACTCAACATCAATCTCTTCGGCCTCGGGCAGAATCAAAACACCTGCGGCCGATGTATGAATTCGCCCTTGGCTCTCAGTCTCTGGCACACGTTGCACGCGATGCACTCCACCTTCAAATTTCAGACGTGCATACGGTGATTCACCTGGGGCTGGAACTCCCTTTGACTTAACACCTACAGAGATATCTTTGTAGCCGCCCATTTCACTCTCGGTGGCATCGATAATCTCAATTTTCCAATTATGTCGTTCGGCGTAGCGCATATACATGCGCAGTAAATCTCCGGCAAAGATTGCAGACTCATCACCGCCGGCTCCAGCTTTAACTTCTAGGATCACATCGCGGTCATCGTTAGGATCACGTGGAAGCAGTAACTCCTCTAACTTCTCCCCCGCAGTTAGGGCCGTTGCCTCAAGGGCTGGAATCTCAGATGCAAATTCGGCATCAACTAGCGCCAACTCTTTAGCTGTAAGCAGATCGTCTTCGGCAGATTTCCAAGCTTTAAATCCAGCAACGACTGGACCTAGTTGGGCATAGCGACGACCGAGTTTGCGGGCATTGGCTTGGTCATCATGAATAGTCGGATCGGCCATCTTGGCTTCTAGTTCTGCATATTCGCGAACCATTTCATGGGCTGATGCAAAGCGGTCATTGCTCATGTGGCCTCTGCCTCTCTTATGTCGAATTTGTGCATTATGAAAATAAAAAAACCGCGACCGCAACCGTTAAGGCTGCGATGCGGTCTCTTTAAAAAGCTACTTAGCTTCCGTTGTCTTCTTTCCAAAGCGCTCTTCGAACTTAGCTACGCGTCCACCAGTATCTAGGATGCGCTGCTTGCCGGTGTAGAACGGGTGGCATACAGAACAGACTTCAACGTAGATTGAACCGCTAGCAACTGTCGAGCGAGTAACAAACTTCTCACCGCAACCACAAGTCACTTGGGTCTCTTTGTACTCTGGGTGGATCTCTGGCTTCATAGTTCTTCCCTTTTTCTTAGTTTGGATCTCGACTAGCGAGTGAACCAAACGGATTGGTTAACGTGGACAAGAGTAGGCCAAAGCCCAACTTTTATGAAATTTACGCCTAATTACTTGCTGTCATCAGGGCCAGAAGTTGTCTTCTGAATCTGCATCAAGAACTCGACGTTGGACTTAGTCCCCTTCATCTTCTCGAGGAGAAGTTCTAGAGCCGCTTGTGGCTCAAGGGCGTGTAGAACGCGACGTAGTTTCCAGACGATGTTTAGCTCCTCTGAGCCCATAAGAATCTCTTCCTTACGAGTACCAGATGCAACCACGTTAACGGCTGGGAAGATTCGCTTATCTGCAAGGCGACGATCCAGGATTAACTCCATGTTTCCGGTGCCCTTAAACTCTTCGAAGATCACTTCATCCATGCGCGAGCCAGTATCGACCAATGCCGTTGCAAGAATGGTTAGTGAGCCGCCATCTTCAATATTTCGTGCCGCGCCAAAGAACTTCTTCGGCGGATAGAGCGCAGCTGAATCAACACCACCCGAGAGAATTCGGCCAGATGCTGGCGCTGAGATGTTGTAGGCGCGACCTAAACGAGTGATTGAATCGAGCAACACAACGACATCGTGGCCAAGTTCAACAAGGCGCTTTGCGCGTTCAATAGCTAGTTCGGCGATCGTCGTGTGATCATCGGCAGGGCGATCAAAAGTTGAAGCGATTACTTCGCCCTTAACAGAGCGTTGCATATCGGTAACTTCTTCTGGGCGCTCATCGACTAGAACAACCATTAAGTGACACTCTGGATTATTTGTTGTTATTGCATTGGCAATTGCCTGCAAAACCATCGTCTTACCGGCTTTAGGTGGTGAAACAATAAGTCCGCGCTGTCCTTTACCAATAGGTGCAATCAAGTCGATTACGCGAGTTGTTAGTACGTTTGGCTCGGTCTCAAGGCGTAGACGCTCTTGCGGATAGAGCGGCGTTAACTTGCCGAACTCAACACGGTTACGTGCCTCATCTGGGCTCATGCCATTAACAGTTTCAAGAGTAATGAGTGCATTGAACTTCTCTTTGCGCTCGCCTTCGCGGGCTTGACGCACTTGACCAGTTACAACATCACCTTTGCGAAGGCCATTACGTCGGACTTGCTGCAACGTGACATAGACGTCATTTGGACCAGGTAGGTAACCCGAAGTGCGGATAAATCCGTAGCTATCGAGAATATCTAGAAGACCACTAACTGGAACTAATACATCGTCTTCACTGAGCACTGGTTCGCGCTCTTCACGAGGCGCGCGATCGCGATTGTTGCGATCACGATTTCGGTCGCGTCCACGGGTACGATCATTACGGTCGTTGCGAGCGCCGCGATCGTTATTGCCGGTTGGCGCATCATCATCTGAACTATCTTCTGAATCTTGATTGGTATTAGCTGCCGGCTTGCTCTCTTTCTTGCGGCTATTGCGGGCTTCGCGACGTGCTTCACGTTCGGCTTTGGCGGCTTCACGATTCTTAGCCTGTAAATCGGCGATCGCCTCTACTAAGACGTCCTTCTTCATCTTTGCTGCGCCTTCGACACCTAACTGTGTTGCAACGGTCTTTAACTTCGGTAGGGTCATTGCGGCAAGCTCTGGACTTTGTGAACGTACTGGCTCTTGTGTTGTTGTCATCTGTTTCTTTTCGCTATTGGAGTACGGGCCTACATTGATAACCCGTGAAACCGTGGATTGTTTTCTTGATGTATCTGATGTGTTTCTGCCCCGAAATAACAGGGCTAGCAGATGCCCAAATATTAGCAGGGGCTAACCTCATTGGGCAAACATCGCCTTAGATCAGGCTGGCTCCCTCACGTGAGAGGCCCAAGGCCTTGGTGGTGAACTTGTCGCCTGCGGCACGAGTGAGCTCTTCTACTTCCTCAGTGCCACCAGTATGCAGAACTAAAACGGTAGGTCCGGCTCCAGAGATAAAGGCAGCTACTCCGGCTTTTCGCAGTTTCACTAAGAGTGCAAATGATGCCGGCATCGCTTCGGCGCGATAGCTCTGGTGCAGAAAATCTTCAGTTGCCGAATGTAGTAAGTCTGGTCGATGTTGCAGGGCATGAACGAGCAAAGCGGCATTGGCTGAATTCTTAACGGCATCGGCATGAGAGATGAGTTCTGGAAGCATCTTTCGCGCTTTAGATGTTGCAACTGATGTCGAAGGCACAAATGCAACTGCACTAATTCGCGGATCTACCTCTAACTGCACGCAAAGTGCGACATTGTGTCCATGTTGCATCTCTTGCCAAGCAATTGTTGCACCGCCATAGATAGCTGCTGCAACATTATCGGGATGGCCTTCCATCTCATTTGCTAGATTTAACATGTCATCATTACTCATTCGCTCATTGCCACCTAAGACAAGTGCGCGTGCAAGTGATAATCCACCAACAATGGCACTTGCCGATGAACCAAGTCCACGAGTATGCGGAATAACATTCAGTGCACGTAGGGCGATACCTCTTGGCTTTCCACCAAGAAATTCAAAACCTTTGTGCATAGATTTAATAACTAAGTTTTTCTCATTGCGTGCAAGAACGTCAGCGCCTTCACCCGTGATATCTACATCTATTACTTGCTCGTCTAAAACTTGAGCAATGTATCGATCATGCATTCCAAGGGCTAATCCCAACGAGTCAAAACCTGGGCCCAGATTGGCGCTAGTTGCAGGCACTTGTACTTGCATTGATTGAGCTTTAAAGGTTGGTTTCATATTACTTAAGTCCCAGCGCCTTTGCCGCGGCCTTTACATTGACAGGAATAATGATTGGCTTCTTTGCAGTTTCCAACGCATGTGAAATATCTTTTAAACCATGACCAGTAACTGTGATCACGATGGTCTTGTCCTTAGCAAGCTTGCCGGCCTTCTTGTATTTAATGAGCCCGGCCAAGCCTGCAGCCGATGAAGGCTCAACAAAAATACCCTCTTTGGCTGCAATTAATCTATATGCAGCCAGGATCTCTCGATCTGTTACCGAGTCAATCACGCCCCCAGATGAATCACGGGCATCTATTGCTTGAGCCCAAGAGGCTGGATTCCCAATTCGAATCGCTGTAGCAATTGTTTCAGGGTTTTTAATGATTTTGCCTTTAACAATCGGCGCAGAACCAGCTGCTTGAAAACCATACATCGCTGGAAGGCGCGCTGCCATTGCATCTTTGTAGTACTCCTTGTAGCCCTTCCAATATGCGGTGATGTTGCCAGCGTTTCCGACAGGCAGTGCATGAATATCCGGGGCATTTCCTAACATATCTACAACTTCAAAGGCGGCAGTTTTCTGTCCTTCAATGCGAAAAGGGTTGACCGAGTTAACAAGTGCGACAGGGTAGTTTTCAGAAAGTTCGCGGGCAAGTGTCAAGCAGTCGTCGAAATTACCGTTTACTTGCAAGATAGTTGAATTGTGTATGACGGCTTGAGCTAACTTACCCATTGCGATCTTGCCTTTTGGAATCAAAACTGCAGGAACCATTCCAGCCTTTACTGCATACGCTGCGGCCGAGGCCGAGGTATTTCCAGTCGATGCACAGATGACTGCTTTTGAGCCATCCTCTGCAGCCTTTGAAATTGCCATCGTCATTCCACGATCCTTGAATGAACCCGTTGGATTTAGACCTTCGTACTTAATCCATACATTATTTTCTAATAACTCTGAAAGGAAAGCTGCGTGAATAAGCGGGGTCCCACCTTCTCGCAATGAGATTACGGGCGTGCTTGCGCTAACGGGCAAACGGTGACGGTACTCCTCGATAACTCCACGCCATTGGTGTGCGCCTTTTCTATTGCCCCCAAAGATTGCCATCTACGAAACCGCTCCCTCTACACGAATTACCGATTCAACTTTAGTGACAATCTCCATTTTCGAGAGCTTCTTTACGCAGGCATCTAGAGCATCTTCGCTGGCTTTGTGGGTAACGACAATGAGCTCGGCATCTTTACCCATTCCTGCCTGACGTACTGTCTGGATTGAAATATCTTCACTAGCAAATGTCTGCGCAATTGAGGCTAAAACACCTGATTTATCGGCGACATGCAGGCGGACAAAGAATTGGGATCGCACTTGACTAGTTGGAGCAATATCTAAATCAGCATAATCGGACTCGCCATATCCCACCGTTGAATAGGCACGGTGACGTGTAACTGCTACCAGGTCACCCAATATTGCCGAAGCCGTTGGTGCCCCGCCTGCACCGCGACCATAAAACATTAGCTCGCCAGCGGCTTCAGATTCAACATAAACTGCATTGAAGGCATCGCGCACGGAGGCCAAAGGATGTGAGATTGGAAGCATGACTGGATGCACGCGCACTGAAATCTCATCGTTGACGGTAATTTCAGCAATAGCTAGAAGTTTAATAACCGCCTTCATCGCTTTAGCCGCATTTACATCATCGATTGAAATCTTTGTAATTCCTTCACAGTAAACCTCATCGATGGTAACTGTGCTGTGAAAAGCCAAGCTTGCAAGCAGCGCGGCTTTGGCTGCAGCGTCATGGCCTTCGATGTCTGCGCTCGGGTCAGCCTCTGCATACCCCAGCGCTTGTGCCTCTTTTAATACATCGGCAAACTCACGGCCTTCTTCGTGCATCTTAGTTAAAATATAGTTTGTTGTTCCATTCACAATTCCCATTACCCGCGTAATTTGGTCTCCGGCTAATGATTCGCGCATCGAACGAATAATCGGAATCGCACCTGCGACTGCAGCTTCATAATATAAATCCACTTTCGCAGCATCTGCAGCGTTAAATAGTTCATGACCATGGGTTGCAAGCAGCGCTTTGTTGGCAGTAATGACTGATTTCTTATTCTTAATCGCCTCTAAGATTAAAGTTCGAGCAGGCTCAATTCCACCCATTACTTCAATAACGATATTAATCTCAGGGTCGGTAACAATAGAGTTCAAATCTGTTGTGATCATCGATGTATCGATGCCCTCACGTGCAGAAAGTGTTCGAACCCCAACTTTTTTCAAAACTAATAGCGCTCCAGAGCGATCAGAGAGCTCTTGGCGATCGGATTGAAGCAGGCGGGCAACCTGGCTGCCGACCACGCCAGCGCCAAGCATTCCGATTGAGATTGTTTTTAATCCTGCGTCCATGCGGGTTATTCTTTCACAGATGCCAGTAACGGCGTTAAATATCCAATCCGAGCAGATCGGCCTCGGTTTCACGGCGCACAATCACCCGGGCCTTTCCATCATTAACTGCAATAACAGGAGGTCGTGGAACATGGTTGTAATTGCTAGCCATGCTGCGTCCATATGCACCAGTTGCAGGGGTAGCCAATAAATCTCCAACTGCGATATCGCTAGCTAAAGCAATATCTCGAATGAGAATATCGCCGGTTTCGCAGTGCTTTCCAACTAATCGAGAGGAGATTAGCTCGGCATTGCTGGCGCGATTTGCAAGTACAGCTGTGTACTCGGCTTCATATAGGGCTGGTCGAATGTTGTCGCTCATTCCACCATCAATAGATATGTATCGACGGTTATCTCCCGATTCAAGCGTTACATCTTTAATGGTTCCAACTTCATAGAGAGTAAACATTGTTGGGCCCACTATCGCTCGGCCAGGTTCAATCGAAACACGTGGCAGATCCAAGTTATGGAGTATGCAGTTGGCCTTGACTGCAGAGGCAAGTGCGGCCATTGCAACTACTGGTGATAACTCCTCATCTCCAGGTAGATAGTGAATGCCATATCCCCCACCCAAATCAAGCTCTGGAAGTTGGCTGTTGAATGCATCGCGATACTTGGCAAGCAGTGCGATAAGTCGTTGGGCACTTATTTCAAAGGAGCTGGTATCTAAAATCTGCGAACCGATATGCGCATGGAAACCTCTCAACTCGAGAGACTCGTGATTACGTACCGCTTCAATCGATTTCCACGCCATGCCGCTTGCAATTGAAAAGCCAAATTTCACATCTTCGTGCGCCGTTGCAATGGATTCATGGGTATGGGCTTCAATACCAGGTGTTAAACGAAGCAAGACTCGCTGAACTTTTCCAATTTTCTTAGCAGCTAAAGCAACGCGTTCGATTTCAATTAGTGAGTCTATGACGATAGTTTCAACACCGGCCTTTATTGCCTTTTCAATCTCACTTACAGATTTATTGTTGCCATGTAGCTGAATCATTGTCGGATTGATTCCTCCAGCAAGGGCAACTGCAAGTTCACCGCCAGTGCAGACATCAATTCCAATGCCAATATCCTTAACCCAACGCGCAACTTCAGTACAGATAAAGGCTTTAGCTGCGTAGTACACCGTGCCTGCACTAGCGCCAAAACTATTTTTTAGTGCCTCATCCCAAGCTTTTGCGCGTGCTCTAAAATCGGCCTCATCCATAATAAATGCAGGTGTTCCAAACTCTTTAGCTAAATTGGTTGCAGAAATCCCCGATATCGAAAGCTCTTTGCCTTGTGCAACGTTAGCCGACCACATTTCTACATCCTCTCCGGTGCACTTACACCTAATAGCGCTAGACCATTAGCTATAACTATTTTCGTAGAGCTACAGAGTAATAGTCGGGCTGTGTGCAGCGGAGTTGGATTTTCTTCACCCATTGGGAGCACGCGACAGTCGGCATAAAAGCCGTGATAGGTGCCAGCAAGATCCTCTAAGTAACGGGCTATGCGATGCGGCTGACGTAGTTCGGCTGCGCCAGCGACAACACGTGGGAACTCGGCTAAGGCACCCAAAAGCTCATTTTCGCGATCATGGGTGAGTTGAGATGAATCAAAATCTGCAAGATCTACTGAAATCGCTAACTCATTCGCATTTCGTAAAACCGCAGCAATACGTGCATGGGCATACTGGACGTAATAAACAGGATTCTCATTTGTGTTGCGCTTCAAGACGTCGATATCCATCACCATCGGCGTATCAACTGGGTATCTGATCAAGGTATACCGCGCGGCATCGACGCCAACTTTTTCAACTAACTCTTCTAAAGTTATTATCGTGCCGGCGCGTTTAGAGAGTTTTACCTCTTGTCCGCCCTCCATGATTTTAACTAACTGTCCTATTAATACATCTATGTTGTACTCAGGATCATCACCTGCACATGCGGCAATAGCCTTAAGGCGGCCGACATATCCATGGTGATCTGCGCCCAACATATAGATACAGATATCAAAGCCCCGCTCGCGCTTATTAATGTAATATGCAGTATCGGAGGAAAAATAGGTAAGTGAACCATCGGATTTAGTTAAGACGCGATCTTTATCATCGCCAAAATCAGATGTGCGCAGCCAAATAGCACCATCTTCTTCAAAGACATGGCCTTGACCACGTAGCTTCTCTAGACCGTGCTCGACAGCGCCAAGTTCATGCAATGAGCGTTCTGAAAACCATGTATCGAAGTGTGTTCCAAAACTATCTAAAACTCTCTGTTGATCTTTTAACTGCACAGCATATGCAGCTTCGCGAAATGCCCGATGGCGCTCACTTTCTGGCAACGAAGTCATGGCTGGATTATCTGTTACAACCACTTTAGCTAAGTCGAGGATGTACTCACCTTTATAGCCATCTTCAGGAATTGGATTACCGAGTGCGGCTGCCTCTACAGATGCGCCAAATAAATCCATCTGATTTCCGCGATCATTGATATAAAACTCTCGTGATACATCGGCGCCGGCGGCGCTGAGCACTCGACCTAATGCATCTCCCACTGCTGCCCAACGTGTGTGGCCCAGATGTAGCGGACCAGTTGGATTGGCACTTATAAACTCTAAGTTAATTCGTACGCCTTTCAACGCATTACCTTGACCGAAATCTTTTCCCGCATTAATAATTGTTGACACAAGTTCGGCCTGGCTAGCGCGGTTGAGTGTGATGTTAATAAATCCTGGACCTGCAATATCTAACTGTGAAATTCCAACTTCGCCGGTGAGGTAGGTAATGATTATTTGCGCGATTTCACGTGGGTTTTTGCCGGCGGCTTTAGCTAGCTGCAGGGCGACCGAGGTTGCGAAATCCCCATGCTCACGATTCTTAGGCCGCTCTAATGTGATGGTGTCAGGGGTGGCCCCAGATAGCTCGCCAGTTGAAATAGCCCGTGAAATGGCGGCCTTCACCGCCGCCTCTAGCTGCTCCACCTGTGATGACATTATCCAAGGCTACCGTTAGGCGACTAAAGGCCGTTACCTAATCGTTAGGTTGGCACCAAAATTTCATGAAAATCCCTAGTGACCTTTCAATCTATTTCTATTACCTTATGGTCACAGAGCCACCCTCCTCATTTGGGCAAAAATCTTTGCCCTAGGGTGATTCTCCTTTTGAAAGGTGTTTCATATATGACAAAGCGCCGCCTCGCGATTACTGCAGCATTTGCTGCACTTGCAATCGCACTTACAGGTTGCTCAAAAGCTGACAAGGCCTCAGAAGGCTACGTCGGAGTAATTCTTCCAGATGCAGCATCATCAAACCGTTGGGAAACTGCTGACCGCGGATTCCTACAAGGTGCATTTGATGCCGCTGGAGTTAAAGTAGATATTCAGAATGCAAACGGCGATAAGGCCGCATTTGCAACAATCGCTGATCAAATGCTTACAGGTGGAGCTAAGGTTCTTATTCTCGTAAACCTAGATTCAGATTCAGCCAAGGCTGTTCAAGACAAAGCTGCAGCACAAGGTGTTAAGACAATCGACTATGACCGTCTAACACTTAATGGTTCAGCTTCATACTACGTATCATTCGACAACGAAGCAGTTGGCAAGTTGCAGGGTGAAGGCATCAAGGCTTGTCTCGATGCAGCAGGCAAGACAACTGCACGTATCGTTTACTTGAACGGTTCACCAACTGATAACAATGCAACTCTTTTCAAGGCTGGCTATGACTCAGTGCTACGTCCTTTGATCGATTCAAAGGCATACACACTTGTTGATGACCAAGCTGTCCCAGATTGGGATAATGCAAAGGGTGGAGTAATTTTCGAACAGCAGCTATCAAAGGCTGGCGGAAAGCTCGATGCAGTTGTTTCAGCTAACGAAGGTCTTGGACTTGCAGCTGTAGCAGTTCTTAAGAAGAACAAGCTAAACGGCAAGGTCTGCGTATCTGGACAAGATGCAACTGTTGATGGATTGCGTGCAATCCTTACAGGTGACCTTTCAAACACTGTTTACAAGGCAATCAAGGCAGAGGCCGAAGGCGCAGCAACTCTAGCAATCGCATTGCTTAAGGGTGAGGATGCAACTACAGCTACAGGTTCTGTAAATAACGGAACAGTAGATGTACCTTCAGTTCTCTTGGTACCAGTTGGAATCACAAAGGCTAACGTCAAGGACGTTATTGCCGATGGCTTCCAGAAGAAGGAAGATGTCTGTAAGGGCATCGAAGATCTCTGCACAGCTAACGGAATTTAATTTCCGTACCTGCTAGGCAGTAAAGAATGATGGTTGCGGCTCAGGGTTTAAAGCCCTGAGCCGCAACTTCTTTAATACAATGTTTTAATTGATTGAGCTACTAGCCACAATAGAAAAGTGGGTACACCAATGAGTACACCGATTCTCTCCCTGCGTGGAGTTAACAAATCCTTTGGGCCAGTTCATGTACTGCGGGATGTTGATTTTGACATCGCCGCCGGCAAAGTAACAGCCCTTGTCGGAGACAACGGCGCAGGAAAAAGCACGCTCATTAAATGTATTGCTGGAATTTATACTCCCGATCACGGCGACTTTCTCTTTGATGGTAATAAGGTTGAGATCTCGGGCCCGCGTGATGCTACCGCTCTCGGAATTGAGATTGTGTATCAAGATTTAGCGCTCTGTGACAACTTAGACATTGTTCATAATATGTTTTTGGGCCGTGAAAAAAAGCGCGGCTCGGTCTTAGATGAGACCGCAATGGAAGCACTTGCCCGAAAGACTTTAGATGGCTTAAGCGTTAGAACTGTTAAATCAATTCGTCAGACTGTCTCCTCACTTTCTGGCGGTCAACGTCAAACAGTTGCAATTGCTCGTGCAGTCCTCTGGAATAGCAAAATTGTTATCTTGGATGAGCCAACGGCAGCACTAGGGGTAGCCCAGACTGAACAGGTACTCAACCTAGTTCGTCGGCTAGCCGACAATGGTTTGGCTGTTGTTTTAATTAGCCATAACTTAAACGACGTCTTTGAAGTCGCTGACAATATTGCAGCACTGTATCTAGGTCAGATGGCTGCGCAAGTTGATAAGAATGAAGTCATCCCACGGCAGGTAATTGAGTTGATTACCACAGGAAAATCAGCTGGCGTAGAGAGTGCAGGGGCTGTGAAATGAGTACTTCTATAGTCAACGATCCTGGCGCAGAAAAGGCAACGTTGAAAGGTGCGATGCATGACTACTGGTCGCGCATAAAAGCTGGTGACATTGGATCCCTTCCAGCCGTACTTGGACTTGTGGTTCTCTGCATCGTATTTGGTTCAATGTCGAGCGTGTTTCTAACGCCTGGAAACTTTGCGAATCTTTTGACTCAGGCCGCTGCAGTCATTGTTATTGCTATGGGCTTAGTATTTGTTTTACTTCTTGGAGAAATCGATTTATCGGCTGGATACACAGCCGGTGTTACGGGTGCAGTACTAGTAATTCTAATTACTAATCATGATGTGCCTTGGTACTTAGCGCTCGTGGCTGCAATCTTCGTCGGAGTTGTATTGGGCTTTGGTCTTGGCACACTTGTTGCCCGACTTGGCATTCCATCCTTCGTTGTAACTTTGGCGGCATTCCTGGCTTTTCAGGGAATTTTGTTACTTCTTGCCGGTGAAGGTGGAACCATCCGCGTTGAAGATAAAACTATCTTGGCCGTTGAGAATTCAAATCTCACACCAACATTTAGTTGGATCTTCTTCATCATAGTTTCGGTAATTTATGTTTTGAGTGGATTAAATGCCATTAATTCACGTCGTAAAGCAGGTTTAAAATCTGAGCTTATTAACCTCTGGGTCCTAAAAACCGTCGGGCTACTTGCAATAACAGGACTTGCAGTTTTTGCCCTTAATGTTGAGCGCAGCAATAACCCTGACTTAGTAAGTCTGAAGGGTATTCCCTATGTAGTTCCAGTGATCTTGTTGCTTCTTGTGTTGGGTACCTTTGTACTCAGCCGCACCGCCTTTGGTCGACATATCTATGCCGTGGGTGGAAATGCCGAGGCGGCACGTCGCGCCGGAATTAATGTCAAGCGCGTTCGCATTGCCGCATTCATGATCTGTTCTGGCCTATCTGCAATTGCGGGAATGATTTTTGCTTCACGCCAAAACTCTGTCTCCCCAACTACTGGTGGAAGTTCAACACTTCTCTACGCAGTAGGTGCCGCAGTTATTGGCGGAACATCACTCTTTGGCGGAAAAGGAAAGATGCGCGATGCGATTCTTGGAGGTTTAGTCGTTGCAGTGATCGATAACGGCATGGGTCTTTTGGGATATGCAGCGGGAATCAAGTTCATCGTTACCGGACTTGTGCTACTAATCTCTGCTGGCGTCGATGCAATCTCTCGCCGAGGTGCCAGCGTTTAATTTGCAGTTACTTGACACCCATTAAGTGTTCAAGGGCCAACTGATCAATGGCCTCATAGCCATATCCGCGGGTACCTGCAGCTTCGACATCGAATGAATCTTTAGCAAGATCCTTCCATGTCTCTCCTGCACTCAGAGTTGGTTGACTGAGCCCTGGAATATTCGACTCTGCCATCGCAGCAATTACTCGTGGATCTGTACGGAAGGCGAGTGCGCGCTCCTTAAGAGCTAGGTAGGTACGCATATTTGCCGTTGCCGACTCCCACACACCCTTATCACTTTCCGTACGTGCTGGCTTGTAATCAAAGTGTTTCGGTCCGTCGTAGTTATAGCGTTCGAGCAGATCGACGAGGAAGAAGGCAGATTTAAGGTCACCATGACCAAAAACTAAATCCTGATCAAACTTAGGTCCATGCTGACCGTTTAAATCAATGTGATACAACTTCTTCTGCCAAAGAGCTTGGGCAATTCCATGAACAAAGTTAAGGCCGGCCATTTGTTCATGACCAACTTCAGGATTTAATCCAACGAGCTCTGGTCGATCAAGGGTGTAAATAAAAGCCAATGCGTGACCAATTGTCGGCAAGAAGATATCGCCACGAGGTTCATTGGGCTTTGGCTCGATTGCAAACTTAATGTCATAGCCATTATCTGTTACAAATTCACCTAGAGTATTGAAGGCCTCGCGGAAACGATCGAGGGCAACGTATGCATCTTTGCCACCATCGGTTTCGGCGCCTTCGCGGCCGCCCCAACAAACATAGGTCTTGGCGCCGAGTTCAACGGCCAGTTCAATATTCTTCATCACCTTACGCAAAGCAAAGCGGCGAATATCTTTATCATTTGATGTAAAGGCTCCATCTTTAAAAACTGGGTGTGTAAATAGATTTGTTGTCGCCATTGGCACTTTCATTCCAGTCTCTGCCAACGCCTTCTTGAAGCGATCGATGTGCATACGACGTGCGCCTTCATCGCTGCCAAATGGAATGAGGTCGTCATCGTGAAAAGTCACACCATGGGCACCACGTGAAGCGAGCTCATTGACGGTTCGGACTGGATCGAGGGCGCCGCGCGTTGCATCACCAAAGGGGTCACGTGCCTGCCAGCCAACGGTCCAGAGACCGAAAGTGAACTTATCTGCAGGTGTTGGTGTGAGTGACATAGTGTGGAGCCTTTCTAGTTGCGGGCAATAGCTTGGCCGTTTTGATACATCGCTAACTTACCTCTAATCTTGGGGCCTATCCATACAAGAGCACAAGCGGCTTCTGTGTGGATTTAGCGGGAGTGGTGAAATGGCAGACACGCAGGTCTTAGGAACCTGTGTCTTCGGACGTGAGGGTTCAAGTCCCTTCTCCCGCACACGTACAGCATGAGCTCTAGATAGGTTTTATTCATGGCGAAGAAATCTCCAGCCAAAGTTAAGAAGTTGGCCGCACAAGCAAAACGTGATGGTGCAGCAAATCGCGCAGAAAAGAAAGCCAAAAAAGAATCGGCGATTTCAAATGAGAACACCGTAATCGATGCCTATGCAGCCGTTGATGGATCGTGGCAAGAAATTGGTTTAGCCGCACCAGCACGCCGAGCATTAGTCGATGAGGGTCTATTTCAATTGAGTGACCTTCGAAAGCTTTCTTTAGCGGCAATAAAAGAGCTCCACGGTATGGGGCCAAATGCAATCAGAGTTTTAGTCTCGGAGATGAAAAAGGCTGATCTCTCTTTTAGAAAATAGTTCTCTAGCTTTATGCAATCACGCGATAGCCGGCAGCAATAACGGCCGCGCCAACTTGCTCTGAGTCGAGTTCGGATGAAGAAGTTATTACCGCTTCTGCCGCTTCTGCGCTGGCCTTTACTTCGCTTACCCCAGCCAACTTGCCTAATTCAGTATTGACTCTACCTTCGCAATGTCCGCAAGTCATACCCTTAATTTTTACCGTTGTTACCGTCATTACTTCTCCCCTTTTTTTAGAAACTAGAGAATTGCATTAAATAGATAGCCGACAAAAATAATTCCAACTGCAACGACGCCTATAAATGTTGCTAGAAGTTTAATTTTAAGAACGCGTCTCAATAAGATCATTTCAGGCAAACTTAGGGCAACTACGGACATCATGAAAGCCAGAAGCGTTCCCATTGGTAGGCCCTTTTCATATAAGGCCTGGACTATTGGCATTACTCCAGCTGCATTTGAATACAAGGGAACCCCAACAAGAACTGCCAATACGACTGCCAATGGATTGCTTGAGCCGGCATACTTAGTAAAGAACTCAGTTGGTACCCAGCCATGGATTGTTGCACCTAACGCTATGCCAGCAAGTAGATACGGCCAAATCTTCAAGAAAATAGATTTTGCCTCTTCAACTCCCATTGATGTGCGCTCAGAGACTGAATACCTGGGCTGAGCAAAACCAGATTGGGGATTTACTAAGTTAGCAAAGACAAATGGCTCTACCCAGCGCTCTACTTTCAATCTGCCCAGCACTATTCCAGCGGCTATTGCGATAGTAAGACCTGATATTAAATAAATCGCCGCGATTTTGAAACCGAACATCGTAAATAGGAGTCCGACTGCAATTTCATTGATCAATGGGCTGGCGATTAGAAAACTTAAGGTTACGCCTATCGGGATTCCAGCACCAAGAAAACCAATAAATACCGGCACTGCACTACAAGAACAAAAGGGAGTAACGATCCCGGCACTGGCGGCTAAAACATTAGCCACCCCTTCACGTTTTCCACCTAGAAGAGACCTAGTTTTTTCAATTGTAATGAAGGATCGTGCAATTGTGACTATAAAAGTTATCCCGACCAGAAGCAAAGTAATTTTTGCCGCATCAAAGAAGAAGAAGTGCAGACTATCGCCTAGCCGGGTAGCCTGCTTTAGGCCTAAGACATCAAAAAGCAACCAGTTCCAAAAACGATTATTAACCCAGTAGAGGCCAAACCATAGAAGAATAATCCCCACCAGTTTAGAAATCTGCCGAGATCGGCTCTGACGCTTTGAAATATTAATAGAAACGCTCACGTTTCCTCCGCTCTAAATTGAAGAACTATTTAGCAGCAGCCTGAGCCAGAACAGCATTCACCGTCGGCCTTAACTTCAGATTTAACTCCCTTTTCTGAGCAGCACTGGCCACCTTCGGCAGAGCATGCACACTGCTTTTCAATTAATTCGATCTTTGTTTCACTCATTGTGATTCTCCTTCTGGGCTGCGAAAAGGCGAACTCCCCATGCTTTTAGCCTACCCCCGAACTTTGGAAACTCAGGTGAAAACTACCCGCTGAGATGCCCTTCACAGGCTAAGTGAGTGCCAGCGTTACTAACGTTAACTAATTAGCGTGCTGCAGCAAAGCCTAGTTTGATATCAGCCTTAATATCTTCGATGTTTTCAAGGCCAATAGAGACACGAACCATGCCAGGAGTTATTCCGGCTTTAATTTGCTCGTCAGGATTTAATTGAGAGTGTGTAGTTGATGCTGGGTGAATTACAAGGGATCTAACATCTCCGATGTTTGCAACGTGACTAAAGAGTTTTAATCCTTCTACAAATTTACGTCCTGCAGCAGCTCCGCCTTTTAGCTCAAAAGTGAAGACTGCACCTGCTCCCTTAGGTGCGTACTTTTTAGCAACCGCATTCCAAGGAGAGGATGGCAGGCCGGCATAACTCACATGCGCAACCTCTGGCTGTTGTTCAAGCCACTCGGCTAAAACTTGAGCGTTGAGTAGATGGCGATCCATGCGCAAATTGAGAGTTTCCAAACCATGGGCCAATAACCATGCATTAAATGGTGAAACCGATGCCCCTATATCGCGAAGCAGTTGTAGTCGTGCTTTGAATATAAAGGCAAGATTTGCACCGAAATTTCCGTTAACTCCCAACGTTTGGGCATAGACCAAGTTGTTATAACTTGCATCGGGTTGATTAAATCCTGGGAATTTCTCTGGATCTTGAGCAAAATCAAAGTTTCCTGAATCAACAATTGCACCAACCATTGCATTTCCATGGCCTGATAAAAACTTTGTTGCCGAGTGAGTAACTATATCGGCGCCATATTCAAAAGGCTTGGTTACATAAGGCGTAGCAATGGTGTTATCAACAATCCATGGCACTCCAGCTTCATGAGCTACTTTACTAATTGCCTCAATATCTAGGACTGCTCCCAGCGGATTTGAAATTCCCTCACCGAAAAATGCTTTAGTGTTTGGTCTGACCGCATCGCGCCAAGCCTGCATATTGCCGGTGTCATTTACGAATGTCACCTCTATGCCATATTTAGGCAACGTATAGTTGAATAAATTGAACGTTCCGCCATATACATTTGAGCTAGAGACAACATGGTCGCCTGCTTGAGCAACATTCATAATTGCAAATGCTGTGGCAGTCATCCCTGATGCAACTAAAAGTGATGCAACTCCACCCTCTAGTGCAGCGATACGCTGTTCTACTGCATCCTGAGTTGGGTTATTGATTCGAGTGTAGACATTTCCCGCCTCGGCAATTCCAAAAAGATTCGCCGCATGTTGTGTATCTCTGAACTGATAGGCCGTGGTTTGGTAAATTGGCAACGAGCGCGAGCCAGTTGTCGGATCAGGTGTCTGGCCGGCATGGATCTGGAGAGTTTCAAAGGCCCAATTATCGTTTTTGCTCATGGGAGTGACTCTGGCGCAAGAGCGAGTCAATTACAAGAGAGGTTGCTTAATTTAGAACTGCATAGGCAACTAAAGCTAAGCCAAGGCACAGGGTTATCGCCTTGGTTGAGCGCAGTTCAAGGGCTCTGGCAAGAGATGGAATCCAGGTTGCAGCTAGGACGAGCGCGCCCGGAACTACGATGGTCAAACTATGCCTTAATACGCTGCTTTGGCCACTTTGATAGCGAAGATTTATTAAGCCGATGGCAATTAGTAGATAGCCACCCATGCGGTAATTATTAATCAAGTTTCTATTCATGGCTCCCAATCTAGGTTCTATTTCAAAATAAAGGGGTGCCGATTTCCCGACACCCCTTCATTGAGTTTGATCTTACTTAGTGATCTTCCTTCATTCCTTCTGCAGCTGACTTCATACGCGCGATCTTAAAAATTGTCAGACCGAATACGCACTTAGCTAAAATGTCAGCGATTGTGTAACCAACTTGAACGCCAACAAATTGTTGTGCAGATGCCATACCATCACCCATGCCTAAGATGTATGAAACTGGATAGACGCCCCACGTTGCAACAAGCAGAAGACGCAAGCGACCAATCGTCGCAGCAACGCCATCTGGCTGGTTATCGAGTGACTTACCAAGTTCTATAAAGAGTACATAGAGAATATATAGGAATGGAATCGTTGATAGAACACCATATAGAATCTGCGTGTTCTGATCAGATGAGATTTCTCCTGGATAACCAAGTGCGATCATTGCAGCAGATGCTGGTACTAGGCGCATGATCAGTGATCGAGAAACAGCTTTAGCTAGCGCAAGTACTGCAATAACTTCAACGAGAAGTAGCGGCACAGTAAGCAGCCAATCAACATAACGATAGGCCTCATTGAATGAACCCTGAGCACCTGAAATATTGACAGTCATATCTGCAGATGATTCATTGAATGAGTTGAATATTCGCATGTAGTGATAGCCAGCAATGAAAGTAACCATTGATGACATCACAAGAGCGCTACGATATTTTGCTAGGACGCGCTGTTGTGAGACTAATGTGTAGATAGTTGTAGCGAGCATTGAAACTAGTCCGAAAGAAAATACGTTATAGACCAGATTCCATTGATTGCTATCGAGTTTAAGCATTGATAGATGCCTCCGTAAGGTGTTATTTCCTAGTTCTCTTGTGAGAGCCAGAACCTTCAGGCCAATCGGCACCGTTACGGGCGTCATTGACCTTCGGTAGGTAAATTGTGAATTGTCATAGGGGTTTTCGCATCTTGAAATCCTTTGAAAACATCAAAAACTAGGGCGAAACTGTAGGCATGCAGGGCTAATTGCAGTGCCAAGCGTTTAATTCGCGGCCACCTTCTCAACGGTGATTACCAGCAGTATTGAGCGGCTTGCCTCCGGATATGCTTAATCAGTGATTACAGTGCAATTGCGCCAACTGCGCGTACATAAGGGGTTTTCACACCTGATTAGTGCGCGATTTATTTCAAATGTCGGCAATGGGCTATCTCCTATTGCCTTGGCCTATGGAACCTTGAGTTTGGCTGGTGCAACTGGGAAAGATTTAAGTTTCGTAATGTCGGCTCGAATCTTTCCCATGATTGCACTCATGCTTTTTGGCGGAGTAATCGGGGATCGTTTTAAAAGAAACCGCATCGTAGGTGGCACCGACATGCTGGGTAGCATTTTTGTTGCAATCAGCGCCGCCTCTTTTCTCTTTGGTTTTGCATCCGTATGGCTGCTTGTCATCATGGGTTTTCTCTTTGGAGTTCTAAACGCAATGTGGTGGCCAGCAATGTCTGGCGTGCTTCCGGCAATATTGCCCAAAGACAAGCTTAAAGATGGAAATGCCGTAGTTGGTTTGCTCAGTAACTTCGGATATGTCCTCGGAGCATTAATGGGTGGAACGTTAGTCACACTCTTTGGATCAGGTTGGGCATTATTGGTAGATGCACTCTCCTTCTTCATTGCAGGGGTTCTCGTTTGGCAATTAGATGTGCCAGCGATGGAGCATCGCGAACGCACCTCTGTCTTTACTGAGCTTAAAGATGGATGGTTGGAGTTCAAATCTCGATCATGGCTCGTTGCAATGGTTATTGCATTTACTGGAATCAACGCCTGCTTTGAAGCGCTGGTCCAAGTGCTAGGGCCGCTTGCTTTTAATGAAAACTCACATGGACCACGTGACTGGTCTTTGAATTTAGCTGGCTTAACTCTCGGAATGATTTGTGGCGGAGTAATCGCACTCAAAGTTCATTTAAGTCGCCCTATGTTTTTTTCAATGATTGTTATCGCACTTTCTGCCGCCTGGGATTTTTCATTAGCGGTGCGCGTGCCACTAGTCTTAACCTTCATATGTGCCTTCCTATCTGGAATTGCAGTTGAGATGTATATGGTCAACTGGAGCACAACGATGCAAACCAATATTCCTGAGGAGTCTTTCTCGCGCGTGAGTGCCTACGATGCCTTTGGTTCATACGCCTTAGCGCCACTTGGAATCGTCGTAGCTGGCCCATTAGCGATGTACTACGGGGTGCACACCATCCTTTGGGTTACAGGAGGGGTGACGGTAGTTTCGGCCCTTTTGGCGCTGTCTGTTAAATCAGTACGAAATTTAAGGTCAATTCAAATTTACCCCATTACTTCAAAATCTCTGTGATTCCCGTAGGCTCAAGCCATGACTGAGCACCCAATTGTCCCGCCGAAACTGCGGGGTTGGTTTCACTTAGGTGCAACACCGGTAGTAATCATCGCCTCGCTGATCTTATTTATTCTCAGCAAAGAACCTTTAAAATTTGCAGTTGCTATTTACTCAGTAACGGCGATTCTTTTATTTAGCGTCTCTGCGATTTATCACCGCGTTCCATGGTCACCAGCGAAAAAAAAGATTTGGCGTCGTTTTGATCATGCCAATATCAACTTACTCATCGCCGGTTCATACACGCCATTTGCAGTTGCTTTATTAGAAGGGCGAACCCGCACGATCCTTTTAACCGTTGTTTGGATTGGCGCCGCTGCTGGAGTTGCGATGCGTGTGTTTTGGTTAGCCGCCCCACGCTGGCTCTATGTTGCAAATTACTTACTACTGGGTTGGGTCGCTGTTGCCTATACGCCGGCGCTCTACCGTGCAGGTGGACTGTGGGTGCTTTTGCCCATTGTTGTTGGGGGTTTGTTCTACTCCGTGGGGGCGATATTTTATGCACTCAAGCGCCCTGGCCGCGAAGCCAAATACTTCGGCTTCCATGAGCTTTTCCATATATTTGTGCTGGCGGCATGGGTTTCACAGTATGTCGCTATCTCGGTAGCGATTTACAGTAAGTGAGGCCTTGCTCTAACCTAAGGCTCTATTTACAAGAACTGCGGGGTGCATGGTGGCTAAGAAGAGCTCCTTCTTAAACTGGGTCGGTTTCAAAGGTGAAGAACTGAACCAACCCTCCTCTGTTGATCGCATTCGCGAACTTGAATCTCAATTAGCCGACCTTCGTTCCCGCCGAGATATCAATGGCTTAAGCAAAGAAGAGTTTGAAATCCTTGCAACTGAAACTGCAATGGCAATGATTAAATCGGCCCAAGCTCGTGAGAGTAAAGCACATGCAACGGCCTCTCGCTTAGTTGCCGAGACAAATCGAATTACTAAAGAAGAGATTGAGGCCGCCGATTCGAAGGCACGTGCAATCTTAAGTGGCGCTGAAACGCGCGGTCGCAAATATATTCAAAGCGCCGAAGATGCTGCTGGCCAGATGGTCGCCGAAGCCGAGGCTGAAGCCGAGGCACTGGTAGATTCCAAGCGACGTGAAGTTGCATCGCTGACAACAGCGGCCCGTCGAGAAGGTGAACGAATTATTAGCGATGCAACCTCTGAAGTGTCTAACTACCGGCAGTGGCTTACTGGTGTGATTTCTGAAGCCGAACGTCTATACAAGATTCAAACTCAATCTTTAGATGCCGCACAAAATGCAATCCATCAATCAAGAGCCCGTCTTGAGTCAGCATTCACCAGACTCGCAGAGTTGCAAAAGAGCGTCATTGAAAACTTGAACTCCGATGACACGATTATCGATACTGGGCCAATTAAAGTAACCAGCGAGCGGACTAAGGTCGCAATTTCCGCCCCTAGAAAAACTTCACAGTCTAGAACTAAGAAAGCAGTTGCAAAGAACGCTGCCACACGTAAGTAGTTAGTTATGGCAACAGCTCGAGGAATTCGATATATCCCAGCCATCGATGGCTTGCGTGGCGTTGCAGTACTTGCAGTACTCCTTTATCACTTGGGCTACACATGGATTCCCGGTGGTTTTCTTGGAGTTGATCTCTTCTTCGTAATCTCTGGTTATGTTATAACTCGCCTACTTCTCGACTCTATTGCGCGAAGTGGTGGATTAGATCTTCGCGCCTTCTATAAGGCTCGTTTTCGACGCCTCTTCCCGCCGCTAATTGCGATGATTATTCCGACCTCTATCTACATCGCAATCTGGGCGCCGGAGACGATGCGCCGCTTTCTTAGTGACTCACCCTTCGCGCTGCTCGGGGCAATGAATTGGTGGTTGGTATTTCGCCACACAGACTACTTTGATGCCATTGCTAGACCTCCACTGCTACAACACACATGGTCTCTCGGTGTGGAAGCGCAGTTTTATTTACTTTGGCCTTTGATTCTGCTTCTTGTGCTGCGTTATTTTGGGAAGAAGAGAATTCCTGGAGCAGCCCTATTAATTGCAGCAATTTCCGGTGTTGTACTTCTCATCGTTTCCTTTCAAGTAGATGCTTCCAACGCCTCACAAATTAGCCATGTTTACTTTGGCACGGATACCCACTCAATCGGACTCTTCTTAGGTGCCGCTCTTGCTGTGAGTTGGATTCCCCAGAATCTAAAACTAGATGTTGATAAACGCGCGCAGGATTTTATCGATGGAGTTGGCGTTATTGGTTTTCTGGGAATGCTGGCAACTTTTTTATTCATCAACGAGACCGATCCAACACTTTATAAGTTGGCTTTCCCGCTTGCAGGAATCTTTGGATGTGCAATCATCACCTCGATCGTCCATCCTGCTTCACGTTTTGCACCAATTCTCAGCAGCAAAATCGCCGTATGGATTGGTGAGCGCTCATATGCAATCTACTTGTGGCATTGGGTTGTTTTCCAAGTTACAAGACCTAGTGTCGATCTTGAAGGTTCACGATGGGCACTGGCTGCTCTTCGGATTCTTATTGTCTTTGCTTTGGCCGATATTTCATTACGCTTAATTGAGCTGCCAACTAGAAGCGGGTTAGTTGAATATTGGTTTAAAGGGATGAAATATCGAACTAAACGTTTGCAATTACATCAAAAATCGATTTTAGCTCTTTCTATATTGACGCTACTTACTTCAATTTCTCTCCTGAGTGCACATGCCGTTCAAGAGAGTGATCGAGCTATGGCCGCAGTCAAAGCTCAACTCGAACAAGAAGGCCAGAGCAAGGCTCAAAGTAATCCGACTAGCGCCGTTGACGGCCTTTGGGTCACTGGTGATTCAGTCATTCTTGGAGTTCGATATGAGTTGGACAGGCATGCCCACATTGGGCTCATTAATGCCCGCGTTGGGCGACAGGCTCCTGAGCTCATCGATGTGATGACTCATGACAAGGTACATATGGCGAATTCAACAGTGATCTTCAATCTAGGCAACAACAATAAACTAACTGAGTTGCAAGTGGCAGATATTTTCAATGAGGTGAAGGATCAGCCAAAGATAATCGTTGTCAATACGGCCGTCCCACGGGACTGGCGCGATGCAAATAATATTTTGATTGCACAGTACGCCAGAAAGTTCGGCGCAAGACTTATAGATTGGGCTGCAATTTCAAATGAACACCCCGAATACTTTGCGCCAGATGGAGTTCACTTAGTTGCATTGGGAGTTCAAGCATACGTCGCTGCAATTTCTGCAAATCTTTAAATTGTGAAAAAAATAAACCCCCTCACTTAGTGAGGGGGTTTATTTCAACTTCTTTTACTTAAACTCTCCGGGGATTCCAAAAGGCTTTGCATACGATGCCATTTGCCCATCGGAATAAACCGAAGTTATGCGGAACTGTGTCCATCCGACTGCTGAGTTCAACGTAACATTCTGTGTTAACTGATCTGCTGGAACGCTAGCGATTGTTGTCCAATCCCCGACTCCATTTGCACGGATTTCAACGTTGTATCCAGTCAAGCCATCGATGGCCATCGGTGCTAACCAACGAAGCTTCAATCCATCGGTGCTTTTGAGTGCAACAAATTTTGATGGTGCTTCAACGGCAGATACTGCAGGAGCCGATGCCGATTCACTTGGTGTGGCCGATGCCGAGATAGATGGTGTGGCCGATGCCGAGATAGATGGAGCAGGAGCTGCTGCATCATCACCATTTGAACCAGATTTTGACCAAACGATCGCAGCCAGAATGACGATACCTGCAACTACGAGAACTACTACACGGCTTGAAGTGCCCTGCTTAGGTTTGGCTGTTGGCTTTGGTGCAGAGTTCGAAGCTGGGGCTACTGGAGTTGCCGCTACTGGAGTTGCAAAGACATTGACTCTAGGAGTTACCGAACGTACTGATGCCTTCTTAACTACACGCTTTACAGCTGCCTTCTTGGCAACCTTTTTCTTTGGCGCAGCTTTTTTGGCTACAGCTTTCTTGGTCGCGCTCTTTTTAACTACGCGCTTTGCAGCTGCCTTCTTTGCAACACTCTTTTTCGCAACCTTTTTGACGGTTCGTTTGGCTGGTGCCTTCTTGGCAACCTTCTTAGCTGGGCTCTTCTTTTTTACGGCCACGATTACTCCTTGGATAGCGGTGCGCACGCAAATAACGCGCGTCGATAGGACAAGGCTACCTCAGCCCCCCAAGCATTTCTATTACATGTGGCGCAATTGCTCGGAGTGATTTTCCACGATGACTTATCGCATCCTTTTCTTCGGCGCTCAACTGCGCCGACGAAATCGACATTCCAAAGGGTGCAAAAATAGGATCATAGCCAAAGCCCCCTGCGCCAACGCTGGTATGGAGAATGCTTCCAAAAAAGAGGCCCTCTGAAAGCTCTTCGCGGCCATCTGGCATGACAAGGGCTGCAGCGCAGAGAAAGTGAGCTCCTCGCTTCTCATCGGGTACTGCTTTTAATTCATCCAAAAGCTTCTCTATATTTGCTTGGTCATTGCCATGCTCGCCCGCCCAACGTGCGGAGAAAATTCCAGGGGCGCCATTGAGTGCATCAACGCATAACCCAGAGTCATCAGAAATCGAAGGCAAGCCCGTCATCGCGGCCGTATATCTAGCCTTAAGCAAAGCATTTTCTGCAAAGCTCGTTCCAGTCTCTTCAACATCGACCAACTCTGGAAATTGATCAAGACCGACTAGTTCAACTGTACTCTCGGAGATTGAATTGAGAATTCTACGAAACTCGACAATCTTTCCGAGATTGCGTGTTGCGATGACAAGTTTATTCGACACCGTTGTTAATACCTCATCTGCAAAAAGTACAAGAGTATTTACTTAGAAAGTACGGCTCGTTGAAGTTTATTCAACTCATTACAACCATTGACCGCTAGATCTAACAATTGATTTAGCAACTCTCGATCAAAAGGCTCGCCCTCTGCAGTTCCTTGTACCTCAATAAATCGACCATCCCCAGCGACAACTACGTTCATATCTGTACCAGCTCGGACATCTTCCTCATAACAAAGGTCTAGCATCGCAACACCATCGATAATTCCGACACTCACCGCTGCAACGAAATCATTCAGGGGCTTGGCCGAGGCTTTGATGTGACCTTCACGCTTTGCCCACGCAATTGCATCTGCAAGTGCAACATAAGCACCGGTGATCGCGGCAGTACGTGTACCGCCATCGGCTTGAAGCACATCGCAATCTATGACAATAGTATTTTCGCCCAACTCTTGTGTATTCACAATTGCGCGAAGTGAACGCCCAACTAAACGTGAAATCTCTTGTGTGCGCCCACCCAATTTTCCTTTCACGCTCTCTCGATCAGAGCGTGTATGAGTTGCTCGTGGCAACATTGCATACTCAGATGTCACCCAACCTGTTCCGGAATCCTTTAACCACCGTGGCACACCTGGAGAAAATGATGCTACACATAGAACGCGAGTCTTGCCGAACTCGACTAAGACCGAACCTTCGGCATGGTCTAACCAACCGCGTGTAAATTTTATTTCACGAAGAGAGTTAACTTCTCGTCCATCATTGCGTGCCATCTATTGCTCCTATTGCCTAGAGTTCTTGGTGTTCTACTCGAGTTACTTCTGGACCTAGAAAACGTCGAGCTAAGCTTTCGAAAGCTTTGGCATCGCCAGTTGCTAAGAATCTATGTGTTGGTGATCCGCTATTTTGATTACGCAAGAGATCTTTTTCTACTAATAAGCGATAGAGATCTTTAGCAGTCTCTTCAGCACTGGAGACCAGCGTTACGCCCTCGCCCATTACGTAAGAAATAACACCAGTTAGCAATGGATAATGCGTACATCCCAAAACCAAAGTATCAATCTTTGCCTCAATTAGTGGAGCTAAGTAATCTCTAGCGACATCTGTAATCTCTTGCCCTGAAGTTTGGCCACGCTCAACAAACTCTACGAAGAGAGGGCATGCAATTGACGTTATCTCTAACTGCGGGGCGACGGCAAATGCATCTAAATACGATGCCGAATCTATTGTCGCACGCGTTCCAATGACACCGATACGACCGCTTCGTGTAGCTGCAACTGCCCGGCGCGCAGCAGGTTGGATTACTTCAATGACTGGAACTGAATAGCGCTCACGTGCATCACGTAACATTGCAGAGCTTGCAGTGTTGCATGCAATGACAATTGCTTTTACACCTTGCTCAATAAGGAAATCTAAACTCTCTAACGCAAACTCACGGACTTGAGCTAATGGGCGGGGGCCATAAGGACCGCGCGCTGTGTCCCCGATGTATAAAGTCGACTCATTTGGTAACTGATCCAAGATAGATCTGGCAACTGTAAGACCGCCGACTCCAGAATCAAAGATTCCAATTGGCGCATCGCTCATAACGTAAATACTACCGTGCGTATTAAAGAGTTAGAGTGCATCATCCATTAAGGCTTGAATTAGACTCTCTTGCAACCACCCCAACCAGCTATAAACTGCATAGACCCCACGCATTGGATCATCGGGAGCCAAGATTTCTAGCTCTTCATGCGAGTTGACTTGAACTTTTAATCTAACGCCTAAAGCCAAGCGAATATCGTTCATCGCACCCAGCCATGCATTTGCGCTCTCGTGATCGACTTCAATCTGTCCATCTGGAGAACTCTTTAAATCCATCCGCATCGACATTGCGTGTGCCGATTTTTTAGCACGAAGCGTCAATTCGGTATATCGACGAAACTCTGAGGCATCAACTTGGTCTGCATAGGCATTTGGTAATAACCGCAACAGGACTTCATCATCGGGGGGCGAATCATGGCTTGTAATCCCCACCATCGCAGCTAAAGGATCGTCACTGTTGTTGTCACTACGCTCGCCCAAAAGCTCAATGATTTGCTCTACTAAGTTGATCAGAACCTCTTTTTCTGACTCTGAAAACTCAACAACGTAATCATTATTTCCATGGCGAGTGAAGCCTGAGGGTTGTGAATCACTTCCATTGCTCATAAAGCTTGGTCTCCCCTCTGCAGAGTTGCCCAAAGTCCGTACTCATGCAACCTAGCTACATCATGCTCCATCTCTTCGCGACTTCCAGTTGAAACGACCGCCTTTGCCTCGGTATGAACTTTCATCATTAACTCGTGAGCTTTTTCCTTCGAGTAGCCGAAGAGCTCCATTAATACATAGGTAACGTATGACATTAAATTAACTGGATCGTCCCACACGATTGTGACCCATGGTTTGTCGCTACTAAATATCTCTTTTATCGCTTCCTCTATTTTCTCATCGAGCTTTACCATTATTAACGCACCACTATCGAGAACTCGGTTGAATTAATACTTTGAGTACCATTATTTATTTGCACTCGCATAGTCAGAACTCCCCGATTCGTGGCATTGGCTGTAATTGAGAACCTGCCCTGTGAATCCGTTAATACATTCGCGGCAAAATTCCTCCACTGACCGACGGTCAATTGTTGGAGCGCGACGCTTGCTCCACCAACCGTTGGTAGCAACTGTCCATTAACTTGAAAGGCAGTGTTATGCACTACAGATGCTGGCTTGCTAAGAATCATTTTTGGGAGAACGCTCACATCAACTTCAGGGCTAGTTGACTCTGCGCGCTCCCATGTTCCTGTGGTGGTTAAACGGAAAGCTGCACTATTAGCGATTTTAATAGGAAATGAAATAGTTCCATCTTGCACAGTGGCCGCTTCAGAAATCTTCGTCCATGAACTCTCGCTAGCACGTTTCATCTCAAGGCTGACATTGACTCCAACTACGGCCGAATTATCTTTAAGTGTTAATACACCTTTTAGCGTAAAAGGATCACCGAAATTCACTTGATTTTTAACGCTGTTCTCAACGGTTAATACGCTTGTGACCGTATCTGGTGCGATCGCAAGAGCCACATTTCGCAGAGCCGTCGTTGCCTTCGGATCCTCCATGCCTAACGTCCAGAGCGCTGCTCCGCCGAGTTGGTACTTAACAACTAAATTCATACGCTCGGTATAACTTCGCTCATTTTGATACCAAACAGTTCGTGAGACTGCACATGAGGTAGCCGCCCCTTTTGCTGTTAAGCCGTTGAAACTTTGAACATAGGAGTAAGTGGCCTCACTACTTACTACATCAAAACTTGGGAGTGCTTGATCAATTACCGCTTTAGCATCTGCGTAATTCATCTTAAATGTCGCCGCTTTTGCCCCTAAGGTCAAACCTGGCGGCGCAGAGGTTGGACACGTTCCAACTATCGAAGTAATCCAATCTCGCCCATACCCTGGCAGCCCCATAAATACTTTTGAGGCCGGCATAACGCTGATTGCATATTGAAGAGTTTTTTCAGTCCAAGGAAACGGTCCAATTGGCCCAGGCTTAGCAACTGAATAGTCATACGTCATGATTCGTAATCGATCAATGCTTGAAGCGATATCTGCCCATGCATATACGGTGTATCCCTTGATTTTTTCCGTGGGATTAAATGCATAAGGAGAGGAAACCGACAAAAGTTTTTGGGCGGCATGGAGCTGAGCGCTTAGATCTTTAATAAATAGAATCCAGTTTGGAGCCGTTTTGGCCCATGTTGTATTGCCATCTACAAAGGCAAAACCCTCAAAATCCAAGTCGATCCCATCAAAGTTATTCATATTTACTAAATTTACAATCGACTGGACAATAGTTGATCGTGTTTTAGCATTGGCTAAATATCCAGCCAAAACTAATTTGTCTGTGCCATCGGTAATCGTTGGAATAATCTTTAAACCGGTTTTGCGCATTAAGCAGAGCGTGTCAGCCATGGGCCAAGATGGATTACCTGTCGTATAGTCATCACGAATTACTGTCGGCGACTTGAGCGTAAACCAAAAAGGCATTACCTCTTTCATTAAATCTTTATTGGTGTACAGATACGAAGCATTCAGCGCTGCAATATCTGCAGGTGAATACTCATTTGGTTCACATGTGACTGGTGCACCAGGTGTTGAGATTGGAGCACTCGGTTGTTTTTTGATAAAGGGCATAATGGTTTTAACTGAATAATATGGAATCCAGCCTGAAACAATTGTGCGCGGCTGATTTTCTACAGCGTTAGCTGCGGCTGGGAAGAGTAATACTGTGCACAGAAATACTGAGGTAGCGGTTCTAAACCTGCGCAACATCGCTATGAATCTTCAGGGGCTTGCTTAAGGCCTGCGAAGATCTCTTTACATGCCGGGCAGATTGGATACTTCTCTGGATCTCTCGATGGGATCCATTTCTTTCCACACAAGGCACGCACAGATTTACCAGTAACCGCCGACTCAACGATCTTGTCCTTCTTCACATAGTGCGCGAAACGGTCGTGCCCGCCATCGTCCTCTTCGAGGATGGGCCGGGTAAGGAGATCGGTATCTGAATCCGTCTCTATCGCGTCTTTTCTGAAGATTCCCATGAGGTGGATAAGAATACCTTCGGCGTCGGTGAAACTACGGGTAGAATTCACTAATGAAGGACTTACTGCGTACACAAGATCTCAGCCGGAGCGATATTGAGTTACTTCTCGATACTGCCGCTGATTTTGCTGAAAATCCACTCCGTTCCAATACCGCCTTAGCCAATAAGAGCGTGGCCATCCTTATGACGAAGCCCTCGACCCGCACGCGCCTTTCCTCTGAAACTGCGGTAGCCCATCTTGGTGGAACTCCGATCTTTATCCGTGGCGATGAACTGCAGTTAGGACGCGGTGAGACGATTGCAGATACTGCCAAAATCATCAGCGGATACTGCAGTGCATTAATCGTTCGTACCTTTGCTCAGGCCGATGTAAACGAACTCGGCGCTAACGCTTCGATCCCAGTAATTAATGCCTTAACCGATGATGATCATCCAACACAGTTGCTCGCCGATTGGTTAACGATTCGTGAACACTTTGGAAAAGATATTTCGGGACGAAAATTTGTTTACTTGGGCGATGGAAACAATATGTCACATGCATGGCTTGTCATGGGAGCAATCATGGGAGCACACGTAGTTGCTGCAACGCCAAGAGGTGCTTGGGCACCAGATCCACGTGTTATTGAAGTTGCACAAAAAATTGCGCAGCAAAGTGGAGCGACTATAGAAGTTCTACATGATCCAGAGGCTGCAGCTAAAGATGCAAGTGTTTTATATACCGATGTATGGATGTCGATGGGTGATTCTGAGGATGAACGCGATGAAAAAGTGCTGGCACTCTCACCATTTGCAGTCACTGAAAATCTAATGTCATTAACTGAAAAAGATTCAATGTTCATGCACTGTTTACCTGCACATCGCGGAGAGGAAGTTGAAGCCTCTGTGATAGACGGAACAAAATCCCTGGTCTGGCGAGAGGCATATCACCGCCGTACAACCATTCAATCGCTGCTCTATCACCTTGTCAGAGGTGACCTGAAAGGTTATAGCCAGTAGTATTTCCCGCATGCGCATAGCCGTACCTAAAGAAATTCGTGATGGTGAAAAGCGCGTGGCGCTTGTTCCCGACATTATTAATAAATTAACTCGGTTAGGTTTCGATGTAGTCATCGAATCCGGTGCTGGAGTTCTTTCGCAAGCAACAGATGCTGATTACACAAGCGCTGGTGCGACGATCTCAAACGGTGAAGTTCTCAGCACCGCTGATGCCGTTCTCTCGGTTCAACCTCTAACACCGGCCCAGATGGCTATGTTGAAGAAAGGTGCCGTAACAATTAGTTTTATGTCTCCAGTTACTGCAGTCGATTCAATAGATGCCGCAGCAGCTGCAGGGGTTACTGCATTCTCACTTGAACTTGTTCCGCGTATTTCGCGTGCACAGTCCATGGATGCTCTCTCATCACAGGCATTATGTGCGGGCTATCGCGCAGCCCTTGTAGGTGCCGAACTATCTCCACGATTCTTCCCAATGCTCATGACGGCTGCAGGTACGGTTACCCCCGCCCAAGTATTAGTTCTTGGCGCAGGAGTTGCAGGTCTGCAGGCAATCGCAACTGCACGACGTTTAGGTGCAGTTGTTTCGGCCTACGACGTTCGTCCAGCATCTGCCGATGAGGTTCGTTCGATGGGTGCATCATTTATCGAACTTGAGTTAGAAGCACTCGAGGGCACTGGCGGTTATGCACGCGAGATGACCGAAGATCGTGCAGCTCAACAACAAGCTCTACTCACTCCATACATCGCAAAGTCACACGTTGTTATTACAACCGCCGCTGTTCCTGGTCGTCAAGCACCGCGTTTGATGACGCAAGGGATGGTTGATTCGATGGCGCCCGGCACAATCATCATCGACTTAGCCGCTGAAACTGGTGGCAACGTTGAAGGGTCAAAGCCTGGAGAGATTATTACCACAAAGGGTGGTGTTCGAATTTGGGGTGGCAAGGATGTTCCAAGTCAACTTCCATTCCACGCATCGTTCCTATATTCACGCAACGTTGTAAATCTCTTAACGCTCTTTACAGCTGGAGCTAAAGAAGATGCCAAGGTTGCATTCACTATTAACTTCGAGGATGAAATCATCAATGGGGCGGCCGTAACTCATGGCGGATCCCGTAGAAATGCGGGAGGTAAGTAAATGGAGCCGATTGCAGTAATTTCGATCTTCGTTTTAGCAGTCTTCGTAGGCTTTGAAGTCGTTTCCAAAGTCTCTTCAACTTTACATACACCTCTCATGTCAGGTGCCAATGCAATCCACGGAGTGATTTTGGTAGGAGCAATCATCGTGGCCGACCACAGCTCGACAAATCTTGAGCTCGGCCTTGCAGTTGCAGCAATCGTTTTGGCAACTATAAATATGGTCGGTGGCTTTGTTGTTACCGATCGAATGCTTGAGATGTTCAAGGGGAAGAAATAATGAGCCGCACTCTGTATGACCTCATAGGCTTAGCCGCCGGCGTCGCATTTATCTTGGCTCTTAAAGGTCTATCGCATCCAAAGACTGCCCGTCGTGGAAATATGATTGGTGCATTTGGTGCAACGTTGGCAACGATCGTTGTCTTCTTCTTCGTTGTCGCACCAAAGACTGGTGTGGCTCATGCCCTGCCACTGCATCACTTGGGTTGGATTCTGGGTGCAATGGCCGTTGGATTAGCCATTGGTGTTCCCGCTGCGCGTAAAGTTCAGATGACGCAGATGCCACAACTTGTTGCTCTATTTAACGGTGTTGGCGGCGGCGCAGCTGCGCTCGTTGCTATCGTTGAATATCTTCACCTTGGTAGCGGGGCAACAAAGGCCGAAGTTATCTTCACGGTGTTTACTGTAATCGTTGGCTGTGTTTCATTTAGCGGTTCAATTATTACCTTTATGAAGTTGCAAGAGCTCATGACAACACGTCCAGTTATCTTCCCTGCGGGTCGCTTCATCATCGCAGCAACATTGGTCAGCGTTATTGGTGTTGGCGGATGGGTAGTTGCAGCACTTGGAACTACTCCCCTACTCATACTTGCGGGCCTCTCACTTCTATTTGGAGTTCTCTTCGTGCTTCCAGTTGGCGGCGCAGATGTACCAATTGTTATCTCGCTTTTAAATGCATTTACTGGTTTGACAGTGGCGGCAAGTGGTTACGTTCTAGATTCAGTTCTCTTAATCATCGCCGGAACTCTGGTCGGTGCATCCGGAACAATCTTGACACGTTTAATGGCCGAGGCGATGGGACGTTCACTATTTGGAACTTTGTTCGGCGCATTTACCGCAAAACCACAAGCGGCAACTGGAGCTGCGGAAGAGCGCCCAGTACGTTCGGGTTCACCCGATGATGTTGCGATCCTGCTTAACTATGCACGTCGCGTAGTTATCGTGCCGGGCTTTGGTTTAGCTGTCGCACAAGCACAGCACACCGTTCGCGAATTAGCCGACTTGATGATCTCTAAGGGCATCGATGTTGCCTATGGAATTCACCCTGTTGCAGGTCGCATGCCTGGACATATGAACGTCTTACTTGCCGAGGCAAATGTTCCATACGATCAGTTAGAGGAGATGGATGAGATTAATCCAACCTTTAGTCAGACCGATGTTGCAATTGTTATCGGCGCTAACGATGTTGTTAACCCAGCGGCAGAAAATACTCCAGGTTGCCCAATCTATGGAATGCCAATTCTGCAAGTTGCTAACGCAGCAAATGTAATCTTCTTAAAGCGTTCGATGCGCCCAGGTTTTGCTGGAATCGAAAACGAGCTTTTGTATGATCCAAAGACAATGCTTTTGTTTGGCGATGCAAAGGCATCCCTGACAAAGGTTGTCTCTGCCCTTAAAGCTCTCTAACCCAGAGCTTTAAGTACGCAAAACTCATTTCCTTCGGGATCTGCCATAACGATCCATGTTGTGTCGCTATCGTTAGACTGCCCAATTTCAATCTGTCTGGCCCCGATTCTCTCTAGACGTTCCACCTCTTCCTGTTGATTTTCAGGGCGAAGATCTAGATGCAATCTATTCTTTGAGTTTTTCTTATCGGGTGTTTTTATAAAAAGAATATCTGGGTAGCCATCAGTGTTATTCGGCTCTAGATTTCTTTCAATGTAGGCCTCATTGTCACTGGCTCCATCACCTAGGCTCCAGTTCAATGCCTCTGCCCAAAACTCTGCGAGCTCTAGCGGGTTGTGGCAATCGATAGTCAGGCATTGAATATTTATCATCTTCCAAGCCTAAAGGCTTATTTTGGTAGAGGGAACTACACTGGGTTGCGAGTAGTTGAAAGTTCAACTACTCTTTTCTATGAACTAAGGAGAGTTAAAATGCCAGCTGTAACCGTTGCCGACATAAGTATTTTGCCGCGTGTAAGCGAAGTTCTTGGCGCACGTGCGCGCTCAGTCAAGAGCGTTACGACTGCACCTGCCGGCTATGAAGGCGAAGGCTTTCCAGTTCGTCGCACATTTGCTGGCATCGATATGGCCGAACTAGATCCATTCATCATGATGGATCAGATGGGTGAAGTTGAATACGCACCTGGTGAACCAAAGGGAACGCCTTGGCATCCCCATCGCGGCTTTGAAACCGTTACATACATAATCGATGGAATCTTTGATCACAAAGATAACAATGGTGGTGGTGGAACGATTTCCAATGGCGATACACAATGGATGACCGCAGGTGCTGGAATTTTGCACATTGAAACTCCCCCTGAGCATTTAGTGATGTCGGGCGGTTTGTTCCACGGTTTTCAATTATGGGTCAACTTGCCAGCGGCTAAGAAATGGTCTGCGCCGGCTTATCAAGATGTGCGCGCTAAAGATGTTGCGCTTTTATCTTCGGCCGATGGCGGGGCTTTAATTCGCGTTATCGCAGGAGAGGTCGACGGACACCCTGGTCCTGGAACAACACAGACTCCAATCACTTTGATTCATGCAACCGTTGCCGCAGGTGCCGAGCTTCGCCTTCCATGGCGCAAGGATTACAACGCACTTGTATATGTTGCCGCTGGCTTCGGCTACGTTGGCGATGAGCATCGCCCAGTCAAGACTGGCCAATCAACCCTCTTTGGCGATGGCGATACGATCGTTGTTCGTGCCGCAGATCAACAAGAAAGCCGTTCACCTGCATTGGAGTTATTTATCTTAGGTGGTGCGCCGATTCAAGAGCCTATTGCTTGGATGGGCCCATTTGTTATGAACACAAAGCGCGAAGTTCTCCAAGCTTTTGAAGATTTTCAAAAAGGTTTGCTGGGGACTATTCCAGCTATCTACAAAGAGGATGCCAAGAAGCCTTTAAATCCTAGCGGAGATGGCGCAAAGTTAGCTTCGACAAATAAGGCCGCCGATGTTCTTGATGTGCATGGAGCACCTACGCAGATGCAAGAGGGGTAAGTAAAGCTCCACATCAAGCTCCACATCAATAAGCTTATTAACAAGCTCAAAGAATAGGTTTGAGCCTATGGTGTTTTCGCCTGTGAATAACCTCTGAAAGATGTCAGGGGCCTACGACAGATTTCTGCATATGAGAAGTAATGCGATTCATTTGAACAGTTACCGCTGCGACCACAGTGGTTTCAACTCCACAGTCAATGAAGTTAGCCCGCTTGATTCTCAACTCGAACTTGCTAGTGGCAGTGATCTCAACGTACGAGTTGCTTACCTACTAGCTGCCTTCCCTGGGATTAAAACACTTACCGGCTTAGTTGCAATCGATCCCAATGATTTAGCGCAGAGCGCACGAATCGATTACTTAAGTGCGCTAGAGCGACAGAGTGCATGGCTGCAGGCGGTTTTGCAGCGCGCGATAGTTGCAGTAGCTGGCAATGACCCCTCATCACCTGAAACAACATGGGATGGGATCGATGAGGCCGAGAGAGAGGATGTAGCCGCTGCACTGCGCTTATCGGGTAGCACTGCACAGATGCGTATAGATGTGGCACGAACTTTGGTGAATCACCTACCAAATACCTGTTCAGCACTTGCGATGGGCGAGATCTCTGCTGCGCATGCAACGGTTATTGCAAAGGAGACGGCCGCTGCAATACGAGATGGCATTAGTGAGTTCGCGATCTATCAAATTGAGGAGAGCGCGCTAGCTCACGCAGAGTTCCATACTCCAGGTCAAGTAGCTTATAAAGTGCGGACAACTATCGCTCAACTCGCACCCACTGAGTTCGAAGTTGTCGTTGACCGCGCCCGCCAATCGCGACGAGTTAGCTGTTACAACGAGGCCGATGGAATGGCCACTGTCGTTGCAATTTTGCCGGCCCAAGATGCGCAGACTGTTATGAAATCGATTGAGGCCTATATCTTGAAAATGAACGAGATCGATGAGGCTGCGCGAAATCGCGCAGAAAATCAACGTGGCGGGCTGATTAACGTGGCCGCCAGCGCTGGCGCACGAGATAACACTGGCGCACGAGATAACACTGGCGCACGAGATAACGCCGATGGAGCAACGGATACATGGTCGCTACTAACGGCCGATAACAAGCGTGCAGATGCACTCACTGCAATTCTCTCGCAGGCCTTAGCTAGCAACCTCGATGAGGTTCACCCACATCGACGTCCAGTTACCGTAAATGTCAGAATCGATCTGCCAACTCTTCTCGGATTAGCTGAGAATCCCGGGCAGTTATCGGGCTACGGCGCAATTCCCGCATCGGTTGCACGCGAATTAGCATCGGATGCAACGTGGAAGAGATTCATTACAGATCCACAAAGTGGAAATCTCTTAGATTATGGTCGTGAAAAATATGAGCCACCTCAGGCCCTTGTTGATTTCTTACTCGCGCGTGATCGCACCTGTCGATTCCCTGGTTGTCGACAGCCTGCATCTCGAAGCGATATAGATCATGCACAAAGTTGGGAGACCGGCGGTGAAACCAAGCCAGAAAACCTAGGTCTTTTATGCCGGCGCCATCATCGGCTAAAGACACATGGACGATGGGCCTTGGTCAGTAACCCCGATGGCTCGTGTGAATGGACCTCTCCTGTTGGTAAAAAATACTTTGTACCATCCCGCCCCGTTAACGAGAACGTTTAGTGTCCTCAGATGAACTCCATTGCCGTCGTTGAGTTGACGGCGATATTCGTATCCTCAATCTCCATCACTACTGCCATACTTTGGAGATGATCTGGTGGCCGACTGAAATACCAACCCTTACTTATGGGTTGATGACGCTTCGCCCGCTTGCCGAAAAAGATATCCCCGAGATCTATGCCAGTTGCCAAGATGCTGTCATCCCTAGATTTACCCGCGTTCCTATTAATTACACAATGGCGCACGCTGAGTTCTTCGTTCGTGAAAAAACACCTAAATCCCTTGCTGAAAAGAGTGAGCTAGCCTTTGCGATTGATTACGGCAATGGGGATGAGAGAAAGTTCGCTGGGGTGATCTCTTTTCACAGCATGGATCTGCCTGACCTGGTTGCAGAGCTTGGCTACTGGATCTCTGCCGATCTTCGTGGAAAAGGCATAGGGACTACCGCTGCGCGCATGTTGACCAACTTCGGCTTTGAGACGATGGGCTTTGAGCGTATAGAGGCGCTCGTTGATGTAGAAAATACGGCATCAAAGCTCTTACTCTCCTCCGCTGGGTATAGCCTTGAGGGCATATTGCGCAAGAAATCACGCAGGTTCGATGGATCTCAGATCGATATGGCTTTGTTCGCGGTGATTCGTGAAGAGTGGGAGGAGATGTAAATGGAGAGCCTGGCACTGCTTGTTGCAATTCTCATGGTCGTTGCCTTTCTCGCAGGGCCTATTGCAATTGGGCTCACCAGATTGAAATCAGATTTCATAATTTTAATTGTGTTTCGTAAGTTATTTCACGGCCTCTTTGTTGCTCTCTCATTATGGGTTGGAATGATGTTCTTCTTCAGCCCTGGAGTTCCATTAATCGTTCATCTCATAGGTTTTTATGGAATCTCCATGGGATATATCGCGAGTAGGCGTGAATATTTCCCAGAGGTTCGAATCATCTCTCCCCTTCTTGCACGTTTAGGGATTAATACTCGGTCTCGCTCTAGGAGCTACGATGGCGAAGATTCCGAAGGCACTTCTTTCACTCACGGCCCAGTATTAAAGTGGAAAGGAAATGGCCGCTCGAGCGGCAGTGACGGCCACGGACCTGAAGGCCAAAACTAAAGAGCCCACGCCTTCACGGTGGTTATCCACAATATTGGCCAGTAAAGTATTCACACTTGATAAGTAACTAGCCTCGTGCGATGAATACACTTACTCATCAATTAGCTGCACCTGAAAAACGTCTTTATGCATTCTTAGCAAATATGGGCATAGGCATTATTACCCTCGGAATTGGCTGGATAATTTGGTCAGCGCTCCTCTGGAGTGAGGGAACAACACCAGGCCATAAGCTACTCAACTTGTCCATTGTCGATGAAAAAACCTTTGAGCCCCTTAACTGGAACAGGATGGCAGTCCGCGAGCTGGTATTCAAAGGAATCTTCGCAGCTGCAATCTCCTCATTCACGTATGGTCTTTCATATATCGCAGACGGCCTCTTCATATTTCGAGATGATCGCCGAGCACTTCATGACCATTTAGCTCGTTCAATCGTCATTGATAACGAGAGTCAGGGCTCTCGAAGAATTCGATTCACTTACGAGTAAGCAGTTGCAAGCTCAATCTCGTACTTCTCTATGCTCGATTTATCTGATCTGTGCTCGATTTATCTGATCTGTGCTCGATTTATCTGATCTATGCTCGATTTATCTGATCTATGCTCGATTTATCTGGAAATAGAAGTGGGCTGCTCGACATTGATTCCATGTATTGAGAATCTATATCGAGCAGCCCATTGCTACCTGTAAAGCTTTGCACGAAGGATCTTTACTCTTTGGTTACAGAACCCCCATAGGGATAATTAGCAACATTCTACCAACTTGGTAATAAGGTGACACCTAATCAAAAGCTAGCTCAAAACTCTATGCAACATCCGCACTGCGAATAGCTGAGAGCTCGAATTCAAGGTTGATCTTCTCGCTGACGAGAACTCCGCCTGTTTCAAGAGCTGTATTCCAATTAACGCCCCACGCGGTGCGGTCAATTGTGGTTTTGCCTTCGAAGCCAACGCGTGTATTTCCCCAAGGATCAACGGCAGTTCCAGTGAAATCAAACTCTACAGTTACAGGCTTGGTAACACCCTTAATTGTGAGGTCGCCAGTTACTGCATAAACATCGCCATTCTTAACTGCTGATGTTGAAAGGAAAGTAATTTCTGGAAACTTCTCCATATCGAAAAAGTCATTACCTTTTAAGTGGCCATCGCGATCGGCATTGCGAGTATCGATGCTCGCAGCCTGAATCTTTAACTCAACCTTTGAGTTAGCAGGAGTCTCAAAATCAATAACTCCTCCGCCTGAGAATTCATTGAATGCGCCGCGAACCTTAGTCACCATGAGGTGGCGGGCTGTAAAGCCAATCTGACTGTGGCTAGCATCGATTGTGTAAGTTCCGGTTAACGCTGAAGTTGCTGTAGACATTAGCTCTGCTCTCTTTAGAAGTATTTTTGAATTAAGACCTTTAGGTCGACGGTGATATGGATAGCAATAGAACGCTTCAAACTAGCCTTACGTGGTTGGTTGAAACTTAAAGTATTATAGTTGAAACTTCAACTATAATACAAATCCAATCTTCCCCCTTGATTTACTTCTTAATGTAAATGCTTCGCATTGTGCCTATAGAAATTCGGACGCCAAAGTGGAGGTGCCGGGAATCGAACCCGGGTCCTTCGGTGCAAAAACAGGGCTTCTACGGGCGTAGTGTGATTAGCGCTTTCTCAGTCCCGAAGTTTTCCCACACAACTCTTCGACAGACTCATTTGCGAAACTGTTCTCCCGCGCTGTTCGCAACACCAACGCGATGAAAAGCCCTCTATCGACGCTAGATTCCAGACCGAGAGCGGCATCTGGGCTAACGGCTTCAAACTAGCTTATGCAGCGAGTGTGAAAGCTTGCTGATTAGTGTCAGCAGTTATTTTTTG
>CAFBOD010000011.1_pt1 | contig 48147 bp, 44 predicted proteins | sample 7269371 | NCBI WGS metagenome assembly CAFBOD01 (sample SAMEA6814106, study PRJEB35770) | uncultured Actinomycetes bacterium | biome: Freshwater; feature: Freshwater reservoir; material: water | place: Czech Republic | collected 2017-07-26 | depth 30m m
CACTGAGTCTCGAGCTTGGTTTGGCATTGGAAAAGTCTAGGCCACTCCTACTTTTTTCTGCTGGTAAGCCATGATTGAAACGCATATGAAAATGAATCAGGCAGAGCATTGGCCCCAAGCAAATTCGCTGTCACGTCTCGCATGTGCTTTGCCAATACGGGAATCACAAAGATGTTGAGAAGTATGAATATCACGCAGACTGCGATGGTCCAGCCAGAGGTGTATGCCCATATCATTTGATTGGGGATTTCAGAATCAATACTTTGCGTTCCGTTGAATGTGATTTGAACTTTGTCAGGATCAATTAGAAATGAAAGTTTTCCAGTTGCTTCTTGTTCGTTGAGGTTAAATACCCAGCTCCAATTAGATGGAGTTATGAAGCCCATAACAAAGATTAAAACTGCAACTGAAAGCCAAAAGAATGCAAGAATCGTTACTCCAATACTTGAAAAGAAGATTGCAGCAAAGACATAGACAACTGCAAACCAAGCTTTACTTGATGTGAGGCGCTGTTTAGCGCCATCCCAACTCCAGAATGGAGTTGAAAACCAAGGTCTCTCTGGCTGCTGAATCTCCGAGTTCATGATTTTGTTTGTTCGGCGAATCTCAAACGCAGCAAAGTATTCGGCTACCGTCAGTAGCACTAAAAGCATGAGTCCCATAAAGGGGAGAAAACCTCCACCCCAGAAAGTTAACTTAACAAGCCAGAATGACAACAAAGCAATTGGGAATGTGGAAAGTATGAACAATCTATCGTGAAACATCTTCTTTATCATGAATCAATCCTCCTCCTATGAATGGAGAAGTCCACAATCATTCCAAAGATATAAGTGCTAGTCCCCAACGACCATTGGCTTTGCACCAGTGCACTCAATTAACTCTGCATAACTCGTTGGATACACCGCATGGGGATGTCCAGCAGCAGCCCAAACAACCTCGTAATCGTTTAACGCTTCATCAATGAGAATTATTTCTGGCTTTGAAATCCACCCCAGTGGGCTCACGCCCCCAATGGAGAATCCCGAAGCGTTTTTAACAAAGTCGGCATCGGCACGGTGAAGTTTTTCAACACCCAAGTTCTTTGCTACCAACTCGGTATCAACTCTGTGCCGCCCGCTAGTAATAATCAATAGCGGATTACCACTCGGAAGTTTAAAGACGATCGAGGATGCTACTTGTCCAGCTTCAATGCCTAAAGCCATTGCCGCATCAAGGGCGGTACGAGCTGAGTCAGAGAGAATCGTGACTTCGCCGGGACAACTTAACTCTCTTAGAAGTGCAGTTACGCGAATAACCGAAGGGTTAGTCAGTACCTCTTCCACTAGTTATGCAACACGGCTTTCTAATTTAAGCGCCGACATAAATGCATCGACCACCTCTTGCTTGCTCCAAGGCTTCGGAGCTTGTGTAATAAAGAAGTCATTTAATGCGATCTCTGCCAGCTCGTCGATATCACCTTCGACAAAGCCAAGGGATGAGAGAACGGGGAATTCAAGCTCGGCCAAAATCTTTTTCACTGCATTAACGCAGCGGGATCCATCCTTTGTCCCATCTTGTGGAACGCCCATTGCATCTGCAACGCGCTCCATTTTTTCAGGAACAATTTTTGCTTCTCGAGTCAGAGTTTCAACTAGAACTAGACCAATTGTTAAGCCGTGGGGAACATGTTTGAGTCCACCGATTGCTTGACCTAAGGAGTGCTCTGCAGTGCAGTCAGAGATATTCATGGTTAGGCCAGCCATCATGCTGCCTGATGCCATTCCAGCGCGAGCAACTTTGTTAGTGCCATCTTTAAATGCTGCAACTAACGCCGGAGTCATTATCCGTACTGCCTCATAGCCAATTGCATCACCGATTGGTGTAGAACACTTAGCAATGATGCCTGCAATCGCTTGAGCGAGTGCATCGATACCGGTATTGGCAGTCATCGATGGTGGCATTGAATATGTAAGCACTGGGTCTACAAGTGCAATTTGAGCACGTAGGTTTCCATTTGCAATTCCAGCTTTACGTCCAGCTTCTGGATCTGAGATTACTGAACCGCCAGATACTTCAGAACCCGTACCTGCCGATGTCGGAAGTGCGATGAGTGGAAGTGTTGGTGATGGATAAACTGGAGCCTTCGATTGGAATTCACCGAATGTGCAGTTGAGCTGGGCACATAAGCGGGCGGCCTTTGCAGTATCAATTACCGAACCACCTCCCAGGGCGACAACAACGTCCGAGCCTGCGGTTTTTAACGCTGCAATTGCATCATTGACCATTTGAATAGTTGGTTCACCTGCCGGCTTTTCAAAGAGAGTAACTGTGATTCCAGGGGCGGCCGTCATCTGATCGATTAACTTTGCCGCTGCTGGATTAAATTTTTCAATATCTTTATCGACCATTAAAAATACTTTGCTCGTCCCAAGCTCGGCAATAACCGCCGGAAGAGTCTCTGCCACGCCTTCACCAAAGCGAACTTTGACTGGGAGATGGTTATTAAAGGCTGAGATGTTGTCCACGAGTACTCCTTGGTGAGTTGGTATTGGTTAGATTCTATATCGCTAAAGGCTTTTTGGAGTAGCGGCTCAGAATCACATGAAGTGCGATGCCTATAGCCATTCCCCAGATTAAATCGATTGCAACAGTACTTATGGCCGTCACGATTAGGGTGGCCGCTTCATTTTTTGTTGTGCGCAGTGATTCCATAACTGAAACAGGGTTGAGGATTCGATAGCTCGTGCCCAGCAATAAACCTGCAATAACTGCCGTTGGAATTGCACTCACTAGCGGTGCGGCGACGAGGGCGATAAATAGAAGTACTATCGCGTGAAAAACCGAGGCCATTCGTGATTGTGCATGAGAGCGAACATTGACGCTGGTACGTGCAATGGCGCCAGTTGCCGGCATTCCGCCGAAGATTGAGGCGGCCACGGTGGCTAATCCTTGGCCGAAGAGCTCGCGGTTAGGTTCGAATTTCTCCTTGCTGTGGGTTAGGCCATCGGCAACGCGCGCCGACAATAAAGATTCAACTGCAGCAAGCAAAGCGATCCAAAGCGCTGGGATGAGCAGTGAAGTTAAGTTGTCAAAGATTGGCTTTTGATAGGTTCCAAGTGTGCGGGGGATATTGCCGATAGTTGCTACATCGATTGAGAGCGCTTTGACAATTAGCGTAACAACTAGCAAAGCAATAAAGCTTGCGGGAATATGAATTTTGAATTTCAAACGATGGACAAGATGTGGCCAAGAAAACTTAATTGCTAAAGTTAAAGCGACCACAAAAAGAGATGAATAGTTGAGTCCTGCGTCCAATGCATTCTTTAAAGTATTCCAAGCAACGATATAGCTCTTCTCGCCTTCGCCTTTTGGCAAACCAAGTGCTAATGGAATCTGCTGTAGCGAGATAATAAAAGCGATTCCAACGGTGAAGCCTTCAACCACGGTCCATGGCACACGATTTATCACAGCTCCAAGTTTGAAAATCGCCATCAAAATCACAATCGCACCTGCCATTAAGCCAAGTGCTGGAATCGCGGCGGCACCAAAACTATGAATTACAGGAATTAAAATAACGGTCATCGCACCAGTTGGTCCACTGACTTGGAATTTGGAGCCACCAAAAACGGCAGCTAGGAACCCAGCGATTATTGCCGTTGTTAATCCGGCCGCTGCCGACATCCCAGACGTAATTCCAAAACCGATTGCTAGTGGCAAAGCAACGATGGCAACGGTTAAGCCAGCGATGAGATCGGTAAGTAAGTCTTTGCGGTTTTTAGAAAACTCGCTTCTGCGGGGCCAGAAGGAGAAGAACATATAGGTATGAAAGCAGACTTATGGTCGGTTGTCAGTTACCGTTATCACGTTATGAGCAAAGATTTACTAATAATTGCAACGCGCGCGCGTAATGGGCTTTGGGCGACCTTCTTTTTTATGGGAGTTGTCTCGATGGCATGGGTTGCACGCATTCCTGAGATTCGAGATGCCAACGGCCTCAACAATGCACAGTTAGGCTTGATTTTATTAGCCAGCACAATTGGTGCAATCATTGGTGCCCAACTAGCAGGTCGCCTCATTCATACCTTTGGAACTAAGCCAGTTATCAGGGTCGCAATTGTCATTATGCCAACGGGACTTGTTTTGATGGGCCTATCGGTCTCGCCAATTACTTTAATTGCAGGTCTCTTTGTAATGGGGTTGGGATATTCAAGTATGGATATCGCATCTAACACGCAGGCTGTTGTGATTGAGAAACTACTTAATAAGAGAGTGATGTCATCTTTTCATGCGCTCTGGTCGACTGGCGCATTTGCAACAACGGTTTTGGGAGGTGCTATCGCAAAGCATGTTTCACCCCGCGATAATTTAGTGGGAGTTGGGATTGCTTGCTTTTTCTTTTTTATCCCCGCCTCACTTGAGTTGTTGCCTTCTCACCTAGATAATCACAGCGGTGAAGACACAAAGGCCAAGATCCCCTTTTTCGGTAAAAGCGTATTGCCGCTTTGGGGGATTGGCATTGGCTTACTGGGTGGACTGATTGCAGAAGGAGCAGTTAGTGACTGGGGCGCAATTCTCCTACGTGACGATATGGGTTTTAGTAAAGGGATAAATGCTTCGGCATTTGCATCCTTTTCACTTGCAATGATCACCGCCCGCTTTCTCGGAGACAGAGCCCTTGACTACTTTGGCCCTAGAAAGACGGTGTTGCTCGGGGGATATGTAGGTGGTTTTGGAATGGGCGCGGCAATTGCAATAAGCGTTCCGCTATCTAGCTCACACCCAGTACTTGCACTTGTTCTCGTTAATATCGGTTTTGCATGTGCAGGACTTGGAATTGGCCCGATGTTTCCGGCCTATATTTTGGCAGCATCACAAGTATCCGGTATTGCTCCATCTGTTGCTATCGCACGGGTAGGCGTAATTGGTCTTGCCGGTTATTTCATCGGTCCATCGATTACTGGTGCAATCGCACAGTTAACATCACTGCCAATCGCTATGACCTATCCGATTTTGATGTTATTACTTGCCGGCTATCAATCTCATATTATTAAGAAATAGAAAAGCCCCGCAGCTTTCACCACGGGGCTTTTCTTACTAAGTAGTTAGAAGTTAAAGAATGCGTTTGTAATGCTTGGCCCAAAATCAGCACCAGCACCTACGAGTGCGAAGATTATTAATGCAGCCCCTGCAAGAGCTAAATCTTTGAAGAATCCAATTGTCTCATTCTGCTTTGCGGTTGCATCAGTTTCTTTCCAGAATGCATGCATTAAGAAAGCCGTTGGGATTAAGAAGATCGCGATAAGAAGTGCCCCTAAATCTGCATAGACACCGAAGACGATATATAGACCGCCAACTAGGATCATCAGACCTGAAACGATTACGCCAAGCTTTGCAGCTGGCACTTTCTTGTACTTGGCATAGCCAGTCATTGCCTCAAGTTTGGTTAAGTGGCTAACGCCTGAATTGATGAAGATCAGTGCAAAAAGCACGCGACCGATGACGAGTACTGCGTTCATGGAGCTCCTTATTGTGGTTGGTTACCGTACGGCGGAGATAATAGTTGAAATTTCAACTATTATCTCCGCCGACACGCCTGACTCACTTGCCATCTGTCGGTGCAAGGGGCTATTTTTCGAACATCTGTTCGAATATCCACAGCCTCAAGGAGCGCGCCCTACCTATGTCCCAGATCAACCCAGCCCACGACGTCATGATCGATGGCGCAACGACTCCAATCGAATTTACTTTTAAAGGTCGACGCTTTCGTATCCATGCAGTTTTATCACGATGGTGTGAGGCCGGCGGTTGGTGGAACCGCATCAGTGACGGCAAGCATCGCCCCGATGATGCGGCGCGGGCGGTGTGGCGTGTTGAGGCCGCGCCCATAGGCGCGCTGACAACCTTCGAACTCGAACGCGATGAACTTAGTGGTCAGTGGATTATTAGATCGATATGAGTTTTATTCACCTCAATGTTGCAAGTGCCTACTCACTCAAATATGGCACAACGCAACCACATGACTTAGTTGCACGAGCCGCAGAGTTGGAGATGCCAGCTCTTGCGCTAACCGATCGCGATGGCCTAGCTGGTGCAGTTCGCTTCGCGCAGAGCTGTGTTGCGTATGGCATCGCACCAATCATCGGAGTCAATCTGGGTATCGATACAGATGGCGCAAAAAACCGCATCACTTTACTTGCTCACAGCGATGGGGGGTGGAGCGCGCTGTGTCGTCTACTAACCTCATTAGCGATGGTTAGCGATAATCGCAATCCCGCTCTGACTCTTGAATTCTTAGAGCGCTTTAGTCATTACAGTTCACGTCTTTACGCCCTCCATGGCCCCGAATCAGCAGTTGGTGCATTACTTACCGATAACCGTATCGATGCCGCCTTTGCTGCATTTAATACAACCCGTGATTTATTTGCCGGCAATGCTATTGAATGTGTTTCACACTTAGTTGCAGGTAAAGGTCCACGCTCTACATCGCACGCTGCCCGATCACTGATTTTTGCGCGAGATCACGATATTGACGCCGTTGTTACGAACGCTGTGCGGATGCGAGATCGCAGCGATGGACCAGTGGCCGATGTCTTAGATTGTGCGCGTCAGTTAGTGCCGTTACATCCGCGCCATGTCGAGCGCCGTAACGCTGAGGGCTTTTTAAAATCTGGTGACGAAATGATTTCACTTGCCGCCGAGATTGCACGAGCAGCTGGTGAGCGCACACCTCGCCAACTGCTGGCAACAACGAGGGCTTGGGCTGAGCGTTCTTTATTATCTCCCGCGCGCGATATTGGACTCGGGGGTGCGCACTTACCCGAACCTCATGTAGTCGGTGCGCAATCGGCACACGAAATGCGCATGTTATTGCGTACTCGCAGCGAAGCTGGAATCAACTGGCGCTACAGCGATAGCGGCGCAATTAAAAAGGCTCGCGCCCGTCTAGATGATGAACTATCAACGGTTGCAACGTTGGGTTTTGAATCGTATTTTTTAACTGTCGCCGATATCTGCGACATGGCACGCAAGGCAAATATTCGCGTTGCTGCACGTGGCAGTGGTGCAGGCTCATTGATCTGTCACTTACTAGGAATCTCTGGTGTTGAACCCATGAGCCACGGATTATTGATGGAGCGGTTTTGCTCGCCTCTTCGCAGAGCTCTGCCCGATATTGATATCGATGTTGAATCCCACCGACGTCTTGAGATATATGACATGGTTTTTAAACGCTATGGCGATGCCAGTTGGGATACACCGAACAATCAATCACGCTGCGCAACCGTTGCAATGGTCGATACATATCGTGCCAGACATGCCATACGTGATGCCGGCGCAGCTCTGGGCCTACCTGCAATAGAGATAGATATCTTGGCAAAGTCAATGCCACATGTGCGTGCTCGCAATATATCTAGCGCACTTGAAAACCTGCCCGAACTCAAATCGCTCAATATCAACTCTCCACTGACTGTGATGACCATCGCTCTGGCCGAGCGTTTAGATGGCCTTCCTCGACATTTAGCGATGCACCCATGTGCCATAGTTTTATCTGATGGTGGTTTATTAGATCGCACACCGTTGCTGGCTAGTGCAGCTGGCTATCCAATGGTCGTCTTTGATAAAGATGATGTCGAAGCTATCGGTTTACTAAAACTCGATGTGCTTGGTGTGCGCATGCAGTCGGCGATTACATTTGCACTCACTGAGATAGAGCGCACGCATGAGGTAAAGGTTGATATCGATGCAGTGCCACTAAATGATGAGAAAACCTATGAACTAATCCGATCAACGCGCACGCTTGGAATCTTTCAAGTCGAAAGTCCTGGCCAACGCGAACTAGTCGGCAAACTCGAACCTCAGACATTTACAGATTTAATTATTGATATCTCCCTCTTTCGACCAGGTCCAGTTAAAGGCGACATGATTACGCCCTTTTTAAAGGCGCGGCATGGGTGGAGTAAAGCCCAGATTATTCACCCTGATCTCTATGAAATCCTGCGCGATACCGAAGGTGTTGTCGTCTTTCACGAACAGGTAATCCAAATTATTGCAACGATGACAGGTGTATCTCTAGCCAGTGCCGATGAGAAGCGCCGCGCACTGGGGGATAAGAGTGGACAGCAAGAGGTCTGTGACTGGTTTTTCCCTGCCGCGGCACTGCGCGGTTATGAACTATCGATCGTTACCCAGATTTGGGATCTCTTGCGTGCCTTTGCATCCTTTGGTTTTTGTAAAGCACATGCCGCCGCCTTTGCACTGCCAACTTATCAATCGGCCTGGCTTAAAACACACTACCCCGCCGCTTTCTTAGCCGGTGTTCTTACGCATGATCCAGGAATGTACCCCAAGCGTTTGATAGTCGATGAGGCACGACAGATGTCGATCACGATTGCACCCTTAGATGTTAATGAATCAGATTCGGTTTATCGCGTCGAGGAACAAGGCGGTGCAATCCGTATCGCGCTCTCAACCATCTCCAAAATAAGCGCTGGTGAAATCACATCGATTATCGCCGCCCGCCCGTATAGCGATCTAGCCGACTTCGTGTATCGATCGGGGAGCAGCTCTCCAGTTACCGAAAGTCTGATTCTTACAGGTGGCTTTGATCGCTTGCATAGCGATGTCAATCGCCGCGATCTCTTGCTGCATCTATCCGATCTACAGGGCTCGCCGAACAAAGCTATCTCGGGTGCACAGATGAACTTAGCTTTCGCGCCTCCGGCATTAATTACTAGCGGCCTGCCCGATATGAGTCCAGCCGAAAGTGTGCGTCACGAAATCGAACGCTTAGGTATCGATATGTCGCACCACTTAATCGAGTTCTATAGCGATTTCCTTAACGCCATTGGCGCCGTGCGCTCATCACAGTTGTTACATGCGCGTTCGCGCTCTAGTGTTCTTGTCGCCGGCATTAAAGTCGCGATGCAAACCCCACCAGTGCGCTCGGGTAGGCGCGTCATCTTTTTAACTCTCGATGATGGTTATGGCTGCAGTGATTCGGCATTTTTCAGTGATGTGCAGGCAACCTACGCCAGTACTCTGTATTCATCATCCCTGCTGCTGGTTCAAGGCCTTACACGCCGTACGGGCGCACGGGGAATTTCAATTAATGCAACAGGTGCGTGGGATTTACGCGCGGCATATGAAAATTGGCGGGCTAAAGAAAGTACGCTGGCAATATGACTTCGGCCTCAATTCTGCATGTAGACATGGATGCATTCTTTGCCTCCGTTGCCGAACGTGATAACCCTGAGCTAAAAGGCAAGGCCGTAGTCATCGGAATGGGTGTACGAGGAGTTGTATCGGCGGCAAACTATGAAGCTCGAAAATTTGGAATACATGCAGCGATGCCAGTCGGTCGTGCGCGTCGGTTGGCACCGCATGCAATCTTTTTGCCCGTTGATATGGCGCGCTACCAAGAGGTTTCATCGCACGTTATGGAGATTTTCGATAGTTATACCCCATGGGTAGAGCCAATCTCACTGGACGAGGCCTTCTTAGATGTAAGCGGAGTAGAACGCTTACTGGGCACTCCCCGAGAGATCGCAACAGCGATACGAGCAGAGATAGAGACCAAAGAGGGCATTACCTGTTCAGTGGGAATTGCACCATCGAAGTTCATCGCAAAGCTTGCATCTCAACATTGCAAACCCAATGGGATGTTAGAGATTACAGAGGATCGAATTTTAACTTTCTTGCATCCTCTTCCCATTACTGCAATGTGGGGGGTTGGGCCAAAAACAGCAGAGGTTCTAGAGCGATTAGGGCTTCGTACTATTGAAGATATCGCTAACTTGCCACGAGCAACTTTAATTCGTGCACTAGGACAGGCCAGTGGTGCATCGCTATATGAACTTGCGTGGGGGCGAGATTACCGCGACGTCTCACCGCAAGATGGCGAAAAAAGTATTAGCGCCGCCGAAACTTTTGCGCAAGATTTAGATGATCCAACAGAGATTCTTACCGAGTTTTTGCGCTTAACCGAACGTGCATCGGCACGCCTGCGCGACAAGGAGCTATTTGCTAAAACAGTTTCAATCAAAGTTCGCTTTGCCGATTTTTCAACGATCAACAGATCTAAAACCCTTGGACTTCCGATTGAAGGAACTCACGAGATTTACGAAGTCGTAAAAGGGCTCTATAAGGCACTCAATATCGAGCGGGCGCGAATACGGTTGGTGGGAGTATCACTGGAGAGTTTGAGCTCATCTGCCCCCGAGCAGATGGTTTTAGGAGCTAGAGAGAGCGGCTGGCGTCAGGCCGATGGGGCTATAGACCGGGCACGAGCGCGATTTGGGGCGGGCAGTGTGCGACCGGCCCGTTTAATCAAGCCTGAGAAAGATGAGCAAAAATAACTAGCACCCAGGCGCAAAATATTCTATTGTGTCTACATGCCGTTATCAGATCACGAGAAGAAGATGCTTCAGGAGATGGAGGCTGCGCTATTAACCGAGGATCCACGCCTATTTTCAGCCCTATCCGGTGAGGCTAAGCCCTTTGGTCGAAACCGTACGTTGCTTGGGCTGGCTCTGGTACTCCTTGGAGTTATCACGCTCTTCGCAGGTCTAATCGCCAAGCTAGTCCCAGTCGGCCTCCTGGGCTTTATATTTGCATTAGCCGGTGTCGTCGTAATCCTCTCATCCCTTGGAGCCCATGCCCCGCGAAAGATGCGCGCTGGCAAGGCAAAAGGCCTTAACTCACGCCTAGAGCAGCGCTGGGATAAGCGAAATAACCAGTAGCACCTAAGATCTCAAAGCTCCAAGGGCCCCTAGGGGCCCTTTTTTTATGCCCTGAGAGTGGGGGCCAGTGGGGGATAAAGGGAGAAAAGTGGCAAAAAGTGGTGCAAAAAGGAGGGAAATGGAGTAAAGTGGGGAAATAAGCCGCCGAGCAGGCCGGCTTGGCGAACCTGGGGAAGGGGGCGCGAGGAGATGTTTCTTGGCACCCACGAACCGCGCCTTGATGAAAAGGGCCGCCTTATTCTTCCAGCGAAGTTTCGAGATGAGTTGGCATCGGGTCTAGTCATAACAAAAGGTCAAGAGCGCTGCCTTTATGTATTTCCATCAAGTGAGTTTGAAGTAATAACACAGACGTTAAAACAAGCACCAGTCACTGCTAAATCAGCGCGCGATTACAGCCGCGTGATGTTTGCCGGTGCACACGATGAAATTCCAGATCGCCAAGGCCGCATAACAATTCCGCAGAGTCTTCGTACATATGCAGGACTTGAAAAAGATTGCGTAGTTATTGGTGCAAATACTCGAGTTGAAATTTGGGATGCGAACTCATGGAATGAATATTTGACCGATCGTGAGAAGAGTTTCGCCGATGTATCAGAGGAGGTATTTCCAGGCCTGTTCTAAATAACTCTCACTTGTGGCCACCGCCGACCTTTCGACAGTATCGGCGCCCCTTCCCCGGCGCCGATACTAAATAGATCCGTCGGCCGGCGGTGACCAGAGGTGAGAGCAGTTATAAAAAATATTTGAATATAGCTACTTACGTGAAGGGGGAGTGATGATTGATTACAACGCACATGTATCTGTTATGCGCGATAGATGCATCGACCTCCTAGAACCGGCGATCAATGCAAGTCAAAACCCTGTTGTAGTCGACGCAACACTTGGTTTAGGCGGCCATACTGAAGCGCTGTTGCAAAAGTTTCCAGCACTGCATGTTATTGGAATCGACCGTGATGCCGATGCGCTACAACGTGCAACTTCACGATTAGAAAAATATAGCGATCGCCTACATACGGCTCACACCACTTTTGACTCTATTGAGGACGTTGTCGCATCTTTTGGTTATACAAATATTTCTGGAGCCCTTTTCGATTTAGGCGTTTCCTCAATGCAGTTGGATGAGACAAATCGCGGTTTTTCTTACTCACATGATGCCCCACTTGATATGCGTATGGACCGAACGCAATCTTTGACCGCCTCTGAAATTGTAAATAACTATGAGCCAGGGCAATTAGTACGTATTTTACGTACATATGGAGAAGAGAAATTTGCAACTCGCGTTGTAGAGGCGATTGTTAAAGCGCGTGAGATTGAAACTCTAAACTCGACACTTCAATTAGCAACGCTGGTAAAAAACGCTATTCCAGCTGCAACACGACGTACTGGCGGTAACCCTGCCAAACGTACTTTTCAGGCTCTGCGCATTGAAACCAATGATGAACTCGGAGCGATCACTCGCGCGCTTCCAATCGCCCTGAATCTCTTAAGTGTTGGAGGGCGTTTAGTTGTGATGTCTTTCCAGTCTTTGGAAGATCGAATTGTGAAAGAGCTCTTCGTCGCATCTACAACCTCTGGAACTCCCAGAGATCTGCCTTTTGAACTTCCGGAATTTGCCGCAAAGTTTTCATTAGTTATTCGTGGTAGCGAAACACCTGATGCTAGAGAACTGACAGAGAACACTCGATCTGCATCAGTTCGCCTACGCGCAATCGAGAGGGTGGCGGCGTAATGGCAATGACTGCATTGGCTCCGGCGATTACACGCTCGAAGGAGATTATTGCTGAAAAGACTTCTCAGGTAGCGCTGAAGCTAGTTTCAGATGTCTCGGCAGGAAAGCAAGCAAATCGCAAGTTCTTTGCAACCTTTGTATCGGCCGTAGGAGTTACCGGGCTACTTTTTCTACTTGTAATTAATACTGCACTTGCTCAAGATGCATTCAAGTTAACACATTTAAAACTTGAAGTTAAGATGCTCAGTGATCAGCGCGAATCAGTCGATCGGCAAATAGATAGTAAGTCGTCACCGAATGCTTTAGCCAATGCAGCTTTACTCCTTGGAATGAAACCATCTGAATCGCCAACTTTTCTAAACTTAGATTCGCCAGCAAGGAGCCTAGGAAATGGGTAACTTTGCATTGGCGCACAACCGAATTCGAATCTTAGTATTTGCAATCGCAATTATTCTCTTCTTATTTAGTATCAGGCTGATCCAAGTTCAAGCCGTTCAAGCTGGGGAATATCGACTGCGAGCAGTAAATGAGATGGAAAATACTCGATCTCTTCCAGCACCACGCGGGCTAATTACGGATGTCAATGGTGTTGCATTTGCTCGAAGCGTCGCGGCAACAAGTATTGTGGTTGATCAAACTCAAATAACTTATCCTTCGCGTGTAGCAGAGGTTGTAGCACCAATCTTGGGTCTACCTGTTGCCGATGTCCAAGCGAGCATTACTGGTAAACGAAAATGGAATATGGTTTATGAAAATGCCAAGCCTGCCACTTGGCAGAAATTAGTTGCAGCGCTGGCTACTTATAATGCGCAATTTCCTACAATGAGTCCAGAACGCATTATTGGCTTCTTCCCACAACGTGGATATATCCGTGAGTATCCATCGGGATCCCTTATTGCTTCAGTTATTGGCTTTGTCCATCGTGATGGAAAAGGCGCAACTGGCCTTGAATCGAAAATGAATTCAATTATTCAAGGAATTGATGGAAAGTACTCCTATGCCAATGGGTATGGTGCAGAAATTCCAGGTTCACAATCTGAAATTCTTCCCACTCAAGCAGGAACAAATGTGCGCTTAACAATCGATCGCGACATTCAGTGGGTTGCCTCTAAGGCTATTTCAGCTGCAGTCAAATCTTCAGGGGCAATTAGCGGCACAGTAATTGTCATGGACCCTAAGACTGGCGAGATTTTAGCTGATGCCACAGCGCCAACTTTTGATCCAAACGAAACAACAAAGCTCTCGCTTGGTGCGATGCGAAACCCATCGGTTCAAGACGCCTACGAGCCAGGTTCAACTGGAAAAGTTATGACGATTGCCGCTGCGATAGAGGAGAAGAAGGTAACTCCAGAAACCGTTTTCACTATTCCATATGCCCTTAAGCGCTCCGATAAGGTATTTCACGACCATGAAAAACATGCAACTCAACATTTAACGACTTCGGGAGTATTGGCAGTTTCAAGCAATACAGGCGCAATTCAAATAGGTGAGCTTTTATCAAATCAAACGCTCTATAACTACCTGGCTAAATTCGGTGTAGGCAGCAAGACTGGATCTGGCTTACCAGGAGAGTCCAAGGGAATTCTTCCAAAAGTTGCCGATTGGTCTGGAACTACTGCGCCAACAGTGGCATTCGGTCAGGGCTACTCGCTGACCTCTATGCAAGCCACAAGCATATTTGCAACGATTGCAAATGATGGAGTTCGCGTATCTCCAACTGTTGTAGCTGGAACAAGTGATGCGAGTGGAAATTTCACTCCTGCTACAGGACGTACTAGTGAGCGCGTTATAAGCGTTGCAACAGCTCAAGCTATGCGTTTGATGATGGAGAGCGTTGTCTCTGCCGCGGGAACTGCACCAAGTGCGGCCATTAAGGGTTATCGCGTTGCTGGTAAGACTGGAACAGCGATGCGAATCGATGATACCTGTGGTTGTTATCGCGGATATACGGCATCATTTATAGGTTTTGCGCCGGCCGATAAGCCAGCCTACGTAATTAGCGTGACAATTCAAGATCCTAAAGGCCTGCACTGGGGTGGCGCGCTAGGCGGGCCGGTATTTAAAGAGGTTATGTCATTTGTTTTGCAAAGCCGACACATCGCTCCAACGGGAACGAGAGTCTTACCTGTTGCGCTCAATGAAAGCCAAATAAAGATAAGAAAGGCTAGTGATGCAAAGACCTCTCTCTAGTCCTAGTAAAAACCTATTTGCTATCGCAGATGTCATCAACGCAACTTCAAAGCTCACCGATATTGCGTTACAGGCGTTGGAGATAACAGGTATTTCACAATCTAGTACAAGCATTCAAAAAGGGGATCTCTTTATAGCCCTTCCCGGTGAAAAATTTCATGGAGCTCAATTCGCAGCACAAGCAGTTGCTAACGGTGCAGTTGCAATACTTACCGATGTCGCTGGGTCAAAGTTGATTGCAGATGTTCCTGTAATAATCTCTGAAAATCCTCGCCGCGCCGCCGGAATAGTCAGTGCCTGGTACTTCTCAGAGCCGATGCGCGATCTTTACAGTGTCGGGGTTACTGGCACAAATGGAAAAACCACCGTAACAACTCTTTTGTACCAGATTATGCAGGCTGCTGGGCGTGATAGCGGCCTGATTGGGACCGTTGAAACCCGCATCGGAATTGAGGCGTTCGCTAGTAAACGGACGACACCTGAGAGCGCTGAGCTTCAATCTTTATGTGCGGTTATGCGTGAGCGACATATGCGTAGCCTCGTTATGGAGGTCTCCAGTCATGCAATAAGTTTGGATCGTATACGTGGTAGCCACTTCGCTGTAGTCGGTTTTACAAATCTATCCCAAGATCATCTAGATTTTCACAAGTCGATGGAAGAGTATTTTCAAGCAAAAGCGGCCCTATTCACCTTCGAGTATGCCGATTTAGCAGTGATTAATATTGATGACTCATTCGGTGCACGTTTAAAGGAGATGACAGAGCTGCCAGTGGTGACACTATCGCGCACTAATACAAAAGCCTCTTGGCACTATGCATCGATAGTCAAAGATTATGCCGGTGCCACAATTGCAATCCGAGGCAGTGGTGGAATTCTCATCGAGAGTAAAACTGTTCTACATGGTGGTTTTAATTACGACAACCTTTTGATGGCGGTAGCTATCGCCAGCGAGAGCGGAATTGATCCGATTGATATTTCAGCGATAATTCCAAAATTGATTGGCGCAGAGGGGCGACTTGAAGCGGTACGTCTGGGTCAAAACTTCACAGCCCTTGTAGATTATGCTCATTCACCAGATGCAGTTGCGCGGGTTTTGGAAACTGCGCGTGAAATTACTCAAGGTAGTGTCATCGCTGTCTTAGGTTGTGGTGGCGACAGGGATAAGTCCAAGAGAGCTTTAATGGGTAGAGCTCTTCATGACGGGGCAGATATTGCAATTTACACAAGTGATAATCCAAGAAGTGAGAGCCCAGAAGAGATTTTAGTGCAAATGGTTTTAGATTTAGAAGTTACTGCGCCAAGTCAGATTAACCCAGATCGCAGCGCCGCCATTAGTAGCGCTGTTAACTCTGCTCAACCCGGAGATGTAGTAATCATCTTAGGTAAAGGCCACGAAAAAGGACAGGAAATAAATGGAGTTATAGAGCCTTTTGATGACCGCATCGAACTTGCCCGTGCGATTGAAAATAAGCGATGATCACACTAACTGCAGGTGAGATCTCCCTTCTAGTTGGTGGAGAGCTCCACTGCGACCGCGATTTGCTAATCTCTAAGGCACCGGTCTTTGATTCGCGCTTAGCAACACATGGGAGTTTCTTTTTAGCCCTTAAGGGCGAAAAGAGTGATGGTCATGATTTCGTTGCACAGGCGTATCGCTTAGGTTCTATGTTTTCACTTACAACCCGAGTTGTCGATGGTCCATGCATTGTGGTTGAAGATGTCATGGAAGCACTTGCGATATTGGCCGGCTTCATTAGAAGTAAATTGCATGGACTGACTGTGGTTGCCATTACAGGTTCTCAAGGAAAGACCAGCACAAAGGATTTATTGGCACATATGTTGAGCGCTGCTGGCCCAACAATCGCCCCTTCGGGTTCATTCAATAATGACTTGGGCCTTCCACTTACAATTCTGGACTGCGATGAACGAACTCGATTTTGTATATTGGAAATGGGGGCTCGCCATAAGGGAGATATCGCTCGCCTCTGCAGGATTGCACGACCAAATATCGGAGTAGTTCTCAATGTTGGCACTGCACATATAGGTGAGTTTGGCTCACAACAAGTGATAGCTGAAACTAAAGGTGAACTTATTGAGTCACTTGGTAGCCAAGGAATTGCAGTTCTTGGTAGTTATGATGAATTTACAACTGCGATGGCAAAACTGCACAGTGGTACAACTCTTACATTCGGCGAAAGCGGCGATGTCGATGTTCGTGCTACAGATATTGAAATTCGTGAAGGAAGACCCCACTTTGATTTAGTAACTAAGGCTGGCCGTGATGCCGTAGGAATGCGTCTAATTGGTTCACATCAAGTCTCAAATGCACTTGCGGCGGCAGCCGTTGGAACTGCGCTCTTACTGCCGCTCGAACTTATTGCTAGCTCGCTCTCTACGGCTGAAATTTCAAGCAAATGGCGAATGGAGCTACATGAGTTTGATGATCTACTCATCATAAACGACTCATATAACGCCAATCCAGCCTCAATGGCCGCAGCTCTTCACAGTTTGCTCTTCTTTGCCCAAGAGCGAGGTGGGCAATCCTGGGCCTTCTTAGGAAAAATGCATGAACTCGGCGAGTCAGGTGCCACGGCAAGCGCAGATATTGGCACCCTTGCATCTGAGATTGGAATCGACCATCTGGTGGCCGTGAACGCACCGGAATATGGATCTGGAGTTGGAGCAATGCAGTACCACCACGTTGCAACAATTGAGGCCGCTGCAGGTTTAGTTGAACATATTGCACCAGGTGATGTTGTTTTAGTTAAAGCCTCTCGTGCCGAGGGCTTTGAAATATTAGCCGCACGCATTCAAGAGCTGTGGAGTTCTAGAAACGGAGACGATCAATGAGACAAATCTTGATCGCTGCGGCAATTGCGCTTCTTATATCTCTATTTGGCACCCGAGGTCTCATTAAAATCTTGGCAACTCGTGGCTATGGCCAGATTATTCGTGACGACGGACCTAGTAGTCATCACACAAAGCGTGGGACTCCAACAATGGGTGGAATAATTCTTATAACCGCGGCAGTGACGGGTTACTTGTTAGCACATGCACTAACAGGTAATTCATTGACGGTCTCTGCAGTTTTAGTCTTGGGCTTAGTCATCGCACTCGGGCTTATTGGATTCTTTGACGATTGGCTTAAAGTCTCACGGCAAAAATCGCTCGGTTTAACTGGCAAGCAAAAACTTATTAGCCAAGGATTAGTTGCCGCTGTTTTTGGGAGCCTTGGCATTAGATTTGCAGACACTACTTCACTAACCCCTATTTCTTTATATCTTTCCGGTGTGCGCGAAACAGCGCTTTATCTCGGAGCCTTTATCGCCGTTGCATGGATAGTTCTCATGGTGATGTCTGCCAGTAATGGTGTAAACCTCGCCGATGGTTTAGATGGCTTGGCAACAGGGGCATCGGTAATGACTTTCTTGGCATTTATTTTAATTGGAGTGTGGGAGTTTGGTCAGTCTTGTGCAATCAGTGCCGGCTCGGGTTGCTATCAAGTTCGAGACCCACTGGATTTAGCTGTGTTGGCCGCAGCATTTGCAGGTGCGTGTACAGGCTTTCTCTGGTGGAATGCATCGCCTGCAAAGATATTTATGGGGGACACTGGATCTCTTGCATTAGGTGGAGCCCTCGCAGGGCTTGCAGCGACTTTACGTGTTGAACTTTTATTAATACCACTCGGTGGACTCTTTGTAATTATCACAATGTCTGTAGTGATTCAGACGTTATATTTTAAAATGAGTGGCGGTAAGCGTGTATTTAAAATGGCTCCGCTGCAGCATCACTTTGAACTCTTGGGTTGGGGCGAGGTCACAATCGTTATCCGTTTTTGGATTATTGCAGGGCTCTCGGTCGCACTTGGCCTAGGTCTTTTCTATGCCCAATGGGTTGTTAAGTAGTCGATATGAAGTTTGAATTTGCGGGAGAAAGAGTTCTGGTTCTGGGAGCTGGGGTTACCGGAAACTCGGTCGCAAAGGTTTTAGCAAAACGTGGTGCAGAAATCGTTATGGTCGATGAGAATTTAAATGCCTCCTCACCATTTTCACTCTCGAGTCCAGATGCAATAGAGATTGCAGATTTTTCTGCAGTAGTGGTTTCACCTGGTTGGAGAGAAGATAATGAACTAATCCGAAGGGCCGTGGATGCAGGGATTGTAATCTTAAATGAGGTAGATATCGCTTGGAATATTGCCCAGCAGATCGCGCCTCATCAGAAATGGCTGGCGCTTACAGGAACTAATGGAAAGACTACTACGGTTGAAATGGTTGCCGCGATGCTACAACGTGGAGGGCTCAACGCCACTGCATGTGGGAATGTGGGCGATACAGTAATTGATGCTGTGACTCATACTTCACCTTTTGATTATCTTGTTGTAGAGCTTTCATCTTTCCAGCTTCATTGGATGAAACAAGCACAGTTCGTTAGTGCTGCAATTCTAAATATTGCCGATGACCACTTAGATTGGCATGGAAGTTTTGAGTCATACTGCGCAGCCAAACTCTCAATATTGACCCACGCACCACTTGGAATTTTAAATGGAGACGATAGTGAAGTAGTCAAACGTGCAAATAGCTGGAATGGACGAAAGGTCTTCTTCTCTCTGCAAAGCCCATCACCTGGCGAGTTAGGTGTTGTGGAAGATCTTCTAGTTGACCGAGCGTTCGTTAGCGATCCTCAAGAGGCTTCCATGATCGCTTCAATTAATGATATCCAACCGACTTTGCCGCACAGCGTCTCAAACGCTCTGGCGGCAGCGGCGCTGGCGCGAAGCGTAGATGTTTCTTACGAAGATATTCAAAGTGCGCTCATAGATTTTCACCCCGGTCGACATCGAATTGAGACGGTATTTAGCTCCGATGCAATCTCTTGGGTCGATGATTCAAAGGCCACCAATCCGCATGCCGCGGCAGCTTCATTAATGTCCCACTTGAGTGTCGTGTGGATTGCTGGAGGTCTTGCCAAGGGCGCGGATATGAACGCGCTCATTGAACGCAGTAAAGATCGTATCAAAGCTGCAATTTTGATTGGCGCCGATCGTGATGTGGTTGAAAAGGCATTTCAACTTCACTCACCGAGTACTCCTCTGGTCAAAATCGATGTTGAGCATGTTAAAGGCGCAAAGTCGAATTCGCTTATGGAATCAGTTGTGCAAGCGGCTCAAAAGATTGCAACTGCGGGGGACACAGTTTTATTAGCACCGGCATGTGCTTCAATGGATCAATTCACCTCCTACGCCGACCGCGGTGATCGCTTTGCCGCGGCAGTGTTAAAGTTGGTTGCAGATGAAAAATAATGTGCAAGTAAATTTCTTCACTAAGCCAGTTAATCTTTACTATATGCTTTTAGGAAGTACTTTAGCTTTAAGTATTCTCGGAGTGATTATGGTCTTTTCGGCCTCTTCCATTCACTCACTTGAAACTAAAGGATCGACCTATGCAATAGTCCTACGCCAATTAATCTTCCTTATTATTTCAATACCGATGGCTTGGGTCTTGTCCAGATTTACCATAGAGCGATGGAAAGTTATTGCACGTTCGGCAGTGATTGTTTCACTTACGCTCTTGATATTGGTGCAAGTTTTAGGAAAGAGCGTTAAAGGAAACCATAACTGGATTAGCTTGGGCTTTGTCGATGTTCAGCCAAGTGAGATTGTAAAGTTTTTATTAATTTTGTGGGCTGGCTATATGTTAGCCAAAAGAGAGCGCGCCGGAATGGTCAAGGCCAATGTGATTGCACTAATTGCTCCTGCCTTTGCCGTTTGCATTCTTCTGGTACTTCGTGGAAATGATTTAGGTACTGCCTCAGTAATTGCCTTTATTCTTGCCGGCCTCTTATGGGTTTCAGGTGTGGGCCTAGGAGTTTTTGCAGGGTTAATTGGCATTGGATTTGCCGGGATCGCGGCGTTAATTGTTACTGCACCCTATCGATTACTCAGATTATCAGTCTTTTTGAATCCATTTGCTGCAGACCAGTACAAAAATGCGGGTTGGCAGCCGGCCCATAGTCTTTTAGGTTTTGCAAGTGGCGGTCTCTTCGGTGTTGGCCTAGGGGCCAGTCGCCAAAAATGGGGTAATTTGGCCGAAGCACATACCGACTTCATTTTCTCAGTCATTGGTGAGGAGTTAGGTTTGTTTGGAACACTTTCAACCTTGGCCATATTGAGCATTCTGCTTTTTTCTATCTTCAGAATTGCACTACGGGCCAAAGATCCTATGGTTCGTTACGTAAGCAGTGGTGTTGGTTGTTGGATTGCAATTCAAATAATTCTAAATATCGGTTCGGCTCTGAGCGTTTTACCTGTTGTTGGAGTTACATTACCTCTAGTTTCCTATGGTGGGTCATCGCTTTTAGCCACGTACATGGGGATTGGCTTTGTCATCGGAGCTGCACGACGAGACCCTGAGATATTTAGTGAGTTAAAGAAGAGTGAATTTTCATGGCTACGGTAGTACTAGCCGGGGGTGGAACGGCCGGACACGTTGAACCGGCGTTGGCAGTTGCACGAGAGTGGAGAGATACTTTTCCAAAAGATAGAATTATTTTTCTGGGAACCGTCGGTGGACTTGAAAATATACTTGTTCCGGCGGCAGGTTTTGAGTTAGTTCATATTCCTAAAGTGCGCATTACTCGAAAGCCATCTCTTTCTTGGCTTCGCATACCTCTAGATTTCTTTGCGGCGATTTCTCGCCTCGGCAGTATCTTAAAAGACGTAGATTTGCTCATTGGTTTCGGGGGATATGTAAGCGGGCCAGCCTATGTGAGCGCCAGAATATCTGGGATTCCAACAGTGATTCATGAAGCTAATGCTAAACCTGGCTGGGCAAATCGATTGGGTGCATTAATGACATCGTATTTAGCCGTTGCTGGCGAAGTTGATTCACGTGAGTTCACCGATGCCCTTATTACAGGTCTGCCTCTTCGCGCGGATGTCGCAAAGGCCTACGAGAGTTCGTTCACAGATTTTGCACGCGCTAGAAGTGCAGCCAAAGAGCGTTTGGGTTTTAACAGCGATTCACCATTAATCTTTATCATGGGTGGCTCACAAGGATCGCAGGCGATTAACGCAGCAGTTGAAAAGGCCATACCTGTATTAGTAGAGAAAGGATTTTCTATTCTGCACTCTGTAGGGATGGGTAATGTATTACCGAGTGCTCAAAGTGGCTACAAACCCGTTGGCTATGTCGATGCAATGGCCGATGCATATTTAGCAAGTGATCTAGTGATAGCCCGCAGCGGTGCGGTGACGTGTAGCGAGTTTAGGACTTTGGGCCGTTATGCACTCTTCATTCCACTGCCAATAGGAAATGGTGAGCAGCGACATAACGCACGCGCTCTTGTCGAGAATCTAAGAGCGGAGATTGTCGAGCAATCTAACTTCAATGCCGAGTATTTAATCACCCATATTGATGGGCTGTTGTCCCATGCAGCCGCTGCACCTAATGGTGGGTCAGATAGTGATTTGCAAGCAGCACAGAAAATAGTAGCCCTTGGAGAGTTTGCGATGTCGAAGCGATGAGACCAAGCCTGCAGAATTTAATCGGAAAGCGTGTTCATTTTATCGGTATTGGTGGAGCCGGGATGAGCGGGCTAGCTCGAATTGCACTCTCGCACTCGATTATTGTCAGTGGCTCGGACTCAAAAGAATCATCTATAACTAAGGCATTAGCTGCCCTTGGAGCATCCATTTCAACTCAACATCTGTCAGCAAATGTAGAGGGAGTAGATCTTCTCGTGTACTCAACTGCGATTTCAGATAGTAATCCCGAACTACTTCGAGCAAGAGAGTTAAATATTGAAGTATTGCCTCGTGCAGCCGCTCTCTCGATTCTAATGTCTGAGTCCAAGAGTATTGCTGTGGCTGGAACACACGGGAAAACTACTACTTCGTCTATGTTGGCCGTTGCGCTACAAACGTGCGGTGCCGACCCCTCATTTGCAATTGGCGGAACTATTACAGCCTCTGGATCAAATGCTCATCGTGGAACCGGTGAGATATTCGTTGCCGAGGCCGATGAATCCGATGGCTCCTTTATCGAGTATCACCCTTTCGCTGCGATCGTAACAAATGTTGAACACGATCACGTCGACTTTTTCTCAACACCACAGGCGGTTTTGGAGGCCTTTTCCGATTTTGCACAAACTATAAATAAGGATGGATTTCTTACCTATTGTGGCGATGATCAGGCCGCGACATCTATTGCCGATGGAGTTAGCGATCTCTTGTGTATTTCATATGGCGCAAGTGAAGGTTGTGATTTAACAATCGATTCAATTGAGCTACTGGCTATGGGTTCACGAGCGCGCGCAATTTGGCATGGAAAAACTATAGGAACAATGCAATTACAAGTGCCAGGCCATCACAATCTCCTAAATGCCGCCGCCGTCCTTGCTACGGGCCTACAGCTGGGTTTTGGCGCAGCCGAACTAATTCAAGGTTTAGCCATATTTCGTGGCACTGGAAGGCGTTTCGAAGTAAAGGGAACGGTGCATGGAATCCGCGTGATCGATGATTATGGACATCATCCTACGGAGATTGATGTAACTCTAAAGGCTGCTCGTAGATTCGCTGGAGATGGTCGATTAATCGTTATCTTTCAACCACATCGCTACTCGCGCACTGCTGCATTTGCCCCTGAGTTTGCAAAATCCTTGTCTCAAGCAGATCGAGTGATTCTATTAGAGGTTTATGCCGCGAGTGAAAAGCCAATTAGCGGAGTGAGCTCGCACATGATTACCGATCTAATGACTAAAGGTGAGTACATCCCCAATTTTATTGAAGTGACCGATGACATTATCGAAACCTCTCAACCGGGCGATGTGATTATTACGTTGGGTGCAGGCGATGTCAGTTCGCTTGCACCAATTATCATCGATGGGCTGACTCGGCGATTTAGCTAAATGAGAAAACAACGCTTTATAATTCTGCTCTTTATCGCAATCTTTGCCGCAGCAGCATATGTCTTAGGATGGTCCAACGTATTGACTGTAAGTAAAGTAGAGATAACTGGCACCAGTAAATTCATTTCATCATCCATTATTCCTGGCCAAAAATTAGCCAGAATTGCCCCGCGAGTAGTTGCAAATTCCTATGAGAAACTGGCTTGGGTTAGAAGTGCGAGAGTATCTAGAAATTGGTTGAGCGGAAAAGTTACAATCACGATCACCGAGCGTGTGCCAATTGCAATCTACAACGATCTGGCTATCGATAAAGTGGGCGTAAGTTTTCCACTCTCTGGTCCGAGCATTGACAATCTCGTCCATATCCAAGCCTCTACCGTTGACTCGGCGATTGTGGCCGCAAACTTCTACTCGACTTTACCGGGTGAGTTCGCCAACGAAATCTCGATTCTCATAATCAAGGTCGATGACTCACTTGTAATGCAGATGCACCATGGCAAAAACTCCGTCGAAGTTTCTTGGGGGCAGTCGGGGGAAAATGACCTAAAAGTAAGGGTTTATAGCGCTTTAATGCAACGCCCAGAAAATATCGCCATTAAGCGAATCGATTTATCGGCGCCACATGCACCGATCGTAAAATAAATATTTCGACACGAAAAAAATAATTCGAGTCGGTGTTTGCTTAAGATGCGTACGCACTTTACGGTCGCCCTATCGAAAAGCATTGAATTATAAGGCTCAAGTTGAGGTTTATAGTTCACAAGGAGGAGAAACGTGGCTTCACCACAAAACTATTTAGCGGTCATCAAAGTTGTAGGTATTGGTGGCGGTGGAGTCAATGCGATCAATCGAATGATTGACGTGGGACTTAAAGGTGTTGAATTTATAGCTATCAACACAGATGCACAGCATTTGTTAATGAGTGATGCAGATGTCAAGCTCGATATTGGTCGTAAGACAACACGTGGTCTTGGTGCTGGAATGGATCCTGAAAAAGGACGTGCTGCCGCACTCGATCATGCAGATGATATTGAAGAGATTCTGCGCGGAGCAGATATGGTTTTTGTAACAGCTGGTGAAGGTGGCGGAACAGGAACTGGTGCTGCACCAATCGTTGCCAAGATCGCGCGCGAACTTGGAGCACTTACTATCGGAGTTGTAACGCGCCCGTTCTCATTTGAAGCCAAACTGCGATCAACCCAAGCCGATGCTGGAATTGAAGCGTTGCGAAGTGAAGTGGATACTTTAATTGTTATCCCTAATGATCGCCTGCTAGCCATTTCAGATCGCACAATAACTTTGGCCGATGCCTTTAAGAGCGCCGACCAAGTGTTGCTATCAGGTGTACAAGGCATTACTGAAATTATTACGCAACCAGGTTTAATCAATTTGGACTTTGCAGATGTGCAGGCCGTGATGTCAGGAGCCGGCTCTGCGCTTATGGGTATCGGATCTGCGCGAGGTGAAAACCGTGCTTTGCGAGCAGCCGAACTTGCTATCTCATCCCCACTTCTTGAGGCATCTATCGATGGAGCGATGGGGGTTCTACTCTCAATATCTGGAGGATCAGATCTCGGGTTATTTGAGGTTAATGAGGCCTGTGAACTTGTTCAATCGGCAGTGCATCCAAATGCAAAATTTATCTTTGGAACCACAATCGATGATGCTTTAGGTGATGAGGTACGTATCACCGTTGTTGCCGCTGGCTTTGAAGGTGGCCAACCGAAGCGAGTTTCAACTCCCGTTATTGATGCATCAACGTTGAGCGGAAATGCAGATCCAATCGCCGCCAATGACCCAATCTCTGTAGCTCTTGAGCTTGGCGAGGAGATTACTCCACGCCGTCGCGTTACATTCGAAGATCTCATCCCTGATGATGAAGTCGATGTGCCTGACTTTATGAAGTAAGGGATTTTGCCAGCCCTTTTTACAGATAGGCGTGGTGGTAGAAGCCATCCGCCTTATGAGTGCTTGAATTTGGCGCTGCATGTTGGCGACGAGCAGACATTGGTTTTAGAAAATAGAGATCTGCTAACTCCCATAACTGGACCAATCCAATTTATGAATCAAAGCCATGGTCAGAGATATGTTCATGTCCAAGCTCTGGAGTCAATCGAGCCCGATTGTGATGCGTTAATTACGACTACTCCTGGAATAGCGGTGGCGGTATTGACCGCAGATTGCATCCCTTTGCTTCTGATCTCCTCACAAGTAGTTGCCGCCGTTCATGTCGGACGCAAAGGTCTAATCAACAACATCACGGTAAAAGTTATCGATGAGATGAAAAGGCTTGGCGCTACATCAATTCACGCCAAGTTAGGACCATCTATATGTGGGTTATGTTACGAAGTGCCCGCGGTTATGGCGCAAGAGGTCGCTCTTTCACATCCACAGGCATTGGCCTTAACACGTACAGGTACGCCCTCCCTAGATCTACCTAAAGCACTCATCGCAGTTCTTCTTAGCCAAGGGCTCACATTTGAAGCCTCAGAGATATGCACCTTAGAAAACTCAGATTATTTTTCATATCGACGCGAGAAAATAACGGGAAGAAATGCAGCAGTGGTATGGCTATGAATCGCCAGCAGGAGATCTCCGAGCAATATATCTCTGTTCGCGCACGAATAGCTGCTGCGGCCATAAAGGCTGGGCGTGATCTGGCAGATCTACATTTAATCGCCGTAACCAAAAACTTTCCGATTAGTGATGTTGAAATTCTTAAGGAGTTAGGCATTAATGATTTTGGTGAAAATCGGGATGCAGAGGGAGCCATTAAAGGCGCCGAAATTGAGGCGACGTGGCACTTTCAGGGGCAGATCCAAAGCAACAAGTTAAAGTCAATCTGCACGTGGTCGCATGTGATCCATTCGCTAGATGATGCCAGACACTTTGAATTGATCGAAAAATTTGCCACTCATCGACTTGGAATTTTTCTCCAGGTTAATCTCGACGGCGAACTTCATCGGGGTGGGATTGGAGTTGAGGATATCTATCGTCTTGCTGAAATCGTCCAGCAGAGCCAATCGCACACATTGATGGGTTTGATGGCAGTTGCTCCGCTGACAACTTCGCCAGAGGTCGCCTTTAATCAACTACATGAGATTCAAAGCCGGTTTTTAGAGCGGTTCCCAGCGGCCACCGCCCTCTCGGCTGGGATGAGCGGTGATTTTGAAACTGCAATTGAATATGGCGCGACACATCTGCGAATTGGCAGCCAAATCCTGGGTTCTAGACAGGTGGGCGGGTAGCGTTAACCTATGGCTAATGCAATTAAGCGCGTCGCAAATTATTTGGGATTGATGGATGATCCAGAGTTTGATACCCCTGTGAGTTCAAAGGTTGCCGAGTTGGCAGTATCAAATGATGTTCGAATTAAACCTCGATCCACTCGCGCAGTCTCCTCGGTAATCACATCTACTGCCGAACTCGCGCCTCAACTTGACCTACCTGTTTTGGATCGCATCATCACTTTGCACCCACGTTTCTACAACGAGGCACGTACGATCGGTGAGCATTTTCGCGAAGGTAATCCTGTAATTATTAATTTAACCGATATGGATGAGTCTGAACACAAGCGCTTGGTCGACTTCGCAAGCGGTCTAGCCTTTGGTCTCCATGGAACAATTGAGCGAGTAACAAAGAAAGTATTTTTGATCTCTCCAGCTAATCTTCAGGTAAGTACTGAGGATAAGTCTGCAGCAGCGCAAGCGAGTTTTTTTAATCAGAGCTGAGTAAAAAATGCGGATTGGATCGTTGCTTGCCGCAGTTTTACAGTTCTTCTTACTTGCATTACTAGCGCGGTTAATTCTTGATTACGTAAGGATGTTCGCGCGCAATTGGCGTCCAAGTGGAGTTTGGCTCTACTTGGTAGAGGCTGTCTATGCAATCACAGATCAACCTATGCGATTTGTTGGCCGCTTTATTCCACCACTTCGTCTAGGCGCAGTTAGTCTGGATATGAGTTTCATCGTTCTCTTTTTTGGTGTGCAACTTCTAATGAGTTTTGTTAAAGGGCTTTAGTAAGTTTTACCGCTAAACCAATATCACTCTCATCAATGGTCATTGTGCTGTCACGAACCATTGAAAGCGCTAAGACTTCACTGTGAATGTGTTCCTGATCGGCCTCGATTGCATTGACCATTTCTTCAGTGCCATTCCAGGAAACGTTTATGCGATCTGAAATCTCAAATCCATCGCTCTTGCGACGCTCTTGTATAAACCTAATAACTTCCCGAGAGTTACCCGCCAAGACCAGTGCAGGAGTTAGTGCCAAATCGAGGGCGACACTCTCGCCCTCGTGAGATGCAACAGTCCATCCAGTTTTTGGAACTTCAGTGATCACCAAGTCATCGAGGCAGATCTCCCATGTCGCAACACGGGTAGTTCCCGAGCTGCGTAGAGTTTTTACGAGTGCGGTTGCATCACTTGCAGCAATCGCCTTAGCAATATCTTGAACGGCGCCACCAAATTTAGCGCCGAGAGTTTTGAAATTGGCCTTAATAGAGATATTTACTAAATCACCATCGGCATTTGCTATATCTTCTAAATCGATGACGTTGAGTTCATCGGCAATTTGCTCACGCATTTGCGTTGGAAGAGCCGACCAGCCGCTGGCTGCGATAAGCGCCCTCCCGAGAGGTTGACGGATTTTAATGCCAGATTCAGCTCGAGATGCACGCCCGAGCTCAACAATGCGACGAGTAAGGGCAACTTGTTCACCCAGAACTGCATCTATTGAGCTCGCCTGTGCGACGGGAAAATCAGATAGATGAACCGAGATTTGTGCATCTGGATTAGTTGGGCGAACTAGTTCTTGCCAGACTTGCTCGGTTATAAAGGGCACCATCGGTGCTAGTAGTTGAGTTAGCGTTACCAAACATTCATGCAAAGTCGCCATCGCTGCTACATCTCCATCCCAAAAACGACGGCGCGAGCGACGGACGTACCAGTTGGAGAGATCATCAATAAAACGTGCAAGTGCACGCCCTGCGATTTGAGAATCAAATTCGGTAAAGGCGTTATCAACCTCTTGGATCAATAAATTGAGTTCAGAGATGATCCAACGATCCATCAACGGCCGATCACCCAAGGCAGGTGTTTGAGATAAATCGAAGTTTGATGCCTTCGCATAGAGAGCGTGAAAGGAAACGGTATTCCAGTAAGTGAGTAAAGTTTTACGAATAACCTCATTGATTGCATCATGTCCGACCCGTCGGGCAGCCCAAGGCGACCCGGCAGCCAACATGTACCAACGGACGGCATCGGCGCCATGTTGGTCCATTAGCGCCATTGGCTCCAAGACATTTCCTACGTGCTTGCTCATCTTGCGACCATCTTTATCCAGAATATGACCAAGACATAGAACTGTCTTATACGAAGACTTATCAAAGACCAACGTTCCAATAGTCATTAAGGTATAAAACCACCCACGAGTTTGGTCTATGGCTTCGCAGATGAAGTCGGCCGGGTATGAGGCTTCAAATTTGGCAACGGAACCCTCAACATGTGGGTAGCCCCATTGAGCAAAGGGCATCGCACCCGAGTCATACCAGCAGTCAATTACTTCAGGCACGCGAAACATTGTTGATTCGCACTCTGCGCAAGGGAAATTTATGTCGTCAACGAAAGGACGATGGGGATCTAGGTTGGATAACTCTTGTCCAGCTAACTGACCTAACTCCTTTAATGAGTCAACGCAGATCTCATGTTTGTTTTCACATCTCCATATTGGAAGGGGAGTACCCCAATATCGGTTGCGCGAGAGTGCCCAATCGATATTGTTATTGAGCCAATCTCCGTAACGTCCATCTTTAATAGTCTCAGGGTGCCAATCAGTTGCCGCATTTTCTCTAAGCAGTGCATCTTTAATTGAAGTAGTTCGGACATACCACGATGGTTGTGCGTAATACATCAACGCGGTGTGGCAGCGCCAGCAATGAGGATAGGAGTGTTCGTACTGTTGATGTTTATAGAGCGCACCACTTGCCTTTAACTCTTTAACAAGGGCCTTATCGGCATCTTTAAAAAATACGCCACCGATCACAGGTAATTCAGGTAAAAAACATCCATCGGGGGCGATGGGATTTACTACGGGAAGTCCATAGGCGCGACAGGTAGCCAAATCATCTGCACCAAATGCGGGGGATTGATGAACTAATCCCGTTCCGTCTTCTGTAGTTACATATGAAGCCAGAACGACGAAATGTGCATCCGGGATCTCTATATAGTCAAAAGGTCGCTTGTAAGTGGTGTGCTCTAATCTCTTTCCAAGAATCTTTTTAAGAATCTTCTTCTCACCTTTGACGCTCTCGATTAGAGCTTCGGCGACCACCAAGACCTCGGTAATGTCATCAAGAGTTACCTCTACCGCGACGTATTCAACATCTGGATTTACTGCAATGGCAGTATTTGATACTAAGGTCCAAGGTGTAGTAGTCCAGACAAGTAGTGAGGCGTTGAGTTCGCAGAGTTCACCAGAGGTTATAGGAAAACGAACATAGACAGATGGATCTGTAACCGTCTCGTAGCCTTGGGCAAGCTCATGGTCGGATAAGCCAGTTCCGCAACGAGGGCAGTAAGGTGCCACTCGATGGTCTTGCACGAGTAAGCCCTTCTTCCAAATCTCCTTGAGTGACCACCACACGCTCTCAACATATTGAGGCGACATGGTCCAATAGGCCTGATCGAAATCAACCCAGAAACCCATGCGGTTTGTCATCTGACTAAATGCACTCACATGCCGCTGAACCGATTCGCGACACTTATCATTGAAGGCTGCAACACCAAATTTTTCGATGTCTCCCTTACCGGCAAATCCCAACTCTTTTTCAACTGCGATTTCAACTGGAAGCCCGTGACAATCCCATCCAGCTTTTCGGGTTACAAAGCGGCCCTTCATTGTTTGAAAGCGAGGGAATACATCTTTAAATACGCGCGCCTCAATATGGTGAGTTCCAGGCATTCCATTTGCAGTTGGTGGCCCCTCATAAAATGTCCACGGCTCTTGACCGGTTCGGGCCTGTACGGTCTTGTGAAAAATCTCGTTATCGTTCCAGAACTGTAGAACCTCATGTTCAACGGCAGGTAGATTGACAGCTGCTGAGATGGCACGAAATGACATAAAACCCCCGAGATAGATGAAGAACTCTGGAGGGACGAGTGCTGCAATCGCAGATCTCGCGGTACCACCCACCTTGCGCAAGGTTCACGCCACTTGAACTGCTAAATAGGCCGGTTCTAGATGAGCGCCAGCTCACTTCTTCCAGCAGGCTCGTGAGGTGATATCCCCGTCATAGCCCGTATTACTTAGCGGATTGAGTCTAGACCATCAGTTACTTTAACTTTGACCGTGGCGCAGTTGGTATAGGTGGCGCAATCGGCATAAGGTTCGCGTCATGCCCAAGAAGCCTGTAAAGAAAGCCGTCGCTAAAAAAGCGATAGCTAAGAAGGCTACGGCCAAACCCGCCTTGAAAAAACCGGCCAAAAAAGCCCCTGTTAAAAAAGCGGCCATAAAGAAAGCCGCCGTTAAGAAAGCTGTGGCAAGTAAAAGTGCGATTAAGAGCATTCCGGTCAAAAAAGCTGGTCCAAAAACCTCTACAACTAAAACTACTTTAACAGTCGATGAGAATTCGCAGACAGTTTCAGTCTCAACAGTCAGCGCGCCCATCGCAGCACCGGTTATTGAAGAAAGACGTTTAGTGATGCCTCCACCACCACGTCCAGTTAAGAGTGGAAAAAAAGTTGCACCTTTAAAGCCAATCAAAGGCGCACCAACTCCGATTGTTGTCAGCGAAACAGAAGTGCCATGGACGGCAGCAGAGCTCAAGACAATCAGAACAGAGATTTCAAAGGAGCTTGAACGCCTGCGTCGCGAATTAGCCATTGTCGAACTTGAGATGGATTCACTAATCCAAGAATCAGGCGAAGGCGCCGGAGATGATCAAGCAGATGCTGGCACCAAAACTTTTGAACGAGAGCATGAGATGTCACTAGTTATTAATGCACGTGACATGGTTTTACAGACCGAGCGAGCTTTAGATCGGATCGACTCAAAGCGTTATGGATACTGCGAAGAGTGCGGCAATGCCATCGGTAAAGCGCGATTGCAAGTATTTCCTCGGGCAACTCTCTGCATGCTTTGCAAGCAGAAGGAAGAACGGCGCTAGCAGTGCAAAGGTGGCGAACACTTTTGAGTGTTGCCTGGTTTATCTGGATCCTCGATTTAGCTACTAAGGCCTGGGCAGTGAGCCAATTGGCCAACCGCCAACCTATTCACATACTCGGGAATTTCTTTCAGCTCACCTTTGTCCGTAACTCAGGTGCTGCTTTTTCATTTGCAACTAGTGCCACACTCTTTCTTTCACTCTTCGGAGTAGTTGTTCTCATAGGTGTTGTCTACTTTGCGCCGCAAATAACCTCTAAAGGTTGGTCGGTGGTTTTGGGGCTAGTAATGGGCGGCATCTTAGGAAATTTAATGGATCGCATATTCCGTGACCCTGGATTTCTTCGCGGCCATGTAATCGATTGGATGCAACTGCCACATTGGCCTATATTCAATATCGCAGACTCGGCAATCGTCGCAGCTGCCGTGCTATCAATGGTTTTGTCTGCGCGCAACATTCCACCGATTACTAAAAAGGATTCAACACCATGAGTGATCGTGAATTAAAAACACTGGCAGTTCCGGAGGGCGTTGCCGGAGAGCGCATAGATAGTGCGCTCACACGCGTATTGGGTCTTTCTCGAACTGCAGTAGTCAAACTTCTTGAGGATGGCGACATCACAACATCTAATCGCGCCATGCTCAAATCTGAACGTGTCAGCGCTGGGCAGATTATTGAAGTACTACTACCCGCGCCTGTAAACACAGTTGCAATTCCACTTACACCGATCGAAGGCTTAGAAATTGTTTACGAGGACGAAGATATTGTTGTTATCAATAAACCAGTAGGGTGCGCCGCGCATCCCAGCCCTGGTTGGACAGGTCCAACCGTCGTTGGCGCCTTAAGTGCGGCCGGATACATAATTTCAACAAGCGGTGCTGCCGAGCGCCAAGGGATTGTTCATCGTCTAGATGTGGGTACGAGCGGATTAATGATTGTTGCAAAGAGTGATCGCGCTTTTACAGTTTTAAAAGATGCATTTAGAACCCGTACTGTCGAAAAAATCTATCATGCATTAATTCAAGGTCACATGGATCCCACAACTGGAACTATTGACGCTCCAATTGATCGCCATCCTAAAGAAGATCATCGTTTCGCAGTAGTTGGAACTGGTAAAGACTCAATTACTCACTATGAGGTAATCGAGTTCTACCGTGCGGTTTCATTAGTAAAAGTAGAGTTAGAAACCGGTCGTACCCACCAAATCCGTGTGCACTTCTCGGCCTTAAACCATCCCTTGGTTGGAGATACGACATATGGAGCAGATCCAGTCCTAGCTAAGAGTTTAGAGATGGCCCGGCCCTGGCTGCATGCAAAAGAACTGCGCTTTAATCACCCTATAACTGGCGCCAAACTCAACTTCATTGCACCATATCCTCCCGATCTCACAGGCTCACTGGCGTTGCTATCTGATGCTGTGCTGCCTTAAGTATTAGCCTTATAACAACTATGTCATCTGATAACTTCGTCCACCTTCACGTCCACACCGAGTACTCCATGCTCGATGGTGCCGCACGCGTTGGCGATTTAATGGATGAAGTATCAAAACAAGGCATGCCTGCAATCGCCATGACTGATCATGGAAATGTTTTCGGTGCCTTTGATTTCTATAAGAGCGCTAAGAAAGCCGGCATTAAACCGATTATTGGAATTGAAGCCTATGTTGCGCCTGAGTCACGCTTTGAGAAAAAACGCGTTAAGTGGGCCGATGGTGGAGAAGATGATGTATCGGGTGGAGGCGCCTATACACATATGACAATTCTGGCCGAGAACAACGTGGGCCTTGGAAATCTCTTTAGACTCTCTTCGCTGGCCTCCCTTGAAGGCTATTACTACAAGCCGCGTATGGATCGCGAAATTCTCGCCCAGTATTCAACTGGCCTGATTGCCACAACTGGCTGCCCTGGAGGCGAAGTTCAGACACGTCTGCGAATGGGTGCATATAAAGAGGCCTTGAAAGCGGCAAGTGATTACCGCGATATTTTTGGCGCCGAAAATTTCTATTTAGAGGTTATGGATCACGGCATTGAAATCGAATCACGCGTAAAGGCCGATCTATTAAAGCTTGGTAAAGAGTTAGGGCTTCCACTGCTTGCAACTAATGATCTGCATTACACACTTCAAAGCGACTCTGCTGCGCACGAGGCGTTGCTCTGCGTTCAGTCTGGTTCTACCTTGGCCGATCCAAAACGTTTTAAATTCGATAACGACAGTTTCTATGTCAAGACTCCAGCGCAGATGCGTGAGCTTTTCAAAGAGATTCCTGAGAGCTGCGATAATACTTTGCTCATTGCCGAGCGTTGCAACGTGAGTTTGCGCGAAGGCGAAAACCTTTTGCCGCAGTTTGCAGTTCCAGCGGGCCAGACTGAGGATTCATGGCTTAAGGAAGAGGCCGAGCGGGGCTTAATTTCACGTATGGGTTCGCGCATTACGCCACAACACAGCGCACGACTTGCATATGAACTTGGCGTAATGCAGACAATGGGCTTTCCAGGTTACTTCCTAGTAGTTGCCGATTTAGTAGCTCACGCTAAAACCGTTGGAATTCGAGTTGGACCCGGCCGTGGATCTGCCGCCGGTTCACTTGTTGCATATGCACTTGGGATTACAGGTCTTGATCCACTTGAGCATGGCTTGCTGTTCGAGCGATTTCTAAACCCAGAGCGTATTTCAATGCCTGATATTGATTTAGATTTCGATGAGCGCCGTCGTAGCGAAATGATTCGTTATGCAACGACCAAGTATGGCGAAGACCGAGTGGCGCAAATCATTACCTATGGAACGATTAAATCCAAGCAAGCGATCAAAGATTCAACACGCGTGCTCGGTTATCCATATGTCATAGGCGAGAAACTTACAAAAGCATTGCCGCCATCGGTTATGGGTAAAGATATTTCACTTGGGGGAGTATTCGATCCTAAAGATGAACGGTACGGAGAAGCCGGTGAGTTCCGCACATTGTATGAAACCGATGCTGATTCAAAACGTGTGGTCGATACGGCGCGTGGTCTTGAAGGTTTAAAGCGTCAATGGGGTGTGCATGCTGCTGGAGTAATCCTCTCCCGCGAGCCATTGCTCGATGTTATTCCGATTCACCGTCGTGAGGCCGATGGAGCCATAATCACTCAATTTGATATGGGTGCTTGTGAGGCGACCGGACTGCTCAAAATGGATTTCTTAGGTCTGCGAAATCTCTCGGTTTTAGATGATGCCCTTGTTAACATCAAAACTAATCAAGGTATCGAAGTAATCCTGGAGAATCTAACTCTTGATGATAAGAAAACCTATGAGCTTTTATCGCGCGGAGATACGTTAGGCGTATTCCAGCTAGATGGCGGCCCAATGCGGGCGCTTCTACGTGCCATGTCACCGGATTCATTCCAAGATATCTCTGCAGTAATCGCCCTGTATCGCCCAGGACCTATGGGCGAAAATGCTCACAACAACTACGCCGATCGTAAAACTGGACGCAAACCAGTTGAAGCGATTCACCCCGAACTTGTAGATGCATTGAAAGAGATTCTGGGCGATACATATGGCTTAATTGTTTATCAAGAACAGGTTATGGCAATTGCGCAAAAAGTTGCAGGCTTTTCACTAGGCCGCGCAGATCTATTGCGAAAGGCTATGGGCAAGAAGGACAAGAATATTCTTGATAAAGAGTATGTTCCCTTCGAAGCGGGAATGAAAGCCAATGGCTATTCAACGGCTGCGATTAAGCGGCTATGGGATGTTTTGATTCCCTTTTCAGATTATGCATTTAACCGTGCGCACTCAGCTGGATATGGAGTTGTTTCCTACTGGACCGGATATCTCAAGGCCAACTATCCAACTGAGTACATGGCTGCACTATTGACAAGTGTCCGGGATGATAAAGATAAATCCGCGCTCTACCTAAGTGAGTGTCGCCGAATGGGAATTAAAGTCTTAGAGCCCGATATCAATGAATCTGATGCTGAGTACACACCGCGTGGTAAGGATATTCGCTTTGGTTTAGCTGCAATACGCAACGTCGGTGAAGGAGTAGTAGGTTCTATTAAAGCCGCTCGTGAATCTAAAGGACGCTTCACTTCATTTGGTGATTTCTTGGCTAAGGTCGACGCACAAGTGTGCAATAAAAAGACGATCGAGTCCCTAATTAAAGCCGGCGCCTTTGGCTCGATGAATGTAACACGTAAGGGCCTTATGGCCATCTACCTTGAGGCAATTGATTCAGTAATCGAAACCAAGCGTGCCGAGTCCATTGGACAGTTCGATTTGTTTGGAGGTGAGTCGATGAGTCAAGTTGCATCCTTAGATCTAGAAATTCCTAAGGGCGAGTGGGACAAGGCGATGTTGCTTAGCTATGAACGCGAAATGCTCGGGCTCTACGTATCAGATCATCCATTGCTAGGGATAGAACACGTCTTACGCGCTAGTACTGATATGACCATTAGTGAGCTCGTAGATGATGGCGCCCAAAGTGAGTCAATTGTGACAATTGGTGGGTTGATTACCGGCATCACACGAAAAGTTTCACGACAGGGCGCATCGTGGGCAGTAGTCACCGTTGAAGATCTTGAAGGATCACTCGAAGTACTCTTCTTTTCTAAAACCTATAACCAATATTCAATGTCTCTTACAGAAGATCGCATAGTTACAGTTCGGGGTCGCGTAGATCGCCGTGAGGATACGCTGCGTTTTACCGCCCTTGAAATGTCGATACCCGATATCTCGATGGGTCCAAAAGGGCCGCTTGTAATTTCACTTCCAATTTCACAGTGCACGCCACCGATCGTCGATCGCATTAAGGAGATTCTGCGTTCACATCCTGGCAAGCGCGAAGTCCATCTACAACTAAGTGATAATGGCAGCAGTACATTTATGAAAATCGATGCCCTGATTACCTCATCGCCTAGCTTGAGCGCGGATTTGAAATCGATTCTGGGCCCAAACTGCCTGGCATAGGTTTCAGGCACTAATCTCGCTACAGGGTGCACGTTGGGCCCATTACAATTGCTCAATGATTCGCACAGTAGATTTACGTGGCCAGGCATTGAGCAAAACCGCCTATCAAAGACACCTGCCACGCGCCGATCTCAATGTTGAGGAAGCTATGGCGTTGATTGCACCGATTCTAGAGCGCGTCAAGAATGGTGATGAGGCCGATTTAATTGCACTGGCTCAAGAGTTCGATGGAGTTAAACCTGCAAGTATTCGAGTTCCACAAGCAGAATTGGCTGCAGCACTTGCTGCACTAGATCCAAAGGTGCGCGCCGCACTCGAGCTTTCAATTTCACGTGTAAGAAAAGTGCATTTAGATCAAGTACGTGGAGATACAACTACTACTGTCGTTGATGGTGGCATGGTTAGGCAAAAGTGGATTCCAGTAGATCGTGTTGGACTTTATGTTCCTGGCGGACGTGCTGTTTACCCAAGTAGCGTGATGATGAATGTCATCCCAGCTCAGATTGCAAAAGTCGCATCGATCGCCGTTGCCTCACCGCCGCAGAGAGATTTTGGTGGACTTCCACACCCGACTATTTTGGCAACTTGCGCCCTACTTGGAGTCACAGAGGTTTTCGCCGTTGGGGGAGCCCAGGCCATCGCACTCTTTGCCTATGGCATGGAGGGCGTTGCAGAGAAATGCGATTTAGTTACAGGCCCTGGAAATATTTACGTTGCCGCAGCCAAGCGCGCGCTCCGTGGAGTTATTGGGATTGATTCGGAGGCCGGACCGACTGAGATAGCGATATTGGCTGACAAAAGCGCAGTACCGGCCGATGTTGCCGCCGATCTAATAAGTCAGGCCGAACACGATGTAATCGCCGCGGCTATTTTAGTTACAGACGATGTTGAGTTAGCTAATGCCGTAGTTGCAGAGTTACATAAAAGAGTTCCAACTTCTAAACATTCAGCCAGAATCGGCCAAGCGCTCTCAGGAATTCAATCGGCAATTGCACTCGTTGATTCAATCGAGCAGGGAATCGACGTAGTAAATGCATATGCTGCCGAACACCTTGAGATTCACACGGTCGATGCGCGAGCCCATGCAGAAAAAATTCGAAATGCCGGTGCCATCTTCATTGGCCGATTCTCACCTGTATCACTCGGAGACTATTCGGCTGGATCAAACCATGTTCTCCCGACTGGTGGATGCGCTTGTCACTCAAGTGGATTGTCTGTACAGACATTTCTGCGCGGTCTGCATTTGATTGAATATGACCAGCAAGCGTTTCTGGAGATTTTGCCGACGGTCGTTACATTAGCAACGGCCGAAGATTTGCCGGCCCATGGCCAGGCGATGACGGCACGTTTGGAGAGGTTGAAATGATCTGGCCAAACTGGTTGCCGCTTCGAAAAGATTTGCAAGAGTTGACTCCTTACGGGGCTCCACAAGTTCACGCCGAGGCAGCGATGAATACAAATGAAAACCCCTACCCACCTTCACCGACTTTACAAGCGGCCATAGTTCAGTCAGTTGCCGAAATTGCAGTAACTCTTAACCGTTACCCTGACAGAGAAGCGATTAAACTTCGCGAGGCACTAGCAGTTTATATAAGTCAGACATCTCATATTAATTGCAGAGCTGAGAATGTATGGGCGGCAAATGGGAGTAATGAGATTATTCAATCTCTCTTTCTCGCCTTCTTCGGGCGCTCTGCGATGGGCTTCATTCCCTCGTATTCAATGCATGCACTAATTGCAAAAGTTGTGGGAACAAAATGGATAGATGGTGAACGTAACGCAGATTTAACTTTCAATGTCGATATTGCGATTTCCGATGTTTCTAAATACAAACCTGCACTTACATTCATTACAACTCCTAATAATCCAACGGGCGATGCGATTTCTTTCAAAGATATCTCTCGCCTTGCAGAAGCTGTAGGAGCCGAGGGCGGATTACTCATTGTCGATGAGGCCTATGCCGAGTTTTCACCTGAGAAATCAGCGACCACTTTAGTTCGCGATAATCCTCATGTTGTTGTTATCCGAACAATGAGCAAAGCATTTGCATTTGCTGGAGCACGCCTCGGTTACCTGATCGCCGATGCTGCAGTAGTTGATGCGATGAAGCTCGTACGCCTGCCTTATCATTTAAGTGCAATTACTCAGGCCACTGCTTTAGTGGCCCTTGATCATCGCGCAGAGTTATTAGGCAATGTCACTAAGCTCATAAACGCTCGCACGGCTCTAGTTACCGAGCTGGGCGCACTCGGATTAACCTGCCTTCCAAGTGCTGCCAACTTCATCTTGTTTTCTGGTTTTGACCGACCTGCGCCACGTCTATGGTCACAACTACTTGAAAGAGGCGTTCTGATTCGAGATGTGGGATTATCCTCCCATCTGCGCGTGACTGTCGGCAATGAGGCCGAGAATAAAGCATTTATAGCCGCCTTAACTCAACTGCTGTAGAAAGCGAGAAGCCCATGAGAACTGCACGAATCGAGCGAAAGACGAAAGAGTCGCATGTTCTAGTCGAGGTTAATTTAGATGGACAGGGAGTCATCGATGTTTCAACGGGGGTTCCATTCTTTGATCACATGATGTCCCAGCTCGGCAAGCACTCAGGCTTTGATTTAACAATAAAGACAACTGGAGATATCGATGTTGATTCACACCACAGCGTTGAAGATACATCTCTTGCTTTTGGCCAAGCTCTACGTGCGGCCTTAGGGGACAAAGCGGGAATTCGCCGTTTTGGTGATTCGATGGTTCCCCTTGATGAGGTGCTTGTCCAAGCTGCCGTGGATTTATCAGGCAGGCCCTATCTCGTGCACCGCCAACCAGAGATTGTTGAACTTATCGGAACATTCGATACAACTTTGGGTAAGCACATATGGGAGTCGATTGTTGCTGAAGCGCACATTGCCCTTCATATTCGAGTTCTGGAGGGTCGCAATGCACATCACGTCTTTGAAGCTCAGTTCAAGGCCGTAGCCCGTGCTCTTGGCGATGCAGTTTCATTAGATGGACGAGTTGCCGGAATTCCATCAACTAAAGGCACTCTTTGATTGCAATTCTTGACTATGGATCTGGAAATCTACGCTCTGCTGAACGGGCATTTGCAACCAGTGGCTTAGATGTCATCGTTACCTCTGATCCACAAACCGCCTTTGAAGCCCAAGGACTTGTAGTTCCAGGCGTCGGAGCCTTTGCCGCTTGTATGCAGGGACTAAATGCAATCGATGGGGCAAGCATTATCAGGAAACGATTAGCTGCAGAAAGACCGACACTTGGAATATGTATTGGTATGCAGATTCTCTTTGCATTTGGTGATGAACACTCACAAGGACAACCTCACTCCGGTGTTGGCATCTGGCCAGGAACGGTGAGCAAACTAGCAGCACCGATACTTCCGCATATGGGATGGAACACTGTGCAAGCATCAAGCCATTCACCTCTCTTTAACGGAGTTGAGGAGGAGTCTTTTTACTTCGTGCACTCTTATGCGGCAAAAGATGCGTGTGGCAAATTGCAGAGTTGGAGTACTCATGGAGAGTTATTTCTATCGGCAGTTGAAGATGGTTATGTAAGTGCTACGCAGTTTCATCCGGAGAAATCCGGCAGGGCCGGACTTGCCTTAATTAAGAATTGGAGCAGAACTCTATGAAGAGTTTGCAATTGCTGCCGGCCGTAGATGTCAAAGATGGGCAAGCTGTTCGCTTAGTTCAAGGCGAGCTTGCGCAGGAGAGTGTCTACGGCAAGCCCCTTGATGCAGCCCTTGAGTTTCAAGCCGCGGGAGCAGAGTGGATTCACTTAGTAGATTTAGATGCAGCTTTTGGTAGAGGAGATAACTCTGAATTAATAGCCCATGTTGTCGCAACCTTAGATATAAAAGTTGAGTTGTCGGGCGGAATTCGAGATGACGAGTCGTTGCGTCGCGCGATAGCTACCGGGTGTACGCGGATCAACCTGGGAACTGCCGCACTTGAAGATCCGCAGTGGACTGCACGCGTAATATCTAAGTACGGAGATTTAATCGCTGTTGGTTTAGATGTTCGTGGGCATACTTTGGCCGGCAGGGGCTGGACTAGCCAAGCCGGCGATCTCTTCGAAACTATTTCTCGTTTAGACCGAGATGGATGCGCGCGATATGTCGTTACCGATGTCGCAAAAGATGGAACGCTTGCCGGACCAAACTTTGAACTGTTGCGTTCAGTCTGTGCTGCCACTTCAAAGCCAGTAGTTGCAAGTGGTGGCATCTCCAACCTGCAAGATCTGAAAGATTTGCTTGCTCTGACCGATATTGGAATTGAAGGCGCAATCATCGGTAAAGCGCTGTATTCGGGCGCCTTTACTATGCAGCAAGCCCTTGAGGTTGCCAGGCGATGACGCTTTCAGTGCGAATAATTCCATGTTTAGATGTCACAGATGGTCGGGTGGTTAAGGGTGTTAACTTCACAAACTTAATCGATGCCGGTGATCCAGTCGAGATGGCCGCCTTGTATGGAAACGAGGGAGCAGATGAACTCACATTTCTGGATATTTCTGCAAGTAGTTCGGGGCGAGAAACTACTTTAGATATCGTGCGGCGAACGGCTGAGCAAGTATTTATTCCATTGACTGTCGGAGGCGGTATACGCAGCGTCGAGGATGTTGATCGACTTTTACGTGCAGGCGCAGACAAGATTTCAATCAATACTTCGGCCATTGCCAGACCTGAGTTGATTGCAGAGATTGCAGATCGATTTGGCTCACAAGTCTTAGTGCTATCTGTGGATGCTCGTCGAGCTCGTACGGAGTCGGGTTTTGAAGTTACTACTCATGGTGGGAGAGAGAGCACCGCCATTGATGCACTCACGTGGGTTGAAAGAGCTTGCGCCCTAGGGGTCGGCGAAATACTTTTAAACTCGATGGATGCCGATGGAACGCGTGCCGGATATGACATCGGAATGATTAGTGCAGTTCGTGCGGTTTCAACGGTTCCCTTAATCGCAAGCGGCGGTGCTGGCGATCTTGCCGATTTCGCTGCAGCCCTGGATGCCGGTGCCGATGCCTTACTTGCTGCAAGTGTTTTTCACTTCGGAATTCATCGTATAGGTGATGTTAAGCGTTATTTATCGGCCAATAACTATCCCATTCGCACAGTTACCACTTGATACGGCAGAATTACCTTATGACCACTTTGAATCCAGAGATCGAAATACTTCTGAAGGATTCTTCGGCGCTAATGCCTGCGATAGTTCAAGATTACACAAGCGGTGAGGTTTTGATGTTGGCCTACATGAATACAGAGTCTTTGGCGCTAACTTTATCTAGCGGCAAAGCTACATTTTGGAGCCGCAGTAGGAACCAGCTGTGGGTTAAGGGGGCAACATCGGGCCATTTCCAAGAGGTTCACTCCATATCTTTGGATTGCGATGGTGATGCACTCTTGTTAAAGGTCACTCAAACAGGTGTTGCCTGCCACACTGGGAATGCAACCTGTTTTCATCTGCCAATCAAACTCACAACTCAAGAATGAGCCAGAACGTGGCTACATTAATAAGCGGAGTAGTTGTTCTCCTTTCGATATTTCTTATCGGTCGAAAACTGCGGATCTCCCCACGGTATGAACGGCGTCCGCGAGAGTTAAATTTATGGAGCTCACTTGATAAGGGCATCGATCCAAGCGATGTTGATTAAGGGCCGAGCCGATAGGATATGGATATGAACGCCTTCAATAGGAGATATCAAAACCGTATAACTTTCCTCGCACGTATGCTCCTTGGCGGAGTACTCCTTGTGGCCGGCGCCCTGAAAGCCTTTTCACCGGCCAAAGCCGCTAGCGCAGTTGCAGCTTATAAGATTCTTCCAACCGAGCTGGCGCACATTGTTGGTTACGCACTTCCGTGGTTAGAGATTGCTATCGGCGCATTACTCATAGTTGGTATCTCAATTCGCTTTGCCGCAATTGTAGGCGGTGCGGTAATGATTCTTTTTATTGCCGCAATTATTAGCGTCTGGTCCCGTGGCCTTCTCATCGATTGTGGTTGCTTTGGGGGAGGCGGGGCCATTGATCCATCCAAGGCGGCAGCTGTGCACCGTACCTATGCCCTTGAGATATCTCGCGATTTGGGCTTGGCATTAACGGCTCTTTATCTATACTTTTTCCCTTATGGATTATTCTCAGTTGAGAAGTCGGCTACAACAAACGAGGAGAGCTAGATGTCAAAGCAAGTAAAGGCCAAGAGCGGTGGAGATCATTTCACCCGTTGGTTAGTAATCGGAATGGTTGCCCTAGTTGTAATTACCGGAGTTGTTTTCTCAATCATGAGTTCGACCAATAAAGCTAACGAGTCTTTTACGGCTCTTAAAAATTACCCATTAGGTGCGCAGGTTGCTGGAACTATTGATCCCGCACAGGGTTCCGGGTTGGTTTTAAATCCGGGAGCTAACGTTAAAATCGATCTCTGGGAAGACCCACAGTGTCCGATTTGTAGAACATTTGAAGAGTCAAATGGTGCCTACATCGATGAGTTAGTTCGCACTAAGAAGGCAACTCTGGTCTATCACGTCCTATCTTTCTTAGGAGATGAGTCGATACGTGCAGCAAATGCAGCGATGTGCGCTGCCGATGAGGGGCACTACCTTGATTTTCATAAAGCGCTTTATATAGTTCAACCAGCTTTGGAGAACTCTGGATTTTTCACTGGGCCAAATTTACTGAAAATAGGTGGCTATCTTGGTCTCAAAAGTAAGAGTTTTACCGATTGCGTCACAAAGGGTTCAAAGGCCGATGTAGTTAAAGCGCAAGAGGATGCGATGCCGACGTATAAAGTAACTGGCACTCCCACAATATTTATTAACAATAAATTATGGGTTCGCAAATCAAGTAATTTTGATCCTGTGGAGTTTCGCCTGGCTGTAGAGGCTGGCTAAGAATTGTTACGTTCGATTCCATCACCATCTTTTTCGGTGGTGGAAATCGGACCGCTCACAATTCATATGTATGCCTTATGCATTATTACAGGCATAGCAATAGCAATTTGGCTGGGGGATAAGCGCTTCAGAGCTGTTGCAAATGATGGAAAATCAGTGGTTGCAGAGGTGGCAATTACCGCCGTTCCCGTAGGAATTATTGGTGGGCGCATCTATCACGTTCTCACATCACCCGATGCCTACTTTGGAAGCAATGGCCACCCTTGGAACGCGTTTAAAATCTGGGAGGGGGGCCTTGGTATTTGGGGGGCGATCGCTCTAGGAACAGTGGCTTCCTGGCTCAGATATCGCAGCATTTCCAATCGAGTTGCACTTCCATCATTTGCCTTTTTTATGGATGCTCTGGCACCTGGAGTGCTGCTGGCTCAAGCGATCGGACGATTTGGGAATTGGTTCAATATCGAACTTTTCGGCCGACCCCTTAATGCGCCGTGGGCTTTATCGGTTCCGCTATTTAATCGCCCCAATGGATTTAGCCAATACGCAACTTTTCATCCGGTCTTTTTGTACGAGGCTCTTTGGAGTAGCGCACTTGCTATAGCGCTAATTCTCATTGGTAGAAGGTTGAAACCAGGGCAGGTTTTTGCGCTCTATATTTTTGGATACTGCCTTGGACGTACCGGCATTGAGAGCATACGTATAGATGAGGCACATCACATACTGGGCCTACGGCTCAATATTTGGGTCGGAACGATTATTGGTTTAGGCGCACTGACACGTTTTCTGCAACTAAATAAAGATGATAAGCCAAATCTCGGATAGGCTCCTGTTATGGCTCTAGAAGATGTTCATGCCCGTAATATGCAGCACCGAACCCACCGAGCAGGGTGGTTGCGCGCGGCGGTACTAGGTGCAAATGATGGATTGGTTTCAACTGCCTCGCTGATGATTGGTGTAGTTGCAGCTGGCAAGAATGATTTTCTAGTTACTGCAGGTCTTGCTGGAATTACAGCTGGTGCGATGTCAATGGCAGTTGGGGAGTACGTCTCTGTCCGCTCCCAAAACGATGTCGAAGAGTCTGATCGAGTATTAGAGATTGAACATTTAGCAACAGATCCTGAAGGCGAGCTCTTAGAGCTCCAACACATATACATCAATCGTGGGTTAACTCCAGAGTTGGCCCTTGAAGTTGCAACAGCGATGCATGAGAAGGATCCACTAGCGGCACATCTGCGCGATGAACTCGGGCAACATCCACATACAAAGGCCCGCCCAGTTCAAGCCGCTCTTGCCTCGGCAACTTCATTCACCTTAGGGGGGCTGATTCCATTTGCGGGCGCCTTCGCTCCAACTTTAGGAGCAAAGGCGTGGAGCATCGTGGCCTTTACCGTTGTTGGTCTTGTTCTCACCGGCATCGTAAGCGCGCGTACAGCAGGGGCCAAAGTAGTTGGGACAACTTTGCGAGTCATTATTGGTGGCTGCCTCGGAATGCTGATTACGGCTGGAATTGGCCAGATTGCGCAAGTTGCCGGCATATAGGCTTTAACCAAAACCGCTTTTCTTGCTACTCTTTACGCCGTTGCTTGTTCAAAGGGCCAAGGTTGTCCCGCACATTTCATCGACAATCGGAGCCCAAGAATTATGGTTTTGTCTTCCAACTTTCCGCAGGCACAAGGGCTCTACAACGCTGCCAATGAACATGATGCATGTGGAGTTGCGATGGTTGCAACTCTTAACAAGAAAGCAACACATGAGATCGTTGAGAAAGCGCTAACTGCGCTGCGCAATCTCGAACATCGAGGTGCCTCAGGCGCCGAACCTGATAGCGGAGATGGTGCTGGAATTTTGATTCGAATCCCGGATCAATTTTTTCAGGATGTTACGGAGTTCAATTTACCTGTTGCAGGTTCCTACGCAACGGGCATCGCCTTTATTGAAAAGGGTGCGGATGTACACTCCAAGATTGCCGAGATTGCAGCAGAAGAAGGGCTACAGATTCTTGGCTGGCGCGAACTACCAATAAATTCTCAATCACTTGGTAAGACTGCGCTTTCAGTTATGCCAGATTTTCAACAGCTATTTATCGCTGGTTTAAATAATGAAAGCGACTTAGTGCTTGAGCGTATGGTCTTTTGTTTGCGCAAGCGTTTAGAACATTCATTGCCGCTCTATTTTCCCTCTCTATCTAGCCAAACTATTGTGTATAAAGGAATGCTCACGACTGGTCAGCTAGAGGAGTTTTTCCCAGATTTAAGCGATGAGCGAGTTGTATCTCCATTGGCCGTAGTCCACTCCCGCTTTTCGACAAATACTTTTCCTTCTTGGCCACTTGCACACCCCTACCGTTATATCGCCCACAACGGAGAAATCAATACTGTAAAGGGAAATCGCAACTGGATGCGCGCACGCGAATCACTGCTTGAGAGTGATTTGATTCCTGGAGATCTAAAACGTCTATTTCCGATTGTTGAAATCTCCGGAAGTGACTCAGCCTCCTTTGATGAAGTTCTCGAACTGCTCTACCTCGGTGGACGTTCACTTCCTCACGCCGTATTGATGATGATTCCCGAGGCGTGGGAAAACCATGCATCAATGTCAGATTTACGTCGCGATTTCTACGCTTTCCATGCCTCGCTAATGGAGCCATGGGATGGACCAGCCTGTGTGACTTTCACCGATGGTCACCAAGTAGGTGCGGTGCTAGATCGCAATGGTCTTCGTCCTTCGCGATTCTGGGTAACTAAAGATGGCCTAGTCGTCTTGGCCTCTGAAGTTGGGGTTCTAGAGATTGCACCAGATCAGATTGTTCGTAAGGGACGTTTACAGCCTGGAAAAATGTTCTTGGTAGATACACAGGCCGGACGAATCATTGAAGATGAAGAGATTAAGGATTCACTTGCCAATGCAGCACCCTACGGTGACTGGCTCCACGCTGGAATGATCAAACTAAGTGAACTGCCTGCGCGCGAACATATTGTCTATCCACACTCCTCGGTAGTACGACGCCAACGCGCCTTCGGCTATACCGAGGAAGAGCTGCGCATACTAATTACTCCAATGGCCAGAAATGGCATGGAGGCGCTTGGTTCGATGGGTACTGATACTCCAATCGCAGCCCTTTCAAGTAAACCACGTCTTATCTTTGACTACTTCTCACAACTATTTGCTCAGGTAACAAATCCACCTTTAGATGCAATACGTGAAGAGTTGGTAACGAGTTTAGGTACTGCAATGGGCCCAGAGCATAATCTTTTAGACCCTGGCCCTTCCTCATGTCGGCAGATCTCATTGGCATTTCCAGTAATTGACAATGATGAACTTGCAAAGATTATTCACGTAAATGCAGATGGCGATCATCCAGGATTAAGTGCTCATGTTGTGCGCGGTCTTTTCTTTGTTGGCGATGGTGGTGACTCACTGCGCGCGCGTTTGGATGAGATTAAGGTTGAAGTTTCGCAGGCGATTAACAATGGCGCTCGTATCATCGTTCTATCAGATCGTGATGCAGATACAGAAGAGGCTGCGATTCCTTCGCTATTGCTTACATCAGCCGTACATCACCATTTAATACGTGAGAAAACCCGTACCAAAGTTGGTTTGGTGGTTGAGGCTGGTGATGTGCGTGAAGTTCATCATGTTGCCCTACTAATCGGATATGGCGCCGCTGCAGTCAACCCATATCTTGCGATGGAGAGCGCCGAAGATTTAGTTCTGCAGGGAGTTATTACCGGGATAACTCCGGAAAAGGCCGTGCGCAACTTAATTAAATCCCTTGGCAAAGGTGTACTTAAAGTCATGTCGAAGATGGGTATTAGTACAATCGCCTCATATACGGGCGCACAAGTTTTTGAAGCAATTGGTTTAAGTGCAGAGGTTGTAGATGAATTCTTCGTTGGCACGACCTCACGTTTAGGCGGGGTATCACTAGATGTGATTGCGCAAGAGTGCATCGCTCGTCATCACGTCGCATATCCACCAGGGGGAGAGGTTCCAGGAACTAAGCGCCTACCAATCGGCGGCGACTATCAATGGCGCCGCGAAGGCGAGCCGCATCTATTTGATCCCGAAACCGTCTTTGCTCTTCAACACTCCACCAGAACTAAGCGTTACGATATTTTCAAGCGCTATACAGACAGAGTAAATGATCAGAGCACACGTCTGATGACTTTGCGAGGTCTATTTGAGTTTAAAAGCCAGGCGGCCATCTCTATCGATGAAGTCGAATCTGCTACCTCCATCATTGCGCGCTTTTCCACTGGGGCCATGTCCTACGGCTCGGTTTCACAAGAGGTGCACGAAACATTAGCGATAGCTATGAATCGACTCGGTGCTAAATCAAATACTGGTGAAGGTGGAGAGGACTCTTCACGCTATATAGAGATGGAGAACGGTGATTCAAAGCGCTCGGCAATTAAGCAAGTTGCCTCTGGGCGTTTCGGTGTTACCAGTGAATACTTAGTTAGCGCCGATGATATTCAAATTAAAATTGCCCAGGGTGCAAAGCCTGGTGAGGGTGGTCAGCTGCCCGGTAACAAGGTCTATCCATGGATTGCAAAGGTCCGCTACTCAACTCCTGGCGTCGGATTAATCTCTCCTCCGCCAC
>CAFBOD010000012.1_pt1 | contig 46419 bp, 46 predicted proteins | sample 7269371 | NCBI WGS metagenome assembly CAFBOD01 (sample SAMEA6814106, study PRJEB35770) | uncultured Actinomycetes bacterium | biome: Freshwater; feature: Freshwater reservoir; material: water | place: Czech Republic | collected 2017-07-26 | depth 30m m
GCGTAGCCGGTGCACTCCATGAGTTCACAACTCTTGAAGGCGTCAAGGAAGATCTCACCGATATCGTTTTGAACATCAAGAACTTGGTGCTCTCATCTGATAACGATGAACCAAGCATCGTTTACATCCGCAAGTCAGGTGCCGGCCCAGTTACTGGTGCCGATATCGCTGTTCCAACTGGCGTTGAAGTACATAACCCATCACTTCACTTAGCAACACTCAATGGCAAGGGATCTCTCGAGATCGAACTTACCGTTGAGCGTGGTCGTGGATATGTCACCGCAGTTCAGAACAAGCAGGCTGGCGCAGAAATCGGTCGCATTCCAGTTGACTCAATCTATTCACCAGTTTTAAAGGTTACATACAAGGTTGAAGCAACTCGCGTTGAACAGCGCACAGACTTCGATCGCCTTGTAGTTGACGTTGAAACCAAATCTTCAATGAAGCCTCGCGATGCCGTCGCATCGGCTGGACGCACTCTTGTTGAACTCTTTGGACTTGCTCGCGAACTCAATCTCGATGCTGAAGGTATCGAGATGGGGCCATCTGTTATGGATGCTGCCCTTGCTGAAGATATGGCGCGCCCAATTGAAGAGCTCGATCTAACCGTGCGTTCATACAACTGCTTGAAGCGCGAAGGCATTCACACAGTTGGAGAGCTAGTTAACCGTTCAGAGGCTGACTTGCTAGATATCCGTAACTTTGGGTCAAAATCAATCGATGAGGTAAAAGCCAAGCTCGTCTCAATGGGGATGAGTTTGAAAGATAGCCCAGTCGGATTTGATCCAACGCAGCACCAAAATTACAACGCAGCGCTAGACGATGAGTTCGTCGAAGCAGAGCAGGCCTAGGAGAAAAGCAGATGCCAAAACCAAGTAAAGGTCCTCGTCTGGGTTCAGGCCCATCACACGAACGTCTACTCCTACGCACTCTCGCAGAGCAGTTGTTCGAGCACGGCAAGATCACAACTACCGAGGCAAAGGCTAAGCGCCTACGCCCATTAGCTGAAAAGTTAATTACTTTCGCTAAGAAGGGTGATCTTCCAGCTCGCCGCCAAGTTATGGCTCAGATTTCAAACAAGGGCGTAGTTCATACACTCTTCACTGTTATCGGACCACGCTTTGCTGCACGTAATGGTGGATACACACGCATTACAAAGATTGGGCCACGCAAGGGCGATAACGCTCCAATGGCGGTAATCGAAGTTTTAACTGAGAAAGACAACTAAGCCTTAACGCCTTAGAAATCTATTCTTATGTCGGAGCCCACTCTCTATCCTGAGAGTGGGTTTCTTCGTTTACGGATTGATTTAGCCTACGACGGAACGAATTATTCTGGATGGGCCAAACAGCCCGATCGCCGCACAATTCAAGCCGAGATAGAAAATGCCCTCTCAAAGATTACGCAGAGCCCAATAGAGACGATTGTTGCCGGACGTACCGATGCAGGTGTGCATGCCAGTGGCCAGGTAATTCACGTAGATGTACCAGAGGGCGTTGATTTAACTGAACTTCCATTTAAATTAAACCGAATGCTCGATGAAGATATTCGTATCCTAAAAATTACCGCTATGACAACGGCCTTTCACGCTCGGTTTTCTGCAATAGAGCGCAGTTATACCTACAAAATTCTCGATGCAAATCAAGTTGTGGCACCTTTGCACCGACTAGATGTCGCGCCTTGGTATCGCGCTCTAGATGTGAACATTCTCAATGAGGCTAGTGCACTCTTATTAGGCGAGCATGATTTCGCCGCATTTTGTAGGTTCCGTGAGGGCTCTACCACTTTTCGAAATTTACTTCGCTTTAACTGGCACCGTGATGACGAGGGGTATTTAATAGCTGATATTGCTGCCACGGCATTTTGCTACTCGATGGTGCGAAACTTAGTTGGTGCCGTTGTGTGCGTAGCTGAGGGCCGAAATAACCTCGAATGGATTGCCGCGATGTTAGCTAACAAAGAGCGCGTACCCGACTCGCTTGTCTTTGAAGCTCGCGGGTTAACGCTTTGCCACGTTGATTACCCGGAGGGTTTTTAATGGGCCATATTGATGTCAGCGCGATCGATTACACGCTCTCTGATGGTCGCGTGTTATTAAATGATGTTAGCTTTCGTGTCGGCGATGGAGCAAAGGTCGCATTAATTGGGGCTAATGGCTCAGGAAAGACGACTTTATTTCGCATGATTAGCGGTGATCTACAACCCGATTCTGGTCAGGTCTCGATTTCAGGCGGCCTAGGAGTTATGCGCCAATTCATTGGATCGGTACGAGATCACACAACGGTGCACCAGATGCTTTTATCAGTTGCTCCAAAAAGAATCCGTGATGCTGCAGATAACGTTGAGAAGAGCCAAGCGGTGATGCAGGAGAAAGATACTGAAAAATCACAGATGGCCTATGCACAAGCGATTATCGAATGGGGCGATGCAGGCGGATACGACTACGAAGTGATTTGGGACGTATGTTGTACGAGTGCACTCGGGAAATCATTTGATGAAGTGTCAAAACGCGAAGTTAATACTCTCTCCGGGGGCGAACAAAAGAAGTTGGTGCTTACCGCTCTGCTTGAAGGACCAGATGAGACGCTACTTCTCGATGAGCCAGATAACTATTTGGATGTTCCCTCAAAGCGCTGGCTTGAAGAGGTTATAACCTCTACAAAAAAGACAGTCCTGTTTATTAGTCACGATCGCGAACTTTTAGAAAACACGGCGAATCGAATAGTCACGCTTGAACAGGGTTCTTCCGGTAATACGGCCTGGGTACATGGTGGAAAGTTTTCAACGTGGCACGATGCACGTAAAGCTAGAAATGCTCGATTTGCTGAAGTGCTTCTTCGATGGGAGCAAGAGCACCAACGACTTAAAGATTTAGTTCGAACGCTTCAAGTGCAAGCCGCCATTAGCCCGGATATGGCAAATAAATACCATGCAATGCAGACGCGCCTAAAGAAGTTTCAAGAGATTGGTGCACCTGAGGCTCCTCCAATTGAACAAGATGTTCAAGTTGGTTTACGAGGTGGGCGTACAGGTTTGCGTGCATTAACTTTTGAAAATTTGAAACTTGAGGGCCTCACTCAAGAGTTTAACTTCGAAGTCTTCTTTGGAGATCGCATTGCAGTTCTTGGTAAGAATGGCACCGGTAAATCTCACTTTTTGCGGCTGATATCAGGGGATGCTTCAGTTAAGTACTCGGGAAATTTCAAAATAGGAGCTCGTGTTGAGATTGGCTACTTTGCCCAGACACACTCACATCCAGAGTTTGAATCGCAGAGCCTGCTCGAGATTCTCTGGACGATGTACTCATTGCAGTTAGGTCCGGCTAAAAGTGTTCTGCGAAAATATGAGATTGATCAACAGGCAGAGCAGCGATTTGCCTCACTCTCGGGTGGGCAACAGGCGCGCTTTCAAGTTCTACTCCTGGAGCTCTCGGGATCGACGCTGCTCTTACTGGATGAGCCGACCGATAACTTAGATTTAGCAAGCGCTGAAAGCTTAGAGAGCGCACTGGATCGCTATGAGGGAACGGTTATCACTGTCACCCACGACCGCTGGTTCACTCGGGGATTCACGCGGTTCTTGGTCTTTGGCAGCGACGGCCGCGTTTATGAGAGCCCTGAGCCTGTTTTTGAGCATTAAATAGCTGGATTTGTCCCCCGCCCTGTGCACGGGTACCCTTACTCCTCTGCGCTCCATAAGGGCGCTTGCAGAAATAACTCGAAATAGAAGGTAGGCAAGAGCGTGCGTACATATAGTCCAAAAGCCGGTGATGCAGTCCGTGAGTGGCATGTCATCGATGCGCAAGATGTGGTCTTAGGCCGCCTTGCAACACATGCTGCCGTACTTCTTCGTGGAAAGCACAAGACAACATTTGCACCGCACATGGATATGGGTGACTTCGTCATTATTATCAACGCAGAAAAAATTGCATTGTCAGGTAATAAGGTAAAGCAGAAGTGGTCACATCATCACTCTGGTTTCCCAGGCGGTTTAACATCAACTGTTTATGGCGAGCTTCTCGAGAAGTTCCCAACTCGCGCCGTTGAAAAAGCGATCAAGGGAATGATTCCTAAGAATCGTCTAGGTCGCGATATCGCATCGAAGCTAAAGGTTTATGCAGGTCCAAATCACCCGCATGCAGCACAGGCACCAAAGCCATATGTATTCGAACAAGTTTCACAAATCGTGAAGTAAGGGATGGAAATGTCAGAGAACACACCTGTTACAGATTTCGATGAGAACGAAGTACCTACTTCGTACACATCATCAACTCCAGCGGCTGCAACTAACCGTCCTGCAATTAAGGCTCCAGGCGGCGGAACTGGTCGTCGTAAAGAGGCAGTTGCACGCGTTCGCTTAACTCCAGGAACTGGAAAGTGGATCATTAACGGTAAAGCTCTTGAGAATTACTTCCCAAACAAAGTTCACCAACAGTCAGTCTCTGAGCCATTTCGCACAGTAGGTGCTGAAAATCAGTACGACGTCTTTGCACGCATCAACGGTGGAGGAGTATCTGGACAAGCCGGCGCACTCCGTTTAGGTGTTGCACGTTCTCTCAACCAAATCGATGAAGAGGCAAATCGCCCAGCGCTTAAGAAGGCTGGATTCCTTTCACGCGATGCACGTGTTATCGAGCGCAAAAAGTACGGCCTTAAGAAGGCCCGTAAGCGTTCTCAATACAGCAAGCGCTAATTCACATTTAATCAAAAGGAGTTCCCATGGCACTCTTTGGTACAGATGGAATACGTGGCTTAGCCAACAGCGAACTCACTGCTGAAATAGCACTTGATGTCTCGGTTGCCGCCGCTCATATCCTGGTTGAAAGCTCCTCCAATAAAGATCATCGCCCAACGGCAATTGTTGGCCAAGATTCACGGGCATCTGGAGAGTTTTTAGAAGCGGCCGTTGTCGCAGGTTTAACAAGTGCTGGAATCAATGTCTTTCGTGTCGGTGTATTGCCAACGCCTGCAATTGCTCATCTAGTAGCAGAATCACATGCCGATCTCGGGGTCATGATTAGTGCTTCGCATAATCCAATGCCAGATAATGGAATTAAGTTATTTGCACGTGGGGGCGGCAAATTAGATGATGCCATCGAGGCGCGAATTGAAGCGCGCATGGGTGAGGATTGGAAACGCCCAACTGGTCGCGGTGTAGGCAGAGCAATTAATGATGACACGGCGACCGAACGCTATTTAACGCACTTACTCGCATCGGTTCAAACCCCGCTTAAAGGATTAAAAGTAGTCGTTGACTGTGCAAATGGAGCATCCTCATTTGTTGCGCCAGAGGCTTACGCACGCGCTGGTGCCGATGTTGTGGCGATTTTTAACCAACCAGATGGCTGGAACATTAATGAGGATTGCGGCTCAACGCACCTTCATCAACTTAGAGCCGCAGTTATCAAAGAAGGCGCAGATATTGGAATTGCCCATGATGGTGATGCCGATCGATGCTTAGCCATTGATGCAGCCGGAAATGAAATCGATGGCGACCATATTCTGGCAATTCTGGCACAGAGTTATAAAGCTCAAGGCAAGTTAAAGGGAAATACCGTAGTAGGCACAGTTATGAGCAACTTAGGTTTCATGCACGCGATGAAAAACTCAAGTATTGACGTTGTAACTACCCAGGTTGGCGATAGATATGTATTAGAAAACATGATCAGTAATGATTACGTATTGGGTGGCGAACAGTCTGGCCATGTAATTATGCGCGACCTGGCCAATACGGGAGATGGAATTCTTACTGCGCTTTCGCTACTTCAGGAAATTGTAAGAACTGGTAAGACTTTACAAGAGTTGGCCTCGACTATGGTTCGCTTTCCGCAAGTTCTGATAAATGTCAAAGATGTAGAAAAAGATAAACTTGTTGGGTCTTCGAGAATTTTATCGGCAGTGAAAGATGCACAGGAGCTGCTCGGAGAAAATGGCCGAGTTCTACTGCGGCCATCTGGGACTGAAGCCCTTGTCAGAGTGATGGTTGAGGCCGCCAGTGATAGCCTTGCCGAAGAAGTTGCAAGCTCACTTGCAGATTTAGTTAAAGACGAACTGGGGTAGATAAGTATGTGTGGAATTGTGGGATACAGCGGACCACAATCTGCCATTACACCCCTGATTGAGGGTCTAAGACGACTTGAATACCGTGGTTATGACTCTGCGGGAATTGCATTAGGAGTACCAGGAAAACTCTTTATTGAAAAAAAAGCGGGAAAGTTAGCTAACTTAGAGAGCTCTCTAGATTCCTCGATTCCAATCGCTCACTCAGGCATAGGACATACTCGCTGGGCAACCCATGGCGGCCCAACCGATCGCAACGCCCACCCACATGTTGATAATGAGGGAAAATTAGCGGTTATTCACAATGGAATTATTGAAAACTACTCTGACTTGCGCAAAGTACTTGAGTCACGCGGTCATGTATTTACTTCCGAAACCGATACTGAATCTGTTGCTCACTTACTTAGCGATCTTCGTAAAGAACATAATGGTGATTTAGCAGCAGCTATGCGCGATGGCGTCAAAGCGCTGCGCGGTTCATTTACCTTAGTAGCAATTCACGCCGATGACCCAGAAGTAGTCGTTGGAGTTCGCAGGAACTCCCCACTTGTAGTTGGTCTTGGTGATGGCGAAAACTTTATGGCCTCCGATGTTGCCGCCTTCATTGACTACACCAAGCGTGCAGTCGAACTCGGTCAAGATGAGGTCGTTACCATTACACCTACGTCAGTTGTTATTACAGATCTTGAAGGCACTGCAATTGAGCCAAAAGAGTATGAGATTTCATGGGATTCGGCTGCGGCTCAAAAAGGTGGCTTCACGCACTTTATGCTCAAAGAGATCTTTGAGCAGCCCAAGGCAGTGGCCGATACCTTGATTGGGCGTTTGAGTGATAACCGGCAGATAGTTTTAGATGAACTGCATATGAGCGTTGATGAGATCCGTTCACTTAAAAAAATTACCGTTATTGCATGTGGTACGGCCTATCACGCGGGAATGGTTGCAAAGTATGCGATTGAAAAGTGGGCCAAGATTCCCGTGGAGGTCGAGATCGCTAGCGAATATCGCTATCGCGATCCAATTATCGATTCTGGAACTTTAGTTATTGCTATTTCTCAATCGGGTGAAACCATGGACACATTAATGGCCGTCCGACATGCCAAATCGGCAGGTGCTCGAGTATTAGCGATCTGTAACACCAACTCATCGACAATTCCACGTGAATCCGATGCAGTGCTTTACACCCATGCCGGCCCTGAAATCGCTGTCGCATCTACTAAGGCACTATTAACGCAGATGATCGCCGTCTACTTAATTGGTTTGCACTTAGCCCAAGTCAACGGCTCGCTTTTAGATGCCGAAGTAGAAGGCCTATACAACGAACTTCTTGAGCTTCCAGGCAAGATCGAGCAGATCCTAGAGACGGTAGAACCACTTCGTGCGCTCACTCGAAGTTTTGCCGAAAACAATATCGTCCTATTCTTGGGCCGAAACATTGGCTACCCCGTTGCTCTTGAGGGTGCACTTAAATTAAAAGAGCTCGCATACATTCACGCCGAAGGTTTTGCAGGTGGCGAACTCAAGCATGGTCCTATCGCATTAATCGATATTGGCACACCAGTTATCGCCATCTTGCCCGCCGGTCACGAGCACTCACTCGATGAAAAGATGTTAAGTAATATTCAAGAGGTCAAAGCACGCGGAGCACGAGTAATTGTGATTGCCGAAGAGGGTGCACGTGTCGAAGGCGCAGAGCACGTTATTCGCATTCCAATCACTCCAGCGCTCTTTCAACCGGTTCTAGCTACCGTTCCACTTCAGGTCTTCGCATATGAAATGGCAGTTGCTCGTGGCAATGACGTTGATCAGCCAAGAAATCTAGCTAAGTCCGTTACGGTGGAGTAAATGCGCAAGAACCAAATGTTTCGCGCTCTTCGCTGGTCATTTCTACTTTTTCTCGGTTTTCTGGTTGTTACGCAACAAGTTTTGAGCAATGGCCCACTTGTTAACTTTGATAACAATGTCAATCACACACATCATCCACAATTTAGTGGCTTTGCCGGCTTTGTCTTAAGAAGACTCGATGATTTAGGTCTTCGCTGGCTCACAGCAACCGTACTTATTATCGCCGCTACATATATCTCCTACAAATTTAAGACGTGGCGACCCATCAACTTAGCGGTGCTGTCGGTATTGGCACTAAATTTTGTTGTTGGAGTTTTTAAGCTCTTTCTTGGGCGCACTAAACCGCGTGATGGCTTTGATCTTTTACACGCAGGTGGAATGTCATATCCGAGTGGCCATGCATCAAACGCAGTGCTTTCGTGGGGGATCCTTGCATATTTAATTTATCGCTATGCGCGCGTTGATAAATACCAAGGCCGCCTGGCAAGTGCGGCGGTGGTCGCTATCTCCTTAACTATTTGTATTGTTTCTTTGATTCGTCACACACATTGGTTTACCGATTTATTGGGCGGTCTATTTATAGGTGGTGCTCTATTGGTCGCCGTAATAGCAGTAGACCGCTATGTTCCTTCTGAGAGCCAACTGCACTAGACTTAAGGCCATGATTGATGGAATCGGCATTGATGTCGTGGATATCGAGCGATTCAAAGCCTCACTTGAACGTACTCCCGGCTTAGTCGAAAAACTGTTTACTCCCGCAGAGCAACTCAAGCCCATCGCATCCCTTGCCGCACGCTTTGCTGCCAAAGAGGCGCTAGCTAAGGCGTTAAGTAATGAAAAAGGTTTACCGTGGCATGAGGCCGAAATTGTAAATCTTGAAAATGGCAAGCCCGAGTTTCTTTTCCGTGGTCAGATTGCAGATTTAATTGATGGGGCAAAAGTTCATCTCTCGCTCTCCCATGATGCTGGAATCGCTTCGGCAATGGTTGTAGTGGAGCGTAACTAATGGAGCATCGCGCAGAGGCAAGAGTCGATGTTTCCGCAATTGCATCGAATATCTCTCTATTAAAATCAATTAGCGGTGTAGATCTTCTTGCTGTAGTAAAAGCCGACGCATATGGCCATGGATTAATTGAGATTGGATTGACGAGTGAAAAATCTGGCGCCGATTGGCTAGGTGTTGCACTTCTAGAAGAGGCGATCTCTTTGAGGACGCATGGGGTCAATATCCCGATTCTGGCATGGTTAGTTCCACCTGGATCGGATTTTAGAGCGGCGCATAAACATAATATTGATATTGCAGTGTCAACTATTAAGGCATTTAATGAGATTTCACAGTTAAAAGTTATGGCACGAATACATATTGAGGTTGACACTGGAATGTCAAGAGGTGGATTTCTCGATGAGTGGGCAGAGTTCTTAAAGGCAGATTTCTCTGCGGTCGAAGTTGTAGGAATATTCTCTCACTTTGCACGCGCCGACGAGCCGGGTGAAAAACAAAATAGCGATCAACTTGCCAAGTTTAATTCTATGGTTGCAGAGTTAGCGGCAGTTGGCGTACATCCGCCTCTGAAACATATCTCTAACTCAGCGGCCACATTAAAAAATCACGGTGCAGCTTACGATTTAGTACGGGCAGGTATTGCAATGTATGGGCTATCACCAGATGTAAAAACCTTAGGGGAGAGCAAAAGCTTAGGATTAAAGCCGGCTATGCAGCTTCGTGCCAAACTACATCTGGTGAAGCGGGTACCAGCAGGTTCATTTGTTGGATATAGCGCCGCGGCAACAACAACGGCCGACACACATCTTGGTGTTGTTGCGATGGGATATGCCGATGGAATTCCACGAATTGCACAGGGCGCAGGGGTTTTTATAGAGGGCAAGCGGGCACCAATTATTGGAAGAGTTTCGATGGATCAGTTCGTCGTTGATCTTGGACCTGAAACCACCGCGGTTTCAGGGGATTGGGTCATAGTTTTTGGTGATGGCACTCATGGCGAGTACACGGCCGATGACTGGGGAGCGGCTTCACAATCGATTAACTATGAAATTGTTACACGGATTGGGCCTCGGGTGCCTAGAATCTACGCACCTCATGTCTACTAATAACGCAGCGCTGCGAGTCGAGGGAGTATCGATCTCCTTTGGCGGTCTTCGCGCTCTTAACGATGTCTATCTTGAAGTTGGCAAAAATGAAGTGGTTGGCTTAATCGGCCCCAATGGCGCAGGAAAGACAACTCTATTTAATTCACTATGTGGGCTAGTAAAACCAGATTCCGGGAAATTTTATCTAGATGAAGTTGAGCAGAGCTTTCCTCATACTAATGAATTAGCCCATCTTGGAATTGCTAGAACTTTACAAGGTGTAGGCCTATTTGGGGATTTAACAGTTTTAGAAAATGTAATGATTGGTGCTCAAAAATTTGCGCGCTCGGGTTTAATCTCCGCGGGCTTTGGAAGAAATATTAAAGATGAAAAGAATCTAAAAGATCGCGCAATGCATTATTTAGAAAATGTCTATGCAACTGGGCTGGCCGATCGTCGAGCCGACACCCTTTCATATCCAGATACAAAACGCGTTGCAATTGCACGTGCATTGGTTAGCGAACCAACAATCTTGATGTTAGATGAACCTGCAGGTGGTTTAGGGGCACAAGACATTGAGTGGATGAACGCCTTGATTAGAAATTTAACTGCACAGATGTCAGTGCTCATTGTTGAACACCACATGGATGTCGTGATGAGTGTCTGTAGCAAACTCTATGTTTTGAATTTTGGTGAGGTTATTGCCAGTGGCAATGCAGAGAAGGTACGACGCGATCCTGCAGTGATCGCGGCATATTTGGGAACAGGCGATCAATGAGCCTGGTAATTGAGAGTTTAACGGTTGAGCACGGAGCGATTCGTGCAGTTAATAACGTTAGTTTCAGCGTTAAAAAAGGTGAACTTGCCGCCCTCATCGGCGCAAATGGTGCGGGAAAGACCACCTTACTTCGCACGCTTTCAGGATTAAATAAAGCCAGTCACGGGAAGGCGCACTGGCTGGATACAAATCTCTTGCATGCAAAGCCAGAGCAGTTAGTACGTCATGGAGTTTCACACGTCTCAGAGGGTAAATCAGTTATTCCAGAGTTGACGGTTGAAGAGAATTTGGAGATTGGTGCGCTTTGGCGCCGCAATAAAAAAGAGATGAGCCAAAGCAAAGCTTTGATTCTTGAACTCTTTCCGCGCTTAGGTGAGCGATTATTGCAACGTGCCGACACGCTCTCTGGTGGCGAGCGACAGATGCTGGCATTAGGGCGCTCGTTAATGTCCAAACCCGAACTTTTACTTCTAGATGAGCCTTCACTCGGCTTAGCACCACTCGTCGTAGAGCAGATATTCCAGTCGATTCGTGAATTAACAAAGACAATGGGAATTACGGTCTTGCTCGTTGAACAAAACGCTATGGGAGCATTAAAGATTGCCGATGTTGGAATTGTGCTCAATCTCGGAGCAGTTGCTATATCTGGAACAGCTTCATCGTTAATTGCCGACCCCGCCGTTCGCGCGGCCTACTTGGGGTATTAAATATGTTCCAGTTATTAAATACAGTACTTATCGGGATCACCGCCGGATCGATCTATTCATTGATGGCTATCGCAATGGTGTTGGTGTGGCGCAGTACGCGAGTAGTTAATTTTGCTCAAGCAGGAATGGCGCTGTTGTCTACATACTTCGGTTACGAGATTATTCACATGTCAGGCTCTTATTGGCTAGCCCTTCCTATCGCCATGCTTGCAGGCGCGGCCGTTGCAGCGGCGATTGAGTTAATCTTTATGCGTTTATTGCTCAAGCACAGTAGCCAAGGAGCCATCGCTAGCATCGCTCCAATTATCGCAACCTTAGGTTTACTTGGTTTGATTAAATCCATAATTGGATATTTTTGGGGCAATCAAGATGTAACAATAGATTCACCATTTTCCAATGTTGGTTTCACATTAGGTTCACATACCCTTGCACTCTCACCAATGAAGTTATTCATTCTTCTTGCGGTAGTGTTTTTAACGCTTGTTTTGAGCCTTATTTTTCAGAAAACTAATCTCGGTTTAGCTCTGCGCGCATCGGCGTATTCTCCTGAGATCTCTCGCTTGGCTGGAATTAAGGTTGATTTAGTGCGAACCTTTGGCTGGTCACTAGCTGGCGCAGCCGGTGGCGCAGCAGGAATGCTTCAAACTGCAAATGGAAATGGAACACTCTCTCCCGATTCACTCGAATTCTCACTTTTGCTTGCATTTGGATTCATAGCAGCCGTAATAGGCGGTTTAGATAGTTTGATCGGTGCCGTCCTAGGTGCGCTACTTTTAGGATTAGTCTTGGCATTTGTATTGACGTATGTTGGCGGATCGCTGGTTTTTATCACTGCATTTGTTTTATTGCTCGTCGTTTTGCTAATTCGTCCTGGGGGAATTATTTCTCAGAAAGCGGGCCGACGTGCATAAGGTCAAAGCTAGTAATCTCACGCGCTTAATTGGTTTTGTACTTCTCGGATTAGTTTTATTCTTCGTGAGCAATAGAGTCGATGAGCTTCGGGTCTATCAAGGCGCATCAGTTGCAATGTATGTAGTGGCAATCTCATCGATAATTTTATTGACTGGATATTCAGGTCAAGTATCTCTCGGTCATGGTGCCCTTCTTGCAGTGGGTGGATATGGCGCAGCGTTAGTTAGAAATGAATTTAATGCACCGGTTTGGTTGTGTTTTGCTGCCGCAGTTCTCTTAGCTGCATTATGGGGAGCACTTCTTGGTGCAACTGCTGCTCGATTATCTGGTCCTTACTTAGCGGGAACAACTCTGGCATTGGCAGTTGGCCTGCCCTCTATCGCCAATCAATTTAAATTCTTGGGCGGAGAGCAGGGTTTAATCTTTGATATCGGCCTGCCGCCGGCCTCACTTGGCGAATTCTTTTCACAGTACAAATGGTTTTTTTGGATCGCTGCACTAACGGCATTGATCGCGATGTGGTGGCTTCAAAACCTCTTGAGATCTCGATATGGACGTACCTGGCGAGCCGTGCGCAGCCAGAGCGTGGCCGCCGAACTGGCAGGCATCAATCTGGCCCGGAGCAAGATTCTGGCATTTACAGTTAGCGCCGGTCTGGCCGGCCTAGCTGGCGCCCTGCTCTCCATGAGTATTAGCACCGTTTCACCTGGGGCCTTCCCTCTTTCCCTCTCTTTTGCGCTGGCTACAGGGGCAGTTCTATCTGGCGTAACTACCCTTGGAGGCGTCATTATTGGGGCAGTGACATTGGTGGCAATCCCTGAGGTTGCCGATACTTTGACTCAAAGTATCGGCGCTTCTGAGAATGTCATCGCCAACTTACCTGGTTTGATGGTGAGTGGGTTATTGATTGTGGCTGTGCTGTTTGTCCCGAATGGCCCAGTTGAACAGTTGAAGCACCGACAGAAGAGATAACAGATAAGAATCCCGCAAGGGCCCTCGATGGAAGGAAACACATGATCGGAAAGAATCGTAGGAAGCTAATCACTGCTTCAGCGGTAATTGCGGCAGGAAGTATGCTCTTGGCAGCAGCGCCTGCTCAAGCCTTAGAACAAGGAATCACGACTTCATCGATCAAGTTAGGCATCACAATTCCAATGACTGGAATTGCATCACCTGGTTACAGCAAGATTCCAGGCGCGATGAAGGCCTACTTTGACTATGTCAATGCAAATGGCGGAGTAAATGGACGTAAGATCACTCTGGTAGTCAAAGATGATCAGTACATTCCAACTTTGGCCGTTGCAAAAGCAAACGAACTTATCTTTAAAGATAAGGTTTTTGCACTTATTGGAACGCTTGGAACTGCAAGCACTAAGGCTATCTCTCGCTCGCTTCAGTTAAGCGCTCGCGGAATTCCATCACTATTTGTCAACACTGGCTACAGCGGATTTGCTGATAAGAAGTTATATCCAACCTCATTTTCAATCCTGCCTTCCTATCAAATGGAGGCCAAGGTTATTGGAAAGTATTTGGACGAGAACTTCGCCGGTAAGAAAGTTGGCTTGATTTACCAGGACGATGACTTTGGTGTCGATGCGCTCAATGGCTTCAAGCAAGCTGGCGTTGACTTCGCAGTCAAGATTCCATATGCATCTGGTTCACAAGGTGTAGCTGGCGTGGCAGGAACATGGATCACCAAACTACAGGCCGCTGCACCAGATGTAGTGGTTCTATTTGGTGTATCAAGTGCGACCGCTGCAGCCCTTGGAAATGCATATGCATATAAGTATGCACCAAAGTGGATTTTAGGTTCAGTTGGTGGAGATGCAACAACACTTACTGCAAATAAAGTGCCAGCAGCATTCCTCGCCGGATCAAAGGGACTCTCATTTGCACCGGCTCCATCAGATTCAACTGATCCATATATCGCAATGTTTATGGATGTAAACGAGAAGTACAACAAGAATGCGCCTTTTGACAACAACATTGTTGCTGGAATGACATCTGCATTCTTGGCCGTACAAGCCATCAAGGCTGCCGGACCAAATCTAACTCGTAAGAGTTTGATCGCGGCAATTGAAAAGAGCTCGGCAACATTTGCCAATCCAGCCCTAACTCCACTTGGCTTCTCATCAACTAGCCACGTAGGTGCAACTGGTTACTGGATTGGTACTTACGATGCAACTGGTTCACTTAAGCCAGATGGCGGAAAGTACACCGTGTATACAACCGATTCTGGAACAGGCGCCGTGGTTGTCTCAACTTACAAGCGCCCTGCAATGCCAGCGAAGGGATTACCTAACTAATGAAAACTACTTCATTTAAGAAAAAGCTAGTTGTACTCGTATCTTCTGCAGCACTTATCACGAGCGTTACTGCCGTGCTACCTGCAAACGCAGCAGATCCATCATGTACAACTGCAAGCTATGTAACGACATGCGTTGGAGCAACATCAGACTCGGCCCCATACATGTTCATTGCAACTGCTGCATTCAATGGAACTGTCTTGGTCTGGTCTCACGGCCTGCGTCCAAACGTTGATATCCCAGTGGGAATTCCAGGCTACGGTGGCTACAAAGTTACAAACACACCAGAGCCAGCTCCAGGCGGAGATAAAGCGGTTATCACTGCGCTACTTGGTGCAGGTTATGCAATCGCCGGTTCAGGGTTTTCTCGTCAAGGTGTAAACGTCCAAGAGGCCGTTGCCGCAAACGTTGAGCTAATCGGTATCTTCAAGAATAAGTACCCAGCTACTAAGAAAGTAGTTGCTTGGGGCGCTTCACTTGGAACACTGATTACGCAGACACTTGCTGAAAAACATCCAGAGCTAGTTGATGCAGTGGCATTAGTCTGTCCTGCAACTGCGCCAACTGATGCACTGATTTCATATTTCGGTGACTTCATGTGGGGATTCAAGACCTTCTTTGATCCAACAATTAAGGGCTTTGGATACTCAGCTGGAGCTGCAGGATATGCAGAATCTATGGGCGATCTCGTTAAATTCTTTACCGCCCTTGGCAAGTTGCAAGCTGGACTCGTTTCAGGTGCATGGCCAGATACTTCAAGTCCATTAGGTAAGGCACTTGAAACTGCAAAGATTCCTTCACGTAGTGCACTTACATTGGTTGGCTTAATGGCCGGTGTACCACTACGCAGTGAGCACGTTGATGGAACTACAGGCCCAACAGGCTCTGAACAGTTATATCCACTTGCAATTGCACCAGCAGTTGCAGTTCTTGAAAATGCAGGAACAGTTGGATTAGCTGAAGTTCTCTTGATGGCAGATGGCGAAGCACAATCTGGCGGAATCGTCTTTGATAATACAAAGACAGATTACGCAGCACGTGTTGATGCCGATAAGGATGTCTACACAATGGCGTTGAGTGGAAACTCAGCAGTCAGCGCAATGCTTGGTGGATTGAGCGCGGCACCACGAGTAGTTGGTTCACCAGCTGCGATGGCAAAGGCCAAGTCAATCCTTTCCGTTACTGGAACAATCACTCGCCCAACAGTTCTACTTACAACAGAGAGTGATCAATTCACTGTTGCTGGAGCTGGACAGTGGATGATTGATGGATATGCCGATCAATATGCCGCCGCACGCGAGGCTGCAGTCAAGGCATACAAAGCAAGCAAGACATTCACACCGGCAACTAATAATTTAGTTGCCTTGTGGGCTAAGACTGGAGCTAAATACTCCAAGTTCACCGCAACCGGCTCACCTGACTTAACTGCGGCCGCCGGTGCAGGTACTGGCCACTGCAAGTACACCCCTGCTCAATTCATTGCAATTGCGAAGATGGCAGCTAACGCTGCCACCAATGGGAAGTTCCCAAATGGCGGACCAATTACATCGACTGCGCGCAAGGTTGGATTGTCATATGACAACAAGTTCCGAGCTCCTTTATTTAAGTCGCTCGGTTAAATCTAGGTAAGTAAAACGGGGGTCTGGCATAAAGCCAGGCCCCCGTTTTCCTTTACTCTTGGGCTCTCATGATTACCGTAGCCAGCGCACAAGAGATGCTCGACCTTGGGCAGCGTTTATCGGCGCATTTAAAGCGTGGCGACCTAGTTTTGATTAATGGCCCGCTCGGTGCAGGAAAAACAGTCTTAGCTCAAGGTATTGGTGGCGGTCTAGGAATTACTGATATCACTTCTCCAACCTTTGTCATCTCTCGAGTTCACAAAGCAGTGTTGCCCATGATTCACGTCGATGCTTATCGCTTGCTCGATACCGACAACCCCAATCTCTACATTGATGATTTAGATCTAGATCTTGAAAACTCAGTAACAGTTATCGAGTGGGGCGGCGCTGAATCGGCGCGCTTGAGCGAGGATCGATTAGAGATCACAATTGATAGAAGTGATGAAATTAGAAAAGTTCAAATCAATGCAGTGGGAGATCGTTGGGTAGGTTTTTCACTATGACGATTTCACTTGCAATCGATACATCAACATCTCGGACCTGCGTAGGAATTATTGATAATGGAATTTTAGTGTGGAGTGGTTTCCGTGATGGAGCCACAGCTCATGGTCCTGCCCTCCCGGCACTTGTTCAAGAGGCGATTAAAGGCCGCGCAATTGCTGAAGTAGTAGTTGGAATGGGACCTGGACCATTTACAGGTCTTCGCATCGGCATCGCGTTCGCACACAGCTTCGCATTTGCTCGCTCAATTCCAGTGCGCGGTATTTGTTCACTTGATGCAATTGCAGCTCAAGTCAGCGAAAAGGATTTTATTATCACAGTTGATGCACGACGCAAAGAGGTTTATTGGGCGCGTTATATTGATGGCGTGCGCAAAGGCGAACCGGCAGTTTGTTTTCCAAAAGATGTAAGTGGTGCTGAGATTTATAGCAACCTCTATCCAGATTTATTATCGATGGTTGGCCTTAGCGGCAACATCACTCAACCCATTTATCTGCGCCACCCCGATGCAGTAGCGACGGTTGATCGATAGATGATTACTTATCGCGAAGCTATCTCGCTAGACCTTCCAGTTTTAGTCTCAATGGAAAAAACTCTATTTGCCGACTCCCCATGGTCAATGGGTCAGTTCAAAGCCGAGTTTAAAGGCGTTCCGCGCACACATTTCTTTACAGTTGCCGTGGATAGTAATAACCAGATCATTGGATATGCCGCCGTGATGGTTGCCGCCCCTGGAGTTGAGGCCGATGTATTAACCGTTGGCGTGCTACCCGAGCACCGTAAATCAGGGATTGGAACGGCCTTTATGGCCCAGTTAGAGAGTTGGGCCATCGACAAAGAGTCCAACGCCATGATGCTAGAAGTAGGCATAGATAACGCATCTGCAATTTCACTTTATGAATCGCTGGGTTACTCGAGAATTTCAATACGTAAAAATTATTACGGTAACGGTTTAGATGCCCTCGTGATGCGGAAAGATTTCTCATGAGCCAAGCAATAGTTTTAGGGATTGAAACTTCATGTGATGAAACCGCAGTTGGAATTGTTCGGGGACGAAAGTTACTGGCCAATGTCATTGCATCCAGTGTGCAAGAGCATGCGCGCTTTGGTGGTGTTGTGCCAGAGATCGCAAGCCGTGCTCATCTTGAGGCGATGCAACCGGCAATCTCTCAAGCTCTTCGCGATGCCAAAATCTCATTAAGTGATGTCGATGCCATTGCAGTTACTGCAGGACCTGGTTTGGTCGGCGCACTTTTAGTTGGAGTAGGGGCGGCGACTGGATTGGCGTTGGGCTTGGATAAACCGATTTATGCCGTCAATCACTTAGCTGCCCACATTAGTGTTGATGCTCTTACGCATAGCGAAATCTTAGAACCAACAATTGCCTTACTTGTAAGTGGTGGACATTCATCGCTCCTGCAAGTCGATGACATCACCTCTTCGATTGCAAAGCTTGGTGCGACGATGGATGATGCAGCGGGCGAGGCCTTCGATAAAATCGCCCGAGTTATGAAGTTAGGTTTTCCAGGTGGTCCTGCCATCGATGCACTTGCCAAAGATGGCGATGCCGAATCAATTAACTTTCCACGCGGGTTAACAACTTCTAATGATTGGCTCACACGTCCATTTGATTTTTCATTCTCTGGCTTAAAAACCGCCGTTGCCCGATATTTAGAGGCGACCCCCAATTACGCCAAAGCTAATGTCGCGGCATCTTTTCAAGAGGCTATCGTGGACGTTTTGCTTCTTAAATCACTGGCAGCCTGCAAGGCCTCAGCTATCGATTCACTTGTAATCGCCGGTGGCGTGGGCGCTAATTCGCGCCTTCGAGCCTTGGCCCAGGAGCGCTGCTTGAAGGCCGGTATCGCCCTGCGGATCCCAGCACCTGGTCTGTGCACCGATAACGGAGCCATGGTCGCCTGCCTTGGCTCCCTTATGGTCGCCGCCGGCCGAGCGCCCAGCCCTATCGCCTTTGATGCCGATTCCAGCCTGCAGGTGGCCACCATAAGCCTGCATTAACTCGATTTGCCGTTGGGAATAGCCCCTAATACCCTTGCGTTAGCACTCACGGGTCCACACTGCTAACGGAGCCGCACGAGGAAAACAACGCACAAGAGGAGCTATGGACATGGCAATTAAGCCACTAGAAGATCGCATCGTTATTAAGACAAGCGAAGCTGAGACAACAACAGCATCAGGTCTTGTAATCCCAGATACAGCTAAAGAGAAGCCACAAGAGGGCGTAGTAATCGCTGTTGGTCCAGGTCGCTTTGATGATGGCGTACGTGTTCCAATGGATGTCAAAGTTGGCGACGTTGTTTTGTACAGCAAGTATGGCGGAACTGAAATTAAGCATGGCGGAGATGACTTACTAGTTCTCTCAGCTCGCGACATTCTCGCTGTAATCGAGAAGTAGATGGGAAAGTCTCTTCAATTCGATGACCACGCACGTCGTGCGATGGAGCGTGGCGTCAATATTCTTGCCGACACAGTCAAGGTAACGCTTGGACCTAAGGGTCGTAACGTCGTTATCGCTAAATCTTTCGGCGCCCCAATCATTACAAATGATGGTGTGACAATTGCTAAAGAGATTGAACTCTCTGATCCAGTTGAAAACATGGGCGCTCAGTTAGTTAAAGAAGTTGCAACTAAGACTAATGATGTTGCCGGTGATGGAACAACTACCGCAACAGTCCTTGCTCAGGCAATGGTTAAAGAGGGAATCCGCAACTTAGCAGCGGGTGCTCAACCAATGGACATTAAAGCTGGAATTGAAGCTGCAGTCGCTGCAGTCTCAGAAAAACTTAGCGCACAAGCCACTCCAGTAAATGGAAAAGCTCAAATTGCAGATGTTGCAACTATCTCTGCCCAAGATCGTGCTATTGGAGATCTAATCTCTGAAGCCATGGATCGCGTCGGCAAAGATGGCGTCATAACTGTTGAGGAAGCATCAACTACTGGATTAGATCTTGAGTTCACTGAGGGAATGCAGTTCGATAAGGGCTACATCTCTCCATACTTTGTTACCGATCAAGATCGCATGGAGGCAATCCTTGAGGATGCCTACGTGCTCATCTCAGCGGGCAAAATCTCAGCGCTAGCTGATCTACTTCCAATTCTTGAAAAGGTTTCAGCATCATCCAAGCCACTTCTGATTATCGCCGATGATATTGAGGGTGAAGCTCTCTCTACCTTGGTTGTAAACCGCATGCGCGGAGTCTTCGCATCGGCAGCCGTAAAGGCGCCGGGCTTTGGCGATCGCCGCAAGGCGATGTTGCAGGACATCGCAACGCTAACTGGCGGACAGGTTATTTCAGCTGAAGTTGGAATGAAGCTCGATGCAGTTACGTTGGATGATCTTGGTCGCGCACGTCGCATCGTTGTTACTAAGGATGCAACAACAATCGTTGAGGGTGCCGGAGACAAGGCTGCAGTTGCTGGCCGTGTTAACGAGCTGCGCAAAGAGATTGAAAACTCTGACTCCTCATGGGACAAAGAGAAGTTGCAAGAGCGCGTTGCAAAGCTTGCAGGAGGCGTCTGCGTTATCAAAGTTGGTGCTCACACTGAGGTCGAACTCAATGAGAAGAAGCACCGTCTTGAAGATGCAATCTCTGCAACACGAGCTGCAGTGGAAGAGGGAATCGTTGTTGGCGGAGGAGCCGCACTTGTGCATGCAGCCGATGTTCTCGAAGGTGATCTTGGATTTACTGGCGATAAGGCCGTTGGAGTTCGCTTAGTCCGTAAGGCTTGCGATGAGCCACTTCGTTGGATTGCAGAAAATGCTGGACTTGAAGGCTATGTAGTAGTTGCCAAGGTCCGTGCAATGAAAGATAACGAAGGCTTTAACGCTGCAACTGATGTCTATGGCGATCTTGCAAAAGATGGTGTCATCGATCCAGTTAAAGTAACCCGTTCAGCTCTTGCAAATGCTGCATCGATTGCTGCAATGTTTATTACAACTGAAGCTGTTGTATTCGAACGTCCAGCCGATGCACCAGCCGATGCAGGTAGCAGCGGCCACTCACATGGCCCAGGTGGACACTCACACTAAATATGAAGTTAATAAAAAACCCCCACAGAGGAATCTGTGGGGGTTTTTTATTTCTTAACTCAGGAGGAGAGTTAAAACTTATGAGGCGTGAGAAATATCTGGATCGATATCTCTGCCGATGAGGGCTAAACGATCATCTTCAGATAGCCCGCCCCAAATTCCATAGGGCTCTTGGACTGCGAGGGCATGTGTTCGACAGGCGGCAATCACTGGGCACTGCGCGCAGATTGCTTTAGCGCTATTTTCACGATTGCGTCGACGTGGCCCTCGTTCACCATCTGGGTGGAAAAACATCTCGGAGGGTAGTTCACGACAGGCGCCTTGATACTGCCACTCCCATTCATCGGCAACGGGGCGGGGTAATCTGGAGAGCTCAGCCATGCCCTAACCATACAACCGCGTCATAGGTTGTTCAAGTGAAACCGCGCCGTAGCCTCTTCATGAGCGTGTCTGGAGTGGTGAGATCTCCCACTTAGCGCAACGATAGGCACATGGCGATAGATGAGGAGCTCCTGACGGTAGCTGCCGTGGCTCGACGCTTAGGCGTAGCTCCCGCGACGCTGCGCACCTGGGATCGCCGATATGGCCTTGGCCCCTCCTCGCATGAGAGTGGCGCCCACCGACGGTACTGCCCTCTCGATGTCACCAAATTAATGCTGATGCGGCGATTGATTGCATCGGGCGTTGCACCATGTGAGGCCGCTCAGAGAGCTATGACCCATAAGGGCGAGATACATGTAGAGAGTGTGGAGTTAGAGTTTGAATCGCGCGAAGAGTTAGTCCAGGCCATCGTTATGGCGGCCCAGAGCTTCGATACGATTTTTATTGAGAGTGAGCTACGAAAAGATTTCGAAAAATTTGGCATGGTTTCATCATGGTCGCAAGTCATTGCCCCGGTCCTGTATTTAATTGGAGAGAACTGGCAGGAGAGTGGAAAGGGAATTGAAGTTGAGCACCTATTAACCGAAGTGCTTATAAGAGTTCTGCGCGACTGTGTGAATGAGCTAAGAGCACCATTGAATTCACAACCCGTTCTTCTGGCCGCCGTTGGCGAAGAACTCCATTCACTGCCACTTCACGCACTGGCTGCAGCTCTTGCAGAGCGAAGAATTCAAACCTATTTCTTAGGCTCACGTACACCACTTGAAGCGATTTCTGGGATGGTAAAGAAGTCGGCGCCACCTGCTCTCTTTCTCTGGGCACAGTTAAAAGAGAATGCACAACCGGAGTTCTTCCGAGATTTACCGGCCGTGCGACCGGCCCCGCGAATCATCCTCGGTGGACCTGGTTGGGATCGCCAAGAGTGCACGGATGTGGCCATTGTTGAGGATATTTCGCAGGCTTGCATTGAGATTGAGCGTGCAGTCGGCCTTTAAAAGCCCCGATAGACTGCGCACCTGCGAAGGGGGCCATGGTGAGCGATAGCGACAAGATAGCAATGCTGGGGCTGACCTATGACGATGTGCTCCTTTTGCCTGATGCCTCCGAAGTCGTTCCATCCGAGGTAGATACATCTACGCAGCTAACTCGAGAAATCTCACTGGCAGTTCCGCTTGTTTCATCGGCGATGGATACGGTGACTGAATCTGCAATGGCAATTGCAATGGCCAAGGCCGGCGGAATTGGAATTATCCACCGTAACCTGCCGATCGCCGATCAAGTCACACATGTAAAATTAGTAAAGAATGTCGGCTTAGCTGGAGCGGCAGTTGGAGTCGGCGATGATGGCTTTGCACGCGCACAGGCACTGATCGAAGCTGGTGTGGATGTTGTAGTCGTTGATACTGCACATGGACATCACAGAGCAGTACTCGATGCAATTGCGCGTATTAAGAGGTTTTCACCAACTACGCAGATTATCGGCGGAAATGTTGCAACGCGCGCAGGTGCACAAGCCCTCATTAACGCTGGTGCCGATGCGGTAAAAGTAGGAGTAGGTCCTGGATCAATCTGTACGACACGAGTAGTTGCAGGTGTTGGAGTTCCGCAGATTACGGCAATTATGGAAGCGGCTAAAGCATGTAACAAAGCCGGTATTCCATTAATCGCCGATGGAGGACTTCAGTATTCTGGTGACATAGTAAAAGCGATCGTTGCCGGGGCTAACTCGGTAATGCTTGGCTCCTTACTTGCCGGTTGTCAGGAATCACCTGGTGAGCTTATTGAGATCGATGGAGTCAAATACAAGGCCTATCGTGGCATGGGCTCATTAGGTGCGATGCAGTCACGTGGTGAACAAAAATCTTATTCAAAGGATCGCTACATGCAGGACGATGTTTTATCTGAAGACAAACTTGTTCCAGAGGGCATCGAAGGAAAAGTTCTCTACCGCGGAAGTGTTGAAGAGGTTGTCCATCAATTAGTTGGCGGACTTCGATCGGGTATGGGATATGCCGGAGCTCCAGATATTCAAAGCCTGCGCCACGAAGGTCGACTTATTCAAATTACCGCAGCCGGTCTGCAGGAGAGTCATCCACACGATGTTGCCCATGTGGCCGATGCACCTAACTATCAAGCCAAAGGACGCGCATGAGCGAGATCGAAATTGCCCCTGGAAAACGTGCAAGGACGGCGTACTCATTTGATGACATAGCGATCGTCCCGAGCCGACGCACACGTGATCCCGAAGAGGTCTCAACGTCATGGCAGATCGATGCCTACAAATTTGATCTACCAATGCTTGCCGCACCGATGGACTCGGTCGTTTCGCCTGAAACTGCTATTGAAATTGGGCGCTTAGGCGGCGTCGGAGTCTTAAACCTTGAGGGGCTGTGGACTCGCTATGAAGATCCGAGAATTCCACTTGGTGAAATCGCCTCAATGCCCGATAAACATGCAACGAAGCGAATGCAGGAGATTTATACCGAGCCGATTAAACCTGGACTTATAAAAGAGCGCATTCAGCAGATTCGCGATGCGGGAGTCACGGTTGCAGCTTCGCTTTCACCTGCTCGTACTGCCGAACTTCATAAGGCTGTTATCGATGCCGGTGTAGATATCTTTGTAATTCGCGGAACAACAGTCAGCGCTGAACACGTAGCCGCCGAAAGCGAGGCGTTGAATTTAAAGAAGTTTATTTATGAGCTCGACGTTCCTGTAATTGTTGGTGGTGTTGCAACTGCGACTGCAGCTCTGCACTTGATGCGCGCAGGTGCTGCAGGTGTTTTGGTTGGTTTTGGCGGCGGTGCAACGCATACAACACGCAAGGTCTTAGGCATCGAAGTTCCGATGGCATCTGCAGTTGCTGAAGTTGCATCTGCGCGCCGCGAGTATTTAGATGAATCTGGTGGGCGTTATGTTCATGTTATTGCCGATGGCGCAGTTGGTCGAAGTGGCGACATTGCAAAGGCGATTGCATGTGGCGCAGATGCCGTCATGATGGGCTCGCCTCTTGCAAAGGCATCACAGGCACCAGGTCTGGGTTGGCACTGGGGATCAGAGGCGCACCATCCAGTACTGCCACGCGGTGAACGCGTCGCCGTTGGAACCGTTGGCACACTCGAAGAGATTTTGCTTGGGCCCTCACATACATCCGATGGTTCAATGAATCTATTTGGTGCACTTCGCCGCGCAATGGCTACCTGCGGATACTCCGATGTTAAAGAGTTCCAGCGTGTAGAGGTACTTATTCATCGTGCCTAATGATCGCGGTGTATTAGTAGTTGATTTTGGGGCGCAGTATGCCCAGTTAATTGCACGACGAGTGCGCGAGGCCAATGTCTATAGCGAGATCGTTCCATCGACAATTACTGCAGCCGAGGTCAGCGCCAAAGGCCCTTCGGCAATTATCTTGTCGGGTGGACCTTCGAGCGTATATGCCGAGAATGCTCCAGCCTTTGATGGAGCAATTCTTGCCTTAGGGATTCCAACTTTCGGAATCTGTTATGGATTTCAAGTGATGGCTGCAGCCCTTGGTGGCGTGGTTAGTCAGACTGGTAAATCTGAGTTTGGGCGCACTGAAGCTAATTTTTCAACGACAACAAAACTCTTTGCAAAACTTCCAGAAACACAAAAAGTATGGATGTCCCATGGAGATGCCGTTACAACCGCACCGTCTGGCTTTGTTATCTGTGGAACAACTTCCGATACGCCAATTGCAGCTTTTGAAGATTCGACTGGAAAGTTAGCAGGAGTCCAGTTTCATCCAGAGGTATTGCACTCTGAATTTGGTCAAGCAATCTTGCAGAACTGGTTAGTAAATATTGCTAAGTGCGATGCCACATGGACGACAACAAATATCGCAGAGACTGAGGTTGCTAAAGCCAAGGCCGTCATAGGTGATAAGCGAGTTATTTGTGGCCTCTCTGGCGGTGTTGACTCAGCGGTTGCCGCAGCGATTATTCAACGTGCAGTCGGTGCACAGTTGACATGTGTTTTTGTTGATCATGGTCTTTTGCGTCAAGGCGAGGCCGAACAGGTAGAGCGTGATTTTGTGGCTTCAACTGGAGTTAATTTAGTTGTTGTCGATTCTAAGGAGATTTTCCTTTCGGCCTTGAAAGGCGTAATAGATCCTGAGGAAAAGCGAAAGATTATTGGACGCGAATTTATCCGTGCATTTGAAAAGGCGGCACGCGATATCGCTTCAGGGGGAGAGGTCGAGTTCTTAGTTCAAGGCACGCTCTATCCAGATGTTGTTGAATCCGGTGGCGGAACTGGCACGGCAAATATTAAATCGCATCACAATGTAGGCGGTCTTCCAGATGACCTCGCATTCACATTAGTTGAACCCTTACGCACCTTATTTAAAGATGAGGTTCGGCAAGTTGGAATAGAGCTTGGACTCCCACAGGAGATTGTTTGGCGTCAACCATTTCCAGGTCCGGGCCTTGGAATTCGAATCATCGGCGAAGTGACACAAGAGCGCTTGGATCTCTTGCGTCAAGCCGATGCAATCGCACGATTTGAACTCAAAGCCGCCGGTCTTGATCGCGATATCTGGCAGTGCCCTGTAGTCCTATTGGCCGAGGTTCGATCAGTTGGGGTTCAAGGAGATGGTCGCACCTATGGCCATCCAATAGTTCTGCGTCCAGTATCGAGTGAGGATGCGATGACTGCAGATTGGTCGAGAGTTCCCTATGAAATTCTTGAGAAGATTTCGACGCGCATTACAAATGAGGTGCGTGAAGTTAACAGAGTCGTGTTAGATATAACCAGTAAACCGCCAGGAACAATCGAATGGGAATAGTCAGATGCGCAAAAAGATAGTGGCACTAACCGTAGGTGGATTAATTCTTCTCACGTCGAGTGTGGCACCTGTAGCCAACGCCGCTGCGCGTCCAACGTCGGTACCTGGGTGCACTGCAATTACTTCCAAAGGCCATACTCCGATGAAGGTTAAGGAGCCAATGGCGATCAATAAGTACTTACCAAAAACCATGACTATTGTGACAAACTGCGGTTCAATTTCAATCTCACTTCTTACTAAACTTGCACCGCTAACCGTTACTAAAATTACGGCGCTAGCTCGTGCAAATTATTTCAACGCTTCCATATGTCACAGACTGACAACTGAGGGGCTATTTGTTTTGCAATGTGGTGATCCAACTGCAACCGGTTCAGGCTCACCAACAGGTTGGAAGGGTTATAAAGATGAGAATCTTCCTGCCGATAAGGCGGCAAACTATCCAGCAGGCACTGTTGCGATGGCCAACTCAGGACCTGGAACAAATGGGAGTCAATTCTTTTTAGTCTATAAAGACACGCAACTTCCCCCTAGCTACACCATTTGGGGAAAGATCACATCGGGTATCGATCTACTAGTAAAGCTTTCAGATGTCGGTTCATACTCGATTAATCAGAGCGACGGTAAGGCTTACTACGCAGGCGATGGTCACCCCATACAGAGCGTTGAAATAAAGACAGTAACCCTCCGCTAGTTAATTTGTATTAACTATTTTAAAAGCTTCTGCGATACGTCCTTCTGCAAAGCCAGCGACAGATGCGTTGCGCTGACCCCACTCGCGTACCATTGTCTCCAAATTTTCATTGTGAGCCGTTTGTGATGCATGCGCATGTAACGCCTTCATCTTTAAATCAAAGGTATCTGTGATGTCTACAAAGTGATCAGGGTTGGCAAAAGCACTGACCCATACCTCTTTGACGCGCCAGGGCTGCAGGCCTTCTTGATGAAGTAAGTCGGTAAATGCAAATGGATTACGTGCATCAGGATAGACCGCTTGAATCGCAGCCTCACCTGCAGCTAAGTGATCGGGATGGCTGGCACCGATTCGATCCCAATTTCGCTCAGGACTTTGGCAGAGCATCCGATCTGGTTGTGAAATACGAATCTGGCGCACTAAATCTTTTCGAAGACCAAGAGTTGGCTCTAAATGTCCATCTACGTAGTTGAGAAAAGTAATATCTGTGACACCGATTGCCGCTCCAGCTTCACGTTGTTCGCGCTGTCGAATCGCGGGCATCTCTTCTTTTGTAAAACCAGATTCCTCGCCACCTTGATCACCATTGGTACAAAAGACGTAAGCGACTTCGATACCTTTCTTAACCCACTGGGCAATCGTTCCGGATGCTCCAAAATCTGAATCATCAGGGTGGGCACTTACGACCAAAACTCGTTTGATCTCACTATCGGCGATCGGTTCCATCGGGCTAGCCTAATAGACTTACCCTCATGGAGAGTACTGAAAACTTATTGTCAGAACTCAACCCTGCGCAGGCCGCGGCCGTCACCCATGCCGGGGGCCCGCTATTAGTTGTGGCCGGGGCAGGCTCAGGAAAAACCCGCGTACTAACGCGTCGAATTGCACATCTCATGTCGGTTCGAAATGTCGCCCCCTATCAAATCTTGGCGATTACTTTTACAAATAAAGCTGCAGGTGAGATGAAGGCCCGCGTCGGTGAACTTGTAGGTCCAGTTGCCCAATCAATGTGGGTATCTACCTTTCACTCTGCCTGTGTTCGTATCTTGCGGGCGGAGGCGGCACGTCTGGGCTATAGCAACTCATTTTCTATTTACGATTCAGCAGATTCGCTGCGTCTAATCACGATAGTTGCCAAAGAGTTGAATTTGGATTCAAAGCGATATCCAGCACGTCAGTTCCAGTCAATGATTTCAAATGCGAAGAATGAATTAATGGGACCACAAGATTATGTGAATGCAACAAGCAACGCCTTTGAACAGGTAGTTGCCGATGTTTATAGTGTCTATCAACAGCGCTTGCAGCGGGCAAATGCAATGGATTTCGATGACTTAATTTTAAAGACCGTCGAAGTTTTACAGCGTTTTCCTGAAGCTAAGGCAAGATTTAGATCTCGCTTTCGCCATGTGCTAGTTGATGAGTATCAAGACACTAATCATGCGCAGTACATCCTTGTTAAAGAGCTAGTGGGAAATGAGATTGATGGCATTGCACCGGCTGAACTCTGTGTTGTAGGAGATGCCGATCAGTCCATTTATGGCTTCCGAGGCGCAACAATTCGCAATATTCTGCAGTTCGAACTCGATTACCCAAATGCGACAACGGTCCTGCTTGAACAGAACTATAGATCGACGCAAAATATTCTAAATGCTGCCAATGCCGTTATTACAAAGAATTTAAGTCGCAAAGAGAAAAATCTGTGGACCGATTCGGGTTCGGGCGCACTTTTAACTGGCTATATCGCCGAGAATGAGCATGATGAGGCAAGGTTTATTGCCGATGAGATTCGTCAACTGCAACGCGATGAGAAATCTAGGCCAGGAGACACTGCGATTTTCTACCGCACAAATGCGCAGTCACGTGTTTTTGAAGAGGTTTTCATGCGAAATGCGCTGCCCTACAAAGTTGTTGGAGGGCTTCGCTTCTATGAGCGTCGTGAAGTTAAGGATCTGCTCGCCTACCTGCGCGTCTTAGCTAATGTAGAGGATGAGATTTCACTTCGCAGAATTATTAATATCCCAAAGCGCGGTATTGGTGATACATCTTTAGATTATGTTGATTCATTTGCCAACCAACAGGGAATCTCTTTTTGGCAGGGGCTTTTGCGCTGCTCTGAGGCGAGTGGACTCTCAAGTCGGGCAGCACAATCAATTCAGGATTTCACTGCAATGATTAGTGCACTGAGTGTTTTAGTTGAAGCAAAAACACGTCCTTCGGTAATCGTAGAGGCCGCCCTTGAACAATCTGGGCTTCTGAAAGAGTTGGTGGCCAGCACTGATCCGCAAGATGAAGTTCGCGTTGAAAACTTAAAAGAGCTTGTCGCTGTATCTATGGAATATGAAGAGCGAGAGTTAGAAGAGCTCGTTGAGGATGAAGAGATTTCCTTAGCTGGATTTCTAGAAAAAGTCTCGCTGGTTGCAGATGCAGATGAAATTCCAGAAGGAGAAGATCACGGTGGAGTTGTGACGATGATGACACTTCACACCGCTAAAGGCCTTGAGTTCCCAACGGTATTTTTAACGGGCATGGAAGATGGAATATTTCCTCACTCACGTACACTCGGTGATAAGGACGAGGTTGAAGAGGAGCGACGCCTTGCCTATGTTGGATTAACTCGTGCACGCGAGCGTTTATATATTTCGCGGGCCGAGTATCGCTCCACATGGGGGGCGCCAAATTACAATCCCCCATCCCGTTTCCTCGATGAGATTCCTGAGGATGTAATTGAGTGGCGCAATGAATCCTCAACTTCACTCTCACCCTCGCTGCTAAAGCGCCCCCGTACTGCAACGGCTCCACCGCCACGAGCAACGGGTAAAAAAATCACATCTATCGAACTGGCTATTGGCGATCGTGTGTCACATGACACATTTGGTTTGGGGAGCGTTGTAGCGGTAGCAGGCGAGGGCGAGAAGGCCGAGGCCACGATTAAATTTGGAGAGTATGGCGAGAAGCGTTTGCTACTGCGCTATGCACCCGTTGAGAAGCTCTAGGATTACCCCCTAATCATGATGTGGAGTAAATGTGGATCTCTTTGAATATCAGGCCCGTGACTTATTTGAAAAACATGGTGTTCCAGTTTTGGCCGCAGCAATAGCAACGACACCGGATGAGGCTGAAGCCGCCGCTACAAAAATCGGTGGCAAAGTTGTTGTTAAAGCTCAAGTAAAAGTCGGTGGACGTGGAAAAGCTGGCGGAGTCAAGCTGGCCGAGAACCCTGCAGATGCCCGCGAAAAAGCCAGTGCCATTCTTGGTATGGATATTAAAGGCCACGAAGTTCGAACAGTCATGATTGCCGCAGCGGCCCCGATCGAATCTGAGTATTACTTGGCGATTCTTCTAGATCGCTCAAACCGAACATTTCTCGTCATGGCATCGGTATCTGGTGGCATGGATATTGAAGAGGTTGCACACACTGCACCAGAAAAGCTGGCAAAAATTCCAGTATCTGCTGTTGATGGGATTAGTGCAGCTAAAGCTAAAGAGATCATCGCAGCAGCTAATTTTCCTCTCGATGTTGCAGATCAAGTTTCCGATGTCTTACTAAAACTCTGGGAAGTCTTTCAGTCTGAAGATGCAACTTTGGTCGAAGTAAACCCACTTGTTAAGACTAAAGATGGGAAAGTCATCGCCCTTGATGGAAAAATAACTCTCGATGATAACGCTGAATTCCGCCAACCAGATCACGCCGCTTTGGTTGATCATGCTGCGGCAAATGCTTTAGAGGCAGCAGCAAAAGAAAAAGATTTGAACTATGTAAAACTTGATGGTGAAGTTGGAATCATCGGAAACGGTGCAGGTTTAGTTATGAGTACCCTCGATGTTGTCGCATATGCAGGCAAGAAACATGGAGGCGTGCAGCCAGCTAACTTCCTAGATATTGGCGGCGGTGCATCGGCTCAGATTATGGCCGATGGCCTGTCAATCATCCTTGGTGATAGTGATGTAAAGAGCGTATTTGTTAACGTATTCGGTGGCATCACATCATGTGATGCGGTGGCTACTGGCATTGTTCAAGCACTTGAGCTCCTTGGTCCAAAGGCCACAAAGCCAATCGTCGTCCGCTTAGATGGCAATAATGTTATTGAAGGTCGTGCAATATTGGCTAAAGCGGCGCATCCGCTTATCGAACAGGCCGACACAATGGATGGAGCAGCAAATCGCGCTGCAGAATTGGCGGCTAAGTAAATGGCTATCTTTTTGAATGAAAAATCAGTTGTAATCGTTCAAGGCATGACTGGGTCAGAGGGAGCAAAGCACACCCGTCGTATGTTGGCTTCAGGCACAAAAGTCGTAGGCGGAGTAACTCCAGGAAAGGGTGGGCAGGTTGTCGAAATCGATGGCCATCAACTCCCTGTTTTTAATACTGTCGCTGAAGCGATGAGTAAAACTGGTGCAAATACCTCTGTTGTATTCGTTCCACCAAAGTTTGCTAAGGCCGCCGTTATCGATGCCATCGATGCTGCGATGCCACTAGTAGTCGTTATTACCGAAGGAATTCCAGTCCACGATGCTGCAAGTTTTTATGCCTATTCAGTTAGCAAAGGGACCACTCGAATTATTGGACCTAACTGCCCAGGCTTAATTAGCCCTGGAAAATCAAATGTTGGAATCATTCCAGCCGATATCACAGGCTCTGGTCCGATCGGATTAGTATCAAAGTCGGGAACGCTTACCTACCAAATGATGTATGAGCTTCGCGATATCGGTTTTAGTACGGCCGTTGGTATTGGTGGAGATCCAGTCATTGGAACAACTCACATCGACTGCCTTCGTGCCTTTCAAGATGATCCTGAGACAACTGCCATTGTTATGATCGGTGAGATTGGTGGTGATGCTGAAGAGCGCGCCGCCGCATTCATCGCAGAATATGTAACAAAACCTGTAGTTGGATATGTCGCAGGATTTACAGCACCTGAGGGCAAGACCATGGGTCATGCCGGTGCAATCGTCTCTGGCTCATCTGGAACAGCTCAAGCAAAAAAGGATGCCCTTGAAGCTGCGGGCGTAAAGGTAGGTCAAACTCCAAGTGAAACTGCGCAGCTCTTGCGCGAGATCTTAGGGCGCTAAAGAAAATGTTCGGGCGCGTACTTGGGTCAACACTGACTCAAGTACTGCGCAGTATTGCGCTAATACTTCTGCCAACTTCTTTCATTGCCCTCATCGCTTGGGCAACTGCAGGAAGTGCGACCGGTAACACGGGCGATCCAATGCGCGCGGTTTTATGGATCTGGCTAGGTGCGCATCAAATTCCATTTACTCTCTCACTTCCACCGGCCAATACCGCGGGATTGCTCTCGTACCTACCCCTTGGCGCCCTCCTGTTTCCAGTGCTTGCAATTCGAAGCGGAGTTTCTCGAACCATTGATCGACTCGATGGAGATGCCTCACTTGTGCCATTGGCTCGCGCCTTATTTGCAACTCTTTACACCATCATTGGAACGCTCTTTGCATTCGTAAGTACAACTCACGCGGTAAGGCCCACCTGGTATTTGGCTCCAGTCTTCCTACTTCCGATAGCACTTATCAGTGGGGCAACTGTTGGTCGGCGGTTAGTTTTTGGTCAAGCAATTCTCTTTAGTACTCGCATCATCTCATTAATGCTTGGAGTAGCCTCGATTGTTTTTGGAGTATCAATCTTTATCAATCTTTCAACGGTAAGGAATCTGAGCTTGGTGCTAGAGCCTGGGATCATAGGGGGCTTCTTATTATTGATCCTTAATATTCTCTACATACCTAATGCAGTTGTTGCAACGCTCGGTTACTTTTCGGGAGTTGGATTTGCTGTTGGCTCAGGATCAATAATCTCGCCATTTAGCTTTCACTTACACTCAATCCCAGCCTTCCCATTACTTGGTGCCCTTCCATCCGCAACCTCACGACTGGGAGTTCTCGGTATTGGCGCCATTCTCTTATCAGGTGCGCTTTTAACAAACTGGACTATTGCGCTCAGTACACGAGTCCTAATTCAATCTCTATTTGCCTCACTACTTATTATCGTTGCGATTGCCTATGCCGGAAGCGGTGCGCTTATTACCGATGCGATGTCTGCCATGGGAGTTTCTCCTTGGAAATTTACGTTAGCGCTCGCGGGCGAATTAACGTTAGGGGCATTAATCGCGCTCTATCTTCCGCGTCTTGGTAAACACAGATGATGCACCGAATCTTAATTCTTGCATCAGGAAGTGGCTCACTTGCCCAAGCAGTTATCGATGCCGATGAACTCGAGATTGAGATAGTGGCAGTTCTGAGCGATCAGAAGGATGCTCAGGTTTTAAAACGAGCGACCTTGGCGGGAATACCTACACAGGTGCTTCCCGTTCTCGGCTCACGAGAGTTATGGAACCGTGCAATCATCGAAAGAGTTCAAGCATATAAACCAGATTTAGTCGTGAGTGCGGGATTTATGCGAATCCTTCCACCCGATTTCGTTAATCGATTTCCAACGATTAACTCGCATCCAGCACTTCTGCCAGAATTTCCTGGAGCACATGCTGTACGAGATGCACTAGAGGCCGGCGTTAGAGTCACGGGAACAACCGTGCACTGGGTAGATGCCGGAGTTGATACTGGGCCAATCATCACGCAGATGGAGGTCCCAGTACTTGTCGGAGATGATGAAGCTAGCCTTCATGAGAGAATTAAGAAAGTAGAACGAGGTCTCATTGTTGCGACCATCGCCTTGATTCTCCCAACTTTGGAGCGCCATGTCTGATCGTAAAGTAATCCGCAGAGCACTCATTAGTGTTTACGATAAAACACGGTTAGTTGAAATTGGAAAAGTTTTAAGTGATGCTGGTGTTGAAATACTCTCGACAGGATCTACGGCCGCAAATTTAATCAAAGCCGGAATTGCAGTGACCGAAGTCAGTGCCTATACGGGCTTTCCAGAGATTATGGGAGGACGGGTAAAGACGCTCCATCCGCGCGTGCATGCAGGAATCTTGGCCGATCAAGATAACCCTGAGCATGTGGCCGCGATCAATGCGTTAGAAATCGAAGCCTTTGATTTAGTCATAATTAATCTCTATCCATTTGCCGCGACAATTGCATCGGGTGCCGATTTTGCCGAGTGCATTGAGCAGATCGATATTGGTGGGCCATCTATGTTGCGAGGTGCAGCAAAGAATCACGGTTCAGTGGCAGTAATCTCGAACCCAACACAGTATGAGAGTTTGATTGATGCAGTTAAAGCCGGCGGATTTACTAACTCTCAGCGTCGCCAATTAGCGGTTGAAGTTTTTAGAACAACTGCCGAATACGATCTTGCGATTGCCACATGGCTGGGGGCCAACGATGAACTGCCAGAGTGGTTCGGACAGATTTATCATCGCCAAAACTCGCTTCGATATGGAGAGAACCCACATCAGCGTGCGGCAATCTATTCAGGCGGACCGATTGGGATAGTAAATGCACTCCAACTGCATGGCAAAGAGATGTCCTTTAATAACTACACCGATGCCGATGCGGCATGGCGAGCTGCGCTAGACCATTCGACACCTTGTGTTGCAATTATCAAACACGCCAATCCATGTGGAATAGCTATCGCTACAGATATCGAAACTGCGCATAAAAAAGCCCATGAGTGCGATCCAGTATCGGCTTTCGGCGGTGTCGTTGCAGCTAACCGAGAAGTAAGCCTTGCAATGGCCAACCAACTAGCCGAAATTTTTACCGAAGTTGTTATCGCGCCCAGCTATGAGGCCGGTGCTATTGAGATTCTTGCAAAAAAGCCATCGATAAGAATTTTGCAGTGCGATGTTAGAAAGATTGCAGCTGTTGAAATGCGCCCAATATCGGGCGGAGTTTTATTACAGGATACGGATTTAATAGATTCGTCGGGGGATTCACCTGCTCAATGGAGGCAGGTCAGCGGGAATCCAGTTGATGCCACTGTTCTTAATGAACTTGAGTTTGCTTGGAGAGCTGTTCGCGCAGTAAAGAGCAACGCAATTTTATTGAGTAGTAATGGAGCATCAGTAGGAATTGGAATGGGGCAGGTTAATCGCGTTGACTCCGCGCGTTTAGCCGTAGCACGTGCCGGAGATCGGGTAGCTGGATCGGTCGCGGCAAGTGATGCTTTCTTCCCATTCGCCGACGGCCTACAGATTTTGCTTGATGCTGGTATTACGGCCGTTGTGCAACCAGGGGGAAGCGTGCGCGATGAAGAGGTTATCGCCGCCGCCCAAGGCGCAGGTATTGCAATGTTTTTCACGGGTACGCGTCATTTCTCTCACGCTTAAGGCTGCAATAGGATTGCTCGTATGAGCGCACAAATATTAGATGGCAAGGCGCTAGCAGCCTCAATCAAATCTCAACTAGCCGTTCGTGTAGTCGAACTTAAATCGCGGGGCATTACGCCAGGACTTGGTACGGTTTTAGTCGGTGATGATCCAGGATCGCACTCGTATGTCGGTGGAAAACATCGTGACTGTCATGAAGTTGGAATCAATTCGATTCGAGTTGATCTACCAGCCGATGCTACTGAGGCCGATGTGATGGCTGCTATTAAAGATCTGAACGCATCACCCGAATGCACTGGCTACATCGTGCAACTTCCATTACCAAAGGGAATTAATACCCAACGTGTATTAGAGGCGATAGATCCAGCAAAAGATGCCGATGGACTGCATCCAATGAATCTAGGACGGTTGGTTTCAGGATATGAGGCTCCATTGCCATGCACACCGCATGGAATAGTTGAGCTACTAACCCATTACGGAATTAGTACTAAAGGTGCAGAGGTAACTGTGATCGGTCGCGGCCTTACTGTTGGTCGACCTCTTGGATTATTACTAACTCGCAAGCAAGAGAATGCGACGGTAACTTTGACGCATACCGGAACAAAAGACTTACTCACTCACACTAAGAACGCCGATATTATCGTTGCAGCAATTGGACAGGCACATTTCTTAAAAGCGGAGATGATAAAGCCTGGCGCTGTAGTTATCGATGTTGGAATTTCACGAACCGATTCAGGCTTGCTTGGTGATGTTGATCCGAGCGTTATGGAAGTTGCATCTTGGGTTGCGCCGATGCCTGGCGGAGTCGGACCGATGACGCGAGCAATGTTGATTAAGAATGTAGTTGATGCATGCAGTTAACCGGTCGGCTTCTAAGTTTCGTTAGCAACTCCGCAATTCTTCTAGGGATTGCATTGGGCATAGGCGGGATTGTGCGAGGTGGGTCACTTTTTATCGCAGTCGGCACCGCGGGAGTAGCACTCAAAGCTCGACGTTTGCGTAAATTCGACTTTTATTTTCCACTCGTTATTGCAATTGCCCTTTTTCTCTTGGCATTAGCACTTCCTCACGGGCGGTAGAGTTTACGTAGTGCCTTACACAGTCAACAAAGGGAGTTCGCCATGGGCGGAAAAGTCACAGTAGTCGGTGCAGGTTTCTACGGTTCAACAACTGCGCTTCGCTTAGCCGAATACGATGTTTTCGATACGGTAGTTCTTACCGACATTGTCGAAGGCAAGCCAGAGGGTTTAGCTCTGGACATGAATCAATCTCGATCCATTGAAGGCTTTGAAACCAAGATTATCGGTGCAACTACAACGGCCGAAGGTGCAGGCTATGAAGCCACTGCAAACTCAAATGTAGTAGTTATTACTGCAGGTCTTCCACGTAAACCCGGTATGAGCCGCATGGATTTGATTGGTGTTAACGCTGGAATTGTTCGTGGAGTAGCTGAAAATATCGCCAAGCACTCACCCAACGCCGTCATCATCGTAGTTTCAAATCCACTCGATGAGATGACATCCCTTGCACAGCTGGCAACAGGCTTTCCTAAGAACCGCGTAATGGGACAGGCTGGCATGCTAGATACGGCCCGCTTTACTAACTTTGTTGCTGAAAAACTCGCAGTAAAAGTAGGAACAGTTAAAACTCTAACTTTAGGTTCACATGGTGACACTATGGTTCCAGTTCCAAGTCGTTGTACGGTAAATGGAAAAGCTCTAAGCGAACTTCTATCGCAAACTGAAATCGATGAATTAGTTGACCGCACTCGCAACGGTGGGGCTGAAGTAGTTGCTCTACTAAAAACTGGTTCGGCCTACTACGCCCCATCGGCTGCAGCAGCACGTATGGCCAAAGCTGTCATCGAAGATTCTGGTGCCGTAATGCCCGTATGTGCATGGGTTGACGGCGAATATGGAATTTCTGGCGTTTACCTTGGTGTTGAAGCCGAGATTGGCCGCACAGGAGTTAGACGAGTTGTTGAAAGTGCGCTTACAGATTCTGAAGTTTCAGCTCTTAAAGCTGCAGCTGAAGCCGTTCGTGCAAAACAAGCAGATGTCCAAACACTCTAAATAGGGAGCTCACAGCATGGCCAAGATCAAAGTTGAAGGAACCGTAGTCGAGCTAGATGGCGACGAGATGACCCGCATCATCTGGCAGTTCATCAAAGAGTCATTAATTCTTCCTTATTTAGATGTGAACCTTGATTATTACGACCTTGGCATGGAAAACCGCGATGCAACAGATGATCAAGTAACCATAGATTCAGCCCATGCAATTCAAAAGCATGGTGTTGGCATTAAATGTGCAACGATCACGCCAGATGAGGCCCGCGTTGAAGAGTTTGGTTTAAAGAAGATGTGGAAATCACCAAACGGAACAGTTCGAAATATTTTGGGTGGCGTAATTTTCCGTGAACCAATCATCATTAGCAACGTTCCACGTTTAGTGCCTCACTGGACTAAGCCAATCGTTATCGGCCGTCATGCCTTTGGCGATCAGTACAAAGCTACGGATTTCTTGGTCCCAAGTGCTGGCAAATTAACGATGACATTTGTTCCAGCCGATGGGTCAAAGCCAGTTGAATATAATGTTTTTGACTTTCCATCATCGGGTGTTGCTATGGGTATGTACAACATGGATGAGTCAATCCGTGACTTTGCTCGTGCATCTCTAAACTATGGTTTGAACCGAAAGTTCCCGGTCTATCTATCAACGAAGAACACAATTTTAAAAGCCTACGACGGTCGCTTTAAAGATATCTTCGAAGAGATTTTCCAGGCTGAGTTTAAAACAGCTTTCGAAGCTGCAGGAATTTGGTATGAACACCGCTTGATCGATGACATGGTTGCTATGTCACTTCGCATGGAGGGCGGCTACGTCTGGGCTTGTAAGAACTATGACGGCGATGTCCAATCCGACACCGTTGCACAGGGTTATGGCTCACTGGGCTTAATGACCTCGGTCTTGATGACTCCAGATGGAAAGATTGTTGAATCTGAGGCCGCACACGGCACGGTTACGCGGCATTATCGCGAACATCAAAAGGGCAAGGCGACCTCAACGAATCCAATCGCATCGATCTTTGCATGGACACGCGGCTTAGCTCATCGCGCAAAGTTAGATAACAACTCTGAACTTGCCGCATTCTGCGCAACACTTGAGCGCATCTGCATTGAAACTGTAGAACAGGGCAAGATGACTAAGGATTTAGCATTATTGATATCAAAGGATGCACCTTGGCAGAGCACCCAAGAGTTCTTGGGCTCCATCGATGAAAACCTTAAGAAGGCGATGGCCTAAGCCCTTATTCACCTGATGTTAGAGGGCTAGGACTCACTTATCCCTTGTCAGGTCGTAATTTGAGGTCTACTTTCAATTCAACCATGTGCGCGCCTATGCCCACATAAAATTGGAGTAGAGATGACTGATTTCGTAGCTCCCGGACAACCCGGAAGCAAAGTTACATATTTACCTCGTTATGACCATTGGATTAATGGCAAGTATGAAAAGCCAGATTCAGGTCAATACTTCGAAAATGTCACTCCAGTAACTGGAAAAGTCTTTTGTGATGTTGCGCGTGGAAATGCTAAAGATATTGATAAGGCGTTAGATGCCGCCCATGCAGCAGCCCCTGCTTGGGGCAAGACTTCGGCAACTGCTCGTGCGATTATTCTTAATAAAATCGCCGATCGCATGGAGGCAAATGTTGAAGCTATCGCCGTCGCCGAAACTTGGGAAAACGGAAAGCCAATTCGCGAGGCACTCTATGTAGATATCCCACTTGCAATCGATCACTTCCGATACTTTGCTGCAGCGATCCGTGCACAAGAGGGATCAGCGGGCGAGTTAGATGAGGATACAGTCGCATATCACTTCCACGAACCTCTTGGTGTAGTTGGCCAGATTATTCCGTGGAACTTCCCAATCTTGATGGCGGTCTGGAAGCTTGCTCCAGCCCTTGCTGCAGGTAACTGCGTTGTTCTAAAGCCAGCCGAGCAGACTCCAGTCTCGATTATGTTCTTGATGGATCTCATCAAAGATCTACTTCCAGATGGTGTCGTCAATATCGTTAACGGCTTTGGTGTCGAGGCTGGAAAGCCGCTTGCATCATCTCCACGTATTGCAAAGATCGCCTTTACCGGTGAGACCTCAACGGGGCGCTTAATCATGCAGTACGCATCGGAAAACATCATCCCTGTCACTCTTGAACTCGGTGGCAAGAGTCCAAATATTTTCTTTGGTGATGTCGCCGCAGAAAACGATGCCTTCTATGACAAGGCTCTAGAGGGCTTCACAATGTTTGCTGTCAACCAGGGCGAAGTTTGCACCTGTCCTTCTCGTGGGCTCATCGACACCAAGATGTATGACAAGTTCTTAGGTGATGTCACTGCCCGCACTAATGCAATTAAGCAGGGTCACCCTCTAGATCTGTCAACCATGATTGGCGCACAGGCAAGTACCGATCAATTAGAAAAGATCCTTTCTTACCTAGATATTGGTAAGAAAGAGGGCGCAAAGGTCATCACTGGAGGAGAGCGCGCAGATCTAGGCGGAGAACTCTCTGGTGGTTATTACGTTATGCCAACAATCTTTGAAGGCCATAACAAGATGCGCATCTTCCAAGAGGAGATCTTCGGTCCAGTTGTATCGGTTACAAAGTTTGATGGTTTCGATAACGCTATGGAAATCGCAAATGACAGCTTGTACGGTCTAGGTGCGGGAGTATGGACACGCGATATGAATACTGCTTATCGCGCAGGCCGAGCAATTCAAGCCGGTCGAGTCTGGACTAACTGTTATCACGCCTATCCAGCAGGAGCTGCCTTTGGTGGTTACAAAGCCTCTGGAATCGGCCGTGAGAACCATAAGATGATGCTTGATCATTACCAACAGACAAAGAACCTGCTAGTTTCATACTCACCAAACAAGCTCGGTTTCTTTTAAGGAGTACTAATGCCTCTGCCGTCTCGAGTTGATTACACACCCGAGACGGCAGAGCTATTACTCAAGCTAACAAAGATCAACGGCCCCCTGATGTTTCATCAATCAGGCGGGTGCTGTGACGGATCATCGCCCATGTGTTATCTCAAAGGTGAATTCCGTGTTGGTGGGGCAGATGTATTAATTGGCGAATTAATGATCACTGATATTGCAGAGCCAATTCAAGTTTGGATGTCGGCCTCGCAGTTTGAATATTGGAAACACACGCATTTAACTATCGATGTTGTTGTAGGACGCGGTGGGGGATTCTCTCTTGAATCACCTGAGGGAAAAAGATTTCTTATCCGGTCACGATTATTTACTGATGAAGAGTGGGCGATATTAGAGAGCTCACCAGTTAAAACTGGGGCGTAGACAAGGAGTTTGAGGGGTTGCTCTCGGTAACTGAAGGCATAGTTGTTTGGGCCATATTTTCCAATAGATAGAATATGCCCATGGATATTATTGAAATAACTAAAGCGCCAGAACATGCAGGATCTCACTCATGCCGATGCGGCGAGGAGAGTTCAACAACTTTCCCTGAACTCGATGCCACATTAATACCTCACGAAATACGCCACCCAGCGATTTTTGGAGCCCTTGAATCCCTTAAATCTGGGGAGGGAATGGTCCTTGTGGCACCACATAAGCCGATCCCCTTGCTTGCCCAAATCGAAAAGAAGCACCCTGGAAACTTCTCAGTCAACTTCCTAGACGAAGGTCCCGATAAGTGGCATATTGAGTTGATACGAAACTAGGTTAAGGATTTCAGTGCAGACAAAAGTCTTCGTCGTCGATGATCATGAACTCGTACGTAAGGGATTGATAGATCTTATTGATGCCGAAGAGGATTTGTTGGTTGTCGGAAGTGCGGCAAATTGCTTTGATGCAGTAGCTAATTTCGTAGCTTTAGATGCCGATGTCGCGGTTTTAGATGTTCGCTTACCAGATGGAAGCGGCATTGAACTTTGCCGAGAGCTAATCAGCCTTAAGCCTGAGTTAAAGGTATTAATGCTCACCTCATTTCAAGATGATGAAGCCCTCCTCGGCGCAGTCCTTGGCGGGGCCGTTGGTTATTTGATCAAAGATATAAAGAATTTAGAACTCCTTGCCTCAATTCGAAAAGTTGCAACTGGAGAGAGTTTTCTCGATACGAAGTTAATCTCATCGGTGACAAACCGCCTACGTGAGAACAAAAACCCCGCCAGCGAAATTTACGAACTGACCGACCAAGAACAGCGCGTTCTTGAGTTTATTGGAGAAGGTATGACTAATAGGGAGATTGCAAAGAACATGTTCTTGGCTGAAAAGACGGTTAAGAACTATGTATCTTCTCTACTTAGAAAATTAGGGCTTGAACGCCGCACACAGGCCGCAGCGATGGCTGTTCGGCTCAGTGTCGGTAGAAGCTAAAGGCTTGCCCGCCACATAGTTCGAGTACCCGAAATACCATCTTTAATAATCTCAAACTCCCCGCCCCTGGCTAATGCCCGTCGCTCCAGATTTAAGAGCCCGCTCTTTCGCTCTCCTGCAACATAACCTTTTCCATTATCGACAACTCGAATTTCGCAGTACGTTTGATTGGCTAGAACCACTAGGTCGATCTTCGTTGCCTCTGCATGTCGGATTGCATTTGTTATGAGCTCGCGGATGACCGGAATTACTTGATTTGCAAGCTCCTCACCAATCATGGTGTCAACAGGACCTTGAAAAGAGTTTGAGATTTGAAATCCAGCAACAGCGCTTAGGGAGGCAATTTCGCTCAGAATCATAGTTCGTACGTCTTCAATGGGGTGATCATCTTGGAGAGCAAAGATAGTTGTTCTAATTTGCTGGACAGTTGAATCAAGATTATCCAGCGTGCTCTTAATCTTTTCCAATGAAGTCGTTGAAAGTGAGGGATCCGACTCGACTGACTGGAGTGATATTCCTGAGGCGAATAACCTTTGTATAACCAAATCATGCAGATCTCGAGCAATTCGCTCACGCTCGGCTAAAACACTAACTTGGCTCTGGGCTATATGCCCGCGGTAGCTATCGATGGCAACTCCAGCGGCCGATGCTAAAACCACAACTAGCTTTTCATCCTCCTCAGTAAAATCTTTTCCATTGCGTTTTTGAGTCAAATAGATACTTCCATAGAGTTCGTTACGAATCCGAATCGGTACACCTAAGAATCCTGACATCGCAGGATGCCCTTTTGGAAAGCCAACCGATGAAGGATGGTCTGCAATAACCGAAACTCGCAGCGGTTGCGGTACTGCAAGTAGGTGCCCAAGTAGACCCTTACCTTCAGGGAAGGTGTCGATCTCATCGGCGGTTTCATCACTCATGCCTACGTAAGTAAAGTCTTCAAGAGTGCCATCTGAAGTAATAGATCCGAGAGCTCCGTAGGTGCAGTCGGTAATGAGAACGGCATTTTGTATAAGACGCTTGAGTGATGTCTTTAAGTCCTCACCTTTTGCAACATCCATCACGGCATCAGAGAGCGCGCTCAGCCGGGTGACATCCATGGCAAGAGTCTGCCTAATATCACCCGGAATAACGAGTCAGCCTTTAACTTTTCGCGACCGCGCCTTTGCGAGCGTAGAACCACCATGCAATGGCCGTTCCAACGACTGCAAAGAGAGCAACGCCCTGGAAGAAGCCAGCAGGTGCCATGAGTGAGAGCAGAACACCAAAGATGAACGGCCCAAAGGCGGCGATGGCTCCAGTCCACCCAATGACGCTTCCAGCCTGCCGTGGCGCAAAGATCATAGGCATCTGCTTGAACGTACTTGCATTACCGACACCGGCGAAGAAGAAGATCGCCATCATGCCCCAGAAGAAATTCATGAAGTCATCGCTGCTTGCAGGTGAGAGTTGAGTAGATGTAAATATCGCCGACGCTGCAATTCCAATTCCAGAGAAGAATGTAAGAATTCCACCACCTAAACGATCGGCAATTGGTCCACTAATTACACGGGCAGCAGAACCTACAAGCGGCCCAAAGAATGCATACTTAACTGGGTCTGGTGCATTGGCGAACTCACCAAAGAGATTCTTAATAAGCAGACCAAATTGTGCAGAAAACCCGGAGAAAGTTCCAAAAGTCATGAAGTACAGCACGGTCATCAACCAAGTGTGCTGGTTATTGAATATATCCAATTGATCTTTAACTCCACGCGAAGTGACTGGTACGGACTTTAAAAACTTCCATGAGATGAGCACTGAGACAATTACAAATGGGACCCACACAAGACCGGCATTTTGATACCAGACAGATTTATCGATTCCTTTCACTTTGTCAACGAAGTGCTGGGGGCCACCTAGCGTTGCACCAAGCATTGCTGAGCCAACGATGATTGGAGTAAAGAACTGAATAATACTCACACCGAAGTTACCGACACCGGCTTGAATGCCAAGTGCTAAACCCTGCTTTGATTTAGGGAAAAAGTATGAGGTACTCGGCATAAAGCCTGAAAATACTCCGCCGCCAATTCCAGAGAAGAAGGCCAGAATCAAAAGCGCAAAGTATGGAGTTGAAGGTGAGCGCACTGCAAATGACCATCCGATAAGTGGAAGCAAGAGCAGCGAAGTTGAGTAAGTAACTAACTTACGTGTTCCTAAAATTGGAGGCAGGAACATCCAGATTAAGCGAAGACCACCACCTGCAAGTCCTGGCATTGCAGCCAGCCAGTAGAGCTCCTTCTTGCTTAGGTCAAAGCCTAAGTTATTGAGCTTAGGTGCCAGGGCTGAAACCAAGAACCAACTCATGAAACCCAAAGTAAGTGCGTAGGTTGTTACCCAGAGTGTCTTCCAGGCAATTCTTGACTCCCACTGTCCCTCGATATTGGGATCCCAGGACTCCAACCACTCAGAGGATTTTCTGTTTTGAACTGACATGTCAATCTCCATTCACTTGTTGGGGCCGATAATCAATTTGATGTTTTAAGGCGGGGTTAGCTTGATTGAGCACTCGTACGACTACTACATGCATCCAGATTGTTGCCGCTAAGGTCAGAAGGAAGAGAACGATGAACGTTGATTGAGGCAGCCCCGTCCAGCCTCTTACAGAAACAAAGAGTGGGGGTAATAAGAAGCCTCCGAGTGCGCCAAGAGTGCCGACTAAGCCACCAACGGCACCGACATCATTAGGGAAATATTCTGGGATGTGCTTAAAAACAGCGGCCTTTCCGATTCCCATGGCGCAACCAACAACAAAGAGCAGGGCAGTAAATGGCATGACACCTAAGTGATACGGCAAAACATTTTTACTGCCCTCTGGTGTATTCAGAACGATATAGCCAAATGGAGCCGCTAAGAAAAGCAATGCAATGAGCATTGTTAGAAAAGTTGCATACATTAAGCGTCGCGCCCCAATTTTGTCGGAAATATATCCACCGAGAGGGCGCAGCAGAGATGCAGGAAAAATAAAAAGCGCGGTTAATAACGCAGCATCATGGAGATCAAGTTCATACACTGAAACGTAGTATTTTGGCATCCAGGAGGCCAATGCGACGTAAGCACCAAAGACGACTACATAGTAAAAAGAAAATCTCCACACCTGCAGGTACTGCAAAGGTGCAAACATCTGGCGTAGAGGTCTTGAAGCTTGTAGATTTTCAGAGTCTGCAGGTGTGAAGAATAGAATTGCGAATGCAGTTAAAACAAGAAGAACTGCATACAAGGCAGGTACAAAGCGCCATCCACCGGGGATGATTCCACCAAGGTAAGAGCCACCAATTGTGCCTGCTATAACCGCAGGACCAATAAACTTTGTTGCCGAGGCTCCGACGTTTCCAGCACCAAAGACGCCAAGTGCAAAGCCCTGACGGTTACGATCAAACCAGTGCGAATTCCAAGCGATACCAACACTGAAAAGATTTCCAGCAAAGCCAACAAAAAAAGCCAAAACAAGTAGCCAGGTATATGTAAGTTCAATGTGGGCCAATAAATATGCCGGGACCGAGGTCACGAGCAACATAACAACAGTTACTTTCTTGCCACCAACCCGATCAGCTAAAATTCCTAAGAGTAGGCGCCAAATTGAGCCGTTAAGAATCGCAACTGACGATAGCCAAGCTAACTGCGAGTCAGAGATTCCAAACTCTTTTTGAATCGGAATGCCCAAAACTCCAAACATTAACCAAACGGCAAACATTAAAGTAAATGCGAATGTTGAAAGTGCTAGCACTCGTCCTGAACCATTACGCGTTGACATACATTCCCCTTACCTTCTGTGCAAATACTAAGTAAACAGTGCTCCAAAAAGAGGGCTGAAAATAGGGTCTTTGTACCTATATTGACGGCGGGTTTGGCACGAGAGAATCGGGACATGAAAAGCGACATGCCCTCAGGAATCGATATTGAAAACTCTTTAGTTAAGTTAGGAAGATATTTTTCTAAGGGAGTTGTCTCCGATGATCTTCGTTCAATCACAAAAATCGGTGGACGCGAGGGTGATGACTTCTATCGTGATCGTTGGAGCCATGACAAAGTAGTTCGCTCTACGCATGGTGTTAACTGCACGGGCTCCTGTTCTTGGAAAGTCTATGTAAAAGATGGAATCATCACGTGGGAAACTCAACAAACTGATTATCCATCGGTCGGACCAGACTCCCCAGAGTATGAACCACGTGGCTGTCCACGTGGCGCAGCATTTTCTTGGTACACATATTCACCAACGCGAATTAGATTTCCATATGTTCGCGGACTTCTTCTTGATATGTATCGTGAAGCTAAATCTCGCTTAGGGGATCCCGTCTTGGCATGGGCCGACATAATGGATGATCCAATTCGTCGTGCAAAATATCAAAAGGCACGAGGCAAAGGTGGATTGGTTCGCGCACAATGGGGAGAGATCTCTGAAATAATTGCTGCGGCCCATGTACATACAATTAAAAAGTATGGCCCTGATCGTGTCTTTGGCTTTTCTCCAATTCCAGCTATGTCAATGGCATCCCATGCTGCAGGTGCACGTTTTATCTCACTTATGGGTGGCTCAATGCTCTCCTTTTATGATTGGTATGCAGACCTTCCTGTCGCATCTCCGCAGGTCTTTGGCGACCAGACTGATGTACCGGAGTCGGCCGATTGGTTTAACGCCTCCTATTTAATTATGTGGGGCTCAAATGTTCCGGTAACTCGTACTCCCGATGCACACTTCATGACTGAGGCGAGGTATCGAGGTCAAAAAGTAATTGCTATTAGCCCCGATTATGCCGATAACACAAAGTTTGCCGATGAGTGGGTCGCACCACATCCAGGAACAGATGGCGCACTCGGCATGGCAATGGGTCATGTTATTTTAAAGGAGTTTTTCGTTGATAAACAAACTCCGAGATTTACAGAGTATGTAAAGAAGTTCACAGATCTTCCCTATCTTGTCTCACTTCGGGAAAAAGATGGTGCCTGGGTACCAGATAAATTCCTGGTCGCATCTGATTTAGGTGATACATCTGAGGGCTCA
>CAFBOD010000015.1_pt1 | contig 41002 bp, 36 predicted proteins | sample 7269371 | NCBI WGS metagenome assembly CAFBOD01 (sample SAMEA6814106, study PRJEB35770) | uncultured Actinomycetes bacterium | biome: Freshwater; feature: Freshwater reservoir; material: water | place: Czech Republic | collected 2017-07-26 | depth 30m m
AAGAGTTAATGGATCTATGTGAAAGCCGCGGGGTATCCATAGTTTTAGGTAGCATTTTTAATAGTGGGATCCTTGCAACTGGAGTTAAACCTGGTGCCAGATACCATTATGAAACAGCTAAACCCGAGGTACTATCGAAAGTGACTGCAATTAATGATGTATGTTTAGAATTTGGAGTATCTCTCCCCGCCGCAGCTATCCAATTTGTATCAGCCCATCCAGCAGTTACGAGTGTTTGCATTGGAGCCAGCAATGTTGAGCAGATAAAAAACAATTACAGATTTGTTGCTGAAAGAATTCCACTTGAGTTTTGGGGCGAATTACGGAAGAAGAATTTGATCTCGGATTGGGCGCCGACACCTGGATCCGAAAGAGCTTAAACGGGAGTACTGTTCAGATAGAAAGTTTCGCAAGAATGTGAAGGGGTGGTGAGGTGCAGATCTACAAAGTAGCTCCAGCAGGGCTACAAAAAGCACCTGGAGAGACAGTCGCAACTTGAGTTGCGGTTGGTGTAGGTGAAGCACTCGCTGTAGGTGTAGCCGTAGCCGTTGGAGTTGGGCTTGGGCTTGCAGAAGAAGTAGGACTTGGCGTCACCGTTGGAGCCTGAGAAGCGGTAGGTGTCGGTGAAGGGGCTACTTTATTCCCAATAGTTTCATAACCAGGAAGTACATCTACAGAGACATTAGTAATTGGGCATGATGTGAAATAGCTCTGAATTACAGAAACTCTCCTGTATCAAATGTCAGCGAGTATCTAACTTTTACTGCAACCCAAGCTTCAATGTAATTACATTTATACTTTGCAGGTAGCCAAGTTTTCACATCTTGGTCGCCTTTAGAGCGATTTGCGCTCGCTGTTACTGCAATCAAAACTCTTGAATCTGTTAGGTCGTTAGCAAAGTCTTGTCTTTGCTTAGCAGTCCATGCCCAAGCACCTGAACGCCATGCCTCTGCGAGTGGCACAACATGGTCAATATCAAGGCTTGCATCTTTTGTGTAGGACTTTCCGTCGTAAGAACTAATCCACTTTCCACCTGTGAGAGTGCACTTGGTACCTTTTTTAGGTTTAACAACCGCCTCAGCAATCAATACTTCCTTGCGAGTGTCACGACCATTCTTATCAGCGTCAATCCAGTGTTTGAACAGAGTACGGTCGTATCCTCCAACATGCTCAGCTGCCGTTCTTATTTGGATTTCACCTTCTGCATAAGCCATGTCTACGGGGAGTAACAATCCCAGAATTAGGCTTAGAGATATAAGGCTTCGCTTCACCTCATCACCTTATTCGGCTACCCTTAATTTGCCCATGTTTTGCCCAGGAATTAGGTTTAGTTGCAGGTATTTGAACCAAATAAATGCACTGTAAACTGGTTAAATAAGCGTAGATGAGAGATAGGACAACCCTGCAGTCCTTACTGCTAACGAGGTAAGGGGTTAAACCCTTCAGGAGTTCAAATCTCCTCGTCTCCGCCAGATTGATTTCATCCGTAAGGATTCTTCTATCTCCAAATTAGGATTGAACTTTATTAATTTGGTTTTCCTGCGTGCAAATGAGCTCGGGGATATAACATTCACCCCGTGAAAAAATTTCTGCCCTTGATCTTGCTTGCTCTTTTTGGGGTATTACTTCCCAACAACGCCCAAGCAGATACTGCGAAAATTCCTGGAAATTACTACCGACTTAGTTATTCCTGTGCAGCACCCGGTGTTTGTTCTGCCATTAAAGGTGCAAGTGACGATGCCGCTACTGATCAACAATTACTCATCACAGTGTATGACGGTAGCCAGAATAATTTTGGAACTGCCAAAGTCTTTGATGTTTCAGAGGATTTAGCAGCATTGCCTAAGGGTGGATTAACTATTCCAGAGGGCCATGCTCAAGGCCTATTTTGTATGAGCGTAGGAAACTGCGAGGGAATTGTTAAATTTGTTACGGGCGGAACAGCAAGCAAAATCCCAAGTGACTATGACATGGCAAAGCCTTTCAATGTTTCAACCTTTCTTGTCAGTGAAGTGTCTGGAGTATGGCAAAAACCCGAACTTATAAAGACTCTTGATGTGCTGAACCACCAAATCCCACAAAACTATTTTTGGACTGGTGATATTTGGTGCGCTTCACATGGGAACTGCAATATTATTGGGAACATTGGTGGTGCCAAACAATCACAGCACAAAATTGGTTTTAGTGAATACCTTGGTCTGAATCCATATTTTCTCTCACAAGTCGATGGAGTTTGGGGCCAACCTCAATTTCTAATGAATAATCAGCTTGCAAACCGCGGAGCGTATTTTCTCTTACTCCAATGCAAAGATCTTTTGCAGTGTGCAGTTTATGGAGAAATGATTCCTTCTGCTTCAGTTCAAACGAATTTGATTCGAAAGTATGCAATTCCAGGTTTGCCACAGTCAAAAAAATTGCCAGGAAATTCTGCCATCCCCCTTGGAGTTAATTTCATTATGACGAATGGCAAGTGGAGTAAGCCAAACCTGACTCGCGGGTTTGCTTTTGTAGGAGCTCCGTATGCAAAGAGTACTGTTTTTACTGAGTTCCCAGCTGAAAGTTTTAATTCAATACCAACTGCAAATGTGATGCCGTGCATAAAGAAATGGAATTGTCAGTTCGCACCGTCGATGCCTTAAATTTTTTGCAAATATTGTACGAGTTGGAAATTATTTGCCCGCGGCTATGCTTCTAGTACATTTGGCTTTTCTCATGCACTTAACCCACTTAACCCACTGGATCCTTCGTATTCTGCCAATTACCTTAAAGATCCCAGAAGCAAATCCAACACTGATGGCAGGCCTGGCACCAAGTATGCGTAAGTTGGCACCATCATTCCCCGGAAAATCTATGCAAACTCGGGTAAGCCAGTTTTAATTGAGGAGGTGGACCAGTTTCATAGGAATTTTCACGGCTCCGCAAACGTCCAAGTAACGCTCGGGAGGGAAAGCCCCTCGTACATCAGCCTGTGTGCCCACCCAACCGAGGCCTAGCTCCGGTTGGGTGGGTTGGAAGTAGAGCCAAGAGTTCGTTAAATATTTTTAGAAAGGGTGATTCTGGGGGCTACAAAAAGGGAAATTTGCATTATGCTTTGTCCGCACAAAGTGTAGCGGGACATAGTCCGGCCACACTTTGGAAATTCAAGGTGAGATATTTTTCACAGCAGAGGAGCGGGTGTGTCAAGAGAGAAGAGATCCCAACAGGCTAACGAGCGCCGTCGCAAGAGAACGGCAAAACGTAGAAAAATTATTATGACCGCCTTGATGGCAAACACAGCGGTTGGGCTAATAGGCCCTGAAATCACTATGTTTGGCGAGTTTCTGACATCTCCTGCAATCGCAGACCCAGTCCCAAATGGAACTTATTTTCAAGGTCAATGGACACCGGGCACGGATTATTTTGCTTCAAATGGATCCCACTCAAATTTAGCTGATGCTGTATTTGCAAATAACAAGATTTATTATGCGGTATTAGACTCAGGCCCTGGCACATCAGCAGCTGGTGACATTCAACCCGGAATTACCTTAAATTGGCAGAATTACTGGGTATCCCCAACTGGCATCCTACTTCACGGATCTGGGACACCTACAGATGGTGCGACGGGAGCACCCGGAGATTTTTATATTGATACAACCAATAATCGCCTTTATGGGCCAGCAACAGCAGACGGATCAGGTGCAAGCGTCTGGTCAATTTCCTATTTAAATATTGTTGGCCCAACGGGCCCAACGGGCCCAACGGGTCCTTCAGGCCCAACGGGTCCAACGGGTCCAACAGGTCCTTCAGTAACAGGTCCAACTGGTTCAACCGGAGCAACGGGTTCAACCGGAGCAACGGGTTCAACCGGAGCAACGGGTTCAACCGGAGCAACCGGAGCAACGGGTCCTTCAGGTCCTACTGGCCCTACCGGTCCAACGGGTCCAACGGGTCCTTCAGTAACTGGCCCAACGGGTTCAACCGGAGCAACTGGTCCAACAGGTTCAACAGGTTCAACCGGTCCAACGGGTTCAACCGGAGCAACGGGTCCTACTGGTCCTACTGGTCCTACAGGTCCAACGGGTCCTTCAGTAACTGGCCCAACGGGTTCAACCGGAGCAACTGGCCCAACGGGTTCAACCGGAGCAACGGGTCCAACCGGAGCAACTGGCCCAACGGGTTCAACCGGAGCAACGGGTCCAACCGGAGCAACGGGTCCTACAGGTCCAACCGGAGCAACGGGTTCAACCGGAGCAACGGGCTCAACGGGAGCAACGGGAGCAACCGGTCCAACGGGAGCAACCGGTCCAACGGGAGCAACGGGTTCAACCGGAGCAACTGGTCCAACAGGTTCAACCGGAGCAACGGGCTCAACGGGAGCAACGGGTCCAACCGGAGCAACGGGTCCTTCAGGTCCTACTGGTCCTACAGGTCCAACGGGTCCTACAGGTCCAACGGGTCCTTCAGTAACTGGCCCAACGGGCTCAACCGGAGCAACCGGAGCAACGGGAGCAACTGGTCCAACGGGAGCAACTGGTCCAACGGGAGCAACTGGTCCAACGGGAGCAACTGGAACTCCAGGATCATCAAGTATTTTCCGTGGCATTTGGGCAGCTTCGAACTCATATTCGAGGGGCTCAATCGTTTACTACGAGGCTACTAGCTCTTACTACATTGCTTATTTCGCACAAAATACAATTGCTACCGGAGGTATTGAGCCTTCAGTGTCAACGACCAATCCGAGTTCGGCAACACTCTCCGTCCCATGGGTTTTCTTCAGAACAAGCAGCACAGTCCTATCTGGATCAGGCGCTCCTACAGGCGCACTTGGCAGTGATGGAGATTTCTACATTGATACAACGACTTCTGCGATTTACGGTCCAAAGTCCGGTGGCACATGGCCATCTAGCACATCGTTGATTGGGCCAACCGGCCCAACGGGTCCTTCAGGCCCAACTGGAGCTACTGGTTCAACTGGCGCAACTGGTTCTACTGGCGCAACTGGTTCAACTGGTTCAACTGGCGCAACTGGTTCAACTGGTCCATCAGTAACCGGCCCAACTGGAGCTACTGGTTCTACTGGCGCAACTGGTTCTACTGGCGCAACTGGTTCAACTGGTCCATCAGTAACCGGCCCAACTGGAGCTACTGGTTCTACTGGCGCAACTGGTTCTACTGGTTCAACGGGTCCATCAGTAACCGGCCCAACCGGCCCAACTGGAGCTACTGGTTCTACTGGCGCAACTGGTTCTACTGGTTCAACAGGTCCATCAGTAACCGGCCCAACTGGAGCTACTGGTTCAACTGGCGCAACTGGTTCAACGGGTCCATCAGTAACCGGCCCAACTGGAGCTACTGGTTCTACTGGCGCAACTGGTTCAACTGGAGCTACTGGTTCTGCTGGTTCAACGGGTCCATCAGTAACCGGCCCAACTGGAGCTACTGGTTCTACTGGCGCAACTGGTTCTACTGGCGCAACTGGTTCTACTGGCGCAACTGGTTCTACTGGCGCAACTGGAATTGGTTTGCCAGGTGCCACAGGTCCCGCTGGCGCCGCTGGTGGCAGTGGTGCGGGAACCCCAGGTGCGATTGGTTCAACCGGCGCAACGGGAGCGACTGGTGCAACCGGTGCGATTGGAGCAAACGGAACAACCGGTGCGATTGGAGCAATAGGCTCAACCGGCGCAACTGGTTCAACTGGTTCGGACGCAATACCAAGTGTTCAAATCGGAAGCTTGACATTCAATTCCGCCCACGTTGCAAATATAACTACAAGGTCGACAGCTCAAACATCTTACATACTATCTGTGGTTGTTTCTGCTAAAGCCGCTAATTTGAATCAGTCATCACAACTATGGTTGAAATTAATATCAACAACTGGTGCGAGTTCCAAGATCACAAGTGTGATCATTGTTCCTTCGCACGGGCTAAATGATAAGGGCGAGACCGTACAAACTTTAGAATTGACTGGGGTGTTTACCGCAGGTATCGATAATGAAGTTCTCAAATTCGAAGTCCAAGATAAGTCTGGCAAAAAGATCAGGGCTCTAACAGGAACTGTGGAGCTAACGAAGATCAAATTGACACTGCTTGCGGACTCCGCTGGCGGCTCAAACATTGTGGCCAAAAAGGCAACAGCTGTTGTTAAAAAAGTCTCGGCCGTTGTTAAAAAGCCCGCCACTGTGGCCAAAAAGGCAGCAGCTGTTGTTAAAAAGCCCGCCACTGTGGCCAAAAAGGCAACAGCTGTTGTTAAAAAATCCGCAAAGAAGGCAACTTCGAAATTAAAGAAATAGTCCGAATAAGATGAGCCATGACTCTTAGGACTAATTTTTTTATCCTGGAAGGAGTGGGGGATTATCAAATATCCTTCACTCCTGACTCGGGAGATGTTCCTACAACTTCGGCTATTTACCTCTCATTAAGAAATGGCTTTCTAGCGTCAATTGAAGCGAGCAAAGGCACCGTTGCAAATGGTGCATACGGGTACCTCAGAGATGCAATCATTCAGCAATCCGTCTCTGCGGGTGGTTATATCGAAAATCTCGACGAGAATTTTCCCAACGATATTGTTGAGGGCGTTAAAGGCGACAGCGGCGAAAACCAATTTCGCCACCATATGTTTAAATTTGGCGAAAACTGCATAACCATTCATCTAACGCTCCTACTAAATTACGACGGGAATGATGTAGGCGTAATGAGGCAATTACTCACCAGCATAAAATTAAATTATAAGGAAGAGATCCCTGGTGAAATCGGCGAATATCTCCAAATCATCGTCGATCCGAACCATAATCTTTCGAAAATTGGCACGGAAGGAGTAGTTAATCTATGAGGCCAGGAATCTAACCTCTATCCTTGGTATATCCAATACAAAAATAGATTAACACATCACTAAGAACGGATCTGGCAGTAATGAAAATTGTCTTACACATCGGGGCAGATAAGACTGGTACTACTGCTATCCAGCAATTCCTAGCACAAAACATTGAATTGCTTAATTCGGCAAGAATTGAATATCCAAATATTTTGCCTAATGACATTTATCCAAGGGCTCATGGCTGGGCTGCCATTGACGGAATAAATGTAAATGGCAATGGCTATCCTTTATTTGAAGATTTCTCTCTGTTACAGAAGATAGTAAATACCCTAATCCTAGATCCAATTAATCACAATAAAACATTTATATTTAGTAGTGAAAGATTATTAAAAACCTTTGCAGACGAATTTACTTGGAATAATCTCGCGCAGATTTCCGAATCGAACAATGTAAAGATTGCAATAATTGCTTATTGTCGAGATGCGATTCCATATCTTGCAAGCATGTATACCGAACAAATCAAGTCTGCCGGGGAGAGCCGCAAATTTAGTGAATATATTTCTGGAGTTCCAACTAACCCAGATCTTGCACCGCATTTTCAATACTTCCCCCAAATTCTCCAACTTTCAAGGAACTTCCCACAGTTAGAGTTTTCGATATTTCGATATGAGACGTATAAAAAAGATCTCGCTGAGCACTTTTTGCTGGCGGCAACTAATTCAACCCTTTTGGGCGTGCTCCCACCTAAAGGTGATGCCAATAGGAGTCTGACTAATCTTGAAGGCAACTTTTTGGTAGGACTAAATGAAGTAAACCCAGATTTAGGCAGGCAAATTGGCTGGCGAATTACAGCACTTCCCGCAATCGACGATAGGAAATTAACGATTTCGGAAGGGGACATCGGAGACGCGAAACCTTTGTGTGAAGATTATGTCTCAGCGATGAGAAAATTGGTTCTTGGAAGTGAAAGTCCGGAAATCGGGGACCTCGATTCGAATCCTGATAGTTCTTTTAGATATGGGAATGAACAAATTCATCAGCTTGGCAAATTTATTGGGAACTTTATTAAGGATGGGAAATAAAGCCATGAAAATCGCGATTTATACGATTGCGCTTAATGAGGAGAAGCATGTAAAGGATTGGTTCGAGTCTGGAAAAGACGCCGACCTCCTATTTATTGCCGACACTGGCTCCACCGATAAAACAGTGGCTGAAGCTCAAAAGCTTGGAATAGAAGTACAAGAAATTTCGGTTACTCCATGGAGATTTGATACTGCTAGAAACGCATCACTAGCACTTCTCCCCAAAGATATAGATATGTGCATACAGCTTGATATGGATGAGACCTTATCGCCGGGCTGGCGGAAAGAAGTGGAAGTAGCATTTTCCGATGGAAATTTCTGGCCGTCATATAAGCAGGTGACTAGCTGGAGTCCGGATGGTGAACCAATCAACTACTTCCATTACTTTAAGATTCACCATAGACATAATTTTGCGTGGAAATACCCTATTCATGAGGTCATTGAACCAACCGATGGGAAGTTTTATTCGCGAAAAGAAATAAACGTACGTGCTTATCACAAACAAGACCTATCTAAAGATAGAACAAGTTATTTAAATCTTTTGCAAACTGCCGTTAGTGAATCACCTAATGATTGGCGGATGAATCACTATCTCTGCAGAGAATATAGTTATAAAGCAGATTTTCAGAACGTTATCCTTAGCGCATACAAGGCCCTAGATATCGAGTACGGCTGGGATCTAGAGCGAGCATCAACTTGTATCTGGGCTTCACAAGCGGCGCAGGCTTTGGGCTACACACATTGGGCATACGAATGGGCAAAGAAAGCCACGCAAGAGGCACCGGAATTTTACGAAGCCTGGCACTGGCGCGCTCAGACAGCTCACTTATTGCGCAAGTGGGCAGATTGTTACTACTCAGCAACAAAAATTGATTCCTTGATGATGCAAGTAAGCCATTTGCATAATCGTGATGCATGGGATTGGTGGGGTTTTGATCTGGCAGCGCTCTCTGCACATAAATTAGGTTTTCATCAAGAAGCAGTTGGCTTTGGCCTTCGTGCCATTAAAGGAAATCCGACTTTAGAACGTTTGGCTACAAATCAGATATTCTATGAAAAGAGCTTAGAAGAAAGCTTGAATCCCTAAAGAATGGAGACACGATGACAAACTATCCAAATTGGTTTAATGGTCGCGTAGCACAACTTAATTTTGAAAAATTTCTCCTTGCTTATGCAGGCCAAGAAGTTAACTTTTTACAGATTGGCGCTTACACAGGCGATGCAACGGAATGGCTATTCGCGAATATTTTAACAAATCAAAATTCGACACTTACCGATGTCGATACTTGGGAGGGTTCAGATGAACCAGCCCATGATCAATTGAATTGGTTGAACGTTGAAGATACTTATGATTTACGCACACTGAAATTCCAAAATGAAAATCGTTTATTTAAACATAAAATGATGAGTGACTCGTTCTTCGCAAATGACGCTAAAAGCTACGATTTTATTTATATTGACGGTGACCACAAAGCCTCATCCGTCTTACAGGATGGGATAAATGCAATCGCTAGGTTAAAACCAGGTGGAATCATTGCATTTGATGACTACCAATGGTCCCTGGGTAAGGGTCCTGCGTTTGAGCCCAAACCGGCGATTGATGCAATCCGATTATGTTACGCAGATTCCTTAACTGTATTTGAATTAGAATATCAAGCATGGATGACCAAACATTGAAAATAGCCGTTTATACCATTGCGCTGAATGAAGAAAATTTTGTTCAGAGATGGTTTGACAGTGCAAAAGATGCGGATTATCTACTAATTGCAGATACCGGATCTAACGACAAAACTGTTGGGATAGCCAAGTCTTTAGGAATAAATGTAATCAATGTAAATATCAAACCCTGGCGATTCGATATGGCTCGCAATGCCGCACTTGCTGCCATCCCAAGTGAAATAGATTTTTGTATTTCCTTAGACATGGATGAAGTACTTATTCCGGGGTGGAAAAAAGAATTTGACACGCTTCCGCCTGGCGTCACTCGCCCTAGATATAACTTTGTCTATACGTTTGATAAGGAAGGCAAGGCGATTCACTCTTTTGTTGGGGACAAAATTCACTTACGTAATTATTATCGTTGGAAAAATCCTGTGCACGAAATTTTATTACCATACGGTGTCAAAGAGATTGAGCACCACATAAACCTAGAAATGCACCATTACCCAGATACATCCAAGAGCAGAGGGCAGTATCTATCTTTACTTGAGCTTTCCGTCGCTGAAGACCCTCTGGATGATCGTGCAGCGTTCTGGTTGGCGCGAGAATATTTTTTTTATAAGCGAAATGAAGAATCTAAAAACGCTTTCAAAAAGTACTTAGAGGATTTCCCACGAGCTTGGTATGCAGAAAGAGCATGGGCGTATAAATTTTTGGCCAATATCGAAGGCGAAAACCGCGAAGATTATTTAATCCTCGCTTCCCAGTTGGCTCCAGAGTTCCGCGAAATTTGGGTCGAACTTGCAGAGCATTACCGTCAATTAAAGAATTGGGCAAAATGCTTTGAGACGGCTCTAAGAGCAAATGCACTTACGGTAAGGCCTGATATTTATTTGACGGATCAACGAATTTGGGATGGGCCGGCAGTTTATGATTTGTTGGCTTTGTCATCGCATTATCTTGGAAAAAATGCCGAGGCAAGAGAATTTGGATTAAAAGCGGTCGAACTTGCTCCTGAAGATGAACGACTAAAGAAGAATGTAGTTTTCTACTCTGAAGCATTGGAGCGAGAATAGTTGCTAAGTTTTGGCCCGGTTACTTATATGGATGTGCAGAAAACTGGCTGCACCTTTATTTCCGATGTATTAAAGAAAACACTTAATTTACAACCCATAGTAGAAATTAAACACGGACGATTTGATCGGAGCAAGACAGCTGATGATTTTGTGATTATTTCCCGAAGAGATCCTTATTCGCAATGGGTTTCACTGTATAACTATGGATGCATGAACCTAGGGTGGCTATACGTGAGGCTAAAAAGTTTTGGATTAAGCGACCAGCTATATACGAGAAATAAAGAGGGGTTAAATGCATTTGTTTCATATCTTCTTCACTCTCAAAATTCTCATTTACTAGGAGAGGGATATCAACAATCCAAACATTTGGATTTGGGTTTTCAGTCATACAGGTATCTAGCAATGTCACTCGCCAAACCTAGTTCGGTATACCAACACTTCAAAACTCCAGCGGATCTAATGGAAAATTTCCAGAATTATTCGATAATAAATTTTGAAATTCGTACTTCACGCTTGAACTCCGATCTCAACCACCTTCTAACGCAAGTGATACCTCAGTACGTTAGAAAAGATGTCTCTGTAAAAGAGATTATTGCTGGGTCTAGTTTCGGTAATGAGTCAATCAAATTTGTATCGGTAGACGATTTGGCACCAAGTACAAGGGGCCTAATAGAAATCAAAGAAAAGTTGCTCTTGAATCTTGGTATTAATGATTAATTTGGTTGCACAAACAAGGTAGGAGAGTACATTAGGACTCAATTAGGCTGAAAAAGAGGAGGATCAATTGCTATATAGAGTTGCGATAGTTGGTGCTGGTCCTTCTGCATATTTTGCTGCACAAGCACTTCATAATTTACAAAATGAGGATCAGATTTTTGCCATCGACATGGTTGAGCGCCTTCCCACCCCTTGGGGTCTAGTACGAAGCGGTGTTGCCCCGGATCACCCAAAGATTAAAACCGTATCCAAAGTCTTTGAAAAAATTGCAAGCGATCCAAACTTTCGTTTATTTGCCAACGTCGAAATTGGCTCTGAGATTTCTGTTGCACAGCTATCTGAACGCTATGACGCAGTAGTTATTGCAACAGGTTCATCTCTTGGAAAGCGACTAGGTATCCCTGGTGAGAATCTCTATGGGTCGATGTCAGCAGCCGATTTTGTACCTTGGTATAACGCACATCCCGACTTTGCCAATATCGAGATTCCACTCGATTGCGACACGGCAGTTGTTATTGGTGCAGGCAATGTTGCGATGGATGTTGCGCGCATGTTATCCCTCGAACCAACAGAGTTAGATACAACCGATACAGCCGACCACGCGATATCTGCATTTAAGAATAGTAAAGTCAGAGATGTTTACACAACTGCACGCCGTGGTCCCGAGCATGCCGCATTTACTTCCCCAGAACTTCGGGAGTTGGCAAAACTTGAGCACACTAATGTGATTATGGCTAAGAGCGATATTGAAAATGCGGTGATACGTGCAGGTGAGGCTCCAGAGAAAGATGTTAAAAGTAATTTAGATGCAATGGCGTTAATAGCGGACTCACCAAAAACTAACCATGATCGCTCAATGCATTTCCTGTTTGAGCACAGACCAAAAGAGATAGTAGGCACTGATCGAGTTGAGGGTATTGTTTATACAACCCCACTCGGAGATGTCACAATCGAATGTGGCCTTGTTATTACAGCTATCGGTTATCAAGCATCTGCCATTGATGGAGTGCCATATGAGAGCGGTAAAGTTGTTAACATCGAAGGCCATGTAAAAAAGAACATATACGTAGTCGGTTGGGCTAAACGGGGCCCATCTGGCGTAATCGGTACCAATAAATCCGATGCCGCCGCAGTCGTTGAGTTACTTGTATCTGGATTAAGCCAGCCGAAAAACAATGGCGATATCTCCGATTTAATAGGCAACCAAATAGTTGTCGATCAAAGTGCTTGGCAAAGAATTAACGAAGCCGAAGTTGCAGCCGGTGAATTGGTTGGTAAACCGCGCAGAAAAGCGGTTTTACGTGAGGATTTACTCCATTTGGGTGGGCTATAAAAAGCAGGTACTATTCGCAGGTTAAACAAAACTAAATAAGCGCGAGTAGCTCAACGGATAGAGCATCTGACTACGGATCAGAAGGTTGGGGGTTCGAATCCCTTCTCGCGCACAAGTTAAGCCTCGAGTGCCTTTCACACTCGGGGCTTTTCTTCTTCTGTTATTTATCGTTAATTCTTCCCCATGAAACGTTATTCCATCCACGCTCGTGGAGGTAGTACAGAAAAGTTTTTGTTAACACCTCAAACCCCGCAATTGAAGCTGCAGTAATTGGCCTATGTGTAATTAGGTAGGACACAATGAATGTATCTGCTGTACCAATTGCTCTCCAACTAACAGCCTTTAATGCAGATCTCTGTTTTGTTACCTTCATATAATGCTTTCCTTCCAGTTTTGAGTATCATTAATAGTCTTCTTGGCTGCTGGCGAAATAGGCTGCGGGGTAACTAATACTCTCCAACTCATAAAAGCTCCTGCACGATTAAATCAACATTTTCATTTACTGTTTTTGTACCATCTAGAACTAGATCTGGAGTTTTTGGTCTCTCATAGTCCTGTCCTACCCCAGTAAAGTTAGGGATTTCACCCGCCGCCGATTTCTTATATAGCCCCTTGGGATCTCGAGAGCGACAAATCTCAACTGGAGTATCTACAAAAACTTCCAGGAATTCATCGGGCTGGAAGAGGGATTTCGCTCTTTGACGGTCAACTTCAAAGGGACTTATTAAGGCGGTAATAACAATCAGACCTGCATCAACCATCAACTTTGCAACCTCTGAGACTCTTCGAACATTCTCAGCTCGATCTTCGGGCGTAAAACCTAGATCCATGTTCAAGCCCAAACGTAGATTGTCACCATCTAGAACATAGGCATGTGCACCCTGCGCCAGTAATCGCTTTTCAAGAGCATTTGCAATCGTCGACTTTCCCGATCCAGATAGACCTGTCAGCCAAACAACGCGAGATTTCTGATTCTTTTGGGCAGATCTAACACTCTTAGTTACTTCGTAATCTTGAAGCACAATATTAGAGGACCTACGTAGAGAGTGTTGGATCATTCCTGCGCCGACGGTTTTAAGCGTAAGGCGGTCTACAAGAATAAAGTTTCCAAACTCCCTCGACTGGCTATATGGCTGCATAACCATTGGGATATCAGTTGCAATCTCAACTAAACCAATCTCATTCATCTTTAACGTATCAGATGAGATGTGCTCACCGGTATTAACGTCCACTTTGTGTTTAATCTTTGTAATCATGGTGGGGGAGGTTGTTGGTCCTGAAACCATTAAGTACGAACGGCTATGAATTAGTGGATCCTCATTGAGCCAGACAACATGTGCAGCAAAGCGATCAGACGGGATTAAATCAGCAGAGTTCTTTGCGATGATATCCCCGCGCGTTGCATCAACTTCTGGCTCTAAGACAAAGGTAATTGCATCCGATTCAAGGGCCTGCTTCACATCTCCAGTAAAAGTTGTAATCCTGGCAATCTTTGCCAACTGGTTGCTGGGATAGATAGTTACCTCATCACCAACGGCAAAAGCACCGGCTCGCACCGTTCCAGAAACTCCTCGAAAATTCTCAGCCCTTGAAATCATTTGGATGCGCATTAAGCCATCGATATCTAACGCCTTTGGAGCCACCCAGCTCTGGATGCAGTCCTGCAAAGTCGCTCCCGAGTACCAAGGCATATTGTGAGTTGGGAAGACAACATTGTCACCGATTAACGCGCTAACTGGAACAACATGAACATCTTGCAGATGTAGTCGATCTGCCGCCTGGCGTATCTCCTTTGAAATCTGATCGTAAACCGACTCAGAATAATCCAGAGCGTCCAGTTTGTTGATTACGATGATTATGCGCTTAACCGCCATCAAAGAACAGATTGTCAGATGTCTTAAGGTTTGTGTTCGAACACCTTTAGTTGCATCGATAAGAACTAACGCTATATCTGATCGAGAGGCGGCCACGACCATATTACGCGTGTACTGCTCATGACCAGGTGCATCGGCGATAATCAACCTCTTGCCGTTAAGAAGCGACATAGATCGGTAGGCAACATCGATGGTAATTCCTTGCTCGCGCTCTGCCTCTAAACCATCTGTTAGCAAACTAAAATCGATCTCACCAGCAGGTATTGTGGAACCCGTTCTACGCACCTTCTTAGCAGCACCAATAGTGTCATGTGGGACGCTATCTGTTTCAACGAGCAAACGACCAATCAAAGTGCTCTTACCATCGTCAACGCTGCCACAGGTTAATAGTCGAATAATTGAAGTAGTCATTAGAAGTAGCCCTCAGTCTTCTTCTTCTCCATAGAGTCCTCATTGTCGCCATCGATGAGTCTGGTAGCTCTCTCACTCAACTTCACATGCAAGACCTCTTCAACCACCTTTTCAATAGTTGTTGCACTTGATTCGACTGCTGCAGTAAGTGGATAACAACCCAAAGTTCTAAAACGAACTCTTCTCATTACTGGAGTTTCATTATTGATTAATGGGAACCGTTCGTCATCAACCATAATCAACTGGTCGCCACGTTGAACCATTGGCCTCTCTTTAGCAAAGTAGAGAGGATTAACCTCGATACCCTCCTGATATATGTATCTCCAAATATCGGCCTCGGTCCAATCTGAAATTGGAAAGACGCGCATGCTCTGATCTGGAAGCAGACGCGTGTTGTACGTGCGCCAAAGCTCAGGGCGCTGCTCGCGAGGGTTCCATCGATGGCCTGGGTCTCTTACGCTAAAAATTCGCTCTTTAGCTCGACTCTTCTCTTCATCTCGGCGGGAACCACCAATTGCCGCATCAAAACCATGGTGATCTAGTGCGCTGCGAAGGGCAACAGTCTTCATGATTCTTGTGTACTCAGAGACGCCAGAGGTAAAGGGATTAACGCCTGCAGCTACCCCCTCATCATTCGTATAGACGATGAGTTGAGAATTTGTCTCGGCCATAATTCTGTCACGGAATTCAATCATCTCCTTGAATTTCCACGTTGTATCAATATGTAGCAATGGAAAAGGAATAGGCGATGGATAAAAAGCCTTCCTAGCCAAGTGCAATAGAACTGAGGAGTCTTTACCTACGGAATACATCATTACTGGCTTACGGAAAGAGACTGCAGTCTCACGAAATATTTCGATCGCCTCATTTTCTAACTCTCTCAAAATCTCCAAATCTACGCGCATCAACTAACCACAATCTTCCTAAATTCAAAATCTACAGATTTCTTCCCAGTTTTAGTTAAGTAGCTATCTTGAACCAATCGGGAAGAGTCTTGCTTTGCTGTAGTTGGAATCTTCGCCAATTTACTAAAATCAGCGAACCCATCCCAGGCGGAAAAATGTTGTATTGAATCGATAGTCTGTGAATCCTGTAGCATCTCATAATCAATGTCCAAGATTGCACAGCCCTGTTTGGTGGCAAAAGTAAAATACCGCTCATAAAACTTCTCATACTCGTTAATGAATCTATTTAACTCAGTTTCATCAATTTCAATCTGTACACCTTCAGTTGCTGCCGTGTGCCACTTGCCCGTCTTGTTCGCTTTCTTATGGGAAACAAATCGATCAAGGTGATTTCGACGCAAGAAGATAATATGTGGTTTGTGTTCGGCGATAATTGACTGAAGGACATCATCAGAGAGATGAGTTGGAAAAACTTTGATTATATGGATGCCATGTATCTTCTTGATCGCCCTCATGGTTTGCGAAGCGTTAAGAGATGAAGATTCAAAACGGTAAGTGCGCCACTTCTGTCGCTGTGTTCGAAAATTGAGGTAGTACCGAAAAGAGAAAAAAGGGTAGTAACGATTAAGGCGCTCAATCACCGAGCTCCAATGATTAAAGGCAAAGAATTCGCCGTGATATCTAAAGCCGAGATTCTCCTGAGAAACCAGACTACCCAAAGCATGTGTGCCAGAGCGCGGGAAAGAGATTACAAAGACCAACTTTGATTTCACTGGTTTCGCTCTACCTAAAAACGCATTGAGGTAGTAAATCCCTGACTTCGGAAGTGCCTTAATATTTAATAGCAATTTCTTGAGAATAGTAAGGGTTTGGCTCCTCTTCTCGGACGAAGATTCTCCCTTAGGCATGCGAAAATCTTAGCAGGGGACGCTCAAAATTTACGAGACGAACACCTTTGTATGCATTATTGGTAATCTATCCAAATGTATTCAAATGAGAAGCACACATTGGATCGTTCAACGACATTTCCTCAAGAGATTCAAACGCTTTCAAAGATTCGAGCAATCCGCCGTAAGAAATTGAAGAAGTACCCATCCGTATCGATTGTCCTTTCTACGCTTCGTCCGGATGATTTACTCTCGATCTTAACGCAAATTAAGTTGCAAACTTTAGAAACTTTTGAGCTCGCTATTGGTCTACACGGGATTGCCTTGAATGCAAAACATAAGGTAGTAATTAATCAACTTAGATTGAGAAAGATAAAAGTTTTAATTGAAAAATATGGACCAGAAGAAACTCTCGGATCGATATTAACTGATCTCGCGATGAAGACATCTGGAGAGTATGTTGCGAAGATGGATGATGATGATTATTACGGTCCTGATCACCTCCGCGATTTAGTTGATGCCATAGTTGAGAAAGAAGCAGATGTTGTGGGTCGTGCGATGAACTATGTCTATTTGCAACCACTTGATTTAACTGTCCGCCGCTTTGGAGTTCAAGGAACACAGGCAGTTGAGATATGGAGTGACTGGGTCTGCGGCGGTACCATTTTGGTTACTCGCAAAGCTGGAGAGTCTGCGGGTTGGTTTGGTATTGGAACAACGGCCGTTGATCGCTATCTACTAAGCCATGTAACGCAAAACCGTGGAAAGATTTGGCGCACTTTTGGAGCGGGCTATATCTATCGTCGCGGTTTCACTTTTCACACATATGTAACTAATTATTCGAAATACCTAAAAAATGCCAACGAACAAGTAGTTGGCCTCTGGAGCGATAAGGTTTTTGGTACTCAGAAATGACTCAGGAAACTTTTAGATTTGAAAGACCCAGAGATCTTGGGCTTGTTAAGAGACCCACCCTTTCAGTAGCGATCATTACCGCATGCCGTGATGGTCAAGAGAAACTCAATCTCTTAATGGCATCTCTTGCAGCACAGAGTTACCCCGAGAATCTTCTAACTGTTTATATCATTGACGATGGCAGCAGCATGCCTATCGAAATGCCTGCAATTGCGCCAAAGAAAACCAAGATTATTAAGTATAAAAACGCTCCAAATAAATGGGGAAAAACCGCTGCTACTAACGATGTTACTTCGGCGATAAAGGCTGATGTCTTTTGGTTCGTTGATGCCGATATGGTTTTTGAGAAAGATCATTTGGCTCACCATATGAAATGGCATCATGCAGGTGATGGTTTTGCAGTTCTAGGGTGGAAACGCTTTGTTAAAGAGTGGGAATACTCGGCTCAGCGTGCCTTTGAATCGATAAGAAGTGGCAAATTTAGTCAGTTGCAGTCAGAAAGTTGGGGCAAGGAGCTCTGGGAAAATAGAATCGAGAGGACGCAGGATCTATTACATCCGGCCTTAGATGGTTACAGGGCCTTCGTTGGCGCAACCTTTTCCATCAAGAGTGAACTCTGGAGAAAAATTGGTGGCTATCGGCGCAACCTTGTAACAGGTGAAGACACCGAGTTGGGTTGGCGTTTATTCATGGATGGAGTTCGAATACTTCCTGAGCGTTCAGCACAGTCGTGGCATCTGGGTTACAGCACAGTTGAGATTAATAAGGAGCAGATAGACCGACACAATCAACCTGCGCTAGCTCAGTACATTCCTGAAATGAAGCAGGTTCGCGCGCGTACAAAGAGTGCATGGGAAGTGCCAACTTTTGAATTGATTGTTGATGTTCGAAATGCAAAATTGCAGCAATTAAACAATATTTGCGCACGATTAATCTCATTGCCTGGGACTCAAGCAAATGTCGTACTTCTTGCAAGTTGGAGCCAGCTTAAGAAACGCTATTCACCTGTAACAGATAAACACGCAGATTTGCGTGAGATTTATAACTGGCTAAAGAGCGAAGATAACTTTTCTTTTGAGGAAATTGGGGAAGAGAACCTTGAGATTGAAGAGCTATTAAACCGCTTCACCGATTCGCCCACTCCATTCCACCTCTTCGCCGATGGGGATTTTGATGGGGATTTTGATGGGAAAACTCTGTGCGATTATCTACTGTCTAGTGAAAACGGGCTCGTCGGCCTAGCGACACAGAATGACCGCCGCGCATTTGCAGTGTTTCAGCCAGCGCTAGCTAGGTCAATCTCGATGCGGGGCTCGATTTATAAGAACATTTCAACAACATGGGGTGTTGTGTGGATGACCAACGAGAGTTTTATTGCATTACATAGTGGAAGTGAATTTAGATTCGCACGCGCTCTAAATTTTGTGAAAAGAGAGGGCAAGAAGATTAACTCACCAAGGCAACTTTTAACTTTCGTAAGAAAGTTGCTTGGCGTATTAATACGTAAAGTTTTGAAGTAATTACGCCCCGCGTAAGGCTTGGGCAAATGAACGGAAATCTTCAACGAGAAGATCTACCTCTTTTTGACCATGTGCCAAAGAGATTAACCACTGTTCATCAAGGCCCGGAGGCGTAATGATTCCACGGTTAAGTGAGAAAAGCCACGACAGTTCGGCAATCGCAAAGTCTGTAGCTTTGTAATCACGGTAATTACGCAGTGGCTTTGTCGACCATGTAATGCAGCCTTTTACACCAAAGCCAACTGTGTGTGCAGGTAACTGGTACTCCTCAATGATTGCACTAATGCGATCAAGGGCTTGTTGATTGAATGCCTCAGCAACTGCAAGAGTATCTTTAGTACAGATCTTGTCGACGGCACGAATACCTGCCATTGCAAGTGGGTTACCGTTGAATGTACCGAAGTGAGCCATCTTGCCATTAGTGACAAAATCCATGTACTTCTTTTTACCACCGAAAGCAGCCAATGTAAGCCCGCCACCGATTGATTTCGCAAGTGTAATTAGATCTGGTATTACACCGAGACGTTGTGCTGCACCTTGATGGCCAGCGGTTAATCCAGTCTTCACTTCATCAAAAATTAGAACTACGTTGTACTGATCGCATAGTTCACGAACACGCTCAAGATAACCCTCATCAGGTAAAACAATTCCGAGGTTTTCCATAACAGGTTCGATAATAAAGCAGGCGATTTTTGAAGCGTTCTTTTCAAAGATTCGCTCTAGTGAATCGGCATCGTTGTATGAAACGACGTAGATATCACCAGGAACTATGCCAGAAGGTACATGGGCGATTGGATCGCTAGCATCACCAATTTCATCAACTGGCGGTTTAGCAGAGACCACGAATGGGTCATAGCTACCGTGGTAGCCACCTTCGACCTTAACGATTCCATCTTTGCCAGTTGCTGCACGGGCTGTGCGAACGGCATACATTGTGGATTCGGTTCCGCTGTTTGTGAAGCGAACCTGATCAATAACGAATCGGCGGCAGATGCGCTCTGCCGCATCGGTAGATATTGGTGATGGGGTTACGAAGAGCATGCCAGTTTTAAGGGAGCTCTTAACCTCTTCTACAACAGTTGGATTGAGATGGCCTGCGAGCATGGCGCCAAAGCCCATAGATAGGTCTAGAAGTTCGCGCCCGTCGACATCAGTCATCCAAGCGCCCTTAGCGCTGACAATTGAAATTGGATATGGATCCCAGTGTTGGAAACTAGATGTCACGCCTAAAGGCAGTGATTTAAAGGAGCGCTTGCTTTCTTCGGCGCTCTTACCAGTCTGCTTTGTAAACAACTCCCATTCAGATTTCAGGAGAGCGACAACTCTTTCAGGTGGAATTTCTACTGAAGTTGCAGGGACAAATCTAAATGTTTCCTTATGGTTAGTTTGTGTAATCATTGCAAAGCTTGTACGGCAAAGGTTTCAGCGTTTGAAACTCGTTTGAGAAGTACTCTCCCGGTTCGTTTTTTAGTTCTTTCGAACTAAGGGTTAAGTATCTCATGCCGTTTTTTAAATGCAACCCCTAAAACTCCGCGTGTTTACACGGAAGTCTCTAGTTATTTCATAAAAAACTCATTTAATCGTTTTATATAAATTAGCCTTTCGCGCACTTTTCTCCTCTAAATGAGTATAGTTTCCAGACGTGCGATTCATAAATACTCCAAGCCATGATCTAACATACGACGATGTTTTTATGGTGCCGAGCGCATCTGATTTAACTAGCCGTATGGATGTTGATTTAACATCGAGCGACGGATCAGGAACAACAATCCCAATAGTTGTAGCAAACATGACTGCGATTTCAGGGCGCCGAATGGCCGAAACTATCGCCCGCCGAGGTGGAGTAGCGGTTATCCCCCAGGATATTCCTCATGCCGTCGTCGACAGTGTTATAAAGTGGGTTAAGTCGCGGCACACATTCTTTGACACGCCAATTACTTTACATCCACATCAAACCGTTGCCGATGCAGTGAGCTTGCTACACAAGAGAGCTCATGGAGCGATTGTGATTGTTGATAACGGTAAGCCAGTAGGCATTGTGACGGAAGAAGATTGCAAGAGCGTTGATCGCTTTACACAACTGCATCAAGTAATGAGTAAAGAGTTAGTTGTGATGTCTGATAACTTAGGTGCCAGAGAAGCTTTTGAATTTTTGAATCTACATCGCCATAAATTGGCACCGGTTGTTTCGAAAAGTGGAGAGCTAGTGGGGATAGTCACGCGTCTTGGCGCATTACGTGGAACTCTTTATTCACCAGCACTAGATAGTGAGAAGAGATTGCGTGTTGCTGCAGCCGTTGGTATTAATGGCGACATTGCCGCTAAGGCCGCCGCGCTAATTGAATCCGGTGCCGATGTGTTAGTTGTCGATACAGCCCACGGTCATCAAAAGAAGATGGTTGAGGCGCTCAGAGCAATAAGGGCTTTAGGTGTCTCGATTCCAATTGTTGCAGGCAATGTTGTGACAGCTGATGGAACGCGCGATTTAATTCAAGCGGGGGCAAGTATTGTAAAAGTCGGCGTCGGACCAGGGGCGATGTGCACGACGCGCATGCAAACCGGTGTTGGCCGACCACAGTTTTCAGCTGTCCTTGAATGTGCAGCAGAGGCTAAGAAGTTAGGTGGACATGTGTGGGCCGACGGCGGAGTACGACATCCACGTGATGTTGCATTAGCCCTTGCCGCTGGAGCTTCGCAGGTGATGATCGGCTCATGGTTTGCTGGTACGTATGAATCTCCAGGTGATTTACAGAGTGATGTAAACGGTAGGTTATTTAAAGAGTCCTTTGGTATGGCTTCGGCGCGTGCAGTTGCGGCCCGAACTACTGGGGAGGATGCCTTTGATCGCGCCCGTAAATCGCTATTTGAAGAGGGGATTTCAACCTCGCGCATGTATTTAAATCCTCAGCGTCCGGGTGTTGAGGATTTACTCGATGAGATTATTGCGGGCCTACGCTCATCGTGTACATATGCAGGAGCTGGAACTCTTGAAGAGTTTGCCGAACGAGCGGTGATTGGGATTCAATCATCGGCAGGCTATGCCGAAGGCCGTCCACTGCACTCTTCATGGGGGAATTAACTCTTTAAGGGATTGATTTCTCTACTGAATGTTAGTTCAACGAAGTCAGCTCGCTTGCCGATTTCAATACTTCCAACATCATTAAGCCCGATCCGTTCGGCGGGTAGCGTTGATGTGGCGTGCACGGCTTCATTAATAGAAAATTCAAAATTATTGATCAAATATAGAAACGCCCTATCCATTGTTAACGTACTACCTGCTAATGAATCATTGGAATTCAGACGCGCAACACCATTTTTAACTCGTACAGGAAGTTTTCCAATTGTGTAATCACCGTCATTTGAACCGGCCGCCGACATCGCATCTGTTACCGCGATAAGCCGTTTAGGGGCTGCTTTAAGAATCCTTTCGGTACTAATTTCATCTACATGCACACCATCAAGAATAAACTCAATGGCCATAGTGGAATCGGCAAGGGAGATTGATGAAATATTATCTCCACTATCTAACTTCGGCATCCCGTTATTAAAATGCGTAATGATCGTTGCACCTGCCGCAATAGCAGCACGCGTAGTTATTGCATCTGCCCCTGAATGTCCTAGTGCAACCGTAATTCCCTGGCTAACTAAGAACTCGATTACAGGAATTGCACCCTCTAACTCTGGCGCGATAGTCACCATTTTGATGGTGTTGTGGGATGTAGCTATGAGTCTTTCTAACTCAGTAATACTCGGTTTTCGAAGCAAGACAGGGTCATGCGCGCCGCAATGTGAATGGGCAAGGTATGGGCCTTCTAGATGGATTCCCCGGATGGCACCTTGTTGAATGAAAGGCAGGAGCATCTCTATTTGAAGAATAAGAGTTTCAATTGGCTCAGAAACCAGACTCGCAAGCATTGAGGTCGTTCCATGCCAGTTGTGCAATTCAATGACCTTAGATATCTGCGCTGGAGATTGAGCAGAAAAATAGTAACCGCCGCCGCCATGGCAATGGATATCAACAAAGCCGGGGAGAAGCGTGCCTGTCACGGTTGGGGTTTGTGGTGAATCAAGCTCTATAGATGTAATGACTCCGGCGTTATATTCAATGGCGACATTGGCCTCTAGCACTCCTGAGATGAGAGCACTGGCGGCAACTAGTTTCACCCCTTGAGTCTAATTCACGAAGGCATTTGGGTAGGCTAAGACTCATGTCGAAGCCAACTATCATCCTTGCGACAAGCAACGGCGTTGGTATGGGTCATCTTGCGCGCGCAACTGCAGTGGCGATAGCGCTAAAAGAGGTGGCTAATCCAATTATTGTTTCAATGGCCGGCGGAATCGCCGAAATTCCGGAGTTTTTGGATATTCGCTGTGAATATATTCCTGGCCGAGATCGATTGTGGATGCCGAGACAAAAGTGGGATAAGTACCTGCGGGATCGTTTACTAGCTTTGATCGATGAAACCGATGCCAAGGTTCTATCTTTTGATGGCGTAGTTCCTTACCCAGGTCTCTTTGCTACAAGAATTTCAAAGAGGAGGTTCACTCTTGTCTGGATACGCAGAGGCCTCTGGCAAAAGAATCTACTTCGATTTGCGTTACCTTGGTATTCAAAAGTTATGGATTTCGTTATTGAGCCTGGAGATATCGCTCGCGCATATGATTTCGGGCCAACCTCTAAACGTTCGGATGCAGTTTTAACTTCTCCGGTATCTCTTTTCACTAAAGACACTGCGCTATCACGTATCCAAGCCCGCACAATTTTAGGGCTAGATCCAAACCGTCCTGCCGTCCTTGTTCAGTTAGGCACTGGCGATAGTGATGTCAATGAAAAGATGACGGCGGCGCTGAATGGGTTACTTGGATGGAAAGATTTACAGGTTGTAGTAACAAAAGCGGCAGTTAATAAAGATGGGATCTCACTTGCTCCCGAAGGTTTAGATATCAAAACCGTGCGCTACTTCCCATTGGCAAAGCTGCTTAAAGCATTCGATGCCAGTATTTGCGCAACTGGATATAACGGAGTGCATGAGCTACTTCCGGCACAAATTCCAACGGTATTTGTCTCAAATATTCGTGGAACCGATGACCAAGAAGCTCGGGCACGATGGTGCCAGGATTTTGGATTTGCTTTAAGGGCTGATCAAAGTGATTTGAGCGATATCACGAACACTGTCAAGAAGCTACAAGATCCCGAAGTGCGCGCACAATTAAATGCACAATGTGCAAAACTTCCAGAGCTAACTGGTGGTGCGCAGATCGCGAAGATTTTGTTTGACCTGGCTACACAAGCCGAGGGCACAAAGCAAGGTATTTCAAGCGGAATTTTCCGGAGAATTGTCTATGTTGGAATTCGACGCTCAACCCTCATCTACCGCTTTATAAAACCGCACAAAATTAATCAATTAACTCCAAATGGCACAATCTCTTTCAATGAGACTACTAATCCAGCAGAGCTACATGAGTTCATTAAATCAACTACCCGCTTTGAACATCTAGTGAGTGGCGCATCTGAGACTTATCGAATTCGCCGAGAAGAGATTGCCTCAGAGGCATACAGTGCACCATTAGTGATTAAAAAGAGGTAGTTAGTTTTCAATCATTTTCTCTAGCTTGTTCTTTAATACCAGTACAACAATTATGACAACGGCAAGAAAGAACACTGCCCAATATTTTAAGTATTTCTCGAGAACATGCAGTGAGTTTGCAAATTCATATCCAAGTACAATCACTATCGTGCTAAACACGATTCCACCCGTGGCATTCCACTTTAAGAAGGTTCGATAAGGAACACGATTCATTCCCGCTAAGGCAGGAACTAAAGCCCGTAGAAGGGCCTGCGCTCTACCAAAAAATATTGCTCCACCATGATATTTAGCAAAAATATGTTCTGCTAGTTTCCAACGCTTCTCGCCAACGAATCTGCCAAATTGAGTGGTTTTGATTCGTGGACCAAAATGTTTTCCAATCTCATAGCCAACAGAGTCACCTGCAATCGCCCCAACAATCGCACAGACAATAAATAGCCATAATGGCCAGACTTGAGAGTGGGCTAAAACGCCGCCAATTAAAAGGGATGTCTCACCAGGCAGTACAAAGCCGACAAATGCTGCCGCTTCGGCAAATGCAAAGAGGATCAATAAGAGAAAAAGTGGAACCTGCAGATTGTTGGCGACTAACCAATCTGCAGTTGTATGTATCCATCCCGACATGGGCTAACAGTATAGGTATTTGCGGAATGGGTTAATTAGAAGCGAGAGCGAATCTCCCACAGATCTTTGAAGACCGGGTTGAAAAGCGTGCTTGAAAGATAGCCCACTCCACTCGATCCGCCAGTTCCCATTTTGTGGCCAATAGTCCGCTCAACCATCTTGACGTGACGGTAGCGCCACTCCTGAATTCCTTCATCAATATCTAATAAGCGCTCACAGATCATTGCGCTCTCAGCATCATTTCGATGTATTTCTAAAAGTACATCCTGCACACGCAGATTAGCTTCATAAGCCGTTGATCTATCTCGAGTCAAAACGTCCGTTGGAATTGCATGACCACGCTTTGCCAAATATGCCAGCGCTGAATCGTAAACAGAGTTGCCCGAAGTGATTATTGCGATCTCCGCTTGAATATCAGGGGGCAAGTGGCCTGCCATTTTGGTATCACGCCTTCCCAATAGCGCTTCGACTTTTCTAAACTGCGCCGACTGGAAACCACTTGAAGATGAGAGATAAGAACGGAAGGAATTGAACTGTAGTGGTGTCATTGTTTCTAAAATATCAATTTGGTTGACACAGATCTTCATAATCGTGCGAATTCGGCCAAGAATTGCTAATGAATAATGTGTATCGCCAGACTCTAAAGATCGTTGGGCTTGGGCAAACTCATGAATTAACTGCTTGAACCAAAGCTCATATGTCTGATGAATAATAATGAAGAGCATCTCATCATGTTCTGGCCCAGCAGATACAGGGCGCTGAAGATTTAATAGCTCATCTACAGCTAGATAAGAGGTGTATGTCATTGCCGAATCGAAGTTGTTTTCGCTCATGTGACTCTTGAACCGCCTTCTTGTATCTGTTTATAGCGGCCCGATGCCACTAAATCGCGTAAACGATCAAAACCATCCCACACCTCAACGTAAGAGGTTGGTAGGGGGGAAATAGCAAGGCGGATTGAGTTAGGCGCCCTAAAATCTGGGATCACATTAGAAATCTTACGCAAAGCCACACAAATTTGAGCAGCATCTGGATGCACTAGCGAAACATGCCCACCACGCTCAGCCGGATTTCTAGGAGTGTGGAGCTCGATACCAAGAGGTGCAAGCCAAGCATCATACAAATCAATCATCATCTGAGTGCCGACCGCTGATTTTTTTGCTATATCTGCGATTCCAGCGTTGGCGATCATTGTAAAAGCAGTTTTTACTGAACGCATTCCCATTATTGGAGGAGTTGCAATTTGGAATCCACGAATACCACTAGCCTTTTCAAAAACTGGACCCATTTCAAACTGTGCTTCTTGGGCAAACCAACCTTGAATCGGAACCTGTAACTCACCTTGAATTCTTTTGCTTACATATAACCAAGCGGGAGCACCCGGCCCAGAGTTTCCATATTTGTATGTGCAACCCACGCAGAGATCTGCGCCATTGGCATCTAAATCCATTTCAATGGCACCAACTGCATGACTGGCATCCCAGACAACTAGACCGCCTACTGCTCGAACCTGATCGGTAATTGCCTTGATATCAGAACGCGCACCAGAGCGATATTGGATAACCTCTAAAGTTACAAGTGCGACATCATCACTAAGGTAAGGAGCCAAGACATCAGTTGTAATGCGCTCATTAGTTGCAATTGCAGGATCTTCATTGTCAATAATGACGAGTTTTAAACCGAATTGTTTAGCAATTCCATCGAGGATATATCTATCTGTTGGGAAGTTAGCGGCATCAGTGATGATTGTTTTTCTTCCAGGTCGAGCATGAATTGCTGCCAAACAAAGTTGATAGAAATTTACTGACGTTGTATCGCAGACAAGAACTTGCCCTGGACCGGCACCAAGGCAAGAGGCTCCTAATAAGTCACCCGTTGGTTGAGCCTCATCGATCCAGTGGCCCCAACCGGTCACGAGCTCTGATGCCCATTCCTGTGTGAGGAACTCGGTGATTGCCCCAACAGTGGCTACAGGCATTCGTCCAAGTGAGTTTCCATCCAAATAGCAAATGTTGGGATCTGCAACTACGAACTGCGCTTTGAAGTGGGCTAGAGGGTCGTTCTTATCGAGCTCTAAGGCGTATGCGCGGTCAGTGACATTCATGGATGAAAGGTACGCTCTCCCATCATGGCGCGCAACGTTGTAAATATAGAAGATGTCTCCAAGGCTTTTGATATTAAAGAGCTGCTAGTAGGCGTCTCACTTGGGGTATCTGAGGGCGATCGAATCGGCATCGTTGGACGAAATGGTTCAGGCAAAAGCACTTTAATGAAAGTGATGGCCGGAGTTGAAGCACCCGACATGGGGCGCGTGACAAAATCAAATTCGGCGCGAATAGGAATTCTCTCCCAAGTCGATTTCGAGAACCCCGAAAGCACGGTTGGCGAAGTTGTTCTAGGCGATACTGCCAAACACGAATGGGCGAGTGAGCCAAATATACGCGAAGTCTTCACTGGGCTATTTGGAAGCTTTGACGACCATATTTTTGACCGAAAATTTGGTCAACTCTCGGGCGGGGAGAGACGTCGCGTCGGCTTAGCAAAACTATTGATTAATGAACTTGATTTAATTTTACTTGATGAGCCCACTAACCATCTAGATGTTGAAGGCGTTGCTTGGCTAGCAAGCTATTTGAACAGTCGAAAGGGATTAGCGGTAACCGTAGTAACACATGATCGCTGGTTCTTAGATGCAGTTACAGAGAGAACTTGGGAAGTAGTCGATGGAAAAGTGGAAGAGTATGAAGGCGGCTACAGCGCATTTGTTTTAGCCAAGGCCGAACGCGCTCGCCAAAGCTCTGCCATGGATGCACGACGAAATGGATTAATTCGTAAAGAGTTGGCATGGCTACGAAGAGGTGCACCCGCTCGGACAATTAAACCGAAGTTTCGTGTTGATGCAGCCAATGTCCTTATTGCAGGTGAACCAGAGCCACGAAATCAAGGCGAACTATTGAAATTTGCGCTCAACCGATTGGGAAAAACTGTTTACGAAGCGCATCACCTTCAAGTGAAATTAGGTGATAACGAACTCATAAAAGATCTTTACTGGAATATTGGACCAGGTGATCGAATTGGAGTTGTTGGCATTAATGGCGCGGGAAAGACGACTCTCATGCGCACTCTAGTTGGCGAAATTGCGCCTACTGCAGGAAAGTTGGTTACAGGAGTAACTGTAAAACCCGCGTTTTTAACCCAGCATTTAGATGAATTAGATCCGACCTGGCGAGTGTTAGAGGCCGTAGAAAAGATTGCTAACCGCGTTGAACTAGGTGGTGGCCGTGAACTCTCGGCATCTCAACTCTGTGAACGGTTAGGTTTTGACCGTGAATCCCAATGGACGCCAGTTGGTGATCTCTCGGGAGGCGAGAAACGTCGACTACAACTTACGCGGCTTTTAATGGACAGCCCAAATGTTTTGTTGCTTGATGAGCCAACGAATGACTTTGATATTGAAACGCTCACCGAACTCGAAGATTTGCTGGATAGTTATGGCGGGACACTAATTGTTATCTCTCACGATCGCTATTTCTTAGAGCGCGTATGTGACCGTTTTGTTGGATTATTGGGTGACAAATTAGTTCGTGATTTACCGCGAGGAGTAGATGAGTATTTGGAGCTTCGCGAGACCGCCATGAACATTCCAGTGGCCACTCAGAAAGAAAAGAAGAGTTCAAGCGCTGCCGAAGAACGGCAGTTGAAGAAGGACAAAGTACGTTTAGAGCGTCAAATAGAAAAAGCTAATACCAGAATTTCTGACTTACTGAATGAACAGGAAAATGCTGCGTTTGACCCTGCTCATTTAATGAAAGTAACTCAGGAGTTAGAGGAAGTGAATTCAGAGAAGAACAAACTAGAGGAAGAGTGGTTGCAAGTGACTCTTTCGCTCGAAGTTTGAGATAAAGTCACACAATGCGTCTTGACTACCTAGCTCTACTTTCAGGATTCCTAATTGCCTTACAAGCTCGTGTTAACGGAGAGCTTTCTTACAGGCTCGGAAATAGTTTAGAGGCTGCCTTAGTCTCATTTTCCTCGGGTCTCATTATCATTTTGATCATCACCATATTCCACCGTGGAATTAGGATCGGTTTGAATAGACTGCGAATCGCTAAAAAAGCCGGAGAATTACATTGGTGGAATTTTATTGGTGGAGCTCTAGGCGGTTTTTTAATTGCAATCCAAACGCACATTTTACCAATCATAGGTGTCGCAATATTCTCAGTAGGCTCAATAGCAGGGCAAACCATCACATCGCTTTTTGTAGATCGACTTGGGATTACGGGTGGTGGCAAAAAGGCAATTACCATTAGAAGAGTCTTAGCGGCAGCTCTGACCATACTTGCCGTCTTTGTATCCGTTCTGGATCGCTTACATGCCCAAGATCTTTCTATCTTTAGCATAACAATCGTTGTTGTAGCTGGTTCAATTATTGGTGTACAACGAGCTCTCAATGGGAAGATTAATGAACATACGCATCAAAGTTATAGTACTTCTCTACTCAATTTTATAACAGGAACAAGCTGCTTAGGAATTTTACTTTTAGTTCAAATTTTAACGAGCGATACTCAACTGGTTGCTCTCCCAACTAACAACTTCTGGATGTACAGCGGCGGAGTTATAGGAGTTCTTTACATCGCCTTTGCCGCAACAGTAGTTCAACACCTAGGTGTTCTAACATTTACTCTTTTCAGTGTTGGCGGCCAATTGATCGCTTCAATTTTCCTTGACATATTCTCACCTTCAAGCGGGACACACGTTGGAATCTACTTGATAACCGGAATTGCGATGACGTATATCGGTGTTATCGTCGGTGGCGTAAGTAGTTCACGAGTGCGGAAACCAGTGAGGCACAGATAAAAAAAGTGGCAATTGCATAAGACCAAGTCTTCACCCAAGGCAATGTAGCTGCGTAGTAACCCGCCAATGTGATTCCGACTCCCCACAAAAGTGCTCCGAGAGCATTTGCAGTGAGAAATTTGTAGTAGTTCATTTTTGAAGCACCGGCAATTGGAGGTACAAAACTTCGAATCCATGGGAAGAATCGTGCGGCTACAACAGCCCACCAGCCGGTGTGCTGGTAGAAGCGTTCAGAGTTTGCTATCAGTCTTCGCATTCGTGGCGAATCGTATCTCTCTAAATAAGGCCTGCCCACTAAACGACCTAGAACAAATCCGATTTGGTCGCCGAAGAAAGCTCCAAGGAAAATGACCACAAGCAAAATCATAATATTGACGCCATTGTGGGCCGCAGCGACCAGGCCAGCGCTAAAGAGGATTGAATCTCCTGGAAGAAAAAACCCAAGTATAACGCCGGTTTCAAAGAAAATTACAAGACCAATAACCAAGTAAATTAAATATGGCGCCAGCGTAGAAAGTTGGGCATCAAATGATGCCGCAAGTTCAATCACACCGACTTCTTTACCGCCGCAGCAACTGCTTTGGTCACATTTGGATCAAAGACACTTGGAACAATAAAGGAAGCATTAAGTTGTTCGGGGGATACACAATCTGCAATCGCTTCGGCGGCTGCAACTAATAATTTATCTGTAATCTTATGCGCATTTGCATCAAGGAGGCCGCGGAATATTCCAGGGAAAGCCAAAACGTTATTAATTTGATTTGGCTGATCACTGCGCCCAGTAGCAACGACCGTTGCATATTTACGAGCGATAACTGGGTCTATCTCTGGATCAGGATTTGCCAATGCAAATATAATTGACCCTTGCGCCATTGATGCTGCATCTGATTCAGAAATAACATTTGGTGCACTGACTCCGATAAAGACATCGGCATCTTTCATGGCGCCAGATATGTTGCCAGTAAAGTTATCGGGATTGCTGGTATCAATAAACCATTGCTGCATGGAGTCTTGAGACTTCATATCTTTAGTGATGACACCGTGATGGTTGAAACCGATGATATTTTTAGCCCCATTAAGTACTAAGAGTCGAGCGATCGCATTTCCAGCGGCACCAACACCGCTCAACACAATCTTGACCTTACCTAAATCCTTATTCACAAGTTTGAGCGCATTTCGCAAGGCGGCGAGAACGACAATTGCAGTGCCGTGTTGATCGTCATGGAAAACAGGAATATCTAGGAGCTCACGAAGTCGACGTTCAACTTCAAAACAACGAGGTGCAGAGATGTCCTCCAAATTGATTCCACCATATACGGGAGCAATCAATTGAACGGTGCGGACAATTTCATCTACATCTTGGGTGTCTAAGCAGACTGGCCATGCATCGACATCGGCAAATCGCTTAAATAGGGCGGCCTTACCCTCCATTACAGGAAGTGCTGCTGCTGGACCTATATTTCCAAGGCCCAATACGGCCGATCCATCGGTTACAACAGCCACAGTATTGCGCTTAATAGTTAAGCGACGGGCATCGGATGGATCATCGACAATAGCTTGGCAGATTCTTGCAACGCCAGGGGTATATGCCCGAGATAAGTCATCGCGAGTTTTTAATGGAACCTTGGAAGTTACCTCGATTTTGCCACCAAGGTGTAATAAAAATGTACGGTCACTGACTTTTCGAACGGTTAATTCAGCATGTTTAGCTAAAGCAACTGTGATTTCATCGGCATGCTCAGAGTTGATTGTGTCGCATGTAATATCAATGACAACTTTTTCTAATAGCGATTCGACAACATCAAGCGCAGTTATCGTGGCACCAGCATCTGAGATCACTGTTGTCGCAAGTGCGACAGGTTGAGATGAAGGTGGGCCTTCGATGCGGATGGTAATTCCATACCCTGGTGATGTTGATGCCATTTATACAACTCCATATAGTCGGTCGCCGGCATCGCCCAAGCCCGGAACAATGTATCCATTTTCATTAAGCTTTTCATCGAGGGCTCCAGTCACAATTGTGATTGGAACAGTACTTGATGAAAACTCTTTCTCAACTGCTGCGATTCCTTCAGGGGCCGACAAGATACAGATAGCGGTAATGTCATTTGCCCCTAAATCGATTAGGTAATGGAAAGCCGCGATTAAAGTTCCGCCAGTTGCGAGCATTGGATCAAGGACAAAAACTTGGCGCCCAGATAGATCATCCGGTAGTCGATTGGCATAGGTGCTTGCTTGAAGTGTTTTCTCATCACGAACCATTCCAAGAAAGCCAACTTCAGCCGTTGGAATTAACTTGCTCATTCCCTCAAGCATTCCAAGTCCTGCGCGCAAAATTGGAACAACAACCGGCCGCGGTTCAGCCATTTTTAAACCAGTTGTTTTCGTAACTGGAGTCTTAATTGAAACCGAATGAGTACGTACATCGCGCGTTGCCTCGTAAGCAAGAAGCGTGACGAGCTCTTCGACTAAGCGGCGGAAAGTTGGCGAATCGGTGCGTTCATCCCGCAAAACCGTCAATTTATGCGCAATGAGCGGATGATCGGCGACGTGTACTTTCATGTCCCATACCTTACAGGGCTTTCATTCCTTTCCAATGAGTGGAACTATGGGCACATGTCAGAATTCGATGAAGAGCTCGCAGATGACATTGAAGAGTTTGATGTCCTAGATGAGGCTCCGGTAGCCAGGGCGAAAGTAACGAGCATCACAAACGAATTGGATATTGCAGTTGCAGCTTGGCATGAAGATGGACGTTGGACGTTAGGCGTGCTGCCAGACCCAACCGACATCGCCCAGATAATTACGAGCCTTAAATCTCAACAAACTAATGGTGGAGCTATTGCGCTCATTTCAATAGATGAAGAGTTTTTTATTCTTATTAGAGTTCTTGGTTCGCATATTTCACTCTTTCTAAGTGATTCAACATGTGCATTTGATTATCCAGTTGCCGAAGAACTTCTCGATATTGCAGATTTGCCAATGCCAGAAGAAGATGATGATGCCTTTCCTATCGGACAAATCGAAATATTGGCAGATCTTGGATTAAATGGAATGGAGCTGTGCGCTCTCTGTGACGATCTTGAACTATTCCCAGATGAGCAACTCGAAGCTATCGCTAATCGACTTGGCTTCGGAGATCAGTTTGCAGAGCTTTTGCAACTGTGAACGACGAGGAGTTAATGCGTTCGGCACTCAATATTGCACGTGATGCGCTAAGTAGCGGAGATGTTCCTGTCGGAGCGCTGATCGTAAATGAATTTGGTGAAGTTATCGCGTCAGGACGTAATGAACGTGAGTTACATCAAGATCCAACTGCGCATGCCGAAATTCTTGCACTGCGCAGAGCCAGTGAAGTCACAGGCCAGTGGCGATTGGAGAATCACACATTAGTTGTGACGCTTGAGCCATGTGCCATGTGTGCTGGCGCAATCGCACAATCGCGAATCTCAACACTGGTTTATGGCGCATGGGATGAAAAAGCAGGCGCCGTTGGCTCAGTGTGGGATATTTTGCGCGACCCGCGATCGCTATTTAAAGTTGAGGTTCGAGCCGGGGTTTTGGCCCAAGAGTGTGGTGGGCTGTTAAAAGAGTTTATACAAGGAGTTCGTAAGAGGGATTAAGAATTACCATTGAACCCTCTTCTTCGCCAACCATTCCCTCGGCACGCATCTGTGAACCAACTTCTAAACCTGCAATTTCACGCCGACCTAAGAATTGAAGAGATACTCCACCCGTCTCATCCCATATTTCAACTTGAAGTGTTGGCGCAGCTCCTCGAGGAGCAGACTTAATAGACGTTACGCGGCCTTGGACTTTAGCTCGTTTGCGCCACTGAATTTCACTAATTGATGTGACATTTTCAGCATAGTGGCTTACGGGCTCCGTGTTATTAGTTATAGGTTTTTCAATCTTAACTTTAGCAACCGGTGGCTCTGCAGGTGATACATCGTGCAGATGATGGATTTCTAACTGCGAAGCCGATGCGATGCGGTCGACGTCAAAAGGAACAATCGTCGCGACCACTCGAGGTAATTGGGAAATCGGCGCTGCAATATCTTCAGCTGTTTGATCATGAAGCAATCGACCTAAGAAGCCAGAGTATGCACGTCGGGGAAGTAGGAGCGTGAGTTCAACATCGGCCCGTTCAGTCATACGGATTGCATAATCTAGAGCTGAGTTAGCTAAACGGCGATCAGGGCAGTCGATAAGTTCGAGCGTTACATCACTTAAAGCATCAGAGATTGCCCACGCTTTTTGAATCTCCTCAGCGCGACGGTCATCAATTACGAAGTGAACGGCAGTCAAATTACGGGGATTTAGACTACGCGCATAACGAATAGCACCAACTGTTGCAATGTCAACACTGTCTACTAAAACTGCGACGTCGTGACGGGTAATAGAAGTGGCACGTTCTTGTTCACCTTTGACCAGAAGCGCTTCTTGCTCGCGCGTATATTGGCGACGAAGACGCAGAAATGTCACTACAAGAATGGGAGCAGTTACCAAAACCAACCAAGCACCCTCTGTGAATTTAACAACAGCAAAGATAATAACTACGAAAAACGAGATAGATCCAGAGAGTGCATTAATAAAGACCTTTGCTTTCCAAGCTCCAGTTCGATTACGAAGAGCATGGCGAGTCATTCCAAAGCCAGCTAAACAAAAGCCAGTAAATACTCCGAGGGCATAGAAAGCCACAAGATGTTCAACAGATCCAGCGGTGAATAGAACCAAGAAGACGCCGCCACCTGAAAGTAAAAGAATGCCATTTGAAAAAGCTAAGCGGTGCCCACGCTTTGTTAACTGACGGGGTAAATAACCATCTGAGGCTACAAAGTTAACTAATAGTGGGAATGCGCTATACGTGGTGTTTGCACCCGCAAAGAGAATTAACATCGTTGCCAGCTGAACCATCACGAACATCGTTTGCCCAAAGACCCCATTACCCACAATGGTTTTAGCTATCTGGGAAATAACAGTCGGAGTACCTGATTCGTAGGGCATTGCATGAATTCTGTGCGCAAACCACGAAACTCCTAAAACTAGAGTTCCAAGCAGCCCACTCATTACAAAAAGAGTTCTCCGCGCATTTACCTCTTCTGGTTGCTGGAAAAGTGCGACTCCGTCTGAGATCGCCTCTAACCCTGTTAGTGATGAGCCACCATTTGCAAATGCACGTAGCAGAATAAAAATTGCCGCCGCGGTTAATAAGCCATGGCTCTCACCAACTGCAATTGCACCAGGTTGAGAAGTACTTAAAACCTCTAGAGAACCCGATAAAACTCGGTAGATTCCCATTCCAAAAACGATAAACATGCAACCAACGAAAAAATAAGTCGGCAGTGCAAAGGCTTTACCAGCCTCTTTCACTCCGCGTAAATTGCCGTATGTCAGTATTCCGATGACAAGAAGAATCATCGGAATCTTTGCGGCAGACATACTTGGGAAAGTTGAGATAATTGCCGCAACACCAGCTGCAGATTGGATCGCGACAGTCACGATGTAATCGAGCATTAATGCAACGGCAGCAATTTGGGCAACAACTGGCCCGAAGTTATCGCGCGAAACTATGTAGGCACCGCCGGTTTTTGTATAGACATTAATTACGTTGCGGTAAGAAAGAGTGATAATTGTTAGAATTATCAGAACCACCCCAGTCATTGGCATTAAAATTGAAAATGCTGCTAAGCCAAATGCTGGAAGAAGCGCGATAAGAATCTGCTCTGAGCCGTATGCTGAAGATGAAATACAGTCAGAGGAGAGAATTCCAAGGGCATACCGCTTGCTTAAACGTTGGTGGCCGAGAGAGTGTCTATTAAGAGGATTTCCTAATAGTTTGCGTTTAATTGTGTAGGCAAAAGAGTCTCTTAGATGTGCATGATCTTGCAGCACAACAGGTGTGGGCGCGTCATCTGTCCACGACTTAGGCACTAGTACTCCTCTATTAATTGCGTTATCAAAATCACTTTGCAATGCCACTATCGTAGGGCGCAGCGGCTTTAACTTCTTGCAGGCAGAGCGTATGCTCGCTTAATGCGCACACAGTTATATATAGATGGCCAATGGGTAGATGGCGTTTCAAAGGTTGCAGTCCATGATCCAAGTGATGGTTGCGTTATTGCCGAGGTTAGCCTTGCCGGCCAGGATCAGTGCGATGCTGCCGTAACAGCTGCCGATACAGCCGCCGTAGCCTGGGCGAAGACAGCACCACGCTTTCGTTCTGAGATTTTGCGCAAGGCTTTCGAAATTATGACAAGTGAGATTGAAGCCATCGCGACGTTAATATCGCGCGAGAACGGCAAGGCCATGCCCGATGCTCGTGGTGAGGCTACCTATGCCGCTGAGTTCTTCCGCTGGTTTGCCGAAGAGGCCGTTCGCACACCCGGAGATTTTCGCAAATCTCCATCTGGAGATAAGCGGATCTTGGTAACGCATCAACCAATTGGTCTTTCCATACTTATAACACCGTGGAACTTTCCCGCCGGAATGGCCACTCGAAAAATCGGTCCTGCAGTTGCTGCAGGTTGCACAATGATTTTGAAGCCCGCAACCGAAACCCCACTTACTGCGATGTACATCGTTGACATTATGGAGCGCGCAGGTTTGCCAAAAGGTGTTTTAAACTTAGTTCTTCCCGAAAAAACCGGTCCAGCGATTTCAAAGATGTTACATGATCCACGTGTAAAAAATCTTTCATTTACGGGATCAACTGAAGTTGGTCGTGTCCTGTTAAAAGAGGCCGCCGATAATGTTATTCGCTGCTCATTGGAGCTTGGTGGGAATGCTCAAGTAATAATTCATGATGATGCAGATCTTGCAGTAACAATTCCACAGTTACTCGTTGCTAAGATGCGAAATGGTGGCGCCGCTTGTACATCTGCAAACCGAATCTACGTACAACGCCCAATCGCCGATAAGTTCATCGCCGAGCTAACTAAATCTATGGCCGCTTTTGTCATGGGCCGTGGCACCGATGCAACTACAACTCTAGGCGCAAGCGTCTCTGTTAAAGAGCGCAACAAAATCGCTGAAATCGTTGATGAATCAATCGCAGCTGGTGCGAAGATTCAAGTGGGTGGCACTAAACCCGAGGGCGAAGGTGCTTTTTATCCAGCTACGGTACTTACTGTTGAAAGAGATAACCCAATTCTCAACCATGAAATCTTTGGACCCGTTGCACCAGTTGTAATCTTCGATACCGATGCCGAAGGTATTGCCTGGGCAAATGACACTGATTTCGGCCTAATTAGTTATGTATTCTCATCAAACTTAACACGCGCACTACGCACAGCAGAGGCGATGGAGTCAGGAATGGTCGCCATAAATAAAGGCGTTATTTCAGATCCAGCGGCACCGTTTGGTGGCGTGAAGCAATCGGGCTTAGGTCGCGAAGGTGGCTTCGATGGAATTCACGAGTTTTTACAGACTAAATACATTGGCGTTGAGATTTAAGCTCTCCGATTACTCGGAACCAAGTTCTTCCATGTTTTTTAGGTAAACGGTTCATAAAAGTGAAATTACAGGCGTTGTCACCGCATTGCAACGCTCCCAGAAACGAAATATCCAACATAATTTGCTAATGGCTCATACTTCCCAGAATATAAAAAGATATTCCCTAACGACTTCGCTACTTGCAGTCGTCGTTGGAATAGTCGCGAAACTTTCTTTAACAAGCGCTGATCTCTTGCCTGGACTTGATGGCGCATATTACTGGGTTCAAGTTCGTTCGGTATTAAGCAACTTCACGCTTGCATTCTCCGACCTACCTTTGATTTTCTGGATTCAAGCAGGAATCGCAAAGCTAGTTGGAAACATACCGCTCGCAGTTCGGATCTCCGATGCAGTGCTACCTGCTATATCAGCAATCCCAATCTATTTAATTGCCAAGAAATATAGAAAGCCATTCTTGCCAGCGATTGCGATATTAATTGTTTTACTTCACCCAGTTCAACTCTATTTCTTTACTGGAGATTTCATAAAGAATGAGGCTACAATTCCCGTGGTCTTCTTTATGGCTCTGGTGCTTGTTAATTGGGATAAGAAATCAAAGCGCTTCTCGATACTCTCCCTTATTGGCTTAACCTCCTTAATTGTGATTTCACACTTTGGAACTCTTCTCTTGGCTTTCTCACTTATGGGGGGGTGGGCATTACTCCAATTACGCAAGAGTGGTCTTAAATTCTGGCTGCGAGGAATAGCGATTTCTGTAGTGGCCTTTGGAGCGCTACTTGCGACTTTGGCAATTTTGGTGCCCACTAGGTATGAGCGCCTTGTTAATTTCTTAACAACGCCAAGTGTTATTTTTCAAAATCCTGCATTAGATCGAATACTTCATAGCCCTTCAATATCAGTAATGACCTTTGCAATCTACATCGGGCAAGTAGCCTCACTCATCCTTGGAGTAATTACTTGGTACTCGCGAAGTAAATTTACCTTTTCAGATCTATCACTCGTAATCTCATCGCTTATTACGACTTTTATTTTCTCATCACCATTTATTGGCATGGAATGGTCTGATCGTTTAACAGGGCTATCGACCGTCTCATTAAGCATTGCATCAATCATCATCTTTGGTAGCGTAGAAATTCTTTGGCAGAAATCACTGGTTGGGTTACTTGCAGCAGTAACACTTCTATCTACACTTCCGTTAAGCACTCTCGAGATGAAACGTGTTTTCTCCGATCAGGAATATTCAGACTTTAAAGAGCTAGCAACACATGTAGAGATATCTAACAATTCAGTTGTCGTTGCTCGACACGGCGTGGAATATCTCAGCGCCTGGGAATTTAGTACCGATGTTGTACTTGAAACCTATTATGAAAGCGCTGATTTGAGTTCCTACGATTCGGTTTATTACATTCAAGAGTTGCATACATTTGCACCAGGAAATGGTGGCGGGGGAAATGGCCAGAAACCCGCACAATCTCCCAATGGAAAAAGACCGCCAGAAAAGGGTGCCAAGGGAGACATCCCAACCGATTTGCCGAAAAAAGTTGAAATAACTGGCGAAACAATTTATTCGAACTCTTCTTTCGCCCTTGTGAGAGTCCGCTAACCAAGTAAATCTGGCGGAGGATGAGGGATTTGAACCCTCGAGACTTTCGTCTACGCGTGTTCGAGACGCGCGCACTCGGCCACTATGCGAATCCTCCGTGTGAATCATAGGGGTTAATTGGTTGCCACTTATTAGTTCCCACAATTTAATTTGCGAATGTGTAGGCTCCGAGTCCTTCCCGCATAATGCCATTTACTTTCACCACACGTACCCCTTGATGCTTCAAAATTGAAGTTGAAATATGAGCATCGCCGACTTCGATACGACACTGCGCTTTAGGCAAATGTGGTGTTACGGAAGGAGTTGCAGAATAACTTGGAATATTTAGCGAAGAGATAAATAGAATTGAAATGACAAAGATTGACTTGAGAGATACAAAATATGGGTTTGATTTCATACCCCATGGTCATCGAAAATTTGAAAGCTTGAATATACTTATCCACATGTAACAACTAAATTGCCGAGTAAGCCGATCCACCGTGAGTTTTCATTTCGGAGCTAGGCTCATTATGACTTCCGGCCACCTGTTCCTTAGGACTAGCTTGGCCAAGAAGTCGTCGTCGCTCGATATCTTCGAAGATTTCGTTCATAAGCCGAACCATCTCTGCTTCATTGTCGAAAGTCTTCAAATTGAACCAGCGGAAGTGATTTGTTTCCGGGTCGAATCTATGGTGACGCACGGTGTAGCTCATAATGGACTTGTCATTTGGGTCAACCTCGGCCATTGAATCAACCACCCCTTCAGCATGAGAAATTCACTACACCTAAGGGTAAAGGAATTAACCTGGCGGAGGATGAGGGATTTATCCGCTTCAGCCTGGGTAATTCCCCGTTTTTTAGGTAACCGGGTCATAAAAAGGCAATTTAGCGCTCACCATTGATTTTGGCAGCCCAATGCATTGTATTTCTTTATTTTTTTTCTTAAACTTTTCCCATGGCAAAAATAAAGTTGATTTGGGTGATACTACTTTTGAGTGCGTTGTTACCTTTATCGCAAGTTCAAGCGGCTACACCAGCTGTGCCAAAAGGCCCCTACGATGCAAGTCTAATTTCTTATAGGGCTTTAACTCCGGATATGTTTGGAGTTGCTTCTGGCCAGCCCGTGGCGGATGTATCAGTAATTTTGTTGCCAAATGGAAAACTTATAGCTTATGTCTTTGCGCAAAATAAAGGCATTGAGATTGCTGAGTCAGCAGACAACGGGAAGACTTTTATTCGAGTAGGGAATGCCTTTGGTGGCGATAAAGGTAACGGCCAACCCCGTGCGGTTGCACTTTCAGATGGAAGGGTTCGTTTGTATACATCCGTATCTGGTGGGGTGAACTGTTCAATTTCAAGTGATGGTTTGTCATTTACTGTGGAGAAAGCAAACTGTTTATCAGCTTCAGATTATTCGGAAGCATCTGGTCTTGCCGGTCCTGGTGTCGTTCAACTCAGTACGGGTAAATGGAAAGCATATTTCAGTGGATTACCCAAAGCCGGAACTGGTCCCGATCCTTGGCAGTTGTATAGCGCTTCTTCTGATGATGGTGTGAACTGGATTCGCGATGCAGGAGTACGAATAGGTGTCGGTGCTTCAAGAATTAAGCGAAGCGCAGAGCACCCAACGGCTATTCGACATAGCGATAATTCAATTACTCTTTTCTATTTTGATAATGGCGCTGACCCAGAGGGCACAGGGAAGGTCTATTCCAATGGAAACG
>CAFBOD010000019.1_pt1 | contig 6211 bp, 7 predicted proteins | sample 7269371 | NCBI WGS metagenome assembly CAFBOD01 (sample SAMEA6814106, study PRJEB35770) | uncultured Actinomycetes bacterium | biome: Freshwater; feature: Freshwater reservoir; material: water | place: Czech Republic | collected 2017-07-26 | depth 30m m
ATGTCCGGCGTCAACTATCTTGTCCGGCTGACGACAATTACCTTGGCCGGTTTTGATTGAAAAATGGGTTACTTTTTTAAGCTCTGTTTTTTACGATAACTTTCTCCTTCGATTTCAATAATGGTGGCGTGATGGATAATGCGATCAATAGCGGCGACAGTCATCATGGTGTCAGGGAAGATCTGATCCCACTGACTGAAGGGTTGGTTAGAGGTGATGATTAAGCTCCCACTTTCATAACGATGTGCGATGAATTCAAATAATACTTGGGTTTCAGCATCGGTTTTTTTTACATAACCGATATCATCAACAACCAGAACCTGATATTTATCCAGTCGCGTCATCGCTATCATTAAATCCAGATCCCGCTTGGCTTGCTGTAGGCTTTGAACGAGTGCCACCGCTGAGAACCATTTGACACGAACGCTCTGCTCTATTAACTGACCAGCAATGGCCGCGGCAATATGCGATTTACCGACACCCGAAGGCCCGAGCAACAAAACGTTTCCAGCATCATGAACCCAGTCAGTCTGGTCTTTCAGCCCAATAACCTGTTGTTGAACGGATGCGCTGAGTTCAGGCAGAATAAGATTGGCAAAGCTTTTCCCTGGCGGTAAGCCTGCTTCTCGCGTCCATTTTTGCACCCGCTTTTGATAACGATCTGCTACTTCCTGTTCACAAAGTCCTGATAAATAGCGGATATGACCATAACCCTTGTCAATAGCCTGCGCCTGATGGCTTTGATAATGCCGGCTAAAGGTCGGTAGTTTAAGTTCTTTCAATAATAAGTCGATAGTTTCAGGCATGACCAACAGCCTCCATACGATGCCAGTTGCCCTGCAACAAATGATCATAGCTGTTTAAATCATGTTGTCGTGCGGGAATGGTTGGTACGGTTTGTTTACCTAAGTAACGCTCTTGCAAGACCTTGAGGGTAGGCAGCGGTTTATTATTATCAACCTGGACTATTAACTCATTGCCTAAGCGTTCTTCACAATCATGATCCATGGCGATACGCAGTACACCAACTATCCATTTGCAGGCCTCTCTGGACTGAAACTGTTGATCACAGTTAAGCCACAATTTTCGATACGTCTCCGTGGGCAATAACTCATCCCTGAACTTTAAAAACCGGAACGCCTGCGGTTTAGCGGACAGACTATGAATAACATGTCGATAATCAATGCAACGGCCCCGTTCATGACTACCGGCGTTAGGGTAAACACGAGCGAGTGTACTGGTTAAGGTTTGGCCAATAAAAAAAGCCAGGCGGTCATGGTAAACATGGACGCGAACATTTTCACCAATCATTCGGGACGGCACGGTATAAAGTACCCTTTTGACTTCCAGGGTGCTGCTGCGCGTCACTTTCAGACTGAGCTCGCTATAGTCCATGAAGCGCTCTCCCGGTAAAGCTTGCAAGGTCAGTTGCTCATCTTTAAAGCGGCCTTGACAGCGTTTGTTTAGACGCTCTGTTACCTTGCTCAGAAAAGTCTGATAATCTTTGATGGCGACAAAATCAGCACTTCCTCTCAGCTTCAGAGCTTGATCCAGTCGTCGTTTAAAGGACCCATGGGCACATTCAATCGCCCCGTTTTCATGGCTCACGCCGCGATTATTGCGTGTTGCACGTAAGTTATAATGAGCACAGAGCGCATCATAAGATTGCGTCAGTTTCTGCTCTTCAACGCTGTTAATAAAAGCCGCACTTAAACTGTCGGTACGATGCTCAACAGGACTGCCACCGGCCAGCGTTAACGCTGACTGCAAGCCATCGGCCAAGGCGGAATAGCTTTCACCGCCCAAAATGATCTGTACATAACGCCAACCACTATAAGCAAAACGAAACTGGTACAAAAGATGGGTAAACACTTTACCTTGGATGGTAATTTCGGTATTTGGATGACTGAAGTCTGATAAGCCTTGCTGTCCAGCCGGCACAGACTGACGAAAGATAACCACTTTCTCAGGCCCTTCGGTTGCTTTCCACTGTTTGACACGACGCTGAAGGGTTCGCAATACGCTAAAGGGAAATTTACCGGGATGTTCATCTTCCAGATATTCCCAAAGTGTTAAGCCCGTTAGTTGCGCTTCTTTCTCTAGCAAGGGCACCAATTCTTTTTTCCAAATAGCTTCAAAAGGATCTTCACGAGTACGCCAATGACGTTCTCCAGAGATCGATAGTCGTTCACCTTTTTCTATTCTTCGGCCAGAACGCTCAGAAATAGCGGCTTTAGCTGCTGCGGTTTCTTGGCTTTTTCCTGATTGACGTGCGCTCATATATAAACTCTCTTGATGTTGAGTGATACGTTTTCCAGGCAAGGGTGGACTCCAAAAAAATTGAAATACGCCCTTGTCCTACATATCGGTCAACCGGTCAAGATAGTTGTCGCCGACCGGACAGGGTAATTGTCGCCGAACACACTGGGTAGGGTAAGTCATCTAAAACAATCCCAAGACTGAAAACACACGGATGAGAAGATATTTATTCCATAATCAAATTGTATCTTTAAAAGAACTATATGCTTCTTTATCCTTAATCGCACCTAAATATAGAGTTTTAGGTTTGGCAATAGCTAACTTGCCCTGTATGCCTCTGGAGCGCCGCAAACCAGCTAAAACACGCCTAATATGCAAACCGTCCGCATACTACAAAATCGACTCCGACAGTACGTTCAACGGTGGTTCATTTGACTGCACAGTGAGTTACGCAACAGGGTCAGTCACACAAGTGTTTAACCAGATATGGCTATACGTATTGAAACATCTCACTATAACCTACTATCCAATCTCCCCACGCTGACGGTCTAAGGTCGTTGTGGGGTAAGTATGTCATGAATTGCATTCACTGGGGTGAGTCTCAGGCTAGTTGTTCAGCTATCGGAAAGGTTTGGGGATCGGGTTGTGAAAAAGAAGGGGTGTTACGGTGGTTAGATTTTTCAGTCGATGCAGAATTCTTCGGGATCTAAACCGGTCAGTAATCGGGCTTGTGTCCTGATGGCTTCACTGATGTTTTCTTCGTTCAGATCTTCGATGTCGATCAGGTCTAAAATGCAGTTTATGAAATTCATGGTGTTTCCTATTTTAAGTGAGTGCAGTAAAAGTAAATGCCGCTGAAAACGATGATCGGAATTAGCAGCAGAGGATAGACATAGGCCATAGATCCTAAGACCAAGCCGGCGAACAGACGAGTGGTGTTGAACAGAAGTAAAACTAAACAAAAGATGATTACGGTCAGTGTCGACATGGATTTTCCTTTAGGGGTTGTTGAATCTTCGATTCAAATAAGATACTCATTTTTCCGCGTTCATCTTGACCAGCACGGCATCCATGGCCAGTCGTTCGGCATGATCTCGGGGAATATTTGAGTCAAATTCGATGATCGAAGCTCTCTCATGGAATTCTTCTTTCAGGGTGTCGCTGAGGGTTTGGTAAGCCTCGGAGATGAGCGGGTCGATTGGCTGAATGTTATGGTTTTTGGTCGTGGTCATGTTATTGGCTCGGAATAGGGTTCAGGTTGAGTGGACCATGACGGCAAAATGAGAACACATCGACAAGAGCAACGGATCGACGCCAACCTTGGGGGATGAAGATTTCCATTGCATCGTCACCGTCAGAAAAGAGGAATAACATTTCGTAACAGCCACCATGATCTTCCAGCGCTTCACAGAACCGCACGAAGTCTGGATTAGGGTAACTTATGTCGTCGAAAAGGTTGGTAAGGATGGGAAATCCGAGTTCTTTTTCTATGTCCGAAAGGCTGTCTCCTTGTTCCATTATGATCATCGGAGTAGTAAGGGTTGTGTCCAGTTGGTATAGTCGAAGGGTGACCAGTTTGAGTATGTCGGGATCGATGATGGTGTTCAGTTGGGATGGTTTACGTATTTTCAGCATGGGTTATTTCCTATATTTTGGGCATAAAAAAGCCCGATCAGTGTGAGTGATCAGGCCGGTGGGTTTTCTTTCGGACATAAAAAAGCCCTACATCTTCATGTAAGGCTATTTGTTTTCAGGTTTATCGTTATGCCTCAACCGTCTTCTTGTCCGTTCTCGTCGGCTTCATGAGCTAAGTTCACGCTGATGGCCTCAGCTCGTTGTGGGGGAGTATAATTTATTATATTGCAAGGATCGAAAGTCTAAAAAAGCGGTTCAAAAAACAATGCCCTCATTTAATGTGGGCATTGTTAATAGGAGTAGGATTTTATAAACAATTTCCTTAACAAGTAGTTGAATTAGCGGCACACGGGGTCTTTGATAAATTATGATGAGTTACGTAATCAACATCCCAAACGTCTACTGTAGATGTAAAATCTCCATTTGTTTCAACAGCACCTAGGCCCCTTACGTAAACCGGAGTATCCGGTATACCTGATATCGGGTCTGTTATTGGACTACCAAATTCTAATTGTTGAGGTTTATAGCCTTTCCCTAAAAGCACCAAATCGATTAACCTTCCTGTATAAGTAATCACCTCTCGTGGATATTTTCCGTTATATACATCTACAACAAAAGGGACGGCGGGATCTATCTCAAAGTCCAATGTAATATCCGCTTTAATAGGATGGCTAACTACTTTAAAAAGAGCACGCTTACAGGTTTTTGGAGCTAATTTAAGCCTCAGTGAAGGTATTGTTATTTCTTGAGCTTGAGAGACGGTTTCAGCATGTGCAATTTTACCGGTGTATTTTAAGTTTAATGCTAGAGTATACTCAGCCTTTGCAATCAGCACTCCAGTAGTTTGCTTCATAGACAATGATAGCCCCGCCTCCCAACCATGCTCCAGAGTAGTTGTATCAATTCGTGTATATGTGTATTTAGCACCTGCGGTCTGGCTTTCATCAGGTGTTACAGTGTGATTGCATAATACTCCTGCCATTGTCATATCACCGTGGTTTGGAACTGACTTAGAAGTTTGCCAATTTATATCTCGGGTGACAGGGGGTTCATTAGTAATATTTTTAGTTGTCACTATTGGCTCCGCCTTTAACTTAATCTGATTTGATGATAAATCCTCGGTTTTGAAAGAAAATCCTGGATACAGTTGACCTGATTCGGGGCTTTTAGAGAAGGCATTAGGATTTTCCGTAATAGCAGATTCAAAATTGTCCAGTAATGTATATTCCCAAATTCTTTGGCTTAACGGACATGGAGGCCTTGTATCCTCTATTTTTGGCAGCAAGGTAAACATAACTCTATCAATAGAAAAATTATCGTTATAAAGGTAATTTTTACCTATGAGACCCGGTGGTAAAAGCTTGTTACTTAGAAGCGCGTCTATATACCAACTACTACGACCACTAATAGCATGAGTCACATCCCAGGTATTTTGTTTTGTGATTAGATCACTTGGTTTCAGGCCATAATTTAATTCTAGATTCGTATCATATCCATGTGGACTAACTACATGCGCCAGTAAATTAAGCGAATGTTCGCTGTCCCCCAAAACATCAGTTTCAGTTTCAGTATAAGTGTGACTATGATCACTCTTAAAGCCCACCTCTTGTTCTTTACCTTTATCACCTAATGAGCAGGCAGGGATTATTTTACTGTTAGTAAAATGTGAGGGCTTCCAATTCTTTATACTCTGTTGTTTTATACTGACACCACTTTGGGTGAAGTTATTTATCTGTAAAAATATACCTGTACCAGCCTGAGCATGGATTGTAAAACAGGAAAGCATCACTATAAATAATATAAATTTGTTAGTCATTATTACAGCCTTAAGGTTGTTTGTATGAGGTAAATAGAATATGGCAGTTGAGGCAGGCTAAACTGTTTGTGACGGCCCCCTAATGAAAGGTAAAACCAGCCTAAAAACCAACTTACAGCCTGAATCTTTGGCATTGAATTGTCATAGTATTACTTTCTCAAGATTAAGCGGTAACAAGTATTGCTGTATAAGATCTTTAGTGGCCTTGAATGCCACGGCTAATCGATTCATTTCGTTATCTTATTTTAATATAATTACTTATCAGTTCAATCAATGCCTAATGGAATTAGTAGAAGTTGTCTTTACTCTTTTTGTATGCAGATCTTCTCACCATGGCCCTTTGAAATAAGATTCAATGTACCGGTTTTCATCCACGTTATTAATTGTCAAGATGTTTGACTTCTTGGTGCAAGAATGAAGGGTGCCTCGGGTATCCTGAGCGCAATCGCCACCCCAACGTTCAAAATGTTTTTCTACATTATTGTAGGCAGTTAGTATCAC